>LNFM01000302.1_pt1 | contig 127067 bp, 113 predicted proteins | sample 596031 | NCBI WGS metagenome assembly LNFM01 (sample SAMN04254537, study PRJNA301005) | activated carbon metagenome | isolation source: dual media filters at the Ann Arbor, Michigan drinking water treatment plant | place: USA: Ann Arbor | reverse complement strand
AGGCGGGGGATGGGGCAGGCTCCTTTCCGGTCTCCACCAAAACAAAACGCCCGCTCGCAGCGGGCGTTTTCATCAATGGCGCGGCACCGTCATTCACGCCGGTGCGTGCGCGGATCGTCTTCCTCGTGTACGTACTCGATCTTGGTCGGGCCGGTGCCCTTCTCTTCCAGGATGACCGCGGTACGCGCCCAACCGTAATAGGCCTTGCCGGTGGGCTTCTGGATCACGGTGCCGGCCTTGTACTCGTTCATCTCTTTCCAGTTATAGCTCTCGCCCTCGGCGCTCCAGAAGATGCCCTTGAGGATGGTGAGCTCGCGATCGTCGGGGTAGCGCTGCGGGGCGATCTTCATGCCGGAGGGCATGCGCAGGCGGATCACGAACGGGCCGGGTTCGTTCGGGTTGCCGGACACTACTGCCACTTCGATCGGACGGGCAAAGCCCGGGACGAAGGACCACTTCAGGTCCTGGTCGTTGACGGTTTCCGCGGCCAGGGCAGGTCCGGTCGCGGCAATTCCCAGCGCAAATGCGCCGAGCAGACGGGAGAACGTGCGGATCATGGGTGAATCTTCCTCGAAATCGTTGTTGCCGGGATGCGGCTGGCGAATGTGAGCGTGACGGTGCAGTCGACTTCGGATTCTGCGCCTCTTCGGGCAGGAAAATCGCCCGATTGGTTCCCGGGTTCTTCCGAAGCAACCGCTAGCATAGGTCGCTTCGGGGGAGCGAATAAAGGGGGACCGCTAAGCCGCGCGCTTCTTCTGCTGGGCAGCCTGCGCATGCATCAGCGCGTAGGCGCCGTGGGCCGCGGCTTCCGCCTCGCCGACGTGCACGTCGTGACCCATGTCCTGCAGCACGGAACCCAGGGCCGACAGGCACAGCATCACATTGTCCGGTCGGCACGAGTAACCCATGGTGCCGAAGCGCCAGATCTTGCCGGCGAGCGGCCCGAGCCCGGCACCGATCTCGAGGCTGAACTCGGCGAGCAGGCGCTTGCGGACTTCCGCTTCGTTCACGCCCTCGGGCACGCGCGCGGCGTTCATCTGCGGCACGCGATACTGTTCTTGGACCAGGTACTTCAACCCCATCGCTTCCAGGCCGGCCTTGAGCGCCGTGTGATGACGGCGGTGCCGCGCCCAGCAATCCTCCAGGCCTTCCTCGCGGATCAGCAGCAAGGCTTCGTGCAGAGCGAACAGCGAATTGGTCGGCGCCGTATGGTGATAGGTGCGCGTGGTGGCGCCCCAGTAGCCGAGCAGCAGGTTCATGTCCATGAACCAGCTGTGAATCTTGTCCTTGCGCGCCTTCACACGATCGACCACCTGCTCCGAGAACGACACGGGCGAGAGCCCCGGCGTGCAGGAGAGGCACTTCTGGCTGCCTGAGTAGATGGCGTCGATGCCCCATTCGTCCACCAGCACCGGGACGCCGGCCAGCGACGTCACGGCATCGACGATGGTCAGCGCGCCATGACGATGGGCCACTTCGACGATCGACTTGGCATCGGACAGGCATCCCGTGGAAGTCTCGGCATGGACGAAAGCGACGATCTTGGCGTCGGGGTTCGCCTTGAGCGCGTCTTCGACGCGCTGAGGATCCACCGGCGTTCCCCACTCGTGCTCGAGCGTGACCGGGACGCCGCCGCAGCGCACGACGTTCTCCAGCATGCGGCCGCCGAACACGCCGTTGATGCACACAATCACCTTGTCACCGGGTGCGACCATGTTGACGAAGCAGTACTCCATGCCGACCGAGCCGGGGCCGGAGACCGGGAAGGTCAGCGGATTCTTGGTCTGGTAGACGTAGCGCAGCAGCCCCTTCAGTTCTTCCATCATCTCGACAAAGACCGGGTCGAGGTAGCCGATGGCCGGCTGACTCATGGTGGTGAGCACGCGCGGATGGATCTCGGTGGGGCCCGGACCCATCAGGGTGCGCTGGGGCGGATGGAACGACTGGATGCGCTTCGACGGCAGATACGGGTTCATGGTGTCGCTCCCTGGAATGACGGATCCGAAGAGGTTCTCGTCCTCGCCGCGCGACTTCACCCGGATCGGGCGGCGATGGTTGGCCTCGTTCAACACTTCGAGGGCCGCAATCTGGCCCTCCGTGACCGCTTCGACCTCCATGGCCCAGCGCGCCGGCACGTAGCCGGACTTCACCCAGTTGCTGACCACCGCCCGGTCGAGTTTGAGGCGACGGGCGACTTCGGCCTGGGTGCCGAAATGTTCGACGAGACGTTCGGCGCAGTTCATGGGCAGGGAGTGCAAAGCGAGCCGCGAGATTGCCGTATCAAAATGAATTTGACAAGCAATGCTGATCAGCTTGCCCTCAACGCCGGACTACACGCGCGCTTTCGACCTCGTGAGGTTGAAGGCAACGACGCCGCCCGCCATCGCCGCGATAAAGATCCAGACTCGCGCATCGCCGAAGCCAGCGCTCACCACGGCAGGCCCGGGGCAGAATCCCGACAAGCCCCAGCCGAAGCCGAACAACAGGCTGCCGGCGATCAGTTCCCAGGTGATGCCGCGGCTGGCGGGCGCCTCGAAGTGCGCGTCAAGTAACGGCTTCGCAGCCTTTCGTTGGCTCAACCAGTAGGCGAACCCGAACACTGCGAGGGCGCCGCCCATGACGAACGCCAGGCTGGGATCCCAGAACCCGGTCACGTCCAGAAAGCCGACTACCTTCGCCGGATTGGTCATCTGCGCCACGATCAGGCCAACGGCGAACAGCACCCCGCAGGCGAATGCGAACAGGACCTTGTTCATAACAAACCGCCTTGCCGCAACGCGAATACGGCGATCGCGCCGGTTGCCATGAAGCACAGCGTCGCCACGATCGAGCGCGGCGACAGCCGACCTATGCCGCACACACCGTGGCCGCTGGTGCAGCCGTTCCCGAGTTGGGTGCCGTAACCGACCAGCAGGCCGGCGAGCACCATCTGCCATTCGCCGCCATTCAACTCGAAAGCGATGTGTTCGTCGAAGGCCAGCTTGGCGACGACGCCCACCGCGAAGAGCCCGGCGACGAACGCGAGCCGCCAACCCCAATGGCCCCGCTCGAAGGTGAGCAGACGGCCGAAGATGTTGGAGACGCCCGCGATGCGCCCCAGCCCCCACCAGGTCAGCGCGGCAGCCGTACCGATGAGCGCTCCACCGACCAGTGCGGACCAAGGGGTGAAGTTGGCGATCGTCACGGAGTACGTACGATGCGCAGCGGTGTCGTCAGCGGCTCGGTGGGTTCCGGATCGAACGCGCGATCGCCATCCGCGTTGGCTTCGCCGGTGGGCACCAGATTCGCGAAGTCGTACAGCTTCGAATCCGCGAGATGCGATGGCACCACGTTCTGGAGTGCCCGGAACATGTTGTCGAGGCGGCCGGGGTGCTGTTTCTCCCAGGTCTGCAGCATCGTCTTCACCTGCTTGCGCTGCAGCGTCTCCTGCGACCCGCACAGGTCGCACGGAATGATCGGGAACTGCCGCACCTCGGCCCACTCCGCCAGGTCGCTTTCCTTGCAGTAGGCCAGCGGCCGGATGACGACGTGCCTGCCGTCGTCCGACACCAGTTTCGGCGGCATGCCCTTCAGCTTCGAGCCGAAGAACATGTTGAGCAGCAAGGTCTCGAGGATGTCGTCGCGGTGATGTCCGAGCGCGATGCGGGTCGCACCGAGTTCGGCGGCGACCCGGTAGAGCACGCCCCGCCGCAGCCGCGAGCACAGCGAGCACATGGTCTTGCCTTCGGGTATCAGCCGTTTCACCGTGCTGTAGGTGTCCTGCACCGCGATGCGATACGGAATGCCGAGGCTTTCGAGGTATTCGGGCAGCACGTGCTCTGGATAGCCCGGATGGCGTTGATCGAGATTGACCGCCACGATCTCGAACGGCACCGGGGCGTGGTCGCGCAGGTTGAGCAGGATGTCGAGCAGGCTGTAGCTGTCCTTGCCTCCGGACAGACACACCATCACCTTGTCACCGGCGCGAATCATGTCGTAGTCGGCGACGGCCTCGCCCACCAGGCGGCGTAGCCGCTTGGCCAGCTTGTTGTTCTCGAAGGCCTGACGCCTGCTGTCGGCCGTCGTGGTCACAGGTATATGCTCCGTCCGCCGTCCACGGCGATGATCTGACCGGTAATGTAGGGCGCATCCTGCACCAGGAAGCGCACCGTGCGTGCAACATCGTCCGGTTCGCCGGTCCGCTTGAGCAAGGTGGTGTTGACGATGCGCTGGCGGGCGAGCGCGTCGGACCAGGCTTCGTCCTCGGGCCACAGGATCGGACCGGGGGCCACGCCATTCACCCGGACCTCGGGCCCCAGTTCCCGGGCGAGCGAGCGCGTGAGCGCGGCGAGGCCACCCTTGGCTGTCGAATAGACCGTGTAGTTCTTCATGGGGCGTTCGGCGTGGATGTCGGCGATATTCACGATGCAACCCTCGGTCTTGCGCAGGTGCGGCGCGGCCGCTTGCGACAGGAACAACGGCAGCTTGAGATTGGTACCCACGAGGTCGTCCCAGTCCTCCTCCGTGATTTCGCCGACCGGCGTGGAATGGAAGCTCGATGCGTTGTTGATGAGTACGTCGAGGCGGCCGAAGCGTTGCACGGTGTCGTATACCACCGCCGGCAGGTTGGCCAGATTGAGCAGATCGGCCTGCACCAGCGCCACCGAATCGGTTCGCGTCTGGTTCAATTCCGCCTGCAGGGCGCGCGCCTCGGCCGCGGAGCTGCGGTAGTGCACCATGAGATTCGCCCCTTCGGCGTGCAACAGCCGGCAGATGGCCGCACCCACGCGCCGGGCACCGCCCGTGATCAGCACGACCTTGTTTTGCATCGGACCGCGACGCCGTAGTTAAATCGGGGACTCCCGGATTCTACTCGACCGACCCGAAACCCCGATGTTGGCCGTCTCTCCCGACCTCGCGCCCGGCCCCGACGCCGCGGCGCACAGCACCTTGCTCGCCGAACGCATCGGCCAGGCCATCGACGCGGCCGGCGGCTGGATCGGCTTCGACCGCTACATGGATCTGGCCCTGTATGAACCGGGCCTGGGCTACTACAACGGCGGTTCGACCAAGTTCGGTGGCGCCGGCGATTTCGTGACCGCGCCGGAGATCTCGCCGCTGTTCGGCCGCACGCTCGCCCGGCAGGTCGCCCAGATCCTTGGCGTGACCCGCGGTGAAGTACTCGAGCTCGGTGCCGGCACGGGTCGTCTCGCGGTGGATCTGCTGCGCGAACTCGAACGGTTGGATGCCCTGCCGCCGCGCTATCTGATCCTTGACGTCAGCGGCGAGCTGCGCGCGCGGCAACGACAGACTATCGGCGACAAGCTTCCCCACCTGCTCGACCGCGTCGTGTGGCTGGACCAGTTGCCGGCGGCGATCGAAGGTGCGGTCGTCGCGAACGAAGTGCTGGATGCCGTGCCCGTGAACCTCGTCTCGTGGCGCGACGATGGCATCTTCGAACGAGGGGTCGAGCGCATTGGCCGAGGTTTCGGCTGGGCCGATCGTCCACTCGAGCCCGGTCCCCTCGATGAAGTCGCCCGTGCCCTGCCGATCGATCCGCCCTTCGTGACCGAGATCGGGGTCCGCGGCAGCGCGCTCGTCGCTTCACTCGCAGAACGTCTGCGGCACGGCGTGCTGCTGATCGTCGACTACGGTTTCGGCAGCAGCGAGTTCCATCACCCGCAACGCTCGCGCGGGACGCTGATGTGCCACTACCGCCATCACGCCCATGACGATCCGTTCTTCCTGCCGGGCCTGCAGGACATCACGGCGCACGTGGACTTCACCGCAGTCGCGGAAGCCGGTGTGATGGGTGGCCTGGCGGTACTCGGGTATACGACGCAATCGCGCTTCCTCATCAACAGCGGCATCACCGAGCTCTTGTCCGCGGAGAATCCCGAAGATGCCGGCCGCTACCTGCCGCAGTCGTCGCAGGCCCTGCGGCTGCTGAGCCCGGCGGAAATGGGCGAGCTGTTCAAGGTGCTGGCGCTGGGACGGCGGGTGGAGGAACCACTGCTCGGGTTTCCCACAGGCGACTTGTCCCGGTTGCTGTAGGTCCGAACCGAAGAGCGTGAAACACGAAGGACGCAAAGGACACGAAGGAACACGAAGAAGGCAAGGACAACGACAAGGAATTGTTCTGGATTAGCCTTTGTTCGCGGATCTTCGTGTCCTTCGAGCCCTTCGTGTTGCAAGAAGTTGATCTGAATTTCCCATGACTGACTACCTCCGCACGCCAGACGACCGATTCGCCAACCTCCCGGGTTTCGCCTTCGAACCACACTACCTCGAGTTCGACGGCCTGCGCATGCACTACGTCGACGTCGGCCCCGCGGATGCCAAGGACGTATTTCTCTGCCTGCACGGCGAACCTACGTGGAGCTACCTCTACCGCCGGATGATTCCGGCGATCACGGCGGCAGGGCACCGGGTCGTCGCCCCCGACCTGTTCGGTTTCGGTCGCTCCGACAAGCCGGTCGACGACGCCTGGTATACGTTCGACACGCACCGCGAATCGCTGCTGCGGTTCATCGAGAGCCTGGACCTCCGCGGTATCACGCTCGTATGCCAGGACTGGGGCGGCTTGCTCGGCCTCACGCTGCCCATGGACCTGCCCGATCGTTTCTCGGGACTGCTCGTGATGAACACGACCCTCGGCACCGGCGACGTACCCCTGACCGAGGGTTTCAAGGCATGGCGCCAGTGGGTTGCGAACAACCCCGATCTCGACTGCGGCAAGTTGCTCGCACGGGCCTGCCCTCACCTGACGCCGGCGGAGGCTGCCGCGTATTCAGCGCCCTACCCCGATCGCAGCTACAAGGCTGGTGCGCGCCGCTTTCCGCAACTGGTACCGGACCGTCCGGACGCACCCGGGGCCGAACTCTCGCGCCGCGCGCGCGACTGGTGGCGCCGTGAGTTTCGCGGCCGCAGTTTCATGGCGATCGGCATGACCGATCCGGTGCTCGGCCCCGTCGTCATGGAAGCGTTGCGGGCCGACATCCGCGGTTGCCCGCCGCCCATGCAGGTGGCCGATGGCGGGCACTTTCTGCAGGAATGGGGTGCGCCGGTTGCCGCAGCGGCTTTGCGCCACTTCGCCGCAGGTTGACCAGCCCGTCAGGCAGTCCCCCACACCTCACGCGCGGTCTCCGTGACCAATCTCAGCTTGGTCGCCTGGGATTCGCGAGCGATCTCGTTGCCGTGCACCGTGCTCGAGAATCCGCACTGGGGCGAGAGGCATAGCTGATCCAGCGGGACGAATCCGGCGGCCTCGTCGATGCGACGCTTCAGCTCGTCCTTCGATTCCAGCGTGCCCACCTTGGTCGACACCAGGCCGAGGACCACGATCTTGCCCTTCGGTACGAACCGCAGCGGTGCGAAGGTCCCGGAGCGCGCATCGTCGTATTCGAGAAAATAGCCGTCCACTGCGAGATCGTTGAACAGCACTTCAGCCACGGGCTCGTAGCCGCCTTCGGCGACCCAGGCGCTCTGGAAATTGCCCCGGCACAGATGGACGCAGACGGTCATGCCGGAAGGCCGGTCGGCGATCGCGGCGTTGATCAAGCGTGCGTAGCGCCGCGGCAACTCGTCCGGATCGTCGCCGCGCTGGCGCGCGCCTTCGCGCATCTTCGCATCGCAGAGATAGGCCAGGTTGGTGTCGTCGAGCTGCACGTAGTTGCACCCCGCCGCACCAAGTTGCCGCAGTTCTTCGCGGTAACACGCTGCCACGTCGTCGTAGAACGCTTCGAGATCCGGATAGGCCTCCTTGCTGATGGCCCCGCGGCCGCCGCGAAAGTGCAGCATGGTGGGCGATGGGATCGTGACCTTCGGCGTGCGCTGGGTGGCCGATCGCAGGAAGCGGAAATCCTCGACCTGGATCGCCTGCACGTGGCGCAGCTTCTGCGTGACGTGCATCACGGGCGGGGCGAAATTCACCTCGGTGCCGAGGGCATTGCGGAAACTGGTGGCGATGCCGCCGCGCGTTTCCACGCCTTCCAGCTGTTCGAGGAAGTCGACGTGGAAATAGGTGCGGCGGAATTCGCCGTCGGTGATGCCGTTCAGTCCCAGGTCCTCCTGGAAGCGGACAATGTCGCGGATGGCGACATCTTCGGCCTCACGCAGTTGCGCCTTCGGCAACGATCCGGCGCGGAACTTCGCGCGCGCCTCGAGCAAGGTCGCGGGTCGCAGGAAGCTGCCGACGTGATCGGCCCGGAACGGCGGTATCTTGCGCTGCGTCATGATGATCCCTCGAGGGTGGCACCGCATTCTCGCCCAACTTCGCGGTGCGCATCGGCGTGCGTGCAATAATCGACCGACATCGAGAGTGACCGGCGGCCACGGGAACGCCGGCGTCGAGGAGGAGAGCGTTCATGTCGGGAAGACTGTGGGGCGCGCTGACGCTCGCCGTTGCCGCGATCGCTGCCGCCGGCGCGGCGGCGCAGGACGTGGTCAAGGTCGGCATGATCGCCGAGATGAGCGGCCCGTTCGCGGAGACCGGACGCCAGATGGTGAACGGCGCCAAGGCCTATCAGAAGGTCTACGGCGACAGCGCCGGCGGTCGCAAGGTCGAGCTCATCGTCAGGGATTCCACCGGCCCCGCGCCGGAGGTGGCCAAGCGCCTCGCGCAGGAACTTCTCGTCAACGACAAGGTGGATTTCCTTGCCGGCTTCGGCCTGACGCCAAACGCGCTGGCCGTCGCTCCGCTCGCCACGGAAATGAAGAAGCCCATGATCGTGATGAATGCAGCCACTTCGGTGATCACGTTGAAGTCGCCGTACATCGCACGCGTCTCGTTCACGCTGGCGCAGGTCGCCGCCCCGCTCGGCACGTGGGCCGCGAAGAACGGCATCCGCAAGGTCTACACGCTGGTTGCGGACTACGGCCCGGGGATCGATGCCGAGACCGCGTTCAAGAAGGCGTTCATCGCCGGCGGCGGCGAGATCGTCGGCGAAGTGCGCACACCGCTGCGCAACGTCGAGTTCGCGCCGTATCTGCAACGCATCAAGGACGCGCGGCCTGAAGCGGTGTTCATCTTCCTGCCGGTGGGCGAACAACCCGTGGCGTTCATGAAAGGCTTCTCGGAACGCGAGCTCGACAAGGCCGGCATCCGGTTGATCGCGACCGGCGACGTCACCGAAGACGGGCAGCTCGAAGCGATGGGCGAGACGCCGCTGGGCGTCGTGACCACCCATCACTATTCCGCCGCCCACGACAGCGCGCAGAACCGGACCTTTCTCAAGGCCTTCGCGGAAGTCGCCGGGTCGGACTTCAAGCCGAATTTCATGGCGGTCGGTGCGTGGGACGGCATGGCCGCCATCTACGAGGCAATCCGCCGCAACGGCAACGGGCCGATCGACGGCGACCGCGCCCTGGCGACGCTGAAGGGTCTCAAGCTCGACAGCCCGCGCGGACCCATCATGATCGATCCGGAAACGCGAGACGTCGTGCAGACAGTGTACGTGCGCCGCGTGCAGAAGCGTGGCGGCCGCGTGTTCAATGTCGAGTTCGAGCAGTTCCCCAGCGTGAAGGATCCCGGCAAGTAACGTGGTGCTCCGGACCGCGCACCCGTCTTCGTGATGGCGAGTCTGCTGGGGGTGCTGTTCGACGGGCTCGCCTACGGCATGCTGCTGTTCCTGGTGAGCGTCGGCCTCTCGGTGACGCTCGGGCTGATGAACTTCGTCAACCTGGCCCACGGCGCCTTCGCGATGCTGGGCGGCTATGTGTGCGTCGTTCTGATGCAGCGCTGGGGCGTGCCGTTCCTGATGGCGCTGCCGGCCGCCTTCGTGGCCTCGGCAGCGGCGGGGTTGATCCTGGAGCGCGTGCTCTATCGTCGCTTCTATCGCCGTAGTCATCTGGACCAGGTCCTCGTCACCATCGGTCTCGTGTTCATGGCGATCGCCGTTGCGACGTGGATGTTCGGCCCGCAGCAGCAGCCACTCCGGTTGCCGGGCGCACTCTCCGGTCAATGGACCTTGCTCGGCGTGGACCTCAACGTCTATCGCTGCTTCCTGCTGGTGGTGGGGGCCTTGCTCGCCTGGACGTTGACCCTCGTCCTGGAGCGAACGCGCTTCGGTGCCGCAGTGCGCGCAGCCGTGGACGACGCGCGCGTTGCGGAGGCGCTCGGCGTCCGTGTGACGCTCGTGTTCCAGTTGACGTTCGCCGTCGGCTGCGGCCTTGCCGGCCTGGGCGGTGCGCTCGGCGTGGAAGTGCTCGGACTCGACCCGACGTTTCCGTTGAAGTACATCGTGTACTTCCTGCTCGTCGTCGCCGTCGGCGGTACCGGCAGCTTGAAGGGACCTTTGTTCGCCGCGCTGTTGCTCGGCGTCGCCGATGTCGCCGGCAAGTACTATCTGCCGCAGGTGGGGGCGTTCATCCTGTACGCGATCATGGTGTTGTTGCTGATCGTGCGACCCCAGGGATTGGTGGCGCGGGCGTGAGGCTGCGGACCGGCTGGCTCGAAGTCCTCTTCTGGTCGGTACTCGCCGCTGGATACGTTCTCTGGCCGAGTCAGTTGCCGTTCGCGAGCCAGGTGTTGATCGCAGGGCTGTTCGCGCTCTCCTACGATCTCATCCTCGGCTATGCCGGCATCCTCTCGCTTGGTCATGCGGCCTACTTCGGAGTCGGCGCTTACGCAGCGGGCCTGCTCGCTGCGCACGGATGGGGTGAACCGATCTCCGGACTGGTCGCGGCCGGTCTCGTTGCCGGTCTCGCCGGACTTGTCACGAGCCCGCTCGTGGTGCGGGGCACCGACCTGACGCGCCTGATGATCACGACCGGCCTGGGTCTGCTGCTGTTCGAGCTTGCCAACCGGCTCGGTGCGATCACCGGTGGCGTGGATGGGCTCCAGGGCGTGGAGATGCAACCGTTGCTGGGCGCGTGGCGTTTCGACATCTACGGCCGCACGGCGTACGGCTACGTGCTGGCAGTGGTGTTCGTCCTGTTCCTGGCGGCGCGGCGGCTGGTGCGTTCACCCTTCGGTCTGAGCCTGCGCGGCATCCGTGGCAATCCCGGGCGCATGCGCGCCATCGGGTGTCGCGTCGATCTCCATCTTGCCGCGGTGTACGCGTTCGCCGCCGCGTACGCCGGTGTCGCCGGGGCGCTGCTCTCGCAGACCACGCAGTTCGTCGGGCTCGACGTCCTGTCGTTCAGCCGCTCCGCGGAACTGCTGGTTATGCTGATCGTCGGTGGCGCCGGCCTGCTGTACGGGGGGTTCGTCGGCGCGGCGGTGTTCATGATCGCGCATCACTATCTGTCTTCGCTGGATCCGGTCTACTGGCAGTTCTGGCTCGGCGCGGGTCTGGTGATCATCGTGCTGCTGGGGCGCGACGGCATTCTGGGTTTCTTCCATCGCCGGCGTTCGTCCGCGGCGTCGGCACCGTGACTTCAGTCCTGCGCACCGAAGGCTTGAGCAAGCGCTTCGGCGACTTCCAGGTGCTCGACCGCGTCACGCTGCAACTGCCGCAGGGCGCCCGGCACGCCGTCATCGGACCGAACGGCGCCGGCAAGACCACGCTCATCAATCTGCTGACCGGAACGGTGCGACCCACCGCGGGCGAAGTCTATGTGGAGAGCGAGCGCGTGACGTCGCTGCGGCCGGAGCAGAGGGTGCGGCGTGGTCTCGTGCGGACCTTTCAGGTCAACAACCTTTTTTCCGACCTCACCGTTCTGGAATCGGTATTGCTCGCCGCCTGCGAGCGTACCGGCGCGGCGCTGGACGCATGGCGAGCCCTGACTACGCGAACCGCGGAGATCGATGCGGCGCGCGCAACGCTGCGATTGTTGAAGCTCGAGGGCGCCGCGCAAGTGCGCACCCGCGACCTTGCGTACGGCGAACAACGCTTGCTCGAGATCGCGCTGGCGCTCGCGTGCAAGCCTCGCATCCTGTTACTCGACGAACCCGCGGCCGGCGTCCCGCGGCGCGAAAGCGTCGCGCTGTTCGAAGCGATCGCGGGCTTGCCCGGCGATCTCACGGTGCTGTTCATCGAACACGATATGGATCTGGTCTTCCGCTTCGCGCAACGCATCACCGTGCTGGTGGCCGGCGCCATCCTGACCGAAGGCACGCCGCGGGAGATCGCCGGCGATGCGCGGGTGAAGCAGGTTTATCTGGGGCGCGCCGCGTGAGCGACGTCGTCCTCGAAGTGGAGCAGTTGACCGCCGGTTATGGCGACGCGATCGTGCTGGAGGAAGTAGCGCTCGCCATTCCCCGCGCCGGATTGGCTCTGCTGGGTCGGAACGGTGCCGGCAAATCGACCCTGATTGCGTCGATACTGGGCCTCACCCGGCTTCGCACCGGGAGCGTGCGCTTTGGCGGCAACGACATCACCCGCTGGTCACCGCTGCGGCGGGCCCACGCCGGCATCGCGTGGGTGCCCCAGGAGCGTGGCATTTTTCCCTCGCTGTCGGTGACGGAGAACCTCACCGTGGTCAGCCGTTCCGGCCCATGGACCGTGGATCGCGTCCACGCCCTGTTCCCTCGGCTCGCCGAACGCCGCCAGCATCGCGGCGGACAACTGTCGGGCGGCGAGCAGCAGATGCTCGCCATCGGTCGCGCGCTGATGCTGAACCCGAAGGTGCTGCTGCTCGACGAACCCTTCGAGGGGCTGGCGCCGATCGTCATCGACGAACTGGAGGATGCCATTCGCCGCCTGCGAGCCGAGGACGTCGCCATCCTGCTGGTGGAACAGCACGTCGAGAAGGCGCTCGCGCTGACGGCGCGCGCGGCGGTGCTGGACCGCGGTCGCCTCGCCTGGCTGGGCGATGGTGCGCAACTGGCAAGCGATCCCGATCGTCTCGCCGGGCTGATGGGTTTCAACGCAGCGCAAGACGATATGATGCCGGTCGACCCGAACTGACGGCGCCTTCCACGCGCGCTTCATCCGATGCACATCCATATCCTCGGCATCTGCGGCACCTTCATGGGCGGCATCGCAGTGATCGCGCAGCAGGCCGGCCACAAGGTGACCGGCTGCGATGCCAACGTGTATCCGCCCATGAGCACGCAGCTCGAGGCCCAAGGCATCGCACTCACCGAGGGCTTCGGCCCGGAGCAGGCCGCCATCGGCTGCGATCTGTTCGTGATCGGCAACGTGGTCTCGCGCGGCAATCCGTTGATGGAAGAGATCCTGAATCGGGGCCTGCCCTACGTCTCGGGACCGCAATGGTTGGCCGAATCGGTGCTGCGCGAGAAATGGGTGCTCGCGGTGGCAGGCACCCACGGCAAGACCACCACGACCTCGATGCTCGCGTGGATCCTGGAGTACGCCAAGCTGGATCCAGGGTTCCTGATCGGCGGCGTGCCGCTCGATTTCGGCTTGTCGGCGCGGACCACGAGCGACCCCTTCTTCGTGATCGAGGCCGACGAGTACGACACGGCCTTCTTCGACAAGCGCTCCAAGTTCGTCCACTACCGGCCGCGCACCGCGATCCTCAACAATCTGGAGTTCGATCACGCCGACATCTTTCCCGACCTCGCGGCCATCGAGACGCAATTCCATCATCTCGTGCGCACCGTGCCGGGCAACGGCCTGATCGTCGCGAATGGCATCGAGGAAAGCATGGAGCGGGTGCTGGCACGCGGGTGCTGGACGCCGGTGGAGCGCTTCGGCGCCGATGCCGGATGGCAGGCGGCAGCACCGGATGCGGATGGCGCGTTCGATGTCGTGCTGGGCGGTGCGAAACTCGGCCGCGTGCGCTGGGACCAGCTCGGTGCCCACAATCGCATGAACGCGCTCGCGGCGATCGCAGCGGCCCGGCATGTCGGCGTCCCGGTGGAAATCGCCATCGAGGCGCTCGGCGCGTTCAAGGGCGTCAAGCGCCGCATGGAAGTGCGCGGCGTGGTCGGCGGCATCACCGTCTACGACGATTTCGCCCATCACCCGACGGCCGTGGAGACGACCATCGCGGGGCTGCGGCGCAAGGTCGGCAAGGCGCGCATCCTCGCCGTGCTGGAGCCGAGGTCCAACACGATGAAGCTGGGCGTGATGAAGGCGCTACTGCCGGGCAGTCTCGCCGACGCGGAGAAGGTGTTCTGCTACGCTGGCGGCCTGGGCTGGGACGCCGCCGGGGCGCTCGAACCGCTCGGTGCGAAAGCGCAGACCTTCGAGGATCTCGGGCAACTCGTCGAAGCGATCGCCCGCGAGGCCCAGGCGGGTGACCACGTGCTCGTCATGAGCAACGGCGGTTTCGGGGGCATCCACGGAAAATTGCTGGAGCGCCTGGGTTGAGATGATGATCCCCCCGATGGGCCTTCGGCCTCTGGCCGATGGCGGCCCGGCGCGGGCAAGGTGACAACCCCCCCGATGGGCCTTCGGCCCTTTCCCCCCAGGGGGCCAGCCCGCTTGGGGCGGCCCGGCGCGGGCTGTGGCTGAGTACGCCTACCGGCTGGTCAACGTGTTCGCGCACGACCGTGCACTGTCGGGCAATCCGCTGTGCGTGTTCGAGGACGGCCGCGGGCTTACCGATGCCGACATGCTGGCCCTCGCCATCCAGTTCAACCTGTCCGAAGCGACGTTCATCCTGCCGTCGGCGCGAGCGCCAGCACGGGTGCGCATCTTCACACCGGCCGGCGAGTTGCCGTTCGCGGGCCATCCGACCCTCGGCACGGCTGCAGTCGTACGTGAACTCCAGCAGACCGGCGATCGCCTGATGCTGGAGATGGAGGCCGGCATCATCCCGGTGGAAGCGGCAGGCGACCAGTTCACTCTGCAGGCCAATGCCCCCCGATGGCGTACTCCCGAGGCGTCGCGAGAGGATCTCGCGCGCATGCTGGGCCTGGGTCCGGACGACATCGGCGAGTCGCCGCTGCGGATAAGCACCGGCATGGAACAGATGCTGGTTCCGCTCGGGTCGGAAGACGCCGTGCGTCGCGCTGCGCCCGTGCCGGAGCTCGCGAAGCGCTGGGCCAACGACCGCGGCATGGTGAAGATCTACGTCTGGTTCGAACGGGGCAACGCCACGGTGGCAGCCCGCTTCTTCTTCGAGAAGCAGGCCGGCGTGATCATGGAAGATCCCGGTACCGGTTCGGCATGCGCGAATCTCGGTGGCTGGATGATCGCCACCCGCCGCCCATTGCCGCTGCGACTCACGGTCCACCAGGGTGATCATCTCGGTCGCGCCTGCCGGCTCGGCCTCGGCGTCGATGCGGACGAGCAGATCCGGGTGAGCGGCCGCGTACTGGAGATCGGCCGCGGGTCAGTGCGGCTCTGACGTCGGTGGTTTCCAGTCCCGGTTCCGCCCGTAGTACGCTCGCTGCGCGGCTTTCCTTTTCGACAGGTGCCCCATGATCCCGTTGATCCTAGGTCTCGTCCTGTTCCTCGGCATGCATTCGGTCCGCATCTTCGCGGACGACTGGCGTACCCGCCAGCGGGCAAAGCTCGGGGATGGCGCGTGGAAAGGTCTCTACTCGGTGGTGTCCGTGGTCGGCTTCGTGCTGATCATCTGGGGCTACGGCCTGGCACGCGCCGAACCGATCCCGATCTGGGCGCCGCCGGTCTGGACGCGGCACGTCGCTTCGCTGCTTACGCTGATCGCGTTCGTGCTGCTGGCTGCGGCCTACGTGCCGCGCAACGCGATCAAGGCGAAAGTGCAGCACCCGATGGTGGCGGGCGTGAAAATCTGGGCGTTCGCGCACCTGCTCGCCAACGGGACGCTGGCGGACATCCTGCTGTTCGGTACCTTCATTTTGTGGGCGGTACTGGCCTTCAGGTCGATGCGTCAGCGGGATCGTGCCGCCGGCAAGACCTATCCCGCCGGGCAGGGAACGGCGACGCTGATCACTGTGGTCGTCGGCGCGGTGGGCTGGGCTGCGTTCGCGTTCTGGTTGCACGCGTGGTGGATCGGGGTGGCCCCGTTCGGCGGTTGAGCGGAGGGCAAGTCAACCTCTTTCAACACGAAGGACGCGAAGGACACTAAGGAACACGAAGGAAGTCCTGGGTCTGCCCTTGGTTTTTCCTGCGTGCCCTTCGCGTCCTTCGTGTTTCACGCTTTACGCCTTGCTTTTCGCGGGCACCCACAGCTTCTTCGGCAGCAGGCAGTGGATGCTCCGCGCACCTGGTTCGAGCCGGCCGATGCGCGCGTCCATTGCAAGGCTCGCCAGCGCATAGGCATCGAGTGCGCTCAGCTTCTTGCGCTCCTGCAGCCCCACGATCATCTGCATCGCCGCGTCGTTCATCGCAGTCTGCGCGCTGCGATCGGTCGTGTGGGTGACGAAGTTGCTGCGCGTCTCCTGCGTCGGCCGATCAGGCATGGGCTTGCCCGGCCGTTTGGGCAACATGCAGTAGACGCCCTTCAACTGGTTCACCACTTCCGAAACACGGCAATCGCCGTGGGCGCTCATGAACTTGCGCGCCGCCGCCGCGCTCAGCCCGCGCCGGTCCGTGAGGAACTTCAACGTCTCTTCCTCGAGGATATCGAGCGCCTTGTCGAGGTCGCGGTCGTAGCCGACCGTGATCCAGTGGGTCGGGGTCTCGATGCGCGGCCACGCGATGGTGTTGCCCTTCACCACCTCGATGGTCATGTTGAGTTCGTTGAAGGCGGTCTCGATGGCGGTCAGGTTGATCTCGCCGTTGCCCTGCGCCGCATGGGAATCGCCCGACCACAGCAGTGCGCCGTCGACGAACACCGGCAGGAACAGCGTCGTGCCCTCCACCAGTTCGCGCACGTCCATGTTGCCGCCGAAGGGTCCGGGCGGCACGGTGCTGAACTTGCCGCTCTCGGCGCGTGCGACGCCGACGATGCCCGGAAAGGGTCGCACCGGCAGCTCGATACCGGGCAGGAACTCGGTGACGCCACGGTGCATGTCGAAGAAGAAGTACTTCACCTGCGGCTGGCGGAAGACGTCGGGGAACTGCCCCAGCTTGAGGTCACCCGGCAGATTCCAGTTCGCACCGTAGGCGCGCGGGACGATGCGGTTCAAGCGAATCTTCAGCACGTCGCCGGGCATCGCGCCTTCGACGAACACCGGCCCCGTGATGGTGTGGGGACCGCGACCCGGGTGCGCCACGCGCAGCCGCGTGATCTCGTCCACCGGCACGCCGGGCAGCACCTGGTTCATGGAGGCCATCATGGTTTCCATGACCAGGGTGTCGCCCGACCGGATGCGTGCCCGCGGCGCTTCGCTGTTGTCGAACCAGCCCCATTGCACGGTTTCACTGGTGGCGGGCAGCAGGTAGACCCCCCCCTGGTATTGCCCGATGTGGCCGGCGGCGAGCGCCGCGATCTCCGGGCGTTCGTTGGTTTCAGCGTGGGCACTGGGCATCATGGGCAGGGCCGCGGCGGCGGCGGCACCGGCGAGGAAGTCGCGGCGGTTGGGCATGGGAGGGTCTCGATCATGGCGGCGGGAAGGATGATAGGGTAAGCAAACCTGCGCCCATGCATTGCTCGAATGAAATGACCCCTACGGAACAGAAGCTCTCAACGCGGCGGACACGGCGGACGCGGAGGAGAACCGGACCCGTCGTCTTTCGGTTTTGCCTTTCCGCCGTGTCTGTCGCGTGGAGAGCATTGGGGTTATCAGAGCCGTCCTGACATGTATCTCTACATCCACGGCTTCAACAGTGCTCCGGCGTCGATCAAGGCGCAGCAGCTGCACGCGCGGCTGGCAGCACTGGGTCGCGGTGACGAGTTCGCTTGCCCCGCACTGTCCCATTGGCCACGGGAGGCCATGCACCAACTCGAAGCACTGGTCCGGGGCCATGATCCAGAGTCGGTCACCCTTGTGGGTAGTTCGCTCGGCGGCTTCTACGGCACCTGGCTCGCCGAGAGTCACGGTTGCCGTGCCGTGCTGGTCAATCCTGCCATCGATCCGCACGTGGGCCTCGAGGCCTACCTCGGTCCGCAGCGCAACCTGTACACCGGAGCGGCCTACGAGCTGACGCGCGAACATCTGACCCAGATGGGGGCTTACCACGTCGCTGGGCCGACCCGTCTGGAGCGCTACTACCTCGTGGTCACCACCGGCGACGAGGTGCTCGACTACCGTGTTGCCGTGGCGAAATACGCCGGCGCCCGACAGCTCGTCGTGCAAGGCTCGGACCACGGATTTGCCGAGTTCGAGCACCATCTCGACGCCGTACTCGCCTTCGGCGACCAGCATGTGGTGACCCGGCAGCTATAATCGCGCCCCTTTTGCCCCGAAGTTCTTCATCGTGAACGTGTTCTACGAAGAGGACGGCGCCTTCAAGGTGGGAGCCGTGCTCGCCGACAACAACACCTCGCTGCAGGTCGAGGCTGCGCACGGCAAGCGCAGCAAGATCAAGGCGAATGCCGTGGTGCTGCGGTTCGAGCAGCCGGGCCTGACGCCGTTTCTCGACAGTGCGCAGAAGGTGGCGGACGAGCTCGACGCGAACTTCCTGTGGGAAGTGGCGCCGCAGGACGAGTTCGAGTTCGCCGTTCTCGCCAAGGACTACTTCGGGCACGAGCCCTCCCCACCGGAATCGGCAGGCCTGCTGATCCGCCTGCATGGCTCGCCCATGCATTTCTACAAGAAGGGCAAGGGCCGCTACCGGGCAGCACCGGCCGACGCGCTCAAGGCCGCCCTCGCGAGCGTGGAGCGCAAACGGCAGCAGGCGGCCGCGCAGGCGGAGTACGTCGCTCAGCTCACGCGCTTCGAGTTGCCGGAAGGGTTTCGCGCCAAGCTCGATGAACTCCTGTACGAACCGGACAAGGGTTCGATCGAGTTCAAGGCGCTCGAGGCGGCCTGCGCCGCGACCGGACTCGCCGTCCCGCACCTGCTCGAGCGCTGCGGCGCCATCCCCTCGACCCACGACTATCACCTGCGACGCTTCCTGCGTGAGCATTTCCCGCAAGGGACGGGGTTCGATGCCGTCGAGCTTGCCGACGATTTCGCTGGGTTGCCGCTGGCCGAGGTCCAGGCCTTCAGCATCGACGACGCGACCACCACCGAGATCGACGACGCGCTGTCCGTGACGCCGCTGGCCGGCGGCGGCTGGAAGATCGGCATCCATATCGCGGCACCGGCGCTCGGCATCGATGTCGGCGGCGCCCTGGATCAGGTCGCGGCACGCCGCCTGTCGACCGTCTACATGCCGGGCCGCAAGATCACGATGCTGCCCGATGCGGTCATCGATCGGTTCACTCTGGCCCAGGGCCGCGTGCGGCCGGTGTTGTCGCTGTACGCGCTCATCGACGCCGATCTCAAGCCGGCAGGGTTCGACACCCGGATCGAGCGCGTCACGATTGCAGCGAACCTGCGGCACGACTCGCTGGAGGACCGGTTCAACGAAACCACCCTGGCGGCGGGCACCATGGATTTTCCCTGGGGCACCGAGCTCGAGCTGCTGTGGCGCTACGCCGGCGTGCTCGAGGCAGCGCGTGGCAAGGCCGACAACGGGCCGGACCGGCAGGACTACAACTTCTACGTCGACGACGACCGGGTCCGCATCGTCGAACGCAAGCGCGGTTCGCCCGTGGATAAGCTCGTAGCGGAGATGATGATCCTCGCCAACGCGGAATGGGGTCGGCAGCTCTCCCAGGCGGACGTGCCCGGCATCTATCGGGTGCAGGGTGGCGGGAAGGTGCGCATGTCCACCGTGCCGGCACCACACGAGGGTCTGGGTGTTGCGCAATACGCCTGGTCCAGCTCGCCGTTGCGGCGCTACGTCGATCTGGTGAACCAGCGCCAGGTCATCGCCCTGACCCGCGGCGAGGCCCCGCCGTACCGCAAGGGCGGCGACGAACTGGTGATCGCCATGCGCGACTTCGAACTCGCCTACGACGCCTACGCCGAGTTTCAGCGCGGCATGGAGCGCTACTGGTGCCTGCGCTGGATCCTGCAGGAAGCGGCGCAGCGCACCCGGGCGAGCGTCGTGCGCGATAGCCTGGTGCGCATCGACCGCATCCCGCTCTACTTGCGAACGCCCTCGTTGCCCGACCTGACCGCTGGCACGCCGGTGGAGGTGGAGCTGTCCGCCATCGACCTACTCACCCTGGAATGCGACTGCCGCTTCGTCGGCAAGGTGGCGGAATCCCCCTAAAGCCTCGCGGTCCTCGCATACAATCGATGCGTGCGTCTTCCTCCCGCCCGACGGTGTCTGCGCAAGCCTTCTCTTCGGCGCCACTGAATCTCGACGATCTCGCGCCGCTCAACGCCGGCAACCAGATCCTGCCGGTGGCGATCGCGCTCTCGCTCGTGGCGCACGCGACCCTGCTGCTGATCAAGTTCGTGCCGCCCGACGGCCGTTGGCTGGAACACCTGACCGCGCCCATGGAAGTGGTGTTGGTCAACAGCAAGTCGGCGCAGAAGCCGCGCAAGGCCGATGCGCTGGCCCAGGCCGATCTCGACGGTGGCGGCAACACCGAAGAAGACCGGCGCGCCAAGACCAACCTGCCGGCGATCGCCGCCAGCACCACCAGCGAGATGTCGGTAGCGGCGCGCCGCATCGAGCAGCTCGAGGCAGACGTGCAGCGGATGATGGCGCAGCTGAAGTCCGACTACCGGACCGAGGTGCCGGTGGAAAATCCGAAGCGGCCGCAGGACCGCGCCGAAGGTCGCGACCCGGTGGAAGTGGACCAGCGCCGGCTCGAGATCCAGAAGCTGGAAGCACAGATCGCGCGGCAGATGGACCAGTACCAGAAGCTGCCGAAGCGCAAGTTCATCGGCGCGCGCACCGAAGGTGTCGTGTATGCACAATACGTCGACGAGTGGCGCCAGAAGATCGAGCGCATCGGCACCCGCAACTTTCCCGACGAAGCGAAGCGTCAGGGCATCTTCGGCTCGCTGCTGCTCACGGTATCGATCCGTGCCGACGGCACTGTCGAAAAGGTCGAGATCGAACGTTCCTCCGGCCATGCCGTGCTCGATCGCGCCGCGCGCCGGGTGATCGAACTTGCCTCGCCGTTCGCGCCGTTTCCGCCAGCCATCCGCAAGGAATACGACATTCTCTCGGTGACCCGCAGCTGGTCGTTTACTCGCGCGGAGGCGCTGGTGAGCGAATGAACGCGACGCCGTCATCATGACCGACCGCTACGCCGTCATCGGCAACCCCATCGCGCACAGCAAGTCACCGGTGATCCACGCCGAGTTCGCGCGTGAGACCGGCCAGGACATCTCCTACGAACGCATCCTGGCGCCGGTGGACGGCTTCCGCGCTGCCGTCGATCGCTTTCGTGCCGAGGGCGGCAGCGGTCTCAGCGTGACGCTGCCGTTCAAGCTCGAAGCCTGTGCCTACGCGACCCAGTTGTCCGACCGTGCCGAAGCTGCGGGCGCGGTCAATCAGTTGAAGTTCGAAGGGGCCGACTCGTTCGGCGACAACACCGACGGCGCGGGTCTCGTGCGCGACCTCGAGTCCAACCTCCGCGTCCATCTGACCGGCAAGCGCCTGCTGCTGGTGGGAGCCGGCGGCGCAGCGCAGGGTGCGATCGTGCCGTTGCTCGGGCGGCAACCGGCCGAACTGGTCGTGGCAAACCGGACCGTGGCCAAGGCCGAGGCGCTCGCTGCGCGGTTCGCAGCCCGCGGGCCGATCCGCGCGGTGAGCTTCGAGAAGCTCGATGCGCGGTTCGATGTGGTCCTCAATGCCACTGCGGCCAGCATCGGTGGCGAATGCCCGCCACTGCCCGCGTCCGTGTATGAGGACTGCGCGCTCGCTTACGAAATGATGTATGGGCGCGGTCAGACGCTGTTCATGGAACAGGCGCTGGCTGCCGGGGCCGCACGCGTTTCCGATGGCCTCGGCATGCTGGTGGAGCAGGCGGCGGAAGCCTTCGAACTCTGGCGGGGCGTGCGGCCCGCAACCGCACCGGTGCTCGCCCTGCTGCGCAGCCAGTTGTGACGCGAGGCGGCGCGCCGTCATGCTGAAAGCCATCGGGAAAGGCGTGTGGCACGCCTGCCTGATCCTGGCCGCCATCATCGTGCTCTATCAGCTCTGGATGTTCGCCTGCATCCTGTGGTGGGTGAAGTTCAATCCGTCGTCGTCGAGCTTCATGGACGACCGCCTGGAGGTCATGCAGTCGAAGAACCCTGAAGCGGCGCTCAAGCACAAGTGGGTGCCCTACGAGAAGATCTCGCCGCATCTCAAGCGCGCCATCGTGGCGTCGGAGGACGCGAAGTTCGTCGACCATGAAGGGTTCGACTGGGAAGCTCTGCAGAAGGCTTACGAGAAGAACCTCAGGAAGGGCCGCGTCGTGGCCGGCGGTTCCACCATCAGCCAGCAGCTCGCCAAGAATCTGTTCCTGTCGTCCAAACGCACGCCGTGGCGCAAGCTGCAGGAAGCCGTGATCACGGTGATGCTGGAGATCGTCATGAGCAAGCGGCGCATCTTCGAGATCTATCTCAACGTCATCGAATGGGGCAACGGCGTGTTCGGCGCGGAGGCCGCAGCGCGGCACTATTTCGGCGTGAGTGCCGGCCAACTCGGGCCGGCGCAGGCCGCGCGGCTCGCGGCGATGGTCCCGAACCCGCGCTTCTACGACAGCCACCGATCCACGCGCTGGCTCGAGCGCAAGACCTCGATCATCCTGGTGCGCATGCCGGCATCGGAAATTCCCTGAGAACGCCGCAAGGCCGGCCCGTATAATCCGGCGCGCTTCCTGCATCACTTCCCGGCATGATCCACCCGCAGTTCGATCCCATCGCGTTCAAGCTCGGCCCCGTGGCCGTGCGCTGGTACGGGCTCATGTATCTGGGGGGCTTCGTCATCGGGCTCCTGCTCGGGCGCAGCCGTGTGCGCAGCCAGCCGCAATCGGGCTGGACCTACAAGGACATCGACGATCTGCTGTTCTACGCGGTCATCGGTGTCGTGCTGGGCGGACGCCTGGGCTACGTGCTGTTCTACAAATTCGCCGACTACGTCGACAATCCGCTGCACGTGTTCTACGTGTGGGAAGGAGGCATGTCGTTCCACGGCGGATTCCTGGGCGTCATCATCGCGATGGCGTTCTTCGCCTGGCGGCACCACAAGCCCTGGCTCGCGGTCACCGATTTCATCGCACCCCTCTGTCCGGCAGGCCTGGGACTCGGCCGGATCGGCAACTTCATCAACGGAGAGTTGTGGGGGCGACCGACCGACCTGCCCTGGGCCGTCGTGTTTCCGAATGCCGACAGTCTGCCGCGCCACCCGTCGCAACTGTACGAGTTCGCGCTGGAGGGCATCGTGCTGTTCGCAGTGCTGTGGATCTTCTCGCGCCGGCAACGGCCGCTCGGGGCTGTTTCCGGCGTGTTCCTGATGGGTTACGGATTGCTGCGGTTCCTGGTGGAGTTCACGCGCGAACCGGACGGATTCCTGGGACTGCTGGCCTGGGGCCTCAGCATGGGCCAGTGGTTGTCGCTGCCGATGGTCATCGCCGGCGTGGTGATGTTCGCGTGGGCTTATCGGCGACGGTCGGCAGGCGTGAGGCCCTGAGCGCTGCCGAGCGAGGATTTACCCTGCCCCGGGACTCGCGCTAGAATCCCGCCCTCGCCGTCAACGTCGGCGGCCGTGGGGACGTAGCTCAGCTGGGAGAGCGTCGCGTTCGCAATGCGAAGGTCGGGAGTTCGATCCTCCTCGTCTCCACCAGATTCGAAGATGCCGGTGCTCGCCCGGTCCCATCGCGCCGGCTCTGGATCGACATTCGTGATTGCCTCCCCCCATGTCTGAAGACGATTATCTCGAGCCCGAGGACGAGGAGGACGGCTGTCGCCAGATGCTGCAGGTGACCGGCGACCCGGCGGACGTGGCGACGTTCCGCAAGGAGCTGGAAGAAACCGAGCGCTGGGGCACCGAGCTCGACCATTTCCTCAAGTTCGGCGATTTCGACGCCGTCCCCGAGCATCTGTTCGACGATTCGGCGCGCACCATGGGGCGCCTGTGCGCATTCCTGCGCGAGCGTTGGGGGGATTACGCCGATTCGAGCCATCCGGTGCTGGTGGTGAGCGAAACCGACGGTGCCGTGACCTACGAGTTCTACACCAGTCGCACGCCGCTGCTGGGCCTCACGCGCATGCTGTCGGAGGAGTATCCGAAGCTGCGCTTCGCGCTCGAGTATTTCTACCCCGACGGTGCCGGCTACGACGGCAAGGTGGTGTACGAGAAGGGCGAGATGGCCGACGGGCTCGAGGAAACCTACGAGTACATGTCGCACTCCGATTTCGAAGAGTTCGCCGGCTTCGAAGTGCGCTCGGGCTCGCTGGCCGTGGTGTGCCAGTCGCGCGGCGGTGGCCGCAGCGTGATTCCGGAGATCAAGGCCGGGAAGTGGGATCTGTCCTTCGCGGTCGAGACGGCACTCAAGTGGGGCCAGGCGGCGGTGAGCTTCTTCGTGTTCCACCACGAGGCTTACACCTGCGACATCGAGACCTACAAGGGCATGGATTCCTTCGTCACCACCGTGGGCTTCGAGCGCACCGTGCTGGGCGAACCGGCCCGGCCCGTGGCGGTCGGACTGCTCGACGAATCGCTCGGCCAGCATCCGCCGGAGTTTGCCGCTGCGATCGCCGGGACCGAACACCAGGCGCGCCGCATCGTGCTCGCGAACGGCGGCTTCCTGATGGAACTCGCGCGCTGCGATCGCCTCGCCGACCCGTACTGGCACATCGATCAGCTCAAGCTGCGTTGCTATCGCGATGCTTCGCGCAAGGTCGTGGCGATCGTGTTCGACAGCGCTCTGGATGCCGTGAGCAAAGGGTCGCAACCGTCGCCACCGCGCATGAAGGGCGGGAAGGTGTACATGTTCCCGGAGTCGAAGACGCGGCATTGACGATTTGCTCCCTCCCCCATCTCTGATGGGGGAGGGTCGGGGAGGGGGCGTGCGACGATCGTGTCTGCCCCCTCCCAGCCTCCCCCCGCATTCACGGGGGGAGGAGTGCCATCTTGTGGCGCGGCCGCGACTCAATCCTTCGGCCGCGATTTCTCCAGTCGCTTCAGGAACACCTTCATCTCTTTCGCGGCCTGCAGGTCGCCGTTGGCTTCCGAGACGTTCAAGCCTTGCCGCCACGCCTCTTCCGCAGCGGTGAACTGCCCCGCCACTTCGTAGGCCTTGCCGAGCAGCTTCCACCCGGCGGAATACTTCGGATCGAGCTCCACCGACTTCAGCAGATGTGCCACGGCAGACGCGGTGTCGCCGCGCTTCAGATACTCGCCGGCGATGCTGAAACGCAGCAGCGCGCCATCCTTGCCGCGTGCGAGCAGACGTTCCAGGTTTTCCAGCATCAGATCTCGATCTGCGTGCCCAGCTCGACCACGCGATTCGTCGGGATGCGGAAGAATTCGGTGGCGCTCGCCGCGTTGCGCGACATGGTCGCGAACAATTTCTCGCGCCAGATCGCCATGCCCGGCGCCTTGGTCGGCACGATCGTCTGCCGCGACAGGAAGAACGACGTCTCCATCAGGCTGAACTCGAGGCCGCAGGGGTTCGGCAACTGCAGCGCAGCGGGAATATCGGGCTCATCCTTGAAGCCGTAGCGGACATTCATCCGGTAGAACCCTTCACCCAGTTGCTCGATCTCGATGCGGTTCTCGTCCGGCACGTACGGTACGTCTTCGGTCAGCACGGTGAGCAGCACCACCTTCTCGTGCAGCACCTTGTTGTGGCTCAGGTTGTGCAGCATCGCGTGCGGCACGCCTTCGCGTCCTGCGGTCAGGAAAATGGCCGTCCCGGGCACCCGCTGCGGCGGATGGATCGCGATGGAGGCGAGGAACGGTTCGATCGGTATGGCGCCCGGGCGCAGGCGCTCGAACAGGATCTCGCGTCCGCGGCGCCATGTGGAGATCACCGTGAACACGCCGGCCGCGATCGCCAGCGGAAACCAGCCGCCTTGCAGGATCTTGACCGAGTTCGCCGCGAAGTAGGCGAGATCCACCAGGAGCAGCACGCCGCAGATGAGCCACGCGGCCGTGAGTCCCCATTTCCAGATGCGCGTGATCACGAAGAACAGCAGGATGCTGTCGATCGCCATGGTTCCGGTGACCGCGATGCCGTAGGCGGAGGCCAGCGCGCTCGACGAACGGAAGCCGAGCACCAGCACGAGTACGGCGAACAGCAACGCCCAGTTGATCCAGGGCATGTAGACCTGGCCGATCGCCTTGTCCGAGGTGTGGCGGATCGCGAGGCGCGGGCAGTAGCCGAGTTGGATCGCCTGGCGCGTCAGGGAATAGGCCCCGGAGATGACCGCCTGCGACGCGATCACCGTGGCGAGCGTTGCGAGTGCCACCATCGGATAGAGCGCCCACGACGGCACCATGTGGAAGAACGGATGCTCCACCGCGGCAGGGTCGGACAACAACAGGGCGCCCTGCCCGAAATAGTTGAGGATCAGCGCCGGAAACACCAGCCCGAGCCAGGCGACGCGGATCGGGTTCTTGCCGAAGTGACCCATGTCGGCGTACAGCGCTTCCGCGCCGGTCACTGCCAGCACCACGGCGCCGAGGGCCAGAAACCCGTGCAACCGGTTGTTGATGAAGAATTCCACCGCCCACACCGGATTGAGCCCGTTCAGCACGTGCGGGTTGTGCACGATCTGGGACACACCCAGGATCGCGAGCACCACGAACCAGCAGGCCGTGATCGGGCCGAACAGCGCACCGACGATGCCGGTGCCTTTGAACTGCACGACGAAGAGCCCGATGATCACCGCGACCGTGATCGGCACGATGTAAGGATCGAACACCGTGGTCGCCACGGTCAGGCCCTCCACGGCCGACAGCACCGAGATGGCCGGCGTGATCATGCTGTCGCCGTAGAACAGCGCGGCGCCGAACATGCCGAGCGCCATCAGCCACCAGCGGCCACGCGAATTGCGTTCGGTGGTGCCGACCACGAGTGCGACCAGCGCCATGATGCCGCCCTCGCCGCGGTTGTCGGCGCGCATGATGAACGTGATGTACTTCAGCGTCACGAACAGCATGAGCGACCAGAACACCAGCGACAGGATGCCCAGCACGTTGTCGTGCGTGAGCGCGAGGCCGTGGCCGGGCCCGAACGCTTCCTTCATCGTGTACAGCGGGCTGGTCCCGATGTCGCCGAAGACCACCCCCACAGCGCCCAGCGCCAGCCCGAAGAGGCCGCTGCGCGGCGTGTGATTCGGTACGGCGTCCGGCGCGGGAGGCGTCGGGCTTGCGGATTCCTGCATGAACACTCCCACGTTGCCAGCGGCGCGGATGGTAGCACTTGTCATTGTGCGCCGCAGCGAGAGCCCCCGTCACGTTTGAGGCCGTGCCGCCGGTCGCATACCATCTGCCCCGGAGTTGAGCCCCACGAGGACCCGTCATGCGCCAGCCCGTACATTCCAGCGCCGCGCCCGCCGCCATCGGCACCTATTCGCAAGCCATCAAGGCCGGCGGCACCATTTATCTGTCCGGTCAGACCCCTCTCGATCCGGCCACCATGCAGTTGGTGGACGGCATCGAGAACCAGATCCACCGCGTCTTCCAGAATTTGCAGGCGGTCGCTGCCGCGGCCGGGGCGCAACTGCACGATGCCGTGCGCGTGACGGTCTACCTCACCGACCTCGCCAACTTCGCCAAGTTGAACGAGATCATGCCGCAATATTTCCGCGAACCGTTTCCGTCGCGCACCACGGTGCAGGTGTCGGCGCTGCCGCGCGGTGCGGCGGTGGAGGTGGACGCGATCCTGGTGCCGCCGCAATAGGCAACGCCATGCCGCGCGATCGCCCGGGAGCGCCAGCGGCGCCGCCCGAGGCTTTGCCGGGTGTGCCGCGCGCAGTGGCCGAACGCCTGACCAAGCTGGGCATTCGCCGCCCGTTCGATCTGGTGCTGCACCTGCCGCTGCGCTACGAGGACGAGACGCGGGTCCAGCCCATTGCCGAAGCAGCGCACGGCGCCCTGGTGCAGGTCGAAGGCGTGGTGGTCGACTGCGACGTCAAGTTCCGGCCGCGGCGACAACTGGTGGCGCGAGTCCGCGACGACGGGGGCGAGCTGACGGTGCGGTTGCTGCATTTCTACCCGAGCCAGCAGAAGCAGCTGGCGGCCGACACCCGGGTGCGCCTGGTGGGCGAGATCCGGCATGGGTTCTTCGGCGCGGAAATGGTTCACCCGCGGATCAAGGTCGTGACTGCGCGCACGCCGCTGCCCGACAAGCTGACGCCGGTTTATCCGACGACCGCAGGACTGTCACAGTTCGCGCTGACGCGGGCCGTCGCCGGCGCACTGGCCACGTGCGAACTCGACGATACGCTGCCCGAGCCCGTGGCGCAGCGATTGCGCTTGCCGGCGTTCGGAAATTCAATCCGCCTGCTGCACGATCCCCCGGTGGACGTCGCACTCGACGCGCTCGAACAGAAAACCCATCCCGCGTGGCTGCGCATCAAGTTCGACGAACTGCTCGCGCAGCAGCTGTCGATGCGGCTGCACCGGCGCGAACGCGACGCCGCCCGTGCGCCGGCACTCGCCAGCGATGGCGTACTCGCCGGCCGCCTGCTCGACATGCTGCCGTTCGCATTGACGGGAGCCCAGCGGCGCGTGCTGGGAGAGATCCGTGCCGACCTCGCACGACCCCATCCGATGCAGCGCCTGCTGCAAGGTGACGTTGGCAGCGGCAAGACGATCGTCGCGGCACTGGCTGCACTGGCTGCGGTCGAACGTGGGTTCCAGGTCGCCGTGATGGCGCCGACCGAGATTCTCGCCGAGCAGCACTACGCCAAGTTCTCGCAATGGCTGACCCCGCTCGGCATCGAAGTCGCCTGGCTCGCCGGGAGTCTCGGTGCGAAGGCGCGCAAGGCGGGGCTCGCTGCGGTCGAGTCCGGACAGGCAGCGGTGGCCGTGGGGACACACGCACTGTTCCAGGAGCACGTGGTGTTTCGCCATCTGGCCTTGGCGATCGTCGACGAGCAGCATCGCTTCGGAGTCCATCAGCGCCTGGCGCTGCGGATGAAGGGCGCCGCCGGCGACGAACTCCCGCATCAGCTCATGATGAGTGCCACACCGATCCCGCGCACTCTCGCGATGAGCTTCTACGCAGACCTCGACGTGTCCACCATCGACGAGTTGCCGCCGGGTCGCACGCCGGTGGTCACCAAGCTGGTGTCCGAAGCGCGGCGCGAGGAAGTGATCCACCGCGTGCGCGACGCCTGCATGAGCGGCAGCCAGGCGTACTGGGTCTGCCCGCTAATCGAGGAGAGCGAGCAGCTGCAGTTGCAGACGGCGCTCGAAACCCATGAGCTGCTCACGGCAACCTTTCCCGAGTTGCGTGTCGGGCTGGTGCACGGACGCTTGAAGTCCGACCAGAAAGCGCAGGTGATGGCTGCCTTCAAGGCGGGCGAAGTTCAGCTGCTCGTGGCCACCACCGTCATCGAGGTCGGTGTCGACGTACCCAATGCCACGTTGATGGTGATCGAGCACGCCGAGCGCATGGGCCTGTCGCAACTGCACCAGCTGCGCGGCCGCGTGGGTCGCGGCAGCGGGGAATCGGCCTGTATCCTGCTCTACCTGCAGCCGTTGTCGGAGACCGCGCGCGAGCGGCTGAAGATCGTCTACGAGAACACCGACGGGTTCGAGATCGCCCGCGAGGATCTGCGCGTGCGCGGCCCCGGCGAACTGCTCGGTGCGCGCCAGAGCGGCGTGCCGATGTTGCGCTTTGCCGATCTCACCCGCGATGCGGCGTTGTTGGAGCGGGCGCGGGATGCGGCCGCCGAGTTGCTCGCGCGCTGGCCGGAGCATGCGCGCCGGCATGTCGAGCGTTGGCTCGGTAGCCGCGAAACCCTGCTGCGGGTGTGAAGGTGACGCCCCCCCCGATAGGCCTGCGGCCTTTCCCCCCGAGGGGGCCAGCCCGCTTGGGGCGGCCCGGCGCGGGTGAGGTGACGTCCCCCCCGATAGGCCTGCGGCCTTTCCCCCCGAAGGGGCCAGCCCGCTTGGGGCGGCCCGGCACGGGCTGACCCTTCGATGCGATCCGACGCGAACACACGAGCAAGCAACAGAGTCGTCGAACGCCTGGTCCTCTATGCGCGGCTGGTGCGACTGGATCGCCCCATCGGCATCCTGCTCCTGCTCTGGCCGACGTTGTGGGCGCTGTGGATCGCGGGCGCCGGGCGGCCCGATTGGACGGTCGTTGCCATCTTCGTCGCAGGCACGGCGCTGATGCGCTCGGCCGGCTGCGCGATCAATGACTGGGCCGACCGCGACTTCGACCCGCACGTGAAGCGTACGCAGGACCGGCCCCTGGCGGCGCGGCGGATCTCCGGGACGGAAGCACTGCTGGTGGCCGCCGCCTTGTCGCTGATCGCGTTCCTGTTGATCCTGCCGCTCGACCGTCTCGTGATCCAGTTGTCCTTCGTCGCGCTGTTCCTGGCCGCGAGCTACCCGTTCACCAAGCGGTTCTTCGCGCTACCCCAGGCGTACCTCGGCATCGCTTTCGGCTTCGGTATTCCCATGGCTTTCGCGGCGCTGCAAGCCAGCGTGCCGGCGTTCGGCTGGTGGATGCTGCTCGCCAACGTGCTGTGGACGCTGGCCTACGACACCGAGTACGCCATGGTGGACCGGGACGACGACGTGAAACTCGGCATCCGCACCGCGGCGTTGTTGTTCGGGCGCTTTGACGTGGTGGCCGTGATGCTGTTCCACGCCGGTTTCCTGGGGATCATGGCATGGCTGGGATGGGCCGCGGGCTTGGGGTCTCTGTACTTCGCAGGGCTCGCGGCGGCGACGGTGCTGTGCGCATGGCAATTCCGTATGATCCGGGGTCGCACGCGCGAGGGGTGCTTCCGCGCCTTCCTCCACAACAACTGGGTCGGTGCGGCGGTGTTCGCCGGGATCGCGGCGGACATGTCTTTCTGAAGGAACGAGATGAACCTGGAGTTGACGGGCAAGGTGGCGGTGGTGACCGGCGGCAGCCGCGGGATCGGGTTTGCGTGCGCGGCGGCGTTGCTCGCGGAAGGCGCGCAAGTGGCGCTGGTATCGCGCAGCGAGGAGCACTTGAAGCTCGCCGCCGCACAACTGCATTCGGCCGGCGACTATCCTCCGGTGATCGTGCAAGCCGATCTCACGCGCGCCGACGAGGCGCAACGTGCGGCGCGCGAACTCGAACGCCGCATGGGCGAGATCGACATCCTGGTGAACTCCGCGGGTGCGGCGAAGCGCTACGCGCCCGACGACCTCGATGCCGCCGCCTGGCACGCGGCGATGGACGCCAAGTACTTCACCTACATTCACATGATGGACGCGCTGCTGCCGGGCATGGCCGCGCGCGGCCGCGGCGCGGTGGTCAACGTGATCGGCATGGGTGGCAAGGTCGCCTCCCCCATCCACCTGCCGGGCGGCGCCGCCAATTCGGCGCTGATGCTCGCCACGGTGGGCCTGGCGAGCGTTTATGGACCGAAGGGCGTGCGCATCAACGCGATCAATCCCGGGGCCGTGCTGGGCGAGCGCCTCGATGCGGCGTTGGCATTGGAGACTTCGCGTTCTGGCAGATCGCGTGACGAGCTGCTCGAGACGGGTCAGAAGCGGGTTCCGCTCGGCCGCTACGCCGATCCGTCGGACATCGCACAAGTGGCGCTGTTCCTCGCCTCGGGGCGCGCGGCCTACGTGACCGGCGCGGTGATTCCGATGGACGGCGGGCTCAGCGCCGTGCTGTGATGCGCGCCGGCAGTGCGCTGGTCGCTCTTGCGCTGGGCGGCGCAGCCATCGCGGGGGTCTACAAATGGGTCGACGAGCAAGGCAAGGTGCACTACGGCGACGCGCCCCCGAAGGCCGCCACGGCAACCCGTGTGCAAGCCGGCACGGGTGCGGGCGACGTGGAACTGCGCTGGTACGACGTCACCGGCACCGACGCGCGGGCCCTGTGGCAGTCGATCACGGTGGCGGGCCCCAAGGGCGATGACGGCCGGGTCTTTGCCGGGCGCACCGACTGGAACCTGGGCTATCGCTACCAGACGCGGGTTCTCGACGGCCTGTGTCGCGTGACCACGGTCACGACGAAGCTGGCGGTGTCGATGGTCCTGCCGCGCTGGCGCGACGAAGCCCGCGCACCGGCCGACTTGCGTGCCGGCTGGCAACGGTACCTGCGAGCGCTGCGTGACCACGAGAACGGTCACCGCGACAATGGCGTCGCCGCCCGTACCGAAGTGGAGGCGCGGGTGAGCGGACTTGCGCCGCGCCGGGATTGCGCCGGCATCGATGCCGAAGCCAGGGTGATCGCCAACGAGGTGGTCGCGCGCTACGTGGAGCAGGATCGCGAGTACGACCGCCGCACCCAGCACGGTCTTACGCAAGGTGCGCGTTTTCCTTGATCGGAACTAGGATGAAACGACTGCTCGCGCGTGATGTGCGTCGATCCGTGGCGCTTTCCCTCACTTGCAGTGCGCGCGCCGGCCTGCATGCCGGCGCCGTTCGTCAGGCTCGCCGCATGCGGCTCGAAATCCCCGCCTCACCCCTCGGTCCCTCTCCCGGAGGGAGAGGTCGGCTGCGCCGACCTCTGCGAGGTGTCTATGGTTCCCTCACCCTCGGTCCCTCTCCCAGAGGGAGAGGGAAGCACACCGGAGCGCCAGGCCCCTCTCCCGCCGGGAGAGGGGTGGGGGTGAGGGAAGCGGTTGCCAGTAACGCGCCGCACCCCAAACCACTCCCACCGCACTTGCGTTTCATCCCACGCGGACCGCGCACCGCGCGGTGGAGAAACTGAAATGCGCTACCACGACCTGCGGGATTTCATCGCACAGCTCGAGCGGCAAGGCGAGTTGAAGCGTATCGCCACCAACGTCTCGCCCCGGCTCGAAATGACCGAGGTCTGCGACCGCGTGCTGCGCGCCCAAGGTCCGGCATTGCTGTTCGAGAAGCCCACCGGTTTCGACATCCCGGTGCTCGCGAACCTGTTCGGGACGCCCCGGCGCGTGGCCATGGGCATGGGCGAGGACTCGGTCGAAGCGCTGCGCGAAGTGGGCAAGCTGCTCGCATACCTCAAGGAGCCCGAGCCCCCGAAGGGCTTGAAGGACATGTGGGACAAGCTGCCGGTGCTGAAGCAGGTGCTCCACATGGCGCCCAAGGTCCTGTCGAACGCGCCGTGCCAGGAGATCGTGTGGGAAGGTGCCAACGTGGATCTCGCGCGCCTGCCGGTGCAGACGTGCTGGCCTGGCGACATCGGCCCGCTCATCACGTGGGGACTCACGGTAACCAAGGGTCCGAGCAAGGCGCGTCAGAATCTCGGCATCTATCGCCAGCAGGTGATCGGTCCGAACAAACTCATCATGCGGTGGCTTGCGCATCGCGGCGGCGCGCTGGATTTTCGCGATCATGCGCACGCAGCTCCCGGGACACTGTTCCCGGTGGCCGTGGCGCTCGGGGCCGATCCAGCCACCATCCTGGGTGCGGTGACGCCGGTGCCGGATACGCTATCCGAGTACCAGTTCGCCGGACTGTTGCGCGGTGCCAAGACCGAACTCGTCAAATGCGTGGGCAACGACCTGCAAGTCCCGGCGAGCGCCGAGATCGTGCTCGAAGGCGTGATCCACCCCGACGAGACGGCACTCGAAGGGCCGTTCGGCGATCACACCGGGTACTACAACGAGCAGGAACGCTTTCCCGTGTTCACCGTCGAGCGGATCACCATGCGCCGCAATCCGATCTATCACTCGACCTACACCGGCAAGCCGCCAGACGAACCGGCAGTCCTCGGCGTCGCGCTGAACGAGGTCTTCGTGCCGCTGCTCACGAAGCAGTTTCCCGAGATCGTGGATTTCTACCTGCCGCCGGAGGGCTGCTCCTACCGCCTCGCGGTCGTATCGATGCGCAAGCAGTATCCCGGTCATGCGAAGCGCGTCATGTTCGGCGTCTGGTCGTTCCTGCGCCAGTTCATGTACACCAAGATCATCCTGGTCACCGACGACGACGTGAACGTGCGCGACTGGAAAGAAGTAATCTGGGCGCTCACCACGCGCGTCGATCCGATGCGCGACACCCTGCTCGTGGACAACACGCCGATCGACTACCTCGACTTCGCGAGCCCGGTGTCGGGGCTCGGATCGAAGATGGGTATCGATGCCACCAACAAGTGGCCTGGCGAGACCCGGCGCGAGTGGGGCAAACCGATCGCGATGGACCCGGCGGTGAAGCGCCGGGTGGACGATCTGTGGAGCGAGCTGGGTCTGTAACTACTGCGGCTGGTCGAAGCGGGCGAGGAAGCCGAAGATCTCCTTCCAGGTCTCGCCGACGTTGTTGTAGAGAATCCCGTGGCGCCGCGACTGGACCATCACGATGCGCTTGTCGTCGGTGCCCAAGGACCGGTGCAGCAGCAGCGCGCTGTCGGGTTCCACGATCGGATCGGTGTCGCCCTGGATGATCAGGACCGGGCTTTGCACTTCGTGCAGTCGCTTCTTCACGTTGTCGGTGAGCCGGCCGAGTTCGTAGAGCGCGCGAATCGGCATGTGCACGTAGTTGATGTGCGGATGCTCGGACGGATTCGGGCGAAACGCGAGCACACCTTCCTCGCGCACCACGCTGACCAAACGATTGGTCCCGTGCACGAACGGCACGAAGACCATGTTGCGGTTCTTGAATCGCAGCGGCGTGCACAGCGTCGCGATGCCGGCGAGTTTGGCGGGCTGCTCGGTGGCGAGTTGCAGGCACAGCGACCCGCCGGTGGAGAACCCCACCAGGCAGATCCGGTCGACCAGCGGCGCCAGCGCCTCAAAGCCCCGTCGCACCGATGCGAGCCACTCGTGCCAAGTGCGCGAGCGCAGATCCCACGGCGAAGTGCCGTGCCCCTTGAGGCGTACGCCCAGGGTCGGGTAGCCCTGCTGGCTCAGCGCTTCACCGAATCCGCGGACCTCGGCGGGTGAAGCCAGGAAGCCGTGCACCAGCAGCACACCGACTCTGCGCGGCTGATCGGGACGGAACAGGAATGGTTCGGCGTCCTCGCTCTTGGTCTGCAGTTTGTTGACGGCTTCGTGCTTCGGTTTGCGAAAGCGCTTGCGATCCCAGGCGTAGGCGCGGCGGGTATCGTCGAAGCGCAACTCCGCCAGCCGTTGCTCGGACAGGTCCGCGACCTCGCGGATGGCGGACCGCACGGCGTTCAGTGCCGGCTGGATCGGCGCCACTTCGTTGGCGTAGACCTCCACCGGATTCTCCAGCCGCACCTGGTCGAAACCGTGATCCTTCAGCAGCTTCGGCAGGAAGCGGTAGTAGCTGTCGGTGCGCTCGATCAGGGCGAGCTGCGTGGTGATGGTGAGGAACTGCTCCAGTCCCGCGCAGCGGCCGATCGGCAGGTCCTCGTAGTCTTCCGGGTTGCGCAGGCTGCGGTGCAGGTGCACGGTGGTGTCGGCCTGCAGCGTCTTCACGGCGAGGTACAGGATGCGGTGAAAGTCCGTTGCCGGGATCTCGCTGCGCCCGGCCTCCAGCAACTCGTAGATGATCAGCGCCGCAAGGTGGCTCAAGTGCACCGACACGAGCTGATACATCGCGTGCATGTACGCATCGCGGATCTGCTCGGCCTGCAGGCGCGTCGCGTTCGCGAACAGGCGCTTGTCGGCGCGTTCGGAGTGGGTCGTGAACGCGTCCTTGAGATGCCCGAGGCGCTCGCCGCTCGCGGCCACCAGTTCGCGCTCGCGATCGCTCCAGAAGTTCGCCGCCCGTAGCGGATTGCCGAGGCGGATGTCCATGTCCGTCTCGCGCAGCAGGATGTTGCCTTCGATCAGCAACTCCTCGCGCATGCGCGGGCTGATGCCCCGGTTGAAGAACTCCACGCCGGCCTGCAGCGGATTGCCGCGCACACGCATCGGATAGAACGTGATGTTGGCCGGCACGATCAGCGTCGGCCGGCGCGCCCGGCCGATCAGCAACGCGGGGCTGTCGAGACCGATCAGATCGCACCACGCTTCCAGGCGCCGATGATCGCGGCGCTCGGCCGCGCTCAGCACCGCCTGCTTGAAGACCTCCAGGGCCAGCGCGATCACGGCCGCACCGCTGTGCTGTTTGCGTCGTTGCTGGGCACTGCGCGAGTACACGCTGTACTGGCCGCTGCCGTCCAGCACCTGGCGGTCCTTCACCATGCCGCCTTCCGGAAACACGATGAGCTTGCGCCCGCGCAGGACTTCCGCGGCGAGCAGGCTCAACAGGTGCGGATGATTGTTCGGCACCGCACCGACACCCTGCAGGTACGAAGCGAAGCGGTCGTTGCCCTTGAACAGATCATGGTCGGCGATGGACCGGCATTGCGCACCGCACTGCTCCCAGAACAGGTATTGCGGGATGAAGGTCTCGAAGCGCGCGAAATGGTTGAAGACGAAGATGTCGCCCGCTTCCACCTGGCCCTGGTCGTGGTGCAGGCGGATGTTGACCTTGAGCACCCGGCGCAGGAAGCGCATGAACCGTCCCGTCCACTGGTAGGCGGCGGGGTTGAGGGGGAAGTCGAGGCCGGTGTCCATGGTCGAGCGGGCATGCCGCGCGCCGGCGCAGCTCCCTTCAGGTGACCGCGCGCGGTGGTGCGAGGTTCCTTACGGCCGACGCAAGCGTTGTGCCGTGGCTGGCACCTGCGGCCCGTCCGACCGCTCGAGCGCGCCGTGCTACTGCAGGCGGGCGCGGGCTTCCCGGGCCAGCGCCGCGGCGTTGTCGCTGTTCAGGCTTTTCAGGAACGCCTCGAGCTGCCGCTTTTGCGCCTCGGACAGCCGCAGCGGGCGCACCAGCGGGTCCTTGCCCGGGTCGGCGCTGCCGCCGCGGTCATACCACTCGACCACGTCGCGCAGGGTCGGCAACGAGCCGTCGTGCATGTACGGGGCCGTGAGCGCGACGTTGCGCAGGCTCGGAGTACGGAACGCGTAGCGGTCCTCGGCACGGCCGCTGACCTCGAAGCGCCCCAGATCGGGTTCGGCCTTCTTCGAACCGATCTCACCGCGGGCGCGAGCCCACTCGATGCCGGTATTGCGGAACCGGTTGTCGCTGAAAGTGGCGCTGGCGGCGTCGACCGTATGGCAGGCGTTGCAGCCGCTCCAGTTGAACACGGTGAACCCAGCCTGTTCCTCCGTCGTGAGCGCGGCCTCTTCCTTGCCATAGAACCAGCGGTCGAAACGCGAGCCTCCCGCCACGAGCGTTCGTTCATAGGCGGCGATCGCCGCGGCGATGGTCTTGCGTGAGACCCCTTCGTCGCCGAACGCGCGGCGAAACATGTCGGCGTACTCGCGTCGATACCGCAGGCGGCCGACCACGCTTTCCGCGGAGGGGTTCCACATCTCGGACTGGCTCAGCAGCGGGAACCAGACCTGCTCCTCGAGGGTGCCGGCGCGGCCGTCGTGGAAGAAGGACGAAGCGAGGTCGGTGTTGAGCAGCGTCGGCGAATTGCGCCGCAGCGCCTGGCCGCCGCGCCCGAAGGCGACGGTGCCGGCATTGACCGTGAAGGCGTGCTCGGGAATGTGGCAGGTGGCGCAGGCCATGACGCCGTCCTCGGCCAGTTGCGGTTCGAAGAACAGGCGGCGGCCCAGCTCGATCCGCGCGAGCGTCTGTGCATCGGTCGCGATCGGCGCCGTGGCGGGCAGACCCAGGCGCGCGGCATCCTGGGCGAAGGCCGCGCCGGTCGCGAGTGCCAGGATCAGAGCGAGCCGGCGTGCGGTCGGATTCATCATGGGTGCATGGTAACCTGCCTCGCACCTGCCCCCAGAGCACGCGCATGCCCAATCGCCTCGCTCGCGAGACCAGTCCCTACCTGCAGCAGCACGCGGACAATCCGGTCGACTGGTATCCGTGGGGCGAGGATGCGCTGCGCCGCGCGCGCGAACAGGACAAGCCGATCCTGCTGTCGGTGGGCTACTCCGCCTGTCACTGGTGCCACGTGATGGCGCACGAATCGTTCGAGGACGCGGAAGTCGCTGCGGTGATGAACGCGCTGTTCGTGAACATCAAGGTGGATCGCGAAGAGCGACCCGACATCGACCAGATCTACCAGACGGCCCATCACCTGCTCACACAGCGCGCCGGCGGCTGGCCGCTCACGATGTTCCTGGCGCCCGACGGCAAGCCGTTCTTCGGTGGCACGTATTTTCCGAAGGCGCCCCGCTACAACCTGCCGGGCTTCACCGGCTTGCTGGAACGGGTCGCCGCGGTCTATCGCACGCAGCGGCGCGAGATTGACGAGCAGAACGACGAGCTGGTGAAGATCCTCGGTGGCACCGTCCCGCGGGCGGCGCAGGACCCGGTCGAACCGGACGACCGTCCGATCGCGGACGCTCGCCGCGAGTTGCTCGCAGCATTCGATCCGGTGCACGGCGGTCTCGGCGGGGCTCCCAAGTTTCCTCATCCCTACGAGTTCGATCTGCTGTTGCGCGCGGACGGCGACGCGCGCCGTGCAACGCTGCTCACTCTCACCAGGATGGCGGAAGGCGGCATCTACGATCAGTTGGGCGGTGGCTTCTGCCGCTACAGCGTGGACGGGGAATGGCTGATCCCGCATTTTGAGAAGATGCTCTACGACAATGGGCCGCTGCTGCGCCTGTACACGGATGCATGGCTGTTGACCCGCGACCCCCTGTACGCCCGGGTGTGCGAGGAAACCGCCGCGTGGGTGATGCGCGAGATGCAGGCGGCCGCCGGCGGGTACTGCTCGAGTCTCGATGCCGACGCTGAAGGGCAGGAAGGCAAGTTCCACGTCTGGGACCGCGATGAAGTGGCGGCGCTGCTGACCGAGGACGAGTTCCGGGTCGCCGCCGGCCGCTACGGCCTCGACGGCCCACCGAACTTCGAGCAGCGCCATTGGCACCTGCATGTGGCGCGCAGCACCGACGCGGTGGCGGCCGCAATCGATCGTCCGGTCGCGGACTGTGAAGCGTTGCTGGCAAGTGCTCGTGCCAAGCTCCACGCCGCGCGCGAGCGTCGGGTGCATCCGGCCCGCGACGACAAGATCCTGACGAGCTGGAACGGATTGATGATCGAGGGCATGGCGCACGCAGCGCGCGTGTTCGATCGACCCGACTGGCTGGACTCGGCCCGGCGTGCGCTGGATTTTCTCCGGTCCTCGCTCTGGCGCGACGGCCGGCTGCTCGCCACGCACAAGGACGGCGTGAGTCATCTCAACGCCTACCTGGACGACCATGCGTTCCTGCTCGGGGCCTTGCTCGAGTTCCTGCAGGCCGAGTTCCGGCGCGCGGATCTCGATTGGGCGATCGCGCTGGCCGATCTGCTGCTCGAACGGTTCGAGGACCGGGCGGATGGCGGGTTCTGGTTCACGAGCCACGACCACGAACAACTGATCCTGCGCACCAAGCCCGGCCACGACAACGCCACGCCCGCAGGCAACGGCGTGGCCGCGCTGCAGTTGCAGCGGCTGGGCCACCTGATCGGCGACCCGCGCTACCTGGCGGCGGCCGAGCGGACCGTGCGGTTGTTCCACGGTGCAGCGGCGCGGCAGCCCGGCGGCTTCGCGAGCTACTGCCGGGCCTTGAGCGAGTACCTCGAGCCGCCGGCGATCGTGATGGTCCGAGGCCCGTCCGCTGGTCTTGCGGAGTGGTCACGCGCGCTGGCAGCCCACTACGCACCTTCGACAATGACTTTTGTACTACCTGATAGGACGGAACCCCTGCCCGCTGCCATGGACAAGCCGCCGGGAGCTGCGGTCAACGCCTGGGTCTGCCGCGGCGTTGTATGCCTGCCGCCGATGGACCGGATTGCAGAGGTGCTCCGGGAGATCGGCGCCGCGGCCTGAGGTGAATTTCCGCCGTGCCGTTTCCAAGGCGCTGGAAAGACCCTAGAATTCGCCGCAGTCTTCGTCCGACACCCCAAGGAGAACGCATGAAACTGATCCTTTCCACCGCGGCGCTGGCCGTTGGTATTGCCGCCACCGGTGCGGCGCACGCCGCCGATGCCGCCAAGGCCGCCGCCCTGATGAAGGGCAGCGATTGCATGGCCTGTCATGCCGAAGCGACCAAGCTCGTCGGACCGTCCTACAAGGAGATCGCGAAGAAGTACGACGCGAGCGCCACCGACGCATTGGTGAAGAAGGTCAAGGCGGGCGGCTCCGGCGCCTGGGGCGCCGTGCCCATGACGCCGCATCCGAATCTGAAGGACGAGGATGTCAAAGTCATGGTGGAGTGGATCCTGTCGTTGAAGTGATCTGCCGGACCGTCGCACGACGGTAAGAAAACCGGCCCCAGCGGCCGGTTTTTTTTCGCCTCCACCGAGGGGCGATGCCGGTTGCGTCAAATTGACGGGCCTGGGGCCGACAGGGAATAATCCCTGCGATCCGTATCCCCGTCGGCTACCCCGAGGAAAAACCATGCCGCTCACCCGAGTCCCGTTCCGCCTCCGGTCCGTTGCCGTGCTGTCCGCCGTGCTGCTGGTTGCTGCCTGCGGCAAACAGGAAGAAGCGGCCAAACCCGCAGCGGGTGGCGGCGCCACGGTGGTCAAGATCGGGCATGCCGCACCGCTCACCGGTGGCATCGCGCACCTCGGCAAGGACAACGAAGCCGGTGTCCGTCTCGCCGTCGACGAGGCCAACGCCAAGGGACTCACCATCGGCGGCGCCAAGGTCCAGTTCGAGATGCTGTCGGAAGACGACGAAGGCAAACCGGACAAAGGTCCGATCATCGCGCAGAAGTTCACCGACGCGAAGGTCGCCGGCGTAGTGGGACACCTCAATTCGGGGGTTACGATTCCGGCTTCCGCCGTGTACAACACGGCTGGCATCCCGATGATCTCGGGCTCGGCGACCAATCCGAAGCTGACCGAGCAGGGCTTCGCAGTGACTTTCCGCACGGTCGGACGCGACGATCAGCAAGGCCCGGCCATCGCCAGTTACCTGGCGGCGCAGTTCCAGCCTAAGGTCGTGGCCGTGGTGGACGACGCCACGTCGTACGGCGAAGGCCTGGCGAACGAGGTCGAGAAATCGCTCAAGGCGGCGGGCATTACCGTGCTCGCGCGCGAGAAGGGCACTGACAAGACCACCGACTGGAAAGCCATTCTCACCAAGTTGAAGGGCAAGAAGCCCGACGCGATCTTCTACGGCGGCATGGATTCGGGTGGTGGTCCGCTGGTCAAGCAGGGCCGCGAGCTGGGGATCAAAGCCGTGTTCGCCTTTGGCGACGGTGCGTGCACGGACAAGATGCAGGAGCTCGCGGGTGCCGCTGCCGAAGGGCTGGTGTGCTCGCAGGCCGGCATTCCCGCCCAGGCCTCGAGCAAGTCGTTCATCGATGCCTTCAAGGCCAAGTTCGGATCCGACCCCATCATCTACGCGCCCTTCACCTACGATGCGACCAACCTCATCATCACGGCGATGCAGAAGGCGGATTCGGTCGATCCTGCCAAGTATCTGCCGGTGCTGAAAGCGATCAGCTTCGACGGGGCCAGCGGCCACATCGAGTTCGACGAAAAGGGTGACCGCAAGGATGCCGAGATGACGATCTTCACGCTGAAGGACGGCAAGATCGTCCCGGTAGCCATCATCAAGTCGGGCAAGACCATCCCCTTCGAGGAATTCGCGAAAGGTGCGGGAGCCTGATCGACTGATCCCAACGGCAATCCGCTCCGAACCACCGGCGCTGAGCAGCTTGAAATCGCGCCGCTGGACGCTTCCGAAAACGGCACCCGCGGGTGCTGTTTTCGTTGCTGCATCCCGCTAACGGCAAGCCGTTCATGGAAGTCTTCCTGCAGCAGATCATCAACGGGCTGACGCTGGGCAGCATCTACGCCATCGTCGCGCTCGGCTACACCATGGTCTACGGCATCGTGCAGCTCATCAACTTCGCGCACGGCGAAGTGGTGATGATCGGCGCGATGGTGGCGCTGACGGTGATCAGTTCGCTCGCCGGCGCGAACACGGGCATGCCGCCGCTGGTCATCGTGCTGGCCGGCATCGCTTGCGCGGTGCCGGTGTGCATGGGGGTGGGCTACACCATGGAGCGCGTCGCGTATCGTCCATTGCGCGGTGCGCCGCGCCTGGCGCCGCTCATCACCGCCATCGGCATCTCCATCATCCTGCAGCACCTGGCCATGCTGATCTGGAGCCGCAACCCGCTGTCGTTTCCGCAGATCATCCCGAACCCGGTGTTCGAGATCGCCGGAGCGAACGTGAGCGGTGTCCAGATCGCCATCATCAGCCTTTCGGCACTGATGATGCTGGGGCTCACCGCACTGGTGTACCGGACCCGGCTCGGCACCGCCATGCGCGCCACCTCGGAGAACCCGCAGGTGGCCGGCCTGATGGGGGTGAACATCAACCGCGTCATCGCCTCGACCTTCGTCATCGGTGCAGGGCTCGGTGCGGTGGCGGGCGTGATGGTCGGCACCTACTACGGCATTGCGCATTACACGATGGGTGCGCTGCTCGGGCTGAAGGCGTTTTCGGCGGCCGTGCTGGGCGGCATCGGCAACCTGGCCGGCGCGATGCTGGGCGGCATTCTGCTGGGGCTGGTGGAAGCGCTCGGTGCCGGGTACATCGGCGAGTTCACCGACCTGTGCCACGTTTCGTGGATCTCGACCGGGCTCGCGGAGCGCTGCGCGCAGGACGGCCATGTCGTGTTGATGGGCAGCAACTACCAGGACGTGTTCGCGTTCCTCGTCCTGATCGCAGTGCTGGTGTTCAGGCCTTCGGGCCTGCTCGGCGAAAGAGTCGGGGATCGCGCGTGAGTGCCAAGCCGATGGACGCGAAGGCGAAGGTCGGCATCGTACTGATCGCGGTCGTGCTCGCGGTGCTGCCCTTCGTGCTCGCGCACGTGGGCACGGCCTGGGTGCGCATCACCAACCTCGCGATCCTGTTCTGCCTGCTCTCGCTCGGGCTCAACATCGTGGTGGGGTTCGCCGGGCTGCTGGACCTGGGCTACATCGCCTTCTACGCGGTCGGTGCGTACTGCTACGCCCTGCTCGCTTCGCCGCATTTCGGCCTGCACTTGCCCTTCTGGATCATCCTGCCGATTGGTGCTGGTGTCGCCTGCCTGTTCGGCGTGCTGCTCGGTGCGCCGACCCTCAAGTTGCGTGGCGACTATCTCGCCATCGTCACGCTGGGCTTCGGCGAGATCGTGCGCGTGTTCCTCAACAACCTGTCCCGCCCGGTCAACATCACCAACGGGCCCCAGGGCGTCACGCTCATCGATCCGTTCAAGCTGGATGGCTTCAGCTTCAGCAAGAGCGAGACGCTGCTCGGCCTGACCTTCTCCGGCCCCATCAAGTACTACTACCTGCTGCTGCTCGTGCTGCTCGTCGTGATCGTGATCAACGTGCGCCTGCAGGACTCGCGCGTCGGCCGCGCCTGGGTGGCGATCCGCGAAGACGAGACCGCCGCTCAAGCCATGGGCATCAACACGCGCAACGTGAAACTGCTGGCCTTCGCCATGGGCGCCAGCTTCGGCGGCATCGCCGGTGGCATGTTCGCTGCCATGCAGGGGTTCATCAGCCCCGAGAGTTTCGTGCTGGTCGAATCCATCATGGTGCTCGCCATGGTGGTGCTGGGCGGCATGGGCAACATCTGGGGTGTGATCGCCGGCGCGGTGCTGCTGTCGTTCGTGCCGGAGATCCTGCGCTACACCGTCGAGCCCCTGCAGAAGGCCGCGTTCGGCCGTCTCATCATCGAGCCTGAAGTGATCCGCATGCTGCTCTTCGGTCTCGCCCTGGTGCTGATGATGCTGTTCCGGCCGGCGGGACTGTTTCCTTCCAAGACGCGCCGCCGCGAGTTCGCGGCTGCCGAACAGCAGCATGTCGGCTGAAGCGCCGCTGCTCGAAACGCGGGGAGTGGAAAAGCGTTTTGGCGGCCTCACCGCACTGTCGGATGTGTCTATCGCCATCCGCCGTGGCGAGATCTACGGCCTGATCGGCCCCAACGGCGCCGGCAAGACCACGTTGTTCAACGTGCTGACCGGGCTCTACGTGCCCGAGCGTGGCGAGGTCGTGTTCGACGGTCAGGCGCTGTCGGGCCTCAAACCCTATCGCGTGGCCCTCGCCGGCATCGCGCGCACCTTCCAGAACATCCGCCTGTTCGCCAACATGACGGCGTTGGAGAACGTCATGGTCGGGCGCCATCTGCGTACCCACGCGGGGGTGTTCGGCGCGGTGTTGCGCACCCGCGCGACGCGCGAGGAAGAGGGCGCCATCGCGGAACGTGCGCGAACGCTGCTGCACTACGTGGGTGTCGAGCGCCATTCGAACATCATTGCCCGCAACCTGTCCTACGGCGACCAGCGGCGGCTGGAGATCGCCCGCGCACTGGCTACGGAGCCGAAGTTGCTGGCTCTCGACGAACCCGCTGCCGGCATGAATCCGACCGAACGGCAGGCGCTCGGGCAACTGGTCGCGCGCATTCGCGACGACGGTACCACCGTACTGCTGATCGAGCACGACGTGAAACTGGTCATGGGTCTGTGCGATCGCGTGGCAGTCCTCGACTATGGCAAGAAGATCGCGGAGGGGTTGCCGAAGGAAGTGCAGCGCGACCCGGCGGTGATCGAAGCCTATATCGGCGTCGCACCGGCGGCCTGATCGGCGCATGAGCCTGCTCGACGTCAAGAACCTCAAGGTGGCCTACGGCGGCATCGTCGCCGTGCGCGGGATCGATCTCGAGGTGGCAGCGGGCGAGCTCGTCGCGCTGATCGGCGCGAACGGTGCCGGCAAGACCACGACGCTGAAAGCCCTCGCCGGCATGCTGCGGCCGAGCGGCGGCAGCGTGCACTACGACGGCGCTTCGATCACGCACGAACCAACGCATCGACTGGTCCGGCGCGGGATCGCCCTGGTACCCGAGGGCCGCGGCGTGTTCGCGCGGCTCACGGTCGAAGAGAACCTCGGCATGGGCGCGTACATCCGCAACGATCGCCAGGAAGTGCGGGCGGATCTCGAGCGCATCTACGCGCTGTTTCCGCGGCTGAAGGAACGGCGCGCGCAGACTGCCGGAACCCTCTCGGGAGGTGAGCAGCAGATGGTGGCCATCGGCCGCGCCATGATGAGCCGCCCGAAGCTGCTGCTGCTCGACGAGCCGAGCATGGGGCTGGCACCCTTGATGGTGCAGAAGATCTTCGAGGTGATCGCCTCCATCTCCGCGCAGGGCGTCACCATCCTGCTGGTCGAGCAGAATGCCCGGCTCGCGCTGCAGGCGGCCGCGCGCGGCTACGTGATGGAGTCGGGAGCCATCACCCTCACCGACGCGGCTTCAACCCTGCTCGAAAGCGAGCAAGTGCGGCAGGCATACCTCGGGGAGTAGGGGCCCGCCCGCTCCCTGCGGTTGCTGCCCCTACCGGACCTTCGGGTGCTGGATCGGCGGCGGAATGCCGAGCAAGCGGTGCTTGCCGCGCGAGATGCGGCCGAGGAACAGCAACTCCTCCATCACGTCGGGGCTGAAGCCCTGGCGGTTGCCGCGTTCGTCGATGACGAGGCGGTCGAGGTATTCGTCGAAGGTGTTGTGGCCCCAGAGCTTCAGCAGGGTTTCCATGATGCGTGGCAGTTCTTCCACCGACGCCTTGGTTTCCAGGCGCTTGGGTGGCGGCTTCTCGGGCTCCGACAGGTCCAGCGCCGGGAAGTGCGACGACGCGTCGCTCAACGTCGTTTCGCCCACTTCCACGCCCTCGGGCACGTGGATGTTGTTCGCGGCCAGCACGCGCTCGAGATGACCGATGCGTGCCTGTTGGCGGTGGATCAGCGCGAGCAGCTCTTCGAGGTTCGCCATCGTCCTTCAGAGTACCTGGATCACGCCGCCGGCGGCAGGGGGATCCAGTCGCGCCCGGTGAGGAATTCGGAGTACAGGAGGCTCTCCGGACTGCCGGCTTCCGGCTGCCAGTTGTAGCGCCATTTCACGGTAGGCGGCAACGACACCAGGATCGATTCGGTGCGACCGCCCGACTGCAGCCCGAACAGGGTGCCGCGATCGAACACCAGGTTGAACTCGACGTAGCGACCACGCCGATACGCCTGGAAATCACGCTCGCGCTCGCCGTAGGGGGTGTCGCCGCGGCGACGGGCGATGGGCAGGTAGGCGTCGAGGAAGTGGTCACCGACGCTTTGCACCAGCGCGAAAGCGGTGGCGAAATCCGGCTCGGCGAGATCGTCGAAGAAGATGCCGCCGATGCCGCGCGGCTCGCCGCGGTGCTTGAGAAAGAAGTAGCGATCGCACCAGCGCTTGAACTGCGGGTAGCGATCCGGTCCGAACGGCGCCAGTGCATCGCGGCACGTCGCATGGAAATGGCGGGCGTCGTCCTCGAAACCGTAGTACGGCGTGAGATCCATTCCGCCGCCGAACCAGAACACCGGCGGCGCGTCGCTGCCTGCTGGCGCGCGCGCTATGAAGAAACGCACGTTCATGTGAACGGTCGGCACGTAGGGGTTGCGCGGATGGAGCACCAGCGACACGCCGGTCGCCTCGAACCCGCGGCCGGCGAGCTCCGGTCGCCCGGCGGAAGCGGACGGCGGCAACTGGTTGCCGAGCACGTGCGAAAAATTCACGCCGCCGCGTTCGAGCAGGTTGCCCTCCTCGAGCACACAGGACGCACCTCCGCCGCCTTCCTCGCGCGTCCACGAGTCGAGGCGGAACGGCCGGCCGTCCTCGGCTTCCAGGGCGGCGACGATGCGCCGCTGCAGGCTGACGAAGTACTCCCGGACCAAGGTTGCGTCGACATCACCTTGCGCGCGAGCGTTCACAGCAGGCTCCTCTTCGCACCGATCGCCCGGTACCCGATGTCGCGGCGCATCTGCCGGCCGGCAAACTGGATCTGCTCCGCGATCTCGTAGGCGCGGCGCTGCGCCACCCGCACGGTGTCGCCGAGCGCCGTGACACATAGTACGCGCCCGCCGTTGGTGACGGGAACGCCGTCGCGTGCCGTGGTGCCCGCATGGAATACGTGGACGTCGTCCTCGTTGCGCGGCACGCCCGTGATCGGGTCGCCCTTGCGCGGATCCTCGGGGTAACCGTGCGCGGCCATGACGACGCCGAGTGCCACGCGGCGATCCCATTCGGCCTGCACCCGGTCCAGCGTGCCGTTGACCGCGTGTTCCACCAGCGTGTGCAGATCGCTCTTCAACCGCATCATGATCGGCTGGGTTTCCGGGTCGCCCATGCGGCAGTTGAACTCGAGGGTGCGCAGTTCGCCCTTGGGCGTGATCATGAGACCGGCGTAGAGAAAGCCGGTATAGGGCTCCCCCGCTGCTTCCATCCCGGACACGACCGGTTGGATCACTTCCCGCATGGCGCGCGCGTGCAGCGCCGGCGTCAACACCGGTGCCGGCGAATACGCGCCCATGCCGCCGGTGTTGGGGCCCAGATCACCGTCGAGCAGGCGCTTGTGATCCTGACTGGTGGCGAGCGGCAGGATGTTCCGGCCGTCGACCATGACGATGAAACTCGCCTCCTCGCCTTCGAGGAACTCTTCGACCACCACGCGGGCACCGGCGGAACCGAGCCGGTTGTCCTTCAGCATCGAGTCCACCGCGCCGTGGGCCTCCTCGAGGGTCATGGCCACGACGACTCCCTTGCCGGCCGCGAGGCCGTCGGCCTTGATCACGATCGGAGCGCCCTCGACGTCGATGTACGCATGCGCGGCGGCCGCATCGGTGAAAGTCTCGTGGCGAGCGGTCGGGATGCGATGCTCCACCATGAAGCGCTTGGCGTAGTCCTTTGACGCTTCCAACTGCGCGGCGCGCTGGGTCGGGCCGAAGATCTTCAGGCCGGCAGCGCGGAACCGATCGACCACGCCGGCCGCGAGCGGTGCTTCCGGCCCCACCACGGTGAGCGCGATGCCTTCCTTCTTCGCGAAGGCGAGCAGTGCGTCGATGTCGGTGATGGGGACGTTGAACAACCCGTCCTCCTCAGCCGTGCCGGCATTGCCCGGTGCCACGTAGACGCGGGCCACCCGGCGCGATTGCGCGAGCCGCCATGCGATCGCGTGTTCTCTTCCGCCGCCGCCGATCACGAGCAGGTTCATGGGATCGCCTCAGCCCGCGCCGGGCCGCCATCGGCCGGAGGCCGATGGCCTTCGGCAGGCACGGACAGTCCGCAGGGACTGTCCGTGTCCGGCCTCAGCCCACAAGCGGGCTGGCCCCCTGGGGGGAAGGGCCGCAGGCCCATCGGGGGGAGTGTCATCATTCTAGTGGCGGAAGTGCCGCACGCCCGTGAACATCATGGCGATGCCGCGTTCATCGGCCGCGGCGATCACCTCGTCGTCGCGCACGCTGCCGCCGGGCTGGATCACCGCGCGTGCGCCTGCGTCGACGACGACGTCCAGACCGTCGCGAAACGGGAAGAAGGCATCGGACGCGACCACGGAACCTGCGAGATCGAGCTTTGCGTTCTGCGCCTTGATCGACGCGATGCGCGCCGAGTCCACCCGACTCATCTGCCCGGCACCCACGCCGAGAGTCTGGCCGTTGCTGCAGAAGACGATGGCGTTCGACTTCACGTACTTCGCGACCCGCCAGGCGAAGACGAGATCGCGCAACTGCGCCTCGCTCGGGGCGAGACGGGTCACGACACGCAGGTCGGTGGGCGCGACATTGTGCGCGTCGGGCGTCTGCACGAGAACGCCGCCGCCCACGCGTTTCAGATCCCAGTCGTTGACGCCGGGGGCCAGGGCCACCTCCAGCACGCGGACGTTGGCCTTGGCAGCGAACGCCAGCTTCGCGGGCTCGGCGAAGGCCGGAGCGATCACCACCTCCACGAACTGCCCGGCCACCGCCGCCGCGGTGTCGGCATCCACATCGCGATTGAAGGCGATGATGCCGCCGAAGGCCGATGTCGGGTCGGTGGCGAAGGCACGGCGGTAGGCCGCCAGCGGAGACTCGGCCACCGCGACGCCGCACGGATTCGCGTGCTTGATGATGACGCAGGCCGGTGCATCGAAGGTCTTGACGCACTCCCATGCGGCATCGGCATCGGCGATGTTGTTGTACGAGAGTTCCTTGCCTTGCAGTTGTACGTAGCGGGCCAGGCTGCCCGGTGCCGGCTCGAGGTCACGATAGAACGCCGCCTGCTGGTGCGGATTCTCACCGTAGCGCAGGTCCTGCGCCTTGTCGAACGCCAGGTTGAGTCGCGCAGGAAACGGGGCACGCACGCCGTCGGCGCCGAGGCTCGTCAGGTAGGTGGCGATAACGCCGTCGTACTGCGCGGTGTGCGAGTACGCCTTCTTGGCGAGGGCAAAGCGGGTTTCCAGGCTCACGCTGCCCGCGGCCGCCGTCATTTCATCGATGAGCGCGGCGTAGTCGCCCGGGTCGGTCAGTACGGCCACGTGGCGGTAGTTCTTGGCCGCGGCGCGGACCATGGCCGGGCCGCCGATGTCGATGTTCTCGATCGCTTCGTCGAGCGTGCATTGCGGATTTGCGATGGTTTCACGGAACGGATACAGGTTGACCGCCACGATGTCGATGTAGTCCATGCCTTCCCGGCGCATGGCGTCCACGTGCGCGGTCAGATCGCGGCGCGCGAGGATGCCGCCGTGCACGCGCGGATGCAGCGTCTTCACGCGGCCGTCCAGCATCTCCGGAAAACCGGTGTAGTCGGCGACCTCCGTCACGGCCACGCCGGCTTTGGCCAGCAGTTTTGCCGTGCCGCCGGTCGACAGGATGCGGAATCCGAACCCCGCCAGTGCCTGGGCGAAGGCGACGACGCCGGTCTTGTCGGAAACGCTGATCAGCGCCTGCCGCGTGCTGGCCATGGCGACGGGGTATCCGATTCGATGGAGAAAGAGTGGGCTTGAGGTGGTGCTACTTGAGGCCGTAGGCCTGCATCTTCTTGCGCAGTGTATTGCGGTTCATGCCAAGCAATTCCGCTGCCTGCGTCTGATTGCCGTCGACCCGCGCCAGGACGGTCTCGAGCAGTGGCCGCTCGACGCATTGGATGACCATCTCGTAGATCGGGCTCGGTCGTTCACCGTCCAGGTCGCGAAAGTAGCCGTCGATGGCGCGGCGCACGCAGCGCGCGATCTCGTTCTCGTTGATCATGCTGCGAGCCTTTCATCGACCGCGGGAAAGCACGCTGAACCGACGAGGCCGTCGAAGAATCGCTCCACCGCCTGCTGCTGTGCTTCCGGGTGGTCGAGTCCGTTCACTTCCGCCCGCAGCCGCTCGCCTCCAGGAATGGTCTTCACGTACCAGCCGACGTGCTTGCGCACCACCTTCGGCCCGGTGCGTTCGCCGTAGAAGGCATGCAGCGCACCGACATGGGCCAGGAGAATCGCGTGAATCTCCGCCAGGTCCGGCGCTGCCAGCTTCCTGCCGGTCCTGAGGTAATGATCGATCTCGCGGAAGACCCAGGGGCGGCCCAGCGCCGCACGGCCGATCATCACGGCGTCGGCGCCGGTCCGGTGCAGCACCTGACGGGCTTTCTCAGGGGAATCGATGTCGCCGTTCGCGATCACCGGGATGCCGACTGCGGCCTTGACCTCGGCGATGGTGTCGTACTCAGCCGCGCCGTTGTACAGGTCAGCGCGGGTGCGGCCATGCACCGCCAGGGCGCGGATGCCCGCAGCTTCCGCGATGCGCGCCACGCGCACGGCGTTGCGGTGTTCGCGGTCCCACCCGGTGCGGATCTTGAGTGTCACTGGTACGCCGGCGGCTGCGACCACGGCATCGAGGATCGCGCCGACCTTGCTCTCGTCGCGCAGTAACGCGGAACCGGCGAGGACATTGCAGACCTTCTTCGCCGGGCAACCCATGTTGATATCGATGACCTGTGCGCCGTGCGCCACATTGAGGCGCGCGGCCTCGGCCATCTGCACGGGTTCGGTGCCGGCGATCTGCACGGCGATCGGGGCCACTTCGCCCTCGTGATCGCGGCGGCGCCGACTCTTGTCGGTGCTCCACAGCCGCGTATCGGACGCGGTCATCTCCGAAACCGCGTAGCCCGCGCCGAGCATCTTGCACAACTGACGGAACGGCCGATCGGTAACGCCCGCCATGGGTGCGACCGCGAGCCGGTTGTGCAGTATGTAAGGACCGACCTGCATGAGCGCGGCGGCAAGTTCGGGCGGAAGGGAAAGGGCGCGTATTGTAATCAGAAACGGCGCGCCCGCGCCCGCTCTTACAAGCGCCCGAGAGTCAACGTGCGCGCAAACGTGCGACGCGCCGCGGGCAGCAGGTCGAGCGCCGCGAGTCCGAGACCGCGGGCCCAGGAAAGACCGGGCCAGTCGTTGGCGAAGATCCCCGCGAGCGCGTCGGTGAAGTGCACGGTCGCCGCGCGATCCAGGCGTCGTGCACGATCGAGTTCGTCGAGCTTAGGCAGGTGCGCGGCAGCCAGCCAGGCGTCGCGCAGGCCGAGGTTGAGTCCCTGCCCCGCCACCGGATGCAGCGTCTGTGCGGCGTTGCCCACGAGGGCGATGCGGTCGCGAACCCGGGGTTCCGATTGCCGCAGCACGAGCGGAAAGGCGCCGCGCTCGGCAACCGCGATGAAGCGTCCTGCGCGCCAACCGAATGCGCGCTGCAACCGCTCGAGGAATGCCTGATCGTCGAGGCCGAGCACGGCCTGCGCATCGTCGGGAGCCAGCGTCCAGACGAGAGCAAAACTGTCGCTGCGGGGCAGCAGCGCGAGCGGTCCGACGGCGGCAAAGCGTTCGTACGCGACGCCGTCGTGCGAGCGGTCGGTGCGTACGCGAGCGACCAGGGCGTGTACGCCGTAGTCCTTCTCGCGCTGCGAGAATCCGAGCGTTGCAACCAGCGGGCCGCCGCCTTCTGCAACGATGGCGCAGCGCGCGGCGATGTTCTCGCCGGCTGCGTGCACGACCACTCCATCATCCACCTGGTCGATGCCGTCCACGCTCGTGTGGTACCGGACGTCGGACGCTGTCACGCGTTGCGCCAAAGCGCGCTGCACGTCGCCGTAGCCGATCACGTAGCCCAGTGCGGACACGCCGCCGTCATTCGCGGTCAGTTCGCTGCGACCGAAGCCGCCACGCTGCGACACGTGAATGCGGAGGATCGGTGTCGCTGCGGGCTCCAGCTGCTCCGTCACCCCCACCCGCTGCAACATGAGCCAGCTACCCCAGGACAGTGCCAGCGTGCGATCGTCGTTGAACCCGGCACCGGCCGGTTTCGCTTCGAGCAACAGGATGTGTCGCCCGGCGCGTGCCGCAGCGAGCGCGAGAAACTGTCCGACCGGGCCGCCACCGACGATGATCGCGTCGAACATGGCCCGTCCGCGGGTACCTGGCCTCAGTGCGGGGTGGTGCCGACCAGCGCTTCCACGTCGGCTACGGACTTCGGCGCGGCCGCCGTCAGCACTTCGCAGCCGCCCGCCGTCACCAGCACGTCGTCCTCGATGCGCACGCCGATGTTCCACAGGGCTTCCGGTACGCCTTCGCCCGGGCGGATGTAGCAGCCCGGCTCCACCGTCAGCGTCATGCCCGGTGCCAGATCGCGCCAGCGACCATCGCGCTTGTAGTCGCCGGCATCGTGCACGTCGAGGCCGAGCCAGTGACCGGTGCGATGCATGTAGAAGCGGCGGTAGTCGTTCGATTCGATCACCGCCTCCGGGGTGCCCTGGCACAGCTTCAGATCGATGAAGCCGCGCACCAGCACGCCGAGCGCCGCTTCGTGCGGTTGCTCCCAGTGCTGGCCGGGCTTCACCGCTGCGATGGCGGCGGCCTGGGCCGCGAGCACCAACTGGTAGACGTCGCGCTGGGGGCCGGTGAAGCGGCCGTTGACCGGCCATGTGCGGGTGATGTCGGACGCGTAGCCATCCACTTCGCAGCCCGCGTCGATCAGCAGCAGATCGCCATCGCGCAGGCGTGCGCTGTTCTCCACGTAGTGCAACACGCATGCGTTGGCACCACCGGCGACGATGCTCGGATAGGCTGGCGATTGCGCGCCGCGCGAGCGGAACTCGTGCAGCAATTCGGCTTCGATCTGGTACTCGTAGAGATCGGGGCGCGTGGCGCGCATCGCGCGCGCGTGGGCCGCGGTCGATATCGCGGCGGCCCGCCGCATGGCATCCAGTTCATGTGCGTCCTTGGTGAGCCGCATGTCGTCGAGGATGCGGCGCACGTCGCGGATCTCACCCGGCGCACTGATGCCGGTGCGCACCTGCGCCCGCACCGCATTGAGCCACTCGATGAGCCGCGTGTCCCAGGCGCCGTCAGCGCCGACGTCGGCGAAGAGCGAAGGCTGGTCGGCGAGCAGCTTGGGCATCAGCTCGTCGAGCTTCGCGATCGGATGCGCCTCGTCGAAGCCGAACGTCGCGCGCGCCTTCTCCGGGCCGTGGCGATAGCCATCCCAGATCTCGCGGTCGAGATCCTTCTCGCGACAGAACAGGATGCTCTTCAGCGTCGCGCCCGCGACCACGACCAGCACCGCTTCCGGTTCGGTGAACCCGGTCAGGTAGTAGAAATAGCTGTCGAAGCGGAACGGATGATGCACGTCGCGATTGCGGGTGCGCTCCGGTGCGGTGGCGATGATCGCTACGCCCTGCCCCATGGCAGCGGCCAGGCGGTTACGCCGGTCGACGAACGGTGCGTGAGAGAGCAAGGCTGTGGCGGGGGCATTCATGCTGCCGATTATACGGTCGGGGGCGCGCGCAGATGCCGGTCGAGCTCCGCAAGACGCGCGGGCGTCCCCACGTCGAGCCAGTAGCCGCGATGGCGCTCGGCGGTCACGCGGCGCTCGCGCATGGCGGCGACCAGCAGCGGTGCCAGCCTGGCTTTCGTGCCCCGGACGATCCCGGCGAACAGTTCGGGCCGATAGACGCCCACACCGCTGAACGTGTACCGGGGCATGCCGCTGTCGATGGCGAACGGACCGTCGATGGCGAAGTCGCCATCCGGGTTGTGCGCCGGATTGTCCACCAGCACCAGGTGCGCGAGCGGCGGCGGAGCACCGTTCAGGGGCACCTCAGCGAGTGGCCCGAAGTCCACATCGGTATGGATGTCGCCGTTCACGACCAGAAACGGGTCGGAACCCAGCAGCGGCAGCGCCTGCGCGATGCCGCCGGCGGTCTCGAGCGCCTCGGCCTCGGGTGAATAGCGAATGGAAACGCCGTAGGCACCGCCCGTTCCGAGGGCTCGCTCGATCTGTGCGCCGAGGTGCGCGTGATTGATGACGAGCTCGCGGATACCCGCCCGCGCGAGTCGCTCGATATGCCACACGATGAGCGGCTTGCCGCCGGCTTCGAGCAGCGGTTTCGGAACGGTGTCCGTGAGCGGTCGCATGCGCTCGCCGCGGCCGGCGGCGAGGATCATGGCCTTCATCAGAACGTGTAGCCGACTTGCGGGCTGCGCTGTTCGAGTTCGTCCAGCAGCGCGAGCAGCGGACGCAGCTCCCCATAGCGGCCAGCCGTGGCGCGCACATAGCCGATGAAGCGTGGCGTGTCCTCGAGGTAGCCGCGCTTGCCGTCGCGATAGTTGAGGCGAGCGAAGATGCCGAGCACCTTCAGGTGGCGCTGCAGGCCCATCCATTCCACGTCGCGATAGAAGGCGCCGAAGTCCCGGTCCACCGGCAATCCTGCATCCCGCGCCTGCTCCCAGTAGCGGATGGTGCCGTCGAGCACTTCACGCTCGTCCCAGCTGATGAACGCATCGCGATACAGCGACGCGAGATCGTAGGTGATCGGTCCGTGCACCGCGTCCTGGAAATCGAGAATGCCCGGGTTCGGCTCGGCCACCATCAGGTTGCGCGGCATGTAGTCGCGGTGCACGTAGACCCGCGGCTGGGCCAGGTTGTTCGCGACGATCGCGGCGAAAGTGCGCTCCAGTGCGGTACGTTGCGGCTCGGTGAGTTCCACGCCGAGGTGACGAGCGATGTACCAATCGGGAAACAGGTTGAGCTCGCGCCGCAGCAACGCTTCGTCGTAGGGCGGCAGGACGCCCTCACGCGATGCGAGCTGCCAACGGATCAGCGCGGTGGTCGCGTCGGCGAAGAGGTCCGGTGCCAGGCTCCGATCCTTCTCGAGGGCGGCGAGGTAGGTGGTGTTGCCCAGGTCGGTGAGCAGCAGGAAGCCGCGATCCAGGTCCTGCGCCAGCACCCGCGGGGCGTTGAGGTGAGCGTCCGCGAGCAGCCCGGCCACGTGCACGAACGGGCGGCAGTTCTCGTGCTCGGGCGGGGCGTCCATCACGATCCACGACTCGGTGCCCTCGGTCGCCCGGAAATAGCGGCGGAAGCTCGCGTCGGCGGAGGCCGGGGTCAGTTCGCAATGGTGCCCAGGCAGTGCACCGCCCAGCCACCCGCGCATTTCGTCTGCTCGATCCAAGGGGTTTCATCCATTCTCGCCATATACTTGCGCCAATTCTAACAAGCACCCCGCGATTGCCCGATGCCCCGAACCCCGCGCTGGGTCGCCGCCGCCATCGTCATCGCGCCGCTCGTCGGTCACGCCCAGGAGCTGGGGCTCAAGTTGAAGCCGCAGGCCGAGCTCATGACCGGACCCGGCGAAGAGGACGGCGAGGAGGCGCCGATGTTCATCGAGGCCGACGCCGTCTCCGGGACCCAGAACCAGAGTTTCGACGCGGACGGCGGGGTCAAGCTGCGCCAGCGTGGCCGCACGATCTTCGCCGATCACCTGCACTACTCGATTCCGAGTGAACAGGTCACCGCCACCGGAAACGTCCGGCTCGACCGGCGCGGCGACGTGATCGAGTGCGACAAGCTCTTTTTCGACATGAACACGGAGCAGGGTTACGCCGAATCGCCCGAGTACTACTTCCGGGCCTTCAAGGCGCGCGGCAAGGCGGACAAGCTGTATTTCGACAGCCGCACCCAGTACCGGGCCGAGAAGGGCACCTACAGCACCTGTCCCGCCCCGGAGAAGGATTGGTACCTGCGGGTCGGCAAGCTCAAACTCGATCGCGACAAGGACAAGGGAGTGGCCCGCAACGCGACGGTGGTGTTCAAGACCTGGCCGATCCTGTACCTGCCCTACGTCGATTTTCCGCTATCGAACGCCCGCAAGTCCGGCTTCCTGAGCCCCACTTACGGTACCACCGGCAAGAGCGGCTTCGAGTTCACGCTGCCGTTCTATCTGAACCTGGCCCCGAACTACGACTGGACCATCGCGCCGCGGGTCCTGGCCAAGCGCGGCGTGCTGCTCAACAACGAGGTCCGCTACCTGGGTCACACCTACAACGGGATGTTGAACGCGGAGTACCTCGAGAGCGATCGCGAGCGCAATGGCGACACGCGCTACGCCCTGGCTTTTCGCCATACCCAGAGGTTCTCGCCCGGGCTCACCGGCAACCTCAATCTGCAGAAGGTCTCGGACGACGAGTATTTCGTCGATCTGTCCAACCGCATCGCGGTGACTTCGCTGCGTACCCTGCCCCGCGAGGGCGGGCTCGCGTACTCGGCCGGATGGTGGACGCTGTCGGGTCGAGCCCAGAGTTTCCAGACCCTGCAGGACCCGAACGCGCCCATCACACCACCTTATGCGCGCCTGCCACAGCTCAACCTGGGCGCGCAACGGACCAACGTGCAAGGCTTCGATCTCGGGTTCCAATCGGAGTACGTGTCCTTCTCGCATCCGACGCTGGTCAACGGCCAGCGGACGATCCTGTACCCGAGCGTCACCTTCCCGCTGCAGAAGTCGTTCGTCAACATCGTGCCGAAGGTCGGCCTGCACTACACCGCCTATTCGCTGGACGGCACCACCGGTCTCGATACCGCCACCCGCGTGCTGCCGATCTTCAGCCTCGACAGCACCGTCACCTTCGAGCGCAACGCCAACCTGTTCGGCAAGGCGTTCCTCCAGACCCTGGAGCCGCGGCTGTACTACGTCTACATCCCGTTTCGGGATCAGAGCCGGCTGCCGGTGTTCGACACCGCGGTGGCCGACTTCAACCTCGCCCAGATCTTCACCGAGAACCAGTTCGTCGGCGGTGACCGCATCAACGACGCGAACCAGCTCACCGCCGCCGTGTCGAGCCGCCTCATCAATCCCGACGACGGACAGGAGCGGCTGCGCATGACGCTGGGCCAACGCTTCTTCTTCAAGGATCAGCAGGTCACGCTGCCCAACGTCGTGGCGCGCACGCAGAACCGCTCCGATCTGCTCGCGGCATTGAGCGGCCGGATCTCGCAGGATTGGTACACGGATTTCGCCATCAACTACGACGTCAGTTCGAACCGCCAGGACCGCACCACCTTCGCGGTGCGCTACAACCCGCAACCCGGCAGCGTGGTCAATGTCGGCTACCGCTTCAACCGCGACAGCTTCGAGCAGACCGACTTCTCCGCGCAATGGCCGATCACCGACCAATGGAGCGGCGTGGCACGGTACGCATACTCGATACGGGACGGTCGCAACGTCGCGACCATAGTGGGCGTCGAGTACAATGCCGGGTGCTGGGCCGCGCGGTTCGTCGCGCAGCAGTTCGTGACCTTCACCCAGGACAACGTCCGGCAGCTGTTCTTCCAGATCGAGTTCATGGGCCTCTCGAAGCTCGGCTCGAACCCGCTGGAAATCCTGCGCCAGAACATCGGCGGCTATCAGCGATTGAACGCTTTGCCGCAGAGCCAGCTCCAATCCGACTACTATCCGTCGCAGTAACCGCCGCTCCGGCGCCCGTCCCCTTCATGAGTACTCCGATCCGCATTCTTTTCGCCGCCCTGCTCACCGTGGCGGCGCTCCCGCCGGTCACCGCGGCCGAAGGCTCCAAGGGCGGCCCCGTGCTGCTCGACCGCGTGCTGGCCGTCGTCAACAACGAAGTGATCTCCAAGATCGAGCTCGACGAGCAGGTGAAGCTCGCCACGCGCCAGCTGATCCGCCAGGGGACCCCGCTGCCGCAGCAGGCGCTGCTGGAAAAGCAGTTGCTCGAGCGCATGGTGACCAACCGGGTGCTGCAGCAGGTCGGCCGCGACACCGGGGTGCGCATCGAGGATGCCCAGCTCGAGCGCGCTATCGCCCGGCTCGCGCAGGAGAACAAGATGTCGGTCGAGGCGTTCCGCAACAACATGACGGAGGACGGCGTCGACTACGTGAAGTTTCGCGAAGAGGTGCGCAACGAAATCGTGGTGACGCGCCTGCGCGAACGCGAGGTGGACAGCAAGATCGTGGTGTCCGACGCCGAGATCGACACCTACCTGCGCACGCAGCAGGCCGCGGGTCGCAACGAGGAATACAACCTGCTGCACATCCTGTTCACCGTGCCCGAAGCCGCGAGCCCGGACCAGATCCAGTCACGCCGCACCCGGGCCGACGAGGCGTTGGCCAAGTTGAAGGGCGGCGCCGACTTCAAGCAGATCTCGGCCAGCTATTCGGATGCGCCCAACGCACTGCAGGGTGGCGAACTCGGCTGGCGCGCGCCGGGCCGGCTGCCCAACATCTTCGTGCAGGCCGTGACGTCGATGAAGGTGGGTGACCTCTCCGGTGTGCTGCGCAGTCCGAACGGCTTCCACATCCTCAAGCTGGTGGAGAAGCGCAGCAACGTGCAGCAGGTGGTGGTGCAGCAGACCAAGGCCCGTCACATCCTCGTGCGGCTGAACGAGGTGGTGGCCGAGACCGAGGCAAGACGCCGGCTCGCCGAGATCCGGGAGCGCATCGTGAAGGGTGCCGATTTCGCCGAGCAGGCGCGCCTGCAGTCCGAGGATGCCTCCTCGGTGCGCGGTGGCGACCTGGGGTGGCTCTCGCCCGGCGACACGGTGCCGGAGTTCGAGCAGGCCATGGATGCCCTGAAGGCCGGCGAGATCAGTGAACCGGTGCAATCGCCGTTCGGCTGGCACCTGATCCAGGTGGTCGAGCGCCGCACCGAGGACCTCACGAAGGAGCGCCAGCGCCAACTGGCCCGGCAGGCGATCCGTGCGCGCAAGTCCGACGAAGCGTTCACGGAGTGGGTGCGCCAGCAGCGCGACCGCGCCTTTGTCGAGTACCGCAACGAAGAACGCTGAGCGCGATCGCCGGGGTAGCGCCGGCCACATCCCGCGCAAGCGCTTCGGGCAGCACTTTCTCGGCGATCCGTTCTGGGTGCGGCGGATCGTCGAGGCGATCGCACCGCGATCCGGCGAGCGGCTGGTGGAGATCGGGCCCGGCCTCGGCGCCCTCACGGAACCGCTGCTGGCGTCCGTGGAGCGGCTCCATGTGGTCGAGATCGACCGCGACATCGTTGCTCACCTCGAGAACACCTATCCGCGCGAACGCCTGATCGTCCATGCCGGCGATGCGCTCGCTTTCGACTTTCGCGGCATCGGCACCGACCTGCGGCTGGTGGGCAACCTGCCGTACAACATTTCCACGCCGCTGCTGTTTCACGTGGCAGCCCAGGCGGGCCATGTGCGCGATGCCCACTTCATGCTGCAGAAGGAAGTCGTGGACCGCATGGTGGCCGCACCGGGCGGCAGCGACTACGGCCGGCTGTCCGTGATGCTCCAGTACCGTTTCGCGATGGAAAAGCTGTTCGACGTGCCGCCGGGGGCATTCCGGCCGCCGCCGAAGGTGGACTCGTCGGTCGTCAGGATGATCCCGCACGGACGCCTGCCCCACCCTGCCCTGGACGAGCGCCTGCTCGGCGAGCTGGTGACGCGCGCCTTCACGCAGCGCCGCAAGACGCTGCGCAACGCATTGTCGACCTATCTCACCGCAGCTGAACTTGAAGCCTTGGACATCGACTCCGGAGCGCGGCCCGAAACGCTGGGGGTGGCGGCCTGGGTGCGCGCCGCCGACCGCGTGGCGGCGCGCGGAGCTACGCTGCCTTCTTCTGGATGAACTCGATCTTGTAGCCGTCCGGGTCTTCGACGAAGGCGATGACCGTGGTCCCGTGTTTCATCGGCCCGGCCTCGCGGGTGACGCGGCCGCCGCGTTGCTTCGTCTCGGAACAGGCCTTGTAGGCGTCGTCCACTTCGAGCGCCACGTGGCCGTAGCCGGTGCCGATGTCGTAGCTCTTGGTGTCCCAGTTGTGGGTGAGCTCGAGTACGGCCTCCTCGCTTTCGTCACCATAGCCGACGAAGGCGAGCGTGAAGCGGCCGTCGGGATAGTCCTTGCGGCGCAGCACTTTCATGCCAAGAACGTTGGTGTAGAAGTCGATGGAGCGGTCGAGATCGCCCACCCGGAGCATGGTGTGAAGAATACGCATGGTCAGATCTCCACTAACTCGAAGTCGTCCTTGCGCGCACCGCATTCGGGACAGACCCAGTTCATCGGTACGTCTTCCCAGCGTGTACCTGCTGGGATGCCTTCTTCGGGAAGGCCCGCGGCTTCGTCGTAGATGAAGCCGCAGATGAGACACATGAAGGTTCGATAAGGCGCTGCGTCGTCGGACATATCAAGAATGGGCAAGAGGGTTTCGGCTAAAATTTCATTTTATAGGCAAACCGCCGCGCCGCCACATGATCTCCGCACCACCGATCGTCCTGACATTCGCGGCAACGGACCCGAGCGGCGGCTCGGGCGTCCAGGCAGACATGCTCACGTTGAGCTCAATGGGCTGCCATGCGCTCTCGGTCATCACCGCCGTCACCATCCAGGACACCTCCGGTGTGGAGGACGTCATGGCGCTCGACGCCGACTGGGTCGCCGGCCAGGCGCGCTGCCTGCTCGAGGATATGCCCGTCACGGCGTTCAAGATCGGCCTCCTGGGCAGTGTCGAGGCCATCACCGCCATCGCCGAGGTGGTCTCGGACTACCCCGACATCCCGCTGGTGCTCGATCCGGTGATGACATCCGGTCGCGGCGATGAACTCGCGACCGACGACATGGTGGCTGCCATGCGCGAGCTCCTGGTGCCGCAGACCACCGTCATCACCCCCAACAGTCTCGAGGCGCGCCGGCTGGTACTGGACCCGGACGACGACTCGGACGATCCGACCCCGGCCGAGTGCGCGCGCCGCATCCTCGATTTCGGCTGCCAGTACGTGTTGCTGAGCGGCACGCACGACAACACACCGCAAGTGGTGAACGTCCTGCACTCGGCTGACGGCGTGGTGCGTTCCGACGATTGGCAGCGGCTGCCGGGGAAGTTCCACGGCGCCGGCAGTACGCTCGCGGCTGCGCTCGCGGCTACCATCGCCAACGGCTTGCCGATGCCGGAAGCGGTGCGTGACGCGCAGGAATACACGTGGCAGGCGCTCAAGTTCGCCTACCGGCCGGGAATGGGACACCAGCTGCCCGATCGGCTGTTCTGGGCGCGTGACGAGGAGCGCGAAGAAGATGCGGGTTGAAGGGCTGTACGCGCTGACCCCGGAAGGACCGGACGACGCGCTGCTCACGCAAGTGGAATCCGCGCTGGGAGCCGGATTGCGCCTGCTCCAGGTACGCAGCAAATGCGGCCCGACGGAGCGGGCGCGCATGACGGCCAAGGTGGTCGCGCTGTGCCGGCGTTACGGCGCCACGTGCATCGTCAACGACGATGCGGTGCTGGCTGCTCAAACCGGGGCAGACGGCGTGCATCTGGGCCGGGACGACGGGTCCGTGGCCGCCGCGCGCGCAGTGCTCGGTGCCGACGCGATCATCGGTGTGTCCTGCTACGACGACCTCGCGCGCGCGCAACGCCTGCGCGCCGAAGGGGCGGACTACGTGGCCTTCGGCAGTTTCTTCGCCTCGTCGGTGAAACCGGCGGCGGTGCGTCCGCCGCTCGACCTGCTGGCGCGGGCGCGCGCCGTTCTCGATTGTCCGATCGTCGCGATCGGCGGCATCACGCTCGCCACCGCGCCGCTGGTGCGCGATGCCGGCGCGGACGCGCTCGCCGTCATCACCGATGTCTTTTCCGCGGCCGATATCGGCGCGCGGGTTCGAGCCTATGGCCGCCTGTTCGCGCGTGCCGCCACTGTGGAATGACCCATGACTTCCCGTAACGAGACCCTGTTCGAAAAATCCCAACGCGTCATTCCCGGCGGTGTGAACTCGCCGGTGCGTGCCTTTCGGTCCGTCGGCGGCACCCCGCGCTTCTTCGTCCGCGGCAAAGGCGCCCGGGTGTGGGATGCGGACGGCAAGGAGTACATCGACTACGTCGGGTCGTGGGGGCCGATGATCGTCGGTCACGCGCACCCGGAGGTGGTGCGCGCCGTGCAGGATGCCGCGGCGGACGGTCTGTCCTTCGGCGCGCCCACCGAGCGCGAACTGGAGATGGCGGAACTCATCACGCAGCTGCTGCCGTCGATCGAGATGGTGCGCCTGGTGAGCTCGGGTACCGAGGCGACCATGACCGCGATCCGTGTCGCACGCGGGTTCACCGGTCGCAGCCGCATCGTGAAATTCGAAGGTTGCTATCACGGCCATGCCGACGCGCTGCTGGTGAAGGCCGGCTCGGGGTTGCTCACCTTCGGCCAGCCGAGCTCCGCAGGGGTGCCGGCGGAGACGACCCAGCACACCACCGTGCTCGACTACAACGACGTGGCCGGCCTGGAGCGCACCTTCCACGAACTCGGCAGCGAGATCGCCGCGGTCATCATCGAGCCGGTGGTGGGCAACATGAACTTCGTGATGCCGAGCCGCGCATTTCTCGATGCGTTGCGCACGCTCACGCGCAAACACGGTACGGTCCTGATCTTCGATGAAGTCATGACGGGGTTTCGCGTCGGTCCGAAGGGGGCGCAAGGGCTGTTCGGCATCGAGCCCGATCTCACCACGCTCGGCAAGGTGGTCGGTGGCGGCATGCCGCTCGGCGCGTTCGGCGGCCGGCGCGAGATCATGGAGAAGCTGGCACCGCTCGGACCGGTGTACCAGGCCGGGACGCTGTCGGGCAATCCGGTGGCGGTAGCCGCGGGGCTTGCCACCCTCAAGCTGGTGCAGGCGCCGGGCTTTTTCGATCGATTGAGTGCCTCGACGAGCCAGCTGGTCGATGGTCTCGTGAGCGCGGCCAGGTCACGCGGCGTCCCGTTCTCGGGCGCATGCGTGGGCGGCATGTTCGGCCTGTTCTTCCGGGCCGCTGCACCGACCAGCTACGCGGAAGTGATGTCGAGCAGCAAGGAGCAGTTCAATCGCTTCTTCCACTTGATGCTCGAGCGCGGCGTCTACCTCGCGCCGTCGGCCTTCGAAGCGGGCTTCGTCTCCTCGGCGCACGGCGCCGAGGAGATCACCGCGACGATCGCTGCGGCCGATGATGCGTTCCGGCAGCTAGCGGCTATCAGCGCGTGACCCGCCGGTCAACGCAGGCCGGCGGAGTATTCGGCGAGCGCGGCGATCTCGCGGTCGGTCATCTTGGCCGCGATGCTGCGCATCATGCTGTTCGCGTCGTTGGCCCGTTCGCCGGCGCGGAATGCCTTCAACTGTGCGATGGTGTACTCCGGATGCTGGCCACCGAGACGCGGATACTGCGAGGGAATACCGGCGCCCGTGGGCGAATGACAGGCGGCACAGGCGGGCAGGCCACGCTCTGCATCGCCGGCGCGATAGAGCTTCTGCCCCAGCGTGACCAGGTCCCGATCCTTCGCGGCGGCGGGGCGCAGTTTCTGCGCCGCAAAGTAGGCGCCGAGGTTCTTCATGTCCTCGGGCGACAGGTTGGCCGCCATGGGGGCCATGATGGGATTGGCCCGGGCGCCGCTCTTGAAGTTCTCGAGCTGTTTCGCGATGTAAGCCGGATGTTGCTGGGCCAGGCTGGGATTCATGGCGATCGCGCTGTTTCCATCCGTCCCGTGGCAGGCGCCGCAGACCGCAGCCAGCGCCTGGCCCTTGGCCGGGTCGCCGTGCTTGGTCGATTCGGCATGGACGGACGCGGCGGCCATCAGGCCGACGATGATCGCGGCCGACTTGAAGCTGAACATGTACGACTCCTCGACTGGTTGCGCGAAGACCGCGCGGCCTGTGCGCGACGGCACCGTCGGCGACCTTCGGTGCAGTGCATAAATGCGCAGATAATCAGAAACAAAGCGCAGTTTAGCCGATTTGGGTGCGGATCGGCCAGCCGCACCCCGGTGTTGGCCTCATGAGCGTCTTCAATCGAGCCGTCTATGTTGCGAGCGCGCACGACCGGAAGGAACTGATACCCGACGGTGGCTGGGAGGTCGCATTCGCCGGCCGGTCGAATGCCGGCAAGTCGAGCGCGATCAACACGATCACCGGCCACACGCGCCTCGCGTTCGCGAGCAAGACGCCGGGGCGCACCCAGCTCATCAACTTCTTCGGACTGGGTGCTGAGCGCTACCTCGTCGACCTGCCCGGCTACGGCTATGCCGAAGTGCCGGAGAAGGAACGGCGGCGCTGGGGCGAGTTCGTTGCTGCCTACCTCATGGAGCGGCGGGCGCTGCGGGGCTTGATCGTGATCATGGACGCACGCCATCCGCTGACGCCGCTTGATCAGCGACTGCTCGACTGGTTCTTGCCCACGGGGAAGCCGGTGCATATCCTCCTTACCAAGGCCGACAAGCTGTCGCGGCGGGAGGCGGCGGACACCCTGACCGAGGTTAGAACGGCTGTGCGAGCCGCGGGTCCGTCCTGCACCGCGCAACTGTTTTCCAGCCTCAAACGCACCGGCGTCCGGGAGGCCGAGGTGGTATTGGCGCAGTGGCTCGACCTGCCGGAGAGTATAGAAAAAGCCCCCGGTTGAAGGGGAATAAAACCGGGGGCAAGCCTTTTACTCGAAAAGGCACCCGCTCAGGGAGGAGAAGCGGGAGACGAGAACGTCCGCACTTATGAGTTCCCGACCCGCCGGTTAGTTCCGCTTTGCAGCATCGCCTAAGTTCGACAACCAAACCCTGTTCAATCAAGACCCATGCAGACACTCGGCCGATTCCCGCAACGTCGTATGCGCCGCAACCGACGCGACGCGTTCTCGCGACGTTTGATATGTGAGCACACGCTCACCACCAATGACTTGATCTACCCGGTGTTTGTGATCGAAGGGAAGGATCGCAGCGAGCCTGTTCCGTCCATGCCCGGCGTGGAGCGGTTGACGCAGGATCGTCTCCTCAAGGTGGCGGGCGAATGCATGAAGCTGGGGGTTCCGGCCATCGCCTTGTTCCCGGTGGTCGGTGACGAGCGCAAGTCGCTCGATGCCGCCGAAGCCTACAACCCGAAGGGTCTGGCACCGCGCGTGGTGGCGGCGCTCAAGGCGGAGTATCCGGATCTGGGAGTCATCACCGACGTCGCGCTCGATCCGTACACGAGCCACGGCCAGGACGGGCTGATCGACGATTCGGGCTACGTGCTGAACGACGAGACCATCGCCGTGCTGGTGCGCCAGGCCGAGTGTCATGCCGATGCCGGCGTGGACATCGTGGCACCGTCGGACATGATGGACGGCCGCGTGGGTGCGCTACGCCAGCACCTCGATGCGAAGGGCCATCAACGCGTCCGCATCCTCGCCTACTCCGCCAAGTACGCGTCCAGCTTCTACGGGCCGTTCCGCGACGCCGTCGGTTCCGCCGGCAACCTCGGCAAGGGCAACAAGTACACCTATCAGGTGGACCCGGCCAACAGCAACGAAGCGCTGTGGGAAGTCGGCCTCGATCTGGAGGAAGGCGCGGACATGGTCATGGTGAAGCCCGGCCTGCCCTATCTCGACATCGTCCGGCGGGTGAAGGACACCTTCCAGGTGCCGACCCTGGTCTACCAGGTGAGCGGCGAGTACGCGATGCTGAAGGCAGCCGGCCTGCAGGGCTGGATCGACGAACGCAAGTGCGCCATGGAAACATTGCTGTCCTTCAAGCGCGCTGGTGCCGATGCCATCCTCACGTACTTCGCGCTCGATGCCGCCCGCTGGCTGCGCGAAGAGAAGTGACCCCCCCGATGGGCCTGCGGCCCTTCCCCCCAGGGAGCCAGCCCGCTTGGGGCGGCCCGGCGCGGGCTGAGGTTTGGTTCCCCCCGATGGGCCTCACGGCCCTTCCCCCCGAGGGGGCCAGCCCTCTTTGGGCTAAGGTACGTCAGCGATCTGTCAGCTTGGACCGGCGGTCGCGCTCGAGGCGGATGATGTAGCGCTGGATCATCGCCTCGGAGGCCGGCGGCAGCTTGAAGAACATGCAGCCTGCCCGCCGATTGACCGTGCCGTTGCGCAGCGGCACCTCGAAGGTGTTGCGGACCTGCAAGGTGGTGGTGAGCAGTCCCACGTCCGGCAGATCGATCCGACATTGCTCGAGGGTGGCGCCGGGCTCGAACTTCACCGCTTCCGGGTACCCGGTCACGCACACGCCACCGAGGCTGATGTCGACCACCGTCAAGGTGAGCGCTGGTGCGTCGGGCTGCGTCACCACGCACTTCAACGGTTTCGCCACCGGGGTCTCGACGCGGTAGTACTCGCGCCGCTGGAACTTGAGCAGCGTTTGCGGCAATGCGATGCGCAGCGCCGGCCGGTTCTCGAATTCGATCGCCGTCACGGTGGCCACTTCAAACTGGATCTTGACCCGGTCCTGGCTTGTGACGAACGAGATGCGGTCGCTGCCGAGCAGGCGCCGGTTGGCCACGAGCTCCTTGCTGGCGTCCAGGATCACGAATCCGGCGTTGCCGTCGACGGCAAGCAATGCCGTGATCGCGAAATCCTTGCCGTCGTGGAAGTAGGCGGTGACGATCTCCCCGGCCTGCATCACCGCTTTCAGGATGAAAGCCACCTCGACGCGCGAACGAATGAGGAAGCGATCATCGTCCTCGTCGCTTGCGACGCCGCCGTTGGAGGTGCCAGGGGATTCCATTGAAAGCCGAAGAAAGCGGGCGTTGTGCCAGCCCCGGGGTGAAGTTGCGGCGGGCGAAGGGGAAACTTTAGCGGGGACGGGCGGCTTCCGCCGAGCCAAGCTGGTTTGCGAGCCACCCGCGGCGTGCCCGCTCGATCGGGCGGCCTTCCTGAGTCGCCCGCAGGGGCTGGCGCAGATCGCGCACCTCGAACACCGAGACGTTGAATCGCGCCGAGTCGGTCTCGAATTCGTAGCTCGGCGCCTGGCGCGGCTCATCGCCCGACCAGTAGCGTGCTTCGCGTGTCCGGAACGGGATGCCGCGGTTGATGAGGAACAACTCGACTTCCTTGGCGCTATCGGTGAAGAGGTGCAGGTCGATCTCCGCGTAGCGGCCGGCGCTGCCCGACAGCACCGAGCCGACCAGATGCGGATCGAACGCCGACAGCGCGTCCATCATGTCGAGCGCCGCGCGCCGCAGTTCGACCATGCGCTCGGCTTGTTCTTCAGCCTGATAGAGCTGCTGGTAGGTCCGCAGGGCCTCCTCGACTTCCTCATTGTCGGGGAGGTTGCGGGTGTCGGGTGCGCCGACCTGCCGTGCAGCCTTGCGCTTGGCCAGGGCGAAATCGTCGATGCCGTCCTGCGCCATGAGGCGCGCGGCAAGGTGCGCGATGCGCGTGCGCATCTGGCGATTGGCGGCTTGATCTCTTGGCATGTCAGTACGACTCTCGATACCGCGACGGGCCAGCGGCCGGCGCAGCCGGGCCGCACCGGCCCTCTCGCCACAAGCGGTGAGGTGTGTGCCCGGGCGTTGCGGCGGGCATGCAGCCCCGACCGTGGACCAGCGACCGCAGGGAGCGTGGGGGCAGTTTCATCCAGGGTGCTAGTAGATCTGGTCGTCGACGTCGTCCTTGCGTCCGGTCGGATTCACTGCTCCGTCGTCGTCCTCGGGCGGCATGTTCTCGTGATAGAAGTACTCGACCATCCGGTTCGATGCCTGATTGTCGCGCAAACCGGTGTCCGGATTGATGGCGGCCGCGACCACGCCTTCGGGTGCCGACGGCGGCTCGTCGGGTGTGTCCTTCAGAACGCTGCCCATGTACGACATCCAGATCGGCAGGGCCGCCTGGGCGCCGGTCTCGCCGTTGCCCAGGGAGCGCGGGGTATCGAATCCCATCCAGGCCACCGCCGTGAGCTTCGGGTTGAAGCCCGCGAACCACGCATCCATCTGCTCGTTGGTGGTGCCGGTCTTGCCCGCGAGATCGGATCGTCCCAGAGCAAGGGCGCGTGCGCCGGTGCCGCCGCGAATCACGTCCTGCATCATGTTGGTCATCAGGAAGGCGTTGCGCTGATCGATCACCCGCGGCGCGGTCTCCGGGACCGTCACGAACTTGGTGCGGGCGAGAGTCGTACCGTTGGAATCGTCGATGCGGTCGATGAAATACGGGCTCAGCCGGTAGCCACCGTTGGCGAAAACCGCATAGCCGGTGGCAACCTGCCACAAAGTGGCCGAGCCGGCGCCCAAGGCCATGGTGAGGTAGGGAGGCACCAGCTTGGGGTCGAAGCCGAAGCGCGTCACGTAGTCCTGGGCGTACTGCGGACCGATCGCCTGGAGGATGCGGATCGACACGAGGTTCTTCGACTTCGTCAGGGCGACCCGCATGCGCATCGGGCCTTCGAACGTGGCGTCGAAGTTCTTCGGCTCCCAGACCGCCGACCCGGTTTCCGTTGCATCGAAGGACAGCGGCGCGTCGTTGATGATGGTCGCCGGGGTGAAGCCCTTCTCCAGCGCCGCGGAGTAAACGAACGGCTTGAAGCTCGACCCCGGCTGGCGATAGGCCTGGGTCACGTGGTTGAACTTGTTGCGGTTGAAGTCGAAACCCCCGATCAATGCCTGCACCGCCCCGGTTCGGTTGTCGAGGGCGAGGAAGCCGGATTCCACCTGGGGAATCTGAACGATCTGCCAGCCTGCGGTAGCGTCCTTCTGGGCCCTGACCAGGGCCCCGGCGCGCAGGCGCCGGTTGGCCGGCGCCTTGTCCCCGATCATGCGCTGGGCGAACTTGAGTCCCTCGCTGTTCACCTCGACCTTGCCCAACCCCTTCACGTGGAGCTGGGCAGCTTTCTGGTCGATCGCCAGCACGAGCGCCGGGAGGATGTCGTCGCTCTCCATCTCTTCCGCGAGCAAATCCTCCAGCGTTTCGTCGGAGGGCTGCGGCGGCAACTGCGCGTAGCCTTCGGCACCCCGGTAGCCGTGGCGGCGGTCGTACTCCAGCACGCCGCGCCGCACGGCGGCGTACGCCGCGTTCTGGTGGGCGCGCTTGATCGTGGTGATCACCCGGAAGCCTGCTGAGTACGCCTCGTCGCGGTAACGCTCGTACATGGCCTGCCTGACCATTTCCGTCAGGAAGTCCGCACGGGTGGCATACGTCTGCTGGGTCGTGTGCAACCGTATCGGCGCCTTCACTGCCGTGTCGAACTGCTCGGCGCTGATCATGTTGAGTTCGCGCATCCGCCGCAGCACGTATTCCTGGCGCGACTTGGCCCGCGCGGGGTTGGCGATCGGGTTGTAGCGCGACGGCGCTTTCGGCAGACCGGCAAGCATCGCCGTTTCGGAAAGGCTCAAGCGGTCCAGCGACTTGCCGAAATAGGTCTGGGCGGCCGCTGCGAAGCCGTAGGCGCGCTGCCCCAGATAGATCTGGTTGATGTACAGCTGAAGAATCTCGTCTTTTGTAAGGTTATGCTCGATCTTGAAGGCCAGCAGTGCTTCGTTGAACTTGCGGGTGAACGTCTTCTCCTTCGTGAGGAAGAAGTTGCGGGCCACCTGCATGGTGATGGTGCTGGCGCCTTGACGCGCTCCGCCCTGGATGAAGTTCGAAAGCGCGGCACGCGCGACCCCGATGTAGTCGATGCCGCCGTGCTCGTAGAAGCGCTCGTCTTCCGCGGCGATGATCGCCTCGCGCATCGCCTTCGGCACGTCCTTGATGCGGATCAGGGCCCGGCGTTCCTCGCCGAACTCCCCGATCAGCTCGCCTTCGCTGCTGAAGATCTGCAGCGGGATCTTGGGGCGGTAGTCAGTGAGTGCTTCGAGCGACGGCAGGTTCGGGTAGGCGACGACCGCGGCATAGCCGGCCAGCAGCCCACCGGCCAGGAGGGTGGCCAGCAGCAGAAACACTGGCAGCAGCCACCAGCGGAAGGACATGGGCAAGGGAATTGCTTAGGGGGATCAGTGGGGTGGAAGGGTTTCTTGCAGTTCCTTCCATTATATGAGGGCCTCCCGGCCCCGCCAAAACTTAAACCCCACTTTCCCAAACTTGATTTGCATTTGCGGCTAGTATCTAATGTAAATTGTACATTATTGGCGTAACTCGCCCATGTTCAAGGGAAAACTGGATCTAACGCCCGCATCAGAGTTTCTCGCGAACCTGATGAAGCCCAAGGCACCGCCGCTCATCGGCGTGGACATCAGTTCGTCCTCGGTGAAGATGGTGGAGATCGCCCCGGCAGGCAAGGGCCGATACCGCCTCGACCGTTATACCGTCGAACCGCTCACGAAGGATGCGGTCGTCGACGGCAACATCATGAACCTCGAGGAAGTCGGCGAGGCGGTCAAGCGCGGCTGGAAGAAGATGAACACCCGCGTGCGCAATCTGGCGCTCGCCCTGCCCTCGGCCGCCGTCATCACGAAGAAGATCGTGATGCCCGCTGACCTGCGTGAGGAAGACCGCGAGGTCCAGGTCGAGGCCGAAGCCAATCAGTACATTCCGTTCGCCCTCGAAGAGGTGAACCTCGATTTCCAGATTCTCGGCCCGGCGCCCAGCAGCCCGGAAGAAGTCGAGGTGCTGATCGCCGCCTCCCGCAAGGAGAAAGTGGAAGACCGCGTGGCGGTCGCCGAAGCGGCCGGTCTCAAGGCGGTCGTGATGGACATCGACGCCTTCGCCTCCCAGACCGCCTTTGAACTGATCGAATCCCAGCTTCCCGACGGCGGCCTCGACCAGACCATCGCCATGGTCGATGTCGGCGCGTCGATGATGAACATCAACGTGCTGCGCAACAACCAGTCGGTCTACATGCGCGAGCAGCCGTTCGGCGGCAACCAGCTCACGCAGGAGATCCAGCGCGTCTTCAATCTCTCCAGTGAAGAGGCGGAAGCGGCCAAGAAGAACGGTGGCCTGCCCGGCAACTACGAGCCGGAGGTGTTGAATCCGTTCATGGACACGCTCGCGCTGGAAGTCACGCGCGCCCTGCAGTTCTTCTTCACCTCGACCCAGTTCAACCAGGTGCATCACATCATCCTCGCCGGCGGCTGCTCGACCATCCCCGGGTTGGACGAGGTGGTTTCCAAGCGCACCGGCGTGAACACACTGGTCGCCAATCCGTTCGCGGCGATGGAGAAGTCGCCCAAGATCAAGGAGCGCCAGCTCGCGCAGGATGCGCCGGCGCTGATGGTCGCCTGCGGGCTGGCCATGCGGAGGTTCGACGCATGATCCCAATCAACCTCCTGCCGCACCGCGCCCAGCGCCGTGCGGCCGCCAAGCGCCAGTTCTTCGTCCTCGCGGCCATGGTGTTCGGGCTCGGTGTAGCGATCGTGGCCCTGGTGCACACCTACTTCGCCGGCCAGATCGAATACCAGGCCGGGCGCAATCAGTACCTCGACGGCGAAATCGCGGTGCTCGATCGCCAGATCGACGAGATCAAGAAGTTGAAGGAACAGACGCAGGCGCTGCTCGAGCGCAAGAAGGTGGTCGAGTCGCTCCAGTCGAACCGTTCCGAGACCGTGCGCTTGCTCGATCAGCTCGTGCGCCAGCTGCCTGATGGCGTGTACCTGAAGACGGTCAAGCAGACCGGGCCCAGAGTCAACGTCATCGGCTACGCGACCTCGAACGCGCGCGTGTCGACGCTCATGCGCAATTTCGAAGCCTCGCCCTTCCTGGAAGCGCCGGGTCTGGTGGAAATCCGCGCCGTTCAGCTCGACAAGCAGAATCTGAACGAATTCAACCTGAACGTGAGCCTGACGCGCGAGAAGGAAGATCCGGCCAAGGCCGGCAAACCGGCGCCCAAGGGTCCGCAAGGTTAAGGGGCAGTACCATGACTCTCGACGACCTGAGAAGGCTCGATCCCCGCGACGTCGGCAACTGGCCGGTGCTGCCCAAGCTGGGCGTGCTGCTCCTGATGCTGCTGTTGCTCGTGTTCGGCGGCTACTGGTTCGACTGGAAAGACCAGTTGGACGAACTCGCGTCCGAACGCCAGAAGGAAACCGATCTGCGCGCGAAGTTTCTCGACAAGAAGGCGCAGGCCATCAATCTCGAGGCCTATCGCAAGCAGTTGGCCGATATCGAACAATCCTTCGGCGCGATGCTGAAGCAGCTGCCCAACAAGTCGGAAATGGAAGCGCTGCTGACCGACATCAACCAGGCCGGCCTTGGCCGCGGCCTGCAGTTCGAGCTGTTCCGTCCGGCCCAGGCCGAGACCATGTCCGAGTTCTACGCCGAACTGCCCATCACCATCAAGGTGACTGGCGCCTACCACGACATCGGTGCCTTCGCGAGTGACGTGTCGCAGCTTTCGCGCATCGTCACGCTGAACGACATCGCGCTGCAGATCGACAAGGAAAAGGGTCTGACCCTCGAGGCGATCGCCAAGACCTATCGCTACCTCGACGATGCCGAAGTGGCCGCGCAGAAGAAACCGGCCAAGGCGAGGAAATGATGAAACGCGCGCTGACGTTGATCGCAGTGACGGGGCTCATCGCCGGTTGTGGCGGCGAGCAGTACCAGGACCTGCGCCAGTTCGTGAAGGAGTCGGGCGCCAACATGCGCGGCCGCGTCGACCCGCTGCCCGAGGTCAAGCCTTACGAACCGTTCTCGTATGACGCCTTCGAATTGCCCGACCCCTTCAAGCCGCGCGCCGGCCAGTCCGCCGACAAGGCACTGGGTGGCGGAGCCGGTCCGGCCCCGGACATGAATCGCCGCAAGGAAGCCCTCGAAGGCTACCCGCTCGAGAGCCTGAAGATGGTCGGTACCCTCCAGGACAAGACCAAGAAGATGTTTGCGCTCATCAAGACGCCGGACAACAACATCTACCAGGTCAAGGGCGGCAACTATCTGGGCCAGAATTTCGGCGTGATCTCGATGATCACCGAAACCTCGATCACATTGAAGGAAGTCATCCAGGACACCGCCGGTGTCTGGACGGAGCGGACGAGCAGCCTGCAACTGCTTGACGAAGAGGAGTCGAAGAAATGAGAACAACGCTTGCCGCAGCGTCCCGCTGCCTGACCGCTGCCGCGACGATGCTGGTGTTCCTGTGCGCCGTTCCGGCGGCCCTTGCCGCCAACGGTGCCGAGGATGCGAGCCAGAACGCGATCTCCAACATCGACGTCACTTCTGCCTCCGGCGGGCGGGTGATCGTGAAGATCACTACCAAGGAGCCGCTTGCCAATCCGCCGGTCGGCTTCGCCATCAACAATCCGCCGCGCGTTGCGTTCGATTTTCCGAACACCGCCAACGGGCTGGGCAAGCCCGGCAAGGAAGTGGGCAACACCGAACTGCGTTCGATCCGTCTTGGGCAGGCTGGCGGCCGCACGCGCGTGGTGCTGAACCTGGTTCGCCCCATCAAGTACGACACGGCGCTGGACGGCAATACCTTCGTCGTGACCCTGCAGGCCGCGAGCGACATGGCCTCCGGTGCCCCGGCCGGCGAGGCCGCCAGTTTTGCAGCGGCCAAGGGTGCGGCGTCCCACGCGCTGGTCAACATCGACTTTCGCCGCGGCAAGGGCGGCGAAGGCCAGGTCGTGGTCGACATGTCCGACAACGCCACCGGCATCGACCTGCGCCGCCAGGGCAAGTCGGTGATCATCGATTTCATCCAGACCGACATCCCCGGCATGCTGCAACGCCGCCTGGACGTGGTCGACTTCGCGACGCCGGTGGACACGATCGAGGCCACCAGGCAAGGCGGCAACGCACGCATCGTGATCTCGCCGCGCGGCAACTGGGAACATTCCGCTTACCAGACCGACAATCGCTTTATCGTCGAGATCAAGCCGGTGGTCGAGGACCCGAACAAGATCGGTGCGGCTTCGGGCCGCGGCTACACGGGCGACAAGCTGTCGCTCAACTTCCAGAACATCGAAGTGCGGGCGGTGCTGCAGGTCATCGCGGACTTCACCGGCCTCAACATCATCACCAGCGACACCGTCGGCGGCAACCTGACTCTGCGACTGAAGGACGTGCCCTGGGACCAGGCGCTCGACATCATCCTGCAGTCGAAGGGCCTCGACATGCGCAAGAACGGCAACGTCGTGTGGATCGCGCCGCGTGACGAACTCGCGACCAAGGAGAAACTGCAGCTCGAAGCGCAGCAGCAGATCCAGGAACTCGAGCCGACGCGGACCGAGAGCTTCCAGCTGAACTACCAGCGCGCCGATTCGCTGCAGAAACTGCTGTCCGATCCGGCCCAGCGCGTGCTGTCCAAGCGCGGCAGTGCAGTGGTGGATCCACGTACCAACACGCTGTTCGTACAGGACACCCCGAGCAAGCTCGAAGAGATCGCGGCGCTCATCAAGAAGATCGACGTGGCGGTGAAGCAGGTGCTGATCGAAGCGCGCATCGTCGAAGCCACGGACACCTTCGGTCGCTCGCTCGGCGCGCGGCTCGGTACCCTGGACATCTCGGCGACCGGTAATGCCGGTGTCAGCCTTGGCGGCGGTACCCGCGGCTTGCTCGGCGGTAACGTGCGAAGCGTCGGCGTGCAGACCGGGCAGGCGCTGGACTACGCCCAGTCGTTCTTCCCGGATTCGCTGGCCGTCAACCTGCCCGCGCCCTCGCTCGGTCAGGGCCTGACCGCCGGTGCGTTCACGTTGTCGTTGTTCAACTCGAGCCAGACCAAGTTCCTGAACCTCGAGGTCTCGGCACTGCAACTCGATGCCCGCGGCAAGATCGTTTCCAGCCCGCGCGTGATCACCGCCGACAACGTCGAAGCCAACATCGAGCAGGGTACGGAAATCCCGTACCAGACGGCGACCGCCTCGGGTGCCACCAGCATCAGCTTCCGCAAGGCGACCCTGTCGCTCAAGGTGAAGCCGCAGATCACGCCCGACGACAACATCATCATGAAGCTCGACGTGCACAAGGACAGCGTCGGCGCCCAGACCACCGCGGGCCCGTCCATCGACACCAAGCAGGTCACCACCGAAGTGCTGGTGGAGAACGGCGGCTCGGTCGGCATCGGCGGCATCTACACGCAGGACGAGTCCACCACTCTCAACAAGATTCCGGTGCTGGGCGACATCCCGGTGGTCGGTTTCCTGTTCCGCAACGAGCGCCGCTTCAACGATCGCCGCGAACTGCTGGTGTTCGTGACCCCGCGGATCCTCAAGGACAATCTGTCGCTGCGCTGAGGTCGCGCCGACGGCCGGTCGCGAAGCCCCGCGGAAGACCCCGCGGGGCTTCGCGCTTTCTGGGCCGTGCCAGGTGATGCACTACAATCGGCCCATGATGGAAACCGGGCAGAACCCCACCGAGGCGACGCAGCCGCTGCCGGAGCCGCGGCCGCGCGAGAACGTGTTTCTCGTCGGACTGATGGGGGCAGGCAAGACATCGGTGGGCAAGATGCTGGCGAAGCGGCTGGGCAAGACGTTTCACGATTCCGACCACGTGATCGAGGCGCGCACCGGGGTCCGCATACCGGTGATCTTCGAGATCGAGGGCGAAGCCGGGTTCCGCGCGCGTGAGTCGGCCGTCATCGACGAGCTGACTGCCCTCGACAACATTGTCCTCGCCACCGGCGGCGGCGCAGTGCTGGCGCCTGCGAATCGTGACGCACTGCGCGGCCGCGGCACCGTGGTCTACCTCCGCGCGAGCGTCGACGAACTGTGGAACCGCACGCGCCACGACCGCAACCGGCCGCTGTTGCAGACCCAGGACCCGCGCGGGCGTCTCGCCGAGTTGCACGAGCAGCGCGACCCGCTCTATCGCGAGGTCGCGCACATCGTGCTCGACACCGGGACCCAGAGCTTGAAGTCGCTGATCGGCCGGCTCGAGGCGAGCCTCGCGCGCCGGGCGGCGCAGGCGGAACAGGAAGAGTCGTGATCTCGATCGAAGTCGGTCTGGGCGATCGCAGCTACCCGATCTACATCGGCAGCGGGTTGCTGGCGCAGGCGGCGCTCATCGCGAAGCATCTCGCGCAGCCGCGTGTGGCGATCGTGACCAACGAGACGATCGCACCCTTGTACCTCGACGATCTCACGCAGTCGCTGGCGGCGGCCGGGGTCAAGGTTCTGCCGATCGTCCTGCCGGACGGCGAGAGCCACAAGGTCTGGGATACGCTCAACATCGTGTTCGACCGCATGCTCGCCGCACGCTGCGAGCGCAAGACCACTGTCGTGGCACTCGGCGGCGGCGTGGTGGGCGATCTTGCCGGGTTCGCGGCAGCGACCTACCAACGCGGCGTGCCCTTCATCCAGATCCCTACCACGCTGCTCGCCCAGGTGGATTCGTCCGTCGGCGGGAAAACCGCGATCAACCATCCGCTCGGCAAGAACATGATCGGTGCGTTCCATCAGCCGGTCGCCGTGATCGCCGACACCGACACGCTGCGCACGCTGCCCGATCGCGAGCTTGCCGCGGGCCTCGCCGAAGTCATCAAGTACGGAATCATCGGGGACGCGCCGTTCTTCGACTGGCTCGAGGCGAATCTCGATCGCCTGCTCGCGCGCGATCCGGAGGCACTCGCGTATGCCGTGCGGCGCTCCTGCGAGAACAAGGCGCACGTGGTGGCCATCGACGAACGCGAAACCGGCCCGCGCGCCCTGTTGAACCTGGGGCACACCTTCGGCCACGCGATCGAAGCGGGGCTCGGATTCGGCCAGTGGCTCCACGGCGAAGCGGTCGCCGCCGGGATGGTGCTGGCGGCACGCACCTCGCGCGCGCTGGGACATATCGGCGATGCGGAGGTGCAGCGCATCGAGCGCATCCTCACCCGTGCCCGGTTGCCGGTGAGCGCACCGGATCTCGGTTTCGAGCGCTGGCTCGAATTGATGGGGCACGACAAGAAGGTGGAAGCCGGGACGACCCGTTTCATTCTGGTCCGGCGTCTCGGCGAGGCGTATATCGATGCTGCCGTGCCCCGCGCCGTCCTCGAACGGGTGCTGGCGTCCGATGCCGTCCCTGTCTAGAGATGGCTGACCTGGCAGCCTTCGCCGCCCGGCCGGAGACGTCACGCGGCCGGCGCATCCCCGAATCGCTGCCGGAAGGACGTACCGAATACCAGCGCGACCGCGACCGCATCGTCCATTCGGCTGCGTTCCGGCGGCTCGAGTACAAGACCCAGGTCTTCGTGAACCACGAAGGTGACCTATTCCGTACCCGCCTCACCCACTCCATCGAAGTGGCGCAGATCGGCCGGTCAGTGGCCCGCAACCTGGGTCTCAACGAGGATCTCACCGAGGCTGTCGCGCTGGCCCACGATCTCGGGCACACGCCTTTCGGACACGCCGGCCAGGATGCACTGAACGAGTGCATGCAGACGTACGGCGGTTTCGAGCACAACCTCCAGTCGCTGCGAGTGGTCGACCTCCTCGAGAGCCGCTATGGGGCGTTCGACGGGCTCAATCTCACCTTCGAGACCCGCGAAGGCATCCTCAAGCATTGTTCGCTCAAGAACGCGGCCAAGCTGGGCGATGTCGGCGAGCGCTTCCTCAAGCGGGAACAGCCGGGCCTCGAGGCTCAACTCGCCAACCTGGCCGACGAGATCGCCTACAACAACCACGACGTGGACGACGGCATCCGCTCCGGCTTCATCGGCGTCGAGGAGCTTTCCCAGGTCGGCTTGTTCGCGCGGCACCTGGCCGACGTCCGTCAGGTCTACCCGGAGCTCAAGGACCGGCGCGTGGTGCACGAGACCGTCCGCCGCATGATCAACACCCTGGTGAGCGACCTCACGAGGCAGAGCCGGGAGAACATCGCCGCCGCTGCCCCGCGGGACATCGACGCGGTTCGCCAATGCCCGCCGCTCATCGCGTTCAGCGCCGCGATCCGTTCCGAGCAGCAGGAACTGAAGACTTTCCTGCGGCGGCACCTCTATCAGCACTACCAGGTGGCACGCATGGCGTCGAAGGCCAAACGCATCGTCCGCGAGCTCTTCGCTGCGTTCCTGGCCGAACGGCACCTCCTGCCCCCGGAGTTCCAGCGCCGGGCGGAGGAGGACCCACCCCGGGCCATCGCCGACTACATCGCCGGCATGACCGACCGCTACGCCATCCGGGAGCACCGGCGGCTGTTTACGGTCGAAGAGCACTAGGTAGGGGAGCGTTCCCCCCGGGGAGGGCCTGCGGCCGGGGCCCTGGCCCCTTTGGGTGGGCCGGTGAGGGCTGCAAGAACGGCTTCCTCGACGCTCCCTGCGCTCCCTACCCCTGGACGGGGCGCCTCGGTGGCTTGGGGTGACCCGGCGACACTGACCCTCGCCGGTTGCGGTTTGTGCTGCAGTGCATTGAAGCCCTGCCGGGCATCGGGTTAACATTTCACCCCTTGTCCGTCAATTTCGCGCGCCCATCACAGGCATGTGGCCCGCGGGTACCGACCGGCCTTCAGACCTCCGGCGGCGGCAAGGCCAAGATTCCAGTGAAGCAGACGAGGTATTCCGTGGCCCATCCGCACTTGCCGCCCGCGCAGGGACTCTACGACCCGCAGCATGAACACGACGCCTGTGGCGTGGGCTTCATCGCCCACATCAAGGGTCGGCGCAGCCATGAAATCGTCGAGCAGGGGCTGCAGCTCCTCAAGAACCTGACCCATCGCGGGGCCACGGGCGCCGATCCCCTGGCGGGTGACGGTGCCGGCATCCTGTTGCAGATCCCCGATGCGCTGCTGCGTGACGAGATGGCAAAGCAGGGCGTGGAGCTGCCCGAGGCCGGCGAGTATGGCGTCGGCATGGTGTTCCTGCCCCAGGAACCGGCCAGCCGCCTTGCCTGCGAGCAGGAAATCGAGCGCGCCATCCGGGCCGAAGACCAGGTGCTGCTGGGCTGGCGCGATGTGCCGCGCGACAGTTCGGTGCTGGGCGAGTCGGTCAAGCGCATCGAGCCGGTGATCCGCCAGGTCTTCGTCGGTGAGGGTCCGGACGTGACCGTCACCGATGCGCTGGAACGCAAGCTCTACGTGATCCGCAAGCGCGCCGGCCATGCGATCCAGGCGCTGCACCTCGAGCACGGCAAGGAGTTCTACATGCCGTCGCTGTCGGCCCGCACCATCGTCTACAAGGGCATGCTGCTCGCGGACCAGGTCGGCACCTACTACCTCGACCTGCGCGATCCGCGACTCACGTCGGCGCTCGCACTGGTGCACCAGCGCTTCTCCACGAACACGTTCCCCACGTGGGACCTGGCGCACCCGTTCCGGATGATCGCGCACAACGGCGAGATCAACACCCTGCGCGGCAACGTGAACTGGCTCCGTGCCCGCGAAGGCGCGATTTCGTCGCCGGTGCTGGGCAAGGATCTCGAGAAGCTCTGGCCGCTCATCTATCCCGGGCAGTCCGACTCCGCGTCCTTCGACAACGCGCTCGAGTTGCTGGTGATGGCGGGTTACTCGCTCACCCACGCGATGATGATGCTGATCCCGGAGGCGTGGGAGAAGCACACGCTGATGGATGAGAACCGCCGCGCGTTCTACGAATACAACGCAGCGATGATGGAACCGTGGGACGGTCCCGCCGCCGTGGCGTTCACCGACGGCCGGCAGATCGGCGCCACGCTCGACCGCAACGGCCTGCGTCCCGCGCGCTATCTCGTCACCGATGACGACCTCGTCGTGATGGCCTCCGAGACTGGTGTGCTGCCCATCTCCGACGAGCGCATCGTCAAGAAATGGCGCCTGCAACCGGGCAAGATGTTCCTGGTGGACCTCGAACTGGGCCGCATCATCGACGACAAGGAGTTGAAGGATTCCCTGTCGGCCATCAAGCCTTACCGCGGCTGGATCGATCGCATCCGCATCAAGCTCGACGACCTGCCCGAGCCGAGCGCGTCGTGTCCGCCGTCGGCCATTCCGCTCCTCGATCGCCAGCAGGCGTTCGCATGGACCCAGGAGGACCTCAAGTTCCAGCTGCTGCCGATGGCGCGCGACGGCGAGGAATCGATCGGCTCCATGGGCAACGACTCGCCGCTCGCGGTGCTGTCCGACAAGAACAAGACCCTGTACCACTACTTCAAGCAGCTCTTCGCGCAGGTCACGAACCCGCCGATCGATCCGATCCGCGAAGACCTCGTGATGTCGCTCGTCTCCTTCGTGGGGCCGAAGCCGAATCTGCTCGGCATCGACGAGACCAATCCGCCGATGCGGCTCGAGATCTCGCAGCCGATCCTGGACGGCGAGTCCATGGACAAGATCCGCGATCTCGCCAGTTCCACCGACGGCAAGTTCAGCGCCTACGAGATCGACATCTGCTATCCGGTTGCATGGGGCCACCAGGCCATCGAAGCGCGGCTGGCGAGCCTGTGCGCCGAAGCGGTCGACGCGGTGCAGTCGGGCTACAACATCCTGATCGTGTCGGACCGCAAGGTGGATGCCGAGCGCGTGGCGATTCCCGCATTGCTCGCGACTTCCGCCGTGCACCAGCACCTGGTCAACAAGGGCTTGCGCACCTCGGCGGGCCTCGTGGTCGAAACCGGCTCGGCGCGCGAGGTGCATCACTTTGCGCTGCTCGGCGGCTACGGTGCGGAAGCCGTGCACCCTTGTCTCGCGCTCGAGACCATTCGTGCTGAAGCCGCCAAGTCGACGGACGACCCGAACGGCGACAAGGCGGTCAAGAATTACATCAAGGCGGTGGGCAAGGGGTTGATGAAGGTGATGTCCAAGATGGGCATCTCCACCTACATGTCCTACACCGGTGCGCAGATCTTCGAAGCGGTGGGTCTGTCGAGCAGCCTGGTGGAGAAGTACTTCAGCGGCACCACCTCCACCGTCGAGGGCATCGGCGTGTTCGAAGTGGCCGAAGAGTCGATCCGTACCCATCGCGCGGCCTTCAGCGACGATCCGGTACTCGAGGAAGTGCTCGACGCGGGCGGCGAGTACGCGTTCCGTATCCGCGGCGAAGAGCACATGTGGACCCCGGATGCGATCGCGAAGCTGCAGCATTCCACCAAGCAGAACAGCTACGCGACGTACAAGGAATACGCGAAGATCATCAACGACCAGTCGACGCGGCACATGACCTTCCGCGGGCTGTTCGACCTGCGCATCGATCCGACGAAGTCGATCCCGATCGACGAAGTGGAGCCCGCGAAAGACATCGTGCGGCGCTTCGCCACCGGTGCCATGTCGCTCGGCTCCATTTCGACCGAGGCGCACACGACGCTCGCCATCGCGATGAACCGCATCGGCGGCAAGTCGAACACTGGCGAAGGCGGCGAGGATCCGCGCCGCTACGCGCCGGTCAAGGCTGGCGAGACACTGGCTTCGCGCATCGGCCGCGACCGCATCATGCGCGACCTCGAGCTGAAGGAAGGCGACTCGCTGCGCTCGAAGATCAAGCAGGTGGCTTCGGGCCGGTTCGGCGTGACGGCGGAGTACCTGAACAGTGCCGACCAGATCCAGATCAAGATGGCGCAGGGCGCCAAGCCCGGCGAGGGCGGCCAGCTGCCGGGCCACAAGGTGTCCGAGTACATTGCGGAACTGCGCTTCTCGGTGCCGGGTGTAGGCCTCATCTCGCCGCCGCCGCACCACGACATCTATTCGATCGAGGACCTGGCGCAGCTCATCCACGACCTCAAGAACGCGAACCCGCGTGCCTCGATCAGCGTGAAGCTGGTTTCGGAGGTCGGTGTGGGCACCGTCGCCGCCGGCGTTTCGAAGGCGAAATCCGATCACGTCACCATCGCCGGTCACGACGGCGGCACGGGGGCGAGCCCGTGGTCGTCGATCAAGCACGCCGGCACGCCGTGGGAGCTGGGACTCGCCGAGACCCAGCAGACGCTGGTGCTGAACCGCTTGCGCAGCCGCATCGCGGTGCAGGTCGATGGTCAGATGAAGACCGGTCGCGACGTGCTGATCGGCGCGTTGCTCGGCGCCGACGAGTTCGGTTTCGCCACTGCGCCGCTGGTGGTGGAAGGCTGCATCATGATGCGCAAGTGCCATCTCAACACGTGTCCGGTGGGCGTTGCCACGCAGGATCCGGTGCTGCGCAAGAAGTTCAAGGGCCAGCCCGAGCACGTGGTGAATTTCTTCTTCTTCATTGCCGAAGAGCTGCGCGAATACATGGCGCAGCTCGGCATCGCCAGGTTCAACGACCTGATCGGCCGTTCCGACCTGCTCGACATGAAGCGCGGCATCGAACACTGGAAGGCGCGCGGTCTCGATTTCTCCAAGATCTTCTATGCCCCCGCGATGCCCGTGGAAGTGGCGCGCTACAACGTCGAGAAGCAGGATCACGGCCTCGACAAGGCGCTCGACCATCGCCTGATCGAACTCGCGCAGCCGGCGCTGGAGCGGCGCGAGAAGGTCACGATCGAGATGCCGATCCGCAATGTGAACCGCACCGTAGGCACGATGCTGTCCTCGGAAGTGGCGCGGCGCTTCGGCAACAGCGGCCTGGCCGACGACACGATCCACGTGAAGTTCGCCGGCTCGGCCGGGCAGAGCTTCGGCGCATTTCTCGCGCAAGGCATCACGCTCGACCTGATCGGCGAGGCCAACGACTACGTCGGCAAGGGTCTGTCCGGCGGACGCATCTCGGTGCAGCCCTCGATCAAGTTCCGCGGCAAGCCCGGCGAGAACATCATCGTGGGCAATACCGTGATGTACGGTGCGGTGGCGGGCGAAGCGTATTTCCGCGGCGTGGGCGGTGAGCGCTTCGCCGTGCGCAATTCCGGCGCCCACGCCGTCGTCGAAGGCGTTGGAGACCACGGCTGCGAGTACATGACCGGTGGCACTGTCGTGGTACTGGGCATGACGGGTCGCAATTTTGCCGCGGGGATGTCCGGGGGCATCGCCTACGTCCTCGACGAGGATGGCACGTTCAAGTCGCGTTGCAACCTCTCCATGGTTTCCCTCGAGCCGGTGCTCGCCGAAGCGGAACAGGAGGGCAAGGTCGCGCGCGACGTGTGGCACCTCGGAGATTCGGACGAAGCCGTCCTGCACCGCTTCATCGAGCGGCACGCGAAATTTGCCGGCAGTGCCCGCGCGAAGGAGATCCTCGACAACTGGGCGACGTGGCGTGCCAAGTTCGTGAAGGTCTTCCCGAACGAATACAAGCGCGCGCTGGGCGAACTCGCGGCCAAGGGCCGTAAACTCGCCGCGTAGTCGTTCCCGCCGCCGCGATGCCGGGTGCGAGATCCCGGGGTCGCGGCACCGTACGCATTTTCGAACAGAGCAAGAGCGACATGGGCAAGGTAACGGGATTCCTGGAGTACCAGCGACTGGCTGAAGCCGCCGAACCGGTGGTCGAGCGCGTCAAGCATTGGCGTGAGTTCGTCGGCCACCTTACCGACGACGAAGCCAAGGTGCAGGGGGCGCGCTGCATGGACTGCGGCATTCCGTTCTGCATGCAGGGCTGCCCGGTCAACAACATCATTCCGGACTGGAACGATCTCGTCTTCAAGCAGAACTGGAAGCAGGCCCTCCTCACGCTGCACTCCACCAACAATTTTCCCGAGTTCACCGGCCGTGTCTGTCCGGCACCGTGCGAAGCCGCGTGCACGCTCAACATCAACAACGACCCCGTGGGGATCAAGTCGATCGAGCACGCCATCGTCGACAAGGGGTGGCAAATGGGCTGGATCGTGCCCGAGCCGCCCAAGCACAAGACCGGCAAGCGCGTGGCGGTGATCGGGTCCGGTCCCGCAGGCCTCGCCTGTGCGCAACAGCTCGCGCGCGCCGGGCACGACGTGGTGCTGTTCGAGAAGAATGACCGCATCGGCGGCCTGCTGCGCTATGGCATTCCCGACTTCAAGATGGAGAAGAACCACATCGACCGCCGCATGGCGCAGATGGCCGCCGAGGGTGTCGAGTTCCGCCCGAGCACGCTGGTGGGCGAACTCGGGTCCGGTTCCCCCGTCACCAATCTCGCGAAGCACACCATCGCCCCGGCCAAGTTGCTGGCCGAGTTCGATGCTGTCGTGTTGTCCGGCGGTGCCGAGCAGCCGCGTGACCTGCCGGTCCCCGGTCGCGAGTTGAAGGGCACGTACTTCGCTATGGAATTCCTGCCTTCCCAGAACCGCGTGGTCGCGGGCGACCAGGTACCGGGACAGATTCTCGCCACGGGCAAGCACGTGGTGGTGATCGGCGGCGGCGACACCGGGTCCGACTGCGTCGGGACTTCCAACCGCCAAGGGGCGAAGTCGGTCAGCCAGTTCGAACTGCTGCCGCAGCCGCCGATGGAAGAGAACAAGCCGCTCACGTGGCCCTACTGGCCGCTCAAGCTGCGTACCTCGTCTTCGCACGAGGAAGGGTGCGAGCGCGACTGGGCGGTCTCCACCAAGTCCTTGAAGGGCGAGAACGGCCAGGTGAAATCGCTGGTGGCTTGCCGCGTGGAATGGGTCAAGGACGAGAAGGGCCAGATGAAGATGCAGGAAGTGCCGGGCTCGGAGTTCGAGATGCCGGCCGACCTGGTGCTGCTCGCGATGGGCTTCGTCGCGCCGGTGGCGAGCGTGCTCGAGACTTTCGGCGTTGCGAAGGATGGCCGTGGCAACGCGAAGGCGACCACGGACGGCAAGGGTTGCTACCAGACCAACGTGCCTAAGGTCTTCGCAGCCGGCGACATGCGTCGTGGTCAGTCGCTGGTGGTCTGGGCGATCCGCGAGGGCCGCCAATGCGCGCGCGCGGTCGACGAATTCCTGATGGGGTCTTCCGAGCTGCCTCGATGAGGGGTGTCCGCACTTCCGGGATGCCGACCTGCGGAAGAACGCAGGCCGGGGGCTACGGGCGACGCCAAGGCGCGGGTTGTCGTCTGAATCCTGATGCCTGATGCCTGAATCCTGATGCCCCGCCCCAAGAACGACACCTTCCTGCGCGCATTGCGCCGGGAGCAGACGCCGTATACGCCGCTCTGGATCATGCGCCAGGCCGGACGCTATCTGCCCGAGTACAACGCGACCCGGGCCCGCGCCGGCAGCTTCCTCGGCCTGTGCAAGAGCCCGGACTTTGCCACCGAGGTCACGCTGCAGCCGCTCGACCGGTTTCCGCTCGATGCGGCGATCCTGTTCTCGGACATCCTCACCATCCCGGACGCGATGGGTCTCGGGCTCGAGTTCGCGGAAGGCGAGGGGCCGCGCTTCCGGCATCCGCTGCGCGACGAGGGCGCCATCGCGAGGCTCGCTGCACCCGACCCGCACGACACCCTGCGCTACGTCATCGACGCGGTCGCACAGATTCGCAGGGCGCTCGATGGTTCGGTGCCGCTGATCGGTTTCTCCGGCAGTCCGTTCACCCTCGCGTGCTACATGATCGAAGGCCAGGGCGGCACCGAGTTCGAGCGCGTCAAGACCATGCTCTACGATCGGCCCGAGTTGCTGCATCGGGTGCTGGCGGTCAATGCCGCGGCGGTGACGAGCTATCTCAACGCGCAGATCGCCGCTGGGGCGCAGGCCGTGATGCTGTTCGACACCTGGGGCGGCACCCTCTCGCAGGCTGCCTATCGCGAGTTCTCGCTCGCCTACCTCGCGCGCATCGTGGAAGGTCTCACGCGCGAGCACGATGGCGAGCGCGTGCCCGTGATCGTCTTCACCAAGGGCGGCGGCATCTGGCTCGAGTACATCGCCGCGATCGGTTGCGATGCGGTTGGGCTCGACTGGACCGTGGACATCGGTGATGCACGCCGCCGCGTGGGCGAGCGCGTCGCGTTGCAAGGCAATCTCGATCCTTCCGTGTTGTTCGCGTCGCCCGAAGTCGTGCAGCGCGAAGCGGGGAAGGTGCTCGAGTCCTTCGGTCGCGGACCGGGGCACGTGTTCAATCTGGGTCACGGCATCTCGCGTCACACGTCTCCCGAGAAGGTGGCGGCACTGGTGGAAGCGGTTCACTCGCAATCCCGCGCCCAGCGCTGAGTTCCGCGGCAATCGGCCCGGAATCCCGCGCCGTTTCTGGACTTATGCACAGAACCCCAGTGCTGGCGCGGCATTCCGCAGGGTCCCCTTGAGCCCCTCTGGGGGAAATCCATAAGCTTATGTTTTTCAGGCTTATTCACCCGTATGCTCGGGGCGCACGGGTCGATTTCAGAATGCAGGAGAAATTGCTCTTGACAGCCGTGGAGAACCTTCATCAACAGAATTATCCACAGGCTGTGGAGTTTCCGTTTTTTCCTTTTGCGACGGGCTTCTTGCGCGTTTTGTTCGAGCACACTCGAACAAGCGCGCATTGATTTGTCATCGCGGCCCGACACCCTCACTCATGCCTTTCGTTCGCGTCGCGCTCGATGTTCCCGTCGACGAAGCGTTCGACTATCGCGCTGACGACGCCAGTGCTGACGATGTGGGGCGCCTCGTGGTCGTCCCTTTCGGGCGCGGCCGCAAGGTCGGCGTGGTGGTCGAGGTCACCACGCAGAGCGCGATCGAAGCCAGGCGCATTCGCGCGGTCGCGCGCATCGCTCGCGACCTGCCGCGCTTGCCTGAAGCAACGCTGGACCTCTTTCGCTTCTGTGCCCGCTACTACCACCACCCTCTGGGCGAGACGGTCCTGAATGCGCTGCCGACGGCGCTGCGCAGGCCGGACGGTGCTGCGCTCGCGACGCGCAGCGAGTACGTGCGGACTGCCGAAGGCGAGCAGCGCACGGTCGCCGATCTACCGGTTCGCGCCCATGCGCAACGTGCGCTGTTCGGTGCGTTCGCGACCGAACCGGTGCTGACGCCGACTCGGCTGCGCGCAGGCGGACCCGCGGCGAGACGCGCCCTGGGGGCGTTGATGGCACGAGGGTGGGTGATGGAACGCGAAGCGGTGGCGGCACAGGCCGAGTCGGTGCCGCCGGCCGTGACGGCCGCAGCCGGCCCCGAACCGACACCCGAGCAGCGCGCCGCAGTGGACGCCGTCACGGCGACACTCGGCAGCTTCCAGTGCCATCTGCTGCACGGGGTGACCGGCAGCGGCAAGACCGAGGTCTACCTGCGCCTGATCGAAGCGGTGGCACGCCGCGGCGAACAGACGCTGCTGCTCGTGCCCGAGATCAACCTCACGCCGCAGCTCGAGGCGCGGCTGGCAGATCGCCTCGGCAGTGAACGTCTCGCGATCCTGCACAGCGGCCTCGCCGAAGGCGAGCGGCTCGAACGCTGGCTGCGAGCGGTCCGCGGCGATGCGCTCGTGGTGGCGGGGACGCGGCTCGCCGTGTTCACGCCGCTGCCGCGCCTCGGACTCATCATCGTCGACGAAGAGCACGACGGGTCCTACAAGCAGCAGGAGGGCTTGCGCTACAGCGCGCGCGATGTCGCGGTGTTCCTCGGCAAGCAGCGTGGGGCGGCGGTGATCCTCGGTTCGGCCACGCCGTCGCTGGAAAGCTGGCAGCAGGCCAGGAACCAGCGCTACCGGTTGCTGCAGTTGCCGAGCCGCGCTGCGAGCAACCCGCCAGCCATACGCACCGTCGAAACGCGCGGTGTGACCTTGGCGGAAGGGCTGGCACCACCCCTGGTGGAGGCGATTGGTCAGACACTCGCGCGCGCAGAGCAAAGCCTCGTGTTCGTGAACCGCCGGGGATTTGCCCCGACCCTCCTGTGCCACGAGTGCGGCTGGATCGCACCCTGCCACCGTTGCAGCGCGCGCCTCACCCTGCACTCGGCCGGGCGGCGCCTGCGCTGCCACTACTGCGGGCACGACGAGTCGATTCCGCGCTCGTGCCCGAGCTGCGGCAACCAGGATCTGCGCGCGCTGGGTGCGGGTACGCAAAGAATCGAACAGGCGCTCGCCGCGCTGTTTCCCAAGGCTCGGATCGCACGCATCGATCGCGATTCGACGCGGCGCAAGCGCGCCTTTCACGAACTGCGTGAGCGTATCGAAGCGCACGACCTCGACATCCTGGTCGGTACGCAGATGCTCGCCAAGGGCCACGACTTTCCGCGGTTGACGCTGGTGGGCGTGCTCGGCGCCGACAACGGCCTGCTCGCCGCCGACTTCCGCGCCGAGGAACGGTTGTTCGCGCTGCTGCTGCAGGTGGCGGGGCGCGCGGGACGGGCGGCATTGCCCGGCCACGTGTTGATCCAGACCGAGTTTCCCCAACACCCGCTGTTCCAGGCGCTGATCGCCCAGGATTTCGCGGGCTTTGCACAAGTCCAGCTCGATCAGCGTCAGGCGGGGGCGTTTCCCCCCTTCCTGCATCAGGCGCTGCTGCGCGCCGAAGCGACCCAGGAAGCGCAGGTCTTCGAAGTTCTGGAGGAGGCTCGACGGCAGGGGCACCCCCTGGCCGAGGGAATCACCCTGTACGACCCGGTACCGGCGCTGATGCCGAAGGTCGCCGGCAAGTGGCGCGGGCAACTGCTCATCCAGAGCCCATCGCGCAATGCTCTGCACGCGTTTCTCGACAACTGGTGGCCGCGGATCGGGTCCAAGCGGGTGCGGATGTCCATCGACGTAGACCCGCAGGACTTCTGACCCGTCGCATATAATCCCGCCGTTCACCCGGCCCGATCCATGTCGTCCACCGCCAGCCTCGATCTGAAATCCCACCTCGCCGGACTGTTCGAGACCGCATTGAAGCTGGTCGCTCCGGAAGCCCGAGGCACGTCCGTGACGGTGGAGCGTCCGAAGCAGACGTCGCACGGCGATTACGCGTCGAACGTGGCGATGCAGGTGGCGAAGCAGGTGCGGCGCAACCCGCGCGAGGTTGCCACGGCGCTGATCGCGCAACTGCCCGATTCGCCCTGGGTCGAGCGGGTCGAGATCGCGGGTGCGGGGTTCATCAACGTCTTTCTGCGACCGAACGCGAAACAGGACGTGGTGCGCCGCGTGCTGACCGAAGGTGCCGCCTTCGGTCGCGGCACCTTCGGCCTGAACCGCAAGGTGCAGGTGGAATTCGTGTCCGCCAATCCGACCGGGCCGCTGCATGTGGGCCACGGTCGTGGGGCTGCATATGGTGCGAGCCTCGCCAACGTACTCGAAGCTGCCGGTTTCAACGTCGCGCGCGAGTACTATGTGAACGACGCCGGCCGGCAGATGGACATCCTCTGCATCTCGGTGTGGGTGCGCTACCTCGAGATGTGCGGCGAGGATGTCCCGTTCCCGCCCAACGGTTACCAGGGCGACTACGTGCGCACGCGTGCGACGGAGCTGAAGGCGATCGACGGTGGCCGCCTGAGCCGTCCTGCGCGCGAGGTGCTCGATGGATTGCCGCTCGCACCGGAAGGCGACGAAGCCGCCGTCGAAGCGCGCATGGACGCGCTGATCGAACGGGCGCGCACGTTGCTGGGCCCCGCGTTCGACCATCTTGCGCGCATCGTGCTCGATCGTCAGCTCGACGGAATCCGCGACGTGCTCACGCGGTTCGGCGTGACCTTCGACATGTGGTACTCCGAGCGTTCGCTGTACGACTCCGGGCGCGTCGCCGAGGCGCTCGCCGCACTCGATGCCGCAGGACATCTGTACACGCAGGATGGTGCGCGCTGGTTCCGGTCCACCACTTTCGGCGACGACAAGGATCGCGTGGTCCAGCGCGAGAACGGCCTGTATACGTATTTTGCGTCGGACATCGCCTATCACCACGACAAGCTGCAGCGCGGTTTCGAACTGGTGATCGACGTGTGGGGCGCGGACCATCACGGCTACATACCGCGGGTGAAGGCAGCGATTGCCGCGCTCGGGCGCGATCCGGCACAGCTGGAGGTGCCGCTGATTCAGCTGGTGGCGTTGTACCGCGGCGGCGAGCAGGTGCGCATGGGCAAGCGCAGCGGCAGCTACGTGACTCTCGAAGAGTTGATGGACGAAGTCGGCGTGGACGCGACGCGTTTTTTCTACCTGGCGCGCAAGAGCGACCAGCATCTCGACTTCGACCTCGACCTCGCCAAGTCCCAGAGCAATGACAATCCGGTCTACTACATCCAGTATGCCCACGCGCGCGTCGCGAGCGTGCTGCAGCAGTGGGGCGGTGACGCCGGCATTCTCGTCGGCGTGGATCTGGCACCGCTCGACAGCCCCGCGGAGATGCAGATCATGCAGCGCCTGATCGATTATCCCGACGCCGTCGAGGCGGCCGCGCGCGATCTGGCGCCGCACGGCATCTCTTTCTACTTGAAGGAGCTCGCCGCCGAGTTCCACAGCTATTACAACGGCACGCGCTTCCTCGTGGACGAAGAGCCCGTCAAGCTCGCGCGGCTGGCGCTTGCGGTCGCGGTGCAACGAGTGCTGAAGAACGGTCTCGCGCTGCTCGGCGTTAGCGCGCCGGAGAAGATGTGATGGCGGGTCAGGACTACAAGGGCGGCCGCAGCGGCGGCAAGAAGCGCGGCAGCACGATGCTGGTGGGCATAGTCATCGGCGTGCTGGTGGGGCTGGCGGCGGCACTCGGCGTCGCGCTCTACATCAACAAGGGTCCGAGCCCGTTCACGGAACGCAAGCCGGGCGAGGCGGTGCGCGAAGAGACGCCGCCCAAGCTGCCGCCCAAGTCGGAGAAGATCGTCAAGCAACCCGAGGCGCCGTCCTCGCAGACTGCGGCGAAGGACAACGCCACCGGCAAGCCGCGCTTCGAGTTCTACGGGATCCTCCAGGGCAAGGAGGAGGCGGTCAAAGAGAAGGACATGAAGCCGGCCGCGCCCAAGGACGTCTACTATCTGCAGGCCGGTGCGTTCCAGACCGCCGCGGATGCCGACAACCTGAAGGCCAAACTGGCCCTGGCCGGGATCGAAGCGACCATCCAGACCGCCTTGCTGCCCGACAACAAGACCTGGCACCGTGTCCGCCTGGGACCGTTCACGAGCGTTGAAGACGTGGGCAAGGCAAAGGCACGGTTGAAGGAGAACCAGATCGAAGGCCAGCTCATCAAAGTGAAGGACGCCGCCCCGAAGACCTGAAGGCGGGCACAACCAGGAGGTTCGATGAAACTGTTCAGACATCTCGCGCTTGCACTGCTGTTCGGCACCGGCCTCGCCCAGGCCGCCGATGCTCCGCCCGTGCCCGAGAAAGAGTACAAGGTGATCAGTCCGGCGCAGCCGACCGACTCGCCCGGCAAGATCGAAATACTCGAGTTCTTCCAGTACACCTGCGGGCATTGCTATGACTTCGAGCCGTTCGTCAAGAACTGGAAGGCGAAGAAGCCGAAGGACGTCGAATGGCGCTACGTGCCCACGGTGTGGGACGAAGCCCGCATCCCGCAGGCGAAGATCTACTACACGCTCGAAGCGATGGGGCTGCTCGACCAGCTGCACGAGAAGGTCTATAGCGCCATCCACGAGAAGCAGGTGCGTCTCACCGAGCGTCCGATCCTCTCGCAGTGGATCGCCGCCCAGCAGGGCGTGGACGCCAAGAAGTTCGAGGAGACCTATGACTCCTTCGGCGTCAACAACAAGGTGCAGCGCGCCGCACAGTTGACCAAGGCGTACATGATCCGCGGCACCCCCACGGTGATCGTCAACGGCAAGTACACCACCGGCCCCGGCTACGCGATCGGACCCAACGGGACCGTGGACAACGAACGGTTCAACCAGATCCTGAACGGTCTGGTGGCGATGGAGCAGAAGGGCAAGAAGTAGCTCTCGATCGCGAGCTGCCCCGAGAGGTGAGGCTGCATACGGTTCTGTTCTCGAGGCACTGCGGTAGCGCTGCCCCCATCCCAACCTTCCCCCACGACTGCGTCGCGGGGGAAGGAGCCGTACACCCCTTCCCCCGACAACGTCGGGGGAAGGTTGGGATGGGGGCCCGACACTCCGGGACCGTGCCGCCATGACCGAACGCGTCGTGATCACCGGAGCATCTTCCGGCATCGGTGCCGCACTGGCGCGGGTGTATGCGAAGCGTGGCGCGACTCTCGGACTGATCGCGCGCCGTCAGGCCGAACTCGACGCGCTGGCGGCTGAGGTGGGTGGAAGCGTCGTCACCTATGCGGCAGACGTTCGCGATGGTCCGACGTTGGCGGCGATCGCGGCCGACTTCATCGACCGCTATGGCACACCCGACGTGATCATCGCCAACGCCGGCGTGAGCGCGGGCAACCTCACGCATCTCGACGACGACATCGAGACCTGCCAATGGATCTTCGACGTGAACGTCATGGGGATCGTGAAGACGTTCCAGCCGTACCTGAGCGGCATGCTCGAGGCGCGGCGCGGCACGCTGGTGGGCATCGCCAGCGTCGCCGGTATTCGCGGGTTACCCGGTGCCGGCGCCTATTCCGCTTCCAAGTCCGCGGCCATCACTTATCTCGAGAGCCTGCGGGTGGAACTGCGCGGCAGCGGAGTGAGCGTGGTGACCATCGCGCCCGGGTACATCGCGACGAACATGACCGCGAAGAACCCCTATCGGATGCCCTTCATGCTGTCGGCCGACGAAGCGGCGCGGCGGTTCGTGCGCGCGATCGACGCGAGAGTGTCGTACACAGTGATTCCGTGGCAGATGGCGATCGTCGCGAAGCTGTTGCGCGTGTTGCCGCGGTGGTTGTTCGATCGCGCGTTCGCGGGTGCGAAGCGCAAGCCGCGGCGTGGGGAGTTGTAGGCGCTGCCCCCATCCCAGCCTTCCCCCACGCTGCGCGCGGGGGAAGGGGCGCAAGTCATTCGCGGCGCAGCAACCAGTTGCACTCCTTCCCCCGCCGCAGGTGGGGGAAGGCTGGGATGGGGGCAGCGCCGCGCAACGCTACCGCAACGCCAACCCCGTCACCGCCTCCAGCTCCGCAATCGCCGCTGCCGGATCCCCCACCTTGATCGTCGTCATCCCGAGCGCCTTTGCCGGCTTGAGATTGATCCCGAGGTCGTCGAGATACACCGCCGCCTCCGGCGCGATGCCGAGCTTGTCGCACGCCATCCGGTAGATCGCCGGTTCCGGTTTGCGGACTCCCACCTTGCTCGATTCGAGCACGAACTCGAACAATCCCGCCACATCCCGCCAGGCCTGCTCACGCTCCGCCGACACCACACCCGGGCCGACATCGCCGAAGTTGTTGGTGATGCAGGCCGTGCGAAACACCGCACGGCAGCGACGCAGCGCCTCGACCATCTCCGGTCGGATATCGCCGAACAGCAGACCGAGCACGTCCTTGCCCGGCACCGAATGACCGAGGGCGCGCGCTTCCCGGTCGAACGCCGCATCGAACTCTTCCGCCGTGATCTCCGCCCGCTCGAGCCGAGCCCAGGCGTTCGTGTCCGGATTGATCGTGTTGACCTTGCGCAGCAGTCCGTCCGGCAGGTTGCGGCGCTTCTCGTAGCGCGCGAACGCGTCGAAGGGGCTCGTGCTGAAGACGCCCCCGAAGTCCCACAAGACCGCGCGGATCGACGGATTCCGCGCGCCGCTCACTTCTTTTTCTTCTTGTAGTCGTCGATGGCGCGCTTGAGATCCTTCAGCTCCTCGCACGGGATGGGCGAGCAGAGCCGGTTCAAGGCGGCCAGATGTTCCTCCGCCTTGGCGAGCTGGTCGGTGGCGAGGTAGGCCTCGCCGATGTATTCGTGCACGGACTTGCTGTTCGGATTCAGCTTGAGCGCCTCGCCATAGGCATAGAACGCCGCATCGTACTGACCCTGTTTGCGCTGGGCGAAACCGAGCCAGTTGTAGGCTTCGGCATTCTTCGGTTCCGCGGCGATCGCCTTCATCATCGCGGCCACGGCGGCGGGCCAATCCTGCGCGTCGATCGCCTTGCGGCCGGCGACGAAATTGGGATCGGTGGAGGCATTGCCGTCGTCGCCGCCCAGGTTGGCGTGGCCGATCGCGGGCAACGACAGGACCGCGGCGGCGAGCAGGGCGCGCAGGGTCGAGGTGTTCATGGACCTTCCTCCGGAGGGGGCGACGTCGATCCGATTTTAACGCCTTAACCGGTGAAGAAGCCGACAGCGTCCAGCTCCCGCACCAGCAGACGAAAGTCCGTGGCCCCCTGGCTGGCCGGAGCGAACGCGAAGATGTCGCGGCCGTGCATGGGGCTTTCCGCCAGCGCCACCGATTCGTGGATGCGCGTCTCGCACACGATTCCGGGGTAGGTTTCCTGCAGCTCGCGATAGATCTGGAACGAGAGCTTGCGCCGCGCATCGTAGCGGCTCACCACGATGCGCCGCAGGAACTGCTTGCCCGTCTTGCGCTCGAGCACGTCGAGCGCCGTGTTGATCCGGTGCACGCCCTGCAGCGACAGGAAGTCGGCCGACAGGGGAATCAGCACGCGCTCCGCCGCCATCAGGGCGTTGAGCGTGAGCACGCCCAGCATGGGGCTGCAATCCATGATGACGGGCATGGCACCACCCCAGCCGGCCTCCGCCAGGCCGCCTTGCAGCCGCCTGGTGATGCCCTGGTCCGCGCCGTACAGCGCGTCGATCTTGGACAAATCGAGCGAAGCGGGAATCAACCGGATGCCGGGCGGCACCTCGCGCACCAGCCGCTCGAGCGGCGTGCCGCTTTCGAAGTAGGAGAAGATGCTCTGCGACCCGGGCACGCTCTTGACGCCCATCGCGAGCGACAGATGCCCCTGCGGGTCGAGGTCGATCGCCACGGGCTTGCGGCCCGCGCGCGCCAGTGCCGCCGCAAGATTGAACGTGGTGGTCGTCTTGCCGACGCCGCCCTTCTGGTTGAACACCGCCACCACACTCACCGCCGGACTCTCCCGCCGCGCATGTTGCCGCCGTCATGCTACTACCTGCGGGCCATACGGAGTGCAACGCCATCTGACGTAGAATCGGAAGAGCCCGTTCATCGTGAGAGCGAAGGAGCAACCGCCATGGCCACCGTCCGCCCCGTGTCGCAGTCGTCCTCCACCGGCAACGCGTCCAACGAGGACCTCCAGCGCCGCAAGGAAGCCGCCGTGCCGCGCGGCATCGGCGTCATGACGCAGATCTTCATCGATCACGCCGAGAACGCGGAGCTGTGGGACGTGGAGGGTCGCCGCTACATCGATTTCGGCGGCGGCATCGCCGTACTCAACGTGGGGCACCGCCATCCCAAGGTCGTCGCCGCCATCGAGGCGCAGCTCGGCAAGATGACCCACACCATGTTCCAGATCACGCCCTACGAGCTGTACGTGTCGCTCGCGGAGAAGCTGAACCGCATGACGCCCGGCACGCACGCGAAGAAGACCGCGTTCTTTTCAACCGGCGCCGAAGCGATCGAGAACGCAATCAAGATCGCGCGCGCCGCGACCGGCCGCCCCGGCGTCATCGCGTTCGGCGGTGCGTTCCACGGCCGTACGCTGCTCGCGGCCGGTCTCACCGGCAAGGTCGCTCCCTACAAGCTGGGATTCGGTCCCTTCCCTGGCGAGATCTATCACGCGCCCTTCCCGATCGACCTTCACGGCGTGAGCGTCGACGCTGCGCTGGCCGGTATCCAGCATCTGTTCAAGTCCGAAGTCGAATCCAAACGCGTCGCCGCGATCCTGATCGAACTGGTGCAAGGTGAAGGCGGTTTCTACGTCGCTCCCGTACCGTTCGTGCAGGCGCTGCGCAAGTTGTGCGACGAGCACGGAATCCTCTTGATCATCGACGAAGTACAGACCGGCTTCGGCCGAACCGGCAGGATGTTCGCGCTGGAGCACTATGGCATCGTCCCCGACATCATGTGCATGGCGAAGAGCCTCGCGGGCGGCACGCCGTTGTCCGCCGTCACCGGCAAGGCCGAAGTCATGGATGGTCCCGCCCCCGGTGGACTCGGCGGCACCTACGCGGGCAATCCGCTGGCGCTGGCGGCTGCTCATGCGGTCATCGAAGTGATCGAAGAGGAGAAGTTGCTCGAACGCGCCAATTCGCTCGGCGGCAAGCTCGTGAAGAAGCTCGAGGCGTTGCGCTCGTCCGTGCCGCAGATTGCCGACGTGCGCGGCCTGGGTGCCATGATCGCGGTGGAGTTCAACAAGCCCGGCACCCACGAGCCGGATGCGGATTTCACGAAGCGAGTGCAGATGCGAGCACTGGACCGCGGTCTCGTGCTGCTCACCTGCGGTGTCTACGCGAATGCGCTGCGCTTTCTGTTCCCGCTCACGATTCAGGACAAGGTGTTCGAAGAGGCGCTGGGGATCCTCGAAGATGCGTTCATGGCGGAGGCGAAGCAGGCGAGAGCGGCTTGAAGGTCGAGCACCGCGGCGCGTCACTATCTGGACGGACCCGCCATGCCGCAGATGCGCGCGATCCACGCCGACATCACGACGCTCGCTCTGGATGCGATCGTCAATGCCGCAAACTCGAGCCTGCTGGGAGGCGGGGGCGTCGACGGAGCGATCCACCGAGCCGCCGGACCTGAACTGCTGCAAGAGTGCCGCCTGCTCGGTGGCTGTCCGACCGGGGATGCGAAGCTCACGAAAGGCTATGGACTGCCATCCCGGTACGTCATCCATGCCGTGGGGCCGGTCTGGCGCGGTGGCAATGCCGGCGAGCCGGAGCTGCTGGCATCCTGCTATCGACGCTCGATCGAGATTGCCGAGGCTGAAGGATTGGCGTCGCTGGCTTTTCCGAGCATCAGCACGGGCGTCTACGGCTATCCGATCGAGCTCGCTGCTCGCGTGGCGATCGCCACGGTGAGGGCGTCGCTCGTGGCGTCTTCCGTCGTGCGTGAAGTGGTGTTCTGCTGCTTCACCGCCGCGGACCTGGATGTCTACGAGAGCCTCTTTGGTGAACTGGTGTCCTGAGCTGCCGCGTTCATAGCTGACAAGAAGAGGCCAGACATCGGTGTCGAATTTCTCCACCCCCGTTCGTCGTGGTGGTGTGGCACGAATAGTCACCAACCCCGACTCGAGGAGAACGATATGCGATTCATGATTCTGGTCAAGGCCACCACCGACAGCGAAGCCGGCGTGATGCCGAGCGAACAGATGTTTGCGGAGATGGGCCGCTTCAACGAAGAGTTGGTGAACGCCGGGCTCATGGAGGCGGGCGAAGGCCTGCATCCGAGTTCGAAGGGTGCCCGCGTGCGCTTTTCGGGCAAGAACCGCAAGGTGATCGACGGTCCGTTCGCAGAGACCAAGGAACTGATCGCAGGCTTCTGGATCTGGAAGTGCGCGTCCCTGCAGGAGGCGATCGAGTGGGTCAAGCGCTGCCCCAACCCCATGCCGGGCGAGTCGGAGATCGAGATCCGGCAGATCTTCAGTGCCGAGGACTTCGGCGAGGCGCTCACGCCGGAACTGCGCGAACAGGAAGATCGGTTGCGCGCGAAGGTTGCCGAACAGACCAAGGCGCAGTAGCGCCGCCCCGATCGGGAGGACCAGGTGGTCGACCCCGAGTATCGCTCCGACACCAAGCCGCCATGATTCTTCGAGGGTCGTCCATGCCACGACGGATGCCGGAGCATCGGGAGCGCGCCCGCCGCTTCATGACAGCCTCGCCGTGTGATCCGACCTGCCCTTTTGGACAGTAGGCATAGTCCGGGACAGTCCGTAGCATGGAGCCGCGCGGTCCATCGGTGATCGGTACGGCAGTGAGGGCTGCTCTGGAGACTACGATGTCGAAGCAGATTCAAGAGAGGTCCTGTGTCGTGGAGGCCGTTGCCGGTGCGCTGTTGCTCCTCGCACTGGCTCCGACCGCCAGCGCCACCATCCTCACGTTCGACCAGAGCCGGGTATCCGGCGACGTTGTCCCGGCTTTCAGCGGCGGTACGGTCTACGCCGATTACGGCGACCGCGTCACCGGGTCACCGATGAACGTGAGCGGCGGCCAGTTCACCTACGGCGACGGCGGCGAAGGGTTCACGCCGAACCTGATGGTGGACATCTTCGCCGGCAGCGCCACGCCCATCAATTCAGGCGTGAGTCTCTGGCGCGATCTGTACGGAGATCTGACGAACGTCGTGATCGGGAACAACAATTCGCTCGGTCTCAACGTGCTGATCGAGGCCGATGCGGGCTTCGAAGCCCAACTCCACGGGTTCGATCTGGCAGGCTGGCCCTCGGCCGACTACACGATCGCGGCCGTGCGCGTGCTGGATGGCGGCACGACGCTGTACTCGCAGAGCAACGTGCTGGTCGAGGGAAACGCGGCCGGACCAGGTCACACCTCGTTTGCTTTCGCCACACCCCTCACCGGCAGCAACCTGCGGATCCAGGTCGACTACAGCAACCTCAGCGGCGGTCAGCAGGACAACATCGGCATCGACAACATCCGGTTCGGCCAGACTCCGCCCGCGCCGGTGCCCGAGCCGTCGACCTGGCTGATCGTAGGCGTCGGTCTGCTCGCGATCGGCATCCGCAGGGGACTCTCGCAGCGCGCAGGCCTCCGCAAATCGCCGTAGGGCGGCGGGCGGGGCCGGCCCTCAGTACGGCCACACCCAATCCACCACCTCCGGCGCGTCGATCCCGTGCTCGTGCGCGTGGCGCCGACATTCGATCTGCTGGTTGCGGAACCGCTCCTTCGCATGGGCGCCGGAGACCCGTAGCTTCTCCACACGATCGATCGCGTCGATCGCCAGGCTGAACCGGTCGATCTGGTTGTCGATGGCCAGTTCCAGCGGTGTGTTGATGTTGCCCTTCTCCTTGTAGCCGCGCACGTGCAGGTTGTCGTGGTTGGTGCGGCGGTACGCCAAGCGGTGGATCAGCCACGGGTAGCCGTGGAAGTTGAAGATGATCGGGCGATCGGTGGTGAAGAGACTGTCGAAGTCGCGGTCGGAGAGCCCGTGCGGATGCTCGCCCGGCGGCTGCATCTTGAAGAGGTCCACCACATTGACGAAGCGCACCTTCAGGTCGGGGAAGGCTGCGCGCAGCATGGCCGTTGCCGCCAGGGCTTCGAGCGTAGGGATGTCGCCAGCGCATGCCATGATGACATCGGGTTCGCTGCCTTCGTCGTTGCTGGCCCAGTCCCAGATGCCGATGCCCTTCTCGCAGTGGACGATGGCGTCCTCGCTCGACAGGTACTGCAGGTGGTTCTGCTTGTCCGAGACGATGACATTGACGAGGTTGTGACTCTCCAGGCAGCGTGCTGCGATCGCAAGCAGGCAGTTCGCGTCGGGCGGCAGGTAGATGCGCGTGACCGACGGGCTCTTGTTCACGACCAAGTCGATGAAACCCGGATCCTGGTGGCTGAAGCCGTTGTGGTCCTGTCGCCAGACGGTGGATGTCACCAGCAGGTTGAGTGAAGCGACCTCTTCGCGCCAGGTGATGCGATTGGCGATGTCGAGCCACTTGGCATGCTGATTGAACATCGAGTCGATCACGTGCACGAACGCTTCGTAACTGGACAGGAAGCCGTGCCGGCCGGTGAGCAGATAACCCTCGAGCATCCCCTCCAGCGTGTGCTCCGAGAGCATCTCGATGACCCGGCCGTCCGGATCGATCTCGGTGCCGTCGTCGTCCTCGGGGAAGCGCTCGGCAATCCAGAACTTGCGGCTCACCTGGTAGATTGCATCGAGCTTGTTGGAGGTATTCTCGTCGGGCGAGAAGACGCGGAAGGTGGTGGGATTGTCACGCATCACATCGCGCAGATACTCACCCAACGGACGAGTATTGCCGATCCTGTCGCGGCCCGGTTTGTCGACGCCCACCGAGTAGGCGCGGAAATCCGGCAGCCGCAACGGCCTGCGCAGCAAACCGCCATTGGCATGAGGGTTCGCCCCCATGCGGCGGCTGCCCTCCGGGGCGAGCGCGCGCAGTTCGGCTACCGGAGCACCACTGGCATCGAACAACTCGTCAGGCTTGTAGCTGCGCAGCCATTCTTCCAGCAGCTTGAGGTGCGCAGGATTCGACTTGACGTCGGTGATGGGCACCTGATGCGCACGCCAGAAGCCTTCCACGCGATGGCCATCGACGCCGCGCGGAGCTGTCCATCCCTTCGGCGAGCGCAACACGATCATGGGCCAGCGCACTCGCGTCGTACCGGCGGTGGTGCGCGCTTCGCTGCGGGCAGCCAGAATCTCCGCAACGCATTCATCCAGCGTCGCAGCCATCGCCTGGTGCATGGTGTCGGGGTCTGACCCTTCCACGAACTTGGGCGTCCAGCCGTAGCCGCGCATCAACGCATCGAGCTCTTCGTGCGAGATGCGCGCCAGCAGCGTGGGGTTGTTGATCTTGTAACCGTTGAGGTTGAGGATGGGCAGCACTGCACCGTCGCGCGCCGGGTTCAGGAACTTCGAGATGTGCCACGACGTGGCCAGCGGGCCCGTTTCCGCTTCGCCGTCGCCCACCACCGCGGCAACGATCAAGTCCGGATTGTCGAAGGCCGCGCCGCATGCGTGAGACAGGACGTAACCGAGTTCACCGCCTTCGTGGATGGAACCGGGTGTCTCCGGCGTGCAGTGGCTGCCGATACCCCCCGGGAAGGAGAACTGGTGGAAGAACCGCTGCAGTCCGTCGAGGTCGAGACCCTTGTCGGGATAGATCTCCGAGTAAGTCCCTTCCAGATACACCGGCCCGAGCACGCCTGGCGCACCATGGCCGGGCCCGGCCATGAAGATCATGTCGAGATCGTTGGCGCGGATGATGCGATTGAGGTGCGTGTAGACGAACGACAGGGCCGGGCTCGCGCCCCAATGACCGAGCAGGCGGCTCTTGACGTGGGCGGGTTCGAGTGGGACCCGCAGGAGAGGGTTCTCGCGCAGGTAGATCATGCCCAGCGCGAGGTAGTTGCAGGCCCGCCAGAACGCGTGCATCTGCTGCAGCCCGTGCGCGGACAAGGGTTGACCGCGTACCGTGCTGCGCGCGGGTCCGTAGGCGCTGAGTTGCTCATTCATGGTGTGCCCCCCAGGGCCTATTTCGGGGCGCCTTTCGTACGGGCGTCGAACCGTGCGAGGACCTTGCCATCCGCGTCGAGCAACTCGAGATGCTGACCGAGCAGCCGGGAACCTGCCGTCGCGCCCAGCGCCTGGGCGAAGGCTTGCTCGACCTCGCCCCAAGGCGGACACGCCATTCGCGTGGCGGCAAGCGGACCGAAGGTGAGCTTGTCGTCGTCCAGCGTGTACTTGCCCGCGAGGCGATTGCAGCCGTCGTAGCCCGCCACCTTCCCGTCGGCCAGGAAGCGCAAGGTCGGGGCGCGCCGATTCTCGGGCGGGACGATCGGTTCGCCGCCCAGGCGCACGAGGGTCCATTCGGTGTCGGTCATGGTGACGGGCTTCGCGGGGGTGCTGCAACGATACCCGGGCCGGGCCTTGATGAACCGTTCGGGGACGAGAGTCAGCATGGTGCCTGCCCCTTCCATGCGCGGGCGTTGCACGAGACGACCTTCGAGTTGCATCAGAACGGGCGCGTTCGCCGCCGTGCGTGTATCGGCATAGGCGCGTTGCAGCACGACGTTGTCGCCTTCCGTCGCCACGGGCATGCGCAAGCCGGTTACGCATTCGATGAAGACGCCACTGTCCGCCATGTACGAGTACATGCCCACCATCGACGTGCGCGGTTCGAGCGGATCTGCCGCTTCGTCGCGCTTGAGGTCGAGGTTGAGCGAGGTCGCGATCTCGTTGCCCTGCCGGTCGCGCTTGCGCAGCGTGTCGGCGTCCTGGATCGCGTACGGCTCCGCTGTCTCGCGTCCGCTGCGCAAGGTCAGGATCCGTTCGTCCGCGGAAACGTCCCAGCGGCCGATGCTGTCGCGCACGGCGGCGTTGCCTTTGCCGAGATACTGCTGGCGCAGGAAGAAAGTGCCGTCGGCATGCAGCTCGAGGGTGTGGCGAATGCCTTCGCAATCGGCGCACGGCAGGTCACCGGTGTATGTGGCGGGAGCAACGATCGCGGCCGCGCCGCCACTGTGTGACATTGCCGTGAACAGCGCTCCGAACAAGAGCGGGAGAATCCGTCCCATCATCGTGCTCCTCGGATCAGGGTGAGCGTGTGCTGCGCAATCATGCGCTCTTCATCGGTCGGAATCACCCAGGCGGCCACCTTCGCTGTCGGTGTGCTGATGCGCGGGCCGCCGTTCTCGTTGGCGGCGGCATCGAGTTCCACACCCAGCCATGCCGCTTCGGTGCACACGCGAGCGCGGATCGGCGCAGCGTGCTCGCCGATGCCTGCCGTGAACACCAGTGCGTCGAGCCCGCCCAGGGCGGCAGCCAGCGATCCGAGTTCGCGTCGAATGCGATAGACGTACAGGTCGATGGCAAGGCGCGCGCGCGGATCGTCGCTCGCCCGCAGAGTGCGCATGTCGGACGACAGCCCGGAAACGCCCAGCAGGCCCGACTCGTGGTAGAGCAGGTGCTCGATCGCACGCGCATCCATGCCGAGTTCGTCGAGCAGGTACAGCACGACGCCCGGATCGATCGCACCGCTGCGCGTCCCCATCGGCAGGCCGTCCAGCGCCGTGAAACCCATGGTGCTGGCGATGCTGCGGCCGCCGACCATCGCGCACATGCTGGCACCGTTGCCCAGGTGCGCGACGATGGTGCGGCCGCGGGCGGCCTTCTCGTCAAACTGCGGCAGCACCGCGGCGATGTACTCGTACGACAGTCCATGAAAACCATACCGTCGCACGCCGGCGGCGTGAAAGCGTTCCGGCAGCGCGAAGCGCCGCGCGATGTCCGGATTGGTGTCGTGGAAGGCCGTGTCGAAGCAGGCGACCTGAGGAACGTCCGGCGCACGTTCGCGCAGGCGATGCATCGGCGCGAGGTTGTGCGGTTGATGCAGGGGGGCGAGCGGAATCAGGGTTTCCAGTGTGCGGATGATTTCGTCGTCGACCAGCATCGGTTGCGTGAAGCGCGTCCCGCCGTGGACGACGCGATGCCCGATGCCGAGCACCTTTCCGCCCGCAACACCGGAGCGCAGGAAACCGAACAGATGGTCGAGCGCGTCGTCGTGGCGCAGCGGGTCATCCCATCGCCGCTCGGACAGCACGGCGCCTGCCGCGCTGGTGGCGACGAAGTGGGGTGCATGTTGCAGCGATTCGACCTGCCCGCGGCAACGCAGAGGCAGATCGTCCCCGTCGACCGCGAACACCGAGAACTTGATGCTCGACGAGCCCGCGTTCAGGACGACGATCATCGAGGAGATGTCACGTCAGACGACTGCCTTGGTCGGCGCCTCCCGCCGGGCCTTGGCGACCAGTTGCGCCAGTGCGCAGGAGGCGAGACGCGATTCCACCGAATCGGCGCGGCTGGTGAGGATGACCGGTACGCGCGCACCCATCACGATGCCGGCGGCGTCCGCCCCTGCCAGGAACGAGAGGCTTTTCGCGAGCATGTTGCCGGCCTCGAGGTCCGGTACCACCAGCACGTTGGCGCGACCCGCCACCGGCGATGCGATGCGCTTGACGCGGGCCGCCTCCGGATCGATCGCGTTGTCGAGCGCCAGCGGACCGTCGAGTACGCCCCCGGTGATCTGGCCGCGGTCGGCCATCTTGCACAGCGCCGCGGCCTCCACGGTGGAGGGGACCTTCGGGTTCACCAGTTCCATGGCGGAGAGGATGGCGACGCGCACCTCATCGAACCCGAGCGCGTGACCGAGATCGATCGCGTTCTGCACGATGTCGACCTTCTCCTCCAGCGTCGGCTGGATGTTCACCGCCGCATCGGTGATGATGAGCGTCTGTGCGTGGGTCGGCACGTCGATGACGAAGCAGTGGCTGATGCGGCGCGCGGTGCGCAGACCGGATTCGCGTTCGACCACTTCGGCCATCAGTTCGTCGGTATGCAGGCTGCCTTTCATCAGGCATTCCACGCGACCCTCGCGCACCAGCGCGACGGCCGTCGCAGCCGAAGCGTGGCTGTGCGGGGTGGCGACGATCTCGATGCCGCCCAGGTCGATCCCCGCGGCCGAAGCGACCGCCCGGATGCGGTCGGGCGGACCCACGAGGATGGGTGCGATGAGCCCCATCCCGGCGGCGTCCATGGTTCCGCGCAGCGAGCTTTCGTCGCACGGATGCGCCACTGCCGTGGGCAGAGGCGGCAGCGTCCTGGCTACCGCGAGGAGACGATCCAGCTTCTGGTGGCTCGAGGTCATGGTGTGCGCGCGTAGGTATTGTCGCGATTGTGCCGCAACCGCGTCACTTCATCGCAATGGCCATCGCTCGCTTGTCATACACTTCCCCCGTACGTTCCCAAGGGAGGGGTGCAATGGACGACGATCGCCACATGGTGATTTACTTCATGGACGGCTCGAACACGAAGCTGTCCTTTCCGAAGCAGGTCCGAAGCGACGAAACGGTGCCGATCCGGCTCGACGCAGCATTGGACAAGCCGGCGCTGATCGTGGAAGCCGATGGCGGCGTGATGGCGATCCCGTTCGCCAACATCAAGTACATTCGCATCTACCCGGCGCCGAAGGTGCTGCCGGACTACGTGATCAAGCACGCTCACGTGGAAGACTGAGCGCGGGACCGGTCTATTCCTTCAGCTCGACCTCGATGAACGCGTACTCGTAGGTGTTGGCGTTGATCACGTCGTGTTCGACGCCGGCCTTGCGGGTGTACGACACGCCGGCCTTCAGGTCGACTTCACGCGTGCCCTCGGGCTCCACCAGGCGCAGCTTGCCGTCCAGCATCGGCACCACCACGTAGTCCATCTCGTGGCGGTGCCAGCCCGTCGCGGCGCCAGGCGCGAAGCGCCACTCGGTGACCCTCACGCGGTCGTTGTCGATCTGAAGAGTGGGCTTGGCGGCAAGCGTCATGGCGAGGCTCCTGGCGAATCGGTCATGTGGCGAAGGATATGCGCAAACCCGCGCGGCTGCGGTGGCACCGTTCCCTCACCCGCTCGCTGCGCTCGCACCCTCTCCCGGAGGGCGAGGGTTTCCTCTCCCCTCTCCCTCCGGGAGAGGGGTCGGGGTTGGCTTCGCCATCCCCTGCGGGGTGAACTGTGGCTCCCCTCTTCCCCTGCCCTTCTCCCCACGGGAGAAGGGTTTCCTCTCCCCTCTCCCTCCGGGAGAGGGGTCGGGGGTGAGGGAGAAGTCTCTACGGCCTTCAGTAGTTCACCCGACCCTGCCTGTGTCTGGCTACATCGAACGACCGTACCGGCGCCGCTGTGTTGCCCCACGACGCCCGCACGTACGTCAGCACGGCCGCTACCTCGGCATCGTTCAGCGTCTGCGCAAACGGCGGCATGCCGTAGGGGCGCGGATTGCCGGCGGTCGAAGGCGGATAGCCGCCGCTCAGCACCAGGCGGATCGGATTCGCGACCGAATCCATGTTCGCAGCGCGATTGCCGGCGAGCGCCGGCCACGAACCCGGCGTGCCCTTGCCATCGTCGCCGTGGCAGTCGGCGCAGTGCTTCCTGTAGATCACTCCACCCCGCTCGAGCATCGCAGGGTCCGCGCCGCTGCTGGAGATGCGCTGCCGCGCCGGCGCCTGCGGTATCGACTGCAGATAGATCGCGATGGCCCGCAAGTCGGGTTCGGAGAGGTGCTGCAGACTGCGGGCGACCACTTCCGCCATGGGGCCGGTAGTGGAGGCATGCGGCGTCGAACCTGTGCCGAGCAGCGCCACGACGTCGTTTACCGTCCACCCGGCGACGCCGGCCTCCTCGGGTGAAGCGAGCGAAGGCGCGTACCAGTCGGCCATGGGAATGATGCCACCGCTCAAGGCGAGCGGTTCGTCGGTCGCGCCGAACACGTTGCGTTCGCCGTGACAGGCGCTGCAGTGACCGAGACCGCGGACCAGATACGCACCGCGGTTCCATTCGGCCGACTGCTTCGGCTCTGCCGCGAAGGTGTCACGATCGAAGAACAGCACACGCCATGCGGCCAGCGCCCATTGGTTGTCGTAGGGAAAGCGCAATGCGTGCGGACGAATGGGCGCGGCCACCGCAGGCAAGGTTCGGAGGTAAGCGAAGATCGCATCCGAATCCTCGCGCGTGACCAGCGTGTAGTTGGTGTAGGGAAAGGCCGGGTACAACAGATGGCCGTCGCGCGAACGGCCCTCGTGCAACGCACGCCAGAAGTGTCCGGCGCTCCAGCGGCCGATGCCCGTTTCCGCGTCGGGCGTGAGATTGCTCGCGTACACCGTGCCGAACGGCGTCTCGATCCCGCGGCCGCCGGAATACGGCGGCGCCCCGCGCGCGGAATGGCACGCGGCGCAGTTGCCGGCGCGCGCGAGGTATGCGCCGCGCTCGATCTGTTGCGCGGTGGGCGCGAAGGGTGCGTCGGGTCCGAGATCGTCGGCACGAAGTTCGACGACCAGGCGCGCGACCGCTAACCCGACGATCAGGACCAATGCGACCAGAACGATGCGAACCCGCAATCTCATTGCGGTGCGCTGCCGCAGGGCAAGGGCAACTTGGCGGTCGTCATCGGCACTGCGGCGGATGGAACGGGCACGGGCTGCGACGACAACCAGGCGGATATCGCTTCGACATCGGCCGCGTTCAGGCGCCCCGCGATGGTGGCCATGCAGTCCGGAGCGGCGGCGTGCCGTTGCTGCGTCTTCCAGGCGCCGAGCTGCCCGTTCAGGTAGTCGCGCGGCAGGCCGAGCAGGCCGGGAATCGCCGGTTGCATGCCGGTCATGGCCTTGCCGTGACACTGCACGCACGCAGGAATCTCGCGGGCGCCGTCACCGGCGGTCACCAGCTTGCGGCCGCGTTCGAGCAATGCGGACGAAGCGCCCAGCGTCTGGGGCGGCGGGTATGTCAGTTCGAGGCTCGCGAAGTGCCGAGCGATCTCCAGCAGATACGCGTCCGACATGTGGTCGATGAGATAAGTCATCGGCGCGTAGCTGCGCCGGCCCTCGCGGAAATTGAGCAGCTGGTTGTAGAGATACCCCGCGGGTTTGCCGGCAATGCGCGGAAAGTAGCCGTCGCTGGTCGCCCGGCCCTCCTTGCCGTGGCACGTCGTACAGGCGGCCACGCGCTTGGCCATCCCATCGGACGACTCTGCCGCAATGGCGCTCGACCCGAGGGCGAGTGCCAAGACCAGTGCGACCGCGGATCTCACGAAATCGTATGGGCAGCCAGTCGCGCGACGGTCGCAAGCACACCGACCAGCATCGCGGTCATCACTACGGCGACCGCGATCACCGCGACGGGCCTGGCGCTCGCGACATCGCTCGCGTAGTCGGCCTTGCGGCGGATACCGAAGAAACTCCAGGCGACCATTCTCACGTAACGCAGGGGATTCATGACGACTCCTCACGCCGATCGGCGCCGCCGACGGGTGGCGCTCGACCTATACTCTGGCGGCATCGAGAAGAAATCTAAAGGCTCAGAAGTGCCCGAGAAAAATCGTATCAGTTGGCGGCTCCCGCACCGGTGAAACGCTACGAGCGCTACGCGAACGAGATTGCCGGCCTGATCGAGAGCGGGGCACTGCGCCCCGGCGACCGGTTGCCGTCGGTGCGGCAAGCCGGCACCAGCCGCAGGATCAGCCCCGCCACGGTGTTCGGAGCGTACTACCTGCTGGAAGCGCGCGGACTCATCCGTGCCCGGCCGCGCTCCGGTTACTACGTGAGCGAGACCGCCGTCGCGGCGCGGAGCGAACCGCGGACCTCCGCACCGAAGAAGCGTTCGAGCGCCGTGGAGATCAGCGAACTGGTGTTCCAGGTGCTGGGGTCGGTGAAGGACCGGACCGTGGTGCCGCTGGGCTCCGCGTTCCCGGGCGCGGATCTGTTTCCGCTCGATCGCCTGGCGCGCAGTCTCGCCGCGGGCATGCGCAAGCTCGAACCGGCGCGCATCGTCGACGATCTGCCGCCGGGCAACGAACGGCTGCGGCGCCAGATCGCCCTACGCTACGCCACGCACGGCGTGAGAGTCGCAACGGACGAGATCGTCGTCACCAGCGGCGCGCTCGAGGCGCTCAACCTCTGCTTGCAGGCCGTCACCCGACCGGGCGATGTCGTGCTGGTGGAATCGCCGACGTTCTATGGCGCCCTGCAGGCGATCGAGCGGTTGAACTTGAAGGCGGTGGAGGTCGCGACCCACCCGCGAACCGGCATCGACCTCGCGTCACTGGCCGCGGCGCTGCGCCGGCACCCGGTGAAAGCGTGCTGGCTGATGCCGAACTTCCAGAATCCGCTCGGCAGCCTGATGCCGGAAGAGAACCGGCAGGCAGTGGCCGCCCTGCTGACCGAGCACGACGTGCCGCTGATCGAAGACGATGTCTACGCCGAGCTGTATTTCGGGGCGCAACGGCCGCAGCCGATCAAGGCGTTCGACCGGAACGGCCTCTTCATGCATTGCTCGTCCTTCTCCAAATCTCTGGCGCCCGGTTACCGCGTCGGGTGGGTGGCGGCGGGGCGTTTCGCGCAACGCCTCGAGCGTCTCAAGCTGATGACCACTCTCTCGGCCGCGATCCCTTCGCAGCAGGCGCTCGCACAGTACCTCGATCAGAGCGGCTACGAGCGGCACCTGCGCCAACTGCGGCGCACGCTCGCGAGCCGACGCGACACGGTGCTGCAGGCGATCGCGAAGCACTTTCCCGCGGGGACGCGCATGACCCGGCCCGAGGGTGGCTACTTCGTCTGGGTCGAACTGCCCGAAGGCATCGACGCATTGCGGTTGCACGAGCTCGCGCTGGAGCGGCGCATCAGTGTCGCGCCGGGACATCTGTTCTCGGTGGATCGCCGCTTCACGCATTTCGTCCGTGTGAACTATGGGCATCCGGCGGATGCGCGCGCGCTCGCAGCGATCAAGTCACTCGGACAGATCGCTGCGTCACTTCGCTAACGTCCGGGAATCACGGCTTCAGCCACTGCTTGAACCAGGCGATCTGGGGCTGGACGAAGGCCTCGTGCTTCGGCCCGTGATACGCCTCGAAATGCCGTCCCGGCACCACGACCAGCTTCTTTGGTTCACCCGCCCGCTCGAACGCCTGCTTCTCCTCGGCCGTGGGCGTGATGATGTCGTCGCTCGCGATCACCATGAGCAGCGGTGTCGGTGCGATGCGCGCGATCGGTGCGATCGGCTCGTAGGTGATGTGCGTGTCGAGCGATTCGATCAGGATGCTGTTGCGCCAACTCGGCGCATTGCGGCTGAGATCCATGAATGCGTCGTACCACTCCTGCAGCGGCCAGAACGAGGGCTTGTCCACCGGGGCCGCCACGGCGAGTTCGTTGAGCTTGCCGCTCGCGACCCGTTCGGCGCGGTTCTGCGCGATCCAGCCCAGGAAACCTGCCTGCTGTTCGGCCGGCCACTTGGCCATGTAGGTCGACCAGACATCGGTCACCGGCACCTGCGCGACGACGGTCTTGATGCGCTTGTCGTATGCGGCGAGATACAGCACGTGACCGCCGCTGTAGGACGTACCCCAGACCCCGATGCGCTGCGGGTCCACCTCCGGCTGCAGCGATGCCCAGGTGATGGCGTTGCGATAGTCCATGACCTGCTCGGGCCACAGCAATTGCCCGCGCGGTTCGCCGGCGCTGCCGCCGAAGTAGCGATAGTCGAAGACCACCACGACGAACCCGGCCGCCGCGAACTTCGAAGCGAAGTTGTCGAGGTACATCTCCTTCACCGCGCTCAAGCCGTGCGCCATGACGATGGCCGGGCGCTTCTCTCCTGGCTTGAGGCCGGCCGGGACGTAGTACCAGGCCGCGCAACTGAGACCCTGGCTCTGGAAGGTCACGTCCCGGCGGTCGTACTTCTGCGCCAGAGCGGGTGCCGTACCGAGCGCGATGGTCAGGACGACGGCCAGGATCGTTGCCCACATGAATCGAATCCGTGCGTTCATCGGTTTATCTCCTTGGATTTACGTACGCGACCCGCTCGTCCGGAGTGGACCGACGGGCACGGCGCGCGATGAGCCTAGCGACCGTGCCGTTACGGATCGCTTACCGATGTTCGGCCGGCGGCGGCGACCGTGGGCGGTTGCGATGCGCCTGCCCTCGCCGGTCGCTCATGCCGCCGCGACCTGGCCGTGCATCGTAGAATCAGTGGACAACACCAAGCCGCCGTCACGGAAAGCCCTCCAGATGTCCAGCACCGCCGCCGCATTGCCCCTGCCCGCCGAGCACCGCAAGACCTCGTTTCGTATCCTCGGAGCGATCAGCACCGCACACTTGATCAACGACATGATGCAGTCGCTGATCCTGGCGATGTACCCGATCCTGAAGGGCGGCTTCCACTTGAGCTTCGCGCAGATCGGCCTGATCACGCTCACGTACCAGCTGACCGCGTCGCTGCTTCAGCCGGTCGTCGGCTGGTACACCGACAAGCACCCCAAGCCCTACTCGCTGCCCTTCGGCATGACTTCGACGCTGTGCGGCCTGCTGCTGCTCGCGTATGCACCGGACTTCGCGACCATTCTGCTGGCCGCCGCGCTCGTGGGGACGGGATCGGCGATCTTTCATCCGGAGTCATCGCGCATCGCGCGCCTGGCATCCGGGGGGCAACACGGCCTGGCGCAGTCGGTGTTCCAGGTGGGCGGTAACACCGGCACCGCCATCGGACCCCTCATCGCGGCGGCGGTGGTCGTGCCGTTCGGTCAGCACAGCGTCGCCTGGTTCGGGCTCGCGGCCTTGCTGGGCATCGTTCTGCTGCTGCAGGTGAGCCGCTGGTACGCGACCCATCATGTCGCTCCGGCCGACGGGCGTGCGCGCAAGGCGGTTGTGGCTCCCTATCCCCGCAACGTCGTGATCGGCGCGATCCCAGTGCTGCTCGTGCTGATCTTTTCCAAGTACTTCTACGTCGCGGGCATCGGCAGCTTCTACACCTTCTACCTGATGGAGAAGTTCGGGTTGTCGGTGCAGAGCGCCCAAGTGCACCTCTTCGTCTTCCTCTTCGCTTCCGCCGTCGGCACGGTGGCGGGCGGCCCCATCGGGGATCGTATCGGCCGCAAACCCGTCATCTGGGCGTCGATCCTCGGCGTCGCACCCTTCGCACTGATGCTGCCCTACGCGAACCTGTTCTGGACCACGACGCTGACGATCCTGATCGGTCTCATCCTGTCGTCGGCGTTCTCCGCGATTCTCGTCTACGCGCAGGAACTCATGCCGGGCAAAGTGGGCATGGTGTCCGGTCTGTTCTTCGGCTTCGCGTTCGGCATGGGCGGGCTCGGTGCCGCGGTGCTGGGCGTGCTAGCCGACCGGACGAGCATCGAGGTCGTCTACAAGGGGATTGCGTACCTGCCGTTGCTCGGCGTGGTGGCGGCGTTCCTGCCGAAGAGCAAGAGCTGAAGCGTCGCCGCTACTCGACCGTGACGGACTTCGCGAGGTTTCTCGGCTTGTGGTTCCGGCCGCTGCGCTTAACCTGCCTGGAGACAGGTTAGCCTCCACCGCAAGCCACGAACCTGCTGGCCGTCACTCGACCGTGACGGACTTCGCGAGGTTTCTCGGCTTGTCCACATCGGTGCCTCTGGCCAGCGCGGTGTGATACGCCAGCAACTGCAGCGGCACGACGTGAAGGATCGGTGAGAGATCGCCGTAGTGCTCGGGCAGCCGGATGACGTGAATGCCCTCACTCGCGACGATATGGGTGTCGTCGTCGGCGCAGACGTAGAGCTGGCCGCCGCGGGCGCGCACTTCCATCATGTTGCTCTTGAGCTTCTCGAGCAACGCGTCGTTGGGCGCCACGGTAATGACCGGCATGGCTTCGGTGACCAGCGCGAGCGGGCCGTGCTTCAACTCGCCGGCGGGATAAGCCTCGGCGTGGATGTAGCTGATCTCCTTCAGCTTGAGCGCGCCTTCCAGCGCGATCGGATAGTGCAGACCACGACCCAGGAAGAGTGCGTCTTCCTTCCGTGCGAAGCTTTCGCTCCACGCGATCAGGTGAGGTTCGAGGGCGAGCACGCTCTGCACGGCTGACGGGAGGTGGCGCAGGCCCTTGACGGCTTCCGCTTCCTTGGCTGGTGTCAGGACCTTGCGCGACTTGGCCAGCACGTTCGCGAGCAGATACAGCGCGACCAGCTGCGTGGTGAAAGCCTTGGTGGATGCCACGCCAATCTCCGCACCGGCGCGAGTCAGGAACTGCAGCGTCGTCTCGCGCACCATGGCGCTCGTGGCAACGTTGCACACGGCCAGCGTGTGCTTCATGCCCAACGACTTCGCGTGCTTCAGTGCCGCCAGGGTGTCGGCAGTCTCGCCGGATTGCGAGATCACGACCACGAGAGTCGCGGGATGCGGGACCGATTCGCGATAGCGATACTCGCTGGCGATCTCGACGTTGACCGGCAGTTTCGCGATGGATTCGATCCAGTACTTGGCCACGCAGCCGGCGTAGTAGCTGGTGCCGCAGGCGAGGATCAACACGCGATCGATGCCGTTGAAGATCTCCGCTGCATTCTCGCCGAAGAGCACCGGGTCGATGCCCCCGACCTGTTCGAGCGTGTCCGCGATGGCGCGAGGCTGCTCGAAGATCTCCTTCTGCATGTAGTGGCGGTACGGGCCGAGATCGACAGCGCCCGAGTGGGCTTGTACGGTCTTGACCGGGCGTTCGACTCGCTTCCCGGTGCCATCCTCGATCGTCACGCGATCGACCCGCACGTCGACGATGTCGCCTTCCTCGAGATACACGATCTGGTCGGTGGTGCCGGCCAGCGCCATGGCGTCGCTCGCGAGGAAGTTCTCGCCCTTGCCCATGCCCGCGACCAGCGGCGAACCGAGACGGGCGCCGATCACGCGACCGGGCTCGGACTTCGAGACGACACCGATAGCGTACGCGCCCTTGAAACGGGCCACGGCCTGTTTCACAGCGGCGAACAGATCGCCACGGTACAGATGATGGACGAGGTGCACGATCACCTCGGTGTCGGTCGCGCTCTCGAAGTGGTAACCGGCTTTCTGCAGGTCGGTGCGGATCTCTTCGTAGTTCTCGATGATGCCGTTGTGCACCACCGCGATCTCACCGCGCGAGAAGTGCGGATGTGCGTTCGACGTGACCGGCGCGCCGTGCGTCGCCCAGCGCGTGTGCGAGATGCCCGTGGTGGCTTCGATACGGTCCTGCGCGATCTGCGTGGAGAGGTCGGCGACGCGCTGGACGCTGCGCGCGCGCTTCAGTTCGCCGCCGGCAAGGAACGCGACGCCGCACGAGTCATAGCCGCGGTATTCGAGACGCTTCAGTCCTTCGACGAGGACCGGGACGATGTTGCGCGCCGAGACGGCGCCGACGATTCCGCACATGGGGTTATGTTCTTTTCGCGTTGAGCGTGAAGGTCTACTTCTGTTTGGTCGGGCGCTTCCAGCCGGGGACCGAGACCTGTTTCGCGCGCGAGACGGTCAGTTGTTCCGCGGGCGCATCCTTGGTGAGCGTGGTGCCGGCGCCGAGGGTGGCGCCGCGCCCGACGCGCACCGGGGCGACCAGTTGCGAATCGGAGCCGATGAAAGCATCGTCTTCGATGATGGTCTTGTGCTTGTTGGCACCATCGTAGTTGCAGGTGATGGTGCCGGCGCCGATGTTCACGCGCTGCCCGATCTCGCTGTCGCCCAGATAGGCGAGGTGATTGGCCTTGGCGCCGTCGGCGAGCGTGCTCGCCTTGATCTCGACGAAATTGCCCACGTGCACGTCGCGGCCCAGTTTCGCTCCTGGGCGCAGGCGCGCATACGGGCCGATGCGGCCGCCGGGGCCGACGTGCGCGTTCTCGAAGTGGGAGAACGCGGCGATGCGCGAACCCGCTTCGATGACGGAATCCTTGATGACGCAGTTCGGCCCGACGACGACGTCGCTGCCGATCGTCACCTTGCCTTCGAAGACGCAGCCGACGTCGATGCTCACGTCGGTGCCGCAGGCGAACTCACCGCGCACGTCGATGCGTGCCGGGTCGGCCAACGACACGCCGGCGGCCATCAGGCGGCCGGCGTTCTCGCGCTGCCATACTCGCTCGAGCAACGCGAGCTGATCGCGGCTGTTCACGCCCAGCACTTCCCATTCGCTCGCCGGTTGCGCCGTATGCACCGTCACGCCCTCGGCAACGGCCATGGCAATGACGTCGGTCAGGTAGTACTCGCGTTGCGCGTTGCTGTTGTTGAGGCGCCCGAGCCACGCGGCGAGCCTGGCGCTCGGCGCGGCGATGATGCCGGTATTGATCTCGCGGATCGCACGCGCGGGCGCATCGGCATCCTTCTGTTCGATGATGCGCTGCACCTTGCCTAATCGGTCGCGCACGATGCGCCCGTAGCCGGTGGGGTCGTCAAGCTCGGCGGTGAGCACGCTCATGCCACCGGCGGCGCCATCGATGACCGGCTTCAGGGTCGAGGGGCTGATCAACGGGACATCACCATACAGAACCAGCGTGATCCCGTCGGTGGACAGCTTCGGCATCGCCTGCTGGACGGCATGGCCAGTCCCCAGTTGCGGCTCCTGGATCACGAAGTCCACGCCCGACCCGGCAAAGGCCTGCGGAACCGCTGCGCCGCCGTGGCCGTAGACCACGACGATCCGCGTCGGATTGAGCGCCTGCGCGGCAGCGACCACGTGACCCAGCAGGGCACGCCCGGCGATCGGATGGAGCACCTTGGGCAGGGCACTCTTCATCCTCGTGCCCTTGCCGGCGGCGAGGATGACGACCTGTAGTTCGGGCATGGCTTTAAGCGGCGCGGGACTGCGAAAAGGGCGGCGATTATGGCACGCGATCCGTCTTGCGGAGCGAAAGGCGTGCCGGGCGGGAGGCCTTCGAAGGAGGCTGCCGAGACCTCGGGAAAACGGGTGCTCTTACTGCCGCCGCCCGCAGCAGCGCTTCTGGGAGGCCTGCTCGAAGGCCCAGGCGACCACGGCCTCCTGGACTGCCGGTGCGTTGCGGGCGTTGGCGTGGTTGATGAGGCTCACGACCACCAGGGTGCGCCCTTCAGGGCCGTGCACGTACCCGGCGATGGCGCGGACGTTCTCGAGATAGCCGGTCTTGAGATGGGCACGGCCGGTCACGGGCGAACCGTCGCCGAAGCGTCGCTTGAGAGTGCCGTCGACGCCGGCGATCGGCAGCGACGAGGCGAGTTCCGGCCCATACGGGCTTTGCCATGCGTTGGAAAGCAGCCGCGCGAGGTTGCGCGGCGCGATGCGCTCGACCCGCGACAGACCCGCGCCGTTCTCGATGATGAGCTCCGGCATCGCGAGGCTGCGACTCTTGAGCCACGTGTCGATCAGGCTGCGTGACTGCGTGGGCGACGCCTGGGCGCCGTTGGCCGCTCCCATGGCGAGGTAGAGCTGGCGTGCCATCACGTTGTTGCTGTTCTTGTTGATGTCGCGAACGACTTCCACCAGCGTGGGCGATTCCAGGCTGGCGAGCGCCTTCGAACCGGGCGGCACCGAGCCTTCGCGTACTTTCCCCGAGAACGTGCCGCCCAGGCCGCGCCAAAGATGGTCGAACACGGCACGCACGTAGTCGAGCGGCGGCAGGATGCTGAAGTGCTTGACCTTCTCCCCGCACGCGAGCGGGAAGGAGCCGTTGAACGAGAAGGTCGAAGTGGTGAAGTCGGCTTCGGGTTTCTCGGGCCATCCGTCACAGGGCGCGTCGGATACGCTCAGGTTGTTCACGATGCGCAGCTCTGGCAGCGGCGGTTCGGCGTAGATGCGCACGGTGCGCGTCTGCGCGTCGGGAACGAACGCGAGCCGCACCGCCTTGAAGTTGACGAGCGCGGCATCCGGGCCGACGTTGTACGGCCGTGTGGGCTCACCGTCGAAGGCGGCGGGGTCGATCTCCGGAGCGGCAAAGAGCGTTCGATCGACCACCAGATCGCCGGTCAGGTCGCGCACGCCGCGTGCGCGCACGTCACGCAGCAGCATCCAGAAACTTTCCAGGGTGAGGCGCGGATCGCCGCCACCTTTCAATATCAGGTCGCCTTCCAGCCGGCCGGATGGGTCGATCCGCCCCTGCGCGTGCACCTCGGTGCGCCAGGTGAAGGCGGGCCCGAGCAGGTCGAGCGCGGCGGTGGTGGTGACGATCTTCATCACCGAAGCGGGGTTCATGACAGCGTCGGCGTTGTGCGCGAGCAGCACGCGTCCGCCCGGCTCGGCGATGACGATACCGATGGCGGATGCGGGCACGCCGGCCGTCGCCAGTTCCTTGGTCACGGTCGCCGGCAGGCCTTGTGACCAGGCAGGCAAGGCAAGCGCGGTCATCAGCGCTGCGACAATCAACCGGATCCGACGGATCACCATTCGAAGCTCTCTCCCGCGGCAGGCACCTGTACGTTCGACCACGACAACCGCTCGGCGATCACGTTGCGAAATTCGTGCGCGGTGGACTTCTCGCCGTGGACCAGGAACGTATGTTGGGGCGGTTTGCGGAACTTGCCGAGCCAGGCCAGCATCGCCGCCTGGTCGGCATGGGCGGACAGGCCGCCGATCGTGTGGATGCGTGCCCGCACCGGAATCTCGTCGCCGAACAGGCGGACCCGGTCGACACCGTCCACCAGGCGGCGGCCGAGCGTGCCTCCCGCCTGGAACCCGACGATGACCACGGCGCATTCCGGGCGCGGCAGATTCTGGCGCAGGTGGTACTTGATGCGGCCCGCTTCGCACATGCCGCTGGCGGAGATGATCACGGCGCCGCTTTTCACCTGATTGAGGGCGATGGATTCCTCGACGTCCTGCACGAACCGGATGGACGGCTTGCCGCCGCTGCCCTGCAACCATTGAATCGCATCGCGTGATTCGTCGTCGAGCGTGTGCAGGTGCTTCAAGGTGACGCGCGTCGCCGCCAGCGCCATGGGAGAGTCGACGACGATGTTCATGTCGGGCACGCGACCTTCGCGATACAGATCGAGCAGCAGGTGCAGCAGATCCTGCGTACGGCCTACGGCGAACGCGGGGATGACGACATTCCCCTGACGTACCGCGATGGCGTCGGTCAGCGCCGCTGCCAGCTCGTCCAGCGTTTCGCGCATGGGTTTGTGCAGGCGGTTGCCGTAGGTGGATTCCATGACCAGCAGGTCGGCCCCGTCGGTCGCTTCGGGGTCGCGCACCAGCGGGTGACCGGGTTGACCGAGGTCACCGGAGAACAGCAACTTGCGGGTGCGGCCGCCATCCTCGATCCAGATCTCGATGAAGGCCGAACCGAGGATGTGACCGGCGTCGCGAAAGCGGCAGCGCACGGCGGGATGTGGCCGCACGTCGTCCCCATAGCGCACACGGCGCAGGCGCTTCAACGACTCGATCGCCTGGTGCACGGTGTAGAGCGGTGCCGGTTCCGGATCGCCGCGGCGCCGTTCGCGCTGGCGATGTCGTACCTCCCACTCCGCTTCCTTCTCCTGGATGTGCGCGCTGTCGGGCAGCATCACTTCGAGCAGGTCCGCGGTGGGCTCGGTGCAGTAGATCGGGCCCCGGTAGTGCAGCATCGCGAGCCGCGGCAACAGGCCCGAGTGATCGATGTGCGCGTGCGTGAGCAGCACGAAGTCGATCTCGCGCACGTCGAAGTCGATGGCCTCACGGTTCCTGCGATCAGCATCGCGCCCACCCTGGAACATCCCGCAGTCGACGAGGAATGAACACTCGTCGGTGTCGACACGGAAGCACGATCCGGTGACTTCTTCAGCGGCACCGAGGAACGTGAGCTTCATGCGGTGATTGTTAGCACTCTGCGGGCGCGGCTGCGAAACACGCGCGGAATTGTTCGGTAGTCTCGGGGTCGTTGCCTCAATGCGGTGCGCGCGATCGACAAGATGCGCGACAGCGATGCGGCAATCGACAGATTGCGCCGCCATTATCGCGGTTCACCGCAGGCGCTCTCAAGAATCGTGGAGTTGGTGTCGATCTTGCTCAAGAAGGATCGTAGTGCTGGTTCTGTCGTCCGTGGTCGCATTTAGCCCAGGGAGGAATCGCTGCATGGAGTTGCTGGAACATATCGAAACGCAGATGGCGGCGACGCAACTGCCGCTGGTTGCCATCACCATCGCCGCAGTGCCGTTTCGCGACACGCCGGTGATCATGACGCTGCATTGGCACGGCTTCATCAAGGAACGCTTGATCGACGATGAATCGCGCGAGCCGGTGAGCTACACGCCGATTCCGAGTTCTGCCCTGCAGGTGAACCAGCATTGGGAAGACCTGCTCGATCTCGACCGGGCTGCCATGGAAGCCGGTTGGGAACTCGGCGCATGGGATGTGGCGCGTGCAGAGCAACCCGCCTGCGTCCGGCCCGGTGCCGATCAGCGCGAAGCGGTGGACTGCCTGAAAGCGTTCGGCCAGTTTCCCTGGGGTGTGAACGGCAACGACGTCGTGGTGGCGGATGCGCCGGACGCCGACGAATTGGTGTCCGTGGCGGCGCGGCGCGGCTACCTGATGTGGTTGTTCCGCCCGGTACGCGGCAGCATCTGGACCGACGTGGCGGACGACCTCACGCTGCGCCCTGATGGCACCCGCGAACCGCCCTGCCCGCTGGAGCCGGTCGTCCCGCGGATCGATCGCGCGCGCCGGACCGTCTACCGATTCGGCATGCCGGGCAACACGCGCATCGAGCACTGATCTTGGACCCCGGGCTGGGCGAAAGCTCGGCTCCGGGTCTTTGCAGGCGTCAGCAGCCTGTGAGCGCACACTAACAGGCCATCGCGGCGGTCCTCAGGACAGCCGCGACGGCTGCTTGTGCTCGGTTCTCCCTGCTTTGCTTGCGGGCTCTCCAAGGCTTCGACTATCATTAGCAGCCTTGCGGGGCGAGTGCTAACAAAACGGTAGTCGCAAGCTCGCGCAAACCATCCATCCCCGTGGAATCAAAGGAGAAACCTATGAAGATTCGCCCCCTGCACGATCGCGTGATCGTCAAGCGCCTGGAGGAAGAGCGCAAGACTGCTTCCGGCATCGTCATCCCCGACACCGCCGCCGAGAAGCCGGATCAGGGTGAGATCGTCGCTGTCGGTACCGGCAAGGTGCTGGACGACGGCAAGGTCCGCGCTCTCGAAGTGAAAAAGGGCGACCGCGTCCTGTTCGGCAAGTATTCCGGCCAGACCGTCAAGGTCGATGGCGAGGAACTGCTCGTGATGCGCGAGGAAGACCTGATGGGCGTGATCGAGGCCTAAGGCACTCGACCCCATCCCCGATCCTCTCGATCAACCTTTTCAGGAGACAACTCACATGGCAGCAAAAGAAGTCAAATTCCACGACCACGCCCGGCATCGCATCGTCGCCGGCGTCAACATCCTCGCCGACGCGGTCAAGGTGACCCTGGGCCCCAAGGGCCGCAACGTCGTGCTGGAGCGCTCGTTCGGCGCCCCGACCATCACCAAGGACGGCGTATCCGTCGCCAAGGAAATCGAACTGAAGGACAAGTTCGAGAACATGGGCGCGCAGATGGTGAAGGAAGTCGCTTCCAAGACTTCCGACATCGCCGGTGACGGCACCACCACTGCCACCGTGCTGGCGCAGGCCATCGTGCAGGAAGGCATGAAGTACGTCGCCGCCGGCATGAACCCGATGGATCTCAAGCGCGGCATCGACAAGGCCGTCGTGGCCATCGTCGAAGAGCTGAAGAAGCTCTCGAAGCCCTGCACGACCAGCAAGGAAATCGCGCAGGTCGGCTCCATCTCCGCCAACTCCGACGCGGACATCGGCAAGATCATCGCCGACGCGATGGAAAAGGTCGGCAAGGAAGGCGTGATCACCGTCGAAGACGGCTCGGGCCTCAACAACGAGCTCGAAGTCGTGGAAGGCATGCAGTTCGACCGCGGCTATCTCTCGCCCTACTTCATCAACAATGCCGAGCGCCAGATTGCCGTGCTCGACAACCCGTTCGTGCTGCTGCACGACAAGAAGATCTCCAACATCCGCGACCTGCTGCCGGTACTGGAGCAAGTCGCCAAGGCTGGCCGCCCGCTGCTGATCGTGGCCGAAGACGTCGACGGTGAAGCGCTCGCGACCCTGGTCGTGAACAACATCCGCGGCATCCTCAAGACCACCGCCGTCAAGGCACCGGGCTTCGGCGATCGTCGCAAAGCCATGCTGGAAGACATCGCCATCCTGACGGGTGGCACGGTCATCGCCGACGAAGTGGGCTTGAGCCTCGAGAAGGCCACGCTGAACGATCTGGGCTCCGCCAAGCGCATCGAAGTGGGCAAGGAAGAGACCACGATCATCGACGGTGCCGGTGACCCCAAGGGTATCGAAGGCCGCGTCAAGACGATCCGCAAGCAGATCGACGAAGCGACCAGCGACTACGACCGTGAAAAGCTGCAGGAGCGCGTGGCCAAGCTGGCCGGCGGCGTTGCGGTGATCAAGGTCGGTGCCGCGACCGAAGTCGAGATGAAGGAAAAGAAGGCCCGCGTCGAAGACGCGCTGCACGCGACCCGTGCCGCCGTCGAAGAAGGCATCGTGGCCGGCGGCGGTGTCGCGTTGCTGCGTGCCCGCGTCAATGCGAAAGTGAAGGGCGACAACCACGAGCAGGAAGCGGGCATCAAGATCGTGCTGCGCGCGCTCGAGGAGCCGCTGCGTGCGATCGCCTACAACGCCGGGGCCGAGCCTTCCGTCGTGATCAACAAGGTGCTCGAAGGCAAGGGTAACTTCGGTTACAACGCCGCCAACGATACCTACGGCGACCTGGTCGACGTGGGCGTGCTGGATCCGACCAAGGTGACGCGCTGCGCGCTGCAGAACGCCGCTTCCGTCGCCGGCCTGATCCTGACGACCGACGCGATGGTGGCCGAGCTGCCCAAGGACGACTCGCCGATGGGCGGCGGCGGTGGCGGCATGGGTGGCATGGGCGGCATGGACATGTAAGTCCGGTCGTCTGCGCGCCGCGAGGCGCACAGGAGTACGAGGGCTCCGCCAGACAGGCGGGGCCCTTTTTCTTTCCGCACCGCAGCCTCAGTATCATTTCGCATCGCTTTCCGTGGTCCGACTCCGTGCCGACCGTCGAGCAAGCCGCTCTTGCCATCGCACCCGCACTCGCTGCCGCGACGATCGAGGAATTGCGACGTCACGCACCATTCGACCGCATGGAATCTGCATGTCTCGAATGGATGGTCCCGCGTCTCGGTGTCGTCTACTTCGCGCCCGATGCGACCGTGCTCGATCCGGCCGACGCAGTGCCGGCCTTCCTGTTCATCGTTCGCCAGGGCGGGGTGCTCGGTCTGAATCCGGGCGACGAGGATAGGGCGGCGCCGCGGTTCCGCGTAGGGCCCGGCGAGTGCTTTCCACTCGGGGCGATCATCGCGCAACGCCCGGTGACGAGCCGCTATCGCGCGGTCGGCGATACATTCTGCTTTCGACTTCCCGCAGCCGACCTGCCCGAGTTGCTCGAGCGCAGCGGCCCGTTCCGCGAGTTTGCCGCCAGGCGGCTCGGCAGCCTGCTTGCACAATCGCGCAGTCACTCGCACGCAGACCATGCGATCGAGATCGCACGTCAGCCCTTCGACCGTCCGGTGCGCGACCTGCTCGAGCGGGTACCGGTGACCTGCGCGCCGGGGACAACCGTCCGGGCGGCACTCGCGTCGATGCAGCGCGAACGGGTCGGATCCGTGCTGGTGACTACCGAGACCGGTGGTGCAGCCGGCATCTTCACGTTGCGGGATCTGCGTGACCGAGTTGCGCTCGCCGGGTACTCGATCGATCAGGCCATCGATGGCGTGATGACGGCCGACCCGGTCACGATCCCCGCCGATGCCATGGCATTCGACGCGGCGCTCGTGATGGCTCGCCACGGCTTTCACCACGTGGTCATCGTCGAGGGTGACCGCGCCATCGGCATCCTCGCCGAGAGCGATCTGTTCGCACTGCAACGTGTCGGCCTCACCGCGCTCAGTGCAGCCATCCGCACGGCGGCTTCCGTCGAGCGCCTGACCACCGTGAGCGGCGAGGTGCGGCACCTCTCGCACCGGCTGCTCGCGCAGGGCGTGCCGGCCGAACAACTGACCCGGATCGTATCCACGCTCAACGACCGGTTGACCGTACGGGTCGTCGAGCTCGAAGCGCGGTCGGCGGGCATCGGTCTGAACGAGTTCTGCTGGCTGGCGCTGGGATCGGAGGGCCGGCACGAACAGACCTTCGCCACCGACCAGGACAACGGGATCATTTTTCCCGACCCGCCGGGCGCTGGCTTCGACGCCGTCCGCGAGCGGCTGCTGCCCTTCGCGCGACGGGTCAACCAGGCGCTTGCCGCCTGCGGCTTTCCGCTGTGCAAGGGCGACATCATGGCGGGCAATCCGCGCTGGTGTCTCGGTGTGTCCGAATGGCGGCGACAGTTCTCGGGCTGGATGGACCAACCCGATGCCGGCGCGCTGTTGCACAGCACGATCTTCTTCGATTTCCGCGCGCTTGGCGGGGCTACGGAACTGGGTCAGCAGTTGCGCGAATGGCTGTCGGGGCAGACCCGATCGCGCGACGTGTACCTCCGCTTCATGGCGGACAACGCGTTGCGCAATGAACCGCCGCTCGCGCGGTTGCGCGACTTCGCGCTCGCCACCCATGACGGACGCCCAGACACTCTCGACCTCAAGATCAATGGTGCCGCCTTGTTCGTCGATGGTGCGCGCATCCTGAGCCTCGCCACGGGCGACGACCACACGGGCACGGCGGAGCGGCTGCGTGCGGCCGCGCAGGCACGCAAGCTCGTGCCCGCCGAAGTGGAGGGCTGGATCGATGCCTTCCACTTCATCCAGTCGCTGCGATTGACGCACCAGCGCTCGCAGATCGAGAGTGGTGCGAACGCCGACAACTACCTGGCCCCGGACACGCTGAACGCACTCGATCGTCGCATCCTCAAGGAGGCCCTGCGGCAGGCGCGCAAGCTTCAGGAGCGCCTGCGGCTGGACTATCGACTGTGACGGTCGTCCCGTGAGCTGGCTCCCCCGGTGGTTCGACCGGCGTTCGCGCGCACCTGCCCATCTCGCCGCTGCGGTGCAGGCGTGGCAGGCCCTGCCGGCGCCGGATCGACGCATGCTGACGGCATCGGCGCGATTCCTCGTGGTCGACACTGAGACCAGTGGGCTCGATCCCGGGTCGGCTCACCTGTTGTCGATCGGCGCCTGTCGGGTTGAATCGGGTGCGTTGCTGCTTGCGCCGTCATTCGAGGTGGTGGTGCGGCCGGCCACGCCGAGCGCGGACGAGAACATCCTCGTGCACGGTATCGGTCGGCAGCACCAGCTCGACGGTACGAGCGCCGCGGATGCACTCTGCGAATTCCTGCAGTTCGCGGGTCGCCCGGTCCTCGTGGGGTTTCACGCGCCCTACGACGCCATGGTCCTCGGGCGTGCCGTGCGAGCCGAGTTGGGCTGCGCTTACGATGACGAGTGGCTGGACCTGGCCGTGCTGCTCCCGGCGCTCTTTCCGGATCTTGTCGCAGCCGCCTGGGATCTCGACCGATGGCTCGCGCAATTCGGTGTGCCCAACTTCGCCCGTCACAGCGCGCTGGCCGACGCCTGCGCCACCGCCGAGTTGCTGCTGCTTGGACTGGCGCGCGCGAAGGTGCGTGGCGTGCACGACGTCAACGGCCTGTTCCAGCTCCAGGGTGCCGAGCTGGAACGCCGGATCCGGGCCCAGGCGGGAATTCCAATGGGTTAGCAGCGCCGATGGCGCCAACGCCGGATGCGGCGGCGCGTCCTGGCGGCGCCGGGCCGGTCAGCTTGCGTGTTGGCCGCCGAACCATTAACGTCGTGCCACCCTGGGACACCTTCAGGGGCACCACAAAGAAGGAGGCGGGAGGATGAAACCGATGAACTGGGTTGCCATCGATCAGGACCCGAGATTCCAGCTACTGCACGCGAAGAAGACGCGGTTCCTGTGGGGTCTGATGATCTTCTCCATCGTGTACTACTTCCTGCTTCCCATCGGCGCCGGCTACTTCTCCGACCTGTTCAAGATCAAGGTGTGGGGGCCGGTCAACGTGGGCATCCTGTTCGCCCTTTCCGAATTCATCGTCGCGTGGGGCATTGCGTGGATCTACGCACGCCGCGCCAATACCGAGTTCGATGCCATGGCGAACGAGATCAACCGCGTTGCTGCAGACATCGGGAGTCAAAAATGAATCTCCGTCTCTCGAGCATCGGGTGCGGCGTCGTCCTCGCTGCGGTACCTCTCGTGGGTCTGGCTGCGGACACCAGCGCGGTCAACGACAAGTATCGCTGGCTCACCTTCCTCGTCTTCGGCCTGATCATCGGCCTCACGATGTACGTCACGTACCTCGCTGCCAAGCGGGTCAAGTCCGCTTCGCAGTTCTATGCCGCCGGGCGCTCCGTTTCGGGCATCCAGAACGGCTGGGCCATCGCGGGCGACTACCTTTCGGCCGCTTCCTTTCTCGGCATCGCAGGCCTGATTTCGCTCTACGGGTATGACGGCTTCATGTACTCGGTCGGCTGGCTGGTCGCCTACATCACCGTGCTGCTGGTGATCGCGGAGCCCTGCCGCAACATCGGCAAGTACACGCTGGGCGACATCCTCGCCTTCCGCAATGACCCGAAGAAGGCCAAGACCGTCGCAGCGGTATCGACGATCACGGTCTCGATCTTCTACCTGACCGCGCAGATGGTGGGCGGCGGAGTCCTGGTGAAGACTTTGGTGGGCATCGACTACGAGGTATCGGTCATCGTCGTGGGCGTGCTGATGCTGGCCTACGTGCTGTTCGGCGGGATGGTCGCGACGACGTGGGTGCAGATCATCAAGGCCATCCTGCTGGTGACGGCATCCATCCTGCTCGTGATCTTCACGTGGGCGCCGTACGGATTCTCGTTGCCCGCATTCCTGCAGGCCGCCGTGGATTCCGTCAACGTGCAAGGCCAGGTGACCAAGCTGATCGGGGATGCGGCGAAGAACATGACGGCACAGGAGCTCGGGCAGCGTTTCCTCGAGCCGGGGCTGTTCCTGAAGAGCCCCATCGACCAGATATCGCTCGGCATGGCGCTCGTTCTCGGGACCGCCGGAATGCCGCACATCCTGATGCGCTTCTTCACGGTGCCGACCGCGAAGGATGCACGCGTCTCGGTGCTGTGGGCCATGGGCATCATCGGCGGGTTCTACGTGCTCACGCTGTTCCTCGGCCTCGGTTCCGCGATCAACGTGGGCCAGGCGGAGATCACCCGCATCGACAAGGGCGGCAACATGGCCGGGCCGTTGCTCGCGCAGTTCCTCGGTGGCGGGCCGGACAGCATGCTCGGCAACCTGTTCCTCGCCTTCGTGGCGGCGGTTGCGTTCGCGACCATCGTCGCGGTGGTTGCGGGGCTGGTGCTTGCCTCCGCTTCCGCCATGTCGCACGACATCTACGTCGGCGTGGTGAAAGGCGAGCACGCGACGCAGGAAGAAGAAGTGCGCGCCGCGCGCGTCTCTTCGATCATCGTGGGTGTGGCCGCCATCATCATCGGCATACTGGCGAAGGGGCAGAACGTCGCGCATCTGGTTGCACTCGCGTTCGCAGTGGCGGCATCGGGCAATCTTCCGTGCGTCCTGCTGACACTGTACTGGCGCAAGTGCAACACCGGCGGCATCGTGGCCGGCATGATCGTGGGAGCTGTTTCCGCCATCGTGCTGGTGATGGTGTCACCCAACATGACCTATCCGCTGATCGTGAAGGCGGCCCAGGAGAAGGTGATCAAGGGCGCGGACGACAAGCTCGCCGCGCTCAATACCGATCTCGCGGCGGCGTCCGACCCTGCGGTACAAGATAAGCTGAAGGCCGGCATTGCCGCGCAGGAGAAGGCGAAGAAGACGGCGCAGGACACCATCGCGAAACTGGGTGATTCCACCACCAGCATCGTCGGCTTGGAGAAGCCCTTGTTCGACCTGAAGAACCCCGGCCTGATCTCCATCCCGCTCGGATTCCTGGCGGTGATCCTCGGCTCATTGCTGTACCGGGACCGCCGCTCCGATGATATGTGGGACGAGCTCTACGTCCGCCAGAACACCGGAATCCATGCAGAGGCGGCGAGCGCGCACTAGAATCCGGGTTGCCCGGTAGCGAAAGCCCTGCGGGTCGAGCCCGCGGGGTTTTTGTTTTTCTGCTGTGTCCGAAGGCGTACTCCGCCCTGACGCGCCGGGCGTCCATCCTTTCAATCGGACGCAACCAGCTATCCTATCGGCAACATGGCGAAGATCGTCATCGTAGAACCAGACGCGCGGATGCGGGAGTGGCTGCGGCTGCACCTGCAGACCGAAGGCCACGTCGTTCAGGCCGTGGCCGACGGCGCCCGAGTCCTCGACCTGGTGCGCGGCGATCCGATGGAACTCGCCATCATCGCCACCAACCTGCCCGACGGTGGTTGCTTCGCCCTGGTCGCCGCCCTGCGCTCGAATTCGCGGACGGCCAACCTGCCGCTGCTGTTCGTCGTGCCGCCGGGGGATACGGCCGCCATGGCACAGGCGATGGCCATCGAACCGGACGGCGCACTCACTCAGCCGCTCAATCGCGCCCGCCTGCTGGAGGCGGTGACCTCGCGGCTGTACCGCGGTGTGACCAGTTCGGTCCCCAATCTGGCGGCCACCATGGAAATGCGGCCGGAGCCCTCCGAGCGCGTCTCCGGCGTACTGGTCGAATCGAAGGACGGCACCGTCCTACTGATGGTCCTGCGCAATCTGGTCACCCTCGCGCGGTCGCTGCGGGGCCGTACCCTCGAGACCATGCTCCAGCGCTTCTACGGCGAGTGCCGTGATGTCGTGTCGAAGCAGGGCGGGTGGGTGGTCCGGATGGAGGCGACGGGCCTGACCGCGCTGTTCGAGGACGGTCCGAACGTCGACCGGCACTACTCCACCCGCGCGGTCGAATCGGCACTGGGGATCGTGCTGGCGGCTCGGCGTGTGCGGCAGTGGGCGTCCGCGAACCTCACCGACGTATTCGTGCCACCGATGTCGGTGGGCTGTGGCGTGCACACCGGCTCGGTCATCGTGTCGCGCATTTCGGTGAGCACCTTGTCCGCACCCAGTATCGCCGGCCCTACGGTCGAAATGGCCCAGCGGCTCGATGGTCGCGCCAAGAGCCTCGGCTGGAGCATCGCGGTCTCTGGCCCGGCGGCTGCGCAGGCGGGCGTGCGCTTTCTCTACGCGCGACAGGCCACGCTGGCCGACACGGAGCACGGCACCACGATTCCGATCGTGGAAGTGCAGGGCTTCAACCCCGGCATGGCGAAGCCCGGCGAACTCACGATGATGACCGAGGCGCGCGAAGCCGTGCTTGCGAACACCGTGATAGCCCGTCTTGCCGGCGACGTCGATCCGAGCGTCACCGACAAGACCGTGATGTTCGCGTCACAGCGGCCGGCGGGTGCTGACACGTTGCCGCAGTTGCGCGATCGGCGTATCGCGCGGCGGCTGACGCAGGGCATCCACACCGCCACGTGGGTGGCGCTGAACGTACCGCGGGATCGCGAGGAAGTGATCAAGACGGTGTCGATGGCCGAAGCGCCGCCGGAGTTCGTCGACCGCTATCTCGCGCACTACGCGAAGCTCGCCGACCTCGATCAACGCAACGTCGTCTCGGTCTACGAGGTCGGTCGCAATGACACGCTCGGTTTCGTCGCTCTCGAATGCCTGTGGGGCGGCGCGCTCACCGAGGCGATCCGCAAGAAGGTACCGATCGGGCTAGCGCTCAACTATGTTGCCCAGATGAGTCTCGCGCTCGATGCCGTGCATGCGCTCGATCTGCACCACGGTGCACTGGGGGCCCAGCACTTCCTCTTCCGTGACACCGGGGTTGCGGTCATGGCGGATTTCAACATCACGGCGAAGGTGCTGGCCGAGTTGATGCCGGAGGGCGCAAGTTCCGCGTCCAACGCATTGGCGGTGATGGACAGCGCGACCGGTCGCCGGCGCGACTTCAAGGCGCTCGGTCTCATCCTGTGCTCGCTGCTCGGTATCCTGGCCGACGGTGCCGAGGTCGATCTCGACACGACCCCCGAGAACATCGACCGGCTGTTGCGCATGCCGATCGAGATCACGCAATTGAAGCCGAGCATCGAGGGCTTGCTCGGCATCGGCTCGAAGCCACCGTTCGATCGCGCGGAAGAGGTGCTGGTGGAACTGCTGGCGCTGCGGGAGATCTTCCCGTTCGACGTGCGGTCGGAGGGGCCGGAGGGATCGTCGTTGATGAGGTAGTGGTGTGGCGGGCGGCCCTCACCCTCAGTCCCTCTCCCGGAGGGAGAGGGAAGTACACCCCTTCCCCCACCTCTGGTGGGGG
>LNFM01001766.1_pt1 | contig 127242 bp, 129 predicted proteins | sample 596031 | NCBI WGS metagenome assembly LNFM01 (sample SAMN04254537, study PRJNA301005) | activated carbon metagenome | isolation source: dual media filters at the Ann Arbor, Michigan drinking water treatment plant | place: USA: Ann Arbor | reverse complement strand
CGCTTATGATTGTTGTGGTTGTGATGCTGCTGTCCGTTTCTCATGCAGAAACTTTCTCTCTCTTCGCGACGGTCAATCCGTCTCTCTCGGTTTGTTCAAAGACAAACCGGACATATTGCCAGGCGCGACAACACGCCTAGCGATGTTGGTTTTGGTCATTCGACCGGAAATCTCGCGTTTAAGACGCGGATGCTTCGCCCTCGGCTCTGCGCGGAAGAACTATCGTCTCGCGCTTCGTTTGCTGATGCGTCAGATCCGGTTTGTGCGGCCCGTCTGGCCTGCCTTGCCTCAAGAAACCCTTGTTTCCGAGGCCTTACCGGATCGAATCTGGAATGACACTAGTGCGTCTCGCGGTGCCTTCCAAGCGCTATTTTGCCTCACCTTTTGACGTGGATAATGAGCGCGCGGGGGATGCCGGCAAGGTCTTTACGAGCCCGGCCCGCCACCGAAAGTTTGCCCGTGGCTTTCACCAGCGCGCTGACCGCCTCTTCCTGTCCTTGTCCTAATTCCAGAACCGCTTTGGCTTCGGGAACTAACCGTTCGCCAAGCTGATGAACGATGACCCGGTACGCATCGAGACCGTCTAGGCCTCCATCGAGCGCAAGCAGCGGATCATGGACGCGAACTTCGGGCGACAATAAGGCCAATTCTTTGGACGCGATGTAAGGCGGGTTGGAAACAATGAGATTAAAAGTTCCACCGATCGCGCTTGCCCAGTTACCACACACATAGGAAACGCGACGACCCAATGAAAGGTTGCGCAAATTCTCGCGCGCCGTATGGAGTGCCGCTTCGCTTTTATCGACGGCCACCCCTTCTGCATTCGGCAGCTCCGAAAGGAGTGCCGCGAGGATCGCGCCGGAGCCGGTGCCGAGATCGAGAATGGAAATCGCACGGCTTTTGTCTTCTATTTCCGCGAGCGCCGCCTCGACGATCGTTTCCGTTTCGGGACGCGGCACCAGGGTTTCCGCGCCCAGCGCAAATCGCAGGCTCCAGAATTCTTTTTCGCCTGCAATACGCGCAACCGGCTCGCCGGAAACCCTTCTTTCGATCAGACGATCATAGGAAGCGGCAACGTCCGCACCGGCTTCGCTGCCTTCAAGCGAAATTAGTTTCGCCGCGTCGAGCCGCGCAGCGTGCATCAGAAGAAGCCGCCCATCCGCTTCCGCGCTATCTACGCCCGCATCACGCAGGCGCTGCACGGCGTTGCGGCGTAGTTCGCCTAAAATCATGCCGAGAACTTGCTGTCTTCGTCCGCGAGTAGCGCCGCCTGATGCTCGGCGACCAACGCGTCCACGATCTCACCGAGCGCGACACCTTCCATGATCTGCGGCAGCTTGTGCAGCGTGAGATTGATGCGGTGATCGGTGACGCGGGCCTGCGGAAAATTATATGTGCGGATGCGCTCGGAGCGGTCGCCCGAGCCGACCTGGCCTTTACGGTCCGCCGCACGCGCCGAATCGATACGCTGCCGCTCTTGATCGTAAAGTTTGGTGCGCAGCAGCGCCATCGCACGTGCGCGGTTCTTGTGCTGCGAGCGCTCATCCTGCACCGCGACCACAATGCCGGTCGGAATATGCGTGATACGCACAGCCGACTCGGTCTTGTTCACGTGCTGACCGCCCGAGCCCGACGCGCGATAGACATCCGTGCGGAGGTCGGCGGCGTTGATGTCGACATCGACTTCTTCGGCCTCCGGCAGCACGGCAACTGTCGCAGCTGAAGTGTGAATACGGCCTTGTGTCTCCGTATCCGGCACCCGCTGCACGCGATGCACGCCGGATTCGAATTTCAGCTTGGCAAACGCTCCCTTACCGCGGACCGCGGCAATAACTTCCTTGTAGCCGCCGACGGCACCTTCACTGATCGAAAGCACCTCAACCTTCCAACCCTGCAAGCCTGCGTAGCGCTCGTACATACGGAACAGATCGCCCGCGAACAGCGAGGCCTCGTCTCCGCCGGTGCCTGCGCGCACTTCCAGGATCGCGTCGCGTGCGTCCGCTTCGTCTTTCGGGATTAGTGCGAGGCGTAACTTCTGCGTTAGCGCCTCGATCGTCGCTTCGAGTTCGCGCTTCTCTTCGCCGGCCATACGCGCGATTTCTGTATCTTTGCCCGCGAGCATTTGCTCGACCCCTGCGAGATCGTCCTGTGCGCGCTTCAACGCCTTTACGTCGTCAATGACCGGCGAAAGTTCCGCGTGCTCGCGGGAGAGCTTCACGAATTTCTCGCCGCCCGCGCTGGTCGAAAGCGCGGCCTCGAGTTCCGCGTGACGTGCAATGAGCGCATCCAAGCGCTGAACCGGCAACATGATCGTACCTTAAACCGGAATTCCGGCTTCGACTGCGAATGCGCGCAGCTTCTCGCGGCCGGCCGAGCCGCCCTTCAGGAGCGGCAGGATCGCTTTTTCGGCATCGCCCGCGTTCAGCGCGAGGATCATCGCCTTCACCGGGCCGATCATCGCGGGCGATAAGGACAACGACCTGAATCCGAGCGCGATCAGCGCCATCGCCTCCAAGGGCTTCGCGGCAAGCTCGCCGCAGAGCGTAAAGGGCTTGCCGTGTTTCTTGCAGGTATCGGAAATCATCTTCAGCACGCGCAGGCCCGGCGGCGACAGCGGATCGAAGCGGTTCGCGACCTGCGCATTGCCGCGGTCGGCAGCGAACAGGAACTGCACGAGATCGTTCGAGCCTACCGACAGAAAATCCGCGCGCTCCAGAATATCGTCGAGCGCGAACAGCAATGACGGCACTTCCAGCATCGCGCCGACCATCACTTGATTCGGCAAACGATGACCGTGACGGCGGAGATAGGTAAGTTCGCGCTCTACCAGCGCGCGTGCATTGTCGAATTCCGAAACGATCGCCACCATCGGAAACATGATGCGCAATTCACGGCCAGCAGCCGCGCGCAGTAGCGCCCGCACCTGTGCGCGGAGCAATCCGGGACGGTCCAACGACAGCCGGATCGCGCGCCAGCCGAGCGCGGGGTTCTCTTCTTCAACGGAGCGCAGATAAGGCAGCACCTTGTCGCCGCCGATGTCGAGCGTGCGGAAGGTAACGGGCTTGTCTTTGGCGGCGTCCATCACCGAGCGGTAGAGCGTATATTGTTCGCTCGTGCGAGGGAGCGCCGCCGCAATCATGAACTGCAATTCGGTCCGGAACAGCCCGATGCCGTCGGCGCCAGCTTCGGCAAGATGCGGCAGATCGACGAGCAGGCCCGCGTTCATCAGAAGGCTGATCTTCACGCCATCTTTGGTGACGGCTTCGCGGTCTTTCAGCGCGGCGTACTGCGCCTGCCGCTTCGCCCGCAGCTTTACCTTCTCGACATAAGCGCGTTCTAAATCCGCGGGCGGACGAAGCTGTACTTCGCCGGTTTCGCCATCGACGATAATTGCGTCGCCCTGATCGGAAAGCGCGGTCGCGTTTGCGATCTGCCCGACCGTCGGCACGCCGAGCGCACGGGCCACGATCGCGACATGGCTGGTCGGCGCGCCCTCCTCAAGCACGATGCCGCGCAACCGTGTGCGGTCGTAGTCGAGAAGCGCCGCCGGACTCATATTGCGCGCAACCAGAATGGCGTTGTCCGGAAGATTGCTTGTCCGCGCTTCCGGATCGGCGCCGGTTAGTTCGCGCATCAGGCGGTTCGCAAGATCGTCGAGATCGTGCAGCCGCTCGCGAATGTAAGGATCGGTCTGGCGCAACATACGCGCGCGGGTATCCGATTGCACACGCTCGACTGCGGCCTCAGCGGTGATGCCGGTCTGCACCGCTTCCTGGAGTTTCTTCATCCAGCCGCGGTCCTGCGCAAACATACGATAGGCTTCAAGAACGTCGCGGTGCTCGCCCGCACGCGCCATACCTTCGTCTTCCAGCATGACATCGATTGAGGAGCGCAGCGTCTCGACGGCGCCGTCGAGACGGGCAAGCTCCCGATTGACGTCATCGGCGATCACGTTCTGCACGTGAATGCGCGGCTCGTGCAGCACGACGCGGCCGAGGCCGATGCCTTCGGCAAGCGCGAGACCGTTCAACTGTAGCGGGCGGCGGGCGGCGGGCTCGTGTCCGGGCGTTGCAAGCGCGGTCAGTTCGCCCGAAGCGATCATCTCAGCCGCGACCATCGCAGTCGTTTGCAGGGCTTCGACTTCTTCTTCGGAGTATGTGCGCCGCGCGCGGTTCTGCACGACCAGCACCCCGAGCGTATTGCCCGCGCGCAGGATCGGCACGCCAAGGAAGGAGTTATAAATTTCTTCGCCCGTCTCGGGTTTATACGAAAAAGCCGGATGGTTCTGCGCGTTTGGAAGATTGAGCGCTTCGGCTTCTTTCGCGACGAGGCCGACCAGGCCTTCGCCCGCGTTCAACACCGTCAAGTGGACGGCTTCAGGGTTAAGGCCTTCGGTGGCGTAAAGCTCGAGCGTTCCGTCAACGCGCAACACGTAAACAGAGCAAACCTCCGCCACCATGTTGGCAGCGATCAAGACGACAATCTTGTCGAGACGTTCCTGCGCGCTGATCTGCTCCGCCATGGTCTCGCGGAGACGTCTCAGCAAAACGCGCGGACCGCCGAGGGAGCCACGCATCTGGCCCTGCCCTTCGTCCGGGCGCCGCGCGGGCCCGGTGCTGGAGTAACGCCTGTTTACGCGAAAGCGGGGCGCGAGCGCCTAGCCGTCGAGTCCGTATACCGAATGCAAAGTCCGGACCGCAAGTTCGGTATAGGCCGCATCGATCAGGATCGAAATCTTGATCTCCGAAGTCGAAATCACGCGGATATTGATGCCCTTTTCGGCGAGTGCCCGGAACGCGGTCGAGGCGACGCCGGCATGGCTGCGCATACCGACCCCGATCACCGACACCTTCACGACGTCCGAATAGCCTTCCATCGAAGCGAAGCCGATCTGGCCCCTCGCCTTCTCGATCGTGGCCTTGGCCTTTCCGAACTCGGCGACCGGGACGGTGAACGTAATATCGGTCTTCTTCCCATCGGCGGAGACGTTCTGCACAATCATGTCGACGTTGATATGGGCTTCGGCAAGCGGGCCGAAGATCGCCGCGGCGACGCCTGGCTTATCCGCGACCTCGCGCAACGCGATCTGCGCCTCGTCCTTCGAAAAGGCGATGCCGGTGACGATCTGATTTTCCACGATCTCCTCCTCGTCGCAGATCAACGTGCCGGGCGGACGACCTTTGTTGTCCACCTGCGGCGCGTCGGGCGCATCGAAACTCGAGCGCACGAACAAACGTACTTTTTGTGTCATCGCAAGCTCGACCGAGCGAACCTGCAAGACCTTGGCGCCCAACGACGCCATCTCCAGCATTTCTTCGAACGCAACCGCTTCCAGACGCTGCGCCTTCGGCACGATACGCGGATCGGTCGTATAGACGCCATCGACATCGGTATAGATGTCGCAACGGTCGGCATGGATCGCGGCGGCAACCGCCACCGCGCTGGTATCCGAGCCGCCGCGGCCGAGCGTCGAGATGCGGCCGGTTTCCTGATTGATGCCCTGGAAGCCCGCGATCACCGCGACTTCGTTCCGCTCCTTGAAACGCTTGATCAGTTCGTCGCCGTTCAGGCCCTTAATGCGCGCAGATGCGTGCGTGCCGTCGGTGTAAAGCGGCAACTGCCAACCCTGCCACGAGCGCGCGGTGATGCCCATGCCTTGCAGCACAATCGCGAGCAAACCGGACGTCACCTGCTCACCGCTCGCCACCACCGCATCGTACTCGCGCGCGTCATGCATCGGCGACGCCTCGCGGCACCAGGCCACGAGTTCGTTGGTCTTGCCCGACATCGCCGAGACAACGACCGCGACCTCATGGCCGGCATCGACCTCGCGCTTCACATGACGCGCGACGTTCCGGATACGCTCGATGTCGGCGACGGAAGTGCCGCCGAATTTCATGACCAGACGGGCCATCGATGACTCTTGGTTCAACAAAAAGCGCCGGTGCAAAACCTTCGCCCCGGCGGAAAAGGCGCGTATAGATACAGTCCGGGGCGACCCCCCGCAACGGCGGAAATGGCCGCATTTGCTGGAATATTTCCATGGCCGAAGCGCAAAGAAAAACGACGATCGACCCCGCCGAGGTCTCGCGCTTTGCCGCCATGAGCAAGGAATGGTGGGCTGCGCAGGGGAAGATGCGCCCGCTGCACGCGCTGAACCCGGTCCGCATTACTTTCATTAAGGATATTGCCTGCGATCTGTTCGACCGCAGTCCACGCAAGCTCGATTGCTTGAGCGGCCTTCGCATTCTCGACATCGGCTGCGGCGGCGGGATTTTATCGGAGCCTCTTGCGCGGCTCGGCGGCGATGTCGTCGGCGTCGACCCGGCGGCGGAGAATGTCGAAGTCGCGAAATTGCACGCCGAGCAGTCGGGGCTTTCGATTGACTATCGCGCGGCCACCGCCGAAGCGCTTGCGGATGCCGGCGAGAAATTCGACATCGTGATTGCGTCCGAAGTCGTCGAGCACGTCGCGGACCTTTCGTTGTTCGTGAAACGGGCCTCCGAGATGGTGAAGCCCGGCGGTTTTTTTGCCGTCACCACCATCAACCGCACCATGAAGAGTTTCGCGCTCGCCATCGTCGGCGCGGAATACATTCTGCGCTGGCTTCCGGTCGGCACGCATACCTGGGACAAGTTCGTGACGCCCGAGGAAATGCGCGGCGAATTTGCAGCAACCGGATTAAGCGAACTCGACCGCGGCGGAATTATCTTCAATCCGCTCAGCGGCGAATGGCGCCGCGGCATGGATACCGACGTCAATTACATGATCGCGGCGAAGAAGACCGCCTAGTTGCGGTCGTCCGGAAGCAACGGCAGCGGGTGGATATCCACCTCTTCGTCGAGCAACGACTTTACTTCTTCCGCCGAAGCCTCGCCATAAATCGAACGGCGCTCGATCTCTTCGTTGTGCATCTTGCGGGCAAGCTCCGGAAACTTCTCGCCTACATCTTCCGCATTCTTGGTCACGTGATCGCGCAACTCGCGCAGCTTCTGGCGGAACTCCTGCTCCTGCGGCGACATCATCGCAACCGGCGCTTTCTCTTCGCGCGGTTTCGCCCGTTCGCCTTTATCGGTGCGCGCGAGCCGCGGCGCCATGACCTGCTTTTCGATTTCATGCGAACCGCACACCGGGCATTCGACGAGTTTTCTCTTCCGCTGCACGTCGTAATCCCCGGACGAGCGGAACCAGCTTTCGAAGCCGTGTCCGGCTTGGCAATGCAGATCGTAACGGATCACGACGCTTTGCCGACGAGGTGCAGATGGCCGCGCTCCTGCGCGGTGCTTGCGACCTCGAAGCGGCGGCCATGTTCGAGCGAAGGAATGCGCGCACGAACCTTGGCTACTTCCTCGACATCGATCTCGGCGATGACGACTGAAGGGTCAACGCCGCCTTCCGCGAGCACGCGCCCCCACGGATCGACGATCATGCTGTGACCGTAGGTGTCGCGGCCGTTTTCATGCCGTCCGCCTTGTGCTGCGGCGAATACGAAAGAGCCGGTTTCGATTGCGCGCGCGCGTTGCAGCACCTGCCAATGCGCTTCGCCGGTCTGCTTGGTAAAGGCCGCGGGGATCGCGAGGAAATGCGCGCCCGCGCCCGCAAGCGCGCGATAAAGCGCCGGAAAACGCAGGTCGTAGCAGATTGTCAAACCGAGACGGCCCCACGGCAGATCGGCAGTAACCGCGACTTCGCCTGGCTTATAAGTATTCGACTCGCGGTAACTTTCGCCGCCTGCAAGCTGCACGTCGAAGAGATGGATTTTGTCGTAGCGCGTGACGATCTCGCCTTCGCGGTCGATCAGAAAGCTGCGGTTCGCCGCCTTGTCGTTCGACACCTTGATCGCGAGCGAGCCGAGATGAAGATAGGTTTTCAGATCGCGCGCAAGCTGCCGGAACGCGGCGAGCGCGTCATCGCGCTCTTCTTCCTGCAGCCGCGCGAACAGACCGTCGCGGCCCTGCTCCATGATGTTCGTCATCTCGGGCGTCTGGATGTAATCCGCGCCGAGATCTTTTGCCTCGCGGATCAGCTTGCTTGCCGTTTCGATATTCTTTTCGACGGACAGACTGGTGCGCATCTGCACCATCGCTGCCTTGAATTTCGTCTGCGTTCCGGTCACCGGAACCTCCTGGCTCATGAAAGACCATAGTATCGGGTTTCAGACCGGATCGACAACCCGCGCCAAAGTCAGCACGTCGATCCGGGAAGCGCCCGCCCGGCGCAATACCCGCGCGCAAGCATTGGCGGTCGCTCCCGTGGTCAACACATCATCAACGAGAACGATCCGTTTGCCTTTCACGCGCAAACGAGCGGTTTTCTCTATCGAGAAGGCGCCGTGCACGTTCTTCGCGCGCTCCTCTCGCGCGAGGCCGACTTGCGGCGGCGTCGCACGCACACGGGCGAGCACATCGTCGATCACGGAGAGTTTCGTCTGCCTCGAGATCGCGCGCACAAGCTCCGCCGACTGGTTGAAGCGGCGCTGAAACAGCCGCGTCCAGTGCAGCGGTACCGGAATCAATGCATCGGCTTCGCACAAAATCTCATCGCCCGCGCGCGTCATCCATCTTGCAAACGGCTTAACCAGATCGAGCCGGTCGCCGTATTTCAGGAGGTGCACGAGATCGCGCGCGACGTCACCGAAACGCATCGCCGCGCGGGCGCGATCGAACACCGGCGGATCGGCGAAAGCGCCGGGCGAAATCAGCGGCCCGCCGCTGTCATAGGAAAACGGCGTGCCCAACCGCTCGCAATAAGGCCGCTCGATGAAGCCCGCGCCTTGCCAGCACGCCGGACAAAGCCCGCCGCTTGCGCCCGCGGGCTTGCGGCAGGCAAGGCAGGTTGGCGGCAGCACGGTCTGGGCCAGCGCGCGGCCGCCTGCTGCGAAGAATTGCGCAGCGGCAGCGATTGGCTGAAACGCCTTGGCCGCAAGTGGCATGAGGAAAAGGCTAGCGCCGAATTTCCTGCGATGCCACTTTGCCAAAAATCGAAGGTATCCGGTTCTTGAACGCACCGCACATTCTTTTCGACCGCAAACTTCTGCGCGCACGCCAGCGCCGCGCGGAGCAGACCGGCGTGGAAAAGTTTCTGCTGGAGCGCGCGACGGACGAACTGCTCGCACGCTTAAGCACCATCACCCGCAGGTTTCCGCAGGCCGCCCTGATCGAAACGCCGTCCGGCGAACAGATCAAAGGGCAACTGCTTGCAACGGGTCGGATCGAAGCCGTCGATCATCTCGAAATCGAAGATGCAACCGAAACCGTAAGCGGAGAGCCTTCGCGTTATGATCTCGCGGTTTCGCTGCTCTCGATACAGTGGCTCAACGATCTTCCGGGCGTACTCGCGCAGATAAAAAGATTACTTAAGCCTGATGGCCTGCTGCTCGCGGCCATGATCGGCGGCGGCACGCTCACCGAATTACGCGACGCTCTGGCGTCCGCTGAGAGCGAAGTCGAAGGCGGCATCGCGCCCCGCGTCTCACCTTTCGTGGAAGTCAGAACGCTCGGCGGCCTCCTGCAGCGCGCGGGGCTGGCACTTCCCGTCACCGACGCCGACAGCTTCACCGTGCGATACGACAATATGCTTGAACTGATGCGCGATCTGCGCCGCATGGGCGCAACCAACGCCCTGATCGAGCGCAGCAGAAAGCCGCTCCGGCGCGCGACGCTCTTTCGCGCAGCCGAAATCTACCGCGAGCGTTACGCTGACGCGGATGGCCGCGTTCGTGCGACGTTTGAAATTTTGTGGTTGTCGGGCTGGGTGCCGCATGAAAGCCAGCAGCAGCCGCTGAAGCCCGGAAGTGCGAAGGCGCGGCTCGCCGATGCGCTCCGCGCCGTAGAATTGCCTGCCGGCGATAAAACCGGCCTCAAGAAATCTTAGCTTCCGAGCGCGTTCGAGACTTTAGTGAACAGGTCGTCGCGAACCTTCTCGCCGACCGCGACCACCGTCGTCACGATTACGATCGAGATGCCGCCGGCGATCAACGCATATTCGATCGCGGTCGCGCCATCATCGTTGCGCGCAAATGCACGGATCGTATTGAGCAATTCTTTGGTCATTTATAGCCTCCTGCCTTTTCAACCGGGCATCGCGAGCAATTCGATCAGATGCGGGATTAAGGGCTCGTCCGCGGGCGGCATCGGATAGTCGCGAAGCCGGCTCGGTCTGACCCAGGCAAGTTCCTGCCCCTCGAGCGCTTTCGCGGTCCCTTCCCATCTGCGGCAAACCCAGAGCGGCATGAGCAACTGGAATTGCGGATACGAATGGCTTGCGAAAGTCAGCGGCGCGAGACACGCCTCCTGCACATCGATACCCAGTTCCTCCTTCAACTCTCGAATGAGAGTCTGTTCCGGCCGTTCGCCCGCATCGACCTTTCCGCCGGGAAATTCCCAAAGCCCTGCCATGTCTTTGTTGGCGGGACGCTTTGCGATCAGAACCCGGCCGTCCGCGTCGATCAGCGCGCAAGCGGCAACTAGTAGTAGTTTCACCGAGGAGGCCTGCAAATGACGTTAATGGGCACGGTCAACGAATACTTAAAATAATGTCTAGCTTCGGTAATCACCGTTGATTGCGACGTACTCTTTGGTGAGGTCGCAGGTCAGCACGCGGTCGGTTCCCTTGCCGAGACCGAGTGCGACTTTCAGCGAAATCTCGGGCTTTTTCATCGCCTCCGACACCGCCTTCTCGTCATAAGACGGATCGCGCGCGCCTTTATGCGCGACGCGAATGCCGTTGAACCAGATCGAGAGCTTGTCGCGGTCGGCAGGCTCGCCTGCCTTGCCGACGGCCATCACCACGCGTCCCCAATTCGCGTCCTCACCGGCAATCGCGGTTTTTACGAGCGGGGAGTTCGCGATCGACATCGCAATTTTGCGCGCCGACGACTTCGACTTTGCGCCTTCAACGGTAACCTCGACCAGCTTTCGCGCACCTTCGCCGTCGCGCGCGACCTGCTCCGACAAATTCGCAAGCACGCTCATCAGCGCCTTGCGGAAATCTTTCAGCTTGGGATCGCCCGCCTTCTTGATCTTCGGTGCGCCGCGCTTCGCAGCGGCTCCGGTCGCGAAGAGCAAGAGCGTATCGGACGTCGAAGTGTCGCCGTCGATGGTGACGGCGTTGAAAGTATCTTCCACGCCTTCGCTCAAAAGCTTCTGCAAGGCCTTCGGCACGATCGGCGCGTCGGTGAAAACAAATGAAAGCATGGTCGCCATGTCCGGCGCGATCATGCCGGCACCTTTCGCGATCCCGCAGATCGTGACCGTGGCTTTGCCCAGCTTCGCGGATGCCGTCGCAGTCTTCGGGAACGTATCGGTCGTCATGATCGCACGCGCGGCTTCGAGGAAACGCCCCGGCTGCGCCTTCGCAACAATGGCGTCGAGCACGCCGTCGAATTTCTTGGCATTCAGCGGCTCGCCGATCACGCCGGTCGAAGCGACGAAGACTTCGCCCGGCTTGCAGCCGATGGCCTTGGCCGCGATCTCGGTCGTGAAGCGGACCTGATCCTTGCCGCTCTTGCCGGTAAAGGCATTCGCATTGCCGGAGTTGACGACCAGACCGAGTGCCGCTCCGCGCTTCACCTGTTTCCGGCACCATTCCACCGGAGCCGAAGGACACTTCGACTTCGTGAAGACACCCGCAACCGCCGTGCCCTTGTCGAAGGCAGCCAGCAGAACATCGGTGCGGCCCTGATATTTGATGCCGGCCGAGCCAGTCGCCAACCGCACGCCTTCGATTGCGGGCGGGTCGATGAATTCCTGCGGGGCAAGCGGGGAAACGGTCGTGCTCATCTTCGTCCTCTTCAGGGTCTTTATAGCATCATGGCCGGAGCGAGCTCCGGCCATGACATTATTTCAAGACAGAAAATTACTTCTTCTTCGGGTCGGCCTTGGCCGGTGGCGGCGTCGGCGCTTCCTTCTTGAGCAGGTTCTCGATCTTCGCGTCGGCTCGTGTCTTCATCACGAACTCGGCCTGCGCCTTGCGAACCACGAAGGCCTGCACCTGCTCCTTCACTTCCTCGAACTTCGGGACCGGCTTCTTGCGCTTGTCCTCGACCTTGATGACGTGGAAGCCGAACTGCGACTTCACCGGCGTCTCTGAAATCTGACCTTTGTTCAGCTTAAAGGCAGCGTCGGAAAACTCGGCGACCATCTGGCCCTTCGTAAAATATTCAAGATCGCCGCCATTCGTTTTCGCGGACGGGTCAATAGAAAGTTCGCGCGCGAGCTTTTCGAAGTCCGCACCAGCTTTCACTTTCTTGATGACGTCCTGCGCTTCGGCTTCGGTCTTTACGAGAATATGGCGCGCACGGACTTCTTCCTCCGGCTGGGTCTTTGCGACCGACTCGTTATAGAGCTTCTGCATCTCCGCATCCGTCGCGGACGCTTTCGCGAGGTCGCCGAGCAGCGCTTCCATCAGTACCTTGTTCTTCGCGTAGGCGAGCTTGGCGGCAAAGTCGAGCGCCGCGTCTACCTTCTTCGCGGATGCCGCCTGCGCCAGCGCGGTCAGATCGATCATGTAAGCGAGCAGCGCTTCCTTGCGCGCGGCAGGCTCCTGCACTTGCAGGCTCGAGCCCACATCGGCTTCGGCAATATCGAGATCGCTCTGGCGGATTTCCACGCCGTTGACGCGCGCGAGAACCGGATCGTCCTTTTTCGGCGCCTGCGCGAATAGCGGCGCGGTCGTCGTCAGCGCCACGCCCAAAGTGAGCGCGAGCGCGAGCGAAAGTAGCGAAAGGCTGCGTTTCATTGAAAACCTCAAAAAAGCGGCGGCCGCCAGATATGGCAGGCCCAACCGGGATCGAATTTCTGGTTAGTTCGTTAAGGGGCCGTCGGCGGAAGAATGAAAGCGCCCTTTTCCGAACTAAGGCGGGCCGAAAGTGACGGAAGTACGGTGTTCTGGCAAGGCTTTAGCCCACCTGCGACGGTCGCTTCCAATTGACAATGCCGGGGGGCGTTCATATTTCTCCGGCAATCCCTTCCGATCATGAAAAGCCTCGCGGCATCGTGATCCAGCTTCGCGGTGGTAGCCCAATAACCGCCCGTGCCTCACGGCCTAAAGGCCGTCTCGCGCGACCACTTTAAGGATGCTTTTTCGATGATTGGCTCGCTCGCCCGCAAGTTCTTCGGCTCATCCAACGACCGCCGCATCAAGGGCTACGGCCCCCGCGTGAACGCGATCAACGCGCTCGAAGCCGAGGTCGCAAAGCTCACTGACGACCAGCTTCGCGCGCGCACCGAAGAGTTCAAGAAGCAGGTCGCGGATGGCACCCCGCTCGACGAGATTCTGGTGCCCGCTTTCGCGACCGTCCGCGAAGCCGCCAAACGCACCCTCGGCCAGCGCCATTTCGACGTGCAGTTGGTCGGCGGCATGGTGTTGCACGAAGGCTCGATCGCCGAAATGAAAACCGGCGAAGGCAAGACGCTGGTCGCGACTCTGGCAGTGTATCTGAATGCGCTCGCGGGCAAGGGCGTTCATGTCGTCACCGTCAACGACTATCTCGCGAAGCGCGACTCCGAGTGGATGGGCCAGATCTATAAGTTTCTCGGCCTCACCGTCGGCGTGATCGTTCACGGCGTCGATGACGAAGAGCGCAAGGCGGCTTACGCCTGCGACGTCACCTACGGCACCAACAACGAACTCGGCTTCGATTATCTGCGCGACAACATGAAATACGAGCTGCCGCAGATGGTGCAGCGTCCGCATTTCTACGCGATCGTCGACGAAGTTGACTCTATCCTGGTCGACGAAGCGCGCACCCCGCTCATTATTTCCGGCCCGCTAGACGACCGCTCGGAGTTTTACAACACCATCGACGCCTATCTTCCGAAGCTCGCGGACGAAGACTTCGAGCTGGACGAAAAGCAGCGCGCCGTCTCGCTCACCGAAACCGGCATGGAGCGCATGGAGCAGATGCTCCGCGACGGAAAACTTCTGAAGGGCGACTCGCTCTACGACATCGAGAACGTCTCGGCCGTTCACCACGTCAACCAGGGCCTGCGCGCACATAAGCTATTCACGCGCGACAAGGACTACATCGTGAAGGACGGCGAAGTCGTCATTATCGACGAATTCACCGGCCGCATGATGCCGGGTCGCCGCTATTCGGAAGGCCTGCATCAGGCGCTGGAAGCGAAAGAAAAGGTTGCGATCCAGCCCGAGAACCAGACGCTCGCCTCGATCACCTTCCAGAATTATTTCCGCCTTTACGAAAAGCTCGCCGGCATGACCGGCACTGCCTCGACCGAGGCTGACGAGTTCGCCGACATCTACAAGCTCGAAGTCGTCGAAGTGCCGACCAACCTTCCGGTTAATCGCGCCGACGAACACGACGAGGTGTACCGGACCGCCGACGAGAAATATAAAGCGATCATCGACACCATCGAAGACTGCAAGACGCGCGGCCAGCCGATCCTGGTCGGCACTACCTCGATCGAGAAATCCGAACAACTTGCCGCGGCCCTCAAAGCCAAGGGCTTCAAGCAGAAAGACTTCACTGACGCCGATGCGTTCCGCCCGCTCTACGACGGCGACCAGCGGTCTTCGCAGGAAAAAGTCTTCGCAGTTCTGAACGCGCGTCACCACGAACAGGAATCCGCGATCATCTCGCAGGCCGGTATTCCGGGTGCGGTCACGATCGCGACCAACATGGCCGGCCGCGGCACAGACATTCAGCTCGGCGGCAACGCCGATATGCGCATTAAATTCGAACTCGGCGACATGGAAGCGGGCGAGCAGCGCAAGCAGGCCGAGCAAAAAATCCGCGACGACATTTCCAAACTGAAGCAGACCGCGCTCGGCGCGGGCGGCCTCTACGTGATTGGCACCGAGCGCCACGAAAGCCGCCGCATCGACAACCAGCTTCGCGGCCGCTCCGGCCGTCAGGGCGATCCCGGCCGCTCGAAGTTCTACCTGTCGCTCGAAGACGATCTGATGCGCATCTTCGGCTCGAGCAATCTCGGCGGTATGCTGACCAAGCTCGGTCTTCAGGACGGCGAAGCTATCGTCCATCCCTGGATCAACAAGGCGCTCGAGAAAGCGCAGCAGAAGGTCGAAGCGCGCAACTTCGATATCCGCAAGAACCTGTTGAAATACGACGACGTTTCGAACGACCAGCGCAAGGTGATCTTCGAGCAGCGCATCGACCTGATGCGCGAAACCGACGTTTCAGAAACCATCGCCGATATGCGCCACGATGTGATCGGCGAAATGGTCACACGCCACATCCCGCCGAATGCTTACGCGGAACAATGGGACACCGAAGGCTTGGAGCGCGAAGTTGCCGAGGGCCTCGGCCTCAATCTTCCGATCCAGCAATGGGCCAAGGAAGAAGGCATCGCCGACGACGAGGTGAAGGAGCGCATTATCCGCGCCGCCGACGAAGTCATGGCCGGCAAGGTCGCAAAATACGGCACAGAGTTGATGCGTTATGTCGAGAAGTCGGTACTGATGCAGACGCTCGATTTCCTCTGGCGCGAACATCTCGTGATGTTAGAGCATCTGCGCCAGGTGGTTGGCCTGCGTGGCTTCGCGCAGCGCGACCCGTTGAACGAATACAAGTCCGAAGCTTTCACGCTGTTCGAGGCGCTGCTCGCACGCCTGCGTCTCATGGTGTCCGGGCAGTTGCTCAACATCGAAATCAGCGAACGCCCGCCGGAGCAGCAGCTTCCCGAAATGCAGGCAAGTCATATCGATGCGAGCACCGGCGAAGACGACGCGCAGCCCGTGCGCCTCACCTCCGGCCAGCAGCCAAAGGGCGACCGCACCTCGCAGAACCCGCAGGACTGGGGCAAGGTCGGCCGCAACGAACCCTGCCCGTGCGGCTCCGGTAAGAAGTTCAAGAACTGCCACGGCCGTCTCGCGTAACGCCGGGCCAAACCGCCAATAAAAAAACGCCCCGGCAGCGGGGCGTTTTTATTTTTAAATGAACGCGAGTTTATCGCGTGAAAGAGTTCGCGCGATTTTCGCTGGGGCGCTGCTGTGTAAACGTGCTGGGCGCCGGGGGGGTCTGCGTGGTCTGCGGCTGGGGCTCCGCCTGTTGCTGCGGCGGCTGCTTCTTCGCCTGCTGCTTCGACTGCTTCTTGGATTGCTGCTTCTTCGCGGCCGGACGCGGCGCATCGTCGTCATCGTCGTCCGCGGCCTGTTGCTGCTGTACCGAACTAGGCGGTACGCGGCCGGCGAAAACCGGATTGGAGCCGCCATCGTTGTTCGTACGAACGGGGGCAGCCGGCATATTGCGCATGAGGAGCGCTGCGATGTCGTTACCCTCGGAATTCTGGCGGCCCTGTATGAGCTGCGCGATCTCAGGCTGGAGATGATACGCAGGGCAGGGGCGCGCGGGATCGAACGGTTTCATCGGGTCGTTCGGCACGGCATTGAAGATGTAGCGCTTCGCGCAGACATCGATCTTCGGCTCCTGTCGCGTCACTTCGAAATGGTCCGAGCCTTCCTTCAACGTACGCCAGAACGGAATGTTCGGGTTGTTGCGGTGGCGCGTGAGATTCGCGCTGGTCATGCGGAACGGGAACGCCTGCACCTGGAAGGCAAGCTGGCCGCCGTCAAAGGCCTCGCGCGCAAGCGCGAAGATTTCCGCGATCTGCGCGTCGGTCATGGCGTAGCAGCCGGACGAAGAGCAATCGCCGTGAACCATCAGATGCGCACCGGTGCGGTTATGCGCGCGGTCGAATTCGTTCGGGAAACCGAGATTGAAAGCGAGGTGATAGCTGGAGTGCGGGTTCATCAATTCCGGCCGGATCGAATAGAAACCTTCCGGCGCCTGACGGTCGCCCTGCTTTACCTTCGGGCCGAGTTCGCCCGACCACTTGCAGATGCCAAATTTTTTCAGAAGCTCGTAGTTGCCGGCGGTGGTCTTCTTCCAGATCTCGAGCTCGGACTCTTCTTTGTAGATGCGGAGCAGGATCGGCGACTCTTTCGCCATGCCTTTTTCCTGCATCAGCGCCATGGTCTGCGGCGAAATCGGGCGCAGGTGCTTCTTGTTGCCTTCGGGACCGAAGGAAAAGTTCTCGGCGGAGCAACCGGCGAGCGCCAGCGCGCAGACGGCTGTCGCCGCCGCGATACGGACTGCTGCTCCCGGACGACGCAAGTTCAACGAAAAACTCCAGAAAATGCGCGGAAAACTACCTGTCCCCATTTGCTAATGCGTTACCCTTGACGGCCCGTTACCGCAACAGCGGTTCCCGCACAGCGTAAATGCGCCCCCGCATAAACGATTGAAAAATCAGAGATTCCGGCCGATGGCCAGGAATTTTTCAGCCCGATGCTGCCGGATTTGTTCGCGCGAAAGGCCATTGAACCCCGCAAAAGCGGCTTGGATGGCCTTACCTGCCGCTGCAATCGTGGCCTCCGCATGGCGATGCGCGCCGCCGGCCGGCTCCGGGATGATCTCGTCCACGACCCCGAACTTGAGGAGGTCCTGGGCGGTGATCTTCATGTTGGTCGCGGCTTCCTGCGCCTTGGTGGTGTCGCGCCACAGGATCGAGGCAGCACCCTCCGGCGAGATCACGCTGTAGATCGAGTGCTCGAGCATCATGACCTTGTTCGCGGTCGCAATCGCAATCGCGCCGCCCGATCCGCCCTCTCCGATAATGACCGATACATTCGGCACGCCAAGCGCAAGTCCCGCATCGGTCGAGCGCGCAATCGCCTCGGCCTGTCCGCGCTCTTCCGCGTCGATGCCGGGATAGGCGCCCGCGGTATCGACCAAAGTCACCACCGGCACTTCGAAACGGTCGGCAAGTTCCATGAGCCGGACGGACTTGCGGTAGCCTTCTGGCCGCGCCATGCCGAAGTTGTGATGGATGCGCGCTTCGGTCGTCGAACCCTTTTCATGCCCGATCAGGCAGACGCTCTGGCCATTGAGCCGCGCGAAGCCGCCGATGATTGCCTGATCGTCGCCGAATTTGCGGTCGCCAGCGAGCGGCGTGAAATCTTCGAACAGCTTGGCAACGTAATCCGAAAAATGCGGACGCTGCGGGTGACGCGCGACCTGCGTTTTTTGCCAAGGCGTCAGATTCTCGTAAATCTCCGAGAGCGCGAGTTCCGATTTTGCCTCGAGCCGCGCGACATCTTCTCCGACCGAAACCGCTTCGCCGGAAGCTGCGACAGCACGCAGCTCCTCGATCTTGGCTTCGAGTTCGGCAACCGGTTTTTCGAAATCGAGATAAGTGCGCATCACGGCTCAAGGCTTCGAGGCACGAAGCCCCTGCAAATCGGGCGGAAGCTGCCCGCCGACCCCGTTCAAGTCAAGTTACGTCGCGGAAAGACGCTTATTTCTCCGCCAGCGGATGCAGATCGCGCACCATGTTCTTGAGGCGTTCGTCGAGCACATGGGTGTAAATCTGCGTGGTCGAGATATCGGCATGGCCGAGCAGCGCCTGCACAACGCGCAGGTCTGCGCCGTTCGCGAGCAGATGACTTGCAAATGCATGGCGCAGCACGTGGGGGCTGATCTTTCCCGGAGAGATTCCGGCCTGCGACGCGAGTGCTTTTAGCTCTCGTGCGACGTGCTGGCGCGTCACATGACCGCTCACTCCGAAAGAAGGAAACAGCCAACGCTGCTCGGCGGCTTTCTCCTTTTCGCCGCGCGCTTCGAGATAAGCCTTCATCGCGCGTTTGGCGGCGTTGCCGATCGGGACTAAGCGCTCTTTATTACCCTTGCCGCGCACGATGATCGCGTCACTCTTCGAACGCGCGGCGGATGCCGGTAACGCGATCAGTTCCGAGACGCGCAGACCCGATGCGTAGAGCAACTCGAGCAGTGCCGCGAGACGCAACGCACGCAAACGTCGGGCGATAGATTCCTTGGTGTCATCGCTTTCCTGCGCGGCGTCGTGCGCCGTGGCTAAAAGTTTTGTGACTTCCGCAACCGTCATGATCTTCGGCAGCGCACGCCCGCGCCGCGGGCCTTCCAGCACAGAAGATGGATCATCTGCGCGGAGACCTTCCGTATAAAGAAAGCGATGTAGCTGCCGGATCGCGGAAAGTTTTCGTGCGACCGAAGCGGCGGCCAACTCGCGCTTGGCTAACGCCGAAAGATAATTGCGGATCGTCTGCGTGTCGGCTTTCGTGAAGTCGCTTTTTCTACCGCCAAGAAATTCCGCATAGTCGTCGAGATCGCGCCGATACGCATCGAGCGTGTTCTTGCTCGCATTGCGCTCGGTCGCGATCATGTCGAGAAACAGATCCCGCAGATTGCCTTTGGCGTTCTTCGCTTTCGCGCTCATTGGCCTGCCGATACAGCGATGTCGAATCCTGAAGCATTTTACAGGCTGTTGCGGAACCGCCATATCTGATGTCACAGGAAGATGAATATGCCCTCACCGCCGCCGATTGCGCTGCACCCCGAAGCCGTTGCGTTCCGCGCGCGGTTAAGCGCGCGCTCGATCGTCCTTGTAGGTATGCCAGGCTCCGGCAAAAGCTCGATCGGCCGCAGGCTCGGCCAGCGGCTAGGCCTCGAATTCTCCGACGCGGACGCCGAAATCGAGCGCGCTGCCAACATGACAATTCCGGAACTGTTCCAGACCAAGGGCGAAGCCGAGTTCCGCAAGGGCGAGCAAAAGGTGATCGCTCGTCTCCTCGAAAGCGGGCCGCAGGTGATCGCGACCGGCGGCGGTGCGTTCATGAACGCCGACACCCGCACGCGCATCAAAGAGAAAGGCGTTTCGATCTGGCTCAAGGCCGACGTCGAGACGTTGCTCAAGCGCGTGAAACGCAAATCTAACCGCCCGCTTCTGCAAAACCCCGATCCGGAAGGAACGCTGCGCAATCTTCTTGCTGCGCGCGAGGCGACCTATGCCGAAGCCGATCTCACGATCACCTCCTGCGAAGTGCCGCATGAAGAAGTGGTTGAGGCGATCGTCAAATTGCTCGATACCTCGTTATCCAAACGCGAAACCTGATCATGCCCGCTGCCAAGAAAACCGATAAGAAATCGAAGACAGAAATCGTGAAGGTCAGGCTCGGCAAGCGCAGCTATGACATCGTGATCGGTGAGAACCTGCTTGACGAAGCTGGTAAGCGCATTGCGAAGCTCAAGCCCGGCACTTCGGTTGCGATTGTCACCGACGGCAATGTCGCGCATCACCATCTCGCGGCCCTCGAAAAATCTCTTGAGGCTGCGAAAATTCCGTATCGCAGCGTTCTGCTCTCCGCGGGCGAAGGCACCAAGAGCTTTTCCAATCTGGAAACGGTTGCCGAAGCGATTCTGCAATCGCGGATCGAGCGCGGCGATCTCGTGGTCGCGCTCGGCGGTGGTGTGATCGGCGATCTCGCGGGATTTGCCGCGAGCGTCGTGCGCCGCGGCGTTGACTTCGTGCAGATCCCGACGACGCTTCTCGCGCAAGTGGATTCTTCCGTCGGCGGCAAGACCGGCATCAACTCGCCACAAGGGAAAAATCTGATCGGCGCGTTTCATCAGCCGGCACTCGTGCTTGCCGATCTGAAAACGCTGGACACGCTTCCCGCGCGCGAATTCCGCGCAGGCTACGCCGAAGTCGCGAAATACGGTCTCATCAACGACGCCAAATTCTTCGACTGGCTGGAAAAGAACTGGCGTGAAGTTTTCGCAGGCGGCACCGCGCGTGCCAAAGCCGTGGCCACAAGCGTCAAGGCCAAAGCTGCAATTGTTGCCCGCGACGAGCGCGAAAGCGGCGAACGCGCGCTTTTAAATCTCGGCCACACCTTCGGTCATGCGCTGGAAGCCGCGACCGGCTACTCGGATCGGCTACTGCACGGCGAAGGCGTCGGGCTCGGCATGGTGCTCGCGTTCAAACTTTCCGCGAAGCTGAAACTCTGCAAACCGGCGGACGTCACGCGCGTAATCACGCACCTCGATAAAGTGGGTCTGCCGGTGCGGCTCTCGCAAATTCCCGGCTCGCTTCCCGGTCCCGATGGCCTGCTCTCGCTGATGATGCAGGACAAGAAGGTGGTTCGCGGCAAGCTCGTTTTCATTCTCGCCAAGGGTATCGGCAAGACGTTCATCGCGAAGAATGTCGATACGAAAGCCGTGCGCGAACTCTTAAAAGACGCACTCGCCGAATAATTACTCGCCCGGCGCCTTCGGCACGATCGCGAGCGCGTGCAGGCCCGCGCTCATTTCGTGATTGAGCAAATCGTTGACCATGCGATGCCGGTCGAGGCGGCCTTTGCCCTGAAACGCTTCCGCCGTGACGATCACGCGCACATGAGTGACCTTGCCGGGGATCGCGCCGGCGTGGCCGACGTGCTGGCCGCTCTCGTCGAGCACCTCGATCGATTCCGGTTTCAGCGCCGCCGTCAAACGGTCGCGAATGCGATCTATGGTCTTGTCAGGTTTGGTCATGGCCGCGCCGCATAAAGCGCTATGGTCTTTCCGTCAACGATACGCCAACAACTTCCCGTTATCCTTCAATTTGCGTTCCTTGTGCGGGCCGCCCGCAGCAGCCATATACTTGTCACATGAAGTTCGACTCGCCCCTCTTCGATAAAATTCGCATCAAACCGATCGAGCGGAACAAGAAGCAGAAGCTCAAAGTGGAGAGCCCTGCCTGCGATTGGGCTGGCTGCAAGGAGCCGGGCGGACATAAGGCGCCGAAGGGCCGCGACCGCGAGGGCGAGTTCTGGAATTACTGCCTCAGCCATGTTCGCGAATACAACGCGAACTACAATTATTTTTCGGGAATGAAGGACGACGCGGTCCAGAAATATCAGAAGGACGCGATGACCGGGCACCGCCCGACCTGGAAGATGGGCCAGAACGGCGGCGAGAAGAAACGCGGCAAGAAGGGCGCTAACCCCGATCTGACCGGCGAGAGCTGGAGCGACCCTTTCCGCATCTTCGGAGGTGCGACCGGGGCAGCACCGGCACCAGAGGCCCCCGAGGGCCGCATGATCCGCAATGCCGAACGCAAGGCCTTCGAGACCCTCGGCCTCGAAATCGACGCCACCGCCGAGGCCATGAAGGCCCGCTACAAGGAACTCGTGAAACGCCACCATCCCGACGCTAATGGGGGTGACCGCTCCAGCGAAGACCGTTTCAGGGCGGTTGTGCAGGCCTATAACTACCTAAAGGCTCAGGGGTTCTGCTAAGGCAAAGCCTTCTGCTAGAATAGCGGGGCGACCGGCAGCCGTCCGGGAACTCCTAGAATTCGGCCCTATCCTTGCAAGGCAATAGCCGCCTTACGGCGAGAAAAACCATGACTCCGAACACAGAACTGGCCCCGCTCCCGGATATGAAGGTCTCGGTCCGGCAGGTTTTCGGGATTGATAGCGACCTTGAGGTTCCGGCCTATTCCGAGCCGGAGTCGCACGTCCCGGACACGGACCCCGACTACGTGTTCGACCGCGAAACCACGCTCGCGATCATCGCGGGCTTTGCGCACAACCGCCGCGTAATCGTCTCGGGCTATCACGGCACCGGCAAGTCCACGCATATCGAGCAGGTGGCCGCTCGCCTGAACTGGCCTTGCGTGCGCGTGAACTTAGATAGCCACATCAGCCGTATCGACCTCGTCGGCAAGGATGCGATTGTCGTGAAAGACGGCCTTCAGGTGACGGAATTCCGCGACGGCATTCTGCCATGGGCGCTTCAGCGCAACGTGGCGCTCGTGTTCGACGAATATGACGCCGGCCGCCCCGACGTGATGTTCGTGATCCAGCGTGTGCTCGAAGTATCGGGCCGCCTCACTTTGCTCGATCAGAACAAAGTCATTCGTCCGCATCCTGCGTTCCGTCTGTTTGCGACGGCAAACACCGTGGGCCTCGGCGACACTACCGGCCTCTATCACGGCACGCAGCAGATCAATCAGGGTCAGATGGACCGCTGGTCGATCGTGACCACACTGAATTATCTGCCGCATGACAAGGAAGTCGAGATCGTGCTCTCGAAGGCGCACCACTATCGCACCTCCGAAGGCCGCGACATCGTCTCGAAAATGGTCCGCGTCGCCGATCTCACGCGGCAGGCTTTCATCAACGGCGATCTTTCGACCGTGATGAGCCCGCGCACCGTGATTACTTGGGCGGAGAACGCGCAGATTTTCGGCGATATCGGCTTTGCGCTCCGCGTCACCTTCATCAACAAGTGTGACGAGCTGGAGCGGCCGATCGTTGCCGAGTTTTATCAGCGCAGCTTCGGCAAAGAACTCCCCGAATCCACGGTGAACGTCGCGCTGTCGTGACGTAGTCGGATATGTCGACGCCCACGAAGGGAAAAAGTTCAGAGTCCCCGACCGAGCCGTTCAAGCGCGCGGTCGCAACGACTTTGCGCGCCATCGCCGGCAAGCCCGAGCTTGAAGTGAATTACGCGGCCGAAAAACCCGCGCTGAACCAAGAGCGCGCGCGCCTGCCGGAACCGCCGCGGCGTATGTCGAAGGCCGATGCCGCGATCCTGCGCGGCCACGCGGATTCGATGGCGCTCCGGCTCGCCATGCACAATCCGCAGATTCATAAAAAGATGCTGCCGCAGGGCGAGAATGCCCGCTCCGTATTCGAGGCGGTCGAACAGGCGCGCGTCGAGGCGATCGGCGCGCAAAGAATGAGCGGCATCGCGCAAAATCTCTCGGCGATGCTCGAAGACCGGTATCACCGCGGCAATTTCGAAGAGATCACCGATCGCGCCGACGCGCCGCTCGAAGACGCGCTCGCGATGCTGGTCCGCGAACGGCTCACTGGGCAGAAGCCACCGCAAGGTGCAAAGAAGGTCGTCGATCTGTGGCGCGAATTCATCGAGAAGCGCGCGGACCGCGACCTCGATAGGCTAGCCGAAGAAATTCACGACCAGCGCGGCTTTGCCGAAGCGATCCATGATCTCCTGACCTCGCTAGACATGGGTGAAGACCGCTCGAACGAACAGGACGAGGACGATCAGGACGAGGAAGACGGCAAGGGCCAGGACGATTCCTCGAACGATCAGGGTGCTGCCGAACAAGACGATTCCAGCGATCAGTCCGCGCAAGAAGACGCCGAACTCTCCGCCGACGAACAGCCGGAGCAATCGGCCGAGTCCGAAGACGGGCCGCCTGCCGAGCGCCCCGACGACATGGACACCGGCGATAGCGAAGAGGCCGGTGAGCCTTGGCGCCCGAAGCATCCGCTATCGAACGAGCCTCGCGGGCCGGATTACCGCGCCTATACGATGAAGTTCGATGAGACAGTCGGTGCGGAAGAACTTTGCGATGCCGAAGAGCTCTCGCGGCTCCGCTCTTATCTCGACAAGCAGATTCAGCACTTGCAGGGTGTGGTCGCGCGGCTGGCCAACCGCTTGCAGCGCCGCCTGATGGCGCAGCAGAACCGCGCCTGGGAGTTCGACCTCGAAGAAGGAATGCTGGACCCGGCGCGATTGTCCCGCGTCGTCACCGATCCGTTCCAGCCGCTTTCGTTTAAGAACGAGCGCGACACCGATTTCCGCGATACTGTCGTCACGCTCTTGCTCGACAACTCGGGCTCGATGCGCGGACGTCCGATTACGGTGGCCGCAACCTGCGCCGACATTCTTGCGCGCACGCTCGAGCGTTGCGGCGTGAAGGTCGAGATTCTCGGCTTCACCACGCGCGCGTGGAAAGGCGGCCAGTCGCGCGAAAGCTGGCTTGGAGCAAACAAGCCGCAATCGCCTGGCCGTCTCAACGATCTACGGCACATCATCTACAAATCGGCGGACGCTCCGTGGCGCCGCGCGCGCAAGAACCTCGGCCTGATGATGCGCGAAGGTTTGCTGAAAGAAAACATCGACGGCGAAGCGCTCGATTGGGCGCATAAGAGATTGTTGGCTCGCCCCGAACAGCGCAAGATTCTGATGATGATTTCCGACGGCGCGCCGGTGGACGACTCTACGTTGAGCGTGAATCCCGGCAATTATCTCGAGCGTCACCTGCGCTGGATCATTGAAGAGATCGAAACCCGCTCGCCGGTCGAACTGATCGCAATCGGCATCGGCCACGATGTGACGCGCTATTATCGCCGCGCGGTAACGATTGTGGACGCCGAAGAGCTCGGCGGCGCGATGACCGAGAAACTTGCCGAACTGTTCGAAGAAAAAGCCGAGCCCGCCCCGAAGCGCGGCAGCCGACGCCGGCTGCACTGAATGAGCCCGCACATCCGTCTGGCGATTTTCGCGATGGCGGGCACAATCGCTCTCGCGTCGCCGTCACAGGCGCAAGCACCAAATAAAAACGCCCCGGAAGCGATCGAGATTCAGTCGCGCGAAATTGCGCACTTCGACCGCAAAAACCCGCATACCCGCCGCTTCGGCGAACTCGAATTCATCGGCGGGCTCGTGCTGCAATCCACGCACAAGAATTTCGGCGGCATTTCGGGCCTGCATATCGCGGACGATGGCCTAGGTTTCACCGCACATTCCGACCGCGGCCACTGGCTGCGCGGAAAATTCAAACTCGACAGCGATCGCATCACCGGTATCGAAAACGCGGAAATGGCGCCGATGCGCGGCCCGGACGGGCGAACGCTTGGCTCACGCAAATGGTTCGACACCGAAGCGCTCGCCTCGGACGGAGAAAATTTCTTTGTCGGCGTCGAGCGCGCGAACCAGATTCTGCGCTACCGCATATCGGACGGGCTGAACGCGCGAGGCATCCCGATTCAGATCCCGAACAGCATCCGCAAGCTGCCGTTCAATCAGGGCCTGGAAGCGCTTGCTTTCGTCCCGAAGGGTATGCCACTTGCGGGCAGCCTGCTCGCAATTTCCGAACTGGGCCTCGACGAGAAAGGCAATATTCTCGCTTTCATCCTTGGCGGACGAACGCCGGGCCTTTTCTCGATCAGGAGGATCGGCTCGTTCGAGATTAGCGACACCGCGATCTCGCCGACCGGTCATCTCATTGTCGTCGAGCGCTACTTTCGCTTTCTGACCGGCATCCACCTGCGCATCCGCGCGATCCCGCTTGCAGAGATCAAGCCAGGCGCAGTAGTGGACGGAAAAATTATTCTGGAAGCCGACAACAACTTCGACATCGACAACATGGAAGCGCTCGCGATTACGAAGAATGCCGCAGGCCAGATCGTGCTGACTCTGATGTCGGACAACAACTTCAATTACTTTCAGCGCACGATCCTCTTGCGCTTTCTCTGGCCGCAATAAAAAACCCGCTATCTCTAGCGGGTTCTTCAAATTCGCATTTCGCGAAACTTAGCTGGCTTCGGCGAGCTTCTTCTTGATCTTCTTCTTGAGAAGAAGCACGCGCGAGGAAAGATTGCCGTCGCGGGCTTTGACCAGGAACGCGTCGAGACCGCCGTTATGGTCGACCGATTTGAGCGCATTGGTCGAGACACGCAGACGAAAATTCTGCTTCAGCGCGTCGCTCTGCATCGTGACGTTCACGAGGTTCGGCAGGAAGCGCCGCTTGGTCTTGATGTTGGAGTGGCTGACCTTGTGGCCGACCAGAACGCCTTTGCCGGTCAGTTCGCAGCGCCGAGACATCGCATAAATCCTTGCAGTCGAAGGCGATCCGCCGGGGTCAAGCCCGCCGCCGCCATAGGGGGTAAAAAGCGAGGCATCTCCATAGTCAGGGCCTCCGGAGGCGTCAAGCGAAGGTCATCAGAAGCGCCTGAGCCACAGTTAAGACTCAAAATGACCCCACGGGAGCAAATCCTAGGAACCCTCGCGAATCCGGCGCGGGTTGCAGGATTTGCTATGATTCCCGCGACTGAATCGCCCGTCCGCGACCGAGCGGAAAGACCAGAAGGAAACGAAGCCCCAATGCGCCGACCTGCCGCTCTCGCCGTCCTCGTTCTGGCCGCCGCAACCTCCGGCGCCTTGGCGCAGCAGGCCCGCCTGGATGCGGTCTACTCGGTCCATCTCACCGGCATTCCCATCGGTCAGGGCGCGGTCGTGCTCGACCTCAACGAGGCGGGCTTTGCAGCAGCCGGAAGTGCGAAGTTCACCGGCCTCGTGCGCATGATCGCGAAAGGCGAAGGTACCTCGACCGTGCGCGGTACCTTTCAGAACAACCGCGTAATCTCGAGTCTTTATTCGACCCAGTCGAACTCGACCGAGCGAAACGAGAAGATCGACATCAATGTCGTAAACGGCTTCGCCAAGGAATTTTCCGTACTCCCCCCGCCGAAGGATCTGGACCAGAACCGCGTGCCGATCACGCAGGCCGCGCGCACCAATGTCGTCGATCCGTTGAGCGCCGGCTTGATGCTGGTCTCGGCACCTGGCGATGTGCTGAGCCCGGAGTCGTGCAACCGCACTGTACCGATCTTCGACGCGCGATTCCGCTATGACGTCGTGCTCTCTTATCTGCGCACCGAGCAGGCCTCGAACAAAGTCGACGGCTACAAAGGGCCGGTGCTGGTCTGTCAGGCTCGCTATGTCCCGATCGCGGGTCACCGCACCGACCGCCCCTCGGTGCAGCAGCTTGCAAATAACCGCGAACTCTTTGTCTGGCTCGCGCCGGTCGCCGGCACCCGTGTGCTGGTGCCGATCAAGGTTTCGATTTCGACCGGCGTCGGCACCATGGTCGTCGAAGCGACGCGCTTCCGCGCCTCGCCGCGCTAAGGCTCGATTCCGCCCGATTTTACCGGATACCATCTGACTGAATCCGCCCGCCATACGGGTACGGAAGGTCAGCAACGATGCGCCGGATCGCTCTCTCCGCTGCCGCCCTGCTTCTGGCAGCTCACGCTAGCTGCGCGAACGCACAGACCACCCGGCTGGACGCCGCCTATTCGGTTTATCTCACCGGGCTTCCGGTCGGCCGCGCGACCGTGACACTCGACTTGAGCGAGGCGGGATTTGTCGCGTCAGGCAGCGCGAAGACCTCGGGACTCGTTCGCCTGATTTCCAAAGGCGCGGGCTCGGCGAACGTGAAAGGCACGTTCAAGGACAATCGCGTGATCGCGAGCATTTTTTCCGGCAGCCTCGTCACGAGCCGCCGCGAACAGAAAATTGAGTTGAGCGTCGTGAACGGCTTTGCGAAGGAATACAAAATCGAGCCGCCGCAACAGGACCACGAAAAAAAGCGCGTCCCGATCACGAACGAGACACGGACCAATGTCGTCGACCCGATGAGCGCGATGCTGGCGCTGGTCTCGAAGGGCGACATCCTCAAACCTGAATCCTGCAACCGTACGCTACCGATCTTCGACGGACGTTACCGCTTCAACCTCGTGCTCACCTATGCCCGGACCGAAAAGTCCGCGCCGAGAACCGAGGACTATCAAGGTCCGGTGCTGGTCTGTCAGGCGCGCTACGTTCCGGTTGCCGGTCACCATCCTGAAGGTCCGGCATTGCAACAGATGGCCGCGAACCGCGATATGTTCGTCTGGCTCGCGCCGGTCGCAGGCACGCGCGTACTCGCGCCGATCAAGGCTTCGGTCGCAAGTCCGATCGGCAGCTTCGTGGTGGAAGCGACGCGCTTCAACGTTAGCGCCCAGCGCTGAATCGGCGCCGTTAAGAGATTTTCGCGCCAATGCAGGAGCGAGCACTTCTCTGGCCTGCTATTTCGTGTCCAGCACCACGTCGCACACGAGATATGGTGAGAACGCAGCGGGAAACCGTGCCGAGTCAGCGATTCGGACGCGATTCGTTCGGGACTCGTTCCAAGTCTTACCGGATGCAGACAATTTGAACTGAAGTTGTCACGAAAGAGGACAGCGCAAGCACATGAGACTCATGTCTGAATCGCCTTCGGCATCGCGCTGAAATTAACTCCTGCCGCGCGCCGATGACCGCCCTAGCCACGACAAGCGCCGCAAATTAGTGGCAGAACGCCCGAAGAGAACTACATCCGGCGTGAACGCAGCGGGAAACCAGCCAGGGGCAGCGATTCGGACGCGATTCGTTCGGAGCGCGTTCCATTCCTTAACGAAATTTCGAGAACTCCCTTCAACTTGTAACGAAACGATACAGTTGCGCAGAAAGTGAGCGCGTAAACTTGCTCAAAACCTCCCCGAAATCCTTCTCGGACCCGGCCCGCAGCGGACGCGGCGTCACGGCCGTGTTGGGCCCGACCAACACCGGCAAGACGCATCTCGCGATCGACCGGATGCTCGCGCATTCGAGCGGGCTGATTGGCCTGCCGCTGCGGTTGCTTGCGCGTGAGGTCTATCAGCGCTGTGTCGCGCGCGTGGGCGCGGAGAATGTCGCGCTGATTACGGGCGAGGAGAAAATCCGCCCGAAGAACCCGCGCTATTGGGTTTCGACCGTCGAAGCGATGCCCCAGGATCTCGACGTCGCCTTTGTCGCGGTCGATGAAGTGCAGCTCGCAGCCGATTTCGAACGCGGGCACCTATTCACCGATCGCGTGCTGAATTTGCGCGGGCGGGAAGAAACGTGGCTCCTGGGTGCTGCGACCGTACGCGGGATTCTTACGAAGCTACTGCCGGGTATGGACGTGATCCAGCGCCCCCGCCTTTCCATGCTGACCTTCGCGGGCGAGAAAAAACTCACGCGCCTGCCTCGGCGCTCCGCCATCGTCGCCTTCTCCGGCGACGAAGTGTACGCAATCGCCGAACTGATCCGCCGCCAGTCGGGCGGTGCGGCCGTAGTGCTCGGCGCGCTAAGTCCGCGTACGCGCAACGCGCAGGTCGAACTGTTTCAGTCCGGTGACGTCGATTATCTGGTCGCGACCGATGCCATCGGCATGGGTCTCAATCTCGACGTCGATCATGTAGCTTTTGCGTCGGACCGGAAATTCGACGGCTATCAGTTCCGCCAGCTCTCCGCCGCCGAAATGGCGCAGATCGCAGGCCGCGCCGGGCGCGCGCAGCACGACGGTACTTTCGGCACCACGGGCCGGTGCGCACCGTTCGAAGCCGATCTGGTTGAGCGATTAGAGACACACACCTTCGAGCCGGTGAAAGTGTTGCAGTGGCGCAACCACGATCTCGATTTTTCGTCGCTTGCGGCACTGGACGCGAGCCTGTCCGTCATTCCGCAAGAGGGCGGTCTCACCCGCGCACCGATTGCGGACGACTTGCAGGTGCTGGAGCGCGTATCGCGCGATCCTGATGTCGCAGCACACGCGAAATCGCGCGAAGCGATCCGCAAATTGTGGGCTGTGTGTCAGATTCCTGACTACCGAAAGGTCGCACCTGCCGCGCATTCCGAACTGGTAGTGACCCTCTATGGATTTTTGATGCGGGAGGGTAGCATCCCCGCCGATTGGATCGCCGAACAGGTGGCCCTTGCTGACCGGCCTGAAGGCGACATCGACACGCTTTCGAACCGCATCGCGCAAGTGCGTACCTGGACCTTCGCGGCAAACCGCCCCGACTGGTTACGCGATCCGGAACACTGGCAAGGCATCACGCGCGCCGTCGAAGACAGACTCTCCGACGCTTTGCATGAGCGCCTTACCCAACGCTTCGTTGACCGCCGCACCAGCGTGCTGATGCGGCGCCTAAGAGAGAACACGCGCTTGGAGACTGAAGTAAAAGAAAGCGGCGAAGTGATCGTCGAAGGTCACGTCATCGGGCGCTTGCAGGGTTTCGAATTCGCAGCCGACGCTTCCGGCGGCGGGCCTGACGCAAAAGCATTGCGCGCCGCGGCGCAGAAGGCGCTCGCAGGCGAAATCGAGAAACGCGCGGAAGAAATCGACAAGGCAGGCGACGACAAGATCGTGCTCGCGAACGATGGCGCGTTGCGCTGGAACGGCGAGCCGGTGGCAAAGCTAATTGCCGGCGACGTTGCGATGAAACCCCGCGCGCAACTGATCGCGGACGAGCAACTGACCGGGCCTTCGCGGGATAAAGTTGCCGCGCGCATCGACCGCTGGCTCGACTCACACATCGAAAAACTTCTGGGGCCGCTGAACGCGCTGACGAAAGCCGAAGATGTCACCGGCGTTGCGCGCGGTGTTGCCTTCCAGCTTGTCGAGTCTCTTGGTGTCTTGGATCGCGAGGCGGTAGCGGACGATGTGAAAGGCCTCGACCAGGAAGCGCGCGGTCAGCTTCGCAAGTATGGCGTACGCTTCGGTGCCTATCACATCCATATTCCGGCTTTGCTCAAGCCTGCGCCGCGCCAGCTGGCGCTGATCCTGTGGTCGCTGAAGCACGGCGGGCTCACGCAAAAAGGCATGAGCGAATTACCCGCACTTGCCTCGTCGGGCCGCACCTCGATTCCGAACGACAAGGAGATTCCAAAGTCGCTTTATCGCGCCACCGGCTATCGCGTGGCGGGTACGCGCGCGGTGCGCGTCGATATTCTGGAGCGTCTCGCCGATCTCATTCGCCCGGCGATTGCCTGGAAGCCCAATGCTCCCGGTGAAAAACCCGCGGGCGCGATCGACGGCTTCGGATTTACGGTTTCGGTGGGCATGACCTCGCTGGTCGGCTGCGCGGGCGAGGATTTCGCGTCGATCCTGAAAGCGCTTGGCTACCGGATGGATCGCCGCCCGGCGCCCGTTGAGGTGAAAACAGAAGAACCGAAATCCGAAACTCCATCGGAAGCTGAGGTGGCGGAAACCACCGAAGCAAAGGCAGAAGCGACCCCTGCTCACAATACGACGGAAGCCGTCGCGACCGCGGAAGCACCCGCCGAAACCGAAACGGCCGCTCCTTCAGATGCCGCCGTTGAGGAAGTGCCTATGATCGAGGTCTGGCGTCCGGGCCGCCCGCGCACCGAACGCAAGCCGGAAAGAAAACGCGCCCCGCGCAAGGAAGAAACGAAGACCGGCGGTGCCGCGCCACAAGAAGGCGCTGTCGCAAATAAAAACGAACGCCCGCGTCGCGAACACCGCGACAAGCGCGGCAAAGATCGCAACAAGGATAGCGGCAAAGATCATGGCAAGCGCGAGCAGGCGAGCTTCAAACCGCGTCCGGAACGCCGCGAGAAGCCGATCGACCCGAACTCTCCCTTCGCTTCGCTCCTCGCACTCAAGGAAAAACTTGAGGCTGACAAGAAGACCAAGGGTTGAGCGCAAGCGCAGCCCTCACGCAGCGCCTCGACCGCTGGATCTGGCACGCGCGGATCGTGAAGACCCGCACCATCGCGGCGAACCTCGTCAGCGAAGGCTATGTCCGCGTGAACGGCGAGCGCACCGCGCAGCCCGCCCACGCGATCAAACCCGGCGACGTGCTCACGATTGCCCTGCCGGCGCGTGTATGTGTCGTGAAAGTGACAGGCATTTTGCCGCGCAGGGCTGATGCAAGCGCCGCACGCAGCCTATATGAGAGTGTGAACCCGCAATCCTGATCTCTCGCCTGCGCGCTTGGCAAAGATAAGTGCCTGCGCTAGTCCGCTTTCCCGCGAAGAAACGAGCCGCCGCCAACCGATCATGACCTACATCGTCAACGACAAGTGCATCCGCTGCAAATTCATGGACTGCGTGGAAGTCTGCCCGGTGGACTGCTTCTACGAAGGCGAGAATATGCTCGTGATTCACCCGGACGAGTGCATCGACTGCGGGGTCTGCGAGCCGGAATGCCCCGTGGATGCGATCAAGCCCGACACCGTGCCGGGCCTAGAGAAGTGGATTTCGCTCAACGCTGAGTACGCGAAGGTCTGGCCAAACATCACGATCAAGCGCGATGCGCCTAAAGACGCGAAAGAGTGGGAAGACGTTGAAGGCAAGGAGCAATACTTCTCCGACAAGCCCGGCGAGGGCGACTAAATGGCCTCGCCGGCGCGGTAACCATGTCCAAGCGCCGGAACTGACCGCAGCGCAGTAAACCGTTGATTTTTTGGGAAAATGTGCTATATTTCCCACAGTCGCCCGTTTTAAACGCAAGATATAGGGCGCTCCAAGGAGCCGCCCGACCGAATTCCTAGCGAAGAAGCCGTTTTCACACGCCCGCAATGAGCGGAGCGCGGGGAAGCAGCATCGCCGTTACGGTTCAGCCTGGCGTCTGACGGAACTTTGTCGCGTAAGGCCGGTATGACCGGTGCAGGAGCAGAAGCCAGAATGACCACCCCGAAGAAGACCCAGAGCCGCCACGGTTTCAAGACCAACGAATTCATCGTCTATCCGGCTCATGGCGTCGGTCAGATCGTTCGCATCGAGGAACAGGAAGTTGCGGGCTACAAGCTCGAGCTTTTCGTGATCTTGTTCGCCAAGGACAAAATGACGCTCCGCGTTCCAACCTCGAAGGCGGCTGCGGTCGGTATGCGCAAGCTCGCGGGCCCGGACATCGTCAAGAAGGCGCTCGAAACGCTCAAGGGCCGCGCCCGCATCAAGCGCACCATGTGGTCGCGCCGCGCGCAGGAATACGAAGCGAAGATCAACTCGGGCGATCTCATCCAGATCGCGGAGGTGGTCCGCGACCTGTTCCGCTCGGAGAGCCAGCCGGAGCAGTCCTATTCCGAACGCCAGCTTTACGAAGCGGCGCTCGACCGCATGGTCCGCGAGTTGTCGGCGGTCGAAGACGTGACCGAAACCGAAGCCTCCAAAATGATCGAAGCGCAACTCATGAAGGCGCCGACGCGCAACAAGAAGCCTGAAGGCACCGACGAGCAGGAAGCTGCGGCCTGAAAGAATAGCGAAGATTGAAATGAGAAAGGCTCGGGCGATCCGGGCCTTTTTCTTTATCCGCTGCTGACGTTATTCGGTAACGACTTTCACGAAGTCGCCCGGCGTCAACTTTGCCCCGCGCTGCATTCCGTTCAGCACGAGAAAGCGCTCGAGATTCCGGTCGCCGAAGGCCGAGCGTTGCGCGAGCCGCTCCGGGGTGTCGCCGGCGGCGACCTGATGCAGCCTGATCTTCAAAGGCCGGATCGCCAGCGCTTCCTCGTTCGACACCCGGCGGAAGCTCGCCGCGGCTTCGCGGAAAATAGCTTCCATCTGCGGCGACAGATCGCGCGCCGCAAAAGCGATGCGATAGACATCGCTGCCGTAGCGGATTGCGTAGAGCCGGAACGACCACTGCTCGCCGCGCGCGGTAGCGCTTGCTGCCTCGAAGCCGTTAATCTGGAACGTCTCGACCGTCACAGGATCGATCCCTTCGACCCAGCCCTTCGAAATATAGTCCGGAAGCGTCTGCGAATCCGGCACGCGCACCGCATCGAGACGCAGCGCCTCGCGGCCGCTTGGCGTCGCACCAAGCACCGCCTGCGGCGTGTTTTCGAGCGCAAAGCCATCCGGCGCCGTGAAGGCAATGCCGAGATTCGGATGCAGGAAGACGCGTCCGCGCACGAAGCCTTCTTTCGGATCGTCGCCATAGGTCACGCCATCGAGCGCGCGCAGAAATGCCTCGCGATCGCGCTCGGTCGCCTTCGGATTGACGAAGGGTTTCGCGTTTGCAACCGCGATCGAAATGCGCTCCGGCGTCGAAGGATGGCTCGAAAGGAAGTCCAGTTCCTTGGGCTGGCCGCTGCCAAGCGTCGCGGAACGAAGTTGCGCGAAGCGGCCCATCGAAGTCAGGAAGCGAGAAGCGCCGTAAGGATCGTAGCCAGCACGCGAGGCAATGCCGACGCCGACGGCATCGGCTTCCAGCTCCTGTCCGCGGGAAAACTTCGCAAGCGAAAGCCGCGACTGCGCGAGCGCGAGCGCGCCGAGTTGCGGGTCGCTCAGCGTGTCGGAGATCGCACGGCTGTTCAACACCGCGGCGCGAATCTGGTCCTCGCGGATCGACGCGTGGCGCGCGAGCACGTGCGCCATTTCGTGCGAAAGCACGGAGGCAAGCTCCGCGGTGTCGTTCGCAAGCGAAATCAATCCGCGCGTGACATAAAGCGAACCGCCCGGCAGCGCGAACGCATTGATCGCGGGCGAATTCAAAATCGTCACGCGATATTTCAGTTCCGGCTTTTCGGACGCAGGCCCGAGCCGGCTGATCGTCTGTTCGATCAAAGCCTGCAAAGCGGGCGCGCGATAGATGCCACCGTAAGTCGAAATCAGCCGCTCGTGTTCTTTGCGCTGCGCGGGGGGCAGTGCGTCCGCGACCGCATCGGCCTCCTTGCGTTCGCCGAAGCCGAACTGATCGAGACTGGCGGTCGAGCAGGACGCGAGCGCAAGCGACAACACGGCGCCGCTGAAGACGGCGCGATATCGCACAAATTGCCTCACGAGCCGTACCATCATTCGCTCTTCGGGATGTTGTGATCCGGGATATTTGGGTTCAAGAGTTCGATAGCCGTCGCCAGGTTAACTTCTATGGCAGGGCCGCCCCAGGAGAACAAAATACCTCTAACGCGAACGCGCCGCCCGCGCCAGCTTTTCGGATCGGAACCCTGCGCCACAAGGTTTTTGCGGATCTGATCCGGCACAATGATCGTAAAATCTTCCGTGAAGCGCCGCCCGAAGTCGAGATAGACGCGCCCGCGCGCCTCGCCTACGCGACGGATAGTTCCCTCGACGATGACAAAGCGGCCTTCGGCTGCGAGCAAGGCTTCGATATTCCCCGCATCAAGGATCGCGAATTTGGGTTCACTCCAGAAGCCCGTTTTCGAGGCCCGCACCTTCGCTTCATATTGCAACAGAGCCTTCGCACATTTGTCATCTGCGCCGGGGAATACGCGCACGACGCCACGCGAAAGCAGTTCGGCTTCCAGCCAGAGGTTTCCGCCGATCGCAATCGATTGCGCGCTGAGCCTGCCGTAGCGATCCTTTGTTTCAGAGGAGAGATAAAGCAGCGCATCTTTTCCCTGCGCGATTTCCGCGAGCGTTTCTTTCGCCCGCATGATCGCATCCTTGTCGCCGTCGATCGGCATTGGTGCGTTCAGATTTGAAAGCCGCACGACGCGTCCGTCCGCGAGTTTAAGCGAGGTACCGTCCAGCGCTTCCGCGATTCGGACCGGGGTTGGTTTGCCGCCGCAAAGCGCTTGATCCGCAGCCATTGCCGAGCCCCCGCCGGAAGCGGCGAGAACAAGGCCAATAACTAGCCGTAAGCCGGGGGCAAACATCACGGCGCCGATCCTGCGACAGGGAGGAAAGCGCTGCAAAGGCCTCGCCCGCTGTGTTAGACCGGGCCCGCTACCATGGGGGTCCCGTAGCTCAGCCGGATAGAGCAGCGGTTTCCTAAACCGAAGGTCACAGGTTCGATTCCTGTCGGGACCACCAGTTCCTATTCCGGCCACATCCCTTGTTCATGGCTAACCGGACCAAATCCCCGAATTTTCCTCGGCAAAGACAATGACATTGATCCTACGCAGATTGACGCTCGCTCTTATCGGTGCCGCAGCACTCGCGCTCCCCGCGCTTGCGCAGAACCAGAACAATTCTGAAATTCGTGTGCGGCTAGAGACCATCGGCTCGGTCTTCGAATACGTCGAAACCGGCATCACCGCGCAAAGCCGCCGCTCGGAACTCACACGCCTGCGCGATGCGATCGAACCGCTACGCTCCGAACTCGGCCAGATCATCGAGCGCCTCGAGCCGCGGCTTGCCGAAATCGAAACACGCGTGAAGGCGCTTGGCCCTGCGCCCGCGAAAGATACGCCCGCCGAAGACACCGGCATCGCCGAACAGCGCAAACAGCTCGGCGCGCAGCAGACCCAGATTGACAGTCTATTGAAACAGGCACGCGTACTCGTGCTGCGCGGCGATCAGTTGGCAAGCCGCATCGAGGAAGTGCGCCGCTCCCGGCTTGCGGACCGCCTGTTCGAACGCTCGATGAGCATTCTCGATCCGAAACTCTGGCTTGGCGCGGTACAGGCCATTCCGGGCGAGTTCCGCGCGGCCGTCACCTATTCGCGCGAATGGCTGAACACCGTTTCTGAATTTCCCGGCGTCGTGCAAAGCGCGCTCGTCGCCACATTGATGTGTCTCGTCGCGGTCTTCGGCATTTTCTTCGCGCAACGCTGGCTCGCGCGCTACTTCACGCAATCCGCGGACTATCCCAAAGACGTGCCGTTGCCGCGCTTGCGGCGCGCAAAGGCGGCACTCCGCGATTCGGTCCTGGGCGCGGTTGCCTTGCCGCTCGTGGTCTATGCCGTCATTGAAATTCTCTCCTCGTTCGATTTCCTGGTCGAACGTGCCCATCAATCCGCGCTCGGTATTCTCGCGGCGGTGACGCTTTACGCCACCGGACGCGCGCTGGCCGGTGCGCTGTTGCGGCCCGGCGATTTTCCTCGCCGTATCCTGAACATCAGCGACGAAGCTGCCGCGCGCTTCTACAGTCATTCGACCTATGGCCTTCTGATCGCGGCGACCGGCGCTTCGCTCAACATCCTTCATCGCAGCCTCGGCGCGCCGCGCGTAATGATCACCGCGACCAGCGCGCTGATGGCGAGCCTGATCGCCGTCATCATCATCCGCGCGCTGTTGAAGACGCGGCAGGCCGCCGAAGAAGGCAAGGAAGACCCCGCGCCGAACTGGATGCGACTCGTACTCTGGATCGTGGCCGCGGTAATTCTGGGCAGCGTACTCACCGGCTATATCTGGCTCGCCTCGTTCCTGACGAGCCGATTGATTCACGCCGCCATCGTGATCACGAGCGCCTACGTCATTCTGCAGTTGATCAACGCCTATTTCGACGAAGGCTTGCAGGCCCACACGCAGCGCGGGCGCTCTTTTGCGTCAACGCTCGGTATCCGCACGCAAAGCCTTGAGCTTGCGGCGGCACTCTTTGCTGGTGCCGCGCGCGTACTCGTGTTCGTGGTCGCGCTTTTCCTGGTGGTTGGAAACTGGGGCGCATCGCTCACCGATCTCGCGGCAAGCTTCGACCGCGCATCCTTCGGCATCGAATTCGGCAAGCTCCGGATTTCGCTTTACGACATCGGCGCCGCTATCGGCATTCTGATTGTCGGCATTTATCTCTCGCGCATCCTCCAGCGCTGGCTGGATAAGACCGTGCTTCCGCGCACCAGTCTCGACACCAGTCTCAAGAACTCGATTGCGACGATCGCGGGCTATATCGGCGTGATCGCCGCGATCTCGCTCGCGCTCGGCCGGCTCGGTTTGAATCTCGAGAACATCGCGCTCGTCGCCGGTGCGCTCTCGGTCGGCATTGGTTTCGGCCTGCAGGCGATCGTTTCGAACTTCGTCTCGGGACTGATCCTGCTCACCGAGCGCCCGGTGAAGGTCGGCGATCTCATCAACGTCAAAGGCAGCGACGGCTACATTCGCAAGATCAGCGTGCGCTCGACCGAGGTCGAAACCTTTGACCGCGCGACGCTCATTATCCCGAATACGGAGCTGATTACCGGCGCCGTCACCAACTGGACGCATCACAACACGCCGTCGCGGATCAAGATTCCGGTGAGCGTACCCGCCGATACGGATGTGGACGTCGTGCAGGAACTTCTCATGCACGTGGCGCAGGAGAACAAGAACGTCATCAAGAACCCCGAGCCGAAGGTGATGTTGCTTAATATCGACGGCGACAATCTCGGCTTCGAGCTGCGCTGCCTGATCCGCAGCGCGACGATTGCGACCCAGACCAAAAGCGAACTGAACTTTGCGATCCTGCGTGCGTTCCGCAAAATCGGCATTCGTAAGGCGGTGGCGCAGGTCGCTTCTCCCGAAGACGAAGAGGATCGGGTTCCCGATTCGCAATCACCGAGCACGGCTCCGGACGGCCAAAAGACCGCGCCGGAAGCGCCGGCAAGCAAGCGTTAAGCACTTCGCGCTAACGACGGGACTGTCATGCGACGGGGACTCATGGATATCTGCACCCTACTCGGCGTTCTTGCGCTCGCCGGTTGCGCCGGCACGCCGGAAGCGCCGCAACAGCCTGCGTTCTACGACAACCTCGCGCGTGCCGAGGCGCAGTTGAACGTAAACGCAGCGGCATCGCTCCTCTCCGATTATCGCCAGCGCAACGGGCTGCCGCGGGTCGAGATCGACGCGCGTCTTGTCGAGATGGCCGAAGCGCAGGCGAAGGCCATGGCGCAGCGTAATCAGGTCACACACGATCCGGGCGGCAGAAACTTCAACAGGCGCCTCGCCGCCTCTGGCTTCAATGCGCGCGGCGCCGCCGAGAATATCGGTGCGGGCTACCACACGCTTGCCGAGGCATTCTCGGGCTGGCGGGATTCGCCGTCGCACAACAAGAATATGCTGCTCTCCGGCGCGACCAAGATCGGAATCGCGACCGCTTACGCGCCGAACTCCAAATACAAGGTGTTCTGGGCGCTCGTACTCGCAGAGCCGGACAAGTAGCGCTACAACGCTTCCTCATAAATTCAGGGAAGCGAAATGCTGCCGAAGGCCTCCAGCTTTGAAGAACTGACGAAGAGTTTCCGCTGGCAGATCCCGGCCCGCTATAACATCGGCGTCGATATCTCCGACAAATGGGCCGCCATCGATTCCGGCCGCGCGGCAATCATTCACGTTCATCCTGACGGCCGCAGCGAAACGTTTTCGTTTGGCTGGCTCTCGGAAACCTCGAACCGGCTCGCGAATGTGCTGCGCGCGAAAGGCGTCGAGCGCGGCGACCGCGTAATCATTTATATGCCGCAATCGCCGGAAGTCGCTGCCTCGCACGCGGCGATCTACAAGCTCGGCGCAATCGTGCTTCCGGTTGCGATCGTGTTCGGGCCGGAGGCCATATCCTATCGCCTGCAAAATTCCGGCGCGAAAGCGGTGATTACCAACGCGCAAGGTGCCGCGCGGGTGAAAGAAGTTCGCGCTGATGCGCCGGAGCTAAAACTTATTATTTCCGTCGAAGGCGCGGGCGACGGTGCCGAAGATTTCGGCGCCCTCCTCTCGAAAGCCTCGTCTTCCTTCGCGCCGGTGGATACCTCGCCCGACGATCCGGGGCTGATGATCTACACCTCCGGCACCACCGGGCAGCCGAAAGGCGCGCTGCACGGGCATCGCGTGGTGCTAGGCCACCTGCCGGGCGTTGAGATGCCGCACGATTTATTTCCGCAGCGGGGCGATCTGTTCTGGACGCCCGCAGACTGGGCCTGGGCCGGCGGGCTGCTGGACGTGCTCCTGCCCTCGCTGCATCACGGCATCGCCGTGGTCTCGCGCAAGTTCGACAAATTCGATCCCGAAGAAGCCTATGCGCTGATGGCAAAGCACAACATTCGCAACGTCTTCATACCGCCGACTGCGCTTCGTATGTTGCGCTCGGCAAAAAGCCCGCGTGGGCGGCATGAACTGAAATTGCGCACGCTCGGCGAATGGGGCAAGGAAGCCTTCGGTCTCATCATCAACGAGTTCTACGGCCAGACCGAATGCAATCTCGTGCTCGGCTCCTGCCATATGCTCGGCGTTTCCAAACCGGGCGCGATCGGCAAAGCCATTCCCGGTCACGAAGTCGCGGTCATCCGCGAGGACGGCAGCGTCTGCGAGCCGGACGAGCTTGGGCAGATCGCGGTGAAGCGTCCGAACCCGGTAATGTTCCTCGAATACTGGAAACGCCCGGAAGCGACGCGCGACAAATTCATCGGCCACTGGATGCTGACGGGCGATCAGGGGATTAAGGACGACGAAGGCTATTTCTTCTTCGTCGGCCGCGACGACGATGTGATTACGTCATCCGGTTATCGCATCGGTCCCGGCGAAATCGAAGACTGTCTCATTCGCCATCCGGCGGTGGCGCTCGCAGCGGTCGTCGGCAAGCCCGACCCGATCCGGAACGAGATCGTGAAAGCCTTCGTGCAATTGAAACCGGGTCACGCAGCTTCGGAGACGTTGGCTAGCGAAATTCAGAATTTTGTGAAGACGCAGCTTGCCGCGCACGAATATCCGCGCGAGGTCGCCTTCGTGGAATCGATGCCGATGACGACGACGGGAAAAGTAATCCGGCGCTTGCTGCGCGAGCAGGCGTGAGACAGCTTAGGCCGGTTTCTTCCAGACGAAGACGTGTAAACCGAGCTTGCGCTTCGTGACCAGATAAAGCATCGCGGATTCGAACATCATCGCCGCCGAAATCGCGATTGCTGCGCCATACAATTTCAGGTGCGGGATCAGGATGAAGCAAAGCGACAGATTGAGAATGAAAGCGCCGGCATAGATCAGCGCGCAGGCTTTCTGCTCGCCGACCATGTTGAGCAACCGCTCCACGGGGCCGACACCCGCGCGCGCGAGCAAACCGACCGCGAGCACGAACATCAACCCGTATCCGGAATCGAAACCCTCGCCGAACAGCGCGAGCAGCAACTTTCCGATCACGAGAAGCCCGAGCGTGCCGAGCAGCGACGGCCAGAACGTCCACTTGATGGAGTCGGTCAGAAAGCGTTCGAGTTTATCGCGCTGGCCGGAGACGTGGTACTCGGCGAAGCGATGCGCGGTTGCCGCCGACACCGCGAAATAAACAAACGCGACCAGCGCGAGGATCTTCGTCGCCGCGTAATAGACCGCGACCTCGTCCGGATCGACATACAGTTCGAGAATGAGAATGTCGGTATAGGTCAGGAGAAAATAGAAACTCTCGACCATGAAGATCGGGAATGCGGTCGCGAGCCAGAACTTCGTCTCATATGTGCGCGGACCTGCGGGCACTTTTTCTTTCAGGCGACGCCCCATCATCACCATCTGCGCGACGGTGACGATCCAATAGGCGAATACGGTGGACGCCATCGCATAGAGCGCACTGTTCGGCATACCCGCGTAATGAAATCCCGCCATGAATGCGAGGATTACCAGCGGACGCACGATATAGCCCGGCGCTAGCGCCATATCGATCCAGTTATAGGAACGCGAGATGCCGTCCTGCGCGGCGGAGAGCGCGTGCATCGGTAGACACGCACACATCAGCACCAGCGGCACGACATAGTGATTGTCGAGATACTTCTGGAAAACGAAAAGCCCTGCGATTGTCGTTCCCGCAACAACCGTCGCGATCGCAACGACAAACCACCGGCTCGCGAAGATATATCCGCGCACGCGCGCGAAATCGCCCTGCGTCTGATATTCCGGAATGAAGCGCTGCGCGGCGGTGCAAAGGCCGAGCGGAACCAGGCTTCCGAGAAGAAGCAGCCACGTCCACACATATACATAGATGCCGAACTCGTAGCGGCCCATCCAGCGCGCGAGAATGATCTGCGAGATAAACGCCACCGCGGCGCCCGCAATGCGGATCGCAAAAGCCGTTGCAGCGCCGCGCCGCGCAACCGAATGATCGCTCGTGCCGGTGAAAAGACCGAGCGCACGCGAAATCAACTCGCGCGCCATCACGCGCAAAGTGCGCCGTTCCTCCGGGTGCTGATTGGCAATCGCCACGCCGATATCCCCGTCCCGCGAACTTTTGTTCGCATTTTATGGAGAGGTATCAGAGCGCCGTTAAGAAACCCTTCAGGAAATATTCCGGATCAACCGCTGAATCCGCCGCCCTGCAAATAGGCAATTTCCTCGGGCGTCGGTTTGCGCCCCAATATCGCGTTCCGGTGCGGAAAACGCCCGAAGCGCTCAATCGCGTCGCGATGGATCTCGGCATACTTAATGTTTTCTTGCTTGCCGCTCTTCGCCATCAGCGCGACGCAGCGCTCCTGATCGGCGAGCAGTTCCGAGTGCATATAGGGCAAGTAGAAGAATGTATGTACTTCTGGATCGACGGCACGGTCGCGCCCTCCTGCAATCGCGCGCTCGGCAATCTGTTTTGCCTTCTCGTCGGTTGCAAATGCTTGCGGTGTTCCGCGAAACATATTGCGCGGAAACTGATCGAACAGGATTACGAGCGCGAACGCACCATAGGCCGAGCGCTCCCAGCCATCGAGTTCGCCGCGCATTCCCGCTTCATAGGTTTCGGTAAATCGCGCACGGACTTCTGCGTCGAACGCGGGATCGGATGAAAACCACTTGTCCGCTCCCGCGTCCTTCCAGAACAGAAATATTTCTTCCGGTCGCGCAACTGCCATCTAGAGCCTGAATGCCTTGGCCTGGATTTTCTCGTAGAGAGCGGAGTCAAGCGGCACGTAGGCACCCTGCACCGAATCGTTGAAGTAAACCTCGTCCTTCACCGCCGAAGGATCGAAGCCTTCTTTCACGAGATCTAGTTTCCGCTGCTTGAATGTGCCCGTGACATCGAGTTCGCGCTTCAGGCGAATGAAGATCGGACGCGCATAGTCCGGCAGCGATTTCGCTACATGGGAGCGAAGTGCCGCGAGATCGAGATGACCGTCGGAGACGACCGCGATCATGCCGGCCTTGCCGTCGTACCCCTTCACCGGCACGCCATAGACCGTCGCTTCCTGCACGCCCGGAAAAACCGTGAAGGCTTCCGAGACTTCCGAAGTCGAGACGTTCTCGCCCTTCCAGCGGAAGGTGTCGCCGATGCGGTCGATGAAATAGAAATAACCCTTGGCGTCCTGCCGCAGAAGATCACCCGTGCGGAACCAGGCATCGCCCTTCTCGAAGGCGTCGTGAAGGATTTTCTTCTTGGTCGCTTCCGGATCGGCATAACCTTCGAAGCGGTTGGTGGGCTTGCTCGGATCGTTGAGGATCTGGCCGATCGCCTCGCCGACTTCGCCGGGTTCGCAGACGATGCAAAAGCCCTGCTTGTCGCGTACCGGCTGCTCGGTCTCGACATCGAATTTCACGATGCGGGTCGGGAAGCGGTGCGCGAGGTATTTCGGCAGCCGCCCGATTGCACCCGGCGTACCGTCGAAATTGAAGCTCGCGACATTTCCTTCCGTCGCCGCATAAAATTCGAGGATTTTCGGAATCCCGAAACGCTCTTTGAACAGCGGCCACACATCCGGACGCATACCGTTGCCGCAGCAGACGCGGATCGAATGTTTCTTCTCGTTTTCGTTCGGCGGCGCCGTCACGAGATAGCGGCACAGCTCGCCGATATAGATGAAGGCCGTGCACTTCCATTTAACGCAGTCGTCCCAGAATTCGCGCGCCGAGAATTTCTCGCGGATGATGACGGTGCCGCCGCCGATCAAAGTCGCGCCGGTCGCGACCATGCCGCCGTTCGAGTGATACATCGGCAGACAGTCATACATACGGTCCGAAGGTTTCGTTCCGATCGCCCCCGCGAAGCCGTTCGCAGCCAGCATCAAGCGATAATGATTGATGTTCGCGGCCTTCGGGAGTCCGGTCGTGCCGCTAGTGTAGATAAAGAGCGCGCGGTCGTTGATATCGAGATCGGGACGGTCGCCCTCGGGAATGGCGGCGTTGTCCATCGCGGCGACGGCGGGCTCGATGCGCTCGTACTCGTTAGACTCGCCATGAACCCAGACTTTCGGCGCCGCCGTGATTTGCGCTTTCGCGCCGTTGAAAGAATTGATGAGACGCGAATCCACGATCACGTGCTTCGGCGCAACGATCGATACCGAATGTGCGAGCGGCGTGCCGGTGAGATTGGTGTTCAGCAACGCGACCACGCCGCCGGCGCGCAGAATTCCGAGCCAGATCACCACATATTCAGGCCGGTTCAGCATCAGCAGGCAAACCACATCGCCCTTGCCGACGCCCTGCGCCCGCGCCCAGCGCGCATACTGGTTCGCGCGTGCGTCGAGTTCGCGATAGGTGAAGCGCTCGCGGTCCGAAATCAGCGCTTCCTTGTCGCCGAATTTCTTGGCGAGGTCTTCGACCACCCACGGAAACACGCGCTTCGGATTCTTCGCAATCGGCGTCGTCATACGCAGCGTCGAGAGCGCGCCGCGCAGATATTTGAACTCCTGGATCAGGCCCATTTTCTTCCCCTTCGGCAGCGCACTTTGCGGCGCCTTTCCGTAGCGTCAGCTTCCGACAGGAAGCAGGAAGTGGGCAAGTGCGAAGAAGGAAATTACTTAGCGGCCGCCGAGCGCTAGCGGGTTCTCGGTCAATGCCGCTTTATCCGGCGTATCGACCTGCGGAACGCCGAGGAATGCGTTGAACATCTTGCGCACCATCTCCGGCGGCAAATCCTTGGTGATGCAGACCATGCGGCTTCTGCGGTCCGCATCCGGCCAGCCTTCCAGCCGCGCCGGCGGATGCATCAGATGCTGCACGACATGGAACACAACCGGACGCTCCGGGTCGTCATCGAGCTGCACGATGCCCTTCATGCGCAACAGCTTGTCGCCGTGCGCCGAGCGCATAAGATCGAGAAACATCTCGAGCGTATTCAGCGGGATCGGCTTCTCGGTCGCAATGCTGAAGGTCTTGATCGAGGCGTCGTGGCGCGATGCCTGATCGTGCGCATGATGGTGATGATGGCCACGATCGTGACCGTGATGGTCGTGATGATGATGTCCGTGCGCATCTTCTTCCGCCGCGATCACGGCTTCCTCGCGCAGCCAGCGCGCAACATCTGGAATCTTCCTCGCCGGATCGTACAACCCGGCATGAAGCAGCTCTTCCGCCTTCACATTGCCTTCGAGCACGAGTGCCGCGGGATTTAACTTCTTCAGGCGCTCGCGCAATGCGGGCAACGCTGCGGCACCTTCCGGCAGATCGCTCTTCGTGATCACGATGCGGTCGGCCATCGCCGCCTGCTTCAGCGCTTCTTCGTGGTTGTCGAGCGTCTTCATGCCATTCACGGCATCGACCAAGGTCACGACGCCGTCGAGCCGGTAGCGCAGCGTGAGATAAGGCTGCGTCATGATGATGTGAATGACCGACGCGGGGTCCGCGATCCCGGTGGTCTCGATCACGACGCGGTTGAACGGCTTGCAGCGATTGTTGTCGCGCGCACGAAGAAGGTTTTCGAGCGAATTCACGAGGTCGCCGCGCACCGAGCAGCACAGGCAGCCGCTCGAGAGCAGGATCACACCCTCTTCAACGATCTCATAGAGATTATGATCGATGCCGATATCGCCGACCTCGTTCACGAGCACGGCGGTGTCGGAAAGTGCGGGGTCTTTCAGCAGGCGATTAAGCAGCGTCGTCTTGCCCGCGCCGAGAAAGCCGGTGAAGACATTGAGCGGTATCGGCTCGATCGGCCCCGCTGTTTTCGCGGGCGTATCGCTCACGATTCCGAATCCGGCCGCTTCTGCGGCATCGGGGCTACCCTCGGCAACCGCAGCGGGCGCTCCGGCTTCATGTCTTCCGCTTGCGGGCCGAAGCCGTCGGGAAGCGGCGCAAAGCCGGAGTTCGTCTTCGCCAGCGGATGATTTGGCGTGATGATTTCCATGCGCCCGTTCACCATTCCGACCACGATCGCCCTGCCGCGCTCGTCGCGCGCAGGACCGGAGTGCACGCGGATCGGTTTCATCGAAGGCGGCATTTCGGACATCAACGTCGCGCGATTGAGTTTCAGCGCGCGCAGTGCGTCTTCGGGTGTCTCGACGTCATCGTCGTCGATTTCATCGCCGGAATCGGACATCGCAACCCGGCGGTTGCGGTTCTTGCCGCACATCTGGTCCCAGATGCTAACCGGGTCCTGCGCTAGATTGGCGATTGCGTTCACGTTCTTGGCGCCGCCAAGTAAAACATCGAGGCTGGCACCGGCCTGAAAGCCGCGCTCGAACAGCATGGCGGCCTGTTCGGCACGCGCATTTGCATTCGGAGACCCGAGCACCACCGCGATCAGCCGCTTGTTGCCGCGATGCGCGCTTGCCACAAGATTGAAACCGGAAGCGCAGATGAAGCCGGTCTTCATCCCGTCGGCACCGGGATAGCGGTCAATCAGGCGATTGTAATTGCGAAGCGTGTGCTTGCCGAGCTGGAGCATCGGAATCCGGAAATAGGTTTCGTGCTCCGGATATTGCTTGACCAGCGCGAGTGCCAAAATCGCCATGTCGCGCGCGGTGGTCACCTGCTCGTCGTCAGGCAAACCATGCGGATTCTTGAAGCGCGTCGCGGTCATGCCGAGCAACTGCGCAACCGCGTTCATTTCGGCGACGAATGCGTCCTGCGTTCCGCCGACACCTTCGGCGAGCACGACCGCCATGTCGTTTGCGGACTTCACCATCAGGAGCTTGATCGCGTTATCGACGGTCACGGTCTGGCCGGCGGGAAAACCCGCCTTCGACGGCGGCGTCGATGCCGCGAACGGGGAAACTTTCAGAAGCGAATACTGATGCAGCCTGCCTTCGCGGATTGCGCGGAAGACGACGTAGGTTGTCATCAGCTTGGTGATGGATGCGGGATGCCAGGGCTTGCCGGCGTCCTGTTCGAGAACGACCTTGCCGCTGTCGGCTTCGATAAGCACGTAGGGACCGGCAGCCACGGGAGTGGCGAGCACGGCGGAAACCAAAAGCCCCAATACAAACGGCCGGAAGCCGTAGCCAGCGAACATCGAAATTGATTCTCTTTTCGAAAGGCCCGAGGGACGGGTCCGGACAGCCCTCAAAGGTCGTTTCAGCCCTCTTCCTAACGCCGATTGGAGTGTCAGGCAAAGTATTCACTGCACTGCCGCGATGGGCCTATAGTCTGAAAAAGCGCGAAATATGGCTCTGGAGTTCCCATGACCGCCTGCATCGTCGGCATTGCCCACACCCCCTTTGGAAAACTGGACGCCGAAAGCGTCGAAAGCCTTGTCGTGAAGGTTGCCGGCGAAGCGCTGGCCGATGCCGGAATCGAGGCAAAAGACGTCGATGAAGTCGTGCTCGGCCACTACAATGGCGGCTTCACGCCGCAGAATTTTACGGCTTCGTTAGTTCTTCAGGCCGACCCGGCGTTGCGCTTCAAGCAGGCGACCCGCGTCGAGAATGCCTGCGCCACCGGCTCGGCTGCCGTTCACCAAGGTTTGAAGTCGATCAAGGCTGGAAGCGCGCGGATCGTGCTCGTAGTCGGTGTCGAGCAGATGACGAAAGTATCCGGCGCAGAAGTCGGGAAAATCCTGCTCGGCGCTTCGTATCTGCCGGAAGACGGCGATACGCCGATGGGCTTTGCCGGCGTGTTCGGGAAAATTGCCGGAAATTATTTCCAGCGCTTCGGCGATCAGTCTGATGCACTGGCGATGATCGCCGCAAAAAATCACAAGAACGGTGTCGTCAATCCCTTCGCACAGATGCGCAAGGATTTCGGCTACGAGTTCTGCCGCACTGAGAGCGAAAAGAATCCTTTCGTCGCGGGCCCGTTGAAGCGCACCGATTGCTCGCTCGTATCCGATGGCGCGGCTGCGATCGTGCTCACCGATGTCGAAACCGCGATGAAGCTCGGCAAGCCCGCGGTCGCGTTCCGCGCGACGGCACACGTGCAGGATTTCCTGCCGATGTCGAAGCGCGACATCATTCTGTTCGAAGGCTGCGGCGAAGCCTGGAAGCGCGCACTCGATGAAGCGGGCATGGGCATCTATGATCTCTCATTCGTCGAAACCCACGACTGTTTCACCGTCGCCGAACTCATCGAATATGAAGCGATGGGCTTGGCAAAACCCGGCAAGGGCGCAAACGTAATTGCCGAGGGTATCACGCAGAAAACCGGCAAACTTCCCGTCAATCCGTCCGGCGGCCTGAAAGCAAAAGGTCACCCGATTGGCGCGACCGGCGTTTCCATGCACGCGATGACAGTGATGCAGTTGCGCGGCGAAGCGAACGAGATGCAGATCAAGGACGCAACGCTCGGCGGCATCTTCAATATGGGCGGGGCCGCGGTCGCAAACTACGTTTCGATTCTGGAACGGCTGCGCTAGCGCGTGATCCCGAAAAGTGGGAACCGGTTTTCGGATCGGATCACGCGCAAATTAAAAACTACTTGGCGGCTTCTTCCTGAACCATGAACTGCGCCTTCGCGAGTTGCGCGAAGCGGCCGTTCTTGGCGACCAGTTCGTCGAAGCTGCCGCTCTCTACAATCTTGCCTTCGTGAAACACAAGAATGCGATCCGCATTGCGGATGGTAGCCAAACGATGCGCAATCACGAAAGTGGTGCGGCCCTTCATCACTTCTTCCAGCGCCTGCTGCACCAGCGTTTCCGTGCCGGCGTCCAGCGCGCTGGTAGCCTCGTCCAGCACGAGGATCGGCGGGTTCTTCAAAAGCGCGCGCGCAATCGCAAGCCGCTGACGCTCGCCGCCTGAAAGGGAGCGGCCCCGCTCGCCGACATTCGTCTTGATGCCTTCCGGCAAGCGGTCGATGAACTGCTTGGCCTGTGCGCGCGAGAGCGCGTCGTCGATCTCGGCTTGCGTCGCGTCAGGCTTGCCGACTTTCAAATTCTCTTCGATCGGGCGGTCGAACAGCAGCGCTTCCTGGAATACGACGCCGATGTTTTTGCGGAGCGACACCAGCGTGTAATCGCGGATATCGACGCCGTCGATCTTGACTGTGCCCTTCTGCGGATCGAAGGCGCGATGCATGATCGCAAGCGCGGTAGATTTACCCGCACCGGTTGCGCCGACCAGCGCGATCGTCTCGCCTGCATCCGCGTGCAGCGAGATGCCGTCCACCGCCGCGCGCTTGCCGTCGTAAGACAGCGAGATACTCTCGAAATCGACGACACCGCGCGGGCGCGGCATTTCGAGTGCATTCGGCTTGTCGCGGACAGACGGCGCGGAATCCAGCACCTCGAAAAATTCCTGCAAGCGCGGCGCATCCGTAACCAGCCGGTTCGCAAAGCTCGCAGTTTGCTCAAGTTTCCCGATGAAAAGCGCGGAGACATTCACGAAAGTCACGATCTCGCCGATGGTGGTGAGATTATGCGTGTAAAGCCAGACACCGAGAATGAAAATCGAAAGCACGGTAATCGTAGTCGCGGCGCGAGTCGCGACCGCGACCAGCGCCCACCAGGAAAGCACCGGCATCTGCTTCTCTAAGAGGCGCTCGATCACATTGCGCATCCCGGTCACTTCGGCTTCGGTGCGCGTGTAGCTCTGGATCAGCGCGATGTTGCCGAGCGCATCCGCCGCGCGTGACGCAAGATCGCTATGAAAACCTTCGACCGTTTGCTGCAAAGCGATCGTGCGATTGATGACGTAGCTTGTCAGCACCGCGAAGATGATCACGAGCACCACGAGCAGGATGCCAAGCCGCCAGTTCAGCGTGATCGCAATCGGCAGCAACACGAGCAAGGAAACCAGCGCCACGCATTGCTCACGGAAGAACGAAAGCCACGTGCCCCAGAGCGCGTCCGCGCCCTGCAACATCACCTTCATCAGGCGGCCGGAATGCGTGCCGCCGTGATAGGCGAGCGGCAGATGCAGCACGTGCTCGAAGTATCCGGTGATGATGCCGAGCCGCCGCGTATGTGCGAGCCGGTCGGCATAGAGCGCGACCAAGACGCCGGAGCCGATGGTGAAAAGACCGAAGCCGACCCACGCCGCGAGCAGCGGCCCGAGCGTATCGATGCTCGGCGTTACCTTATTGGCCTGACTCGAAATCAGATTGTCGATGATCCAGCCGAACAGGATCGGCTCGGCAAAGGCCGCGATCGCGAGCAGGATATTTGCGATCGCAAGCACCCAGCCGAGCTTGGCCTGAGGACCGAGCAAGCCGAGAACGCGAGTGTAAAGGCGGACGAATTTCATCATGGCGCGTCAGGCGGCGCTCTCTGCGGGGACTAGAAGGCCCGATTATGGCGGGAATGGCTGATTCTGACCAATCGGCACGGAGCGCCCAAAGGCCGGAGAACAGTTGGCTATTTCTTCTTTTTCTTCTGCTGTTGCTGGGCCGGCGGCTCGGGCTTGGGCGGTCCCGGCAGATACTGCGCGTCGAAAATCTCTTCGGGCTTGAGCTTGTTCTTGAACGTATAGAACTGCGCGATCTGCTCGAACGACGCGGCAAAGCGCACCGGATCAACGCCGCCAACCGTGTCCGCCTTGGGATCGAATTTCTTGATGTTCTGCGCGACCACGATTTTGAGCCGCTCAAGTTCGACTTCCTTGCGTGCGCCCTGCATACGCTTCAACACCGGCTCGATCGCGGCGTCCGGATTCTGCATGACGTCGCGCAGCGCGCGCGCATAGGCCCGTAGAAAACTTTTGATCGTTTCCGGCTGCTCGGCCTGAAACTTGGCGCTCGCAATAACCGCGCTGCCGTAAAGCGTTACGCCGTAATCGGCCATCAGCAATACGACGAGATCGTCGGCTGCTACCCCGCGATCCTTGAGATCGACGTAAGCTGCGAAATTGCTGCCGAGCACCGCGTCGACCTCGCCCGAGACCAGCATCGGCACGCGAACCTGCAAGCCGACATTCATCAGCGTGACCTTCTGCGGGTCGATCGAATTCAGTTTTGCGAACAGCGGCCAGAGTTGGGACGCGGGGTCGGCAGCGGGTGCTGCGAGCTTGCGGTTCTCGCTGTCTTTCACGAACTGCACGCCGCGGCTCTTGCGGCCGATCAGGGCATAAGTCGGCTTGTCGTAAACGATGAACACTGCCTCGATGCCGGTCGGTGGATTCTGGTCGCGATAGCGGATCAATGCGTTGATGTCGCCGATGCTAAGATCGTGCGTGGGCTCGGTCGCGCCGTTGGCGAGCGCAAGCCTGATGATCGCTTCCATCGGCGATGTCGCGGGCTCGACGATGACATCGAGGCCCTGTTCTTTGAAATAGCCCTTGTCGATCGCAAGAAAAAGCGGCGCGGCGGTGCCGTCGATTGCGCGGTCGAGACTGAAGCGGATGCGCGTTTCGTTCTGCGCGAACAAAGGCGTCGCGGTGAGCAGCCCGAACCCGGTTACGAAAAAGCCGCTCACGAGGAGAGCGAATAGCCCTCTCCCCGCGCTTGAGCCGCGCGCAACTGCACTCCGGTTTTGCATCCAGTCTCCTTGACGTGTCCTTATAAGAACACGCCGCAGCGGATGTGTGGCGCAGGTTGGCCCAAATATTTCTGGGCTTCCTGCTTTGTCCTCGCCGCGCCTGCGATGAAATCCCAAGCCGTTGCCGAGGGCAAGCCTGTAATCGGTGCCTTGCTACTTCGTTCCTTCGTGAACGCATATTCATCGCGGACGGTCTTGCCGCCTTGCCTTTACTTCGTCATGCGCCGTTCGTAGAGAGACCACCGAATGCTTCGCCGTTTGTACGACTGGATTCTCGCGCTTTCCGCGCGCCCGTCCGCGCCCTATGCGCTGGCGGGCGTTTCCTTTGCCGAAAGCTCGTTCTTCCCGATCCCGCCCGACGCCATGCTGGTGCCGATGTGCCTGGCGCGGCCCAAGCGTGCCTTTTTTTATGCCGGCGTCTGCACCATCGCATCCGTGCTTGGCGGGCTGTTCGGCTACGCGATCGGCTACTTGCTCTATGAGTCGGTCGGAAGCTGGCTCATTCAGCTTTATGGCTACGGCAAGCAGTCGGAGGCCTTCCGGCAGGCTTATGCCGAGTGGGGCCATTGGGTCATTCTGATCAAGGGCGTCACCCCGATCCCCTACAAGCTGGTCACCATCACCGCGGGCTTCGCCGAATACAGCCTGTTCTGGTTCGTGGTGCTGTCGGTGATCACGCGAGGGATGCGCTTTTATCTGGTGGCGGGCCTGCTCTATTGGCTCGGACCGCCGGCCAAGGATTTCATCGAGAAGCGGCTGGAGCTTGTCTTCACCGCATTCCTGATCCTGTTCATACTGGGCATCCTCGCAGCCATCTACGTGTTCTGAGATGACCGCCTATCTGTTCGTGCTGATCGTCGGCGTTTTCGCCGGAACGATCGGCGGCGTAATCGGGACCGGCTCCTCGATCATTCTGCTGCCGGTACTCGTCTTCACGTTCGGTCCGCTGCAAGCGGTACCGATCATGGCGGTCGCCTCCATGATGGTGAATTTCTCGCGCGCAGCGGCGTGGTGGCGCGAGATCGACTGGCGCGCACTTGCGGCTTATTCGCTTCCCGCCATTCCCGCGGCCGCGCTCGGCGCAAGCACGCTGATTTCGCTTCCGCCGGCGCTCATCGACACGCTGCTCGGACTGTTCTTCCTCGCAATGATTCCGGGTCGGCGCCTTCTCGAAAGGCGCGGCTGGCGCGCGACATGGTGGCAACTTGCCATCGCGGGTGCGCTGATCGGATTTCTCACCGGCATCGTGCTTTCTACCGGCCCCTTGAGCGTGCCGGTATTCGCGGCCGCCGGATTATTGAAGGGCGCATTGCTCGCCACCGAAGCCGCCGCTTCGCTTTTTATCTACATCACCAAGGTCACGACGTTTCAGGCGCTTGGCGCGCTCGCGCAGGAAACGCTCGTGAAGGGCCTGATCGTCGGCTCTTCGCTGATGGTCGGCACTTTCGTCGGAAAATATCTCGTAATGCGAATGAGCGCCGATACGTTCTCGAAACTCTTGGACACGATGCTGCTCTGCTCGGGTCTCGCGCTGTTATGGGCGGCATATAACGCGTGATGAGAATTGGTGCCCCTGGCCGGAATCGAACCAGCACGGCTTTTGGCCACCTGATTTTGAGACGGTAGTTCTAGCAGCGCGTGACACCTACGCAAGGTCCGAAGGGACGTACTTCCAAGCACTTACGCGACACCATCAGGGGCGCGTGGGGGCCTCAGGGGGCCGTCCGCACGGTACTTGCCACGGTGTTTTTCGCGAATGTCCAAGGTCATCAATTTCACTCAGGCGGGCGTGTCCACCCTGCCCCTCGGCTCGGGAATCTGGAGGGACGAACAGGTTAAAGGCCTGCTCGTTGTCTGCCACAGCACGACGAGAACATACGCCGCGCAGGGCGATGTTCGTAGGCACGGTCGCCTCGTCCGAACAGTGCGGGTGAAGATCGATCGGTGCGATCGCATGGGACTTCGCGAGGCGCGCCGCCGTGCCAAAGAAATCATGTCCAAGATCCAGTCGGGCGTGGACCCTACCGCGGGACCGGAATCCAGCGGCGTGACGCTTTCAGAGATGCTTGAACGCTATGTCCAGGACCGCGACCTCGCAGAACGCACCGTCGAAAACTACCGCTATCACCTGAGCACCAGTCTCTGGCGGTGGAAGAACAGGGCCGTCGCTGACATTTCCCGCGAAGAGGTCATCGCTCTCAACGACGACCTGCGGAGGAAGTCGGGCCTGACGACATCCGCGCACGTCATGAGGACGCTCCGCGCGCTCATCAACGAGGCGATGCGCATTGACGAGTCCATCACCAAGAATCCCGTGAACGCCATCCGCATCCCGCCACCGCGGCGGCGCGAGGTAAGCGAGATCGATCTCGTCAAGTGGTGGCAGCGCGTCAATGAGCTGTCCCCGGTCCGCCGCGACCTGCACATTCTGATGATGTTCACAGGCCTTCGTCGAAGGTCGGCCTGCTCGATGCAGCGCGCCGGTGTGATGCTCGACAAGCGCATCGCGCGGATCGGCCAGATGAAGTCACGGCGGCCGTTTCTGTTGCCGCTCTCGGACTTCCTAGGCGACTTGCTGCGCAAGCGGATGGCAGACGACGAGCCCGTGCAATCGGAATGGCTCTGGCCTAGTCCCCACTCGACCACCGGGCATGCCGTCGAGCTTCGCGCTGAAGGTCTACCCGGCCCGCACGAATATAGGCATCTCTACCGCACGTTCTCGATCGCCGCGGGTGTCCCGTATCTGGAAAGCGCGATGCTGCTCGATCACAGGCTGCCAGGCGCGTCCTTCCAGTACATCCACGCGGAGCATCTCGCGAACCACCTTCGTGGTTTTCAGCAGCAGGTCACCGACTACCTCATCGCCGAAGCGAAGATCGAACGGATCACCACACCTAGCGCCCCTCGCATCGTCGAGACACGCTCCCTCCCCGCCGCCGAATAAAGGACGGGTGATTACACTCCTTGCCAACAGCTATCCCGCACGACGCGGTGGGAACGGCCCGCCGCAAAATGTGAAAGGAAAGCCTATGGCAAAGAACGAGAAGACGAAGGTTGAGTGCCCCAAGCGGTACTTTATCGGCATCGAAGGCCGCGACGAAGGCAACGGTTTGATTGCCTTCGACGCAATCCAGTATGTGAACCTCGTGCGTTATCTTTCGGAGCACACCCGACATGTCCAGGGTGTCACCATCCGTCTTATGAATGATGTCGAGGACAGTTACTTCAAGCGTCGTGGCCACAACGATTCTGAGGAGTTCTATCACGAAATTTGAATACCACCGCAGAACCAGTTTGGGCGGGCAGCGATGCCCGCCTTTTCTTTTGCCGATTAAAGGACGGGCGACCTACGGCTCCATATGAGCTCCTTGGTCCGTTGCGGCGAATTGACCGCGGCAACAAAGGACAAGACCAATGATCTCACAGCGCTCCATTGTCACGCTCGACGAACTTCAAGAGCTGACCGGACTTTCAATCTACGAAATCGCAATCCCGGTTCTCCCCGCCAAGATTCGGCGCGGGATTCGCGAGGGCTTTTTCGCATCCGAACTGAAGTTCTGGTGGTTCGACTTTATCATCGGCGCGAAGCTAAACGCGGATTTCCGGAAGCGTGTGCCCGACATCAACTGGAGCGTCGCGACTGACCAGTTTTTTCGCAAGCTCGCGCGAGCACGACGCCGCGTGAATAAGCGCAAGCCCGATGCAAAGCAGTAATTTTCAAACCCAAGCGGCGGGCTGCGATGCCCGTCGCCACATCGGACCTTGGCTCGATACCAAGGCGGCGGCTCAATACACCGGCATCGCCGCCGGAACGCTCAAGCGATGGCGAAACAAGCGAGAGGGCCCGCGTTTTCAAGTCATCAACCGCCGACTAGTCCGCTATCACGTTGATGACTTGGATAAATTCATTCTCGGACGATGACACCGAACCCCGACCCCTTTGTGGGCCGGGGTTTTCAATGCTTGCGAAAATACCGCTTGCATGGCATTTGTGTACCCTGTACACACCCTCCTGTGTACGATGTAAACAGGCTTATATGTCCGAAATAGACGACGATTTAGTTGGCATCAACGAAATCGCGGAAATGGCGAAGGTTTCTAAGCAGGTGATCGCAAACTGGCGGTCACGAGCTGCCAACTTTCCTGCTCCAATCGTCAACCTCGCCTCGGGGCCGGTTTTCAGACGAACGCACATAAAGGCATGGCTTCGAAGGAGGAAAATCCCAATGGCTCATATTCTGTCTACAATAAATTTGAAGGGTGGCGTTGCTAAGACGACGACGACCGTTGCGGTCGCGGAAACGCTATCTGCGGAGTTCGGCAAACGCGTTCTGGTTATTGACCTGGACCCGCAAACGAACGCTACGACGATGCTGATCGGGGAAGATAAGTGGCGCAAGCTGAATAAGAAGGAACACACGCTCGCCCGGCTTTTCAAAGATGCGTTAGATCAAGACAACAAGAAGTTTGATATTGATGCCACTTTGCAGCACGGCGTGTCTGATGTGGGGGCCGCGGGCACCGTTGACTTATTGCCGTCGAGCTTGGATCTCATCGACGTTCAAGACCAACTAGCCTCTACGCCGAGTGGCAAATTCTATTCTGTGAACCCGATCGAATTGCTGTGGCGTGCCGTCAAATCAAAAGTTGATAATTACGACGTGGTGCTTGTCGATTGTCCTCCCAATCTCGGAATCATCACTCTCAACGGGTTGCGAATTTCGCAAGGCTACGTGATTCCCACGATTCCAGATCACTTGTCGACGTACGGTATTCCGCAGATCGTCACGCGTATCGGCGATTTTTCCAAAGAGATCGCAGAAGAGATTGAACCGCTAGGGATTATTGTCACGAAGTATCAAGCAAACTCGAACGTGCATAACACTGTCCTAAAGAATCTGCGGGCAGCAGGTGACGCCCCGGTGTTCGACACTGTCATTCGACAGGCTAATCAAGTCGCCGCTGCTGCCGAGCACTTGGGCTACCAGCGCACGCTGAAACAGAAGTACGGTGCAGAGCCGAACGGGCTTGCGACCCCTTATCGCCAGTTGTCAAAAGAGATACTGACCAAGCTGGAGGCTTGAGTGTCGAACGCAAAAAAGATTCTCAACGACGTGGTCCGGATCGTATTGGCCGAAGCCGAACAGAACTCAGATTTTGCTTCGCGGCTTAACGCGGCTCTTGGAATCAACTCTGGAGAAAACAAGGACGGCCCCGGCCAACCGCGTGCACGAAATCGACGACCTCGTGCGGTGCTCGATCCCGTCGCTATCGCTCGATCGGGAGAGGCCGAACTTCGATCCAGTTTATCACGACTCAACATTGAGCAGTTGAAGGATGTGGTAGCGGACTACGGGATGGATACTGGCAAGCTCGTCACGAAGTGGAAGTCGGCCGATCGCATTATCGATCGTATAGTTGAGATTGCTATCTTGCGCGCGCAAAAAGGAGATGCCTTTCGATCCGATTCTGAGTAGAGCCGCCGCCTTGACTGCAAACTCCTCTGTCCGCAGATTTAGCTGCCGGAGAGGAAGATGCCATCAACTCAGTTTATTAGCTCGGAAACGGTGATTTCCGCACTCCGTATTTTGAGTGCGTTTCATTTAAAGCGAAAGGGCCGGACGGCCCTTATGGGCTTTCTTTTATTGAAAGCTAAAGAACCCTCAATAGGGGCCTCTTTCAAATTAGAATCTCAAGGCAGCGAGAGCGTAGAACCAGAGTTGGAGAGGTTTTTTCGGCTAGCGCCTAACACCGGGTTTCCTGATGTAAAGCCATTTGGAAAGAGCCAGGGCCACTTGGAATTTCTTGCGGCAAACTATGAGCGCCGGGGCACGTTCACCCAGTTGTATCCCGGGCGAAACTTAAGCGCTTTTGTTTCTGCGGAACAGTCGGATGGCGCCTTCACTGTAAAGATTCCCTCAACTGCGGCAGAAGCAATCGCTGAAGAGTTGGGCGCAAAAATCCCGGCTCGTGCAGCTGCCTCCTTCTTAATGCGGAACGAAAGTTTTGATGCCAACGCGACTCCTGAAGATGTCGTCTCGCGTATGCAGGCAGCGTTCCATCTGACTGAATCAGAGATGGCAAGCCTTTTTACGAAGGACGCAGATTTCCCAATCAAGTTTAGCGCAGATCGGTTTAAGAATGTTTTGTCCTCGCTCCCTTCTGACTTGATGCCCCGCGCCCCCGACAGCCATGCAACAATGGCCGAGGCAGCAGACGAGCTTGAAATCGTTGCAGCCGACTCCAAACTAGAGTTGTCGATCTCTACTGCACAGACTAACCGAATAGCCAACGCGGTACGTTTCTCGAAAGCTGTTGCTTTGGTTGGACCTCCGGGCGTGGCTAAATCGAGAATCTGGGAATCGGTTTTTGACAAAGCTCGCCAAGAGCCGGCCTCTTTCGGCTTCAGCAAACCCCCTTCATATGTTTGCTTCACTGCAGAAGTTGATTGGACCGCCAGGACTCTAATTGGCGGATATTATCCGCAGAAGGGTGGAGAGCTCGCGTTCAAGGAAGGCCTCTTTCTTCAAGCGATAAGAAACAATCAAGTTTTCTGGCTTGAAGAGATGAATAGAGCGGACTTGGACCGCGTGCTCGGCCCCATCTTGACGTTCCTTGCTGGTCAGAGCGTCGACTTAGGCCCAACGCACTTGGGCGAAGATTCCGAAATCAACCCTGTTAAGCAAATGACATTAGCTTGGGTAGATGACGATCAAAGCCAAGTGAAGGAGAATAACTCCCAAAGAATTTATTGCGTGGGCCGAGATTGGCGGATGTTTGGAACTTACAACAATGTCGATCGCGGACGCGTATTTCCAATGGGCTCTGCGCTTTTGAGACGATGGGCAATTGTGCCCATTGCACCGATTGGTTCTAACGAATTTAGGAAGTTGCTGGTGAGCCGTGGGACGAGAACCCCCGTGACTGAATTGCTGACTACAGCATATGCCGCGCACCTGACGGCATTACCAATCGGCCCGGCTCCTTTCCTCGACATAGCGAAATTTGTCATGTCGGAGTCAGAGAAGGCCAACGGCGATCAGCTATCAAGCGAAGAAAGACAATCTATCTGCGACGCGTATATTCTTTACTTGGGTCCACAGTTATCGCGCCTAGATCCGGAAACCAGAGAAGAGTTTTTCAAAACTCTTGGGGGCATATTTGGCCAAGAGCTCGCTTCAGAAGCTGCAAACTTCTGACGATTTTTCTGCTTCGATACCGTGGGACGGATTACTTGCGCTTGCGTCCCACTGGTCCGGCGGAGGGACTATTTCCGATTGGATTGGTGCAAGCGACTGGGACATTCATAGAGAGTGGTCGCCCGCAATCGCTCGCGCGAGGATGGCCCAAGCAATTCTTCTTCATATACAAGAGAGCCAAACGAAATATTTGCCCCGCCACTATGGCGAATGGTTGGATGCAATAAGTCAGCAGACTCGACGGAGCGTTAGCTACTCTCCGATTCCGACTGCTCACACTGACTGGGCCGCCACGCTCTCGAGCTTCGGCGTATATCCATCTGACCAGTATATTGAACGGCGATCTGAGCAAGACTCAGATACTAGTTTTATCAGGGTTATGAGATGGACAGCGCGTGAAGTATTGCAAGCTGACGCCTTTGTTCGCTCAAAACTTTCGCGCAACCCCTTAACTCCGCGCACGAGATCACAATTCGAAGTTGTTGAGCAAATTGTTGAAGGCCGAACTCGCAACAGCGGCACTCCATCCGATTTCGATATTGAAGTATGCCGTTCCGCAGGTGGGATATGGCTTATCCTAGCGAGAATAGCTCAGCTCTTAATCAGTCTCTCAAATGGTGGAGCGAAGGCACAGCTTTTCGCTTTACGTCCCATTTTACCTGAATTTTCTCATCAGTTGTTCGAGTTAGGTGTCCTTGGCTGCGTTGCAAAGGCCGCCAACCACGCAATCGATTCAGCAGAGTGGAAAACATTCTCTCCGATCTCTGGTGCGGGTGGCGGAACCCCCGTGTTGACTATGCAAGCGCGAGAAACCTCTTGGAGCGCGTACTATCAATCAGCTCCAAAATCTTATCGACGTCCAAACAGTCCCTATCGCCAACTAACTCGATCATTGGACGGAAGGTCGCTCAGACCTGATATTTGGATAGATTGTACCAAATCAGACTTTCGCATTGAGATCGTTTTCGAGTGCAAGTATTCGCTCGACCCAACATATATTGCGACCGGCGTGCCTCAGAGCTTTGCCTATTTAACAGAGTATCCGCCAATTTCGTCTGCTCGGCGCATTCACGTCGTTGTCGGTCCAGAAGAGGTCGTAAACGAAACAACGTCATTTGAAGAACAGTTTGTAGTTACAAACCCGGCTGGAGCTCAAAAACTCGTTGCAGAAATAGTTTCAAGTAAAAGTCTTGACCTAGCATCAATTATTCTTGGGTTGCGCTGAGAGGGTCGTCGATAACTTCTGCTTCAACGGTGTCCGCCAAGGCGTGGAGCGGTACCGCGCGTCGCTCTGTGAGGGCCGCCATTATCTTTCTCTGAGCAGTTTTCAGATACTCTTTCGAAATATCCACGCCAATAAATTTTCGGTCCAAAGCTACGGCAGCAACGCCTGAGTTGCCCGCACCTACAAAGGGGTCGAGCACCAAATCATTCTTAGCTGTAGATAGTGCAATACAGCGAGCTGGAAGTGCGACCGGAAACTGGGCTCCGTGACCATCACGGCCGCTTGATGTTGATAGCGTCCACACATCTGAGAGCTTTGCCGTCTCCCAACCGTTATTTCTTCCGCCCACGGATGAAGGAAGATTGAGATACGCGCTCTTATTGAATATTGGTGTGCGTCGTTTCGTTAAATGAAGAACGTATTCAAGATTGCGACTTACTCGCGATTCTTGAGGTTCTGGCAGCGTACTAGGCTTCGCCCAAGTAATTACTGATTTGATGTAGAAACCGAGTCGGCTTGCGCGTTCAGCAATTCGGGATGGAATTAAGCACTGCTCACCGTCCTTCAAATACGCATGCCCGGCACTATAACGTCGGCAGTCATAGTCTTTCCAACCTCGTTTCTCCTTACCCTGCATTGCACGAAGCGCTTCGACCGCACTTCCTCGAATTTGCGTTCTGGTGTTGAATGAATCCATCACGTTCCACCAAACGGACCCGCCGATTTTCAGAACACGATAGACTTCGTGCAGCAGCTCAGTTGAATGTCGAATAAATGCCTCAGGAGTTTGCTCGTGCCCGTAAACACAATCGGCGCCGTCAGCCCACTTTACCTGTTTCGCATCTTTATAAATGCGAAGACCCCAATAGGGAGTGGATGTTACAACGCACTGAACGGACTCTGAAGGAAGAGCACGGAGAAACTTGAGTGCGCATTCGTTTTTTAAAGAGAACCCGTCACGGTTCACCTGGATAGACCCGGGTTTACCAACCGCTTCGATCTCAAGGAGATATCGAATTACCTTGCTGCGCGGGACGAAAGTTTCCGCGAAGGCGTCCTGTTCTAGAAGTCTCAAAACATCTTGGATTGAAAGAGTTCGTTTGCCACCTACAACTCGACGAATAAACGTAGGTGAAAAGCCCACAACCTTTGCAACCTTCTCGATTGCAAACGATGCACTCCTTCCCTCGAACATCCCCAAGTCGAGAGAAGTGATTGGTGTCTCCGGTTTTATATCTGGCAGCTTATTAGCGTGCCCCCGTGGACGCGTTTCACGCTTTGCACGCTTTGCACGCTTTGGAGTACGTGCTGATCGAGCTGGACGCGGCATCCTAGGAACTTTCACTTTCGAAGCGGTGCACAAGGCGAATCATCGCACAACGTAACGCGGTCGCACAGATACGTCGGCGGCCAAAGCTATGCTGTTGCGAAACATAAGGGCGAGGCGTGGTGCCGCGGCGCAATGCCCCGAGCCGAACTGCCAACTATTCAAGGCCTTAGCGTAGATCAGGAGAGCCCGTCTGCCATTCGCCGTAATCCTTTTCGCGAAAAGAAGTCGTAGATTGCGCCAAGGGCCATTCGCCGCAATTCGTTTTGGCAGCGCCAATCGCGGAAGCCGGAAGAAAACGCACAATATGCAGTTGCCGAAGGCGCGGGGCTTCGCATCCCCCTTATTGCGTGAGGCTCCGGGGGGAACCGAGTTAGGCGGGGGCCCCGCCAGAATGCTTGCGGTTGCTGCTCCGGTGGCGCGTGGTCGTATTTTGACGCGAGATCGTGACACCCCACGAGTCCGCACCGAAATATGCTGTGTGGCCTTCTGTGCAGGCCGGTCCCAGGACGGCAAGACTTGTTGAGCGTGTTGAACTTGGCGTATTCACGCTCAACGGACGTAACGCTTTGATCCGCATGCCTTGTTGACGACGTTGAGCGTGTTGCACGAGTTTCTATAAGAGGGGGGTGAAAACCACGTGTGTAGTCGCTTCCGACTATCTGTTTTCTCCTGTCCTTATGTAACTAAGCTCAACATGCTCAACACGTTCAACAAGTGAACCGGATCAAACGCTTAGGAAATTGCTACACGCTCAACGAAGCTCAACAACGTTCAACATTTTCGGTAGCGACATAGCCCGCGCCGGTCTGCTCGCCGATACGGATGCCGCGCACGTACCTCCAACCGAGACCATTGACCATTACCGCGCGCAAGCGTTGCGCGGTCGCCTTAGTGGCGCGAGGCCTTTCAAACCTGACCGCGTCCAATAGCTCGGACGTGAACACCTTGTTGGCCGGCCTTGGCTCGATCGCGTCTTCGGCACCCGCGTCATAGTTCTTCTCGTCCTCCTCGCGCTGTCGCAGGAAGTCGCGAATTTCATCGATCCAGGGGTCGGCCGCAGTCTGCTCTGCCTGACGCTCCGCGGCCACGGCCCACAGCTCGCGCGGCAATACGTCTTGCGCGGCCTCGGATTCCATCTGAGCAGCTTCCGCCCATAGCTGGTCTCTGTCGCGCGCAATGGGCGTAACATCGATCTCCTGCTCAAGCGTCAGCGGCCAGAAGCGGCGATTTCCGGTACTGTCCAAGAGGTATCCACCCTCGTTGGCCGTGCCGATGAATACACAGCGGCGCGGTACGTCGCGAACAGTTCGGTCGTAGGGATCGCGCATGCGGTCCACTGCGCGCGAGCAGAACGCCTTAAGCGTGTTCACGTCGGCGCGGCGCAGGCCGTCAATTTCCGCGAACTCCTGGACCCAGATTCCGCGCAGGAGCATTGCGGCATCCTTGCTACTGAGATCACCAAGGTCCGCGTCTGAGAACCAGTTGTCACCGAAAAGCATGCGGACGGCGGTGCTCTTGTTCCAGCCTTGTGGCCCTAGCAGCACAGGCATCGTATCGAACTTGTGTCCTGGCCTGCGCATGCGGCGAACTGCGCCGACCATGAAGCATCGCGAGACTGCTCGCACGTAGTCATCGTGACCACAGTTGAAGTAGTTGCCGAACAAGCTCTCCACGCGCGGCACGCCGTCCCACGTAAGGAACCGCAAGTACTCGTTCACCGGGTTGAACTTGTTGCCGAGTGCGAGGGTCATTACGGCGTCGAACAAATTTTCCTTTGAAGGTTCGAAGGCGTTCTTCTTGTAGCGCTCCATAATCATGAGCCGAAGTAGCCGCAGAATATGATCGTCAAGCACGCGGCCGAAAGTGTCATCCCAGGGCAACGGGTCGCCCTTGAAGACAGCGATCTGCTTAAGCTCGTCCCATGCGGGATTGAGCGCGCTAAGCTGCACAGTCGCGATGGCATTCAGTAGCGTGTCCCTCGCGAACTTTTTGTCGTTCACCTTTAGCGAACGGCCCTTTTCTTCCGCAGGAATATCGAACTGCTCGTCGTCGAAGTCTTCCTCGGCCGGGGTGCGCGGGATCGCGTCTTCGTGGTTCGCTTCAACTAGGAACTTGTAGAGCGTGCCGACCGTAATGCCCTTCTTCGTCGCCGCGTCGAATGAATCCCACCGCACTTCGTTGCGCTCGCGGGCGTCGGCGTAGTTGGGATCGCGTGCGCTCCACTCAAGAAATTCTTCACGCGCTTCGCCGCCCGATGCGTGGTGACACGCCATCGCGAGACTCAGCCACTTATCGTGATCGCGAAAGTTTTCCGGGTCCAGCAGGTCGAGCATCTTGCCGACCTCCTCTGCCGAGTGCTCGCCGCCGCCGTGCGTTTCGACGCGATCCGGCTTTGCAATCAGTTCGATCAGCCTTTCCGGCGCGGCGGGCGCTTCCGCGAATCCCGGCGACGACGCATCGTGAAGGTAGGGCTTGCGCGTATCCGGATGGATCGATCCGGGCGCGACAACCTGACGGCCCTGCGACTTGAACTCGACGCCGGGGTACTGCTTGATGCCGTTGCGCACCGCGACCGTCGCGTTCTTCGCCACGTAGTAGTGTGAACCACCGCTGCCCGTGACGACGTGCGGCCACTCCGAAACATCGAGACCAAGATCAAAGCAGAGGTCCTCGAAGCCTTGATCTCCACCGTTGCGCGGGTCCACATCGATCACGAGCTGATCGGAGCGCAAACGAACGCCGACATTGTTGCCGAACTTTACAGCCCGGGAAGCTACGCCCGTCGGATTGTAATTGCGGTTCGTCCAGTTCTTGTGAAGTGGCTCCTTGCTCACGCCGTTCAGCGGGAGCAATTCGAAGCCCGCATCGATTAGCGGCGCGAGTGCCTCGCGCTTCGGATCAGTCGCCTTAGGCATCGTAAATCTCCTTCCTCAGTTCACGCATGCGCTGCGAGAGCGCGATGCTGCGCAGCCGGTCCCAGTGCCTGGGCGAGACGCGGTCGCGGAGGTCGGAGATACGGTCGAAGGCCTGCTCAGTCGCCCGTCTTAAATTGGCGGGCACCTCTACGAGTTCGTTAAACAGCGAGATGCGGCAGGCGAACCTGCGGGCTCGCTCACGCGCCAACAGCGCGGGGTCGTCTGCGTAGGACGGCGCAATGAGTCCGTCCTCCAATTCGTTGAGGTCATCGACCCTGCCCGGGATCAGCCAGAAGCAGGTCGGCTCGGACGATGGCGTATCGCTGTCTGTCGTCGCGGCATCATCGCGGTTCTTCATCGTTCTTCTCCTCTTGGGGCCCGGCACCGCTTCCACGGTTCCGGGCCTCGTTGCTTTTGGCGTCAGCGAGTCGCCGCGCGCTTCGGCGGGTTGTTGAAGCGGCGGTAGATCGCGTCCGGCTCAAGACCCTTAGGTCGGCGCTCCGCGTTCTTCAGCGACGCGCGAACGTCGGCGACGGTCGGCTTCGGGCCGGGGTTCTGCTTGATCCAGTTGCGCACCCAGCCGAGCGAGCGCTCGGCGTCGATGAACTCCTGCGCCAGCTCGGCGCAGCCGGCGTCCTCGCATGCCTGGTGGATTTCCTGTTCGACACTTTCCTTCGACATTCACTTCACTCCATCTGTTGGGGTTGCTGTCTGGAGAGTTGGCGACCCGCCGCCCACGGAGAGCACGACGGGCCGCCGTGGCCGGCGGTTTGCGAGGTGTCGGAGGCGTGCCGCCGGCTAGCTTCAATTCTTTGGGGCGGGCATCGTCTTCAACAGGCCGAGCACTGCGCGCGGGTCCGCGCCGCGGCGGCGCGTGATCCCGACGCCATCCTCTGCGGCCTGACGGATAAGCGCCTCCTCCTCGTGTTCAAGTTCGAGTCGCTCGTCGGCGAGCCGCATGAGTTCGAACTTCCGGTCATCGTCGCTCATCGGGCCTTCGTTGAACTCCGCCTCGGCGTCGATCTCTCGCTCGATGGCCTCGACGAGCGCGTCCTGGTGCATCCACGCGATGACCGGCAGCGCCTTCGCGAGCTGCGGGATGTATCCTTCGACGTTGAAGCCGTGCAGCGGCTGGTTCGGCCACTTCGGATCGGCGCCGCGCTTAAGCAGTTGCGACACGTCGGGACGGCCCTCGGCGGCCAGCTTCTGGACGTGGGCGCGCGCGATCTCCTTTGCCTTCTGCGCCGGAATAGGCGCGGCCTTCGTACCGCGCACTGTGGCGTCGAGGTCCCTGATCTGTCCGCGCAGGCGCTCGACGGCGTCCACAAGGGACTCGGACTTGCCCGGCTTCGCCTTCTTCGGCTCGGCGAGCGGGAGCTCCGCGCCGCGCGGAAGTTCTTCGAGGTAGCGCGTGACTGCGTTCGCGACGCCCGCCGTCGCGTTCCACTCGTCTGAGATGCGCTTGTACTGGAAGCGAGCGCGCTCCAGCTTCTCGGCGGCAAGCTGGACCCGCTTCTCGGCGGCCTCGCTGCGTGAGGTGTCGCGCACGCGCGTCACGTCGCCCGTGTCGGCGTCGCGCCGCTCCACCGTGCGATTGTTTCGGGCTTCGTACTCGCGCATCTCGACGAGCTCGCGCTCCGAGGCCTGGTGCGCCTCCTTAGCCTCGTTCGTGCGCTTCGAGGCGCCCTGCAACTTGTCGTATGCCGCGTCGCGCAGGTGTTCGATGTGGTCGAGATGTTCGGCCACCGCGGGCGCGGCGGCGAGCATCGCTTCGACCGGGTCTTCGTTCAGTCCATTCTGATGGCTCACGTCGATAACTCCGTCCAAGTGTTGATCTTGAACGGAACGTGCCGCGGACCGGCTTCGCTGTAATACGTCCTTAAATAGCTCCGCGGAATTAGCTGACTAAGCTCTTGCGACGGAAGAGTATCTGCCCAAGCGGCAACGTGAGCACAACTCCGCGAGAAGACGGCCCGTGTCGGCAGAAAGATCGACGGAATCGTCTAGCAACAATTCCACGAAGTCCGGCGCTGCTTGGAAAACGCGATCCTCGGATTCAACGATGAGGAGCTTCACTCGTCGTTCGACGAGCGGTCGAGCGTCTGAAAGCGCTGCGATGATTTCTTCAATCTTATCAAGATTGCCACGGAGGCCAAGCGAGAATCCAGCGGTCTTCCAGAGATGAACGCTGAACGAGAGGAGGCGCTGCACTAGCTCAGCGGGTTCTGCGGGCTTCTTGTCAATAACACCATTGCTCCATTGGTCATGAAGTTCCCTCAGCTTCTTGAGCAGGCTCGTCAGTTGGTACTTCCAACGAAGATTTTCGTAGACTTTATGAATCGGCCGACGCCACGTGCCGCGCCGCCGAAATTCTTCACGGCCTTCCGGTGTTCGCAGATCGACGGGAATGGCCTTACGTTGTTTCTCCCGCTCGCGATATTCGTTGAGTGATCTCCTTTTATCATTGAGGGCATTCACCACGCTGGTACCGTCAAGACCGGTTTCCTCTGCGATTTCGGTGATAAGATTTCTTATCTCGAGCTCATTGTCAGTGAACTGTTCGTTGTTGGGGTCCGAGTAGTCGACTCGTTTTCTTCCGAACAGTTCACGCCAGGGACGAACGATATTCTCATTAATATAGCGCTCTGTGCGACGATATTCCCAGAGCGCGGGACCGGGCTTGCCGCGTGCTGACCACTCGGGGAAGCGACGACGCGCGGCGACTTCTGACCACGCGGATGCGAGGGCCACTCTCGCCTTCATACGCATCTTTTCATTTTCGCTCAGGAAGTAACTGGCAAGGCTGCCTAGGTCACTCTGTTCACGAAGGGCGCTCTCGATCTCGTGCCAGTTCGATGGTTCGTCGTCGGACTTTGCTCGGGCACTCTGCATCTGTCTTGTCCCAACTGCCCGGTCGCCGCTCCAAACGGCGCCGGGCTTTTTTCCTTCCCGGTCGGGCTACCGGTGGACAATGACGAGGAGTCAATCCCGGTTCTACTATCATTTGAATCGCATTAACCTTCGCGGCCGAAGTGCGCGCACGCGCGATTCCGCCGCGAACAGAAAACTGCTCCAGCGCCGAAAACGGTACTTATGCGGTACTTAGAAAAACGCTCCCGTTGGAGCGTTGGTGCCCCTGGCCGGAATCGAACCAGCACGGCTTTTGGCCACCTGATTTTGAGTCAGGCGCGTCTACCAGTTCCGCCACAGGGGCACCCGGAACGGGCGCAGTTATAGCGGCGCTTCCGCCCGCTGCAAGCCGCGATTGCGGCCAAGAAATACGCCAAGAAAAAAGCCATGGAATAGACACGGGAAGCAGGCTTCGTTACGCCAGCGCCGATGACCAAGAAACCGATCAAACCTGCCAATGCCGCCTTCGCCGCGGCATTCTTGATGTTCGCCGCACTCTGCGGCGCCTGGTACTTCGAATACGTCCTGAAATATCTGCCCTGCCCGCTCTGCTATCAGCAGCGCATTCCTTATTACTTCGCGATCCCGCTCGGCATTCTGATCGGCGCGTTCGCTATCTTTGGCGGCAGCCGGCAACTTGTCCGCGTTGGGCTTTATCTGCTCACGCTGATCCTGATCGTCAGCGCCGGCATGGGCGTCTATCACGCGGGCGTCGAATGGGGTTTCTGGCAGGGGCCGACTTCGTGCGCGGCAGGCGCGCCGTCATCGGCGCCGATCGGCAACATTCTCGAATCGCTCGGCAAGACACGCGCCGTGCCCTGCAACGAAGCGGCATGGCGTCTCTTCGGCATTTCGCTTGCTGGCTATAACGCGCTGGTCTCGGCGTTTGCAGCATTGATTGCTTTTGCTGGCGCGCGCCGCGCGTAAACTTACGCTTCGAGTTCTGCGTCCCAATAAAGATAATCGAGCCAGCTCTGGTGCAGATAGTTCGGCGGAAACAGCCTGCCGTTCTTGTGCAGGTCGTTCACGCTCGGCTGGAACGGCATCTGATGCGGCCACATATTCGCTTTGGCCGGCAACATTCCACCCTTCTGCAAGTTGCAGGGCGAGCAGGCAGTGACGACGTTGTCCCATGTCGTCTGTCCGCCATGCGAGCGCGGGATCAAATGATCGAAGGTGAGTTCTTCCTTGGTGCCGCAATACTGGCAGGAGAAGCGGTCGCGCAGGAAAACGTTGAAGCGGGTGAAGGCCGGGTGGCGCGAGGGCCGAACAAAAGACTTTAAGGAAACAACGCTGGGCAGACGAAACTCCGCCGTGGGACTTCGCACCGCCTTGTCGTAGAGCGCGACCGTGTTCACGCGATCTAAAAAGACAGCCTTGATCGTGTCCTGCCACGACCAGATCGAAAGCGGGTAATAGCTGAGCGGACGGAAGTCCGCGTTCAGAACCAGCGCAGGCCAAGAACCCGGAGATAAAGCGCCGGGCGACAGAGAACCGGGAGAAACTCCGGGCGAAACAGCAGTGTGCAAACGCGACTCCTTGTCGAAGCCCTGCGGTCGCACGCCGCTTTCACTCAGCGCATATAGTACCGGCACCGTGTCGGCTTTGTGAAGCCGTCCGGAATCAACGTCCCCGGAAGGCTTTCTGAAGGAAAGTACCCCCGAGGCGAAGGCCGTCGGCGTCGATGCCGTGGCCGATTCCCTGCGAAAGATGCCACTCCACCGCCAGCCCCATGCCGCCGAGGCCCTGCGCCGAGAGCAAGAGCGCCTGTGCCGGGATCACTTCATCCTGATCCCCGTGCACGAGCAGCACGGGCGGGCGGGTTTTGATTTCTTCCGCGGCCTTCGCCACCGCCTCCTGATTCGATGGCGTCACCAAGACCCCCGAATAGCCGACGATCGCGGCCAGCGCCTTGCGGCGCAGGCCGGTATGCAGCGCCATCATCGTGCCCTGGCTAAAGCCAACCAGCGCCAGCGCCGACGGAGGCAGATTATTTTTCGCCAGTTCAGCATCGAGAAATTCGTCCAAGATCGGCTGCGCCTTGTTCACGCCGCGCCAGCGCTCGTCCGGATCGCGGAAGGTGAGCCCGAACCATTGCCGCCCCATCGGATGACCGGGCACCGGCTCCGGCGCATTCGGAGAAACGAACGCTGCGTCGGGCAAGAGCGACTGCCATTCCTTGCCGAGCGAAATGAGATCGTTTCCGTCGGCGCCATAGCCGTGCAGAAACACGACAAGTTGCTTGGCAGCGCCTGAGCGCGCCGCGATGCGGGGTCCGTCGATCATTTTTTTTGTTCTCCTTGCTCGACAGGCACTCCGTCGCGCTTCTTCACCGCGGCATAATAAGCCCACAACAGACGAGCCGCCACCGAGCGATAGGGTTTCCAGACCCGCGCGATCTTCTCCAACTGCTTTGCGTCTGGCCGCTTGCGCTTGTTCAGCATGATGCGGGCGGCTTCCTGCAACGCAAGATCGCCGGAAGCGAACGCATCGGCGTGACCGACGCAGAACATCAGATAGATATCCGCGGTCCACGGGCCGATGCCTTTGACCTGCACGAGCTGCATATGCGCTTCTTCCGCCGGCATATGCGCGAGCGCATCGATATTCAGATGCTCGTCGCGCACCGCGCGCGCGATGTGCCGGAACGTTCTGATCTTCGGCATGGAAAGGCCGACGCGCTGCAGCTGTGGCGTGCGTGCCTTCAGGATCGCGTGATGATCGAGCGGCGCGAACTTCGATTCGAGACGCCCCCAGATAGAGGCCGCCGCAGCGACCGATAATTGCTGGCCACAGATAATCCGCGCGAGACCGGGAAAGCCGCCGTCGCGCCTACGCATCGGCGGATGGCCGGTAAGGCGCAGCACCTCGACAAAGCGCGGGTCGAGCACCAGCAGATTTTCCAGCGCTTCTTTTAAATGTTCTTCGGTGTCGATACGGACAGGCATTCCGGGGCGAAACCATCTACAAGACGCGGGATATTGCAACCCGATTCCGCGCAGGCCTGATGTCCCCTCCCGTTTTTCGCTTCGCGCCCTCGCCGACCGGGCATCTGCATCTCGGTCACGCGCTGTCTGCTATTCTTAATTTTGAGGAAGCCGAGCGCGCCGGCGCGCGTTTTCTGCTGCGCATCGAAGACATCGACCTGATCCGCTGCAAGCCGGAATTCGAGGAGTCGATCTATGAAGACCTCGAATGGCTCGGCATTAACTGGGAAGCACCGGTACGGCGGCAGTCCGAGCATTTCGAAGAATACGCCGCCGAGTTGAGCCGCCTGGAGGCGGAACATCTGCTTTACGCCTCCTATGAAACCCGCGCGGATCTCGCACGCCTCATTACCGGCCGCGATCCCGAAGGCGGCCCGCGCTATTCGCGCGACGAGGGTTTGTCCGCCACGGAAGCGGCGGAGCGCGAAGCAGCGGGCGAACCTTACGCGCTCCGCCTCGATATGACGGAGGCACTATCGCGCGTCGAGACGCCGCTGTTCTGGACTGAAGTGGACAAACAGGTAGAAGCACATCCCGAGCGATGGGGCGATGTCGTGTTGGGCCGGAAGCAAATGCCGGCGAGCTATCATCTTGCCGCGGTACTCGACGACGCATTGCAAGGTGTGACGCATATCGTTCGCGGCAAAGACTTGTTCGAAGCAACCGCCGTGCATCGTCTGTTACAGGAATTGCTTGGCTTGCCCTCGCCGATCTATCGGCACCACCATTTGCTGGTGGACGAGACCGGCAAGAAGCTTTCCAAACGCGATCAATCCACCACGTTGCGCGATCTACGCGAAAGTGGTGTGACAGTCACGCAGATAAGGGAAGCGATCGGCCTTTAGCCGATTCCGAGCACGAACAGCCAGAACGAAACGGTAAACAGCGAAAGCGCGGTCGATAACGTGACCGCGCCCGCAACCGTCGCGACACCAGTCTTGTAGCGCGCGGCCAAGAGATACGAATTGATGCCGACCGGCATCGACGCGAAGATCACCGCGACACCGGTCCATACCGGCGAAAGCACGAAGATATATTTTGCGAGCAGCCAGACCGCGAGCGGCAGGAGCAACAACTTCGACGCGACCACGAAGCTTGACAGTTTCACGTCACCGAAGATGCCGTATTTGCGCAGCGCCATGCCCATCGCAAACAGCGCACAGGGCACCGAGGACGCCGCGATCAGATCAACGAACTGCCGGAAGGCGCCGCTGCCAAGGGTCATGCCGGAAAGCCGTCCCGCGGCACCGATCGCGAACGCAATCAAAAGCGGGTTCAACGCAAGATTGCGCAGCAGCTTCATGAGCGCTTCGCGCGTGACCCCGGTTTCCGAACTTTCGATCATCACCATGGCCGCCGTCATCATCAGCGGCAGGTGGACTGCGATCAGCAGAAACAGCGGCACCGCGCCGGCCTCGCCATAGGCCGTCAGCACCAGCGGGATCCCGATCAGCACCACGTTCGATTGCGAAGAGGAAAAGCCGACGATCACCGCTTCGCGGCCCGGTCTCGCATAAAGCTTCCATGCTATTAGCTGCGCAAGCGACCACACGATCGCAACGCCTATGAAGTAAGAAAGCCAGTAGCCCCAGGGCGATCCTTCCGGCAGGCCTGCGCCGAGCAGCGTCTTCACGATCATCACCGGAATAGCAATCAGGAAGACGTAATCGTTCAATCCCTCGCCAGCACGCTCCGACAGCAGCTTGGACCACGCCGCGAAATAGCCGAGCGCGATCACGCCGAAGACTGGCAGGACGATTTCTGCGATGCGAGCGATCTGGGACAAGAAGACTTAAGCGGCCTTGGTCGCCCGCGCGTCGACGACGCGCACGATGTCCGCAAGAATTCGGTTCAACTCGTAATCCTTCGGCGTGAACACGGCGGCGACGCCGCATTGCTTGAGCACGTTCTCGTCTTCTGGCGGAATAATGCCGCCGACGATCACCGGAATTTCCATGCCTTCGGAGCGCATACGGCTCATCACGTCGCGCACCAGCGGCACGTGCGAGCCGGATAAAATCGACAAACCCACGACGTGCACGCCTTCTTCGAGCGCGGCATTCACGATCTCGGCGGGCGTTAAGCGAATGCCCTCGTAGACGACTTCCATGCCGGCATCGCGCGCGCGCACCGCGATCTGCTCGGCGCCGTTCGAGTGGCCGTCGAGTCCCGGCTTGCCGACGAGAAATTTCAGACGGCGCCCGAGTTTCTTCGAGACCGCATCCACGGCGACACGAACCTCATCGAGACCTTCCGTGCCGGCACGGGCGGAACGGCCGACGCCGGTCGGCGCGCGGTATTCGCCGAACACCTCGCGCAGCGCCGTGCCCCATTCGCCGGTGGTGACACCGGCTTTCGCCGCCTCGATCGAAGCCGGCATGATGTTGCGGCCTTCGGCAGCGGCACTCCGTATCGCCTCTAGCGCGCTCGCGACCTTCTTCTGGTCGCGCGCATTACGCCACGCTTTCAGCCGCTCGACCTGTTCTTTCTCGACGTGCTCCGGCACCGTCATGATCGAACCTTCGCCGGTGGTCAGCGGCGACGGCTCGGTCTCCGTGAAGCGATTGACGCCGACCACGGTCTGCTCGCCGCGCTCGATGGCCTCTAGGCGCCTGGTGTTCGATTCGACGAGCTTCTGCTTCATGTAGCTCGATTCGACCGCCGCGACCGCGCCGCCCATTTCTTCGATCCGCGCCAGTTCTTCGAGCGCTTCTTTTTTCAGCTCGTTGACCTTCCGCTCGATTTCTTTCGAGCCGTCGAAGATGTCGCCGAAGTCGAGAAGATCGGTCTCGAATGCCACGATCTGCTGCATCCGGATCGACCATTGCTGGTCCCATGGCCGCGGCAGGCCGAGCGCCTCGTTCCATGCCGGCAGTTGCACCGCGCGGGCGCGGGCATTTTTCGAAAGTGTGACCGCGAGCATTTCGAGCAGGATTCGATAGACGTTGTTCTCCGGCTGCTGCTCCGTCAGGCCAAGAGAGTTCACCTGCACGCCGTAGCGGAAGCGGCGGTGCTTTTCGTTGGTCACGCCATAGCGCTCGCGCGTGATTTCTTCCCAAAGCTCGGTGAAGGCGCGCATCTTGCAGAGTTCGGTGACAAAGCGCAGCCCCGCATTCACGAAGAATGAAATACGCCCCACCACTTCCTCGAAATCCTTGCCTTCGAGGCCGCCGGACGCCTTCACGCCGTCCAGCACCGCGATCGCGGTGGCGAGCGCGTAAGCGAGTTCCTGCGTCGGCGTCGCACCCGCTTCCTGCAAATGATAGGAGCAGACATTCATCGGATTCCACTTCGGCACTTCGCGCGTCGTGTAGAGAATGGTGTCCTTGATGAGCCGCATCGAGGGCGCCGGCGGGAATACGTAAGTCCCGCGCGAAAGATATTCCTTGATGATGTCGTTCTGCGTGGTGCCCGAAAGCGCGGTCTTCGGCTGATTAGTCTCTTCAGCCAGCGCGACATACATCGAGAGCAGCCACGCCGCGGTCGCGTTGATCGTCATCGAGGTATTCATCGAGCCGAGCGGTATGCCGTCGAACAGTGTCCGCATATCGCCGAGATGCGAGATCGGCACGCCGACCTTGCCGACCTCGCCCTTCGCGAGAAGATGATCGGAGTCGTAGCCGGTCTGCGTCGGCAGATCGAAGGCGACCGACAACCCGGTCTGCCCTTTGGCGAGGTTCGAGCGGTAGAGCTTGTTCGAATCCGCGGCCGTTGAATGGCCGGCATAGGTGCGGATCAGCCACGGCGCTTCTTTCGGCTTAGCGGAACTCGAACTCGTACTCTTTTTTTCAGCCATCTTGTCAGCCATCTTGACCGCTATGGGGCCGGCCCCGGCCGCTGCCATAAGTAAAAACGCGGGCGCGGTTTTCCTGCAATGCAGCATAACCCCTAGCACGGTCTACGATCACGCAAAATCGACCAGCGCTGAGGCTCCGGCGCACTAGACCGCACGAGTGCGTCGCGGCAATCTATTTTGGTGAAAAACAAGCGGGTCTATGCTCCGGCCAGAACCGGCGGCGGCCCATACCGGAGCGGAGAGAGTAACCATGTGGATTAGAGGGGCATTTCTTGCCGTAGGTCTCGCGCTGGCAATGGTCGCACCGACGACGCCGGTGCAAGCGCAAGAGGTCTCGTTCGACATCACGAACGACCACGGCCAAGACATTCAAATCGAGTTTTATTCGGAAGATCGCAACCATGCATGGCCCGGCGGCGGCAAGGCCTACAACCTGCCTCGCGCCCGCCAGGATAAGTGGACGCTGTCCTGCCGCCGTGGCGAGAAGATCTGCTACGGCGCCTGGGTAAAGGGTGCCGCGCAGACTTATTGGGGCGTCGGCCCGAACCGCAAATATAGCTGCGAGACCTGCTGCGTAACCTGTACCGGCGGCACGCTCGCGCGCACGCTGACGCCACCGAGAGGCCGCTAACGGCAACGCCGCGCTCGAATAATTCTTTCGTAGCGATCCAAAAAAACCGGCGGGGTAACCTGCCGGTTTTTTATTCAGCGAATACAAAAATTTGATCTCGCGTGAAGCGCAATCGCACTAGACGCTGCATTGCGGAGGAATAATCTCCCGCCCGCCGCGCGAATGCGGCCTTCAAGTGGAGACTGCGATGGGGTTCAAACGACTTTTGCTGGCGCTTGGCGTGGCGCTATTCCTGCCGATTGCCTCATTGGCATCGGCGCAAGACATTACGTTCAGCATCACCAACAAATCCGATTACGACATCCAGATCGAGTTCTATTCGCAGGACCGCAACCATGCGTGGCCCGGCGGCAATCAGGCTTACAATCTGGGTTCCGGCGACGATAGCGATTACAAGCTTGCCTGCCGTTCAGGCGAGAAAATCTGTTACGGCGCCTGGGTCAAAGGCAGATCGAGCACTTATTGGGGCGTCGGCCTGGACAACAAGCAATCATGCAGCGCCTGTTGCCAAAACTGCGGCGACGGCAATCTTTCGAGAACACTGACCAATCCAGAATAAATTAAAAAAGCCGGCGAGAAGTTCTCACCGGCTTTTTCCTTCCGTCTGGCGGAGGCGTCAGCCTCTGCGCACCAGTCCGATGACGAACAACAGGATGACCGCGCCGATGGTCGCGGCGATGATCGCACCGACGATGCCGCCGCCGAGCGAAATGCCAAGCCGCGGGAATAGCCAGCTCGCAATCGCGGCGCCGACAATGCCGACGACGATGTTGCCGATCAGTCCGAAGCCGAAGCCCTTCATGATCACGCCGGCCAGCCAGCCTGCTACCGCGCCTACGATCAGTAGAATGATGATGCTGTTTAGATCCATAGCCCCCGTCCTCCTTGGTGTTCGCGGTTGCCCGCTTTGATTTCTTCGCAGCCGCTGATGACGCACCCACGAATCTTGCGTTAGACGAAAGGATAATAGGCCGGTTTCGGCCCGCTGCGCGAGAGGCGCAAACGATAAGTGGAAAAGTCGTTGTGCAGTGCCGTCAGCGAACCGCCACGCGGTGCGACACGCGGCGCAGAACCAGTGCGGCGAGAAGCAGCGACGCGGCAAACCCCACCGGCAGCTTCACGAATGGAAAGCTCGCGATCAAAAGCATGACGCCTGCAAGCACTGGAATCTCATAGCGCAGAAACCCACGCGACATTCCGAGCGCGATCAGGAACGCGGCCGGAATCGTGATCGTCACCATGTCGTAGAGATAGATGTAGGGCGTTGCCAACAGGACGCCCGCGCCGAGTGCTGCTGCTTTCAACGCAAAAGCGTGCGCGCGATTTCTCCAGATCATCCAGATCAAAACCGCAATCGCGGTTGAAAGCGCGATCTGCACGCTCCAGGCAATCCACTCGGCCGCTCCCAACGTGCGTGCGAGCGCAAACAGACTTTGCATCTTTTCGATTTCGGCACGGCCTTCCGAAAGAAATGCCTTCGACGTCACCGGCAGCCAGCTTGCGAACGCGAGCCAAGGTTCAAAGCCGTAGGCGATGATCGAAGCGCTCGCCAGCGCAAGCGCAGTGAGCCCGGCTACGAAAAAAGTACGCCAGTACCCCGCGGCCGCAAGTGCTACCGGAAACAGAATCCCGAAATGCGGCTTGTAGGTGAGCAAGCCGAGACAGAGGCCCGCTAGCACCGGACGCTTCTCTAAAAATACAAGTGTCAATCCGATCAGCGCCGCGGTGAGAAATCCGTTCTGGCCGACCAGCACGTTTGCAACAAGCGCGGGTGCGGAGAGCGCGAGCAGATAACCGACGTTGCTTGCAGCAGCCAGCCGCACCGCCGCGAGAAACGGCAGAAACGAAACTACCGACCAGCCCGCGTGCGCGGCGGCATAGGGCAAAGCTGCGAGCGCTGACGCGACGAAGAGATAGAACGGGGGATAGTGCCAGCCGTAGTAGCCTTTGAAGTCGTAGCCGAGGACCTGGATCTCCATCTGCTTGTGCGTCGGCCAGTCGTAAGCGCCAACCGGCGTGCCCTGGAGCGCGAGTTTTCCGGCGGCATAGACATTCAGAAAATCGGTCGAGACGAACCGCCCCGCCGTATCCCAGAGCCAGCTTCCGGTGGTGAGCGCGGTCGCGAGCCAGACCAGATTGGCCACGCAGAACGCGAACAGAAACAGCTCGAACCACTTGGGCAAGGTCGAGGTTGAAGCGGATGACGTCGCGGCGGTTTGAGGCATCGCTACAAATTAGCCGTCCCCGCTTGCGGAAGGCTTAAGTCTGTTGCTTCGCCAATAGGCACATTGCGCTGCAACATTCTTTGGGTCATTCTTCCCGCCCACCAATTGAGACATTTTCTTACCGGAGCAGCCATGTCGGCCGTCACGAAGTTGCAGACAGGTCCCAAGGATCTTTACGAGATCGGCGAAATCCCGCCGCTCGGTCACGTTCCGCCGAAAATGTACGCGTGGGCGATCCGCCGCGAGCGTCACGGCCCGCCTGAAGAATCCATGCAGATCGAGGTCGTGCCGACATGGCCGGTCGGCGACGAAGACGTGCTCGTGCTCGTGATGGCAGCCGGCGTGAATTACAACGGCGTCTGGGCGGGCTTGGGCCAGCCGATCTCGCCCTTCGACGTGCACAAGCAGCCGTTCCATGTCGCGGGCTCGGACGCGTCGGGCATCGTCTGGGCGGTCGGCGCGAAAGTGAAGCGCTGGAAAGTCGGCGACGAGGTCATCGTTCACTGCAATCAGGACGACGGCGACGACGAGGAATGCAACGGCGGCGATCCGATGTTCTCGCCCTCGCAGCGTATCTGGGGGTATGAGACGCCGGACGGCTCGTTTGCGCAGTTCTGCCGCGTGCAGTCGCGTCAGTTGATGCCGCGTCCGCAACATCTCACGTGGGAAGAGTCGGCCTGCTACACGCTGACGCTTGCCACCGCCTACCGTATGTTGTTCGGCCACGCACCGCACACGATCAAGCCGGGCGACTACGTTCTGGTCTGGGGCGCATCGGGCGGCCTTGGCGTGTTCGGCATTCAGCTTGCCGCGGCAAGCGGCGCGCATCCGATCGGAATCATCTCCGACAACGACAAAAAAGATTACGTGCGCAGTCTCGGCGCCAAGGGCGTCATCAACCGCAAAGATTTCAAGTGCTGGGGCCAGATGCCCACCGTGAATACGCCTGAATATAACGAGTGGGTGAAAGAAGCCCGCAAGTTCGGCAAGGCCATCTGGGAAATCACCGGAAAGAAAGATGTCGATATCGTCTTCGAACATCCCGGCGAAGCGACCTTCCCGGTTTCGTGTCTCGTCGTGAAGCGCGGCGGCATGGTCGTGTTCTGCGCGGGCACTAGCGGATTCAACATCACCTTTGACGCGCGCTATGTCTGGATGCGCCAGAAGCGCGTGCAGGGCTCGCACTTTGCGCATTTGAAGCAGGCTGCGGCCGCGAACCAGTTCGTGCTCGACCGCCGCGTCGATCCCTGCATGAGCGAAGTATTGCCGTGGAAGGAAATTCCGAGCGCGCACACCAAGATGTGGAAGAACCAGCACAAGCCCGGCAACATGGCGGTGCTGGTCAACGCGCAGCGCCCCGGTATGCGCACCTTCGACGACGTGATCGAGGCTTCCGGAACGAAGGTCTAGGCCTTCTTTCTCCGCTTGGTCTTCTTCGGAACCTTGTTGATCGCGGGCGCGTAGCGCGCGTCCTGGATCGCTGCGTTCAATTCGCCGCCATAGATGAAGATCGACGCCGTCGTATAGAGAAACACGACCGCGACCATGAACGACGCCAGACCCGCATAGGTTGTGACGTAATTGTAGGAAAAGCGGCCGAGGTAATAGCCGAAGGCCGCGCCCGCGATCAGCCACAATACGAGTGTGACGATGATGCCCGGCGCAACCTGGCTGAGCGTGCGCTTGCCCGCAGGCAGCCACATATGAACCACGATCAGCGCGACCACGAGCACGGCGGAAGCCGTTGCATAGCGCACGAAGGCGGCGATGCCGCGAAACGGCTCCAGCGCCGGCACGAACTTCACCGTCGTCTGCCACATCAGCGGCCACAGCACGACGAGAAACGAAAGCGCGAGCAGGCCCGCAGCACCCACCAGCACATAACCGATGGATTCCAAACGTAGCCACCAGAAATAGCGCTGTTCGCCGACATCATAGGCGCGGTTCAATCCGATCCGCAGACTCTCGATACCGCTCGAAGAGAAGTAGATCGCAAGCACGATGCCGAAGGTGAGCGCATCGGTGCGGATATTCGTGAGCACGTCATGGATTTCATTGGCGATGGGACCCGCGACTTCCTTGGGCCAGGTGTCCAGCAAAATCTGCGCGGTGTTATCGGCAAGCTCCTTCGAGCCGAAGAACGCGGCGAGCGAGGTCACGAAGATCATGAACGGAAACAGCGCCATCAGGCCCGAGAGCGCGATGTGGCTCGCAATCGCCCAGCCGTCGTCGTCGTTGAAGCGCCAGAAGGCGTCGATGGCGATACGGATAAATCTCGGCACGGGGACTCCGTTTGGATTACCCCTGCAATCGCGATTCAGATGCGAAAAAGCAAGCCGCGAGTTTGCTTAGGCTTAAGCGGCGCGGACCGCGCCGAGGAAATCGCGGATCGCGGAGTCGAGCTTCTCGGCTTCGCCGCCGAGCGCGGTGGCAAGACCGGCCACTTCGCTAGCCGTCGAGGTCGCGCCCGCCGCCGCCGCCTGCACCGACTTCATCGCGCCCGCGCCGGCATCAGCATCGTTCGATGCGCGCCCGACGTTTTCTGCAATCGAGACTACTGCTGCGTTCTGCTCTTCGATCGCAGAGGCAATGGACGAGGCAATCGCCGACATTTCCTCGATCACCGTCGAAACCGTGTCGATGGCGGTCGCGGCATCACCCGAGGCTTCCTGAATCGCGCCGATCTGATGGGCAATATCTTCGGTCGCGCGCGCGGTCTGCGAAGCGAGCGATTTCACTTCCTGTGCGACCACCGCGAACCCCTTGCCGGCATCGCCGGCACGCGCGGCCTCGATGGTGGCGTTCAGTGCGAGCAAATTGGTTTGCGCCGCGATCGACTGGATGAGGCCGACCACTTCGCCGATCCGTGACGCCGCGTCGCCGAGATACCGCGCGGTTCGCGACTTCGGTCGAAGTGGAAGTCTGATGCGCGACTTCGGAAACGGATACCGAAAGCTGTTCGGTAGCGACCGCAGCCTGCGCGACGTTGGCAGAAGCCGCCCCCGCGGCCTGTCCCGCACGCACGGCTTCGCTATCGACATTGCCGGCCGTGTTTTCGAGTTTGTCGGCGGCGCTCGTCAGCTTCTGGGATGCCTGACGCACAGCGCCAAGGCCCGCACTCGCACTATCGCCGAAACCGCGGATCAATTCTTCGACCGTGCGGACCCGGCGCTCGCGCTGGCTCGACGCATCGGCCTGCTCGCCTTCGAGGCGCTTGCGCTCGCGGGCATTATCGCGGAACACGACGACGGTACGCGCCATGACGCCGATTTCGTCGCGGGCATTGACCGCCGGAATGTCGGCAACGGTCTCCCCGCCGGCGAGACGGCGCATGACGTCGGACAGGCCGCGCAGCGGGCCGGTAATGCTGAGACCGATCAGCCAGTTCAGCGCAAGCCCGAGCATGATGACGGCAATGCCGACGCTGATGATGATGTTGCGCGTGCGCGCTTGCGACGCGGTAAGCGCGAACGCGGCAGATGCCTGCGCCTGCTTGGCGTGGATGATGATGTTGTCGGTCGAGTACTGCATATCGACCGTCGAGTTCTGAATCACGGTCGACTGCGTGCTTACGACCCTCATTTGCGAAATCCACTCGCTGAAGTCGTCGCGGTACTTCTCGAGCGCCACGCTGATCTGCTCCTTTAAAGCGGCAGGCAGCGCGGCCTTGGTCAGATGCCCGGTGAACATCGCAAGCTCACCGTAGATCTTGTAGGTGGCGCTGAGATCCGTGGAGAGGAGGAACTCCATCTCATAGCGGCGAAGCTGCGAGAGCGACGCGATCAAGCGAAGCGAGTCGATTTCCGTCATCTTCGCAGTATCGCTCGTGACAAGCTGTTCGACCTTAGCCGCCGCCGCAGCAAAACTGGCCCGAATTCCCTGATCTTCCGAGAAACCGAGTTCGTTCTTGGCCTTGGTCAGGAACTCAAAGTTCGAGCGCAGCGAAACCAGCGAGCCGCGCAAGTTTGCAATCGCTTTCGCATCGCGGCGCTCGGCGTGTTTCTCGATGGTGGTGAGATTTTCGAGTGCGATACCGAGCTGGTCGTAGAACGCCTGCTTCAGGGTCGAGTCTTTGCCCTCGACATAATCCTTTACCGAGACGCGCATCTGCGCGAGCGCGCTGTTGAATTCTCGGCTTGCGTTGGCGAGATCGCTGGAATTCTGCACGGTATCGAACGCGGCGCCGACATTGCGCTCGCCGTTCGCGAAAAAGATGCCGATGACGACAAGACCAACCACCGGAATGGCGGCAAGCGTGAAAATGCGCGCACGCACCGAAAGCGCCGGTAAGCGGCGCAGAATAAAATTGGCGAACTGCGGCAACGTCATCCCCGGACCTGCGTAGCCGAGAGCGCCGCCCCGCGGATGTACCGTCCCGGGCCACGCTCAACGAAAGTTGCAGCCAGTTAAGCCCTTAGACGGTTAATGAAAGGTTGCCTCTTGCTTTTGTGCATTGCACCAATAAGGATGCGTGGCATACCCCTGTTAAAAGGCCTCCGATGACCCAAGCCGCTTCCCGCGCTGTGAAAGCCGACGCCAGTCTCCTGCCGCTGCTTCTTGAAGCGAGCGATTCCGCTGAAGCTTTGCTTACCGAGGCGGCCGCCGCGGTCCGGGCCAAGGTTACCGAAGGCGGCAAGATTTCCGCGGCCGCCCTCGAGCGCGAGCAACACGCCGTACACGGCTATGCGTGGCTCGCGACCTACGTGGCATCGGTCCGCCAGCTTGCCGCCTACACCGGCCGCATGATCGAGGCGAACCGATTCGGCGAACTAGAAGAGCTGCTCGTGCGTATCGGCGCCGGCGAGTATCTCGCGCAGATTCTCGGCGGCATCCCGATGAGCCAGGGCGAAATGATTCGTCTTGCCGATCTCGGTCTTACCGATCAGAAAATTTCGGCCCGCGTTCCTCCGGCGATCAAGGAATTGATTGCCGGTAACAATGCAGAGGCACGCGCCGGCCTCGCGAAGGAAATCGCGAAAGCGCAAGGCTCGCTCACCATCGGCGATCCCGGCCTCGATGAAACGCTGAATGCCATGCGCGCGGAAATGCACCGCTTCGCGGAAACCGAAGTGGTGCCGCACGCGCACGAATGGCATCTGAAGAACGAATACATTCCGATGGAGATTATTACGAAGATGGCCGAGATGGGCGTCTTCGGATTGACGATCCCGGAGGAATTCGGCGGCCTTGGTTTGGGCAAGGAGTCGATGTGCGTCGTTTCCGAAGAACTCTCGCGCGCATGGATCGGCGTGGGCTCGCTCGGCACGCGCTCGGAGATCGCTGGCGAACTCATTCTTGGCGGTGGTACCGACGAGCAGAAGAAAAAGTGGCTGCCGAAAATCGCGAGCGCAGAAATTCTGCCGACCGCGGTCTTCACCGAGCCGAACACCGGCTCCGACCTCGCTTCGCTGAAGACGCGCGCCGAGAAGACGGGCGACACCTATAAAGTCTTCGGCAACAAGACCTGGATCACCCATCCGGTCCGCGCCGACTTGATGACACTCTTGTGCCGCACCAAGCCGGAAGAAAAAGGCTATCAGGGCCTTTCCATTTTGCTCGCGGAAAAGCCGCGCGGCGACGACAAGAACCCCTTCCCCGCGGAAGGCATGACCGGCGGCGAGATCGAAGTCATTGGCTATCGCGGCATGAAGGAATTCGAGATCGGCTTCGACGGCTTCGAAGTGAAAGCCGAAAACCTGCTCGGCGGTGTCGAAGGCAACGGCTTCAAGCAGTTGATGCAGACCTTCGAGGCCGCGCGCATCCAGACCGCCGCGCGCGCAATCGGTGTCGCGCAATGCGCGATGGAGCTGGGCCTGCGTTACGCGCATGAGCGCATCCAGTTCGGCAAGCCGCTTTATGCTTTCCCGCGCGTCGCGGACAAAATCGTGATCATGGCCGCGGAAATTCTGATCGCGCGCCAACTCACGTATCACGCAGCGCGCGAGAAAGATTCCGGACGCCGCTGCGACCTCGAAGCCGGCATGGCAAAATTGCTTGCCGCGCGCATCGCCTGGGCTTCCGCCGACAACGCTTTACAGATTCACGGCGGCAATGGCTTTGCGATGGAGTATCCGGTGTCCCGCGTGCTCGCCGACGCCCGTATTCTCTCGATCTTCGAGGGCGCAGCGGAAATCCAGGCGCAGGTCATTGCCCGCCGCTTGTTGGACGGCACCAACTAGGCGCGAAAGCAACTCCTTTGTGGCTGCCGCGTTGATGTCGCAACAACATCATCGGGTACATTAAATGAGATCGATCCTCCGGCTGATCGCCTGTTTCGCGCTTTGCTTCGCCGTTGCATGGCTCGGTTCGCTCGCGACCATGCCGAAGATCGCGACGTGGTACGCAAGCCTGAACAAGCCCTCGTTCACGCCGCCGAATTACGTCTTCCCGATCGCATGGAACATTCTTTACGCGCTGATGGCGTTCTCGCTGTGGCGGCTCTGGCAGGCGATTCCGAGAGATGAATTCCGGAAACGCGCGATCGCGCTTTTCCTGATGCAGTTGGCCGTCAATCTCGCCTGGTCATGGATTTTCTTCGGCGCGGAGTCGACGCGCGGCGGCCTTACCGCAATTCTCGCGCTCGACGTGCTGGTCGCAATGACAATTCTGGCCGCGTGGAAGGTGGATCGCTTTGCCGCGAGCCTGCTGCTGCCCTATCTCGTCTGGATCGGCTACGCTACGGCGCTTAATGCCGAGATCGTGCGGCTGAATTCCTGAGCCTCGGGAGAAGTTCGATGGCGTCGTTCATGCAGACTATCGTCGTCCCGATCGCATTGATCGCGGTTGCCGTTGTGCTCGTGCTTGGCCTCTGGAACATGATGAAGGGCGGCTCCGGCAACACCTCGCAGAAGCTGATGCGGATGCGTGTGCTTCTTCAAGGCATCGCAATTGCGCTTGTCATGTTTACGCTCTGGATGATGGGCCGCTGAGAAAGTTCAGCGCTCCCCAAAAATAGGCTACAATCGGCTCCACGCATGGAGACCGCGCCTTGGTAGTCCTGAACCGCATCTATACGAAGACCGGCGACGACGGCACCACCGCGCTTGGCACCGGCGAGCGCAGGCTGAAATCCGATCTGCGCATCGAGGCCTATGGCACGGTGGACGAAACCAATGCCGCGATCGGCATTGCGCGCCTGCATCTTTCCAAAGAACCCGAAGTCGAAGCGATCATGAACCGCGTGCAGAACGATCTGTTCGATCTTGGCGCGGACTTCGCGGTGCCCGAAGGCGAGAGCGCGCCGAAGGAACGGCTGCGCGTGGTCGAAACACAGGTAACGCGACTTGAGTCCGAGATCGATCAGCTCAACGCCTCGCTGAAACCGCTGCGTTCGTTCGTGCTGCCCGGCGGCGAACCGTCCGCTGCCTATCTGCATCTTGCGCGCACCATCTGCCGGCGCGCGGAGCGTCTCGCCGTAGATCTCTCGCAAAAGAAAAACGAGAAGGTGAATCCGGCTGCGATCCGCTATCTGAACCGCCTCTCGGATTTGCTCTTCGTCGCCGCACGCTACGTCAATGGCCGGGGCGAGCGCGACGTGTTATGGGTTCCGGGCGCGAACCGCTGAGCAGCCACGATGGTTTTCCTTCCGGTCTATGACTACAACCAGTTGCGCTACATCAAGCGCCCTTACGTAACTTGGGCGCTGCTCGCCGCGAACATTCTCATCTATTTCCTGTTTCAGTCCGGCATGGTCTTGAACTGGGACGAGTTTATCAATCGCAATTACGGATTCATGCCCGCGTCGATCCTCTCCAACGCGCGCTCCGTCGCGGATATTCCGCTGATCGCGCAAGTGCCGGGCATAAAGCTCTTTACTTATATGTTCCTGCACGGCGACCTGGGTCACCTGTTCGGCAATATGCTTTTCCTCTGGGTCTTCGGCGACAACATCGAAGACGCCATGGGCCGCTTCCGCTATTTCCTGTTCTACATTGCCTGCGGTGTCGCGGCTGGCCTCGCGCATTTTCTATCGCAAACCACTTCGACGACGCCTTTGATCGGCGCTTCCGGCGCGATCTCGGGCTTGCTCGCGGCCTATCTCATCCTGTTCCCGCGCGCGAAAGTCTGGGTGCTGTTCTTCACCCGTATTCCGATCAAGCTGCGCGCGTTCTGGGTGCTCGGCATCTATCTCATCTTCAACATCGTCATGGCGACCGCGCGCGGCATGGATAATGTCGCCTGGTGGGCGCATATCGGCGGCTTCGCGGCTGGCATCGTCCTCGTCGTGATGATGCGCCGGCCTGAAGTCGGCCTCTTCAAGGGCGAGCCGGACACCATCGCCGCAGTGGGTGACGCAGCGACCGTATCGCCGGTCGAGCCGGTTGCGACCGGCACGACCGAAGCGCCGGTTGCGCAAATGGACGCGCCGACGGTCATCGTTCGCGTTGACAGGCCCAAGGGCGAGCCATAGTTTGCCCGCCGCACCGCAACAAATGGGACGCGGATGAAAGTTCTGGTCGCTGTAAAGCGTGTTATCGATTACAACGTGAAAGCGCGTGTGAAGCCTGACGGCTCCGGCGTCGATCTCGCAAACGTCAAAATGTCGATGAATCCCTTCGACGAAATCGCCGTCGAAGAGGCGATCCGTCTGAAGGAAGCCGGCAAGGCGACCGAAATCGTCGCCGTTTCCATCGGCCCCGCGCAGGCATCCGAGACCATCCGCACCGCGCTCGCGATGGGCGCCGATCGCGGCATCCTGGTCAAGAACGACGGCGCGGTCGAGCCGCTTGCTGTCGCAAAGATTCTCAAAGGCATCGTTGACGCTGAGAAGCCGAACTTGGTCATCCTCGGCAAGCAGGCGATCGACGACGACAGTAACCAGACCGGCCAGATGCTGGCAGCACTGCTGAATTGGCCGCAGGGCACGTTCGCGTCGAAAGTTGCGATCGAGTCCGACAGCGTGAACGTCACGCGCGAAGTTGACGGTGGTTTGCAGACCGTGAAGCTGAAACTTCCTGCAATCGTCACCACCGATCTGCGTTTGAACGAGCCGCGCTACGCTTCGCTGCCGAACATCATGAAAGCGAAGAAGAAGCCGATCGACGAAAAAGCGCCTGGCGACTACGGCGTCGATGTCGCGCCGCGCCTGAAAGTAATCAAGACTTCCGAACCCGCGGGACGCAAGGCCGGCGTAAAAGTCGACTCGGTGGCAGCCCTCGTCGACAAACTCAAGAATGAAGCGGGAGTGATCTGATCATGGCGACACTCCTGATTGCCGAACACGACAACAAGGCACTGAACCCTGCGACGCTGAAAGCGATGACGGCGGCGGCGGCACTTGGCGCCGATGTCGATGTGCTGGTTGCAGGCGAAGGCGCGAAAGCCGTTGCCGATGCCGCCGCGAAAATCGCAGGCGTGAAAAAAGTGCTGCTCGCCGATAACGCAGCTTATAAAAACAAACTCGCCGAGCCGATGGCTGCACTCATCGTGAAGCTCGCCGCCAACTACGACGCGATCGTTTCGCCGGCGACGACGAGCGGAAAGAATTTCATGCCGCGCGTGGCAGCACTCCTCGACGTGATGCAGATTTCCGAAATCACCAAGGTCGAGAGCGCGGACACCTTCCAGCGTCCGATCTATGCCGGGAACGCAATCCAGACCGTGCAGTCTTCCGACAAGAAGAAGGTGATTACGGTTCGTACCTCGACCTTCCAGGCGGCGGGCGAAGGCGGCTCGGCATCGATTGAGAACGCTGAAGGCGCCGGCGATCCTGGCATTTCCTCTTTCGTCGGTGAAGAACTCTCCAAATCCGATCGTCCGGAATTGACCGCCGCGCGCGTCATCATCTCCGGTGGCCGCGCCATGGCGAATAAAGAGAACTTCGCGAAATATATCGAGCCGGTGGCCGACAAACTGGGTGCCGCAATGGGCGCCTCACGCGCCGCGGTCGATGCGGGCTATGCTCCGAACGACTGGCAGGTCGGCCAGACCGGCAAGGTCGTGGCGCCTGAACTCTACATCGCGGTCGGCATTTCCGGCGCGATCCAGCATCTGGCCGGCATGAAGGACTCGAAAGTGATCGTTGCGATCAACAAGGACGAAGAGGCGCCGATCTTCCAAGTCGCCGATTACGGCCTGGTCGGCGATCTCTTTACGATATTGCCCGAACTCGAAAAAGAACTCAGCAAATAGCGAGCAGCCCGCGCGATGAAAGCCTTGAAAAAAATCGGTGTAATCGGCGCGGGCCAGATGGGCAACGGCATCGCCCATGTCTGCGCGCTCGCGGGCTATGACGTGAAGCTGAACGATATTTCCGAAGACCGCATCAAGGCGGGCTTGGCCTCCATCAACGGCAATATGCAGCGCCAGGTCACGAAGGCGCTGATTTCCGAAGGCGACCGGCAAACCGCGCTCGCCCGCATTGCGCCTGCGGCCGGCTTCAAAGACCTCACCGACTGCGATCTTGTGATCGAGTCGGCATCCGAAAAAGAAGATGTCAAGAAGAAGATCTTCATCGAGCTTTCGCAGATGATGCCAAAGGACGCGCTGCTCGCGTCCAACACTTCTTCCATCTCGATCACGCGTCTGGGTGCGGCCACCGACCGCCCGGAAAAATTCATCGGCATCCACTTTATGAATCCGGTGCCGCTGATGGAGCTCGTGGAGCTCGTGCGCGGCATCGCCACCGACGAAGACACCTTCGAGGCTTCAAAGGAATTCGTCTCGCGCCTGAACAAGACCTATGCGGTCGCGGAAGATTTTCCGGCCTTCATCGTGAACCGCATCCTGCTGCCGATGATCAATGAAGCGATCTACACGCTTTACGAAGGCGTCGGCTCGGTCGAGGCAATCGACAAGGCGATGAAGTTGGGTGCCAATCACCCGATGGGCCCGCTGCAACTCGCGGACTTTATAGGTCTCGATACCGTGCTCTCGGTGATGCAGGTGCTGCACGAAGGTCTGGCGGATTCCAAATACCGCCCCTGCCCGCTGCTCGTAAAATACGTCGAGGCCGGCTGGTTAGGGCGCAAAACCCAGCGCGGCTTCTACGATTATCGCGGCGAAAAGCCCGTTCCCACGCGCTAAGCGTTCTTTAACCGGCCTCGTCCATTTTGCCGAGCGATGGAAACCGCCCTCATCAGCGCCGTCATGGCGTCGAAAACTTCGCAGATGCAGGTCGCGATTGCGGCCCGGCTCGCGAAGATGAATGCCGCGAGCGAGCAATCGATCGCGCAACTTCTGGAAGCCGCCAACCAGAACGCGCAGAAACTTGCCGACGCGGCAGCCGGCCTCGGCCAAAACATCGACATCCAAGTCTGAATTCTTCTCTCATGGTTCGAGACGCGCAGCTTCGCTGCGCTCCTCACCATGAGGATTAAAATACAATGAGCTCATCCTGAGGAGGCCGCGAAGCGGCCGTCTCGAAGGATGTGCGGTCAGTTCTTCGCGAGCGCCGCGCGGATCAGCGCGAGCGCGTCTTCGCTCGCCCATTCCGCCGGTCCCGGCATGAAGCCCAACTCGCACCCGTTGCGATCGACCAGGATCGTGGAAGGCAGGCCCGGCGCGCGTCCCGCGGCTTTCAGTTTCTGAAATACGTTCGTGGTCGGGTCTTCGTAATAGAGAAGGCTCTTCACCTTGATCTCTTCGAGAAATTTCCTCGGTTTGTCGCCGCCGCGCTGATCGAGATTGATCGCGAGCACCGCGAAATCGCGACCGCCCAGCTTCTTCTCAAGCTCGTCCAGCGCCGGCATTTCCTTGCGGCAGGGTACGCACCAGGTCGCCCAGAGATTGATGAGCACGACCCGGCCCTTGAATTCGTCAAGGCTTACCGTCCGCCCCGTGCCGTCCTTGAATTCGAGCGCGGTCGCCCGGCGCGGGGTCGCGTTCGGCGTGAAAGCTGCGACTTCCCCCTTGGAAAGCGGCATTAACCGTTTGGCCGCAAGCCCGGCGTTAATACAAGAAGCGTCCGAAACGACGCCTGCGTTGCGCGGCAGCCCTCCGGTCAAGTATACCCCGGCGAACCCCGCAATCGTGCCGAGGAAAGCCGCAAGCAAGAAATAGCGTGCGCGGCGAAGCCAGTTTACGCGTGCGGTCGTTTCCGGGTTTGGAGCGGTCATCAGGTCAGGCCGTTGAGGTTTCGAGCATGAGTAACAAAATGTGGGGCGGTAGGTTCGCGGCGGGCCCCGACGCGATCCTCGAGGAAATCAACGCCTCGATCGATTTCGACCGGCACTTGTTCGCACAGGACATCGCGGGCTCCAAGGCGCACGCCTCGATGCTGGCAGCCCAAGGCATCATTACGGCAGCCGACGCGGACAAAATCGCGCAGGGCCTGGATGCCATTCTGGCCGAGATCGAAAGCGGCAAGTTCAAGTTTTCGAGAGCGCTCGAAGACATTCATATGAATGTCGAAAGCCGCCTGGCCGAATTGATCGGCCCCGCCGCGGGACGCCTGCACACCGCGCGTTCGCGGAACGATCAGGTCGCAACCGATTTCAAGCTCTACATCCGCGACACTGTCGATGGCTTGGACAAATCGCTCGCCGATCTGCAACTCGCGCTGACCGAAAAGGCCGTGCAATACGCCGACAGCGTGATGCCGGGCTTCACGCATTTGCAGACCGCGCAGCCCGTCACCTTTGGCCACCATCTCTTGGCTTACGTCGAGATGCTTTCGCGCGACCGTGGGCGGCTTAGTGATGCGCGCAAACGCATGAACGAAAATCCGCTAGGGAGCGCCGCGCTCGCAGGAACGTCTTTCCCGATCGACCGCGAAGCGACTTCGAAAGCGCTCGGCTTCGATCGCCCGACCGCGAACAGCCTCGACGCGGTTTCCGATCGCGATTTCGTATTAGAGACGCTGGCTGCGGCCTCGATCTGCGCGATGCACCTGTCGCGCTTCGCAGAAGAAATCGTGATCTGGACCACACCTGCGTTCGGCTTCATTGCGCTTTCCGACAAGTTCACGACCGGCTCTTCGATCATGCCGCAGAAGCGCAATCCGGATGCCGCCGAACTGGTTCGTGCCAAGGCTGGCAAGATTATTGGCGCGCTGGTGCAGTTGCTCGTCGTGATGAAGGGTCTGCCGCTCGCCTATGCCAAGGATATGCAGGAAGACAAGGACGGCACCATTCGCGCACTCTCGGATTTCTCCGTCGTGATCGCGGCGACCGCGGGCATGACGCGCGATCTCGTGGCGGACGAGAAGAGAATGAAGGCGATGGCCGGCGACGGTTACTCGACCGCGACCGATCTTGCCGACTGGCTGGTGCAAAAGCTGAACATTCCGTTCCGCGAAGCGCACCACATCACCGGCACGATCGTCGCAAAAGCATCGAGCGCGAACGTGCCGCTGCACCGCCTGCCGCTTGCCGAGATGCAGGCCGTGGAAAAGCGCATTACCGACGACGTGTTCTCGGTGCTCTCGGTCACGAAATCGGTCGCCTCCCGCGTGAGCTATGGCGGTACCGCGCCGAAGAATGTCCGCGTTCAGGCTAAGCGCTGGCTGAAGAAACTCGGGCACGACCCGAAATGACGCGAATGGCCGCGGCCTCGCTTTGGCCGCGGTTTTCCGATAGTTGAAACCCGCATCCGGGGAGTGATCCTTTGACCAACCGTTACGACCGAAAACTGCCGATTGCCGTTCTCGCGGGCACCCTTTTGCTTGCCGGCTGCGGCGTGAAGGGTCCCTTGGAGCCGCCGGTCGGCGCCGAGAACATCACTTCGCCGAACCCGTTGCAGACCACCATCACTTCCGATGCTCCGGGCCCGTCGGTTACCTCGACGCAGACACAGACCGCGACCTCGAAGGCGTTTACGCCTATCGGTAACGACAAAGAGAAAAAGAAGCGCTTTCGACAGGGCGGTGTCCCTGTCACCAGCGAACCGGTAAAACCGGACCAGCCCTTCTTTCTCGACAAGCTGCTCTGATACTCTTAGCTCGATGCATCACTTCACCTACCGCGACGGCGTCATGCACGCCGAAGACGTCGATCTGACCGCGCTCGCGCGCGAAGTCGGCACGCCGTTCTATTGCTATTCGACCGCTACACTCGATCGCCACTACCGCGTATTTGCTGAAGCCTTCGCCGACGTTCCCTCGCTGGTTTGCTTCGCGCTGAAGGCAAATTCCAATCAGGCGGTGATCGCAACCCTCGCGAAACTCGGCGCGGGTGCGGACATCGTCTCCGGCGGCGAACTCGCGCGTGCGCTGCAAGCAGGCGTTCCTGCGAACAAGATCGTCTTCTCCGGCATCGGCAAGACCCGCGAAGAAATGGCGGCGGCGCTTCATGCCGGCATCTATTGCTTCAACGTGGAGAGCGAACCGGAACTGCGCGTGCTTTCCGAAATCGCAACGGGCCTTGGCGTGAAGGCGCCGGTCTCCGTCCGCGTGAACCCGGATGTCGACGCGAAGACACACGCCAAGATCGCTACCGGAAAGAGCGAAAACAAGTTCGGCATTCCGATTTCGCGGGCGCGCGAAGTTTACGCGGAGGCAGCTTCGCTTCCCGGTATTCGTGTCAGCGGCATCGATATGCATATCGGCAGCCAGATCACGGAACTATCGCCGTTCGATAACGCGACCGCATTGCTCGCGGAACTCGCGCGCGATCTGCGCGCCGCCGGACACACGATCGAGCATCTCGACCTCGGTGGGGGCCTCGGCATTCCCTACAAGAATGACAACACGCCGCCGCCCTTGCCCGCCGAATATGCGGAAGTCGTGAAGAAGCACACCAAGGGTTTAGGTGTGAAGCTCGTCTTCGAAGTCGGCCGCATGATCGTCGGCAACGCCGGTATCCTTGTCAGCCAGGTGATCTACTGGAAGCAGGGCGAAGCGAAGAATTTTCTGATCGTGGACGCCGCGATGAACGATCTCATTCGCCCGACGCTCTATGAGGCGTATCACGAGATTCTGCCTATCACGGAGCCTCACGCGAATACGCCATGGGCCGTTGCCGATGTCGTGGGTCCGGTCTGCGAATCGGGCGATTACTTGGCGCTCGACCGCCGCCTGCCGCAGATGAAAGAGGGCGACCTGGTCGCGGTAATGACGGCGGGCGCCTATGGCGCAGTCCAAGCCGGCACCTACAACACCCGCGCGCTCATTCCAGAAGTGCTTGTCCGCGAAGGCGAATACGCCGTGGTCCGGCCGCGCTTCGATGCCGCAGCCATCATTGGGCTGGATAGAAAAGCGCCCTGGCAAAGCTGAAATACTGCATTGCCGCAAAAGTCATTGGCTGTGGCCATATTCGCCTATTAGAGTCGGTGCCGGGCATGGGGCGACCCGCAAGGAACCGGCCATTTGAGCGGCGCACCTGAGACGAAGAACCAGAATGAACTTTCCTCCGGCATAGTCCGCGAGGCCCTCGCCGCGCTTTCGGTCGCGCTCTCCCGCACGCGGCAGGCGCTGTTGTGGGAAAGCATCTGGCCCGTTGCCGTCGCACTTCTTTCCGCGCTTGGAATCTTTCTCAGCGCTTCTTGGGCGGGCTTATGGATTTCGCTGCCGCCTTATGCGCGCATCATCGGCGTTGCGCTGTTCGCGCTGCTCGTCATCGCAGCCCTCGTGCCCGCGATCCGCATTCGCATTCCAGGACTGGGGGAGGCGGTATCGCGCCTCGATCGCTCGAACGTAGCAACCCACCGGCCCGCGACCGCGCTCACCGACAAGTTAGCCACCAAATCCGAAGATCCGATGGCGGCAGCACTCTGGCGCGCGCATCTCGCGCGAACGGCCGAAGCCGCGAAGCAACTTCGCGCCGGCCTGCCGCAGCCGAAACTCGCGCTGCGCGATCCGCTTGCATTCCGCGCGCTGATCCTGCTCGCGGTCGTCGCGACCTTCTTCGTCGCGGACAACGACCGCACGCGCCGCATCGCCGCCGCCTTCGACTGGACCGGCGCGCTGACGCCGCGCCTCTATCGCGTCGACGCATGGATCACGCCGCCGGGTTACACCGGCCGCGCGCCGGTGCTGCTCGCGGGCATTCGCCATGACGAAGCGGCGCCCGGTGAAGTCCCGCAAGTTTTGGTGCCTGCTGGAAGTATGCTGATCGTGCGCGGAACCAATCTCGCCGCACTCGATCTCGTCATCGAGGGGAATCTCAAGGAAGAACCGAACCCTAACCCGGATGCCGCGAAGACCGGCATCGAGCGGCATTTTCGGATCACCGAAGACGCGCGCCTCACGGTGAAGGGTCTTCCGGTCGGCGAAGCGAAATGGTCGTTCCGCGCGATCCCGGACCGCGTGCCGATCATCGAGCTGTCGAAAGATCCGGAAATCTCCGGCCGCAACGCGCTGAGCCTTTCCTACCGGATGGACGACGACTACGGCGTGACCCAGGCCGAAGCGCAGTTCGAGCGCGTCATTCCGCTCATTCCCAACGCGCTTTCCCCGCGCCCGCTGATCGAAGCGCCGAACTTCCCGCTCTCCTTGCCGCAGGCGCGCACGAAGAACGGCGCCGGACAAACCGCGAAGGACCTCACTGAACATCCGTGGGCGGGCGCTACCGTGCGGCTCACGCTCCTTGCGCGGGACGAAGCCGGCAACGAGGGCAAGAGCGAGCCGCGGCAGATGCGCATTCCGATGCGCTCGTTCCAGAAGCCGGTCGCCCGCGTGCTGATCGAACAACGCCGCGAACTTGCGTTTGACGCCAATGCGCGCGGCCGTGTCCAGAACGCGCTTGATGCGCTGATGATCGCACCCGAGCGCTTCACGCCGGAAGCCAATGTCTATCTGGGGCTGCGTACTGCGAGCACGCGGCTCAGAATCGCGCGTACCGACGACGACCTGCGCGGCGTGATCGACTATCTGTGGGAAGTCGCGGTGCTGATCGAGGACGGCACGCTTTCCGATGTCGAGCGCGATCTTCGCGCCGCCGAAAATGCGCTGCGGCAGGCGCTGGAGCGAGACGCCTCCCCGGAAGAGATCAAGAAGCTGATGGACCAGCTTCGCGCCGCCCTCGATAAATATCTGCAGGCGCTAGCGGAACAGCAGCGCCGGGACAACAACACGACCAATCTCGAGCGGCCCGACCCGAACACGCGCGTGGTCCGCCCGCAGGATCTCAAAAATATGCTCGACCAGATCGAGAAGATGGCGCGAAACGGAGATCGCCAGTCCGCGCAGAAGTTGCTCGATCAACTGCAATCGCTGATGGAGAACCTGCAGAAGAACCGCCGTCAGGCCGGGCCGCAGCAGAATCAGGATAACCCGCTCGACCAGCTTGGCCGCATGATTCAGGAGCAGCAGCGCCTGCGCGACCGCACTTTCCGGCAGGGACAGGAAGAGCGCCGCCAACAGCAAGGACAACAGAAGCAGGGCCAGCAGAAACAAGGCCAGAACCAGATGGGCCAGTTGCGTCAGGGCCAGGGCGATCTGCGGCAGCAGCTCGAGCGTATGCTCGAACAACTTAAGAAGCGCCAACAGGGTCAGCAGCAAGGTGAAGGCGAAGGCAATGATGCCGCCGATGCCCTCGGCCGCGCCGAGCAGGCGATGCGGGACGCCGAAAATTCGCTCGGCAACGGCGACGCGGAAGGTGCTACGGACTCGCAAGGCCGCGCACTCTCACAGCTACGGCGCGGCGCGCAGGCCATGGCCGATGCCATGCAGCAGGGCGGACCAGGCGATGGCCAAGGTTTCCCGGATGGACCGGAGGCCGATCAGGCGGACCGTACCGATCCCCTGGGACGCCCCGTGCGCAACCGTGAGTTCGGTGACGACTACACGGTGAAGGTGCCGGACGAAATCGACACGCAACGTGCACGCCGCGTGCTCGAGGAATTGCGCCGCCGGCTGAGCGAACCGAACCGGCCGCGGTTAGAGCTCGATTATCTCGATCGTCTCTTGCAGGATTACTAGTTCTTTATTGAGCGAGCACTTCGCGGATTTTCGTCCGCACATCCTCGATCTGGAACGGCTTCACGATCACACCCTTGATCAGCGCGTCTAAACCGCTCGCGCGTTCGCGCTGATCGGAGAAACCCGTCATCAGAATAACGGGAAGTTTCGGCCAATCGCGCGAAACGGAAAGCGCGAGCGCAATCCCGTCCATCAGGGGCATGGAGATATCGGTGAGCAGGAGATCGGCTTCCGCGCCGCCTTGCAGATGTTCGAGAGCGGCAGCACCGTCTTCGACCGCATGGACGGTATGACCGTCCAACTCAAGCGCGCGGGAAAGCAGAATGCGCGCCGCATCGTCGTCTTCAGCGATCAGAATACGGGCCACGAGACGCCTTCCTCGTTGCGAAGCTGCGGCGTTAGCGGACGCTTGCCGTCAGGTCGGCGCGCGTCAGAAACCGGACCATGATTTCCTTGCCCGCCGCAGGCGGCGACGCAAGGCGGCTTTTGAACGGCACGCGCTCGTGAGGATAAAGGATCGATCGCGGCAAAAGCGCGGTCCAGGAGTAAATCTCGACACCGTTTTCCCCAAGAACCGAAAGCCGCACACGCGGGAGTTCCACCGCGCGGTTCGCGACATTCTCGACCTCGCCTTCGATGGCAAGCACGGTGATGCCGTCCTGGATTTCCTGTTTGGTCCGGATGCTCTGGAATTCGAGCCCGCGCAGGTTCACCGGGAAGCCGGCTGCTGCGTAAAGGCTCGCAAGCTCGGGGGCGGCGCGCACGATCGACTGCCGCGCGAAAATACCGATCGAGACCGCGGCGAAAAGAAGTGCAGCAACGAAAGCGAGCGGTATCCGGGGCGCAGGCTTGCGCATGACCGGCGTGAACTGCGTTACCGTTTTGCGCTTCGCCATCGGCGGCGCTGCTTCCTCCGCCGGAGAAAGGGAAGGCGCGGATTCTACCGAAACGATCTCGGCGTCTTCGATTGCTGTCTTGTTGGTTGTGACCAGCGCGTCATGATCGGCGCGGTCCTCAGCGCTGACGCTCGGCACGGGTGCGGGCGCAGGTATAGAAGCAGGCATTGACGCAGACATGGCATCGATTTCGCCACCGGCGAGAACGAGGCTCGGCGCGGCTGCAAACCATTTGGTCTTGCAGGCCGCGCAACGCACCGTGCGCCCGTTGGGCGACAACGCCGAAGGATTAATTTCAAAGCCGGCCGCGCAGGACGGGCATTCGATACGCATTGCAACCTCACTCACTCAACTGGAGGTCATGATGCCCGAGACCCGTTAAAGGATCGAAAACCGTATTTGCCGGCGGCGGCGCTCAAAAAAGCCTTGTTTTATAGGGCCTTTTGGAGCGCTGGCCCGAAACGGGACATCGATTCATGCGAAGCTGCGAGAATTACCTGCCCAATAGCCAGGCCGCCTGCTTGCCGCAATTCGCTATAGCGTGCTCGATATGAACGGGATGATGAGAGGAAGCGAGGAGCGCAGGCCGCCGATGGCGGCAGCACCCGTGCGTTCGCAGCGCGGGCGGAGCTTCACGTCGATCCTGATCTGGAGCGTGGCCGGCGGACTCATTGCGGCCTTCGCCGCGGGCTTCGCGGTCTTCCTGAACGACATTCCCTCTGCGCAGACGCGAACCGCGCGCTCGGCCGACGGCATTGTCGTGCTCACGGGCGCTGCCCAACGCATGACCGATGCGATCGACCTGCTCGCGAGCAAGCGCGGCAAGCGGCTCCTCGTTTCCGGCGTAAACCCTGCGATCACGCCTGATGAACTGAAGAAGCAGATTCCCGATTTTGCCCGGCTTTCGGAATGTTGCATCGACCTAGGCCATGAAGCGCAAAACACGCTCGGCAATGCGGTCGAGACCGCGGCTTGGGCAAAGAAGAACGGTTTCAAGACGCTTCTGATCGTCACCTCGGCCTGGCATATGCCGCGCGCGCTCACCGAACTTGAGCGCGAAACCGACGGCATCGAGCTGATCCCTTATCCGGTCGTGACCGAGCGTATGCGCGAACAAAGCTGGTGGACCAGCCCGCAGGTGACGCGGCTTCTCGTTTTCGAGTATCTGAAATATCTTGCCGCGCTCGTCCGCATGACCTGAAGCCTTTCAAGCAGCGGCACACAAGGAATTCACACCGTGCAGATCGTCCGCTCGATCCTCTTCAACATCGCTTTCTATCTGAACACGTTGTTGCAGATTCTGTTCTACCTCCCGGTGCTGCTGCTGCCGCGCAAGTATATCTGGATTGCGGTGCGCTCCTGGGCGGCCGGGAACCATTTTCTTCTGAAATGGATCTGCGGGATCGAGCACGAGGTTATTGGCGCCGATAAAATCCCCGCCGGCGCTGCGATTGTCGCCTCCAAGCATCAGTCGGCGTGGGAGACCTTCACGATGGCTGCGATCTTGTCCGATCCGACCTTCGTCCTGAAGCGCGAGTTGCAATGGATCCCGCTATTCGGCTGGTACACGGCGAAAGCGAAGCTCATCCCGGTAAACCGCGGCGCGCGGAAGGCCGCGCTCGATCAGGTCACCGAAGTCGGCCATGAGCGAATGAAAGAAAACCGCCAGCTCATCATCTATGCGGAAGGCACCCGCCGTCCGGTCGATGCCCCGCCCAACTACAAATATGGTGTCGCTTATCTCTACGAACAGTTGAACGTACCCTGCGTGCCGGTCGCGCTGAATTCGGGGCTGTACTGGCCGCGCCGCTCGCTGCGATTTCAACCCGGCAAGGTGCGAATCGAGTTTCTGGATCCGATCCAGCCCGGCATGGAAAAGACCGCGTTTCTCGAGCACCTGGAAATGAAGATCGAGACGGCAACCAACCGGCTTTTGGCCCAAGGGCGAGAGGAAATCGCGCGCACGAGAACTTGATTTCAATCGTTAAGTTGACATTAACTATTGATGTTCTACCTTTGTTCTTATGCAACGATTCGAACGAGCGAAATACGCGGGAGAGCTCACCGCAACAAAGTTCCCCGATCTCGCCGGCCGCTTCCAGTTCTGGTGCGGCGGCTCAGGCCGCCGCTACGCCACCAGCCGCTACGCGCCGGGGCAAACGCCGCCCTATGACCTCGCGGTCTCGCTTTATGTGAAACAGACCGGCGAAGGCCCCAAGGTCATCGCTATCTCGGCCGGCCACGCCAACGAACCTGCACCGGCAGGCGCCGATGAGGTCCATGTTCACGTGGTCGAGCGGATCGAGGCGCTCGCGTTCGCACACCGCGATCTTCGTGCGCTCCTGGATGGCGACACCGGCAACGCTCCTTCCGGTGCGCCGGACGGCAACATCATTCCATTCAATCCGCGTCGCGCGGCGTAAAAGGTCTTTCGCCTTTTAGTCGCTCTGCGAGCCACTCAAGCTTGCGGTCACGGATGCCGAGCGAACGCAACGCGTCCACGGTCGCAAGCACATAGTCGGGATTTGCTCCAGACTTGCCGTGGCCTCGCTTCACGAAGACTAGTTGTTCTTCGAGCGACATCACGCCGGAATATTGCGCGTGTCCGCGATCGACCAGATAGCAGACCGCGCTCACGCGCGCACGGTCTCCGTCGAGCAAATCCACCAGCCGGTATTTTTCCAGATAAACGCTCGTGACCTGCTCGCGCTCGCGCAGATACTGGATCACCTGCTCGCGGTTTTTATTTGCCACGCGAAACGCGATACCCCGGCAGCTTCCGCCCTGATCGAGGCCGAGCACGAGCCCCGGCTTTTCCGGCGAGCCGCGATGAAAGTGCGAGATCACGCAGAGCGCGCGATGCGCGCCATTCAGCCGTGCCGGACGCTGTTCGAGAAACGCAAAACCCGGCCGCCACATCAGCGAGCCGTAGCCGAACACCCACAAATCGCTGCTCATACCAGTGAAAATTCAGTCGTCGCCGTAGGGGCGAACGATCGGAAATGCATCTTCATGTTCGCGCTTCGGCGCCGTCACCGAGATATGCTCTTTCTCGATTACCTTGCGGCGCGTGAGACGGCTCGTGGACAACACGTCCACGATTTTCTGCGCGTCGTCTGTTTCGATAGCCTTCGCAAGGTCGGCAAGATCGAGGTTGAACTGCTTCAACACCCCGAGCACGGCTTCTTTGTTATTCAAAAATATATCGCGCCACATGGTCGGGTTCGACGAGGCGATGCGCGTGAAGTCGCGGAAGCCGCCGGCCGAATATTTCATGACTTCCGAGTTCGAAATCTCTTCGTGCTTCAGCCCCGTGTGAAAGATCGTGAACGCGATCAGATGCGGCAGGTGGCTCGTGATCGCAAGCACCTTGTCGTGCTGCGCAACGGTCATGGTCTCGACTTCGGAACCGAGCGCTTTCCAGAACGACCGCACGGTTGTAACCGCGTTTTCGCTGGCACCTTCGAGCGGCGTCACGATGCACCAGCGGTTTTCGAAGAGATCTGCGAGACCCGATTCCGGTCCCGAATTTTCAGTGCCTGCGAGCGGATGGGCAGGCACGAGATGCACACCTTTCAGCAAATGCGGGAGCATATCCCGCACCACCGCACCCTTTACGGAACCTACATCGGAGACAATCGCGCCCGCTTTCAGATGCGGGCCGATTTCTGAAGCCAGCGCGCCATACTGCCCGACCGGAACACAGGCGACGATGAGGTCTGCATCGCGCACCGCCTCGACGCTCGTCTCGACCACCTTCGCAATGCCAAGGCCGAGTTCTGCGACCGTCTTGCGCACCTTCGGCGAAGCATCGGTGACCACAAGTTCGCGCGCGATCCGGTTTGCGCTTACCGCACGCGTGATCGAGGAGCCGATCAGCCCCTGACCGATAATCGTAAGGCGGTTTACGACCGGTTCCATGACTGCCGCATCATCACTTCAGAAACTCAGCGAGTGCCGCAACCACCGTCTTGTTCTGCGCTTCGGTGCCGATGGTCATGCGCAGCGCGTTCGGCAGCTTGTAAGCCACCATCTGGCGCAGCACGATGCCGCGCGAAACAAGAAACGCATCCGCTTCTTTCGCCCCTTTGCCCGGCTTCGACGGGAAGTGCATCAGCACGAAGTTGCCGACGCTCGGCGTCACGACAAGCCCGAGTTTCGCAAGTTCGTCCGTCACCCATGGCAGCCACTTCGAATTGTGCGTGACTGCTTTTTCCATGTGCGAGAGATCGGCGAGCGCGGCAGTGCCCGCCGCAATCGACGGCGCGCCGAGATTAAACGGTCCGCGCGTGCGGTTGACCGCATCGACGATTGCCGCCGGTCCGTACATCCAGCCGATGCGAAGCGCCGCCAACCCGTGGATTTTCGAGAATGTCCGCGTCATTACGACGTTCTCGCTCGATCCCGCAAGTTCGATACCCGCTTCGTAGTCGTTCTTGCGAACATATTCCGCGTAAGCGGCATCGATCAGAAGAATGACATTGCCCGGCAGCGCCGCGTGCAGGCGGCGCACTTCCGCAATCGGCGTATAGGTGCCGGTCGGGTTGTTCGGGTTTGCGAGAAATACCATCCGCGTCTTCGGCGTGACGCAAGCGAGAATTGCATCGACATCGGTGGTGTAATTCTTCTCCGGCGCAACCACGGGTGTCGCACCCGCCGACAACGTGACGTTGCGGTACATCAGGAAGCCGTGCGTCGTATAGATCGCCTCATCCCCGTCTTTCAGGTAAGCGCGCGCAAGCACCGCCAAGAGTTCGTCAGAGCCTGCGCCGCAAACGATGCGGTTCGGGTCCAGCCCGTAAGTCTTGCCGATTGCCTCGCGCAGGTCGGTCGAACCGCCATCCGGATAAAGCTCGAGCGTCTCCGCGCCCTTCCTGTAAGCCTCGATCGCCTTTGGGCTCGCGCCCAGCGGCGTCTCGTTCGAGGAGAGCTTGATCACCTTCGCGACACCCGGCGCATGGCTGCGGCCGGGGATGTAAGCGTCGATTTCCATAACGCCGGCGCGCGGCTGCGGACGAAGGTTTTGTGAGGAAGCACTCATTTTCTTGAACCTGATGAAACCAAGTTAGGCTTTGGGCGGGACGGTATAGCGGGTCGCGTGGCCGCCGACGAGAGCGGACGAGCGCACCGAAGCGCCCGCTTCTTTCAGCGACGCGAGCACCTGATCGACCTTGCGGCTTTGCGGCACCGAGATCAGCAGCGCGGCGCTATCGAAGCCGCTATCCGGCTGCGCGATCACTTCCGCAAGCGGCGCGAGCGCACGCGAAACCGAAGTGTTCCAGCCTGCAACATGAACGCTCCAGACTTCGACTTCATAGACGGCGGCATCCGCTGGCAGCGGCTTCGACACGACGAACAAGGGAAGTGCCGCCGGATGATCGCCGCGCTCGACGAACGGAAGCCGCGCGATGATCTTCGGCTTGCCTTCGCCCTCTAGCGCTTTCCACCACGCCTTGCCGCCGGCAACCGCTTCGGCGCGCACAAGACCGAGATCGCCGCGCGAGTTCGCCACCGCATCGACGACTGCTGCGGCACCCACGTGCTGCACCACCGGCACCGTGTAACCGAAGTGGAACCGCACGCTGTCGCGCACCAGCGCGTCGCCCGAAGAAAGATCGACGTGCACGGAGTACGCCTGCTGCACGTACGTGAAGGTCGCGATGATAACGCGCCAGATGCTCTCGACCGTGTCCAACGGCAGGATGCCGTGATGCCGCTCGACCAAGAGCCGCATCATCGAGGCTTCCCGCGCGGGACGAAACGCGGAGCCGGTCTCGTTCGATTTCTTGACCTTGATCAGCGTGTCGATGATGCCGGAGCGTTCGATCAATAGCTCATGCATCGCCCGGTCGATCCGGTCGATCTCATTACGCAGGTCGGCAAGCGTGGGCGCTTGCCCCGCATCGGGCTTCGAATTCGGCGTATTAACCATGGCCGGGCCGGGCTCTGTTAGAATGTTTCCGTGATAGCGCGGGCGGGCCGCCAAGCAAAGAATTCATTGACCGTTCAGGCCCGGCTGCCTACCTCCGTTTAGCCCTGATAGAATGGCAAAAAGAGGCTTAGCCAAGGACGCCATGACGATCGTTCGCATTGAGCGCGATGAGAAAACCAACCGCACGGATATGGTCCGCCGCGAGGTCGATGAACCGCGCTCACAGGTCGTCCGCTTTGGCGCGGACAAACCCCTGAAGCTGGATGCCGGCGTCGAACTCTCGCCCTATCAGGTGGCCTACCAGACCTACGGCGAACTGAACGCCGACCGTTCCAATGCGATTCTGATCTGCCATGCGCTGACCGGAGACCAGCACGTACACAACGTGCACCCGGTCACCGGCAAGGACGGCTGGTGGGATTCGATGGTCGGTCCCGGTCTGCCGATCGACACCGACCGCTTCTTCATCATCTGCGCGAACGTGCTCGGCGGCTGCATGGGCACGACCGGACCCGCCTCGAAAGATCCCACGACCGGCGAAGCCTATGGTCTTTCGTTTCCCGTGGTCACGGTCCGCGACATGGTACGCGCGCAGGCGGCACTCCTCGACCATCTCGGCATTGAGCAACTCTTGTGCGTGACCGGCGGCTCGATGGGCGGAATGCAGGTACTTCAATGGGCGGTGACGTATCCTGAACGCATTTTTTCCGCGCTGCCGATTGCGAGCGCCGCGCGTCACTCCGCGCAGAACATCGCCTTCCACGAAGTCGGGCGTCAGGCCGTGATGGCCGATCCCGACTGGCGCGACGGAAAATATCTTTCGCAGGGCACCAGCCCGCGGCGCGGTCTCGCGGTCGCGCGCATGGCGGCGCACATCACCTATCTTTCCGACGCAGCACTGCACCGAAAATTCGGACGGCGCTTGCAGGATCGCGAATTGCCGACCTTTGGCTTCGACGCCGATTTCCAGGTCGAGAATTATCTCCGCTATCAGGGCTCAAGCTTCGTCGAGCGCTTCGACGCGAACAGCTATCTCTACATCACCCGCGCGATGGATTATTTCGATCTCGCGGGCGAGCACGGCGACGTGCTTGCGAACGCCTTCCGCAATCTGAAAGCCCGCGTTTGCATGGTTTCCTTCACATCGGACTGGCTGTTTCCGACCGAGGAAGCGCGCCAGATCGTGCACGCGCTGAACGCCGCCGGCGCGCCCGTGTCTTTCGCCGAAATCGAGACCGACAAGGGTCACGACGCCTTCCTGCTCGAGGAACCGGAACTATTTGCAATCGTGCGCGGCTTTCTGGACTCGGCTGCGAAGAAGCGCGGCGTGAAAGCCGCGAAGTAATCATGCTCACCAGCACAAGTCCCGGCACCTTCATCGCGCATACCATTCCGAAGACGCCGCGCCTCGATCTCGTCGTGGTCGCGAACATGGTCCAGCCCGGTTCGCGCGTGCTGGACGTCGGCTGCGGCGACGGCGAATTGCTCCAGCTTCTTGCGGAGACCCGCGACGTCGATGCGCGCGGCATCGAAATCTCGCGCGACGGCGTGAACGAATGCGTCGCCAAGGGCCTCGCCGTGATCCAGGGCGACGCCGACACTGACCTTGCCGATTATCCCGACGACACCTTCGACTACGTGATCCTTTCGCAGACGCTGCAGGCGACCCGCCGGCCGCGCTGGGTGCTGGAGCAGATGCTGCGCATCGGCAAGCGCGTGATCGTGTCGTTTCCGAATTTCGGTCACTGGCGTATTCGGGGACAGTTACTCTGGTATGGCCGTATGCCGCTCACAAAAAACCTTCCGGTGAGCTGGTACGACACGCCGAACATTCACTTCTGTACCATCCGCGACTTCGTCGATCTTGCGCGCGAGCTCGACGTGAAAATCGAACGCGCGGTCGCCTTCGGTCCGAGCGGCGGGCGCGTGCGCTTCGATGCACCGTGGTGGTTCTGGAATCTTTTCGGCGAGCAGGCCGTGTTCCTGCTTTCCCGCAAGAACTAAGCCGGCGCTGCCCCCGGCGCAAACACAGGCAGTTCGCGCGTCTTCTTCACCTGCACCGGCCGCCACACTTGTTTCGTCGCTTCAACGATATGAAGCCCATAGAAGGGCAGCGACAGCGCAGAGCCGACGCGCTCCCATGCGGGCGCCGCGCGCAAAAGCCACTTGCGTGAGAACGGCGGCATCCAGAGCGCTTCGTGCCAGCCGACCGGCGTGAACAGGGCTTCGCGCAAGAGCGACACAAGCTGCGTGCGCGAGAACGGCTGCCCCTGTCCGAACGGCGTCGAATCCATGCGCGCCCAGGGCCCACCGCGATTGGGCACAACGAGCAGCAACTTTCCTCCGGGCGCAAGCACACGCCAGACTTCGTGCAGCATATCGGCGGCATGAGGCGTCATTTCCAGCGCGTGAACTGCAAGCACGCGGTCGATCATCGCGTCACGCAACGGCAACGCGGTTTCCGAGACGAGCGAGCAAAGCGTCGGCGACGAGGTCGGCCATTTCACCACGCCCTGCGCGCCGGGCATGAACGCGAACGTGCGCTCGCCTTCCTCGCGAAAGTTTCCGAGATAGGGCGTCGCATAGCCGAGCCCAAGAATAGAGCTGCCACGCGCGTCCTGCCAGCGGGCGCGGATCGCACGCGACAACAAGCGCCGCGTGACTAAGCCAAGCGGCTGCGCGTAGAAAGATCGAAGATCGACGACGTCGAGGAACATGGTTGCTCTGGTTACGTTAGCTTCACATTAGCCTTGCATTGCTGTGACTACAAAGCGCGCCTTGCGGCAGGCAAACGAGGCGACTACGTTCCTTTGAAATCGGAAAAGCGGAGCAAGTTATGGCGGTCGAAGTCCGGCTCATCCCGTGTTTGAGCGACAATTACGCGGTGCTGGTGCATGAGCCCGAAAGCAAGACCACGGCACTCGTGGATGCGCCGGAGGCAGCACCCATCTTAAGCGCGCTCGACAAGGAAGGCTGGAAGCTCACGCATATCCTGATCACACACCACCATCCGGACCACGTGCAGGGTATTGCGGAAATCCGCGCGAAATATCCGGTGCCGGTGTATGGCCCGCGCGCGGAAGCCGATAAAATTCCCGGCATCTCGATCAAGCTCGGCCACCTCGATGTCGCCGAAGTAGGACCGCTGCGCGCCGAGATCATCGACACGCCTGGCCATACCGCCGGGCACATCGTCTATCACTTCCGTAGAGAACAACTGCTGTTCGCAGGCGATACGCTATTCGCCCTCGGCTGCGGCCGTCCCTTCGAGCGCCCGGCGGAAGTGTTATGGCAATCGCTCTTGAAGCTACGCGAACTGCCGCTGGAAACGCAGATTTACTGCGGGCACGAGTACACGCTCGGCAACGCGAGGTTCTCCGTCACCGTCGATCCGGACAACACGCAGTTGAAAGCGCGGCTGAAACAAATCGAAGAAATGCGCGCGAAGAATATGCCGACCGTGCCGTCCACGATGGAGGAAGAGATTCATACCAATCCCTTCATGCGCGCGGACAACCCCGATGTGCAGCAGGCGATCGGCATGAACGGCGGCGATCCCGGCGCGGTTTTCACCAAGCTGCGCGAGATGAAAAACACGTTCAAGGGATGAGCATCGAACGGCGCAGCGCCGCCGAGATCATCGCGCTTCTTGATTTGCAGCCGCATCCCGAAGGCGGGCACTTCCGCGAGACGTTTCGCGATATGCGCGCGGCCGACGAGCGCTCCGCCTCAACCGCGATTTACTTTCTGCTTGCGAAAGGCGAGCGCTCGCACTGGCACCGCGTCGATGCCGCGGAAGTCTGGCACTTCTATGCCGGCGCTCCGCTACAACTTCATTATGCGGCGAGCGATAAGACCGAGCCCGCCTCGATCTTGCTCGGCAACGACATCGCAAATGGCCAACAGCCGCAATTCGTGATCCCGCAAGGCAACTGGCAGGCGGCGGAAACGCTCGGCGAATGGACGCTGGTCGGTTGCACCGTCGCGCCGGGTTTCGAGTTCGAAGGCTTCGAACTCGCCAAGAAAGATTGGATTCCCGGACCTTTGAGCTAGCGGACAATCCCGAAAAGTGGGGCCCGGTTTTCGGACAAGATTGTCCGTCTACTTTTTAAAGAGCATTTCTTTTGCGGCGACCACGCCGCCAAGAGAAATCAGCACCGCGGCAAGACCGAGCGACCAGCGCTGCTCAGCATACCCCGCAAGCACCAGAAAAATCGTCGAGAGCAAAGGCGCCGCATAAGACGCAGCCCCCAGCGCGCGGATATCGCCGAACTTCACGCCCTGATCCCATGCATAGAACGCGAGACCGACCGGAAAAATTCCGAGCGCGATAACGCTTAGCCATTGCGCCGTGTTCGCCGGCCACACGGTCTGCTCGAACAGCAAGTGACACACGAACGAAAGTGCCGCAGTAGCCAGACAAAATCCCGCCACCGCATCGCTCGGCACGTTCTTGAACGGCCGCGACAGCACCGAGTAACTCGACCAAGCGAGCGCCGCGCCGAGCGCGCAGACATAACCAACGATATACTCCTGCCGGATGTCGACGCCGCGCATACCTGCGATCAGCACCAGCGTTCCGGCAAGGCCAAGCAGCACGCCGAGAATGTGATGCGATTTCAGCTTTTCATTCGGCAGGAATGCCGAGAAGAGAACGATGAGAAGCGGCCAAAGATAATTAAAGAGCTGTGCCTCCGCAGGCGGCGCCAAGCGCAACGCGATAAAATAAAGTGCGTGATAGCCGAACAAACCGCCGACGCCCAAGAGCCACACCACAAGCGGCTGTTTCAGCGCGTGCGCCGCTTGCGGCCTCCACGCCCAAGTCGCAACTCCGATCAATCCGCCGATCGTGAAAGTAATTGCCGCGAGCTGAAACGGCGGCATGGTGCCGCTCGCGACCGTCAACAGCGAAAGAAACGACCACATGAAAACGGCGGCGAGGCCGGTAAGCGTCGCCGCCGTCTGCGTAGAACTAGATGACATCAAGTAATGTACTGCGCGCCGTTCACGGTGAGCGTAGAGCCGGTGATAAAGCCCGCATCGTCGCTCGCCAGAAACACCACGCAACGCGCGATTTCTTCCGGCTCGCCGAGGCGGCCGACCGGGATTGCAGGCAGGATACTCTTCTCGAGCACGTCTTTCGGCACCGCCTGCACCATCTCGGTGTTGATGTAGCCGGGGCAGATCGCGTTCACCGTGATGCCGGCTTTGGCCGATTCCTGCGCCAGCGCCTTGGTGAAGCCGATGTCGCCCGCCTTCGCCGCCGAATAATTGGTCTGGCCCATCTGGCCCTTCTGGCCGTTGATCGAGGAAATATTGACGATGCGGCCGAACTTGCGCGCGCGCATACCTTCGATCACCGGGCGGCACATATTGAATAGCGAGTTGAGGTTCGTCGTGATCACCGCGTTCCACTGGTCGGCGGTCATGCGGTGAAGCATCGCGTCGCGCGTGATGCCTGCATTGTTCACGAGCACCTCGACCGGCCCGAGATCGGCTTCGACCTGCTTGATCCCTGCCGAACAAGCGTCGAACGAGCTAACGTCCCATTTGAAAACGCTGATGCCTGTCTCGGCTTTGAACTTCGCGGCGGCCTCGTCGTTGCCCGCATAGTTCGCAGCAACTTTGTATCCCGCAGCCTTCAAGCCTTTTGAAATGGCAGCCCCAATCCCGCGGGTGCCGCCGGAAACCAACGCAACGCGTGCCATGAAAACTCTCCCTATTTCCCTGCGGCCGGTTGGCTCCAGCCGTTCTCCACTCGCTAGCTTGTAAGACGATGATGCCCGGGACAAGCCCGGGCACCACCAATATTTAGTCGATGAACTATTGTGCGCTGCGTATCAGTGAAGTTCGACAGCCATTTTAATGGTTCGTGTCACTGACGTTCCACGCAAAGGGCAATCCCCATGCCGCCGCCGATGCAGAGCGTGGAAAGGCCCTTCTTTGCGCCGCGGCGTTCCATTTCATGCAGAAGGGTGACCAGCACGCGCGCGCCCGAAGCCCCGATCGGGTGACCGATCGCAATGGCGCCGCCGTTCACATTCACCTTGGCCAGGTCCCAGCCCATGTCCTTGTTCACCGCGCAAGCCTGCGCCGCAAAGGCTTCGTTTGCCTCCACGAGATCGAGGTCCTGCACGTTCCATCCGGCCTTCTTCAGCGCCGCGCGCGACGCCGGAATTGGCCCGGTTCCCATGATCGACGGATCGACGCCCGCCTGCGCCCAGCTTGCAATGCGTGCGATGATCTTCTTGTTCTGCTTTTTCGCTTCGCTCTCTTTCATGAGCACGAGTGCTGCCGCACCGTCATTAATGCCGGAAGCGTTCGCCGCCGTGACCGTGCCTTCCTTGTCGAAAGCGGGCTTCAACTTCGCCATGATATCTAACGTGGCGCCATCGCGAATATACTCGTCGGTATCGAAAACGGTGTCGCCCTTCTTGGAAGCGATGGTCACCGCGGCGATCTCGTCTTTGAACTTGCCGGCTTTCTTTGCGGCCTCGGCCTTGTTCTGCGAGGAGACTGCGAATTCGTCCTGCTGCTGGCGAGTAATCTGCCACTGCTTTGCGACGTTCTCCGCGGTGCCGCCCATGTGATAGCCGTTGAAAACGTCCCACAGGCCGTCCTTGATCATGGTGTCGATGAACTTCACGTCGCCCATGCGGTGCCCTGCGCGAAGATGCGCTGCGTGCACCGAGTTCGACATCGATTCCTGACCGCCCGCGATAACGATCTCGCTGTCACCGTTCATGATCGACTGATAGCCGAGCGCGACCGTGCGCAGGCCCGAGCCGCAAACCTGATTGACGAGCCAGGCCGGCGTCTCGTTCGGAAGGCCCGCGGCCTTCGACGCTTGACGCGCGGGGTTCATGCCCTGCGCCGCGGTCAGGACCTGACCGAAAATAAGTTCGGAAACCTGTCCGGGTTCCACGCCCGCGCGCTTCAGCGCCGCCTGGATCGCAACTTTTCCGAGTTCGTGCGCCGGCGTTCCTGCGAGCGTGCCGTTGAAGGCTCCGACCGGGGTACGCGCTGCACCGACAATGACTACTCCGTCCGCCATTTCCTGCTCCTCACCATTCGCCTTGTTTTTCGCTGACTTCTCGCCGGCGTGGGGAAGCATTGGACCCCGGCACCCGGCTCCTGCCAAGTCTATATAGGCTTAATGCTGCTCTGCGTCATTCGTTTACCGGCATTGCACAAAGCGGTAGCCGCAGTGCGGAAAAGGCCCTAGTCTTTTGGACGTTCAGCGGGGAAACGCTGCGTAAGCGTAGGGAGTTAGTTCATGGCCAAGCCGCAAGAACCGGTAACGATCAAAAAATACGCCAACCGCCGGCTCTACAACACGGGCACCAGCGCCTACGTCACGCTGGAAGACCTCGCCGTCATGGTGAAGTCGGGCGAAGACTTCGTGGTCTACGACGCGAAGACCGGCGAAGAAATCACCCGCTCGGTGCTGACCCAGATCATTTTCGAGCAGGAAGGCAAAGGCGGGCAGAACCTTCTGCCGATCAACTTCCTGCGCCAGCTCATCCGCTTCTATGGCGACTCGATGCAGCTTCTCGTCCCGCGCTATCTCGAAACCTCGCTCTCCCACTTCACGCAGGAACAGGAAAAGTTTCGCGAGCAGATGGGCAAGACCTTCAACCTTCCGGGTCTCGGCATCATGGAAGAACAGGTGAAGCGCAATATGGAGATATTCCAGCGCGCCTTCACGATGTTCCTGCCGACCGCGAAGGAGAATGTCGCAAACGCTCCTGCCGCTGAAGCGGCAGGCGACGACATCGACGCGCTCAAGCGTCAGGTCTCCGAGATGCAGAAAAAATTAGATAAGATCGGCGAATAAGCGATCTTGTAAATTGAAATTGAAAAGCCGGCTCTTCTTAGCCGGCTTTTTTGTTTTCCGTTCCTTGGGGGACTGCGCGCGGCGGCTGATAGTCCGAGAAACTTCCTTTGCCTGCTGCCTTCGCCTGCTCCAGAGCAATGTTGGCGTGCGCGAGAATTTCGCCCGTATCGCGCGCATAACGCGGGGCTACTACGCCGCCTGCGGTCACCGACATTGCGAGCGGCCCCGCGGACGTTTCAAACGGCGCCTCGCGCACTGCAGCCACGAAGCGATTGCCCGCGATAAACAAGTCTTCCAGTGTGCATTCGTGCAACACGATGCCGAACTTGTTGTCCGAGAAGCGGCCGATCAGATCCTTGCCGCGCTTGTGCGTGCGCAACCGCTCCGCAATCGCAGCGATCGCCTGATCGCCGACGCCGAACCCATAGGACTGGTTGCAATAGGCAAGATCGTCGATGGCGGCGACGATGAAGCCGAAGCTCGTCTTGAATTTCGTGGCGCTCTCGAACTCTTCCGCGATGGCTTTGGTCAACACCGCGCGATTGAGACCGCCGGTAAGCGGATCGGATTCGGATAACCGCGCGAGCTCCTGCTCGCGGCGATGCCGCTCCGTAACATTTCGCACGATGCCGTCGGCCCGTGCAGGCTTGCCGTCTGCGCCCGCAAACCAGCGGCCGGCATCCTCGATCCAGCAAATCTGGCCGGGCACGATCTGCTTCAGCGCGTAGCGAATTTCGTAAGCCACGCCGGCGCCCGGATCCTTGCGCTGGTCGCGGAATACGGCGTCATATCGGTTCTGCGTGCTTTCGGGAGCAAGCAGCGCGGCAAAGGCGCGGCCCGAAGCAATCTGCCCGGTCGAAACGACGTTAAGAACCGACGGCGCATTGCCGCTCCACTCCAGCACGTCGGTCGCACAATTCCAGGAATAAGCCGCCTCGCCGCTGGCAAAAAGCACGGAGGCGATGCGCTCGGGTGAAAGCATCGGGGCGGTGATCGGCTTGTCCTCGCCGAGAATAGGCATCAGGCGCGCTGGGCGCGTCGGCACAACCACTGTTCGCTTCCCCGTCTTTTTCTTGAGGATAGCGATAACGCCTGAGCGCTTAATGCCGGGTCACTGATGGCCCTCGTCTTCGCCGCGATCCTTAACGGGACGTTACCGCTGGTTCGGCGCTTGCACTGAACAAAGCAGAACCGAAAACGTTGTCCCATTCAGAGACGTGTCATGAAATTCGAAGTGCAAATCGAAACCGAAGACAAGCGCGAGTGCCGGGCCTTGGTCCCGTTAACCGTAACGGCGGCCGATCGCGCCCGCGGCTATGCGCTGGCTGACGCAGCTTTCGTGACGCAACTCTCGGCCAATGTAAAAGGCTTCTCGCTCTATCGCGCCAAGCGCCGCGAGAACCCGGAAGTGGGCGCAAAGAATTATCGCACCACGATCGCGGATGCGGTCGCTTATCGCGCAAAAGGTACGAAGTTGAATTACTGCGCCTGAGGATCGATCGAGAAGTCGCGCCGCGCGGTGCGCACCGCAACCGACCAGCCGCCCAACACATCGACCAGCGCGATCATCAATAGGATCGCGAAAGTGGATGTGCCAGCTTCGGTCACCAGCAGAAACTCCACCAGCGCCCCGATGAAGATCAGCGTTGATAACACGTGATCGAAGATCGACCGCGCACTGTTGCGCGCGGCCTTCAGCACTTCAAAAAAAAGAATAAAGAGCGAGAACGCGATCAATAAATCGCCGACCGAGATCGCCCAGTCGGCACCGGAGGGCATCCGGACCGAGAACAATGCCGCGGTCCAAGACGTACCGGTCCAGAGGAACGCGATCATGTTGTAGATCGCGAAGGAAGTCAGCAGCAGCGGAAATGCAACCATGGTCGGCTCTCTCCGGCTTGCTGCTGGTGACGGACTCTGGATTAGTTTTCGGTCTTCTTCTTCAGAACCTGGCGGCCTTTATACATACCGGTCTTCAGGTCCATGTGATGCGGACGGCGCAGTTCGCCGGAGTCCTTGTCTTCGACATAGGCATCCGACTTCAGGGCATCGGCCGAGCGGCGCATACCGCGGCGCGAGGGCGAGGTTTTTCGCTTGGGAACGGCCATTTTCGTCTCCGAAAGCGGCCCGCAGTCAGGAGACGGGGCCGGAAAAGTCTGTCTGGAAGCCCGGGCTTATAGAGGATTGATTTGGGCCCGGCTAGCCGCTTCTAGCGTCTTGGAATCACGCAGGAAACGGCAGCCGGGCCGTTGTTTCCGGCGATCCTGAGCCGGGCCTGCGCCGCACGCGAGAGCTGCGGCCCTGCCTTTCGTGGGTCCCGGATCAGCGGATTTGGCAGTGCACCCGCGAGCAGTGCTGCTTCCTCGGCAGAGAGATCGCGCGCGCTTTTCTTGAAGGCCCGGCGGGCGGCGGCCTCGATCCCGAATTCGCCCTCTGGCCCCCACTCTGCGATGTTGAGATAGACCTCCATCATCCGCGACTTCGACCAGATCGTACTCATGTAATAGGCGAGCGGCACTTCCAGCGCCTTGCGGATGAATTGCCGGCCCGGCCACAGAAAAAGATTCTTCGCTACCTGCATCGGGATGGTGGAGGCACCGCGCGCATTACCGGACTCGTCGAAATCATCGAGCACCGTCTGCACCGCCTGCCAGTCGACGCCATGATGCGCGCAGTAGCGTCCGTCCTCACCTGCGATCACCATGCGCACGAGATGCGGCGAGATTTCCGAAATCGGAGTCCACACCCGCTCGACACGCTGCAGCGTCACCCAGCGCCAGAGCATCAATGTCGAAACCGGCGGTACGAGCGCGTAAAGCGGCACCAGAATTACGGGGATCAACGCAATCCCGATTGCAATGCGGGCAGCCAGGCCGAACCAGCCGTAGCGTTGCACCGGCCCGCGCTTGCGCTGGATTGAATACTCGTAGGAAACAGGGATCGGAAAAGACGGCCGGACCTCGCTACCGCTCGCCTTGTTCGATGCTTCGTTGGGCGGGCGATCCTGATCCATGCCGGCGGCATTAGAGCCATCGCGGCCACGCGCGGCAAGCGCTGTTTGACGGCGGCGTGACGGTGCGGCACGAAACGTCCGAATGACGACCGATACGAGCACAAAGCCGCAGCCGCCGAGCCAGTTCGAGCAGCGCCTCGCACGGCACGCCGAGATTTGCGAAAGCGTGCTCGCGGCTTTGCTCGCAAAGGAACCGCTGGCGGATGAATATGCGCGTCCCGCGCGCCTACTAGACGCGATGCGCCATGCCGTGCTCGGCGGGGGCAAGCGCCTTCGCCCGGCACTGGTGGTCGAAACCGCCTCTATCTTCGGTGTGAGCGACCGTGAGGCGATGCATACGGGTGCTGCCTTCGAACTTCTGCACTGCTATTCGCTCGTCCATGACGATCTTCCGGCAATGGATAACGACGATACCCGCCGCGGCAGGCCGACCGTGCACAAGGCGTTCGGCGAAGCGACCGCGGTTCTCGCGGGCGATGCCTTGCAAACGCTCGCCTTCGATGTGATCTCGCGCGATAAAACGCATCGCGATCCCGCGGTACGCGCAACACTTGTGCAGTGTCTTGCGAGAGCTAGCGGCATCGGCGGCATGGCGGGCGGTCAGATGCTCGACCTCGAAGCCGAAGGCCGCTTCACCGAAAACAAAATGCCGCTTGCACTCGCTCTTTCCGATATCGAGAAAGTCCAGCGCATGAAAACAGGCGCGCTGCTTACCGCCTGTTGCGAAGCCGGAACGATTCTCGGCGGCGCGGACACGAAGGAAGCGAGCGCAATCTCCCGCTATGGCCGCGCGATCGGCGCGGCGTTTCAGCTCGCCGACGATCTTTTGGACGTTGAAGGCAGCGAGATGGAAGTTGGCAAGGCTGTCGGCAAGGACGCCGCGAAGAACAAGGCTACCTTCGTGTCGGCGCTCGGTCCCCGTTCCGCGCGCAGGAAGTTGGCGGAACTTGTCGACGATGCGAAGTGGGCCGTGCGGCCTTTCGGCAGCCGTGCGGAGTGGCTTGTCACCTGCGCCGATTTCATCGCAGCGCGAAAATCTTGATGCTGAAGATGGCGCCCTGTAGCGGCAACTACTCAGCTGGAAGTAGTTATTCCGCGGCGGGCTTTTCGGAAACGCCGCCGAAGCGCCGCGCAATATAATCTTCGACGATTGCCTTGAAGTCGGCAGCAAGCGTCGGTCCACGCAGGGTCATCGCTTTCTTGCCGTCGATGAAGATGGGGGCTGCCGGCGCTTCGCCGGTGCCCGGCAGCGAAATGCCGATATCGGCGTGCTTCGATTCGCCGGGGCCGTTCACGATGCAACCCATCACCGCGACGTTCAGCGTCTCGACACCCGGATATTTCTTCTTCCATGTGGTCATGCTGTCGCGGATATAGGACTGGATTTCGAATGCGAGTTCCTGGAACACGGTCGAGGTCGTGCGCCCGCAGCCGGGGCAGGCGGCAACTAACGGCACGAAGGTGCGAAAGCCCATCGTCTGTAGAAGTTCCTGTGCGACCTTTACTTCCAGCGTGCGGTCGCCATTCGGCTCAGGCGTCAGCGAAATGCGGATGGTGTCACCGATGCCCTGCTGCAACAGGATCGAAAGCGAAGCGGCGGACGCGACGATACCCTTCGAGCCCATCCCGGCTTCGGTAAGGCCCAAATGCAGCGCGTAGTCCGAGCGGCGGCCGAGATCCTGATAGACTGCGATCAGGTCCTGCACTGCCGACACTTTCGCGGAGAGAATGATCTGTTCGCGCTTCATGCCCAGTTCTTCGGCGCGGGACGCCGAGATCAGCGCTGACTGTACCAGCGCTTCGCGTGTCACCGCGCGGGCTTCGACCGGCTTTGCGGACTTTGCGTTCTCGTCCATCAGATGCGTGAGCAGTTCCTGATCGAGCGAGCCCCAGTTTGCACCGATGCGGACGGGCTTCGCGTACTTCAGGGCCATCTCAATAATTGAAGAGAACTGTTTGTCGCGCTTCTCGCGGAAGCCGACATTGCCTGGATTGATGCGATACTTCGCAAGCGCTTCGGCGCAGGCCGGATGATCGGCAAGCAGTTTGTGGCCGATGTAATGGAAATCTCCGACCAGCGGCACATTGAGATTCATCTTCAATAGCCGGTCGCGGATATACGGCACGGCTGCCGCGGCTTCATCGCGATCCACCGTGATCCGCACAATCTCGGAGCCCGCGCGGAAAAGATCGGCGACTTGGCTAGCGGTTTTTTCGACATCGGCAGTATCGGTATTCGTCATCGACTGCACGACGATCGGCGCGCCGCCTCCGACGATAACGCCGCCGATATTGACCGGTACCGATACGCGCCGCGCGGAAGCACCAAACGTCACGTCGTTCTGCTCGCGCATATTCATCGCTTGGATTTCTTCCGGCACGGCTCGCAGGTGCCGCTGACTTCAATAATTGAGGAGCGCGCCTCGAAGCCTGCCGCTTTGGTTGCCTTCGCGACATCACGGCCGAATGACGCCGCCTGCATCTCGGCGACCGCGCCGCATTTTTCGCAAAGCAGGAACATCACCGGCTCAGCGCGCTCATGCCCGGCATTGCAGGCGAGAAACGCGTTCCGGCTTTCAATGCGGTGCGCGAGGTTCTCCGCGGTGAGAAAATCGAGCGCACGATAGACCGACATCGCAGGCACCGGCTCGCCGGATGCGCCGAGCTTTTCGACGATCTCATAGGCTCCGACCGGCGCATGGCTCTGCGCGAGAATTTCGAGCACCCGGCGCCGCAGCGGCGTCAGCCGCAGGCCGCGCCCGCCACAGGCCTTCTCCGCGCGGGAAAGCGCATCTTCCACGCATTGATCGTGGTCGTGGCCGGGGTCCGGAAAGGCTTTGTGCATGGATACAGAATATCAGGCCAAAGGCGGCTAAAACCAGCCCTTGCGCTTTATGTTGCGGTGCACAATATATAGGGGATGCCCTCAGCCCTGCTCGACCAGATTACCGAAGGCCCGCTGCCGGGTGCTTCCGCCACCCCCCGCCGGTGGTTTCCGTTCCCGGCCGGTCAAACCAAGAGCCCGTTCATGCGCGCGACAAAACCGGTGAACCTCGCGCTTCAGGGCGGCGGTGCGCATGGCGCCTTCACCTGGGGCGTCCTGGATCGCCTGCTCGACGAGCCTCGGATCGAAATCGGCGCGATCTCGGGCACCAGCGCCGGCGCGATGAACGCGGTCGTATTGGCGAGCGGCCATCAAAAGGGCGGCCGCGACGGCGCCCGCGCGGCGCTCGAAAATTTCTGGCGCGCGGTTTCGCGCGATGGGCGCATGAGCCCGATGCAGCGCGGACTGATGGATCGCCTGCTCGGCAACTGGTCGCTCGACAATAATCCGTGGTTTCTTGCCTTCAACGTCGCGACGAACTTTGTATCTCCCTACGACTACAATCCCTTCAACATCAATCCGCTGCGTGAAGTGCTGGAGCGTGAAGTCGATTTCGACGCGTTCCGCAAGAACCGCAGCATCAAGATTTTTCTTTCCGCCACCAATGTCCACACCGGGAAAGTTCGTGTCTTTCCGACCAAGGAAATCACTGCCGATGTGGTGATGGCGTCCGCCTGTCTGCCCTTCCTTTTCAAGGCAGTGGAGATCGACGGCACGCCGTATTGGGACGGCGGCTATGTCGGCAACCCGCCGCTGTTTCCGTTCTTCAGAACCGGCGACGACGGCGACATTCTACTTGTGCAGACCAATCCCGTGATACGCGAAGAGACCCCGCAAAGTGCGCGCGACATTCTCAACCGCATCAACGAAATCACCTTCAACGCCTCGCTCGCTTCCGAATTCCGCGCGATCGGCTTCGTGAATCGCATGATGGGACATCGGCTCATGCGGCGCCTCACCGGCAAAAGCATCGCGGAGCTTCGCCTGCATCGCATCGAAGCAGGACAGAAATTGCTTGAGCTGACTTCCAGCTCGAAGTTCAATGTCGATTGGTCTTTCTTCCAGCATCTGCGCGACATTGGCCGTGAGGCGACGGAAGAATTCCTGAAGCGTCATTATCGCGCGATTGGGCGCCGCTCGACGCTGGATCTCCGGAAAGAAGGCGGCTGAGGTTGCCCGAGGCCACAACCCCAACTTCGGCACAATCGTCGCGGATTCTCGTCTTCGCGTTGTAGCCGTTTGTGGCTAATGTTCCGGCGCAATACGCCTTTCGCGGAAGCACGTAATGAAACTCTGGAAAAGCCTTGTCCTGTTTGCGCTCCTTGTCGCCGCGCCCGCGTTCGCACAGGAGCGGCCCAAGCTGCAGACCAATCAGGAATATGTCGAGGAGCTTTACCGCAATCCCGCGGCCCCTTTGGGCGACAAGAAGGAAATGCTTCAGTTCGTGCTGAAGACCCTGCCCGATCGCGTGAAGGTCTATCCGACCGAGAATTATTTCTATTTCGGATTCTACTCGGGCGGCGTGCGATACGCCGGCAACATTCGCTTGGATGCGAGCGACCGCGACAAGGGCAAGCTGCATTTCGCCTACTACATCGATCATGTCGCGTGGAGATCCGAGCAGCCGGTGAACTATGCGGTAATGGACGCCGCCGATGGCGTGAAGATCGAAAAGGTCGAGCGGTTTCTCTATCGCGTCACCGCCGGCGAAAGAGCCGTGCTATTCGAACTAAACGATCTCTCCGCCGTGCGTCCGCCGGAAGCGGCACTCGATCCGGATGAACGTTTCATCGGCCCGGTGTTCGACGAATCCGGCATCCGTTTTTTTCTCGTCTACAACGCGAAGCTCAAACTCTTTCATTATATTCTGGATGAAACCGTGCCGGTGCCGGACGATTTGCACCGCATCAAATCGACTGACCGCATCCTGCTCGGCACACGCACCGGCTTTGCGTTTTACCGAGACCTGAAACGTGAACGGAAAATCCTGATCGGCGTTTATGAAGGCAACACGCTCGCGAATAATTATTTCGACGGGCCGTTCGATCAGCTGCCGGACAACTTCATCGAAGGCGACGATCTCTTGAAAGCGATTCTTGAAGTAGCGCCGAACCTGAAAGGCACCATCGACCGCTTTGGCGGCAGCTTCGACGGCGCCGAGCGGTTCCTGATTGCGCCTTATATGAGCTACGTCCGCGAAGAAGATCTCTTCCCGGTGCATCGCTGCGCAAGCGGCCCGCAGGGCAAGGGGCCGCGCTATTACGAGTGCTTCCTAGTCGACGCCGAGCCGCAGCCGCCCTCGGGCAAGCCGAAAGCACCGCAGGGCAAAGGCGCACCGAAATAGCTGGCCAGCTCTGGCTTTCTGCTTCCGCTTCCTTGCCGGGCCGCGAAAGCGCTACAATCTTTGAAAGAAGCGAGGAGCGCCTCATGCAACAGGAAGATTTACTCGGCACGGCGGCGGCCTGGCGCATGGCAGGCCGCAAGGTGGCGCTCGCCACGGTCACCGAAACCTGGGGCTCCGCGCCCCGTCCGGCCGGCTCCAATCTCGTGATCGACGGCGAAGGTAATTTTCTTGGCTCCGTTTCCGGCGGCTGCGTCGAAGGGGCGGTCGTTTCCGAAGCGCTCGATGTGATTGCGGGCGGCAAGCCGAGACTCATTTCCTTCGGTGTTGCGGATGAGACCGCATGGGAAGTCGGCTTGTCCTGTGGCGGCAAAATCTCGGTCTATGTCGAGCCGGTGAAGTGAGATGGCGTCGACCGAAGTCCTGATCGCGTTTGCGATCGCGACCGCACTCTTCGCCTATTTTCCGGGGCCGGCGCTGCTTTATACCGCGGCGCAGACGCTTGCGCGAGGCAGGCGCGCGGGGCTCATGGCTGCGCTCGGCATTCATGTCGGCTGCTACGCGCACGTGATCGCGGCGACGCTTGGCCTCTCCGCGGTGTTTCGCTACGTGCCGGAAGCCTATACCGCGCTGAAGATTGCAGGCGCCGCTTATCTCGTGTGGCTTGGCGTGCAGATGCTGCGAGGCGGCGGCACCAACGAAGCGCCGGAGATAACGCCGAAATCCACGCGCCGCGCTTTCGCCGAAAGCATTCTGGTTGAACTCCTCAACCCCAAGGTTGCGATTTTCTTCATCGCCTTCCTCCCGCAATTCGTAGACCCTGCTGGATCGCTGCCGGTCTGGCTGCAATCGCTGATCCTCGGCGTGATCGTGAACCTCGCGTTTTCCTCCGCCGATGTTGTGACTGCCTTTACCGCGAGCGCGGTGATGGAGCGGCTGCACAAATCGAGTACCGCTGGGCGTCTCGCGCGCTGGATCGGCGGCAGTCTATTGATCGGCCTCGGCCTCAAGCTCGGCACCGACAAGACCTGAGATGCAACTCGCTTTGCTCAACGCATTGAACGAGGAGCGCGCTGCGCGCCGCGCGGCAATTGTCGTGACCGCGCTCGCAAGCGGCGAGCAACGGCTCGTGAAAGTGGCAGATGTTGCGAAAGACGCGTTGCGCGAAGCACTTGAAGCCCGGCTTCGCTCCGGCAAAAGCGGCACCGAGGAAACGCCGGGCGGCAAAGTTTTTCTCACCGTCTTCGTACCGCCCGCGCGTCTCGTAATCACGGGCGCGGTCCACATCAGCCAGGAGCTTGCGCCGATGGCGCAACGCTTGGGCTATGACGTGACGATCGTCGATCCGCGCACCGCCTTTGCAACCCCGGAGCGTTTTGCCGGCATCAAGCTTTTGGCCGAATGGCCGGATAAAGTGCTGCCAGCGCTCGCCATCGACGCGCATACTGCTTTTGCGGCACTCACGCACGATCCGAAGATCGACGATCCGGCGCTTCTGCACGCGCTGTCGAAAGATTGCTTTTACGTCGGCGCGCTCGGCTCGCGAAAAACTCACACGGCGCGGCTGGAGCGATTGAAGTCGCAGGGTACGACCGACGCGAAGCTCGCGCGTATTCACGCGCCGATCGGCCTCGATATCGGCGCGGTGTCACCTGCCGAAATCGCCGTCTCCATTCTTGCCGAGATCACCGCGCGGCTCCGCCTTGGCGACGGGAAGCGCTAGATGAAATTCGGATCGCTCCCGATCGAGGAAGCGCGCGGCAGCGTCGCGGTCCATTCGATCCGCAAGGACAAGCTCGTACTGAAGAAAGGCACGATCATCGGAGATGCCGAGATCGAAGCGCTTCGCGCGGCGAGTATCGCCGAGATTGTGGTCGCGAAGCTCGAGCCGGGCGACGTCGGAGAAGACCAGGCAGCAAGCGAACTCGCAGCGGCCGCACAAGGCGAGAATGTCCGGACCGACCAAGCCTTCACCGGCCGCGCGAATTTGTTTGCGGAAAAGGCGGGTGTGCTTGTCGTGAACAGGCTCGCGATCGATGGCCTTAACGCGATCGACGAAGCGATCACGTTCGCGACCCTGCCTGCGTTCAGCATGGTGGCGGAAGATCAGATGATCGCGACCGCGAAGATCATTCCCTTCGCGGTGAGCAGCAAATCCCACCGCTCGGCGCTTGCTGCCGCAACGGCTGCGGGGAAACTCGTTTCTGTTGCGCCGTATCGCGTAAAGAGAATTGGCGTGATTTCCACGCGGCTTCCGGGCCTGGCCGAGAAAGTGATCGAGAAGACCTTGAAGGTCACGCGCGAACGCCTTGCGCCGACAGGGGCAAAGATCGTCGCGGAACAGCGCATCGACCACGACAGCGTAAAGCTCTCGCGCGCAATTAAAGAAGTGCTCAATGCCGGCGCCGAGCTTGTGCTCGTTTTCGGCGCTTCCGCGATCGCCGATCGCCGCGACGTGATCCCGGCCGCGATCGAAAATGCGGGCGGCCGAATCGAGCATTTCGGTATGCCGGTCGATCCTGGAAACCTGATGCTGATCGGCGATGTGAACGGAACACCTGTGCTTGGCGCGCCGGGCTGCGCCCGCAGTCCGAAAGAAAACGGTTTCGACTGGGTGCTCGCGCGCCTTCTCGCGGGATTGCAGGTAAAGCGCGAAGAAATCGCGGGAATGGGTGTCGGCGGCTTGCTCATGGAAATCGTGACGCGTCCGCAACCGCGCGAGGAGATCGCCGCGGAAGCAAAGAAGAACGTCGCCGCGATCGTGCTCGCCGCTGGTCAATCGCGGCGCATGGAGGGCAAGAACAAATTGCTCGAAGACTTCCACGGGCAGCCGCTGGTGCGCCGCGCGGTGGAAGCAGCACTCGGCTCCAAAGCGTCACCTGTCATCGTCGTCACCGGTAACAACGCCGAGGCGATCAAAAAAGCGCTCGCGGGTCTCGATGTTCGCTTCGTGAACAATCCAGATTACGCGGATGGACTTTCGTCGTCACTGAAAACCGGTATTCGCACCGTGCCGGAAGAAAGCGCCGCTGCGATTATCTGTCTTGGCGATATGCCGCAAGTCTCAAGCGCATTGATCGATAGACTCATCGCCGGTTTCGCGCCGGAACGCGGCGCAATGATCGTGGCACCGCTGCGTGACAAGCAGCGCGGCAATCCGGTCCTGTGGGCGCGACGCTTCTTTCCGGAATTGCTCAAACTCGAAGGCGACATGGGTGCGCGAAAACTTGCGAGCTTCTACGACGAGGGCCTGCTTGAAGTGCCCGTGACCGACGACGGCGCCTTCGCCGACATCGACACGCCGCAGGCGCTGGATGCCGCGCGTAGAGCGATAAAATAATTCAGAAGGATTGCGGCTCGCTCACCGGCGTATTCAGCCGCGCCTGCACGAGTTGCACCACGCGCTGCACTTCGCGCAAAGACGGCTTCAGCCAGTTGCGGATCTTCGAGCGCGCGTCGAGCGAAAGATAAGCGAGCGGAAGCTGCGCTTTCTCGCCCGCCGCCGGGGGCACGTTGCCCGGCGCCGAGGCCTTCAGAAATTCCGCCATCGAAACCCGCTCGTCCTCCAGCAAATTCATGCTCATCGGATCGAGCAGCGGGATCATCATATGCACCGGGTGCGCCTTCAGCGCCCAGTAGGAATTCACGCTGTGCAGCGTTTGCGGTGCCACGCCCAAAAAAGCGTTCTCGGCCAGCATGAACTCGCAGCCGAAATGCTCCCGGATTTTGAAGCCGCGCTCGAAATCTTCCGCTTCGTAATGCGGGATATAGACGATCACCGGCTCGACATTGTTCGCGCGCGCCTCGGCAACGAAGTCGATGTCGCGCATCAACGAGAAGAAAGTCGGAAAAGCGCGGCTCGTGACGTCGACGATCTTCGGTTCATGCGCGCGCAAAGGCAGCGTGTCGAACAGACCCATCTGCCCTTTGGTCTTGTCGAGATTGACGACCTGCGCTTCCGGAAAATACTTCGAAAACTTCGGCTTCAGCGTGTCGGTATCGAACAGGAGCGGCGCATCGCCCGAAAGCCGGAAGAACTCGGCAAAGAGCCGTGCGATCAGCGTGGTGCCCGAGCGTTCACGCGGCGAGACGACAAGAATAGCAAGGCTCTTTCCGAGCATTGTCGCCCCTGATTATCCGCGCCCGAAGCCGCGCGCGGAGCGCGCTGTTACGAAGACTGCGCGCCGTCGGTCGCCCATTCCATCATGCCCGCATCGTCATATTGCTCGTGGATCGCTTTTTCCCATGTACGGACATAACCGCGCAGCACGAGCGAATAATCCGCCCTCTGGTTCTTCGCGGTCTTGTTCTGACCGAACATGGCGAAGGGAACGCCGGCAACTTCGACCTGCTCGTAGGCCATTTCGTTGAGCTTCGGCACGTTGATTTCGTTTGCCTGGCGCCGCGCCCGCTTGAAATAGCGGTTATAGGTTTCCTGATCCCACTCGAAAAAATTGGTGTCGTTGATGTGGTTCTTCACGACGTAATATTCGGCGTTCTCGGTATAGGGCAGCATCTCGTCGATTTCGTTGAGCGACGCCACCGACGGTCCGAGCACATGGAACAGCGCGAATTTGAATTCGCCGTTCTTCACCGCATCGAAGAAGCCGATGTCGGTCATATCTTTCAGCGTGCGCGACAAGAGGCCTGCGCGCACGTCGATGATCGAAACTTTCACTTCGCTCGAATGCAGCGTGTCGAGCACCTTCATCTGGTCGGCGACCTGGGTCAGATCGACAACCTCGGTGACGCGCGGATGAAAGCGCTTGAGCGTGCCGCGCGGGCTTTCGGTATCGAAAGCGCGGGTCAGCACATTCTTGCCTGCGAAGTAGTCGAGCATGGTGCGCGCGACCGTGGTCTTGCCGACGCCGCCCTTGTCAGCGCCGACGATGATGACCGCCGGCTTCTGCTTGCTGCCCGGTTTGTCCGCTTTCTTCGCTTCTTTTGCTTCTTTCGCCACGCGCCGTCCCCTTGAAATCATGAGCTAAGCACCCGGCAGCAATGCAAGCCGTTCGAGTCGCCAAAACGGCGCTACAGTCGCCCTTTTTGGCAATAATCGCAAGGCTTAGCGCCCTGCCACCGGTAACTGGTAAACCCCTAAACCGGACAGGAAGCGAGCAGTTGGCGGGCGGCCTGTGCCGCGCCTTTGAGCGGAATTTCCTCGGTCCGACCGTCGACCGCGACGACCAGGGTTCCGCCTTCCGCGAGCATCCGGCGCAGTTGCGGGCTCATGCGGGTCTCTCCCTGAAGCAGGAATTTATCGTCGAGCTCCAGCCGCTGGCCGGTCATGACAAGACTAATACTTTCGGCCTCCCGCCCGCGCACGGAAAAACGAGCGGTCAGACGGATGCCGTCTTTAGCCGTCTTCGGTTCATGTTCGAGACTGACCGAGATTTTGCGCGTCTTCCTTTCGCAGTGGAAATCGATCCTGATCGCGTCGCTTTCGGGAATGGCGTAGCTGAGGCTCACACCCTCTTCCGTGACCTGCCCGATCCATTTGTATTCGTCGGCAGCGGCAAAGCCGGTTGCAAAAATCAAAGCGGCGGCAAGAAAAAATCTTCTCATCGCGGAAGTTAATCGCGGCCAAGCACCTTCGTCAAAGCCGCAAAACACTCCATCGGCTTAATCCGCATTAACGCAGCGGAAGCCATTTGCCGCTAACGATTCCCGTCATGAGAATCGTCACGCCGTACCGCAGATTTGAAAATGTACTGCCGAACCTCTGGCTGCTTTTGTTCGCGGCCGTCATCGGTGCCGCGGGCTATTACGGTTTTTCCTATAGCGGTGCGGCACTCCCTCGCCCCGATCTCAAGAACGAACGCTTCGGTACTTGCGGCTATGTCTCTCGCAACAACTGCGTGATCGACGGCGACACGTTTGTCTTCAGCGGCGAGAAAATCCGGATCGCCGACATCGACGCACCGGAGACCGGCGGCGCAAAATGCGCATCCGAAGCCAAACTCGGCGCCCGCGCGACCAAGCGGCTTCGCGAATTGCTGAACCAGGGCCCGTTTGAATTGCGAAACTATCAGAGCCGCGACCGCGACCAGTACGGCAGGAAGCTGCGCGTGGTGATGCGCGACGGCAGGTCGGTCGGCGACACGCTTATTACGGAAGGTCTCGCGCGGCGCTGGAACGGCAAGCGCAACCCCTGGTGCGCGTAGCCCATCGCCCTATTTGTCCGGCCCTCGATTTTCGTTTAACTCATTCTCGTCCAGCACGAAGAGAACATGAGCCTCTCCTCCGTCCGCGCGTGGTTCGCGCAAAACGCCCCCGACATCGAAGTACTCGTCACCGGGACCAGCTCGGCGACCGTCACTGACGCGGCAAACACCCATAATGTCGAGCCCGCGCAGATCGCGAAAACGATCTGCGTTCGTGCGGGCGAGAAAATTCTACTGATCGTGACCAGCGGCGCGGCAAGGCTCGACAACAAGAAATTCAAGGGCGTGTTCGGTGTCCGCCCGCGTATGTTGGGTGCGGAAGAAGTGCTCGTACTCACCGGCCATCCGGTCGGCGGCGTTTGTCCGTTCGGGTTAGCCAGCGCGCTACCGGTCTATTGCGACGTATCGCTGAAACAATTCGAGATGGTGGTGCCCGCCGCCGGTGCGGGAAATGCCGCCGTGAAAATACCCGTCGCTCGCTTGGCGGAACTTACCAAGGCGCAGTGGGTCGAAGTCTGCTGATGATATAAAAAAAGCCCGCGCAGCTCGCGCGGGCTTTTCTTCTGATCGGCTATTACCAAGCGCGGAAGTAAATGCCCGGGCCCGGCTGGTAGTAGTGGTAACGCGGGCCGTAATAACCGTGATGATAATGGCGGTGATGGCGATGATGACGGCGCCAATGGCGATGCTGAACTTCATTGACGTTCGTCTCGACCTGCGGCGCAACCGGGGTCACCGGAGCCGCGATCACCGGGGTCGTTACAGTCGCAGCAGCAAGAAGGCCGCCCGCAACCGCGCTATAAAGAGTGGTCTTCAACATTTTACTTCTCCCTTGTTCTATCCTTGAGGGAGAAACTTTCGGGAATACTCGTCGTTCCTGATCCGCGACAATGCGCGCATACATTCGCAGCGCATTAGAATGATAAGGCCTTTGTGTCGCTTTTCGTTCCACGCAAAATAATCACGATACGTCTCGTTTTGTATCACCCATAGAGGCCCGCAGATGTTCGATCTGGTCACGATCTTTTCCGATCCGGCAAACATCGCAGCACTCGCGACATTGATCGCGATGGAAATCGTGCTCGGCATCGACAACCTGATCTTCATTTCGATTCTCACGAACAAGCTGCCGGTCGCCGAGCGTGCGCGTGCGCGCACCATCGGCATCAGCGCGGCGCTCATTCTGCGGCTCGCTTTGCTCAGTACAGTCTTCATCATCGTGCAGCTCACCGCGCCCGTGTTCTCGGTATTCGGGCAAGGCTTTTCCTGGCGCGACATGATCCTGATCGCGGGCGGCCTGTTCCTGGTCTGGAAGGCGACCAAGGAAATCCACCACAACGTCGACCCCGACCCCGCCGAGGGTGTCTTCCAAGGCGGCGCGAAGATGACCTATGCCGCGACAATCGTGCAGATTCTGATTCTCGATCTTGTATTTTCGGTGGACAGCATCATCACCGCGGTCGGCATGACCGACCAGATCGCGATCATGGTGATCGCGGTCGTCGTCACCGTTGCCGTGATGCTGCTCGCCGCGACCCCGCTCGCGAATTTCATCAACAATAATCCGAGCGTCGTGATGCTCGCGCTCGGCTTCCTGCTGATGATCGGAATGCTTCTGATCGCGGAAGGCTTCGGCGCGAAAGTGCCGAAGGGTTACGTGTACGCGGCGATGCTGTTCTCTGGCTTCATCGAGGCGCTCAATATCTTTTCCCGGCGCGCGCGAAAGAAGAAGCAGGCCGCGCGGATGAAGATGGAGCGCTAGCGCGGCACCTTGTTGACGCGAAAGCGGCCGATATCGTCCGGCGCCGTCAGCCGGATGAATTTCTTAATTTGCATTATCCGCTCGTCGATAGCGCCAGCGCTCACGCCCTTCTCCGCAAGCGCCTTGCGTGCCTTAGCTTCCACGCCGCCGCACGCGCCAAACGCTCGCTCGATGACAACCTCCGTGGCGATCGGCGGCGCCACAAGCGCTAGCTTCTTGGTCTCGTCAGTTACGCAAAGCACGTAGGCGACCGACACCGGATCGAACGCGCCCTGCGCTCTTGCACCGGAAGAAAATGAAAGCGCCGCAAGGAGAACGAGCGAGATACGGGCCATCAAGTGCCGGCACTCAAGATTGCACGCCGGTGCCGCCGCAGCGCTGGCACTTCACTTTCCTATCGCCGTTCTTGATCAGCCCTTTGCCTTCGCAATTCTTGCAGGGCTTCTTTTTGTCTTTGGGCATAATGTTCCCCCGCGTGATGGAACGAATATAGACCTGCTGCAATTCAACAAGCCAGCACTTGCCTCGATGAATAATGGCGGAACTGCGTTTGGATGCAGTTACACAAAAGAGTGATGGCGCATCTCGCCCGCGCCGGGAGGGGTTTCCGCTTCAAGACCCCAACCAACGGAGAGAGCAAATGAACAAGATCATTTTTGGTACGATTGCCGCCGCTACTGTTATCGCGTCCGTCAGCGCAGCTTCCGCGCAGAACCGCATGGACCGCAACTGGTCGGAAATCAGCACGACTTCGATGGAATCGACCTACGAGCAGCCGGCGCGCCGCAATGGCATTTCCTACGGCTACAACCTTCGCTTCGAACGCGCCGACGTCGGCAAGTAAGTAGCTCAACAAATTTTGCGAAAGCGGCCGGTGGAAACATCGGCCGTTTTTTTGCGCGTTCAGGACGCGCCGGTCCCTGACGAACGTCTGCGGCTCGCATTCAGAAGTATTACGCTTACTGAGCCGAGCAACGTGACAACAAGGCCGGCCAGAAGCGCGGCAATTAGCGGCCAGCGCGAGTCGCTGCGATCCGGCGTGAACGAAACGGCCGCCCACCCCGTGAGCTCCGATTGCAAATAGAAAATATCGATCGGAATTCCGTCCAAATTTTTACCTTTGAACCTGCCGCTTTTTTCGCTGCGCGCCGCGGAGTTTGAAGGCGCACTACGACCCACGTATTTGTCGTTATCGACGCTACGCGCAAGGACTACTCCGTTGCGGTCAGTGATTGTCGTCACGGTATCCTTGACGAAAGTCCCCTCCTTCACCGCAGCGAGAATCTCAATCGGGTCGAGTGCGACGGCGAGCAAATATAGAACTCGCCCCTCCTCGGAAATCGGAACCGCAACGGCAATCAGGTTCTTCTGTGCCAGCTTTGCGTAGAAGATATTTGAGATGAACGGCCGATCCGGCTTGAGTCCATCGATAACGCTCTTCTGAGCAAAACGCGCTCCTTCTTCGAGGCGGGCATTAATTGGATAGGCTGTGTTGAAGACTTGCGTATTGCGTGCGACGTCGTGCAAGACGACCTGCCTGCGCGTGCGCTGCGCGAAGAAGCTCGCCTCCTTGTAGAATTCCTCGAATTGCCGGCGTTTGAGCCGGTCGGAAGAGGCTAGATCGCGAAGCTGCTGCAACTCGACTTCGATTTTTGAATCGAAGGAGACAACTGCAAAGTGAGCTTGCGCGTCGAGTGCGGCAAGTTGCTCGTCACGAACGCGGGATACCTCAAGGCACGTAGCCGTGTACGTCACGCCGGAAACGAGCACGGCGGCGGCAATTGTTAGCCAGGCTTTGGAGAGAGGAAGTGACGAGGTACGGAACTTTAGCGCTGTTTCCACGGCACACCTAAATACCTGCTCGCGGACACCATCCGTCATAAGAATTAACCAAACGGAAACAGCACCCGCCCCTGCCGAAAAAGCATTTGCATGAAACGTCTTAAGGCGCCGTGCGGACTGGAAAATCTGGCGGAGAGGGTGGGATTCGAACCCACGGTACGCTTGCACGCACAACGGTTTTCGAGACCGTCCCAATCGACCACTCTGGCACCTCTCCGCGCCG
>LNFM01000632.1_pt1 | contig 127323 bp, 107 predicted proteins | sample 596031 | NCBI WGS metagenome assembly LNFM01 (sample SAMN04254537, study PRJNA301005) | activated carbon metagenome | isolation source: dual media filters at the Ann Arbor, Michigan drinking water treatment plant | place: USA: Ann Arbor | reverse complement strand
CGACTGCGTCGGGGGAAGGAGCGTACGTCTCCTCCCGCGGCTTTGCCGGGGGAGGGCGGAGGGAGGGGGGGCGCAGTGCCGGCTTGGTCGTGGGAGGGTTGGGGTGGGGGCCTGGCTGGCCACTCGGTCGTCGGCCCGACGATCATCCCGGATTGCGCGATCTCGGGCCGTGAGTTCCGCCGCACCGCTCCTGCAGGCCCGTGACCTGCACACCTACTACGGCACGAGCCACATCCTGCGCGGCGTCGACTTCGCGGTCGGTCGCGGCGAAACCGTGGCCCTCATGGGGCGCAACGGGATGGGCAAGAGCACCCTGCTGAAGTCGTTGCTCGGCCTGGTGCGTGCGCAACGCGGCGAAGTGCTGGTGCATGGCGAGAACGTCACCGCCAGCCCGACCCATCGCATCGCGCAGCGCGGCATCGGCTACGTGCCGGAGGGGCGCGGCATCTTTCCCAATCTGTCCGTGCGCGAGAACCTGGTGATGGCCGCTCGTGCGGGCGCGCGCGGCCAGCGCGAGTGGACGCTCGACCGTGTGCTCGCGAGTTTCCCGCGGCTCGCGGATCGCATCGGCCATGCCGGCGATGCGCTGTCCGGGGGTGAACAGCAGATGCTCACCATCGGGCGGGCGCTCATGACCAACCCTGACCTGCTGATTCTCGACGAGGCGACCGAAGGCCTTGCCCCGCTCATGGCGCGGGAGATCTGGGCGATCATCGGTGCGATCCGGGCGAGCGGCATCGCGACCGTGGTGGTGGACCGCAACCATGCGGCCGTGACCGCGCTCGCCGATCGCGCGGTGATCCTGGTCAAGGGGCAGGTCGTGTTTGCCGGATCAGCGACCGAACTGCGCGCACAGCCCGAGTTGCTGCATACCCACCTGGGCGTCTGAATGCCATTCGCAAACATTGCCGGCAGCCGGCTCGAATACGTGCGCGTGGTACCTGCTCGCGCGATCCGCAACCGGCCGCAGATCGTGTTTCTGCACGAAGGCCTCGGCTCGGTTTCGTTGTGGAAGGAGTTTCCGCAGCGGATCGCCGATGCCGCGGGCAGCGCGGTCGTGGTCTATTCACGCCGGGGCTACGGCGACTCGGACCCGATCACGGCGCCGCGAGCGGTGCGCTACATGCACGACGAGGCCCTGATCGTGTTGCCCGAATTGCTCGATCGCCTCGAGATCGAGCGGCCGGTCCTGTTCGGCCACAGCGACGGCGGATCGATCGCGCTGATCCATGCGGGCGGGTCGGGCCGTCCCGTCGCCGGGCTCATCGTGCTGGCGCCGCACGTGCTTGTTGAAGATCTTTCGGTCGCCAGCATCGCCGAGGCGAAGGTCGCGTACGAGACCACCGACCTCAAGGAGCGCCTCGCACGCCGCCATGCGAACGTCGAGTCGGCGTTCCGTGGCTGGAACGACATCTGGCTGCATCCCGATTTCCGCGCGTGGAACATCGAAGAATATCTGCCGAAAGTGACCGTACCTGTCCTGGCCATCCAGGGTGAGCTGGACGAGTACGGCACCATGGACCAGATCGATCGCATTGCGCGCCAGGCGCCGGACGTCGAAACCCTGAAGCTCGCCGACTGCGCGCACTCGCCCCATCGCGACCAGCCCGATGCCGTGGTTGCCGCCACGGTGGATTTCCTGGCGCGACGTCTGCACCGCTAGGATGAAACTGCCGCCACGCTCCCTGTGGTCGCCGGTCCACGACCGGGCCTGCATGCCCGATCGCTTCGCCAGGCATGCAGCAGGCCGCAGGGCCTGCTTCCTGTCCGGGCTCAGCCCCTCCGGCGCGCGTCAGTGTCTTGGGGCGGCCCGGCGACACCCACCTCAAGGTTTGCCGGGAGAGGGCCTGTGCGCCCCGGCTGCGCCGGCCGCTGGCCTATCGCGACAACGAGCATCGCACCGACAAGACAACGCCGCCCGCAGGCGGCGTTGTCGGTCAGGGCTGCTGCGTTCAGCCCACGGCGGGTTCGAGCTCCCGGCGCAGAAACTCGTGGAAGTGCACCATCCCGTCCTCCATCGGTGACTGGTACGGTCCGAACTCGTTGTGGCCGCGCAGCCAGAGAGCCTTGCGGCCTTCCTGCATGCGGACGCAGATCTCGCGGTCCTCCATCGCGGTTTCGGCGTAGGCGGCCTGCTCGGCTTCGACGAACTCGCGTTCGAAGAGGGCGATGTCTTCGGGGTAGTAGAACTCCACCACGTTGGTGCAGGCTTCCGGCCCGCGCGGTACCACAGTGGACACCACGAGCACGTGCGGATACCACTCGACCATGATGTTCGGGTAGTAGGTGAGCCAGATGGCACCGTGGGGCGGTTGTTCGCCGCCGTAGTACTTCAACACCTCGTCTTGCCACTTGCGGTACGTGGGCGTGCCGGGTTTGCCGAGCTGCTGGTAGACCCCGACCGTCTGGACGCTGTACCAGTCGCCGAACTCCCACTTGAGCCCGTCGCAGTCGACGAAACGGCCCAGCCCGGGATGGAACGGCTCGACGTGGTAGTCCTCCAGGTAGACCTCGATGAAGGTCTTCCAGTTGACCGGATATTCCTCGATCAGCACCTGGTCGAGCACATGACCGGTGAAATCGAACTTCCTGCCGACCGCCATCCGACCGAGGTCGCGCGCGATGTCGCGCTTGCCGCCGAAGAGCAGGCCGTTCCAGTTCTGCAACGGTGTCTTGCCCAGATCGAGGCACGGGTTGCCCGGAAAGTGCGGCGCGCCGAGTAGCCGGCCGCCCATGTCGTAGGTCCAGCGGTGCAGCGGGCAGACGATGTTCTCCGCGTTGCCCCGCCCCTTGAGCATGATCGCCTGCCGATGGCGGCAGACGTTGCTCATGAGCTCGACACCATGCGCGTTTCTGACCAGGGTCTTGCCGTGGCCCATCCACTCGAGGGTATGGTAATCACCGACTTCCGGCACCATCAGCTCATGGCCGATGTAGCCGGGACCGCCATCGAAGAGGAGGCGTTTCTCCAATTCATAGATGGTCGGGTCGAAATACCAATCCACCGGTAATTGCGTGGGTGTGCGGGCGAGAGCGGCGACGTTGGCCAGGTCGGACATGATGCTCGAGCTACCTCCGTGATCGTGAGTTGAAGACAGCGGGATGCAGTACTTCCATGGGGGGCCGAAGAAAGCAAAAGGCCGTCCCCGCAGATAGCGCGTGTAACGGCCCTTTTTTCGTCGTCCCCGGGGGAAAGTACCCCCAAACACCCCCCGGGGCAAGCGAATTGTGGGGTGCAGCGGTGCTCGAAAACAGGCTGCGCGGGGGTTGCGTTGACCCGCTTTGGGGCACAAGGTATGTTCGCCCCTTTTTAATGCCCGAAACCATGGCCAAAGCAGCCGAACCCAAGCCTCCGCAGAGTTTCGAGGCCGCCATGGCCGAGCTCGAAGGCTTGGTGGCTTCCATGGAGGGCGGCCAGCTCACCCTGGAGGCCTCGCTCGCTGCCTACAAGCGCGGCGCGGAACTCCTGAAATACTGCCAGTCGGCGCTCGAGGATGCGCAGCAGCAGATCAAGGTTCTCGAAGGCGATACGCTGGCAGACTGGTCCGGTGCAGACGATACCGAGTGACTTTTCCGGCTGGATGCAGGCCCGGCAGGCCCGCATCGAAGCGGCGCTGGATCGTGTACTGCCGGGCGCCGAGATCGCGCCGCAGCGGCTGCATGAAGCCATGCGCTATGCCGTGCTCGGCGGCGGCAAGCGCATTCGCCCCCTGCTCGCCTATGCCGGCGGAGAAGCGACCGGCGCCCCCCTCGAAGCAGTGGATCAGGTCGGCACCGCGGTGGAGCTGATCCACGTCTATTCGCTCGTGCACGATGATCTGCCGTGCATGGATGACGACGTGCTGCGCCGGGGCAAGCCGACGGTGCACGTGCAGTTCGACGAGGCAACGGCCTTGCTCGTGGGGGACAGCCTGCAGAGCCTCGCGTTCGGTGTGCTGGCGGGCATGTCGTTGCCGGATGCGGCGATACAGGTCGACATGTTGGCACGGCTCGCCACGGCTGCGGGCTCGCGTGGCATGGCCGGCGGCCAGGCAGTCGACCTCGACAGCCTGGGGAAGGCGCTGTCGCTCCCCGAACTGGAATTCATGCATGTCCACAAGACCGGCGCCCTCATCCGGGCGTCGGTGCTGCTGGGCGCACAATGCGGAACCGCTCTCGACACTGCCCGCATGGAAGCGCTGGATCGCTACGCGAAGTGCATCGGGCTCGCGTTCCAGGTGGTGGATGACGTGCTGGACGCCACGGCCAGCACCGCCACTCTCGGCAAGACGGCGGGCAAGGATGCGAACGACAATAAGCCCACGTACGTGAGCGTGCTGGGGGTCGAGGCGGCTCGCAAGTTCGCGGGAGAACTGCTCGACGAGGCGCTGAGTTCCCTCGACAAGTTGGCCGGCCAGGGCGAGCGCCTTGCGCAACTCGGCAGGTTCATCGTGACGCGAGAGTTCTAGAATGATCAGACGGACCCAACGCTGCCGGTGGTTGCTGCGCGCCGAGCAGAAGCTCTCCACGCGGCGGACGCGGCGGACACGGGGGAAAACCGAACCCGTCGTCTTTGGGTCTCGTCTTTCCGCCGCGTCCGCCGCGTGGAGTGCCTTGGGGTTGTCGGTACCCTGCACATGACTTACGAGCTTCTGGAGACCATCAATGAACCCTCCGATCTGCGCAAGCTGGATCGGAAGCGATTGCCGCAGCTCACCAAGGAGTTGCGCGACTTCATCGTCGAATCGGTTTCACAGACCGGCGGTCACCTGTCCTCGAACCTGGGCACGGTCGAGCTCACGGTAGCGCTGCACTACGTCTTCGATACGCCCGCCGACCGCATCGTGTGGGACGTAGGCCACCAGACCTACGCGCACAAGATCCTCACCGGTCGCCGCGAACGCATGTCGACGCTGCGCCAGTACGGCGGGGTGGCCGGCTTCCCGCGGCGGGAAGAAAGCCCGTACGACACCTTCGGTACGGCGCATTCGAGCACGTCGATCAGTGCCGGTCTCGGCATGGCCGTAGCCGCGAAGCTCGCCGGCGAAGCGCGGCGTGTCGTGGCGGTGATCGGTGACGGTGCGATGACTGCGGGCATGGCGTTCGAAGCGCTGAACAACGCCGGCGCCATGGACGCCAACCTGCTCGTGGTGCTGAACGACAATGACATGTCGATCTCCGAGAACGTCGGCGCACTGAACAACTATCTCGCGCGCCTTCTGTCCGGACGTCTCTACACCTCGGCCCGCAAGGCGAGCGAGAAGGTGCTCGGTGTGGTGCCGCCCATGTGGGAACTCGCCAAGCGCGCCGAGGAACACATGAAAGGCATGGTGACCGGCGGCACGCTGTTCGAGGAGTTCGGCTTCAACTATATCGGGCCGATCGACGGTCACGATATCGACACCCTGGTCTCGACACTCTCCAACATCCGCAAGCTGTCCGGGCCGCAGTTCCTGCACGTGGTCACGCGCAAGGGCAAGGGCATGGAAGTGGCGGAGGAAGATCCGATCCTCTACCACGGCGTTTCCAAGTTCGATCCCGCGGTGGGCATCCTCGCAAAGTCCGGCGGCAAGCCAACGTACACGCAGATCTTCGGAGACTGGCTGTGCGACATGGCGACACAAGACCCGCGCCTCATCGGGATCACTCCCGCGATGCGCGAGGGCTCGGGTCTCGTGCGTTTTTCCCAAGAGCATCCGGGGCGCTACTTTGATGTCGGCATCGCCGAGCAGCATGCGGTCACGTTCGCAGCGGGGCTCGCCTGCGAGGGCTTGAAACCGGTGGTGGCGATCTACTCGACGTTCCTCCAGCGCGGGTACGATCAGTTGATCCACGACGTGTGCATCCAGAATCTGCCGGTGGTCTTCGCACTCGATCGCGGCGGCCTTGTGGGCGCGGACGGCCCCACGCACCACGGCGCGTTCGATCTCTCATACCTGCGTTGTCTGCCGAACATGACGGTGATGGCACCGAGCGACGAGGACGAATGCCGCCAGATGCTCTACACCGCCTTCACCCTCGATTCGCCTACCGCTGTGCGCTATCCGCGCGGCAGCGGGCCTGGTGTCACTCCGGCACCCGAGATGACCGCTCTGCCGATAGGCAAGGGTCAGATCAAACGCCGCGGCCAGCGCGTGGCGATCCTGGCCTTCGGGTCCATGGTGAAACCCGCGCTGGATGCGGGGGAAAAGCTCGATGCGACCGTCGTGAACATGCGCTTCGTGAAGCCGCTGGACGAGGTGCTGGTTGCGCAGATCGCGGCCGACCACGAGCTGATCGTCACGATCGAAGAAAATGCCCTCGACGGCGGGGCCGGATCGGCCGTGCTGGAAGCCCTTGCAAGCGCGCGCATCGAGCGCCATGTATTGCAGCTGGGACTGCCCGACCGTTTCGTCGAACACGGCGATCACGCGTTGCTCCTGAAACATTGCGGGTTGGACAGTGCCGGAATCGTCCAATCCGTCCAGGCCCGCCTGCACCGCTGATGCCCTCGGGGCGTCACTCCTCGAAACGTTTTCGGGAAAGGCGGGGTCTATAATCGGTCCCAAGTCGCGGACCGTCAGGAATAACCCTATGAACTCTCCGGAAAAGATCGTCATACCCGACGTGCAGAGCTCGGCCGACACGCGCCAGCTCGCCATCGACAAGGTCGGGATCAAAGCGATCCGGCATCCGATCCGCGTGCGCGATCGCAGCAGCGGCGTGCAGCACACGATCGCGACGTTCAACATGTACGTGCACCTGCCGCACAATTTCAAGGGCACGCACATGTCTCGTTTCGTGGAGATCCTGAACAGCCACGAAGGCGAGGTTTCGGTCGAGTCCTTCGAGGACATGTTGCGCCACATGGTGCAGCGCCTCGAGGCCGAGTCCGGTCACATCGAGATGACGTTCCCGTACTTCATCAACAAGTCGGCGCCGGTGTCGGGTGTCAAGAGCCTGCTCGACTACGAGGTGACGATCATCGGCGAGGTGGGGCGCAACGGCTATCGCCAGACCATGAAGGTGGTGGTGCCGGTGACCAGCCTGTGCCCGTGCTCGAAGAAGATCTCCGAGTACGGTGCGCACAATCAGCGCTCGCACGTGACCATCACCGCCGAGACTGAAGGCTTCGTCTGGATCGAGGATCTGGTGCGGATCGCCGAAGAGCAGGCGTCATGCGAGTTGTATGGCCTGCTGAAGCGCCCCGACGAGAAGTACGTGACCGAGCGCGCCTACGACAATCCGAAGTTCGTCGAAGACATGGTGCGCGACGTGGCCACTGCTCTGAACAACGACGATCGCATCGTTGAGTATGTGGTCGAGTCGGAGAACTTCGAGTCGATCCACAATCACAGCGCGTATGCGCTGATCGAGCGGAACAAGCGGCAGACGAAGTAAGGCCGCGCCCCCCCGGCGCAGCCGGGGGAAGGGGTGTACAGCTCCCTCTCCCGGCTTTGCCGGGGGAGGGTTGGGGTGGGGGCTGGCCGGTGCCTAGAACCGCTGCATCATCGTCAGCGTGCGGCCCTCGTGCTTCAGTTCCAGCCGGCCGAGAAAGCTCATCCCGAGCAGCACGAACGGCATGTCCGAGTTCTCGTGCACCACACCATCGACGTTGCGCATGGTGATCGTGCCGACGCGCACGGAATCGAGCTTCACGTGATACACGGTGGCCACGCCATTGGCTGTGTTGCTTGAGCCGCGTACGCCGGTGAGGTACTCGATCCCGAGGCGGCGCGCATCGGAGGTGCCCATGGAGACCATGGTGGCACCGGTGTCGACCAGGAACTTCACCTGCCCGCCGTTGATGGTGCCCGAGGTCAGGTAGTGGCCGGTCCCGTCGGCGTTGAGGATCACCTTCGACCGGCCGGTGGACTCGAAATTGGTGGTGATGCCCTGGCCCATGGTGAGGGTGCGGCGCTTGCCGTCGATCTCGAGCACGGCCGATTCCGACGTGGCGCTGATCAATTTAACGCCCTCCGGGCCGACGTCGCCGGCCGACAGCGTTTTGGGGCGCCCGCCGTTCACGGACACGATGGCCTTGCCGTTGGTGAGGCCCACGACCGTGACGTCCACCGCATGCGCGGGCAGCGTCAACAATAGCCACGCTACGGCCCATGAAATACCATGGCGCGCCGTCGATCCCCACGAAAGCCGAGGCATGAAGCCAGTCGCCATCTTCCGTCACTCTCCCACTGAAGGACCCGGGTACTTCGGTGACTACCTCGATGCACGAAGCGTACCGTGGAAACTGATCGCCCTGGATGCGGGGGAGCCGGTGCCGGCGAGCCCGGGCGACTATGCCGGCCTCGTGTTCATGGGGGGCCCCATGAGCGTCAACGACGACCTGCCGTGGATCCCCAAGGTGCTCGAGTTGATCCGCAAGGCAGCGGCCGAGAACGTGCCGACCCTGGGTCATTGTCTGGGCGGTCAACTGATCTCGAAGGCACTGGGCGGCGTGGTCACGCGCAATCCGATCAAGGAGATCGGCTGGGGCGCGGTGAAGGTCGAGGACAATCCGATCGCCAGGAAGTGGTTCGGCGATATCCGCTCGTTCGAGACCTTCCAGTGGCACGGCGAGACGTTTTCGCTGCCGCCGGACGCGACCAGGCTGATGTCGAGCCCCTACTGTTCGAACCAGGGGTTCGCGATCGGTCCTCATCTGGGCATGCAATGCCACGTCGAGATGACCGAGCGCATGATCGACAACTGGTGCCGCGACGGGCAGGACGAAATTGCCGCGAACCGTGGTCCGTCCGTGCAGACGGAAGCCGAAATGAAGGCAGACGCCCAGCGCAAGCTGGACGAACTGCATGGCGTGGCCGCGCGCCTCTACGACGTCTGGACCGAGAGCCTGAAGCGCTGAGGCATTGCGACCGCCGTTGATGCGCCTAAGGGCTCGGCCTCCAGGCCGTTCGCCGGCTCACCAGCAGGCCCAGGCAGGCTATCCCGGCAATGAGCAGAGCCGGTGTGCCGGGCTCCGGAACCGGGGCAGCCGGGACCATGCGAATGCGAAACGGCGGGGTTCCCTGAGGAAAGGTCCTGGCGAGCTCGCCGTTCGGGTCTGCCCGCAAGGCAAACGGGTCGCCCAGCATGGCAAGTCCGGCGGTTTCGTAGCCGGGCACCGAGACGAATGCTCGCATGATGTATGAGAATCCAGCGACGTCGAAGGGGTCGTATCTTCCGAGGTAGACGCTGTCGAAGAAGGGCAACGACTCGAGGGTCTGGATCGGGAAACCGTCGATATCGGAAGCTCCGACCTGAGTGCCCGCCGCCACGAACAGGGGATCGATGCGGGTATCGAGACCGATGCCCCGTTTCGTGACCTCGAGCCTGCCGCTCTTGCCGACCAGGTCGGCATCGAACTTGAAGTAGTTCGTCGCGTCGATGTTGACGGAAACGCCAGCGCGCGAATTCAGCGGGGCGCTCGCGTTCAGCCCGACCGCTCCCGGAAAGACCAAGTAATCGAGAAAGAGCTGGTACGGAGCGTCGGTGGCGTTGCCCAACGTCGTGAGACTCACGGTATACGTCGTCTCCGCCTCGAGGAAATTCTGCGGCAGCCCGTTGGCGGCGAGCACTCCGACGCGAACCGAATTGAACCCGGAGTAGCTCTGATAGGCTGAATGGCGGATTTCGAGCGAGGCGAAAGCGTCGACATTCAGGCCGCCGTCGGTGTCCTGCGCCCGCAGAGTCAACAGCGCTCCGGGAGCTGCCGTCCGATCGGAACGGATGACCGTTGCGCTCGTGACGATGCTGTCGAGGAAGAAGTTGTCCTGGGCCACGGCGACGCTGGCCACGAGCAGGGCGCCGATTCCCATGGCGCAACGGAAAGCAGAACGCATAAGACATGGCCCCGGGACGAGTTGCGGTGATCAGACTATGGCGAGTCGATCCGGCCCGTACAATTACCGAAAAAAGGTAGACCGGGTTCGTGCAGCGGAGCGACTCGTGAACCGCGGACGCCGCCGACCCGCAGGACGCCATGGCCCTCCATTTTCGCCACGCCGAACCCGAAGACCTCCCTCGCTGTGTCGATCTCGTGAAGGCCTGGGGCCGCCTCCAGTACCCTGAGGCACTGCACGATCAGCTGCCCCGGTTCTGGTTGCCGCTCGTGCACGGCTACCACCACACCCTGCACGTGCTGGTGGACGACAGCGCAGCCGATCATCCGGTGCGAGGGGTGGCGAGCGGGGTGTTCGTCGAGCGCGACTTCATTGCCGCCGAGATCGCCGCGCCCTCGGCGGGCCTGTCCCGGCGCATCATCGAACTGGCGCTCGAGGGGCGTTCCCCGCTTGCGACGCGGGCCTCCCTCGCGGCCGCTCAGCGCGACGGTGGCGTGCACGCCGTGGGGGTGGATTTCGCGCTGGAGAACGACAATTTTGCCAATCCGCTCACGCTGCGCTGGCTCCCGCCCATGCTCGCGTCGGCGCGGGACTGGCTTGGCGGCTGGCGTGTGCAGTCCTTCTACCGCGAGATCGCGGGCCGGGACCTGTATGCGCTCGCAAGGACGTCGGGCATCCGGGGCGTACGGCTACCCGTTCCGTCCGATGCCCAAAGCGGCACTCGGCCGCGTCCGCGCTACCTTGTCGGCGGCACTCGCAGCGAAGCGGATTCCAGGGTGGGATCGACGATGTGGTGGTTCTTCCAGGCGGGCGATGCCCAGTTCCGCTTCGGCGCCGGTGAACAGGATCTGCTCGTGCTGGCACTGCGCGGGGTCACCGACGTGCGCATCGCCGAGCGCCTCGGTATCTCATCCCACACCGTGACGATGCGATGGCGGTCGATCCTCGAACACGCGTCGGAATGCCGCCCCGATCTGTTTCCGCCGCATGAACCGGGTACGCCCCGAGGTGCGGAGCGCCGCTCGGCACTGCTCGCCTACCTGCGACAGCACATGCAGGAGGTTCGGCCACAGGGTAGGTGATCCGGGGATCGTGCTGACCTCGGGACTCCCCGGGCCTCGCGCTATTCCCGGAAGTTCTGGAACTGCACCGGAAAATCCGTCACGGTCTTGCGCACGAGCGCGATGGCATCCTGCAGCGTGTCCTTCTTCGCACCGGAGACGCGCACCGCATCACCCTGGATGCTCGCCTGCACCTTGAGCTTGGCGTCCTTGATCGATTGCACGATCTTCTTCGCGAGCGTGGTCTCGATGCCCGTCTTCACGGTGACGACCTGCTTCACCTTGTTGCCGGAGATCTTCTCCGGCTTGCCGAGGTCGAGGCAGCGCACGTCCACGTTGCGCTTCGCGAGCTTGGTGGTGAGGATGTCGCGCACCTGGGAGAGCTTGAACTCGTCGTCGGCGAAGACGGTCAGGACCTTCTCCGCCATTTCCACGCGTGCGTCCGTTCCCTTGAAATCGAAGCGGGTCGACACTTCCTTGTTGCACTGGTCCACGGCGTTGTGGACCTCGACCTGGTTCACTTCGGAAACGATGTCGAAGCTGGGCATCGCGATTCTCCCGAAACGCGATCAGGAACGCAGCAGGGCGACCGTATGGGACTGGATCGGGCCGCCGGTTCCGTCGTCGAATTCGATCGCCGCAGCGATGGCGTGGCGTGCCACCGCTTCGGCGTCCATGTCGGGACGATCATAGACCGAATACAGCGCCCCCAGCGCGTAGTCGCTGCCGCTGCCGTAGGCGTAGAACTTGGAGAACTCCTGCACGGTCCGCTGACCGGACACGCCGAAGATTCCATGCGGGTTCGCAAGGAGCACGTCGACGCGGGTGGACTCGACCGCATCTTCCTTCTCCTCCTCGGTCTGAAGGAAGTAGCGCTCCTTGAAATCGGCGTGCAGCCGGTTCCAGGTGCGGAAAATATTGGCGACGGTGTCGAGCTTCGGAGCGCCTTCCTGGCCGCCGAAGTAATCGCGCACGATATGCTTGAAGACGGCGTCGCCGGTCACGGCGATGAAGCCGTTGGCGAGCGGGAAGATCTTCTCGTGGTTGACCACGTACTCGGCCGATTCCTTGGCCGAGCCCCATTTGGTCAAGGTGTCCGCGGCGATCGCGGCCACGCCATGCTTCCTGACGACGGCGATGGTGGTCATCGACGTTGGCGCTTCGTCCGGTTGGCGGCGATGCGCATGCGCAGCGCGTTCAGCTTGATGAAGCCGCCGGCGTCGGCCTGGTTGTAGGCGCCCTTGTCGTCGTCGAACGTGGAGATGCGCGCGTCGAACAGCGAGTCGGACTTGGACGTACGGCCCACGCACATGATGGTGCCCTTGTAGAGCTTCAGGCGCACGGTGCCGTTGACGGTGGCCTGGGAGGCGTCGATCAGGCCCTGCAGCAGCTTGCGCTCGGGGCTGAACCAGTAGCCGTTGTAGATCATGCGCGCATAGCGCGGCATCAGGTCGTCCTTGAGCGCCAGCACTTCACGGTCCATGGTGATGGATTCCATGGCGCGGTGAGCCTTCAGCATGATCGTGCCGCCCGGGGTTTCGTAGCAGCCGCGCGACTTCATGCCGACGTAGCGGTTCTCGACCATGTCGAGGCGCCCGATGCCGTGCTTGCCGCCGAGGGCGTTCAGTTTCGTCAACACCTCGGCCGGAGAGTACTTCTTGCCGTCGATCGCGACGATGTCCCCGGCCTTGTATTCGAGCTCGATCACCTGCGGCTTGTTGGGCGCCTTCTCGGGCGAGACCGTGATGCGCCACATGGAATCTTCCGGCGCGAAATCGGGATCTTCGAGAATCCCGCCTTCATAGCTGATGTGCAGCAGGTTTGCGTCCATGGAGTAGGGCGCGCCGCCACCCTTGCGCTTCTTGAAGTCCACGGGGATGCCGTGCTTGTCGGCGTAGGCTAGCAGCTTCTCGCGCGAGAGCAGATCCCATTCGCGCCACGGTGCGATGATCTTCACGTTCGGCATCAGGGCGTACGCGCCCAGTTCGAACCGCACCTGGTCGTTGCCCTTGCCGGTGGCGCCGTGCGAAATGGCGTCCGCGCCCACTTTTTTCGCCACTTCCACCATGTTCTTGGCGATCAGCGGACGCGCGATCGAAGTGCCGAGGAGGTATTCGCCTTCGTAGACGGTGTTCGCGCGGAACATGGGGAACACGAAGTCGCGCACGAACTCCTCACGCAGGTCCTCGATGAAGATGTTCTGCTTCTTGATGCCGAGCTGCAGCGCTTTCTTGCGCGCCGGTTCCAGCTCTTCGCCCTGGCCGATGTCGGCTGTGAAGGTGACCACCTCGCACTGGTAGACGTCCTGCAGCCATTTCAGGATCACCGACGTGTCGAGGCCGCCCGAATAAGCCAGTACCACCTTCTTGATGCCGCTTGCCATGTTTCCTCGTGACTTGTTGGTTGGTTCTTGATCAGGTGCGATTGGGATCGGTATCGGTGTCGCCGCCCTTGAAGGAGCCGTTGTCCCATTCGCCGCGAATGACCTTGCCTTCCGGCGTACGCAGCACGCCGGGGCCGTGCGGTTTGCCGTCCTTCCAGCTGCCCTGGAAGATCGAACCGTCCGCGCCGTAGAACGTGCCCTCGCCGTGCTGGCGGCTTTCCTTGAATTCGCCCTCGTAGCGGCCGCCGTCGATCATGGTCTGGATGCCCTTGCCCTCGGCATAGCCATGGCTCATTTCGCCCTCGTACTTCTCGTCGGCGATGCCCGACTGGAACCACTGCAGCACACCCGTGCCTTCGGTGTAGCCGTCGGCGCCGCACTTGCCGGACCAGGTGATGGTCTCCTCCGCGCGCGGATTCGGGTTGACCACCTTGCAGCCGTTCTTGTCCTGGATGAACTTGGCGTCGTCGTCGGCGGCGAGCGCGAGGCTCCCGGTCAGGCCGGCTATCAGTAACGATGCGATGAACTTGATCATGGCGAATGCTCCGAAAAGAGTCGTTGGTCCTGCCCTGTGGAAAGGGGACGGCTGCAGCCGCCTCTGGTGCTAGCCTTCGACACGCCCGAGCAGCAGATATTCGAGCAATGCCTTCTGCGTATGCATCCTGTTTTCTGCCTCGTCCCAGACGACACTGTGCGGACCGTCGATGACTTCCTTGGCGACTTCCTCGCCGCGGTGCGCCGGCAGGCAATGCATGAAGAGCGCGTCCGGTTTCGCCACGCGCATCATGTCGGTGTCGACCCGCCAGTCCTGGAACACGCGGCAGCGCTGTTCGTTCTCGGCCTCGAAGCCCATGCTGGTCCACACGTCGGTGGTGACGAGATCCGCTCCTCGTGCGGCGTCCATCGGGTCGGCAAACTGTTCGTAGTGGTCGTCGCCGTAGAGACCAGCGCGTTCAGCTTCGACTTCGTAGCCGGGGGGTGTCGACACGTGCACGTTGAAGTCGAAGACTTCCGCGGCCTGCAGCCACGTGTTGCAGACGTTGTTGGAATCCCCGATCCACGCCACGGTCTTGCCCTTGATCGAACCGCGATGTTCGATGAAGGTGAAGATGTCCGCCATGATCTGGCAGGGGTGGTATTCGTTGGTGAGGCCGTTGATCACCGGTACGCGCGAGTGCTTGGCGAAGCGCTCGATGATCTCCTGTTCGAAGGTGCGGATCATGACTGCATCGCACATGCGTGAGATGACCTGTGCGGCATCTTCCACCGGCTCGCCGCGCCCCAGCTGCGAGTCGCGCGTGTTGAGGTAGATGGCGGCTCCGCCCAGCTGCTGCATGCCGGCTTCGAAGGAAAGGCGCGTCCGGGTCGAGGCCTTCTCGAAGATCATCACCAGCGTGCGGTCCACCAGCGGCCAGTACTGCTGGTACTGCTTGAAGCGGTCCTTGATCCAGCGCGTACGGGCGAACAGGTGCTCGAACTCGTCGAGCGACAGGTCCTTGAACCGGAGAAAGTGCTTCAGGGGCCGCATGTCAATGGCGCCGGGCCGCCCCAAGCCGTTGACGCGCCCCCGTGGGGGGCAGCGAACGAAGAGAGCGTGGGGGTCGTTTCATCCTAATGGCGCCGGGCCGCCCCAAGCCATTGACGCGCCCCCTTGGGGGGCAGCGAACGAAGAGAGCGTGGGGGTCGTTTCATCCTAATGGCGCCGGGCCGCCCCAAGCCGTTGACGCGCCCCCGTGGGGGGCAGCGAACGAAGAGAGCGTGGGGGCCATTTCATGAGTCCCGGTGGCAGCCTCAGCCGGCGACCGTGGCGGGGGTCTCCATCTGCAGGAAGGAACGGATGAGTTCCGCCAGGCGTTCGACCAGCAGCTGCGCTTCGCCATTGCGGAGGATGAGCGGCGGCAGGAGGCGCACGACCGTATCCGCCGTCACGTTGATGAGCAGGCCGGCTTCGAGGCCACGCTTGACCAGATCGCCGCAGGGACGGTCGAGTTCGATGCCGATCATCAGGCCCTTTCCGCGGATCTGCTTGACGCCGGGTTCGCCCGCGAGGCGCTGGGACAGTTCTGCCCGGATGAGGCCGCCGACGCGGGAAGCGTTCTCGAGGAGACCTTCCGCCTCGATCGCCTCGAGCGTCGCCAGCGAGGCCGCACAGCACAGCGGATTGCCGCCGAAGGTGGACCCGTGCTTGCCCGGACTGAAGACGTCACCCGCGGCACCGCGTGCAAGGCAGGCACCGATGGGAACCCCGTTGCCGAGTCCCTTCGCCAGTGTCATGACATCCGGGGAGATCCCGGTGTGCTGGAAGGCGAACCACTTGCCGGTGCGGCCCATGCCGGTCTGTACTTCGTCGAACATCAGCAGCCAGCCGTGGCGGTCGCAGGCCTCGCGCAGGAAGCCGAGATAGGCGTCGTCGGGAACGTTGATGCCGCCTTCGCCCTGGATGGGCTCGACCAGCACGGCAACCACGCTGCGGTTGTTGGCAGCCACGTGTTCGATCGCTTCGCGGTCGCCGTAGGGCACGCGTGAGAAGCCGGTCAGCAGCGGCTCGAAACCGGCCTGCACCTTGCGGCTGCCGGTGGCGGAGAGGGTGGCGATGGTGCGGCCGTGAAAGGCCTTCTCCATCACGATGATCACCGGTTGTTCGACACCCTTCTGGTGGCCATGCAGCCGCGCCAGCTTGATGGCGGCTTCGTTGGCTTCGCAGCCGGAATTGCACAGGAACACGCGGTCCATGCCCGAGACGGCGGCCAGCTTGTCGGCGAGGCGTTCCTGCTCCGGGATGCGGTACAGGTTGGAGGCGTGGATCATGCGGCCGGCCTGCTCCGTGATCGCGCCCACGACCCGCGGATGCGCATGACCCAGGCCGGTCACGGCGATGCCGGAAAGCGCATCGAGGTACTTGCGGCCTTCGGTGTCCCAGACCCAGACACCCTCACCCCGGGCGAATGCCACGGGCAGGCGGCCATACGTGTTCATCAGATGCATGGACTCTTCGAGCCTCCAAAAAGCAACACGGCGGACTCCTTCGCCGCCGTGCCGGGTCGTTGCGAGGGGGGATATTGTCCCGATTCCCGCCCAGGGTGCAAGCAAGAATTCGCGGTGCTACAAAGGGTTCAGGCGTCCCCTTGAAGCAGGGCCGATGCTGTGCCGCCTGCGGGTGCCTCAGGGTGCTGCCAGCCGCGGCCACGCCCGCGGATGCCTCGAGCAACCTGCCGGGTATCTATGGGGGCATCCAGGAAGGCCGGTGCTCCCGATTGCCCACCATTCCGGCGCCATGAAGATATTACAGTTAGTGTCGGACTCCCTTACATCAAGCTCATGCACTTTCGAAAGGTGGCGTCTAAGTGTCTGTTATTGAGTGAGAACCATAAGCTCGTATGCGCCTTGCATAGCATAGGGGAAGCCCGTCCAGCGTCGCTCTGGCCGCACAGGCCGCTACGGGCCCACCATGCACGACCGCAACATGACCCACCTGACCGCATTTCGCTTCACGCCCACCCATGCCGCAGCACGGCTCCCTCGGGCGGTGCGCCCTGATGAAGTCTGGCCGATCCGGATACACCCGAGGCTGGACGTGGCGAGTAAGCTGTCCAAGGCGCAGCCCTGACGCGGCGGCCGTCATTTCGTCCGCCGCTCGACTTTCGGACTTCGTGGATGACCCATGTGCGCCCCCGGTGGAATCCAAGGCCGCTCTCGCCATGACCGCACTCGTGCATCACGTCAGCTCCCCGGATACGGCGTTCCCGGGGAATCCGGCTCCGGCATGCGCAGCCGACGTCGTCGCGACTTCGCGGTAGAAGGACCGATCCTTGTCGCGCCCCCTCGTCGATTCCGCCGACCGCACGATCAGCAGCAGGGTCTTCACCGACCCGGCGGTGCACGCCCTCGAGCAGTCGCACGTCTTCTCGCGTTGCTGGCTGTATGTCGGGCACCGCAGCCAGTTCAAGGCGCCCGGCGACTTCGTCCAGGTGCTCGCCGGCACCGTGCCGATGCTGCTGTGCCTCGACGATGCCGGGCAGTTTCACGCCATCGCCAACGTCTGTACCCATCGCGGCGGGCGCATCTGCCAGCTCGAGCACGGCAACGCCGCCAGGTTCGTGTGTCCGTACCACAACTGGACGTTCAACAATCGCGGCGACCTCATCGCGGTCCCGCGCCAGCACTCTCCGGGGTTCGACAAGTCGCGCTGGAACCTGATGCGGGCAGCGCGCGTCGCCACGTATCGCGACCTCATCTTCTGCACGTTCGATCCGGATGCCTGTTCGCTCGAGGACTATCTCGGCGAGATGAAGTGGTACCTCGATCTGGTGCTCTCCAGCAGCGCGGCCGGGACGGAGGTATCCGCAGGCGTGCACCGTTCGATCATCCACTGCAACTGGAAGATTCCGGCCGAGCAGTTCGGGTCGGACAACTGGCATTTCCAGGGCGTGCACGGGAGCATGGGGCGGCTGGGCCACAGGAACGAGGACCCGCTGCACGCGAACAGCTTCCATTCGTGGACCGCGAACGGGCACATGCTGATCAGCGTCGCCCCGCGACGCGAGATTCCCGGCGCCAATACGGCCTACCTGGACGGGCTCGCGCAGCAGGGCAATCTGTCCGACGCACAGTTGCGGCTGCTGCGCGGCTCCCTGGTGATGACCGTCTTCCCCAACCTGTCCTTCGTCTATTTTCCCGGGCTGTGCAGCATCCGAGTGTGGCAGCCCATTGCCGCCGACCAGACCGAACTGTGGTCATGGGCGTTGTACAACAGGGATGCGCCGGAAGCGGTCAAGGAGGGCATACGTACGCAGGTGACGCGCATGTTCTCGCCCTCGGGCATGCTGGAGCAGGACGATCTGGAGGTCTGGACACGCCTCGAGACCAATCTGAAGAGCATGCCGCCGAGCTTTCGCCTCTGCTACGAGTTCGGCGCCGGCGAAGCGGGCACCGCGCGGCCGTTTCCGGGCGCGACCACGAATCTGCAGTCGGATACGCCGGCCTTCGCGTTCTACAAGCACTGGGCCCGGCTGGTCGGACAGGACGCCACGCCGTGAAGGACGAGATCGAGCGCCTGCTCTATCACGAGGCCGACCTGCTCGATTCCGGGCGGTTTCACGATTGGCTCGCGTTGATGGCGCCGGAGTTGCGGTACTGGGCGCCGGTGCGCGCGGCGGTCTCGCGCAAGGACGAGCAGCACGGCGAGGCGACGCGACTGCCTTTGTTCGATGAAACCAAGGTGAGTCTCGGACTTCGGGTGAGTCGCCTCGAGACCGGCATCGCGTGGATCGACGTGCCGCCCACGCGGACACGGCGGTTCATCTCCAACATCATGGCCGACCGCGACGACGACGGCTCGGTCCGGGTGAAGTCCAATTTCGTGGTGTTCAGAAGTCGCGGTAGAGGTGAGGAGTGGTTCGCGGTGGGGTGCCGCGAGGATCGCTGGTTCCAGGGGCCGGGATGGTTGCTCAAGGAACGCAAGATCCTTCTCGATCAGAGCACGGTGGAGAACCTTCCGCTGTTCCTGTGAATGTAGGCGGCGAGATGCGCCGATGCAGTACCGAACGAGGGGATGAACAATGAACGTGCCGATGTCCGGAACCGTCGCGGCGGAGCGCCCGCGGGAAGGCGCCGTGACCGCGCTGCCCAGCCTGCGAGCCGACATGCTGCTGGTGCATGCACCGGCATTCTTCGATTTCCGCAACCGCCGCGACATCTACTTCCCATTCCTCGGAACGAGCGGCGACGTGCCCATCACACCGCTGTACGAGTACTTCCCGGTGGGCTTCAAGACGCTGCAGCGCTTCCTGGGTGACCGCGGCCACGACGTCAAGATCCTGAACCTGAGCAGCGTGCTGCTGCGTCACCCCGAAGTCGATTTCGACCGCATCGTCGAGGCGCTGGACACGCCGCTCGTGGGTATCGACCTGCACTGGATGATCCACGTGCAGGGCAGCCTCGCCGTGGCGAAGCGCATCAAGGCGCTGCGACCGGACATTGCCATCGTCTTCGGGGGCATCTCCTCCACCTACTACGCGCTCGAGCTGATCCAGTATCCGTTCGTCGACATGGTCATGCGCGGCTACGACACGCATGAGCCGATGGCCGAGCTGCTCACGGCGATCGGCGCCGGACGTGCGCCTGAAGGCATCGCGAATCTCGTGTGGAAGGAGCGCGGCGTGATTCGCGAGAACATTTTCTCGCACAAGCCGGATTCCTTCGCGTGCGGGATCGACTGGGCCCGTCAGCCCGATGATCCCGGTTCCGGCGGCGGCGCCATGCCGATCCACGAGATCCTGTCGACGCAGAACGCCGGCTGTGCCTACAACTGCGGCTGGTGCGGCGGTTCCCGGGAAGCGTTCCGCCGCATCTTCAAGCGCCATCGCACCATGGCGCGCAAGCCGCTGCACGAGATCGACTTCGAGTTCCAGACGATCAAGCGCATCCCGGGCGTCAACAGCTACCACTTCTATTCGGTCGGCTCCTACAACGAATCACCGAGCGGCATGCGCCGGTTTCTCGACCACGTGGGCGATGCGGGCCTGAAATCGGTGAGCTACGAGCAGTTCCACCTCACCAGGGACGACATCCTGCAGCAGATGGCGCGGACGAACCGGCGCACCGTCATCACGCTCTCGCCGGAGAGTCACGATCCGGTGGTGGCGAAGCTCGCCGGCCGCGGCGTCTACACCAACGCCGAGATGGAAGCCTGGCTCGAGAAGGCGCTCGAATACGGCATCTACCAGATCGACATCTGGTACTTCGTGGGCATGCCGGAGCAGGGGCCGGAGTCGGTGCAGGCGACCGTGGACTACTGCGCGCATCTGCTGCGCAAGTTCAAGGGCAAGAACGTGAACCCGATGATCTGTCCGATGATCCCGTTCCTGGATCCGGCGTCGACCTTCTTCGAGTATCCGGACCAGCACGGCTACCGCGTGTTCCACCGGACTGCGGAACAGCATCGGCGCGGGATGGAATCGGCATCCATCCTGAATCGCATCAACTACGAGACGAAATGGCTGAGCCGCCAGCAGCTGGTCGAGGTGGGGTTCGACGCGGTGCGGCAGTTGATGGAGTTGAAGGGTGCGATGTCCGCGTTGCCGCGCGTCTGCGTCACGGACTACAACCGCCGCATCGACGACGCGCTCGACTTCATCCCGGTGGTGCATGAAGCGGACTGCCTGACCGATCCGGTCGCGCGGGCACGCGCCCTGGATGCGCTGGGCGACGAGATCCTCAAGCGCAACAACATGGTCCTGTTCGGCGGTGTCATGAACCAGGCCTATCCGCTCAATCGCAGCATCGGCGGGCGCTGGTTCGACGAGATGGGATGGAATGACGAACAGTTGACGGCGGCTCGTACCGTCACGGGAGCGACCGCGCGATGACCGACAGCACCCTCGCCATGGCCGCCCTCAAGGCTCCGGTCGCCGGCGCCCGTGACGGTCGCATCCCTTTGCTCAAGTTCGGCTGGATCGTGGTCCAGCTCGCCCTGGTGCTGCTGCTGTTTCGCCAGTACCAGATCGAGAACTCCGGCTTCCTGCTGCTTTCGCAGTTCGCGTTCGTGGGCTTCCTGATCCATGCCCACCTGCCGCTGCGTTTCCGGTTGCCGTTCTTCGCGATTCTCAGCATGGCTGGAACGGCACTGCTGTTCGGCGTGGTGAACTTTGCCTGGATGTTCGCCATCGGTGCCGTGCTGATCGGCATCTGCCATCTCCCGCTTCCATTGGGGGTTCGCGGCGTGCTGCTGCTGTCGATGGCAGGCATTTTGGCTTTGCAGCGCAGCGGGATGGTGGGCAGCCCCTGGAGCGAAGCGATCTGGCCCATCCTGGGCTCCATGTTCATGTTCCGGCTGATCGTGTACTTCCACGATCTGCGGTTCGAGAAGACGCCGGAGACGCCGGCGCGAGCGATCTCCTATTTCTGCATGCTGCCGAACGCGTGCTTCCCGCTGTTCCCGGTCGTGGACTACAAGGCGTTCAAGCGCAACTACTACGACGACGACGCGTACCGCATCTACCAGATCGGGATCGACTGGATGGTGCGCGGCGTGGTGCACCTGATCCTCTACCGGCTGGTGTACTACCAGATGACGCTGGCGCCTGCGGAAGTCACGACACCCGCCACCTTCATCCAGTTCATCCTCGCGAACCTGCTGCTCTACCTGAAGGTGTCGGGCCTGTTCCACCTGATCGTGGGCATGCTCTATCTGTTCGGCTTCCGGCTGCCCGAGACCCACAACCGCTACTTCCTGTCCGCCGGTTTCACGGACTACTACCGGCGCATCAACATCTACTGGAAGGATTTCATGCAGAAGGTGTTCTACTACCCGGCGCTGTTCCGTCTGAAGAAGCTGGGTCCGAACACCTCCATCGCGCTCGCGATCGTTTGGGTGTTCGTGGCGACGTGGGCACTGCACGTCTACCAGTGGTACTGGATTCGCGGTTCCAGCCTGATCGTGGTGCAGGACATCCTGTTCTGGACCATGGTGGGGTCCATGGTCGTGGTGAGTTCGCTGTACGAGATGAAGTTCGGCCGCAAGCGCAGCCTCGGCGTGGCGCAGTTCTCCTGGAAGGCCGTGGCCGTGCGGACGGTGAAGAGCTACACCACGTTCTGGTTCATCTGCCTGCTCTGGTCGTTCTGGTCCTGCGAGCGCGTGGACGACTGGTTCGCGCTGTGGCACGTGCTGGGCGGCGGATACACGCTCGAGTTCCTGTTCTGGCCCGCCGTCACGCTGGTGGTGAGCTTCGTGGGCAACATCCAGATCGTCATGCCGCATTCCGACGAGAAGGCCGCCAACCGTCCCTGGATCCTGCAGCCCCACGCCGCCACGCTCGGCATCGTCGTCCTGCTGATCGGCATCAGCGTCGAGCCGGTGTACTCAAGGTTTGGCGTGACGGCATCTTCCACCATCCACTCGTTGCGCCATTCAAGCCTGAGTCGCCTGGATGCTGCCAGGCTCGAACGAGGGTACTACGAGGGACTGACCGACCTGACGCGCTTCAACTCCCAGCTGTGGGAGGTGTATGCCAAGCGGCCTGCGAACTGGCTGGATGCTCAGGGTGCCGGCCTCAAACGCTATGTGGAAGGCTTCGCGCAGATGGAGATGATCCCGTCGTTCGTCTACGAGACGAGCTACGGCACCATCACGACGAACCGCTTCGGCATGCGCGATCGGGACTACGCAGAGCAGCGCGAACCCGGCACCTTCCGGGCGGCGGTTCTGGGCGCTTCGTCGGTGATGGGCTGGGGTGTCAGCGACGGCGCCACTTTCGAGAATCTGCTCGAGGAGCGCCTCAACCGCGAGTTCGCCGGCGCGCCCTTTGCGAAGTACGAGCTGTTGAACTACGGTGTGCAGGGCTACCAGCCGCCGCAACAACTGCCGAACTACGAACGCGCCCTGGCGCTGCAACCCAATGGTGTGATCTATGTCGCCACCGGGCGCGAGTTGACGCGTTCCGCCAACTATCTCGCCGAGGTCATGCACAAGGGCATCGACATTCCCTATCCCGAGTTGCGCGCGATCGTCGAGAAGGCCGGGGTGACCAAGGGGATGGGCGAAGTGGACGGTCAACGCCGCTTGAAACCGTATGCCCACGAGATCCTGGCTTTCGTCTATGGCCACATCACCGGGCATGCACGCGATCACGGCATCCAGCCGATCTGGGTGTTCCTGCCGCAGCTGCGCGAAGGCGCCTGGCAGGAAGAGACGCCGGAAACGGTCGCACTCGCCGAGCAGTCCGGTTTCGTCGTGATGCGCCTGGACGACATCTTCAAGAACGAAGACGTGACCAAGATCCGTCTCGCGGAGTGGGACGACCATCCCAACGCGCTGGGCCATCAGCTCATCGCCGATCGCCTTTTCGAACGTTTCGCAGCCGAGCGTGCCCGCGTCTTCGCTGCCGGAGCACTCGCGCAGTAGCCCTCACTTTTTCAGGAACCAGCAACGGAGACCCAGCATGAGTGATTCGATCAAGCAGTCGGTCAAGGACTACATCATGACCACGTTTCTCGCCGGCGAGTCGCCGGATAACCTGACCGACGATCTGCCTCTGATTTCGCGCGGCATCCTCGATTCCATCGCGACACTGAAGCTGATCCTGTTCCTCGAAGAGTCCTTCGGCATCACGCTCGAGGCGCACGAGGCGGACAAGGAACACCTCGACACGCTGAACCAGATCGCGGCGCTGGTCTCGTCCAAGCTGCCCGCGACAGCCAGCCGCTGAAGCAAGACCCGGCGCCGTTGCCATGAGCGCTTCGACTTCCGCCCCTCTGCACCGGGGATTTCTCGACGCCGCCGGGCGGTTCCCCGAACGCACCGCCGTCGTCGACCCCGGGCACGGGCCGCTGTCCTATGCCGATCTGGACGCGTTGTCCGCGCGGGTCCGCGATCGTCTCGCGCAACTGGGCGTCGGCCCCGGCGATCGCGTCGGCCTGTACCTGCGCAAGTCCGCGGATACCGTGGCAGCCATCTACGGGATCCTGAGAGCCGGCGCAGCGTACGTACCGGTAGATTCGGGTGCACCGGTGGAGCGCAATGCCTACGTGTTCCACAACTGCGAGGTGCAGGTTCTCATCGCGGAAGCGCGAGTGCTGGACGCCGTGCGCGCCCAGTTCGAGGCGCTGGGCAGGACGCCGGTGCTGGTCGCACTGGAAGACGTGGGCGGGGCGAAAGGTTTGACTCGCTGGCTCGAAGCAGCGGACCGTGGGGGCTCGGCGCCCACCGTCCCGGACCATTCCTCCGAGCCCGATGACGTGGCCTACATCCTCTACACCTCCGGGTCCACCGGGCGGCCCAAGGGCGTCACTCTCACCCACGAGAACGCGGTGAGCTTCGTGCAGTGGTGCTCGGAGACCTTCGAGCCCCACGAGCGCGACGTCTTCTCGTCGCACGCGCCGTTTCATTTCGATCTCTCGGTCCTCGACCTGTTCGTGTCGCATCGACACGGCGCCGCGCTGGTGCTGATCGGCGAAGAGGCGGGCAAGGAACCGACGGGCCTCGCCAAACTCATCGCCGAGCACCGCATCTCGGTGTGGTACTCGGCCCCGTCCATCCTGAGCCTGCTCGCACAGTTCGGCAGCCTGGACAAGCATCCGGTCCCCGACCTGCGGCACGTGTTCTTCGCGGGCGAAGTGTTCCCCATCAAGCATCTGCGCCGGCTGGCAGAACTGTGGCCGACGCCGCGGTACTTCAATCTCTACGGGCCCACCGAAACGAACGTCTGCACGTTCTACGAGGTGAAGCTCCCCATCGCTGCCGAGCAGAACACACCGTTTCCCATCGGCAAGGTCTGCTCGCACCTGCGCGGCAAGGTGGTCGACGAGGACGGCAAGGAAGTGGCTGACGGTCAGGAGGGCGAGCTTTGCATCACCGGCCGCGGCGTGATGCAGCGCTACTGGGGCTTGCCGGAACAGACGCAGAAGGGCTTCCTGTCGAGCCGGAACGGCGAGCGCTGGTACCGCACCGGCGACATCGTGTTCCAGGACGCGAACGGCGACTATGTCTACAAGGGCCGGCGCGATCGCATGGTCAAGCGGCGCGCCTATCGCGTGGAATTGGGCGAGATCGAGGCGGGCCTCTACAAGCATGCCCAGATCAAGGAAGCCGCGGTGATCGCTATTCCGGACGAGGAGGCGGGCGTCAAGATCATCGCGCACGTCTCGAGCCGGACCGGTGCACCGCTGTCCCTGATCGAGATGAAGGGCTTCTGCGCCCAGGTGCTGCCGATGTACATGATCCCCGATCGGTTCCAGTGGCACGCGGCGCTGCCCAAGACCTCGACCGACAAGATCCACTACCAGCAACTCAAGGAAATGAGCTGATGGATTTCTCGCTTTCGCCGGAAGAACGGGCGCTGCGCGACAGCATCGTCAAGTTCTCGAGGGGTGTGCTGAACGACCACGTCGCCGAGCGCGACCGGCAACAGGAGTTTCCTCGGGAGCTGTGGCGCAAGTGCGGCGAGATGGGCCTGCCGGGGCTGCCGGTGCCACCCGAGTACGGCGGTTCGGGACTCGATGCCGTGGGTTGTGCGGTTGCGCTCGAAGCACTCGGCTACGGATGCACGGACGGGGGCCTCGTATTCTCGCTGTCGGCCCATCTGCTCGCGTGCGTGGTGCCGCTCTGGAAGCACGGCACGGAAGAGCAGAAGCGGCGCTATCTTCCCGGCCTCTGCGACGGCACGCTGGTGGGTGCCCACGCGATCACGGAACCGGGGTCGGGATCCGATTCGTTCTCCATGCGCACGCGCGCCGAGCGCGTGGCCGGCGGCTGGAAACTGAACGGCACCAAGACCTTCATCTCCAACGGACCCGTGGCCGACGTCGCGATCGTCTTCGCCGTCACCGACGCAGACAAGGGCTTCCACGGTGGCACCACGGCTTTTCTCGTGGATACCGGCACGAAGGGCTTTTCCACGAGCCGCAAGTTCGAAAAACTGGGTCTGCGGACTTCACCGGTCGGCGAACTGGTGTTCGAGGACATGGTCGTGCCGGATGAAGCGGTACTGGGGAAGGTGGGCGGGGGATCGGTCGCGTTCGGCTCCGCCATGGATTGGGAGCGCGCGCTGCTCGTCGCAGGACATGTCGGCACCATCGAACGCCTCCTTGAGACAAGTGTGGCCTATGCCCGCACCCGCACCCAGTTCGGCCAGCAGATCGGCAAGTTCCAGTCCGTGTCCAGCAAGATCGCCGACATGAAGGTGAGCCTGGAGGCCGGACGCGCGCTGGTGCACAAGGCCGCCTGGATGCTCGAGCACTCGCGTACGGCGTCGCTCGATGCCAGCATCGCCAAGCTGTTCGTCAGCGAGGTCCTGCTGAAGTCGGCGCTCGACTGCATCCAGATCCACGGCGGCTACGGTTTCATGGTCGAGTACGAGGTGGAGCGGACGCTGCGCGACGCGGTCGGCTCGACCATCTACTCGGGCACCTCGGAGATGCAGCGGAGCATCATCGGGCGCTGGCTCGGGCTATAGCAAAGCTGATGACTCCTTCTCCCAACTCTGTGGGGGAAGCCATCGTCTTCGACATCAAGCGGCACGGGAAGCCCCCACCCTGACCCTCCCCCAGCCAAGCCGGGGGAGGGCATGTACACCCCTTCCCCCACCTTCGGTGGGGGAAGGCTGGGATCGGGGCAACGCCCCGTTCCGTGCGACCCATGAAAAACGCCGCCGGGGTTGCCCCGCGGCGGCGTTCTTCGAATTCAGGGTGCTGCTATCAGGCCATCGCCTTGATCGCGGCGGCCAGCCGGCTCTTGGTGCGAGAGGCCAGGTTGCGATGCACGACACCCTTGCCGGAAATGGCGTCGATGGTCGACTGGTTCGCGGTGAACGCGGTCGTGGCGGCAGCCTTGTCGCCGGCCTGGATGGCCTTGCGGATGTTCTTGATCGCGGTGCGCATCTGCGAGCGCAGGCCGGCATTCTGCTGGCGCCGGACTTCAGCCTGGCGGGCGCGCTTCCGGGCTTGGACGGTATTGGCCATGCGGATCGGTTCCTTGGGGGAAATACGAAAAGGGCGCGATAATACGCGAACTTAACGCCATCGCGCAAGCCGCGGCGGCGTCCCGTACGGGCCGGCGCCCGGTCTTCTCCCGACCCTTTCCTCGTTGAATCTGCTCAAGGCGCTGGCCACGGTCAGCAGCATGACGTTCCTGTCCCGGATCCTGGGTTTCATCCGGGATGCGGTCATCGCCCGCGCTTTCGGCGCCGGCATCGCTACCGACGCCTTCTTCGTCGCCTTCAAGCTGCCGAACCTGCTGCGGCGGATCTTCGCAGAAGGGGCGTTCTCCCAGGCCTTCGTGCCGATCCTCGCCGAATACCGCAATCGGCGTGGCGACGGCCCGACGCGCGACCTGGTCGATCATGTGGCCACCTTGCTCGCCCTGGCGCTGCTGGTGGTCACGGTCGTCGGCATCCTCGCCGCACCATTGATCGTCTACCTCACCGCTCCCGGCTTCGCGGCGAGTCCGCAGAAGTTCGACACCACCGTCGACCTGCTCCGCATCACGTTTCCCTATATCTTCTTCATCTCGCTCACGTCGCTGGTGGGGGCGATCCTCAACACCTGGAGCCGGTTCTCCATCCCGGCCTTCACCCCCGCGCTGCTCAACGTCTCGTTCATCGTCTTCGCGCTGTTCCTGCTGCCGTATTTCGACCCGCCGGTGATGGGGCTCGCGTGGGCGGTGTTCCTGGGAGGTGTGCTGCAGCTGGGCTTCCAGCTCCCGTTCGTGGCCCGGCTCGGCATGCTGCCGCGCCTGCGGCTCGATCTGCGGGACGAAGGCGTGCGCCGGGTGCTGCGGCAGATGGGGCCGGCCATCTTCGGCGTGTCCGTGGGCCAGATTTCGCTGCTGATCAGCGGCATCTTCGCGTCGTTCCTGGTGACCGGCAGCGTCTCGTGGCTCTACTACGCAGACCGGCTGATGGAATTTCCCACCGGCATCCTCGGCGTGGCCCTCGGCACGATCCTGCTGCCGAGCCTTGCCAAGAGTCACTCGGACGGCAGCACCGAAGAATTCTCGAAGCTGCTCGACTGGGGGTTGCGCCTGACGCTGTTGCTCGCTGCGCCTGCGGCCCTGGCGATCGCGATCCTCGCCGTGCCGTTGATCTCCACGCTGTTCCAGCATGGTGCCTTCCAGGCCCACGACGTGGAGATGACGCGCCGCGCACTCGTGGCCTACAGCGCGGGACTGATCGGTCTGATTCTGGTCAAGGTGCTCGCACCGGGTTTCTATGCGCGCCAGGACATTCGAACCCCGGTGAAGATCGGGATCGCGACGCTGCTAGCCACGCAGGTCATGAATCTCGCCTTCTATCGCCCGCTCGGTCACGCCGGGCTGGCCCTGGCGATCGGCCTCGGCGCCTGCCTCAACGCGACCCTGCTCTACCACACCCTGCGGCGGCGACGCATCTTCCTGCCCCAGGGGGGCTGGGCGCCGTTCTACCTGCGGTTGGCGGGTTCCCTCGTGGTGATGGGTACGGTGATCTGGTTCGCGTCCGGCCCCGACGCCTCCTGGCTATCCGGCAGCGTCTGGATGCGAGCGGGCCGCCTCGCAATCGTGGTGGTGGTGGGTGCGGCTGCCTATTTTGCGGCCCTGTGGGCCTTCGGGTTCCGCCTCAAGGACTTCCAGAAGCGGGCCGCCTAGGTCGTCCGCGTGGACCCGGCTGCCCCCCAGCCGATACAATCCGCGTCTTTTCAGCAGCCTGCACACGGTCATGACCGGAGTGCGGCCCTCGATGCGCATCTACCGCACCTTTCCTCACCGAGCCGATGGCGGCATCGCCCTCACCATCGGCAATTTCGACGGCGTCCACCGCGGCCACCAGGCCATGGTCGCGCGCCTCGAGGCGGCGGCGCAGGCGCGTGGACTGCCGGCGTGCGTGATGACATTCGAGCCGCACCCGCGCGAGTTCTTCACGCCGAACGAGGCGCCGGCGCGGCTCACGCCCTTGCGCGACAAGGTGGAGCAACTCGCGGCCCTGGGGGTCGATCGCGTTTACGTATGCCGCTTCAGTACGCGCTTCGCCCGCCAGGCCCCGGAAGAATTCGTGCGCGAAATGCTGGTCCGACGGCTCGGCGTGCGCTGGTTGCTGGTGGGCGACGATTTCCGCTTCGGGGCCAAGCGCGGTGGCGACGTCGCGTTGCTGCAGCGGCTGGCCCCCGAATCCGGGATGGAGATCGATCGCATGGACACCATCCTGGTCGACGGTGCGCGCGCCTCCAGCACCGCCGTGCGCGATGCGCTCGCTGCCGGCGAACTCGATGCCGCGCGACAACTGCTGGGCCGGCCCTACGGCATCACCGGTCGCGTGGTCGGCGGCGACCGGCTCGGCCGCCAGCTCGGTTTTCCCACCGCCAATATCCACATGACCTTGAATCGCCCGCCGCTCAAGGGCATCTACGCCGTGGAAGCCCACGGCCTCGGCGACGCGCCGGTGCGCGGTGCCGCGAGCCTGGGCGTGCGGCCCACCGTGAGCGACACCAACCGGCCGACCCTGGAGGTGTTCCTGTTCGATTTCGACCGGGACATCTACGGGCGCCGCGTACGTCTCGACTTCCTGCACAAGTTGCGGGATGAGGAGAAGTACCCGACCCTGGACCTCCTCAAGGCACAGATTGCGCGCGACGTGCGCGCCACCCAGGAATTCTTCCGCAGCAGAGCGGGCGTCTAGCGCCCTCGACTTCCCACTCCGACATGGCCGACTACAAGAGCACCCTCAATCTCCCCGACACGCCGTTTCCGATGCGCGGGGACCTGGCGAAACGCGAACCCGGCTGGGTCGCCCAGTGGCAGGAGCGCCGCCTGTACCAGCGCATCCGCGAACAGGCCGCGGGCCGCCCCAAGTTCATCCTGCACGACGGCCCGCCCTATGCGAACGGCGACATCCACATGGGTCACGCCGTCAACAAGGTGCTGAAGGACATCATCGTCAAGAGCCGCACTCTGGCGGGCTTCGACGCGCCCTATGTGCCGGGGTGGGATTGCCACGGCCTGCCCATAGAACACCAGATCGAGAAGAAGCACGGCAAGGGCCTCGAGCCCAACGCGTTCCGCAAGCTGTGCCGCGAGTTCGCGGCCTCGCAGGTGGAGCGCCAGAAGCAGGACTTCATACGCCTGGGTGTGCTCGGCGACTGGGACGATCCCTACCTCACCATGGCCTACAAGGCCGAGGCCGACATCATCCGTTCGCTCGCGCGCATCTACGCGCGCGGCTACCTGTATCAGGGCGCGAAGCCGGTGCACTGGTGCCTCGATTGCCGCTCGTCGCTGGCGGAGGCGGAGGTGGAGTACGAGGACCGCGTCTCGCCCGCGATCGACGTCGCATTTCCCGCGAAGGACGCGCAGGAGCTGGCGCGGCCGTTCGGGTTCAGTCATCTGCAGATGCCCTCGTACGCGGTCATCTGGACCACGACGCCGTGGACGCTGCCGGCGAACCAGGCGATCTCGGTGCACGCGGAGCTCGACTATGCCCTGGTGGAAGGGCCCAAGTATTTCCTGCTGCTCGCGGCCGAACTGGTCGAGGCCTGCATGAAGCGCTACGGCATCGAGCGGTGGAAGATCATCGGCACCGTCAAGGGCGAGAAGCTCGAGAAGCTGGAAGTGTGGCATCCGTTCCAACCTCGCCGCGTGCCGATCGTGTTGGGCGATCACGTGACACTGGATGCCGGTACGGGTCTCGTGCACACCGCGCCCGCGCATGGCGTCGAGGACTTCGCGGTCGGCCAGAAGTACGGCCTGCCGGTCGACAATCCGGTCGGGCCCGACGGCCGCTTCAAGGAGAGCATCGGCCTGGTGGGCGGCAAGACCGTCTGGGAGGGCAACGCCGACGTGATCGCGGTGCTCGAAGAGAAGACGTTGCTGTTGCACAACGAGGCCTATCGTCACAGCTATCCGCATTGCTGGCGCCACAAGACCCCCGTGATCTTCCGCGCCACGCACCAATGGTTCATCGGCATGGAGTATCACGGTCCCGACGGCCGCACGCTGCGGCAATCGGCCCACCAGGCGGTGGATGCGACGGAATTCTTCCCGCAGTGGGGCCGCGCACGTCTCGAAGCGATGATCCAGGGTCGCCCCGACTGGTGCGTGTCGCGCCAGCGCAGCTGGGGCGTGCCGATGTCGCTGTTCGTGCATCGCGAAACCGGCGAGCCGCATCCGCATACGCTCGAGTTGATGGAGCAAGTCGCTCAGCGCGTGGAGCAAGGCGGCATCGAAGCGTGGTTCGCACTCGAAGCGGCTGAATTGCTGGGAGCGGAGGCGCAGGACTACGTGAAGGTGCCCGACACGCTGGACGTCTGGTTCGACTCCGGCACGACGCACGTGAGCGTGCTGGAACGCCGGCCCCATCTCGCCAAGCCCGCTGATCTGTATCTCGAAGGCTCGGATCAGCATCGTGGCTGGTTCCAGTCGTCGCTGCTTACCGGTTGCGCCATCGACGGTCGTGCACCGTACCGGCAATTGCTCACCCACGGCTTCCTGGTGGATGAGAAGGGCCGCAAGATGAGCAAGTCGGCCGGCAACGGCATCGACCCGCAGGAAGTCTCGGGCACGCTCGGCGCGGAGATCCTGCGCCTGTGGGTGGCCTCCAGCGACTACTCGGGCGAGATCTCGCTGTCCAAGGAGATCCTGAAGCGGGTGGTGGAGAGCTATCGGCGCATCCGCAACACGCTGCGCTTCCTGCTCGCCAACGTTTCCGATTTCGATGCGACGCGCGATCTGCTGCCGCCCGAGCAGTGGGTCGAGATCGATCGCTATGCGCTGGCATTCACGCGGGCGGTGCACGCGGAAATCACGGCGGCCTACGATCGCTACGAGTTCCACGTGGTGGTGCAGCGGCTGCAGACCTTCTGTTCCGAGGAACTCGGCGGCTTCTATCTCGACATCCTCAAGGATCGCTTGTACACGACCGCGGCCAACAGCCCGGCACGTCGTTCCGCGCAGAGTGCGCTGTGGCACATCACGCAGAGCGTGCTCACCTGGATGGCGCCGGTGCTCTCGTTCACCGCGGAGGAGGCGTGGGCCACTTTCACGGGGAAAGGCGACGACAGCATCCTGCTGTGCACCTGGTACGAGCTGCCGCCTCAATCCGGCGAAGCTGCTCTCGGCGAAAAATGGAACGCCATCCGCGAGGCGCGCGCCTGGGTGCAGAAGGAACTCGAGGCGGTCCGCGCCTCTGGCGCCATCGGGTCGTCGCTGCAGGCGGAGGTGGAACTCGCCATGCACGGCACACGGCATGCGGCATTGGCGACTCTGGCCGACGATCTGCGATTCGTACTCATCACCTCGCAGGCGTCGCTGACGCGGGTCGATGCCGCAGATCAGGAATACGTCCGGGTGACCGCGAGTCCGCATCCCAAGTGCGGTCGTTGCTGGCATTGGCGCGCGGATGTCGGGCGCGATGCCGCGCACCCGGACCTGTGCGGGCGGTGTACGGCCAATCTGTACGGTGCAGGGGAGCCGCGTGCCTCCGCTTAAGGCGAGCATGCGTTGGTTCGCGCTGGCGGCGCTGGCGGTGGGGCTCGACCAGCTCTCGAAGTACGCGGTGCGGCAGGCCTTCGTCTTCGGCGAATCGGTCAGCATCACTTCGTTCTTCGATCTGGTGCTGGTGTTCAACCCCGGTGCCGCCTTCAGTTTCCTGTCCGAGGCCTCCGGCTGGCAGCGCGGGTTCTTCGTCACCGTGGCGCTCGCGGCCTCCGCGTTCGTGAGCTTTCTCATCGTGAAGCATCGCGACAAGCCGCTGTTCTGTTTCGCACTTGCCTTGATCCTTGGCGGCGCGGTGGGCAATCTGATCGACCGCATCATGCTCGGTGCCGTGGTGGATTTCCTGGATTTCCACGTCGCGGATTACCATTGGCCTGCGTTCAATCTCGCCGACTCGTCCATCTTCTGCGGTGCGGCGGTGCTGGTCTGGGAGAGCTTCTTCGATCGGTCCGGGCACCGGCGCACGGCGCGCGAAGCGGGCGATCGATGAAAACGCCTCGCTGCAACCACGGAGACCGCCCATGAAAGTACTGCTCGCCAATCCGCGCGGCTTCTGCGCCGGCGTCGACCGGGCCATCGAGATCGTCGAGCGTGCCCTCCAGCTCCACGGCGCGCCGATCTACGTACGCCACGAAGTGGTGCACAACAAGTTCGTCGTCGCCGATCTGCGGCGCAAAGGCGCGGTGTTCGTCGAGGAGCTGGAAGACGTGCCGCGCGGTGCGACCGTCGTGTTCAGTGCGCACGGCGTGGCGCGAGCCGTGCGTACCGATGCGGAGGCGCGCGGCCTCAACGTGTTCGATGCGACCTGCCCGCTGGTCACCAAGGTGCACGTCGAAGTCGCCAGGATGCGGGAGCAGGGGCGCGAGATCGTGATGATCGGGCATCGAGGCCACCCGGAAGTCGAAGGCACCATGGGGCAGTCGCGCGGCGGCATGTACCTGGTCGAAACGCCGGCTGACGTCGAGCGACTGGAGGTCAAGGATCCCGACAACCTCGCGTACGTCACGCAGACCACGCTGTCGGTGGACGACGCTCGCGCGGTGATGGAGGCGCTGAAGCGGCGCTTTCCCAAGGTGGTGGGGCCGAAGAAGGACGATATCTGCTATGCCACGCAGAACCGGCAGGATGCGGTGAAGGCGGTGGCACGTTCGAGCGACGTCGTTATCGTCGTGGGCTCGCCGAACAGTTCCAACTCCACCCGGTTGCGTGAAGTCGCGGCGAACGCGGGGGTGCTCTCCTACATGGTCGACAACGCCGCCGAGCTGGATCCGGCGTGGGTGGCAGGCAAGCAGCGCATCGGCGTCACGGCCGGGGCCTCGGCGCCGGAAGTGCTGGTCCAGGACGTCATCGCGCGCCTGAAGTCGTTCGGTGCGCTCGAGGTCGAGGAGGTCTCGGGCATCGTCGAGGACGTCACGTTCCCGATCCCGAAGGCGCTGTCGGCGGGCTGACTGCCCGGGTGGACAGCACCCGACTGCAAAGAAAAAGCCCCGGGCGGTAACCCGGGGCTCGCAGTGGGTGAGCGAACAGTCGGTTACTGCACCAGTTCGCGCCAGGACATCCGGCGGCTGCTCGCGGCATCCGGATTCGAGGGGAAGTCCTCCTTGTCCACCTTCTGATCGCGCCGGATCAGGGCCACGATCTTGCCGCTGGGCAGGCGCACCAGCACCAGTCGCGAGGCGAGGCCGGTACCGAGCCTGCTGCCCGAGGGCAGGGTCGAATTGATGACCTTGCCGCCGGTGGCGTAGTCGAGGAACCAGAGCCACGACGAACCGCCCGGCACGCAGAGGTCCGACTGGTCCGGGATGATCGTGGTGAAGCCGAGCACGCCGCCCGACAACACCGGATTCGTCACGGAACGCTCGCCGTTGTCGACGAAGTCCACGACCCAGCCGGCCTTGGTGCCGAGGTCGACCGTGTTCGAGGTCACGGTCGCCTGGCCGGTCGACGCGTTCTTGGCGACCGTCTGCGCGACGAGATTCGAGCGCAGCGCACTGATGACAGGGTTGGGGAAGGTCGGTACCGACAGGTCGTCCTTGATGCCGTAGAAGGCCATCCTGCGCGTCGCGTAGACGTTGGGGCTGGTGGCGCCAGGCACGTCGGAATCGCCCAGGTACTGGCCGGTACCGACGTAGATCATGCGCTTGCGGCTCACGATGCCCAGTTCCGGTTCACTCGTGATGGGCTGGATGTTGCCCGCCGTGTCCACCAGCGTGGTGAGGCGCGTGACCGACCACGAGGCCGTGGTGGTGCCGGAGAGGTCGAAGCGCCACAGGTTGCCCTTGAGGTCGCCGCCGTAGACGGCTTCCACCAGTGCGTCGACGTCAGGGCGCTCGACGAAGGCCGACAGGTGTGCGAGACCGCTCGGGTCGCCGGTGGTGCCCACGCCCGTGCTGATCGACCGGATGATGGTGCCGGTGCGGGCGTTCAGGATCCAGATGCGGCCCTGACCGTCACCGCCACTGGAACCGGCGTCGGTGCCGTTGTTGTAACCGGAGGACACGACCACCACCCAGCCGGCGGCGCGGGTCTTGACGATCACCGGGCGGCCGTAAGTGAAGCCGACGTTCAGGCGATCCGCCGAAGGCGTGGCTGCATTCGGGAACTCCCAGAGCACGCGGCCCGCCTGGCTGGCTTCCGTGCCGGTACCAGCGAGGCTCACGTCGAGCGCGAAGTAGCCGAAGCCACCCTTGCGCAGGCTGCCCACGAGGAGCGTCTTCCAGCTCGGCGTATACGCGCCCGACGGGACCGGATCCGTGTACGCCATGTCGACATCGTTGAAGTTGGGGGTGCCATCCACGCCGTAGCGATGGGTGAAGGTGTTGCGGTCCGACAGGTTCTTCAGGTTGCCGTACACGAAGCTGGGAACGTACGCCCAGTTCTCGGCACCGGAGCTGGCATCGAAGGCGTGCAGCATGCCGTCGTTGGCACCCTGCAGCACGACGGTCGGCCGGCTGGCGTTGGTGGTGCGATAGTCAAAGTAGCCCGCATCGAAGTAGCGCAGCTGCGGCGTGCCGATCACCACCGGCTCGCCGTTGATGATGCTGCCCAGCACCGAGATGTTGGCCGGCGTGACGCCGTTCGGGAACGACGGCGGGTTGGTCGCCTGGTCGGGACGCGGACCGCGCGAGCGGAACTTCTCCACCTCCTTCTGGCGATTGCCGCGCAGGAAGCCCAGGATGTCGGTGTCGTTGTTGAGCGCCGTCTTCTGGGCGGTGGTGAGGTTGGCCCACTGGAACGGCTGGCCCACGGTTCCGTCGAAGGTGAAGATCACCCGCTTGCGCGTGTCCGTGGGACTGGTCTCGCGGTTGGCGAGCTGTTTCTGCGGCGACGGATTCCACACCGGCGTGGTGCTCTGGAAGCCGGTCACGAGGTCGATCGTGAACTTGTTGATGTCGCCCGACCACGCTCCCGAGTTGTAGGACGAGGCGTAGGCGAAGTTGTCGGCGGAGGACAGGTTCGGGTTGGCCACGGCCACCGCGGCACCGGCACCGCCCTTGGCGCCGACGCTGTTCACGACATCCACCACGCCGCTGCGGGCCTGTTCCGGCGAACTGGCCGAGAGCATGGCGCCGCGGCCGTTGATGGTGGCGTGCCACAGTTCGTCCACGGCGGTCGGGCTACGGACCTGGGACGTGGGGTCACCGTTGACGTTCCAGTCCGGCGGGTACTTGTAGGGATCGGTGTTGCTGTTGACCAGTGCCGTCGTGTCGCTGCGGTTGAAGATCAGGCCCTGCACGCCCAGGCCGAGGGCATACGTGGACATGTGCAGATAGTCCTGACGGTCGGCGTCGGGGGCGATGTCGTTGAGGTCGAGCGGTACCTGGCGTTTCGCGAGCGTGGGGCGCAGGTTGGTCGAGTAGTAGTACATCGCGATGTCGGCAAGTGTGTTGTCCCACTTGTCGGGGTACGGTGCCGCGGGCGTCACCGTGACCGCAGGGGTGTCGGTCGGCGGTGCCGGCAGGGTGCCGATGCCGAGCGGTTCCTCGCTGGCGAGGCGCAGGCTCGGATTGGCCGGGTCGTAGGGAATGTTGAAGCGGCTGGCCGAGCTGCCGTCGACGTTGCCGTAGGTGTCGGACGCCTTCTCGTCGTTGGCGAAGCCATCGGTGATGACGAACGCCCCGTTGTACTGGCACGCGGCATTGATGGGCGCGCCGGAGCCATTGCGCTGGAACTGCTTGCCGGCGTGTTCCAGTGCCGGACGCGTCGGCGTGCCGCCGTCACCCTTGATGTAGTAGAGGTCGTACAGCAGGCGCTTGGCATTGTTCGAGTCGGTGGTGCTGTCGAAGTCGAACATCGACACATCCTTCCGGTCGTTGAACCGGAACTGGCCGACGCGAATGCCGGTTACCTGGTCGAAGGCGAGACCGGTCGCGGCATTGAGGTAGAGGTGGCGCTTGCGGTAGTACGCGAACCAGTTGGCGAAGTTCTGCATCTCTTCGTTGTAGGTGCACGTGGTACCGGCGCAGTCAGTACGCGCCGAGTATTTCGTGTAGCTGGTCACCGTGGACCGGATCTCGATCCGCTTCAAGCGGGTCGGTGTGGTCGCGGGCGGCACGATCGGTCCCCACGCTTCGTCGGCGGCCAGTGAGCCGGTTGCCGTGGAGGCGACCCATACCGTCGGTGCCCAGTAGGAGATCTGCACGTCGAGGTGATCGTCGGTGCCGATGTCCAGATTGGTCGTCACGCCGTAGGCGGCACCGAAGATGCAGTTCACGGCCGGGGTCAAGGTCTTGAAGATGCACCGGTCGCCGGGCGCGGCTGTCCACGATCCACAGGAGCCGTTGTCCTCCGAGGAGCAGCGGCGGTAGCTCGATCCGGCCGGCAGCAACATGCCGGGGTACATCCGGAACGTCCAATCGGCGGTGTTGCTGTTGATGTTGGACGTCAGGTTCATCGTGGTGCCGGAATGGATCGGATGGCTGCGCACCGCGTTCCAGTTGCGGCCGGTACCGCCGTTGTCGTAGGCCGGCGGCGTGGTCGTCGTGGAGCCGTTGTTGTACGGCCGCCACGGGTCGTAGTTCACGGCCGGGTTGTAGTACTGGGCGTTGAAGAGCGGACTACGGAACCAGGCCATTTCGCGCGTGGGCGGAATGGCGAAGTGGTCGTGGCGTGCGTCGTTGTACGAGCGGGTGTCGCAGTCCTTGCCGCACTGGCCGTTGGGAAAGAGGTACGTGTACTTCTTCCAGTGTCGTGTAGTGCCGCCGGACGTGAACGAGCCGGCGTTGCCGCCGATATTGAAGTTCCAGTCGTTCACCGAAATCTGCGGGACGCTGGAGACCACGGGCGGGTCGTTACACTGATTCGCCCCGGTGCCGTACCCGTTCACTTCGAAGGCCGCACCGCAGCCCACGAAGCTGTTGATCCACGTGTTCCACCAGGCAGCGCCGTCGTTCGTGGAGAAGCCGCGCACCGGCGAGAACTCCCCGTCCATGGAGCCGGAGTCGTCCACCGCCATGATGAGGTTCGGCTTGGCGCGGCTCTTGGTCGCCATCGGAATATTGGCGATGTCCGTGGATACGGCCTGGGCGACTCCACCCAGGTCGGCCCAGACCAGCAGGCAAGCCAGCGCCGAGGCGGCGATGCGTTTCACGTTGAAGCGAAGGGTGTTCATTGCGGATACTCCTTCAAGCGGGCGTGTCATTACGGCAAGCTCTAGCGCGCGACGACGGCCTGGGCCATCGCCACGGTGTTGCGGGGGCCTTCGACGCGTACGGTCACGCGATAGGCCACCGCATAGTTGGTGTTGGTGGGTTGCAGACCTGGCTTCTGGCTGCTGTTCGGCTTGCCCGGTGAGGTCGAGCAGTTGGCGACGATCAGTTCGGTCGAGGTGGTGGCGCCGTTGCACATGCGCTCGGCCACCCAGCGCACCACGTTGCCTTCGCCCACGGTGGTGCCGGTCACGCTCGACCAGGTCACGTCCGGCAGCCCGTCGGGTACTCCGTCGGGGCCGGTGGTGTCCGCGATCTGCGGGAAGTACCTGTTGGCGACTGCGGTTTCAGGCGACAGGGCGTAGCCGGTGGCGCCGACAACGGTGTTGAAAGCATCCTCGACGCCGGTGTCGACGGCCTGCACCGCCGCGGCGCGGAAGGCCATGTTGCCCGAGATGACGTTGCCGGTGTCGGTGGAGCGCACCAGCGCCAGGCCGGCGAGCGACAGGGCCACGAGGATGATCAGCGAGATCACCAGCACCACACCGCGTTCGCGCGGTGGCCGGGCGGAAATTCGGATCGAATGATGGGTCATGATCGCGCCGTCCTCAGAAGGTCTGCCACATCACGTTGCGCAGCGGAATGATGGTTTCGTAGACGCGGTAGCGGTAGCGCTGCCAGTTCGTGTCGCCGGAAAGGTCGATCTGCGGTGCGGCCGTGGTGCCGGTATCGTTCCAGGCGCAGGGGCCGTTGTTGGCGGTACCCACCGGGGTCGTGCAGGTCGCGGAGACGTTGGTGCGCTCGATCTGCGAGCTGCGCGTGACCACGGCGACCCGGATCGCCTTCACCCGACCGATGTCGTTGGTGGTGATCGTCGCCGGCGCCCACGTGCCGGTCGGGTTGACCCAGGTGTTGATCTCCTGGGTCTGCGGTGTGGTGGACACACCCAGTTGCGCCTGCAGGTTGACCACCCCCGACGCGAGACTGACCGCCGTCGCGCCGGAGGTGGTGAGGTCGAGCTGCTGCAGTTCGCCTTCGCGGGTGGTGGCGTTGATGGTCACCACCGAGTACTGGTTGCGCGTGAAGGTTCCCATGTTGATGACCACGGACGGCTCGGCCGGTGAGTTGCCGTAACGCGCGACCGGATTGGGTGCAGTCGCGAACAGATTGGTCGCTGCCGGCGGGTTGGCGGGTGTCGCGCTGCCCGGCGCGGTCGTGATGGACAGGGCTGCGCCGTCCGGCGTCAGGGCCGTGGCGCTCACTTGCAGGCGGGTGCAGCTCTGCCCCAGGAGCGGATTCGCGACCAGCAGCATGTTGCCGACGGCGAAGCTGGCCGTGCGTGCGGCGTTGTTGACCTGCAGCACCGCTGCCGAACTGCTGGTGTCGAGCAGCAACTGCGAGGGCAGGCTACCGAAGGCGGACGTGCTGTAGCTCGTGACGATGGTGTCGGAGGCCGAACCGCCGTCGGTGATCATCACCGGCATGATCGGTACCTGGGTCGCGGCAGCGCCGGTCCATACGTTCATGCGGTTGCAGGCGAGCTGATTGGCGTAGAACAGTCCGTAGCCCGCGAGCCGCACGTCGCGCTCGATCGAGCTCAAGGCCATCAGGCCGGACTCCTGGGCGTCCGTGGCGCTGGTGGTGGTGCGCTTCTGCGCCTCGAACGTATCGAAGGACTGGAAGATGACCAGCATGCCGATCAGGCCGATGACCATGGCCACCAGAATCTCGACCAGGCTGAAGCCCCGCTGGGCGGCGAACATCGCGTGGGATGGGAGTTTCATCGCTGGGTCCGCCGCTCTATACGTTGATGACCGTGCGCACGTCGTAGTTGTGCTGCCCGGTGGGCGAGTTCCAGCAGATGCGGATGAAGACGGTGCGCGCGTTGTTCACGACGTTGCCGATGATCACCTGCTGGTTGTTCGCAGTGGCTCCGGGCAGGAGGATCTGGTTGCTGGCGCCGGTGCCGGTGGTGGTGAAGCTCGCGACCCAGCGTCCCACGTTGGTCGTGGTACCCGCCGCGGTTCCGGTCGGGCTGCACACGGTCGTGCCGCCGGGGCGATGGGCGTAGTTCGCGAGGTTCGCGCGGTCCGCCCACATGCGCCCGATCAACTGATTCGCGAGGTACGCTGCATCGGAGCGGTACTTGGCCTCGGCGCTGTTGCGGATCGATTGCGCCTGCAGGCCGATGATGGCGAGAATGCCGAGCGAGAAGATCAGGATGGCGATCAGCGCTTCGAGCAGCATGGCGCCGGATTGGTCGCGACGGTGGCGTGGCATCGGTTTCATGGTGGGTCGCTCCTCGTCGTCTAGCAGGACTGCGAATCGGATGTGGGCAGTGCCGGGTCGCACATGCGCACCTGGCCGCCGGTGCGCACGACCACGCGCAGGCAACGGACGGTGCCCGACGGTGCGCAGGTGCCCGCGGTCGGGTTGTCGACGTTGAAGGTGACCTGGGTACGCGCCGGGCAGAGACCTTCGGCGGCAGGGATCTGCTGGCCGGTACCGTTGAAGCACACCACGGTGGCCGACGCCGTGACCCGTGCGCTGCTGGTTTCGGCGGCCGACCGGTCCTGCGTGGTGGCGACCGCAGTGAGATCGTTCACGTTCAGGGTCCGGACGGTCCAGCCGGCGCCGGCGGTGTTGGTCAGCGTGAACGCCACCGGACCATTCGTGCGCACGGCTTCTGCGCGGGCGAGCTGCAGGCCTTCCTGGATCGATTCGGTCGCCGTGCGCACCTGCGCGTTCTGGATCCAGTCACGGAACGACGGCACCGCGAGAGCAGCGAGCACCGCCACCAGGATCAGCCCGATGGTGATCTCGATCAGAGTCACGCCTTGCTGGCGGGCGCGCATGATCAGCAGCTGCCGTTCTTCTTGACCACCCAGCACGTGGTGCTGGTGGTCCAGCCGGTGGGCACGGCCGTGGTGGCGCGGACGTTGGCTTCGGTGATCGTGTAGGTGAAGCCGCCCGTGCCGCCGCCAGCGATGCCGTCGGCTCGCATGGTGTAGTTCTGTCCGGGCGTGCCGCCGGCGACACATGTGAACGTGAAATACTGGGTTGCGGCCGGTGCCGTGAAGGTGGCGGTCGCGGCGCTGCCGCACCAGGGCGGGTAGGCCTTGTTGTCCTGATAGTACTGTTCCATCCGCACCCGGGTACCGGACAGGATCGAATGGGCATCGGACAATTTGCCGCGAATCACGTAGTCGCGGTAGGCGGGCACGGCGATGGCGCCGAGGATGCCGATCAGCGCTGCGACGATCAGCAGCTCGATCAAGGTGACGCCCGTCTGGTTTCGTTTCATGGCTACCGCTCCCCGTTTCAAGGTTGATGGCATCGTATGGAGCCCGTCGGCGATCCGGCAAATTGACCCGATGGGTGGTTGAATCGGCGGAACGACCGGTGAACCTGCAAACCCAACCCCTTGTTAATCCAAGGCAAGATTCACGCCGTTGCGGATTGAACAAGTACGGCGACGGCCATTTCAAGCCGACGAACGGGTGGCCTCGGTACGAGCGGTCGATTCCCCGGAACGAACGGTATCCGGGCCGGTCAGCCGCCCGGGTCGACAGGCCGTCGGATCGGAAGATCGGGCAATTCGGCGGCCCGGAGATGCAGAAATTCGGCAGCCGGACGGACGCGGCGCGGCAGCAATCCGGGGTCCGGGAACCGGTCTTGCATCGTCCATCGTGGCCGCCGTGCGGTCGCCCGGCACAGAGTCAGGCTACGGTGCAGGCGCCGGGAGTTAGACAGAGTCCAATTCTTATCTTAAACTCAAGTCCATGATGAATACCGACTATTCGCGGGCGAACCTGGCCGAGGTACTGAGGGGGCACGGGATCACGCCCACCCACCAGCGCATCGAGATCGCCCATGCGCTGTTCTCGAAGATGGCGCACCTGTCCGCTGACCAGGTGCTCGCCATCGTCAACGAGCGCCACGCGGAAACGTCGAAGGCCACGGTCTACAACACGTTGAAGCTATTCGTGGAAAGCGGCCTGGTGCGCGAAGTGATCGTCGATCCGAGCAAGGTGTTCTTCGATCCGAACACCGACCCTCATCATCACTTCTACGACATCGAGACCGGTGAGATCACCGATATCGATGCTGCCAAGGTCTCGATTGCCGGGCTGCCTGAACTGCCCCCGGGCAAGGTGGCGGCGGGGATGGATGTGATCATCCGGGTGAAGCGGGCGTAAGGACATCCCTCAACGCGGCGGACACGGCGTGAATCCAGACCTGAGTCCATCATTCCAGCTTTTCCGCCGCGTTGCGCGCTTTCGGGTGTTCAGCGTCCCGTGAACCGCGCCGGTCGCTTCTCGAGGAAAGCCTTCACGCCCTCGCGGAAGTCTTCCGACTGCCCCGCCTGCCGCTGCAATTCCACTTCCACCGCCAGTTGCCGGTCGAAGTCGTTGTCGGCAGCCGCGTAGAGCGCACGCTTGATCAGGGTGTAGGCCTTGGTCGGCCCCGCAGCGAGGCGCTTGGCGAGACCGCGGGCTTCTTCCATCAGCTTGTCGTCGTCCACGCACTTCCAGATGAGGCCCCACTCGGCGGCCTTCTCGGCCGGTAGCGGCTCGGCCAGCATCGCAAGGCCCATCGCGCGTGCCATGCCGACGCGATGGGGCAGGCTGTAGGTTCCACCGGCGTCGGGGATCAGCCCGATCTTCGCGAAAGCCTGAAGGAACGAGGCGGACCGTGCCGCGATGACGATGTCGCAGGCAAGTGCCACGTTCGCGGCGGCGCCTGCGGCCACGCCGTTCACCGCAGCGATGACCGGCATGGGCAGGGCGCGCAGGCGACCCAGCATCACGTTGTAGTTGCGCTCGAGGGTGGTACCGACGTCGAAGTCGCGCGGCTCGCCCGTGTCGATCGCCTCGGCGAGGTCCTGTCCGGCGGAGAATCCCCGGCCGGAGCCGGTGATGATGAGCGCGCGCGCGGCGCCGGGCTTCTCGACCGCGTCGAGCGCCAAGCGCAATTCTCGATGCATCTGCTCGGTGAAACTGTTGAGCCGCTCCGGCCGGTTCAGGGTGATGGTGGCAACGTCGTCGGCGATCTCAAATAGAATCGTCTGGGCAGTCATCGAGGTCTCTTCCTCCGGACGCAGCGCGGTGGCCGGCTGCTTGGTTTTCGCACGAACGGCGCCGCATTATCCCATCCCCTCCCGCATTCCAAGGAAGCCCATGGCCATGAGCTACGAAAACATCCTGGTGGAGACGCGCGGCCGCGTCGGCCTCGTCAGCCTGAATCGCCCCAAGGCCCTCAACGCGCTCTCGCCTGAGCTCATGAACGAGCTCACCCAGGCACTCGATGCATTCGAAACGGACGATGCCATCGGCTGCATGGTCATCACCGGCAACGAGAAGGCCTTCGCCGCCGGCGCCGACATCAAGGCGATGAAGGAACAGTCGTACATGGACGTCTACAAGTCCGACTTCATCACCGCCAACTGGGAACGGGTCACGCGCTGCCGCAAGCCGGTCATCGCGGCAGTGGCGGGTTTCGCCCTCGGCGGCGGCTGCGAGCTCGCGATGATGTGCGACTTCATCATCGCCGCCGACAACGCGCGCTTCGGACAGCCGGAGATCAATCTCGGCATCATTCCGGGGGCCGGCGGCACCCAGCGACTGCCGCGGTTCGTCGGCAAATCGAAGGCGATGGAAATGACGCTGCTCGGCCAGGCCCGCATGATGGACGCCGCCGAGGCCGAACGGGTCGGACTGGTGAGCCGGGTGGTGCCGGTGGACCAGCTCCTCGAGGATGCGTTGGCCACCGCAGCCAGGATCGCCGAGCTGTCCCTGCCGATCGTGATGATGGCCAAGGAATCGGTCAATCGCGCTTACGAGACCACGCTCGCCGAAGGCGTGCGCTTCGAGCGGCGCCTGTTCCACTCGGCCTTCGCCACCGAGGATCAGAAGGAGGGGATGGCGGCCTTCGTGGAGAAGCGCAAGCCGGTGTTCAAGCACCGGTAGTTCGGCAAGGCGTGAACCACGAAGGGCACGAAGGACACGAAGGTCCGCGAAGGTATCCAGGAAGCGACTCTGCCTTGTTTTTCTTCGTGACCCTTCGCGTCCTTCGTGCCCTTCGTGTTGAAGGCTTTTGGTTTTACCCGGCCGACCACGAGGAAACCGTGGATTTGTGGATATAATGCGCGCCCTTACGCCGCTGTAGCTCAGTTGGTAGAGCAGCGCATTCGTAATGCGAAGGTCGCCAGTTCGAATCCGGCCAGCGGCACCAACCCAGGGAAACGTGGTTAGCTCCGGCTAACCATTTTTGTTTGTAGGGAGGAAGCACCGTGCTCCTGCGAAGTCTGATCGCCGCCTTGTGCCTGCTCGCCGCGGCCCAGGCCCTCGCCGAAGATGACGGCGAGGAGTTCCTCAAGCTGATGCGCCAGAAGGCCACGCGCGAGGTCGCGCAGAAGCATATCGACAACGCGGCCAACAAATGGGAGGGCAGGGTGGTCTGCACCCCCGTCGAAGATCGCGAGGAGGCACGCTTCCAGGCGGTCCTCACGTACTTCGAGGCGCATCCGCAGGAAATGTGGCGCCCGCAGCGCTATCTCATCATCCAGGGGTTGCGCGCTGCCTTCCCCTGCGAAAAGTCGTGACACAGGGAGTCGCTTCGTGAAGATCGTCGAGGTCAAGGCGCATCCGTTGCGCACGGCGCTGCAGCAGCCGTTCGCCTTCTCTCAGGGCTGGGTGAAGAACCGCTCGGCCACGCTGGTCGAGGTCGTGACCGACGCGGGCATCACCGGTTGGGGCGAAGCGTTCGCCCAGGGGCTGGAGCCGCCGCAGATCGCCGCTGCCGTGATCGAATCCGCGCTGAAGCCGCTGGTGCTGGGGGCCGACCCCCTCGACATCGAAGTGCTGTGGCATCGCATGTATCACGCGACCCGCGACTTCGGCCGCAAGGGTTCGGTGACGGCCGGCATCAGCGCCATCGACATCGCGCTCTGGGACATCGCCGGCAAAGCCTACGGCGTGCCGATCTATCGCCTGCTCGGCGGTGCCTTCCGCACCAAGGTGCAGGCGTACGCGACCGGCTTCTACCGCATCTCGGGGCAGGGTGAATCGGCCCGCCTGGGCGAGGAAGCCATCGCGCACTACGAGGCTGGATTCCGCGCGATGAAGGTGAAGCTCGGCTACGGCCTCACGGACGATATCGCAGTGATGGCCGCCGTGGCGCGATCGCTCGATACCCGTCCCGTCACGCTGATGGTCGACACCAATCACGCGTATGGCGTGGGCGACGCGGTGCGCCTGGGAAATGCGCTCGCGCCCTACGACCTGCGCTGGTACGAAGAGCCGGTCGCGCCCGAGCACATTGCGGGCTATCGCGAAGTGCGCAGCCGCGTGTCGATGCCGATCGCCGGCGGCGAGAACGAGCACACGCTCTACGGCTTCCGCGATTTTCTTGGAGCCGGTGCCGTGGACATCGCTCAGCCCGACATCGGATCGGTCGGCGGTTTCACCGCGTGCCGTCACGTGATTGCGCTGGCCCAGTCGCACGGTGTTCAAGTGAATCCGCATGTCTGGGGGTCCGCGATCGCGCAGGCTGCATCGCTGCAATTGATCGCGGCCGTGCCTGTCGCGCACCACTCCGTATTCGCGCTGGAGCCGATCTTCGAATACGACCGGTCGTCGCATCCGTTCCGGCAGGCGCTGGTAGCACAACCCGTGGAGCAGCGCGACGGGTGGGTCGACATTCCGTCGCGCCCTGGTCTCGGGGTCGAGGTGGATCGTTCCGTTCTCGATCGCTACCGGATCTCTTGACGCGTCGTCTGTCGGCAACAACCGCGACGCGCGGCTCGCTTTTGGTGCGATGGCTCGGGCAGTCGCACCCGGGTGGAGCCGATTCATCCCGCCTCGCGAATCATAACTTCATGATTCACCGAGAAACGACGGATGGCACGCCGATTGCAAAACAGTGAGCGGTGTCAATCGGTGCGGCTAACGCCGCGGCGGTTGCCCACTGAGATCCTCCGTGACTTTCGACCCGCCCCATAAGCGGGTCGTTTTTTTCCTACTGCAGCGATTCGAGGAAGCGGATGAGTGCCGCGCGCTTCTCCACATCGTCCTGCTTGTAGAGCATCACGGTGCCGGGCGCGACCGACTGCGGATCGGTGAGCCAGCGATCGAGCAGCGCTGCATCCCAGTTCTTGCCGGCGAGCGCCTTGCGAAAGCCGTCGGAGTAGGCGAAGCCCTCCACCGTTCCTGCGACTCGCGTCAGCGCGCCCCAGAGGTTCGGCCCCTGCCGCGTGCCCTCGCCGGCATCGAATGCGTGACAGACGCCGCAGTGATTCAACGCGAGCTTCCGGGCTGCCGCGAGATCGTCCTGCGCGAGACTCTGGGTTGCGACCACGGCCATTCCAAGGGCTGTCGCGGCGACGGTGCGGCGAACCGAAGCATGCATGAGGACTCCCGAAGCGATGACAAGCGGCCATGTTGCGGCGTGCAATTCGCATCGGGGTGGTATCGGACTACTACCGGCGAGGTGCCTATAATCCGGCTCCTTCCCTGTCTGCCTGCCGCTTCCCATGCTGAAGATCCTCGAACGCTGGTTCGAAAACGTGCTCTGGAACAGCCGTTTCGTCGTGGTGGTTGCGGTCGTGGCCAGCATGGTCTCGGCCATCGCGGTGTTCTTCATCTCCACCGTGGACGTCTGGTACCTGGTGCTGCACATCTTCCACTACTCGGATCCGTCGCTGTCCCCGGAGGCCCGCAAGCTGCTGCACGACGACACGGTGACGCACGTGGTCGAGGTGGTGGACGGCTATCTGCTCGCCACCGTGATGCTGATCTTCGCGCTTGGCCTGTACGAACTGTTCGTGAGCGACATCGACGCGGCGCACGGATCTCGCGCATCGAGCAAGGTGCTGCTGATCGAGAGCCTCGACGATCTCAAGACGCGGCTCGCCAAGGTCATCCTGATGATCCTGATCGTGAAGCTGTTCGAGCACGCGGTGAAGATGAAGATGGATACCGTGCTTGAACTGCTCTATCTGGGCGGCGCGATCGCCCTGGTCGGCCTCGCTCTCTACCTCACCCACGCCTCGGAGGGGCACCTGCCGGCGCCGGGGGGGAAATCCCCGGACGACGCGCAAGGCCACTGACACCGGTCGTCAACGCGGCGCCGTGGCGGGCGGGGGTTCCTTGGGCGCAGCTGCCTCCGGTGCGGTCGGCGGTGGTCTGGCGGGCGCCCGCTGCGCTTCCCGCGTGCGTTCGTAGTACTCGACCCAGTTCTTGACGTTGCCTTCCTGCACGGCCTCGGCCGCGTCCTTCGGCCGTCTGGTCTCCTCGGCGCGGACCGCGACGGTCGCGACCATCGAAAGGGCGAGCGCGAGGGTGATTCGAAACTGCGAGCGGAGGTCCATCTCCCAATTCTAGCCTTGGGAGGTAACATCGTGCCCTGCGGCGGGCCGCTGCGATGCCCGGCATCCAGAACAACTACATTTGAGGATCGAACATGCACGACCTGATCATCGACAACGCCTCCGTCATCGACGGCACCGGCCGGCCGGCCTTTCCGGGCTCGGTCGCTGTGGCCGACGGCAGGATCGTTGCCGTCGGCGATGGGGTGGGCAAGGGGTACCATCGGATCGATGCGCAGGGACTGTCGCTGATGCCCGGCATCATCGACAACCACACTCACTACGACGCGCAGATCACATGGGATCCGTTCGCGTCGCCTTCACCGGCGCTGGGCGTGACCACCGTGGTGATGGGCAATTGCGGTTTCACCATCGCGCCGTGCCGCCCCGATGATCGCGACCTGGTGATGCGCAACCTCACCCACGTGGAAGGCATGTCGCTCGACGCTCTGCGCACCGGCATCCAGTGGGAGTTCGAGACCTTTCCCGAGTACCTCGATTTCCTCGAGAACCGCGGCGTCGGCCCGAACGCTGCCGTGTTCGTGGGCCATTCCTCGGTGCGTACCTGGGCGCTGCGCGGGGATGCATCGAAGCGCGCCGCCACGGCGGCCGAAATTGGCGAGATGCAGGCCATGGTGCGTGAGGCGATGGCGGTGGGGGCCGTGGGCTTCTCCACCACCACGTCGCTCCAGCACAACGGCGAAGCCGGCATTCCGATGCCTTCACGCCTTGCCGACGACGTCGAGTTCGACGCGCTCGCGTCCACCCTGGCGGAATCGGGCAAGGGCACCCTGATGATCACCAAGAATCAGGCGACCCCGATGGCGCGCCTCGAAGCGCTCGCCGCGCTCGCCGGACGGCCATTCATCGTCGCGGCACTCCTGCACAGCAACATCACGCCCGAACAGGTGTTCGAGGACCTCGCGTCGATCGGGGATGCCCGCGCCCGGGGTCGCCGCCTGTACGGCGCCGTTTCGCCTTGCCCGCTCACCTTCGAGTTCAATTTCCACGCCCCGTACGTGCTCGAAGGCCTCGCTTCCTGGCTGCCGGCCATGGAAGCCCACGCCGGCCCGGCGTACCGCGCCCTGCTGGCGAGCGCCGATTTCCGCGCCAGGGTGAAGGCCGAGATCGCGCAGCCCACCCGGCGCATGTTCAACGGCGAGTGGGAACGGATGCAGGTGCTGATGGTGCGGAAGTCCGAGCACAAGCATCTTGAAGGTGTGAGCGTGGCGCGGGCAGCGGCACAGGCCGGCAAGCACGAGCTCGACTTCATCCTCGACCTGGCGCTCGCCGAGGATCTCGACACGATGTTCATCGCGACCCTGCTCAACTCGGACGAAGCCGCGCTCACGCGCATGCTGACCGACGACAACGCGCTCATTTCGCTGTCCGATGCCGGCGCGCATCTGGAATTCTTCTGCGATGCCGGTGCCGGCCTGCATGTACTGGGGCATTGGGTGCGCGACCGCGGGATCATGCCCATGGAGCGTGCCGTGCGCCGCCTCACGTCGGAGACGGCGGAAGCGTTGGGCATCCAGGACCGGGGCCGCATCGAGCCCGGGGCGTGGGCCGATCTCGCGCTGTTCGATCCGGCCACGGTCGGCCGCGGACCCGCTGTGCGCATGCACGACCTGCCCTCGGGGGCGTCGCGTCTCGTGACGCCGGCGCGCGGCCTGCACGGCGTATGGGTGAACGGCGAGCAGGTGGCGGATGCCGACGGCCTGCGGCCGCAGGCGCCGTTGGCGGGGCAGGTGCTGCGCTCCTTCGACAGCTAGTACCTACGATGTCGAAGCGTCCCCTGGAGGGCGTGCGGGTCATCGAACTCGGCACGCTGATCGCAGGCCCGTTCTGCAGCCGCATCCTCGCGGAATTCGGCGCGGACGTGATCAAGATCGAATCGCCCGACGGCGGCGATCCGCTGCGCACCTGGCGCAAGCTGCACGAGGGCACTTCGCTCTGGTGGCTCGCCCAGGCGCGCAACAAGAAATCGGTCGCGATCGACCTCAAGGCACCGGCGGGCCAGGCGATCGTGCGCAAGCTCGCGCGCGAGGCCGACATCGTCGTCGAGAATTTCCGTCCCGGCACGCTGGAGCGCTGGGGCATCGGGTGGGAGCAGTTGTCGGCCGACAATCCCGGCCTCGTGATGGTGCGGTTGTCGGGCTATGGCCAGACCGGTCCGTACAAGGATCGCCCTGGTTTCGGTGCCATCGGCGAGGCCATGGGCGGCTTGCGGTTCCTGTCCGGCTACCCGGATCGCGCGCCGGTGCGAGTCGGGGTCAGCATCGGCGATTCCATCGCTGCGCTGTATGGCGCCATCGGCGCGTTGGCGGCCTTGCGTGAACGCGAGGTGAACGGCGGTCGTGGCCAGATCGTCGACGTCGCGCTGTACGAAGCCGTGTTCGCGATGATGGAAAGCCTGCTGCCGGAGTACGACATGTACGGTTTCGTGCGCACGCGCACCGGGGCGTCGCTGCCGGGCATCGTGCCGTCCAACACCTACACCACGCGCGATGGCAGGTACGTCGTGATCGGCGCCAACAACGACAGCATCTTCAAGCGGATGATGCGCGCCATCGGGCGCACGGACCTGGCCGACGATCCGCAGCTCGCGCGCAACGACGGCCGCACTGTCCGCACCGAGGAGATCGACGCCGCCATCGGTGCATGGACCGGCGCACACGACCTCGACGAAGTCCTGCGCGTGCTGGAGGCGGCAGAGGTGCCCGCCGGCAAGATCTACGACATCGCCGATATCGTCGCCGATCCGCAATACGCGGCGCGCGAGATGTTCCAGCGTTTCGCCCTCGCCGGTGGCGGTTCGGTGCAGCTTCCCGGGATCGTGCCCAAGCTTTCCGAGACCCCTGGTGGGACGCAATGGCTCGGCCCGGCGCTGGGCGCGCATACGGGTGAGGTGCTGAGCGCTGTGGGAGTCTCCGACGCCGAAATACGGGAGCTGGAGGCGGCCGGCGTGATCTTGCAGGCACGGGGAATTCCGTCAGTCACGTAATCTTCGCGGTGACGTTGTTAGAATCCTGCCCGATGCCTCCTCCCCGATCCCGACTCCGGGTGGTGCCCGAACTTCCAGTGTCCCTCGCGTCGCGTCGCTGCGTGACGACGATCGCGCTTGCGTTCGCGCTGACCGCTGCCGGCTGCAGCGTGAAGCAGTACGCGATCGACCGCGCGGCCGACGCGCTGGCCGACGGCGGTTCGGCGTTCGCGTCGGACGACGACCCGCAGCTCGTGCGCGAGGCGGTGCCGTTCAGCCTGAAGACCATCGAAAGCCTGATCGAGGCTTCGCCGAAGAACGAGAAGCTGTTGCTCGCGGCGTGCCGGGGCTTCACGCAGTACTCCTACGCGTTCGTGCAGCAGGACGCGGACCGTCTCGAGGACAAGGACGTGAAGGCGGCACAGGTTGAGGCGCGACGCGCGCGCAAGCTCTATGCGCGGGCCCGTGCATACGGCTTGCGGGGTCTCGATGCGCGGCACGCGGGCTTTCTCGAGAATCCGTCGAAAGCGCTCGCTGCCACGACGAAGGCAGACGTGCCTTTGCTCTACTGGACGGCCGCGGCCTGGGCTGCGGAGATCTCGTTGTCCAAGGAGAACCCCGATGCCGTGGCCGATGCGCCGCAGATGCTGGCGCTGGCCGATCGCGCCGTGGCGCTCGACGAACCCTACGACGAAGGGGCGATCCCGTCGCTCCTGATCGCGCTCGAGATGGTGCGGCAGGGCGGGCAGGGCGACCCGGCCACTCGGGCACGGGCGCGCTTCGAACGTGCTGTGGCGTTGAGCGGCAAGGCCCAGGCCTCACCCTATGTGAGTTACGCCGAGAGCGTGGCCGTGCCGTTGCAGGACAAGGCGCAGTTCGAGTCGATGCTGAAGGCCGCGCTCGCCATCGATCCGGACGCGGTGCCGCGCCATCGCCTCGCCAATCTCATCCTGCAGGATCGGGCACGCTGGTTGCTGGCCCACCGGGATTCGCTGTTCGCCGAATGACTCGAAAGATGCGCTCGATGACGATGTCACTATCCTCCCGTCATATGCTCGCCGCGGTGCTGCTGGCCGCGGTCGCATTTTCCCAGCCCGCGGCGCGGGCGGACGATCCGGTCAAGGTGCGCCTGGGCACCATCGCGCCGAAGGGATCGTCGTATTTCCGCATCCTGCAGGAGCTGGGCGAGGACTGGCGCAAGGTGCAGGGCGAGGGCTCCACCTTCGTCATCTACGGCGACGGCAGCCAGGGTGGCGAGGCCGACATGGTCCGGCGCATGCGCGTCGGACAGCTCAATGCGGCGCTGCTCTCCGCTGTGGGTCTGGCGGAGATCGACCGGTCGGCGCTCGCGCTGCAGACCGTGCCCATGCTGTTTCGCGACTGGGCCGAAGTGGACTACGTGCGCGAGCGCGTGCGCCAGACCCTGGAAGCGCGCCTGGGCGAGAAGGGCTTCGTGGTGCTCTTCTGGGCCGACGGTGGGTGGGTGCGCTACTTCTCGAAGGAGCCGGCTGCGACACCGGCCGAGTTCAAGCGCTTCAAGGTGTTCGCATGGGCCGGCAATGCCGAGCAGGTGAACCTGATGAAGTCGATGGGGTATCAGCCGGTGCCGCTCGAGACGGCCGACATCCTGCCCAGCCTGCAGACGGGCCTCATCAACGCGGTACCGACCGCGCCGTTCTTCGCGCTTGCCGGGCAATTCAATGGCCCGGCGCCCAACATGCTCGACGTGAAGTGGGTTCCCATCGTCGGCGCCGCGGTCATGACCCGCAAGGTCTGGGATGCGATGAGCCCGGCGGCGCGTGACGAATTGAAGCGTGCCGGCGAGAAGGCCGGTGCAGACATGCGCGCTCGCGCGCGGCAGGAGGATCTCGACTCCATCGAAGCGATGAAGAAGCGCGGTCTCAAGGTCACCGTGCCCACACCGGATCAGGAGGCGCAGTGGCGTGCCGCGGCGGAGGAGGTCTATCCGCGCATGCGCGGCGCGATCGTGCCGGCCGACATGTGGGACGAGATCATCAAGGTCCTGGCCGAATACCGGAACGGCAAGAAGAAGTCGTGAGCGCCGGCGCCGCACCCGAGGCGCTCGCTGCTCATGCCCCGATCGCGGAGGAGGCGCCGCGTGCGTGGCCCCATCGCCTCGAGAATGGTGTCGTGGCGCTGGCGCTCGCCGCGATGGTGCTGCTGCCGATCGCGGAGATCGTGTTGCGTGCCGTGTTCGCCGTCGGCATTCCCGGCGTGCAGGCGTTGACGCAGCATCTGGTGCTCGCCGTGGGAATGCTCGGACCTGCCCTCGCGGCGCGCGAAGGGCGGTTGCTCACGATCTCGACGGTGCAGTTGTTCCTCGCGGGCAAGGCACGAGTCGGCGCCCACGCCATCGCGAACGGCGTGGCGGCCGTGGTGACGGTATTCCTGTGCGTGGCGGCGGTGCAGTACGTGCAATCCGAGCGCGGCGCCGGCGACGAGCTCGTCGCCGGCCTGCCCACGTGGTGGGTCGAACTGCTGCTACCCATCGGATTCGCGCTGATCCTGGCGCGGCTCCTCTGGCGCGCCGCGGATGCGTGGTCGGTTCGCATCGCCGTGCTGCTGGCGGTTGCTGCCGCTGCGGCCGTGCTCGCCTTTGCGCCGTTGCCGGCAGCCGGGCTCACCTGGCCGTTGCTCGCGATCATCGCCGTCGCCACCGCGCTTGGAGGTCCGGTGTTCGCGCTGCTGGGGGGCGCGGCACTGGTGCTCTTCTGGGGTGAGGGTCTGCCGATCGCTTCGCTCCCGCTCGATCACTACCGGCTGGTGGTGAATCCGTCCCTGCCGGCCGTGCCGCTCTTCACGTTGGCGGGCTATCTGCTCGCCGAGAGCCGCGCCCCGACGCGGCTGATCCGCGTGTTCCAGACGCTCTTCGGTGGCTTTCGGGCGGGACCGGCGCTCGTGACCGTGGTCGCATGTGCCTTCTTCACCGCGTTCACCGGTGCGTCGGGCGTCACGATTCTCGCACTGGGCGGCCTGCTGCTGCCGTTGCTGGTCGGCGCGCACTATCGCGAGCGCTCCGCCGTCGGACTCATCACGAGTGCCGGTTCGCTCGGCGTGCTGTTGCCGCCGTCGTTGCCGCTGATCCTGTATGCCGTGATCGCGAAGGTGCCGCTCGATCGCATGTTCCTTGCAGCCGTGCTGCCCGGATTGCTGATGGCGGCGCTGCTGCTGGCGTGGGGCATACGCCAGCGCGGCCGCGGCGTGCAGGCAGCGCGTCCGTTCGATGCCGGCGAAGTCCGCGCAGCGCTGTGGGACGCCAAATGGGAGCTGGCAACACCGCTGGTGGCGATCGGCATGCTGTTCGGCGGATTCGCCACGCCGGTGGAAGCGGCTGCGGTCACCGCGCTGTACACGTTCATCGTGACGGTGGTCGTGCACCGCGATCTCGAATTCAGGCGCGACGTGCCGCGAGTCTTCGCCGAATGCGGCCTGCTGGTGGGCGGCATCCTGCTCATCCTCGGTGTGGCTCTCGGGCTCACCAACTACCTGGTCGATGCCCAGGTGCCGGACCACGTGACCGACTGGGTCAAGGCGAACATCGAATCGCGCTGGGTTTTCCTGCTGGCGCTGAACGTATGCCTGCTCGCCATCGGCTGCGTGATGGACGTGTTCTCGGCGACCATCGTGATGGTGCCCCTGATCGTGCCGGTGGGCATGGCCTTCGGCATCGATCCCTTGCACCTCGGCGTGATGTTCCTTGCCAACATGGAACTGGGCTTTCTCACGCCTCTGGTGGGCATGAACGTCATTTTCGCCGCCTACCGATTCGGCAAACCGATGCCCGAGATGGTCCGGGCCGTGCTGCCCACCTTCGGCGTCCTGCTGATCGGCGTCCTGCTCATCACCTATGTGCCCTGGCTCACGTCGTGGCTGCCGGGCAAGCCCTGAAAGGCAATCCTTGAGCACCTCCTCGCAGTACCTGAACGAAGGCGTGCGTCCACGCGAGGTGTGGGCGTGGGCGAGCTACGACTTCGCCAACTCCGGCTACACGACCGTGGTGATCACGGCGATCTTCAACGCCTATTTCGTCGCGGTCGTCGCCGACAACGCACCCTGGGCCACGTTCGCCTGGACCTCCGCGTTGTCGCTGTCGTACGCCGCGATCGTGCTCACGGCACCGATCATCGGCGCGTGGGCCGACGCGCACGCGGCGAAGAAGAAGCTGCTGGTGATCACGACGATCGGCTGTGTGGTCGGCACCGCGGCCCTGTACTTCGCACGCCCCGGCGATCTTGCCGTCGCCATCGTCGCCCTGGTCATCTCCAACTACTTCTTCGGCACCGGCGAGAACGTGATCGCTGCATTCCTGCCGGAACTCGCGAAGGGCTCGGCGCTGGGCAAGGTGTCGGGCTGGGGTTGGGCCTTCGGCTACGTCGGCGGCCTCGTCAGTCTCGGCGCGTGTCTCGCGTATGTGACCGTGGCGCAGGGCCAGGGGCTGCCGGCGGCGCACTTCGTGCCCGTGACCATGCTGATCACGGCAGGCATCTTCGCCGTCGCATGCCTGCCGACGTTCTTCATCCTGAAGGAGCGCGCGCAGCCGCAGAAGCTGCCGAGCGGTGCCTACATGGCGGTGTGGTCGCGGTTGGGCGAGACCATTCGCCAGGCGAGCCGCTACGGCGACCTCGCGCGCTTCCTGGTGTGCATCCTGTTCTACCAGGCCGGCGTGCAGACGGTGATCGCCATCGCGGCGATCTACGCCCAGCAGGCCATGGGCTTCGGCACCCAGGAAACACTGCTGCTGGTCCTCCTCGTCAACATCACGGCGAGCATCGGCGCGTTCGCGTTCGGTCACTTCCAGGATCGGTTGGGTCATGTGCGCAGCGTCGCCATCACGCTGCTCGGCTGGTTGGCCACGACGCTGGTCGCGTGGCTGTCGACCGGCCCGGGGCTGTTCTGGGTGGCCGCCAATCTCGCCGGGCTGTGCATGGGGGCCAGTCAATCGGCCGGCCGCGCGCTGGTGGGCTACCTCAGTCCCGAATCACGGCGTGCCGAGTTCTTCGGTCTGTGGGGGCTGGCTGTGAAGCTGTCGTCCATTTTCGGTCCCATGACGTATGGATTGGTGAGCTGGGTCACCGGTGGCGACCACCGCATGGCGATGCTCGTTACCGGAGGGTTTTTCGTGGCCGGTCTGGCGATCCTGGCCGGCATCGATCCCGAACGGGGCCGGCGTGCCGCCGCAGAGTCCTGAAACAAGGTTCAACCCCAGCACATTCAGGCCGTTACCTGTGCACCCGGTGAACCCCAGGGGATATACTCGTTTCAATCTCGTTACGGATGGCTGAACTCACACGATGCTAGGCTGGCTGAAATCCTCCGGTGGCGCCGACCATCCGATGGCCGATCCCAAGGGGGCTCGGGCGATCATCGAAACGCTGCCGACGCAGAACCCGTCGCAATCGCTCGAGATGCTGTCCGAGCAACTGGAAGGTCTGCGCGAAGCTTCCGGGCTCAAGGCCCAGCGTGTGTTCGAGATCATCGACACCATCGACACGGCGGCCAAGCCGTTTCAGCGCAAGCTCTCGCAGGACTACGTGAGCGGCGGCCTGGCACTGGCCAAAGCGCAGGAGACTCGCATCGCCCACGTGGTGGGTACGTTCTGGCTGCGGCTCGCGAACGCCTATCGCATGTTGATCGAGATGCACGAGGCGGGCGACGCCACGGCTACATCCATCCGCGGGCAGCTGTCGACCGCGGCGAGCCGCTCGATCCGCGCCGCGAATCTGTATCTCAAGTGGCGGCTGTTCCGCTACAGCCCGGTGACGCCGGCGTTCTGGCGCGACCTCGGCCGCATCTACCAGGTGGCGGAGTCGCGCGGATTCTCGGCGGGCAAGGTCATCGTGTACCCGGGCATCTTCGGCGAATCGAGCGTCCAGCGCGAGCTGCTCAAGGTCTTCATGTTGTCGGTCTCGTCCACCGACAGCCTGTCGGCAGTGCAGGTCGAGATCGTGGAGCGCGTCTGTGCCCAGTTCTCCGAGTGGTTCGTCATGCAGAAGCAGGCGTCGACCGGTTGCCACTTCTGGTTCGACCTCGCCTCGGACAAGGCCCCGGCACGCCTGGCCGATCGACTTGCGTTGTCGCCGTCGATGCGCTTCTTCGGGCCCGGCAACGCGGCCTATGAACTGGAGAAGCTCGGCGCGATGGTGAAGGCCGGCGGTGCGGTGCCTTCCAACGTCAACCTGGGTGGGGAGTATCCGCCGGACCAGGTGATCGAAGCGCTGAAGCACCTGTCGCGCTACTGGGCCCCGCAACCGCCCGCGCGCCGCGAAGTGCGCAAGGAATCGGCCGAACGCATCGATGTGGTCCACGGCCTCGAGGATGTGCTCTCGGCGGTGGAACGCGACATCATGGATCTCGATTTCGACGACCGCCGCATGGAAGGCTGGGGCGTCACCAACGAGAGCTCCGGCGGCTTCGGCGCGGTGGCGCCGGCCAACCGCAGCGACTGGCTGCAGATCGGCACGCTGCTGGGGGTCAAGTATCAGGACGGCGCGGCATGGGGAGTCGGCATCGTGCGGCGCCTCAACTTCGACGCGCAGAACAATCGCAACGTCGGCATCGAGATGTTCGCCCGCGGCGTCACCACGGTGAAGCTGCTGCCGCTGTTGCCGGATGGGCGGGTGCATCCCGACGACGAGCTCGGCGAGGACGCGCTGCTGCTGCCCTCGGCCGCCGACAACAGCCTCGGCAAGATGGAAGTGACGCTGGTGATGAAGCTCGGCACGTTCTCGCCGCAGAAGAGCTACGGCATGCGCATGTACGCGATGGACTACCTGCTCGTGCCCAAGCGGCTGATGGAGGCGGGGCAGGATTTCGACATCGCCGAATACCGCGTCCTGCAACGCTCGGGCTAAGGCGACGTTCCTCCCGGTAGGCCTGCGGCCTCTCCCCCCGAGGGGGCCAGCCCTCTTGGGGCGGCCCGGCGAGGGCTGATGTGATCCCCCCCGACAGGCCTGCGGCCTCTCCCCCCAAGGGGGCAGCCCTCTTGGGGCGGCCCGGCGAGGGCTAGGCGAGCACCCGCCGGAGAAAAGCGCCGATGGCGGCGATCTCCTCCGGACACACCGAGTGCTCCATCGGGTACTCGTGCCACTGGACGTCGTAGCCGAGCGACCGCAGCAGGTCGCGTGAGCGCTTCGCCATGGCGAGCGGAATGACCGGGTCGTGGGTCCCGTGCGCCATCAGGATCGGCACCGTGTTCGATGCAGCGTTGCGTTCCGTGGGCAAGGTGGCCGCGAGCGGGACATAGGTCGACAGCGCCATCACGCCGGCCAGCGCACGGGATTGCCGCAGCGCGGTCTGCAGCGCGATCGCGCCGCCCTGGGAGAAGCCGGCCAGCACGATGCGGTTCGGCGCGATGCCGCGCTCGCCTTCACGCGCCACCAGGGCCTCCACCGCCTGCTGCGACGCGCGCACGCCGGACTCGTCCTCGCGGCGATTCAGGTCAGTGCCGAGAATGTCGTACCAGGCAGGCATCACGTAGCCGCCATTGATGGTGACCGGCATTGCCGGCGCATGCGGAAAGACGAAGCGGATCGCCGTCGGCGGCAGGTCGAGCTCGCCCACGATCGGCGCGAAATCGTTGCCGTCGGCGCCGAGTCCGTGCAACCAGATGACGGCGGCGCTCGGCGCGGGGCCGGTGGCGAGTTCGAGGGTATTCAGCATGGGTTCCGCGGGTGGCGTCAAACCCCGACGATACCCTGAATGCAGATGCACGCTGAGTCCGAACGACAAGACGCTCCAGGCTTGCACCTGGAGCGCCGGTGAAACAAGGCGATGCCGATCGTGTGTGTCAGCGCAGCGACACGGGTCCCGCGCAGAGCCTGGCCAGCAGCAGGCTTTCGACGCTGTCCGCCGCCGGCTTGGCCAGTTGCGGTGCCGTCTGTGCGCTCTTCCACACCGTGGCACCACTGCCCAGTTCCCCGGTCTTGAAGGCCCAGGCCTTCAGTGCGGTCTCGCCGGTCGAGCAGGCGAGCTGGTAGCGCACCACTTGCGAACGGTGGGGGAACCAGTCGTCACCCAGCGTGTGGGTCGCGGAATAGTTGACCAGCACCAAGGCCTCGCTGGTAGCGCCGTCGGTGGTGACCGAGTTCTGGTCGATGAACACCTGGGTGGCGGTGTCGGCGCTCAAGCTGCGCCAGTCCGCGGCCTGGGCTGTACCACTGACGAGCAGGCCAAGCCAGGTTGCGAGGAGTGCCGTTGCCAGAATTCTTGCGTGCATGTTGTTCTTCCTTTCGTGTGGTCCGGACCCCTTGTCGCCGTGCACCATGTGTCGCGCGGTGGATCCCATGGGTTGCAATGTAGCGATATTGCATCGCACAACCAAGACCGCCATGGGAATATGATTCATGCACGTCATGCATGAAAAGGGGGTCCAGTGGACCGATTCAGTCTGATGCAGGCCTTCGTCCGCATTGCGGAAACGGGCAGTATTTCTGCAGTTGCGCGGGAGCTTGGTGCGAGTCAGCCGACCGTGAGCAAGCAGTTGGCGGCGCTCGAAGCCAGCCTGGGCGTTACTTTGTTGCAGCGCACGACACGGCGCCTGAGCCTGACCGAGGCCGGCAGTGCGTACTACGAGTCGGCCCGCCGCATTCTCGACGATCTCGCTGAAGCAGAGGCCGGGGTGGCGAGACTGTCGAGCGGTCTGGCCGGCACCCTCACCGTCGCGGCGCCGAACGCGCTGGGACAGCAGTTCCTGGACGAACAGCTCATCGCCTTCCAGGCGCGGCACGCCGGGCTCAAGCTGCACCTGATCGAGGGCGAACGCTTCGCCGACCTGGTGGAGGAGGGCATCGACGTCGCCGTGCGGGTCGGCAACCTCGATGATTCGACGCTGGTGGCTCGCCGCTTGGGGTCGAGCCGCCGCGTCGTCGTAGGGACACCCGAGTACTTCGCACGCCATGGCGAGCCGCGCGTGCCCCAGGATCTCGATCGGCACAACTGCATCCTGTACAGCTACCTGCCAGGTCGCAACCTGTGGCCGTTCCAGGGGGCGAAGGGCGAGTTCAATGTGCGTGTGGCCGGCACGTTCCGCACGACCAGCGGCAGCGCCATTCGCCGTGCGGTGCTGGCCGGGATCGGCGTCGCCGCGGCTCCGCTATGGATGGTCCACGACCATTTGAGCGCCGGGCGGCTGCAAACCGTCCTCGGCGACTTCGCGCCGCCGCCGGTGGCGATCAATGCCGTCTACCCGTCGGCGCGGCAGCTTTCCACCAAGGTCCGGGTGGTCATCGACTACCTGCGCGAGCAGTTCGCCGCCGTCCCCGAACTCAACTGATCAGGCCGCCGCCTGGTTCTCGCTGGCGGGGAAGTCCAGTTCCACCCGGGCACCGCTCGGATCGAAGCAGAACAACTGCCACGTGCCCGACTCGTTCTGGCGCCGCAGGTCGTACTTGATGCCGCGCGCCTGCAGTTTGGCCGTCATGCCCGGCAGGTCGGCAGCGGTGAACGCCATGTGATCCAGCACGCCGCGCGGATCGGGCGGCAAGGCCCGGCCGGCGATGACGTGCAAGACCGCCTCGTTGCCGACATAGAGCCAGGTACCGGGAAAGCCGAGATCGGGGCGTGGACCTTCCTTGAGACCCAGCACCCCGATGTAGAAATCGCGCGTCGCCGCAAGGTCCGCGGTCAGCACCGTGAAATGGTTCATCCCGTGGATCGGCACGCGCGCAGCCTTACTTCTTCTCGGCGGTGGGCGCGGGTGCGGCTCCGTTCCCCTGGCGTGGGCTCACCGTGATCGCCACCTCCGAACCGGAGAGCGTTCCCGGGGTGATCTCCAGAGTCGCCCCGCGATCGCCGCGGGTGAAGGTCATGATGCTCGTCTTGCCCTGCACGGCCGTCACCGGTTCCCAGCCGAAGGTCGGCATCTGTTCCTGGTAGTAGGTGTAGGCCTGTGTCGACGGACGATCAGTCACCAGAACCATGCGACCGAACCACTTGTCGCCCTGGCCGAGGATGACCGACTTGTCGGTGTTGATCTTCGTTCCGCCGGGAATGGGAACATCCGACACTGGTTGATAGCTGTTGGGTGCCGCCTTGGCCGAGCTGGTCGAGCTGCTGCTGGAGCTGCTGGTGGTGGAGCTGCTGGACGAGGAGCCCGGCATGCTGGAGCAAGCGGCTAGCGCCAGCGATGAAGCGATGACGAGAGCTACGGGAAGCTTGTAGTTCGAGTGTGTGTCGGGCATGGGTGACAAATCCTTCCGTGGTCGTTGATCGATGATGCTGACTGCATAGAAGGGTGTCAACGACCGGAAGTTCCGCCCCGCGTCGAGATCGGCAGCGGCGCGCTCCGTTACCGGGCGCACGCGCACGCGGGTACAGCCACGTCAGTTCAGCGTTTCTTGAAGCGCAGAACGATCAGCACGACCAGGAGAACGAAGCCCCCGATCATTGCCATATCGAGTACGGACATGATTCACCTTGTTGTTGACATCACGCGTTGCTCGCGCCTTCAATGGGCTCGCCACACCCCCGCGGCGCCCATCCCCTTGAATTATGGCTAAAGCCACCCTTCAATGTCACCTTATCGGCCTGCGCCCAGCGGGATTTAGGGCGATCGGTTCGCTGTCCGGGCCGCGGCTCCGCGTTCTCGCTGGACCTCACGCTTCCATAACTTGCCATGTCACTCGCCGCATCGATCCGCACCATCCCCGACCACCCGAAACCGGGGATCCTGTTCCGTGACATCACGACCCTCCTGAAACACGGTCCGGCGTTCGCACAGGCTATCGGCCTCCTGGCCGATCGCTATCGTGATGCAGCGGTGCAAAAGGTCGCCGGCATCGAGGCGCGCGGCTTCATCGTCGGTGCCGCGCTCGCGCACGCTCTTGGGCTGGGGTTCGTCCCACTGCGCAAGCGTGGGCGCCTGCCGGCCGAGGCAATCGGGCACGATTACGAACTGGAATACGGTTCCGACCGCATCGAAATGCACGTCGATGCAGTCGCGGCGGGTGAACGGATCGTGGTGGCCGACGACCTCATCGCCACCGGTGGCACGGCTGAAGCGGCGCTGCGCATCCTGACGCATGCCGGTGCGACCGTGATCGAATGCTGTTTTCTGGTCGAACTGCCGGCCTTGGGCGGACGCGAGCGGCTCGCCGGGCTAGGATGCGGCATGCACGCACTGATCGCGTTCGACGGGCACTGAGCGTTGCGTTCTTCGCGGTTGCTAACGCTGGTGGTGGGGGCGCTCCTGGCTGGTGCCGCGAGTGCCGAACCGGACGTGATGGCACGGCGCCCCGCTGCGGAGTTGCTCGGCGCCTGTGAAGCTTTGCCGGAGGGGCCCGAGGGCACCCGTTGTCTCGCGTTCGTCGAGGGCTTCCTCTGGGGGCACGGGTGGGCGGCCTGGCGCGCATCCAGCGACATGTATTTCTGCCTGCCGGGCGCTGGGGAAGGTACCTTCTCCGCACGGGACGTGATCCCCGCGATCGTTGCCTATCTCAAGGAGCATCCGGAGCGGCTCGATCAGCCTGCGCACCTCATGCTCTTCACTGCCTTGTCGAGTACGTTTCCCTGCAGCGACGGCGCGCCGGATCCATCGCCGAACCGCTGAAGAGATGGCACCCCCCCGATGGGCCTGTGGCCCTTCCCCCCGAGGGGGCCAGCCCTCTTGGGGCGGCCCGGCGCGGGCTGCCGAAAAAGAAAAGGCCGCGGCAGAACCGCGGCCTCTCCGTCAGCGGGCGGCGCAGACCTAGGCAGCCACGCGCCGGCGGTACTCGCCGGTAGCGGTGTCGATTTCGATCTTGTCGCCGGTGGCGCAGAACAGCGGCACCTGCACTTCGTAGCCGGTGGCGAGCTTGGCGGGCTTCAACACCTTGCCCGAGGTGTCACCGCGCACGGCCGGCTCGGTATAGATGATCTCGCGCACGAACGAGGAGGGTAGCTGGACCGAAATGGCCTTGCCTTCGTAGAAGGTCACTTCCACCGGCATGCCGTCCTCCAGATACATGAGCGCGTCGCCCATGTTCTCCTTCTCCACTTCGTACTGGTTGTACTCGGCATCCATGAAGACGTACATGGGATCGGCGAAGTACGAATAGGTCACATCCTTGCGGTCGAGCACGACCACGTCGAACTTCTCGTCGGCCCGGTACACCGTCTCGGTGGTGGCCCCGGTCAAGAGGTTCTTCAGCTTCATCTTCATCACGGACGCGTTGCGGCCGGACTTGTTGAATTCGGCACGCTGCACCACGAGCGGGTCCTTGCCCACCATGATGACGTTGCCGGAACGCAGTTCCTGAGCGATCTTCATGAACGTTCTGCCAAGGTCGGTTTAGAGTCACCGGCACACCGGAATCAGGTGCCGAAATGAAAGCCGGTAATTATAGCCGCGCGGCCGCGAATCGCACCAGATTGGAGGTAAGGTCACCCAGGCGGGCGACGCGCGTTGCCCAGGCGTCGCCGTGGGCGTTGAGCTCCGTCCGGACCGCCCGGAAGCGGCGCCAGGCCGCCCCGATGTCGCCGGCGGCCGTCTCGCCCCGGTTCCACAGCCGCCACAGCTCGCGGGTGGCGCTCGCCGCCTCGGCCGAGAGGCCCTCGGCATACCGGTCGACGAAGGCGTGCAGCTTGGCCCAATGGGCGCCGCCGTCCTGGGGGTAGATATTCCAGACGAACGGGCGCCGGGCCCACTGGGCGCGGACGAAGGAGTCCTCGCCGCGCACGAAGTTGCAGTCGCAGGTCCACAGCAGGCGGTCGTACTGGTCGAGCGGCTGGAACGGCAGCACCAGCACCGCCAGCGCGCCGCGTTCCAGGCGTGCGCCCGGCAGCACGCCGGCGGCCCCGAAGTACCGCAGGACGTCGGGCAGTACCCGGCTCTCCGGCACGAGGGCCAGGATGTTTTCCGGGCCATTGGCCCAGGCCGACAGCAGCGGGCCCACCGCCGGTCCGCCGTAGCCGAACAGGGAGACGCTGGTGACTGTGCCTGGCCTATGCGACCTGGTCGCGAGCTCGGCCTGACGCTGGATCTCGAGATCCTGTTCGCACAGCACCCCGCCGGTGCGGGCGGTGAAGCCGGGAAAGAAGAAGTGTTTGACGAGCGGCAGCCGGGGATGGGGCGAATTGCCGAGGTGGCACTCCTCGATCCAGTCTTCCGCGCTCAGGTACTCGAGGTTGATCCAGACCGGTTTGCGTTCGCGGGCAGCCATGGCATCGATATAAGGGTCGGGCGCACGCGAGCCGAACGCTTCCACCACGACGTCCGCGGCCGCGCCGAAATCTGCATCCGGGCGCCAATGGCGGACGTCGACCCCGGCGATCGCCTGGCGCTCCGCGGCCGCATCCACCTCGGCGCACAGCCGGTGGAACGTGGCGAGGTCGTCGACCCACAGCCGTACGTCGAGGTCGTATTCGGCCACCAGTTGGCGCGCGAGGCGCCACGACACGCCGATGTCGCCGTAGTGATCGACGACCTTGCAGAAGATGTCCCAGCGCGTGCCGGTCATTCCGGAACGCGCTTCGATTCCTGTGTCCTGGCTTTCAGTATTTTACCGAGCAACCGTACGCCGCCGTATTGGCCGTGGTCACCGGCTTGCCGGCCATGGCTTCGTCGAGCGCGGTGGCGACGTAGTTCTTCGCACTACGCACGTCCTCCTGGCGCCAGGTGGCCTTGTCGTCGATGGCACCGGCGTAGATCACCTTGCCGGCCGGATCCACCACGAACATGTGCGGCGTGGCGCGCGCACCCCACGTGCGTCCGACGGTGCCGTCCTCGTCCAGCACGAACGCGGTCGGATTCATCTTCCAGTCGCGCATGACACCCTGTGCGCCCTGCGGGTCGCGATAGTCGCCGCTCTTCGGATTGGTGGAACTGATCGCGAGCCACACCACGCCTTTGCCGGTGTAGGTCTTCTGCAGGTTCTGCATGTTGCCGCTCTCGTAGTGCTTCTGCACGAACGGGCAACCCTGGTTGAACCATTCCAGCACCACGTACTTGCCCTTGTAGTCGGCGAGGTGGACGGTCTTGCCGGTCACGTCCTTCAGCGTGAAGTCGTTGGCCGGCTTGCCCGGCACGGCATTGGCGAAAGCCGCCGGACTGGCTGCCACGAACATCAGCACTACCGCGCGCAGTAATTTCTTCATGGAGGGTCCTTTCCTGCAGGAACTACGGTTTGCCAGCAGCCGCGCGCTCGAGCGCGCGTACCACGATGTCGGAAGTCAGGAGCTCCGGCAACAACTCCGGGGTGCTGCCTGGCGCCGTCGAATAGACCGCGTAAACCGGCACGCCGTTGCGGCCCAGCCGCGCCAGAGCTTCGGTGATGTGGGCGTCGCGATTGGTCCAGTCCGCCCGCAGGCGCGTCGCACCGCGGTCGGCGAAGGCGCGCCGCACCGCGTCGGACTCCAGCACGAGGCGTTTGTTCACCTGGCACGTGACACACCATGCTGCGGTGAAGTCGACGAAGACGGGACGGCCGCGTTCGCGCTCGGCGCTCAAGGCCGCGTCGGTGTACGGGAGCCAGCGGCCCGAGGCGTCGACCGTTGCGGCCTGCGGCGCACCCGCCGGCCAGCCGAACAGGGCAGCGGCCGCGAGCAGGGCGATAGCCGCGAACATCGCGAGTGCCCGCGGCAAGCCATGAGCCGAAATGCGGAAACGATTCCATGCCCACAGCGCGGCTGCCACCAACACCAGCGCGGCGAGCAGGCGCGCTGCGGCCCCCACGCCGAGCTGCTCGCCGAGGACCCACACGAGCCATACCGCGGTGAGATACAGCGGAAACGCCAGCACCTGCTTGAACGTTTCCATCCAGCGGCCCGGGCGCGGCAGCCAGCGCACCAGTGCCGGCTGGAACGACAGCGCCACGTACGGCGCTGCCATCCCCGCGGCGAGCGCCGTGAACACGAGCATCGCCTGTATCGCCGACTGAGTCAGTGCATAGCCCAGGGCTGCGCCCATGAACGGCGCCGTGCATGGTGCCGCGACCACCGTCGCGAGCAAGCCGGCAAAGAAGGCCCCAGGCAGTCCGCCGCGATCCGACGCGCTGCCCGCGGCCGCCTGCAAGCGCAGGCCCCACTCGAAGACGCCGCTCAGGTTGAGGCCGAGCACGAAGAACAGCGTTGCGAGACCCGCGACGATCGGCGGCGACTGCAGCTGATAGCCCCAGCCGAGCGCATGGCCGCTGGCGCGCAACGCGATCAATGTGCCCGCGACGATCCAGAAACACACCACGATGCCTGCGGCGAACGCCAGGCCGTGAGCGCGCAGGCGTTGCGCGCTGCCGTGGGCCTCCTGTGCGAAACCGAGGACCTTGATCGATACCACCGGAAACACGCAGGGCATGAGATTGAGCACGAGACCGCCCAGGAACGCGAACGCCAGGGCGAGAGTCAGTCCGAGGCGATCGGCGTCCGAGCCCTTGGCCGCGGTGGCGATCTGGGCGGCATCCATGGCCGCGGCTGGAGGGCTGGCGCGCGCCGTCGGCGCACCGCCTGGCCACCCGACCGAGATGGTGGCTGCGGGCAGGTTGCCGCTCGCATCCAACCCGGGTTCGGCGACGATCAAACCTGTCAGCGCGGCAATATTTCCCTTGAAAGCTGGTGCTGCGGTGAGCTCCAGGCGATAGCTGCCGTCCGTCTCTCGCACCAGCGTCTGCGGTGACGGATAGTCGATGATCTCGGTGTCGTCGGGGTGAAAGGTCAGCCGCTCGAGGGTCGGTTGCGTCGCGGCTGGCGGCTTCAGGCGCAGCACGACATGATCGTTGGTAGGGCCGGCTGTCGCCTGCCATCCCTGCAAGGGCTGCGGCACGGCCGCGCGAGCTTCGTGCAATCGCTGCGACCAGTGCGCGTCGGGCGCGCCGTCGCCGGCCGGCAGATCGAGCGCGAGTGTGGCCCCGCCGGGCAAGCAAACCTCCTTGCAGATGAGCCACTCGGCCTTCGCTTCGATGCGCACGGGAGCCGTGGCCGGGAGAGCCCGGGGTGTCGCAATCTCGGTCAACAGCAGCAGTTCACCGTGATAACCGATGTTGGTGAGCGGGCCGACCGGGATGCGATCGGGCACCGGCCACAGGATCGGCCCCGCCGCGAATCCTGGCGGCAGCGTCCACGAGATGCGCGTCGGCATGCCCGAATCGCCTGGATTCTTCCAATACGTATGCCAACCGTCCTCGTGGGCGATGCGCAGCGCGACCAGCAAGGGCTGACCGGGTCGAACCGATGTCTGCGCGGCGACGAGTTCGACGCGCGCATGGGGCACGTCGAGCGGGGCGCCGATGGACGCTGCCGCCGGCAACAGCAGCAATCCGGCGAGAAGGAGGCGGATCATGTGGCGCGAGAGGTTAGCACGCGACTCTCCCGCCCGATTCGACCCGGCATGCCATTGCCACTGCGCTCGCTTGCTCCGCGATCGACGAAATTTGTTTCGCCTGTTCGCGGCTGCGAATGCAGAATACTCGTATCGAATCCGCGATCGAGTGCAGCGTCGGGTTTCGGCGACGAATTGCTCTCAAGATTCCCGCAAAGGGAACCGATGACGAAGGTTCAGGACTAATGGCGCAGTTGACGAAGGAGGATAGAACCATGACGCACGCAACGACCCGACCGCCCAGATCGTCGACCTCGCTCGTGGCGGGTTTCTCGATCGCGGTGCTGGCGTTGAGCCTCGGGGCCTGCACGCGCTCGCTGGTCGGTGTCGCACCGACGAAGGCAGCGGGCAACACCGGTCAGAGTTCGGCGACGGCCGCAGGTTCCAAGACCGCTGGACAGAGCGGTTCAACCGGTAGCAGCACCACGGGTGCCGGTGGCACCAGTGGTTCGTCCGGACCGACGGTGAAGAAAACCAACGCAGCCGATGGCGACGTGACCCCGCTGTGGCCCGCGGATGCGAATGCCGTGGGTGCGAATGCTTCCGGAGCGGATGGCTCGGGCGCTGACGCCGGAGGTGCAGCTGGAGCCGGTGGACGCTCCGGCGGCGCCGCGGGTGCGGCTGGGGCCGGCACGGCAGGTGCGGGTGGGGCAGGGTCGAACGCGGCAGGCGCGGGCGGTGCGGCGGGTGCAGCCGGTTCCACCGGATCGAGCAGCGCGGCGGCTGGCGGCGGCAACAAGCCGGGCGCCGCTTCGACCGCAGCCGGTGCGGCCGGGGCTGGTGCCGGGGCTGGTGCCGGGGCTGGTGCCGGGGCCGGAGCCGCGGGCGCACGCAAGGGCGCGGGTGGCGACACCGACGTTGCAGGGACAGGCAAGGGTGCCGGCGGTGCCGGGACCAGCGGTGCAGCCGCAGGTGGCGCTGGTGCTGCCGGTGCGGCAGGCGCCGCGGGAGCGAAAGGCGCAGGCGGCAGCGACCAGGACGCCACGAGCGAGGCACTGGCGCGCGCACAGCGCGAACGCGACGAAGCGGCCGCCCTCGAGGCCGAGCGTCGTGGGCGCGTCGAGACCGCCGCCAACCGCGTGGTGATCGACCAGGACGAAAAACTCCAGACCCTGGGCGGTACGTTGCCGGCGACGTTCAACATGGACGAAAAGGGCCAGTTCGAATTCGACAAGTACGAGCTCACCGACGAGATCAAGGCGAAGCTCGACGAGATCGGGGACAAGTTGAAGGACGCGCCCTACGATCGCCTCATCGTGCACGGTTACACCGACCGTATCGGCACCGAGGAATACAACCAGCAGCTTTCCGAGAAGCGCGCATGGGCGGTGGCCGGGTACCTGATGGACAAGGGCGTGCCGCCGTACAAGCTCACGGTGGTCGGGCGCGGCAAGGCCGCCCCGCTGTCGACGCCGGACGACTGCAAGGGGTTGAAGCGCGATGCGCTGATCGATTGCCTGCAGCGCGATCGGCGGGTCGAAGTGGTCGCGACCTTGAAGGAGTACAACCTCAAGGTGCAATGATCGTCCGGTTGCTCCGGCGAAACCCCGGCGTCCGCAAGGTGCCGGGGTTTTTTGTCGTCCGCGCGACGGTGTAACCTTCGCGCGTTCGCCACAACGACAATCCATCCAGGGGGGAGCAATGATCGTCGATCACCGTACCTACGCCGTGAAGCCGGGCAAACTTGCCGAGTACCTCAAGCTCTACGAGGCCGAGGCCTACCCGCTGCAGTTGAAGTACCTGGGCCACAACGTCGGTTGGTATTCCTCCAACGACATCGGGCCTCTGTCACAGGTGGTGCACATGTGGGCCTATGCGAGCCTCGCCGATCGCGAGGAACGCCGCAACAAGCTAGCCGCCGATCCGGCCTGGGGCGCATTCATCGCGAAGGCCATGCCACTGCTCGACAGCATGGAGAACAAGATCCTCCGACCCACGTCGTTCTTCACGATGCCGGAACGCAAGGGATGATCGCCCGGCTTGCCGCCGCCATTCCCGACGGCGCGACGGTCGCGCTGGCGCAGGATTCGGTCGGTGTCGCGATGGCTGTGACGCGCGAACTCGTGCGCCGTGGCGTGCGCGACCTCGATCTGGTGGGGGTGCCGATCAGCGGCATGCAGGCGGACGTACTCATCGGGGCGGGCTGCGTGCGATCCATCGAGACTTCGGCCGTGACTCTCGGCGAATTCGGTACCGCACCGCGGTTCGCGGCGGCGCTCAAGGCGGGCACGATCCGGGTGCTGGATTCCACCTGCCCCGCCATCCATGCCGCGCTGCAGGCCGGCCAGAAGGGCCTGCCCTTCATGCCGCTGCGCGGATTGATCGGCACCGACCTCGTGCGCCATCGGCCCGACTGGAAAGTGATCGACAATCCGTTCGGCGCCGATGATCCGATCGTGCTGCTGCCGGCCATCCGTCCGGATTTCGGCCTGTTCCACGCACCCCTGGCGGATCGCCACGGGAACGTCTGGATCGGCCGCCAGCGTGACCTGCTCACGATCGCTCACGCATCGCAGCGGTCGCTGGTCACGGTGGAAGCCATGACCGACGATGATCTGATGGGCGACGAATCCAGGGCGGCCGGTGTGATTCCGGCGATCTACGTCACGCACGTGGCACTTGCGCCCGGTGGCGCGAAACCGCTCAAGTTCGTCGGTCACTACGCCCGCGACGAGGCGGCGGTCGGCCGCTACGCTGCCATGGCGCGGACCGAATCGGGATTCCGGGAATGGCTCGACCAGTGGCTGCAGGCGGATACGGTCACGGCGTGATGGAACCGTTCAACCGTTCGGAACTGCTGATCACCGCCATCGCGCGCCTGCTCGAAGGTTGCCGCCATGTGATCGTCGGCGCCGCATCGCCGATCCCGGGTGCCGCCGCACTGTTGGTTCGAGCCCGCACGGACGGCGCGCTGCGCGTGAACGTGCTCGGCTCGCAGCGCCACAACAGCTTCACCAACGGTGGCGTGGAGACCTTCGATCTCGCCGCCCAGGGTCGCGTCGATGCGTTCTTTCTCGGCGGCGGCCAGATCGACGGGGAGGCCAACATCAACCTGGTGGGAACGGGTGAGTACCCGGCGGGCGATGTGCGCTGGCCCGGCTCGTTCGGTTCGGCCTATCTCTATTTCCTGGTGCCGCGCGTGATCCTGTTTCGCGAAGAACACACGCGCCGGGTCTTCGTGCCGAAGGTGGATTTCGTCAGTGCTCCGGGCTCGAGCCCGCCGAACGTGTATCGCCCCGGTGGCCCCTGGAAACTGGTGACGGGGCTCGGTGTGTTCGCCTTCGATCGCGCGCGCAAGCGCTTTGCCGTTGAGAGCGTTCACCCGGGTCATACGGTGGAAGAGATTCTCGACAACACCGGGTTCACGCTGGATATCCCGGAACAAGTACCGATGACACCGGCGCCGGATCCGTCGACGCTCACGTTGCTGCGCGGACGTATCCGCAGCGAGATCGCCGAGACCTATCCGCGTTTCGCGGCGCAGCTCGCGGCGTGAAGGGGATGCAGCCAGCGCGATCGGCTGGGTCGTGAGCCGCAAGTCGCGCAAGCCGCCGGTGGCGGCTACACCCGTCGCGGCGGAGGTGCCGGCTCGCAACCGCGTCAGCCTGTGGGTTGGACTCGGTGCGATCGTTGCGCTGACGATCGGAGCCGCATGGTGGATTCAGCAGCGAGAAACGCCTGCGCTGCCTCGGCCGGAGCCGACCTTCGTTGGCGGCGCGAACTGCACGTCGTGTCATGCCAAGGAGGCGCAGGCATGGCGCGGATCGCACCACGACCTCGCGATGCAGGAGGCGTCGGGTGCTGCGGTACTCGGCAATTTCGACAACGCGAAGTTCACGCAGGCCGGGATCACCAGCACGTTCTTCCGCCGTGACGACCGCTACTTCGTGAACACCGACGGCCCCGATGGCAGGCTTGCCGATTTCGAGATCCGCTACACCTTCGGTTTCCAGCCGCTGCAGCAATATCTGATCGAGTTTCCGGACGGCCGCCTGCAGGCGCTCGGCGTGGCGTGGGATACGAGGCCGAAAAGCGAGGGCGGGCAGCGCTGGTTCCACCTCTATCCGAACGAGAAGCTGCGTGCCGGCGACCGCCTGCACTGGACCGGCATCGACCAGAACTGGAACTACCAGTGTGCCGGATGCCATTCGACCAATCTGCGCAAGAACTACGATGCGGCAGCCGACACGTTCAAGACCTCGTGGACCGATATCGACGTGAATTGCGAGTCCTGCCACGGTCCCGGGTCGAATCATGTTGCATGGGCGAAGCAAGCTGACGGATGGCAGCGTTTCTCCGGAGCCGGCAAAGGATTGCCCATCGCGCTCGACGAACGTCGCGGCGCGAAGTGGACGATCGACCCTGGCAGCGGCAATGCGGCACGCAGCGCGCCGCGCGCAAGCCGGCGCGAGATCGAAACCTGCGGAGTCTGCCATGCACGGCGCGGGCAGTTCGCCGATGTGGGCATCCACGGGCGTCCGCTGGGTGACACCCATCAGGTGGCGACGTTGCAGCCGGATCTGTATTTCCCGGATGGTCAGATGCGCGACGAAGTCTACAACCACGGCTCGTTCCTCCAGAGCCGCATGAACGCGAAGGGTGTCACCTGCAGCGATTGCCACGAACCGCATTCACAGAAGCTCGTAGTGCCCGGCAACGGCGTCTGCACGCAATGCCATCTCGCGACGAAGTACGACGCCGCGAGTCATCACCGTCATCCGGTCGCTTCGAAGAGTTCTGAATGCGTGACCTGTCATATGCCGGTGCGGCGCTACATGGTCGTCGATCCGCGCCACGATCATTCGATGCGGATTCCCCGGCCTGATCGTGCAGTGGCGATGGGTGTGCCCGAGCCTTGCACGGAATGCCACCGCGACCGCAAGCCCGCGTGGGCCGCGGCGGCGATCGAGAGCTGGGGCGGTCGCACGCCGGAAGGCTTCCAGCGCTTCGCCGACGCCTTCCACACCGACGATCGGCGCGATGCGGATGCTCCGACACGGTTGCGAGCGGTCGTCGCCGATCGAACGCAGTCGGCAATGGCACGGGCGAGTGCGATCGAGCGGCTGGCGCGGTGGCCGGGCCGGTCCACTGGCGAAATACTGAAGACGATGCTCAACGACGAGGATGCACTCGTACGCGCTGCCGCCGCACGGGCATTCCATCAGGTCGATCCGGGTGACGCTGTGCCCGTGCTCGCCTATCGCCTGCGCGATCCGGTGCGCGAGGTGCGAATGGGTGTGGCGCGGGCGCTGGCCGGTGCGCACGAGCGGGAGTTGGCCGAGCTGGATCGGACAGCGTTTTCCGCCGCATTGGCGGAACTGGTCGCGGCCCTGCGCTTCGATGCGGACCGTCCGGAGGCGCGCACGAACCTCGGTTCGCTGTTCGCAGCGCGCGGGCAATGGGACGCGGCGATCGCCGAGTTGCGCCGCGCCCTCGAACTGGATGCCGGCTATGCGCCTGCGACGATCAATCTCGCCGATGCGTTGCGGGGCAGCGGCGACGAACCGGGCGCCGAGGCCGTGCTGCAAGCGGGTCTCGAGCATTCCCCCGGGTTCGCGGCTCTGCATCACGCGCGAGGACTTGCCCTCGTGCGCCAGCAGCGCAAGGCCGAAGCGCTGCTGGCGTTGCGTCGCGCCAGCGAACTCGATCCGAGCAATGCGCGCTTTGGCTACGTCTATGCCATCGCACTGCAGGATGCCGGCCGGACAGATCAGGCGATCCGGGTTCTCGAGGGGATCGCAGCGCGCGAACCGGGCGATCGCGCGATTCGCGAGGCACTGGCGGACTTCGAGCGGCGACGGGGCAATGCCGCCAAGGCGGCGCAATGGGCGCAACCGGTGCATGGATCGGGCGACGCTCGCTGAAGTTGTAGGGTCGCCAACGCGTTCTTTCTTGTGCTGCCGCGGCGGCCGCCGTTCAATCCCGGCAAAGGCATCGCCCCGTCGGATATGATGCCGGGCGCAACGCAGTCCGCACGCCCGAACGCATCGACTGCAGGCGCACCCATCGCAATGAGGACCAACCCATGAATGTCAGGCGAATCCGTTTCCCGATTACCGCAATCTGCACGGGTCTCGCCCTGGCAGTATCGGCCTGCTCGCCTTCTTCGTCGCCGCCTGCACCCACGGCATCTGCGCCCGCGGCACCAGCAGTGCCGGCAGCCACGTTGCCGCCCCCCAATCCGGAGAACAACGCCTATTTCGGTGATGTCCATGTCCACACCGGATGGTCCTTCGACGGGTTCACCAATGGCTCCAAGACGACGCCGTCCGATGCCTACGCCTGGGCGCAGGGCAAGGCGATCACCGGCAGCGGCGGCCCGGACCTGCAGCTGAAGACGCCACTCGACTTCTACATGGTTGCCGACCACGCCGAGTACATGGGTGTGTTCAACCAGATGGCGAACCCCGACAGCCCGCTCAGCAAGACCGAGCTCGCCAAGGGCGTGACTTCGTCGGACGCCAACGTGCGGCTCCAGGCCTTTGCCGGCGTTCTGCGCGACATGAGTGCCGGCAAGGTCGACCCGCAACTGAGCGACCCGGCGCTGGCGCGGTCGGTCTGGGCCGAGATCATCAAGGCAGCCGACGCCAACTACGTGCCCGGCAAGTTCACCACCTTCGCCGGCTTCGAATGGACTTCGAATCCGCAGAAACGCAACCTGCACCGGGTGATCGTCTTTCGCGACACCCAACACTTGCCGGACCTCGTGCTGTCGGCGCTCGACTCCGACGATCCGGAAGTCCTGTGGAAATGGATGGACGAGCAGCGCGCCAGGAGTTCAACGTTGTTCGCCATCCCGCACAACGGCAATGCGAGCGACGGCCTCATGTTCGACACGGTGAAGCGTGACGGCAAGCCGATCGATGCGGCCTACAACAAGACCCGCGCGGACAACGAACCGCTGTACGAGATCACCCAGATCAAGGGTACTTCGGAAACCCACCCCGACCTTTCACCGACCGACGAGTTCGCCGGATTCGAGCAATGGGACTACACGCTGTCGGCGGATTTCGAGCGGCCGAAGCGCCGCAAGGGCAGCTTCGTCCGCCAGGCGCTGCTCGACGGCATGAGCCAGGACAAGACAGGCGCCGGCAATCCGTTCAAGTACGGATTCATCGGCGACACCGACACGCACAATGCGGCAGCCAGTCACGAGGAATACAACTTCACGGGCAAGTTCGCCTTCGAGAACAATGCGAAGGAGCGCTTGACCGGCTTGCCCGGCGCACCCGCAGGTCAGATCCAGCAGATCCAGGAATTCAGCTCGGGCGGACTGGCCGGGGTCTGGGCACCGCAGAACACGCGCGAGGCCATCTGGGATGCGATGCAGCGCAAGGAGACCTTCGCTACCTCGGGACCGATGATGAAAGTGCGCTTCTTCGGCAGCTTCGACTATGCTGCGGACGAGGTGAACAAGCCGGATTTCGTGAAGCTCGCCTATGCCAAGGGCGTTCCCATGGGTGGGGACCTGAAGCCGGGTGCCGGCAAGGCGCCCACGTTCCTCGTCATGGCGATCAAGGACCCGAACAGTGGCAATCTCGATCGGGTCCAGATCGTCAAGGGCTGGGTCGACGCGGCCGGCAAGCAACACGAGAAGGTCTTCGACGTTGCCTGGTCGGGCGATCGCAAGATCGGCGCGAACGGCAAGCTCGCCCCGGTCGGTAACAGCGTCGACCTGAAGACGGCCACCTACACGAACGAGATCGGCGCGACACAGCTTGCCGCGAGCTGGACCGATCCGGCGTTCAAGGCGGGCGAGCGCGCCTTCTACTATGCCCGCGTCCTCGAGGTTCCGACCCCCCGCTGGAACACCTACGACGCAGTGCGCCAGAACATGACACCCCTCACGAAAGTACCGGCGACCATCCAGGAGCGCGCCTGGAGCTCGCCGATCTGGTACACGCCGCAAAACCCCTGAGCGTGCGGAGGTTCCTGCGCGAACCGCTGCTGCATTTCCTGTTGCTGGGGGCTGCGCTCTTCGCGGCCTACGCAATGGTGTCCAAGCGCAGCGGTGCGGAGCCGGGTCGGATCGTGATCACGCGGGGCCAGGTCGAGAGTCTCGCTCTCGGCTTTGCGAAGACCTGGCAGCGCTCGCCCACGGCTGACGAGCTTGCAGGACTCGTCCGCGAGCGCATTCGCGAAGAGGTCTACTACCGCGAAGGGATGGCGTTGGGGCTGGACCAGGACGATACGGTCATCCGCCGCCGCCTGCGGCAGAAGATGGAGTTCATTTCGGAGGATCGTGCGGCGCCGGCCGAACCGAGCGACGCCGACTTGACCGCATACCTGGCGGCGCATCCCGATTCGTTTCGCGTGGAACCTGCGTTCACCTTCAGCCAGGTCTATCTCGACCCCGGGAAGCATGGCGCGAACCTCGCGCGCGATGCCGAGGCGTTGCTTACCCGGTTGAGGCGAGGTGACGCCAAGGATGAATGGTCCTCCCTCGGCGACCCGTTCCTGCTGGAGCGCCGCTTCACGGCCATCCCGGAGAACGTGGTCGCCAAGCAATTCGGTGCAGCGTTCGCCACAGCACTGAAGGGGCTCGCGCCGGGCCGATGGGAGGGCCCGACCGAGTCCGGCTTCGGCGTGCACCTGGTGCGAGTGAGCGAACGTACGGAGGGGCACGTGCCGGCGCTGGCGGATGTTCGCGATGCGGTTCGGCGCGAGTGGATCAACGCACGACGGGTCGAGGCGAACGAGCAGACCTACCAGGAACTGCTGAAGCGCTATGAAGTCACGGTCGACTTGCCGGGGCTGCCCGCGCAGTAGCCGGATCGGCTGCCGTCGATGAATCGCGCGCTGCTGATCGTGCATCTGCTCCTGGCGTTCGTAGCCACGCCCGCCGCGGCGCACGAGGTGCGCCCTGGATACCTGGAGTTTCGCCAGACCGCAGACGACGCCTACGACGTGTTCTGGAAGGTGCCGGGGCTCGGCGAGAACCTTCGCCTCGGGCTCTACCCCGAACTGCCGGCGACTTGCAGGAGTGTGAGCGAGCCGCGCGCCGCGATGGTCAACGGCGCGTTCACCGAGCGCTGGGCGATCCGCTGCGCAGGCGGGTTGGCGCAAGGCCGGATCGGGATCAAGGGGCTCAGCGTAACGATGACCGACGTGCTCGTGCGCATCGAGCGCCTCGACGGCACGGCGCAGGTGACACGCCTCACGCCCTCCGCTGCGTCCTTCGTGGTCGAGGCCGCATCGGGTGCGATGCAGATCGCCCGCACCTATCTCGTGCTCGGCATGGAGCACATTCTGGGAGGGTTCGACCACCTGCTGTTCGTGCTCGCACTGTTGATCCTGGTGCAAGGCGTGCGGCGCCTCATCGTGACCGTAACGGCGTTCACGCTGGCGCACAGCATCACCCTGGCCGGCGCGACGCTCGGATTCGTGCATGTGCCGGGGCCGCCGGTGGAAGCCACCATCGCGCTCAGCATCGTGTTCGTGGCGGCCGAAATCGTCCGTGGCCGGGAGAGCCAGGCAGGGCTCACGCAACGCTTTCCCTGGCTGGTCGCATTCGTCTTCGGTTTGCTGCACGGCTTCGGCTTCGCCGGTGCATTGAGCGAGGTGGGTTTGCCGCAAACCGCGATCCCCGTCGCGCTGCTGTGCTTCAATGTCGGCGTCGAGATCGGACAGATCCTGTTCATCGGGTGCGTCATCGCAAGCCTGGCCCTGGCCCGAAGAGTCGCCCGCCGTTCGGGCGTGCAGGCACCGACCTGGGCCTGGCGCGTTCCGCCCTATGCCATCGGCAGCTTCGCGATGTTCTGGGTCATCCAGCGAGTCGCCGCATTCTGACATCCGTCGACGCGCGATCCGCGGAGTGCCGGACGATGGACGTGATCTGCCGGGAGCAGCACAGGACTGGCGGCGATGCAGCGACCTGCCGGACGAGGATCGGTTAGAGTGCTGAAAGTCGGGTGTCGCGAATAGACCGGAAGCCTGTTCCGCCGACCGTTAAGGGTGACGTCGGCAGCACCAAAACCAGTTCAAACCGGAGGGGTCCTGATGAAGTCAATGGCTGGCGGGTTATCCGCATCGAAAGGTCTCATGGTCGCGCTGTTCACGACCCTCGGCCTGTTGTCCGCGCAGGCAGAAGCGAAGCAACCCAACATCCTCGTCATCTGGGGGGATGACATCGGTCAATTCAACGTCAGCGCCTACAACATGGGCATGATGGGTTACCGGACCCCGAACATCGACCGCATCGCAAAAGAGGGCGCGATCTTCACCGACTGGTATGGGCAGCAGAGCTGCACCGCCGGCCGCGCAGCGTTCATCACCGGCCAGTCGCCGATTCGCACCGGCCTCACCAAGGTCGGTCTGCCGGGCGCGCCCGAGGGCATGAAGAAGGAAGACCCGACGATCGCCACTTTGCTCAAGGCACAGGGCTACGTCACCGGGCAGTTCGGCAAGAATCACCTCGGTGATCGCGATGACATGCTGCCGACGAACCATGGGTTCGACGAGTTCTTCGGCAATCTCTACCACCTGAACGCAGAGGAAGAACCGGAGAACGCCGACTACCCGAAGAGTCCTGAGTTCAAGAAGCGCTTCGGTCCGCGCGGCGTCATCCACAGCTTCGCCGACGGTCGCATCACCGACACCGGCGCGCTCACCCGCAAGCGCATGGAGACCATCGATGAGGAAGTCACTGCCAAGGCGCTCGATTTCATGGAGCGCGCGAAGCAGGCCGACAAGCCGTTCTTCCTGTGGTGGAACTCCACCCGCATGCACGTCTTCACGCACCTCAAGAAGGAATCGGCCGGCAAGACCGGGTTGGGTATCTATGCGGACGGCATGGCCGAGCACGATGGACATGTGGGGCAGGTGCTCGCCCGGCTCAAGGAGCTGGGGCTCGACGAGAACACGATCGTCATGTATTCCACTGACAACGGCGCCGAGACGTTCACCTGGCCCGATGGCGGCAGCACGATGTTTCGCGGTGAGAAGAACACCCAATGGGAAGGCGGCTACCGCGTACCGACGATGATCAGGTGGCCGGGCGTCGTCAAGCCCGGCACGGTGATCAACGATATCGGCGCGCACGAGGACATGCTGACCACGCTGGTCGCCGCAGCCGGCGACAAGACCGCCAAGGAAGACCTCTTGAAGGGTCGCACGATCGGTGACAGGACTTACAAGGTGCATCTCGACGGCTACGACCTCGGCCCCGCTTTGCGCGGCGAAGCGGCGTGGCCACGCCACGAGTTCATCTACTGGACCGACGACGGCAGCGTGGCCGCGCTGCGCTACGACGCGTGGAAGATCACCTTCCTCCGGCAGGACGGCAAGGGCCTCAAGGTGTGGCAGGAGCCATTCGTTCCCCTGCGTGCTCCGTCACTCACGAACCTGCGCATGGACCCGTTCGAACGTGCGGAGGAAGAGTACGCGATGGACTATCAGCGCTGGTACATGGATCGGATGTTCCTCATGGCGCCGGCAGGGGCTTTCGTGGGACAGTGGCTGCAGAGCTTCAAGGAGTTTCCGCCGCGGCAGAAACCGGGGAGCTTCAACCTCGACCGTGTGATGGAAGCGGTGATGAGCAACGTCGGGAAGCAGTGAGCTCACTCTGACCGTGGGAGTCCGCATCATCGCGGGCTGCAGCACCCATTCTCACGGGTGCTGCAAGTCAGCGCCGGGTGGCACGTGCTTGAGTCTGCAACCCGGGAGCACCGAGACCTGGCGTTGATCGGGTCCGACGGGTGCTCCTGCTTTGCGGGAATCGTCGAGAGGTAACAAGGGAGAGAAGACATGAAACTCGGCACCAAGATTCGTTGTGTCCTGTTCGCCATGGCTGGTGCGGTCGCACTGGCGGCGGCACCCGTGGCGGCACAACAGAAGAAGCCCAACATCCTCGTCATCTGGGGCGACGACATCGGTACGTGGAACATCAGCCACAACAACCGCGGCATGATGGGTTACCGGACACCGAACATCGACCGCATCGCCAAGGAAGGCGTCGGCTTCACCGACTACTACGCGCAGCAGAGCTGCACGGCAGGGCGGGCGGCCTTCATCAGCGGCTCGGTGCCGGTCCGTTCGGGCATGACCAAGGTCGGCATGCCAGGTGCCAAGGAAGGCTGGCAGAAGAGCGACGTGACCATGGCCACCATCCTGAAGAGCCAGGGCTACGCGACCGGCCAGTTCGGCAAGAACCACCAGGGCGACCGCGACGAGCACCTGCCCACGGTGCACGGCTTCGATGAATTCCTTGGCAGCCTGTACCACCTGAATGCCGAGGAAGAGCCGGAGAACCGGGACTATCCGAGGGACATGAAGCTGCCCAACGGCAAGACCTTCCTCGAGCAGTTCGGCCCGCGCGGCGTCATCAAGTCAAAGGCCGACGGCAAGGGCGGCCAGACCATCGAGAACCTCGGCCCGCTCACCAAGAAGCGGATGGAGACCATCGATGACGAGTCCCTGGCCGCCGCCAAGGACTTCATCACGCGCACCGTCAAGTCGGGAAAGCCGTTCTTCGTCTGGTGGAACGGTACCCGCATGCACTTCCGGACCCATGTGAAGCCGGAGCACATCGGCCTCTCCGGCCAGGACGAGTACGGCGACGGGATGGTCGAGCACGACATGCACGTGGGTGAGCTGCTCAAGCTGATCGATGATCTTGGGCTCGCCAACGACACCATCGTCCAATACTCGACGGACAACGGCCCGCACTACAACACCTGGCCCGATGCCGGTACCACGCCGTTCCGTGGCGAGAAGAACTCGAACTGGGAAGGCGCTTTCCGCGTGCCGGCGTTCGTCCGCTGGCCGGGTCACTTCCCGGCCGGAACGACGCTGAACGGCATCGTGTCGCACGAGGACTGGCTGCCGACCTTTGCCGCCATTGCCGGCGCGCCGGACATCAAGGACAGGCTGCTCAAGGGCGGTGTGGAGCTCAACGGCCGCACCTACAAGAACCACATCGACGGCTATAACCTGCTCGATTACCTCAGCGGAAAGGTGAAGGACTCGCCGCGCAAGGAGTTCATCTATGTGGGCGACGACGGAGACGTGATGGCCATTCGTGTGGGCGACTGGAAGGCGGCCTACCTGGAAAACCGCGCCGAGCAACTGCAAGTCTGGCGCGAGCCCCTCGTCCATCTGCGTCTGCCGCTGCTCTTCAATCTGCGTCGGGACCCGTTCGAGAAATCCCAGCACAACTCGAATACGTACCACGACTGGATGATCGACCGTGCGTTCGTGCTCGTGCCGCTCCAGGCTGTCGCGAGTAAGTTCCTCATGACCATGAAGGAATTCCCGCCCAGCCAGGCTCCGGGCGACTGGAGCCTCGAGACCCTGGAGAAGCAGATCAAGAGGATGACCGCTCCCCGCGACTAGAGCGGTTTGGGATCGAGGTGCTGCCAGACTGGGGCGCCTCGTTCCTTCTTGCAATCGATCGGCATCCCGACGCAGGCAGTCGAGGGGCGAATGGGGAATTGCGATGAACAGACTACTGATTGTGTTCGTTTCGGCGTTGTCCGCGGTGAGCGCTTTCGCGGCCGATCCGTTGCCGTCATGGAACGATAGCGCGCCCAAGCAGGCGATCATTCAATTCGTCGAGAAGGTCACCCAGGGAGGTTCGCCCGACTTTGTACCGCCCGCTGAGCGCATCGCCACCTTCGACAACGACGGCACGCTTTGGGCCGAGCAGCCGATGTATTTCCAGCTTTTCTTCGCACTGGACCGGGTGAAGGCGCTCGCGCCCCAGCATCCCGAATGGAAGACCAAGGAACCCTTTGCCTCGCTGCTGAAGGGCGACGTGAAGGCCGCCCTCGCCGGCGGCGAACCCGCCATTGCGCAGATCGTGATGGCCACGCACGCGGGCATGACGACGGAGGAATTCGAACAGATCGTGAGCCACTGGATCGCTACCGCGAAGCATCCCGTGACCAAGCGTCCCTACACGGAGATGGTGTACCAGCCAATGCTGGAACTGCTCGCGTATCTGCGTGCCAACGGCTTCAAGACCTTCATCGTTTCCGGCGGGGGCATCGAGTTCATGCGCCCCTGGGTGGAGAAGGTCTACGGAATTCCGCCTGAACAGGTGGTCGGCAGCAGCATCAAGACGAAGTTCGAGATGCGCGAGGGCAAGCCCGTACTCGTGCGCCTGCCGCAACTCAACTTCGTCGACGACAAGGAAGGCAAGCCCGTGGGCATCCACTCGCACATCGGCCGCCGGCCCATCGCGGCCTTCGGCAATTCCGACGGCGACCTTCAGATGCTTCAATGGGCGACCGCCGGCAGCGGCGCGCGGTTCGCACTCATAGTCCGCCACACGGACGCCGAGCGCGAATGGGCCTACGACCGCAAGTCCTCCATTGGCCATCTGGACAAGGCGCTCGACGAGGCGCAGGCGAATGGGTGGACCGTTGTCGACATGAAGAACGACTGGAACTTGGTCTTCCCTGCCGTACCCAAGGCGGTCACGGCCATCGACATCCTGTTGGAGCCGGACGCCACGATGCTCCGGCATGCCGAAGCCAACAACGCCCGCCTGCTCGAGGTCTTCCCCAAGGGCTTTGCCCTGGACGCAACGCACCGTCCGCACATCACGCTCGTCCAGCGGTTCGTCCGAACTGCGGACCTGGACAAGGTCTACGCCGCGGCCGGCAACGTACTTGGCAGCGCCAACGTGAACGCCATGAAGCTGGACGCCTTCAAGTACTACTACATCCCGAGCAACGACATTGGCGTCGCCGGCATTGTCGCGAGGCCCACCCCTGAATTGATCAAGCTGCAACAGGATCTGATTACCGCCGTAGCCCCGTTCACGGTGGCAAGCGGCCAGTGGGATGCGTTCGTCACCACACCCGACGATCCCAACAATGCGGCGTTGATCGACTACGTGTCGACGTTCGTTCCCAAGTCTTCCGGAGAGCGCTTCAATCCGCATGTCACCACCGGCGTCGCCACCAGGGAATTCCTCGACCAGATGCTCGCCGAACCGTTCGAGCCGTTCACCTTTTCACCAGCGGGCGCGGCCGTCTACCAATTGGGCAGTTTCGGCACGGCGGCGAAGAAGCTCAAGGCATGGGCCTTGAATCCTTGAGGCTCGGTGTGGGACCCCAGGGATTCGTAACAGGCCCTGTGAACCACGGCGTAGTCGGATGGCACGTGAGGCGCAGGCCAGAATCGCGCCGCGTCGAAGGCAGAGTCACGGACCGAATCGATAGACAGGCACGGGAGCCCTAATCCTGGCGGTTCGGATGCTCCAGGAACGCGTCATACTTGGCCATGAACTCCACGGGCACCTCGAAATGCGGCAGGGCGCCGGCCTGGAATACGTCGAAGGACCAGTTCGGTCGGCCGGCGAAAGCCTGCTTGTAGCGATAGTCGGTGAAGTCTCCACGAACGCCGTGGCTCATCCACACGGGCATGGTCAGGGATTCGTAGATCCGCGTGATGTCCGCACTGAACAGGTAGCCCGACACGAAGTAGTACACCGCGTGGTGCGCATCGGGGTCGCGGGTGGTGATCAGGTCGTACTCGAGCAAGCCTTCGTCGATGTTCCTGGCACCCCAGGTCTTCTCGAGGAAGAAGCGCACACCGCGGCGCGAGGTCAGGAGGTCGAAGAAGCCCCGACTCCAGAGCCCGACCGTGAACGTGTTGTACAACCACCGCTTGCCGCGCGTGCTGCCGTCCGGCCCGTTCCAGGGCGCCCGCTTGTCGAAACCCGTGGGGCTCACCAGGGCCAGGGACCGGAAGCGATCCGGTGCCTCCGATGCCGCGCGTGCCAGGAACTCCGACGAGAGCGACAGCGCCAGGGCGTCGACGGCAACGGGCCCTTGGCGCCGGCGGATTTCTTCCACCATCTCGAGGATCGCGTCGGTCATGAGGCGCGGGGAGTATTCGCGGTCGCTGCGATCCGAGTGGCCGAAGCCGGGTAGTTCCATCGAGTACACGGTACGCTGCGTCCGGTAGTGCTCGTGCAGCGGTCGCACTTCGTAGGCCGAGCCGGCGGCGTTGATGCTGTGGACAAGCAGCAGCGGCGGGGCATTGGTCTCCGACGGGCCGGCCACGTAGTAGCTCACGGTGCCGAGGCGACCCGAAAAGGCCCGTCGTTCTCCGGTGACGGCGTGTGGCAAGGCAGGGTCCTGCGCCATGGCGGTGGTGGTGTTCAACGAAGGCAATGCGAGGGAAGCGAGGGCAAAGGCCCGGAGCGCGAAGTGGCGTCGAAGCATGCTGCAATGGCGGCTGCGGGTGGGTTCACCCGGACGCATGGCGTTCGGGTGCGGCGGTGCCTCGGCGAAGCCCTCGAGGCGTTTGTCCAGGCTTGAGATGTCGGGGCGCTGGTCCTATTTTCCGTCGACCGATGTCGATTGGGCAACGATCCGTGCATCGATGGATCAGGAACCGCGATGGGCGCGGTCCGCTGCCGGCAGGGTGATCCCTGCCGGTCGACTTCCAAGCTTCTGGAGAACACCATGCAATACATGCTCATCTACCGCGAGACCGACCAGGACCTGGCCGCGCGCAACGACCCCAAGGCGGCCCCCGCGTACTGGGGCGCCTGGACCGCGTACATCGGTGCCATGTCGGGCGCCGGCGTGATGGTCAGCGGCAACGGCCTGCAGCCGCCGCATACGTCCACCACCGTGCGCGTGCGCAATGACAAGCGCCAGGTGCAGGATGGTCCGTTCGCCGACACGCGCGAGCACCTGGGTGGCTACGTGATCCTCGATGTACCGTCGCTCGACGATGCGCTCGCGTGGGCGGCGCGCTCGCCCAACGTCACCACCGGCAGTACCGAGGTGCGTCCGGTCTTGCCGCCGCCGCAGAGCGCCCCGATGTGAAGGAACCAGCCCCGCCGGGCTGGGATGCCGCGGAGCGGGCCGCGCGCGAGTCGTACGGACGGCTCGTCGCGTGGCTCGCGTTTCGGTGGCGCGACATCGCGGGCGCGGAGGATGCACTTTCCGAGGCCTTCATCTCGGCACTGACCCATTGGCCGCACGCCGGCGTACCGGCGAACCCGGATGCCTGGCTGCTCACCGCCGCGCGCAACAATCTGCGCCAGCGCGCACGGCACGCTCGCATGGTGCAATCGCCGGCCGTGCAGGCGCTGTTGAACGACGAAGCGGAGGCCGAACCGATGCCCGACATCCCCGACCACCGCCTGGCGCTGATGTTCGTGTGTGCGCATCCGGCGCTCCCGCCGTCGGTCCATGCGCCGTTGATGCTGCAGACGGTGCTCGGTCTCGACGCGAAGGACGTCGCGCGCGCGTTTCTCGTGTCGCCCGCGGCAATGGCGCAACGGCTGGTCCGTGCGAAGTCCAAGATCCGCGACGCCGGCATCCGCTTCGAAGTGCCGGAGCCGCGCGAGTGGCCCGAGCGCATGGCTGCCGTGCTCGAAGCGATCTACGGGGCTTACGGCATCGGGTCGCACGTGGCGGTGAACGGGGTGGATGCCGACAGTGCCGGCAGTTTTTCCGATCTGGTGGAGGAGGCGTTGTACCTCGCCCGCCTGGTCGTGCAGCTCGAACCCAGCCACGCGGAAGCGCTCGGCCTGCTCGCACTCCTGCAGTACTGCGAAGCGCGGCGACCGGCGATGTTCGGGCCGGATGGTCGCTTCGTTCCGCTGGCGACTCAGGACACCACGGCCTGGGACCGGTCTCGAATCGCGGAGGCCGAAGCGCTGCTGATGCGGGCGTCGCAGCGGGGCGAGCCGGGACACTTTCAGATCGAGGCGGCGATCCAGTCGGCCCATTGCCGGCGTGCCTTCGGCGGAGCGACACCGTGGGACGCGATCGAGGTGCTCTACGCGCAGCTCGTGGCGCATTCTCCGAGTACCGGTGCGCGGATCGGTCACGCGGTGGCGCGGGCGGAGAGCGGTGATGACGCGGGCGGATTGCGTCTGCTTGAATCACTGCCGCCCGGAGAGATGGGAACGTACCAGCCCTACTGGGTCGCGCTCGCTTACCTGCGGGGGCGAGCGGGGCAGGGGGAAGCAGCGGATGCCGCGCTGACACGCGCGATCGGCCTCACGGCCGATCCCCGCGTCCGTGTCTACCTGCAGCGCGTTGCCGCTACTGGACGCTGGCGGGACTGATCGCGAAGTCGGGCGCGGCGGCTAGTCCCGGCGTGTCGGCAGTAGCGCGACGCGGCTCGGCGACCGGCGCGAGGTTCACCTCGTGCATGACCTGCCGCTTGGCGCGATTCACCACCAGCCGCACCGCATCGCCGCGGCCATAGTGCCCGACCGTGTCGGTCGTGGCCTTCGCGAGCACGATCGCCGTCGGGTCGAGGTCGGCGTAGAGGATGCCCTCCTGGTCCTCCTCGAGCGGATTGCAGAGCATGCGGCCGTCGGGGCCGTAGATCACGGTGAAACCGCCGCCGGGACCGTCGGTGCGCGGGTTCAGCAGATGTGCCTTCTGCGGTGTGTCGCACAGCAGATCGAACATTTCCTGGGAGATCACCGCGCACGGCGCCAGCACGAAGCAGCCGCCTTCGACGGCGTACAGCATGCTCGCCGCGTTGTTGACCTCCGGGCCGAGCGCGTAGGCGAGGTCGCGATAGATGGAAAGGCTGGGCCACGAGGCCACGTGCACCTCTTCGTGCTGCGCATACATCACCATCTTCATGAGCGGCTGCACGTGTTCCCAGCAGTTGAGGGCGCCGAGTCGCCCGAAGGGAGCATCCACGACGACCAGGTCGGACCCATCGCCTTCCCCGAACACGGTGCGCTCGATATGCGTGGGTTTCAGCTTGCGCCGGGTCAGCAGCAGTTCGCCCTCCGGATCGATGATGGCCTGCGCCATGTAGCGTGAGCCGGCGTCGCGTTCCGAGAATCCCATCACGACCGTCACGCCGATGCGCTTCACGATGCCTTGGAGGCGTCGCATCTGCGGCGAGTCCACGGCGAGGCTGTTGGCGTGGTACTGGGGGAAGTACGCCAGTGCTTCTGCCGGATTGCCGAGGTAGATGAACCACGGAAACCCGGGCAGCCAGGTCTCGGGAAACGCGACCAGTTGCGCGCCGTTCTTCGCGGCCTCCTCGATCAGCAGCGCCGCCTTGTCGATGGACGCCTCGAGGTTCATGAACACCGGTGCTGCCTGGACTGCCGCGGCCTTGATCGCTTGCATCGTTGTCCCCGTTCGTGGCGGTGCACACACCAGGGCGGGATCGCCCTGCATGTTGCAATGCGATGCTACGTTCGCCGCGGGTGCGGACTGGTTCGGAAATTCCTCCGTTGCGCTTCAGGAATGTCGAAGCGAAGGCCGAACGGAACGAGCCCTGCGCGCGGCGGGGCTCGGTACCGCAACGTACGCTCAGTCGCCGAAGACAGCGTGCCGGGAGGTGTGGCGATGCGTCGACCGCACCCGCCAGGCGAGCAAACCGATACCGGCGAGAACCAACAGCCACGTCACGGGCTCCGGCACGGGCACGATTTCCACTGTCACCGAGCCGATCACCGTGCCGGTGGAAAACGCCATCATGACGAAATCGGCCGGAGCGCCCCCGTAGATGTCGAAGGTTCCGCCGCTGTTGATGCGCAGCGCCGGAAGCAACCGGTTGGGGTAGCGACTGCTTGTCCGGAAGAACTGATCGATGTCGGTGTTCCATTCCGTGGGCTGAGTCCTGAGCCGGTCCATGACGATGGATTCGACTTCGCCGGGCCCGTACTGGAAGACCGGATCGACAGGATTGCCGTTGGCCATGTCCTCGAGGGTGAGACCGGTGCCCGAGGCGGGGGCGACGAGGGCCGCGGTCGCCGGACTCATCATCACCACGACGTGATCCGACCCGCCGAAATTGGTCAGCCCAATGAGATAGTGCTCGTCCTCGCCGTAGAAATAGCCGGCATCGATCACGCCGGTGCCCAGGGGCAGGGAGGTCTGACCGCCCCCGGGAAAGGTTCCCTGGTCGCTGACGAATTGGCCGGCCTGCCCCCACATGTCGACGATGTTGGTGATGGGGATGAGCGCACTGACGTTGTACCGGATCCGGTACGAAGCCGGATCGGTAAGGCAACCCGAGTACACCGAACTGCTGCATGGATCGGCCAGCGACTGTCCTGGTGCCGCCAAGAACATGGTAAGAACCGTGAGCGACGCGGCAAGCGCCCGGTGCATGCTGGTGTTGGGCAGATGCTTGTTGCGCATGTTCGACTCTCCTGCGGAGGCTGCAATGTGGCAGCCGCTGGGCATGGCGTTGAAGTGCGGCTCGGGCGCAAAAGTATGGTCGGTCGGGTGCGACGAAAAAGCAAGCGCCGCCATGACATGCGGGTAGCGGCCCGCGACGCGAGTGTCAGAATCTTCGACATGGCGACTCCGTGGGTGGGTCACAAAAAAAAGCCCCGCACTGCGGCGGGGCTCGGTGTTGCGCGTTGCTGGTGCGGATCAGTAATCCATGTCGCCCATGCCGCCCGGCGGCATGCCGCCGCCGGCCGCAGGCTTCTCGTCCTTCGGCGCCTCGGCGACCATCGCATCGGTCGTGAGGATCAGGGCCGCGACCGAGGCCGCGTTCTGCAGGGCGGAACGGGTGACCTTGGTCGGATCGATGACGCCCATCTCGACCATGTCACCGTACTGCTCGGTGGCGGCGTTGTAGCCGAAGCTGCCTTTGCCTTCGACGACCTTGTTCAGGACGACGGAGGGTTCGGCACCCGCGTTGGAGGCGATGGCACGCAGCGGTTCTTCCAGCGCGCGGCGCACGATCTTGATGCCGGCGTTCTGGTCCTCGTTGTCGCCGGTCAGCTTCTCGATGGCGGCGCGGGCGCGGATCAGTGCGACACCGCCGCCGGCCACGATGCCTTCCTCGACGGCGGCACGGGTCGCGTGCAGCGCATCTTCCACGCGGGCCTTCTTCTCCTTCATTTCCATTTCGGTCGCGGCGCCGACGCGGACCACCGCGACACCGCCCGCCAGCTTGGCCACGCGCTCCTGGAGCTTTTCGCGATCGTAGTCGGAGGTGGTCTCCTCGATCTGCTGGCGGATCGCCTTGATGCGGCCTTCGATGGTTGCCTTGTCGCCGGTGCCGTCGATGATGGTGGTTTCTTCCTTGCCCACCTCGACGCGCTTGGCGCGGCCGAGATCCTTGAGGGTGGCGTTCTCGAGCTTGAGGCCCACTTCCTCGGCGATCACGGTGCCGCCGGTCAGGATGGCCATGTCCTCCAGCATCGCCTTGCGGCGGTCACCGAAGCCCGGCGCCTTGACCGCAGTGGTCTTGAGGATGCCGCGGATGTTGTTCACGACCAGGGTCGCGAGCGCTTCGCCTTCCACTTCCTCGGCGACGATCAGCAGCGGCTTGCCGGCCTTGGCGACCTGCTCCAGCACCGGGAGGAGATCCCGGATCGAGGAGATCTTCTTGTCGTGGTAGAGGATGTAGGGGTCCTCCAGGACCGCGACCTGCCGGTCGGGGTTGTTGATGAAGTAGGGCGAGAGATAGCCGCGGTCGAACTGCATGCCCTCGACCACATCCAGCTCGTTGTCGAGGCTCTTGCCGTCCTCGACCGTGATCACGCCTTCCTTGCCGACCTTCTCCATCGCGTCGGCGATGATCTTGCCCACCGCGGCGTCGGAGTTTGCGGAAATGGAACCCACCTGGGCGATCTCCTTGGCGGTCGAGCAGGGCTTGCTCATCTTCTTGAGCTCCTCGACCACCACGCCCACCGCCTTGTCGATGCCGCGCTTGAGATCCATCGGGTTCATGCCGGCGGCGACGTACTTCATGCCTTCCTGCACGATGGCCTGGGCCAGGACGGTGGCGGTGGTGGTGCCGTCACCGGCCACGTCGGAAGTCTTGGAAGCGACTTCCTTCACCATCTGCGCACCCATGTTCTCGAACTTGTCCTTCAGTTCGATCTCCTTGGCGACCGACACACCGTCTTTCGTGACGGTCGGGGCGCCCCAGGACTTCTCCAGCACGACATTGCGGCCCTTCGGACCCAGGGTCACCTTGACCGCGTCGGCCAGGACGTTGACGCCCGCGACGATGCGATGCCGGGCGGAATCGTGGAAACGGACTTCCTTTGCTGCCATGGTCTTTTCCTCCAGTAAGCCTGATTACTCGATCACGCCCATGACGTCCTCCTCGCGCATGACGAGGAGTTCGTCGCCCTGAACCTTGACGGTCTGTCCGGAGTACTTGCCGAACAGCACCCGGTCACCGGGCTTGACCGCAACCGGGCGGGTCTTGCCGTCGTCCAGGACCTTGCCCGTACCCACGGCGATCACTTCGCCCTGGTCGGGTTTTTCGGCGGCGGTGTCGGGAATGACGATGCCGGAGGCGGTCTTGCGCTCCTCCTCCAGGCGTTTGACGATGATTCGGTCGTGCAGCGGACGAATCTTCATGAGTCTGCTCTCCTTGATGTCTGAATCTGGCGACAGATGAAGGGGTGGTCGGACGAGGCAATGAGCCCCGCCTGCGCGCGAAATTTGGGTTCCGGCAGATGCTTTCAAGGGTCCGCCACAAGAAATTTGCGAGGTGGGGTGCCGAGCACGGCCAACGCGAATCCCCGCCCGATCGGTGCACCAGGTCCGCGTCGGCGACCCGAGCCACGCACCATGACGGCGCGCTCGATTTGACCGGCGCACGTATTTAGAGCGCCCTCCGTACCGACCTGCAACCACTTTCGCGCATAACTCGCGGGGCGGAGACCGTTTGTGCGAATCGGAAACCCCTGGGCACGTGCCTTGCGAAAAGGGGCCTGCCCGCAACGTGCCGCGGGCTCGTTGCGGCCCACGCAGGCCGCGCCGACATTCCAATACAAGATACCGATCCCAGGGAGGTCCACGATGTCCAGCCAGTCCTTTCGTCCCGTCCGCCGTGAGCTGCTGCGCGCGCTCGTCGCAGCGGGTACCGTCGCATTGCCGTTCAGCCGCGCTTTCGCCGCGGACAAGATCACCGTCGGCGTGATCTACGTCGGACCGAAGGACGACTACGGGTACAACCAGGCGCAGGCGCAGGCCGCAGCCGCCCTCAAGAAGCTGCCGGGCGTCACGGTGATCGAGGAAGAGAAGGTTCCCGAAACCATGGACGTGCAGAAGACCATGGCTTCGATGATCGAACAGGACGGTGCCTCGCTCATCTTCCCCACCTCGTTCGGCTATTTCGATCCGCACGTCATCAAGATGGCAGAGAAGTATCCCAAGGTGCGCTTCGCCCACTGCGGTGGCCTCTGGACCGAGGGCAAGCACCCGAAGAACTCGGGCAGCTACTTCGGGTACATCGATGAATGCCAGTACCTGAACGGCGTCGCGGCGGGCCACGCGAGCAAGAGCAAGAAGCTTGGGTTCATCGCCGCCAAGCCGATTCCGCAGGTGCTGCGCAACATCAACGCGTTCACGCTCGGTGCCCAGAGCGTGAATCCGGCGATCACCTGCCAGGTGATCTTCACCGGCGACTGGGCGCTGCCGGTGAAGGAAGCCGAGGCGGCGAATAGCATGATCGACCAGGGCATCGACGTCATCACGATGCATGTCGACAGCCCCAAGGTGATCGTCGAGACCTGCGAGCGCCGCGGCGTCTTCGTCTGCGGCTACCACGCGGATCAGTCGGCGCTCGCGCCGAAAGGCTACCTGACCGGCGCCGAGTGGAACTGGCTGACACCCTACACCGAGCACGTCAAGGACGCGATGGCCGGCAAGCCGATGAACAACTTCCTGCGCGGTGGCCTGAAGGAAGGGTTCGTCAAGACTTCGCCCTACGGCAAGGCGGTACCCGAGGCCGGCCGCAAGATGGCCGACGGGGTCAAGGCGAAGATGATGAAGGATGAGTTCGTCATCTTCAAAGGCCCGCTCAAGGATAACGGCGGCAAGGTCGTGATCGCCGGCGGCACTGCGCTCAAGCAGCAGGACGTCACCCTGGAGGGCATGAACTATCTCGTGGCCGGCGTGATCGGCAAGGTCTGACACCTACGCGCGATCCGGTTCGCTGCCCCACGGCTGCGAGCCGGACCGGACCATGAGCGATACCGCCAGCCTGCCCGTCGTGGCCGCGACTGCCTCGCCATTGTGGCTCGATCGCCTGCGGCGTCCCGCGGAAGCGGTGCTCGTTCCGCTCGGGGCGCTGCTGGCGGCGATGGTCATCTTCGGTGCCTTCGTGGCGGTGCTCGGCAAGGATCCGGTCGAGGTCTACGCCCTTATCTACAAAGGCGCCTTCAGCAGCGCCTTCGCGTGGCAGAACACGTTGCAGCGCGCGGCGCCGCTGATCCTGACGGCGTTGTGTGTTGCATTGCCGGCGCAGGTGGGCCTTATCGTGATCGGCGGCGAAGGTGCGCTGGTACTCGGCGGATTGGCTGCGGCGGTTGCGGGTCACGCGCTGTCAGGCTCAAGTCCGCTCGCGATCGAGATCGCCATGGCGATTGCAGCCATGCTGGTGGGCGGCGCCTGGATTGCTCTTGCCGGAGCGCTGCGGCACTACCGTGGTGTCAACGAAACCATCAGCAGCCTGCTGCTGAGCTACATCGCGATCGCGCTGTTCAATCATTTCGTCGAAGGGCCGCTGCGCGATCCCGCGAGCCTCAACAAGCCCTCGACCATGCCCATCGGCGAGGCCAGCATGATCGGCGTCATCCCCGGCACCGATGTGCATTGGGGGCTCGTGTTCGGGATCGTGTTCTGCCTGATCGCCTTCGTGCTGGTGCGCTACACCGTGCAGGGCTTCGCCATGCGCATCGTCGGCGGCAACGTGCGCGCGGCGAAGCTCGCGGGGCTGCCGGTGGGCATCCTGATCCTGTCGAGCTGCGGGCTCGGCGGTGCCGCCGCGGGGCTGGCCGGCATGGTCGAAGTGGCTGCCGTGCACGGCAACGCCAACGCATCGCTGATCGCGGGTTACGGTTACGCCGGGATCCTGGTTTCCTTCATCGCGCGCCACAACCCGCTCGCCATCGTGCCGGTCGCCATCCTGTTGGGTGGCATCGCCGCAAGCGGCGGCCTGTTGCAGCGGCGGCTCGACCTGCCCGATGCCACGGTGCTGCTGCTCCAGGGGATTGCATTCATGGTGATCCTCGCGAGCGAGACGCTGTACGGGCGCGCACGAATCTTCCAGCCGAAGGGGGCGTGATCGTGCGCGAATCCGAAGCTGTGCTTATCCAGATGCCGGGGGGCCAATGGATGCATCGCTAGGCTGGTGGGGCGTGCCGATCGCCGTGCTGGGCGGCGCGATCCGCATCAGCACCCCGTTCCTGTTCGTGAGCCTGGGCGAGTGCCTGACCGAGAAGAGCGGGCGGATCAATCTCGGCCTCGAGGGCATCCTCGTGATGGGGGCGATGACCGGTTACGGCTTGCCGCCGGCTTCGCGGGTCTGCTGCTGGGTCTGCTGCACGGTATGGTGTGCAGCCTGCCGAGGGTCAACGACATCGCCGTGGGCATCGGCCTCATGCTGTTCGGCACCGGGCTCGCGTTCTTCCTCGGCAAACCGTTCGTGCAACCGAAGGCGCCGACCTTGCCGGCGCTGCCCCTGGGCGCGTGGGCTTCGTCGCCGCAAGTCCAGGCCGCGCTGCAGATCAACGTGCTGTTCATCGTCGGGGCGGTTCTGGCGGTGGCATTGCACTGGGTGTTCCGCAACACGCGCTGGGGTCTGGTCGTGCGCATGGTGGGCGACAGTGCCGACGCTGCGCGGGCCATGGGATACAACGTCAACGCCGTACGCGTCCTTGCGACTGCACTCGGCGGTTTCTCTGCCGGTGTCGGGGGCTCGTTCCTGTCGCTCTACTACCCCGGCAGCTGGAACGAAGGCCTGTCGAGCGGGCAGGGGCTGATGGCGGTGGCGCTGGTGATCTTCGCGCGCTGGCGTCCGATCCACTGCTTCTGGGCAGCGCTCCTGTTCGGTGGCGCCAGTGCCCTCGGACCGGCACTACAGTCGGTCGGCATCACCAGCGGGTACTACCTGTTCAACGCGGCGCCCTACGTGCTGACGCTGGGCGTGATGATCGCAACCTGCTCAACGCGCCGGACCCTGGCGGGTGCCCCGGGCGAGTTGAGCGTGACCCGATGAATCCTTGCGGAGGCGGACACCGATGAGCGGACTGGGTGGATTGAACAAGTCGCCGAACGGCGTGGTGATGGGGTTGGTGCAATCGCAGTTGCCGGTCGTAAAGACGCCGGCAGATCTCGATGCGCAGACCAAGCGGATCTGCGCCATGGTCGCGAAGGCCCGGCGCAACATGCCCACGATGGATCTCGTGGTGTTCCCCGAGTACTCGCTGCACGGCCTGTCGATGGACACGAACCCCGAGATCATGTGCAGCCTCGACGGTCCGGAAGTGGCGGCCTTGCGGCAAGCGTGCATCGACAACCGCATCTGGGGCTGCTTCTCCATCATGGAGCGCAATCCGCGCGGCAACCCGTTCAACAGCGGCATCGTGATCGACGACCGGGGCGAACTGAAGCTCTACTACCGCAAGCTGCATCCCTGGGTACCGGTGGAACCCTGGGAGCCCGGCGATCTGGGCATCCCCGTGTGCGACGGACCGAACGGGTCGAAGATCGCACTGATCATCTGCCACGACGGCATGTTTCCGGAGATGGCGCGCGAGTGCGCCTACAAGGGCGCGGAGATCATGATCCGCACCGCCGGTTACACGGCACCGATCCGTCACTCGTGGAACGTCACCAACCAGGCGAACGCGTTCTGCAATCTCATGGCGACCGCCAGTGTATGCATGTGCGGCAGCGACGGGACCTTCGATTCCATGGGCGAGGGCATGTTCGTGAACTTCGACGGCACCGTGATGGCGCAGGGCAGCCACCGTCCGGACGAGATCATCACGTGCGAACTGCGGCCGGACCTGGTACGCGAAGCCCGCCGCGTCTGGGGCGTGGAGAACAACATCTATCAGTTCGGCCATCGCGGTTACGTGGCCGTGAAGGGTGGTGCGCGCGACTGCCCCTACACCTACATGCAGGACATGGTCGCGGGACGCTACGAATTGCCGTGGGACAAGGACGTCGTCGTGACCGACGGCACGTCGTGCGGATACGCCGCGCCCACCCGTGACTACCAACCCGAATCCACAGCCGTGCCGCATCGCAAATATGCCTGACGCCGCCAATACGAATGGCCGCTTCGTCGCGGCCGACCCCTATCCCTGGCCCTACGACGGGGCGCTGCGCCCGGACAACACGGCGCTGGTCATCATCGACATGCAGACCGATTTCTGCGGAGTCGGCGGCTACGTGGACAAGATGGGCTACGACTTGTCGCTCACCCGGGCGCCGATCGAACCGATCAAGCGGCTGCTGACCGCCATGCGCGCGCGCGGCTTCGCGATCATCCATACGCGCGAAGGCCATCGACCGGACCTGTCCGATCTGCCGGCCAACAAGCGCTGGCGCTCGCGACGCATCGGTGCGGGCATCGGCGATCCGGGGCCGTGCGGAAAGATCCTGGTGCGAGGCGAGCCCGGCTGGGAAATCATTCCGGAACTCGCCCCGTTACCCGGAGAGGTGGTGATCGACAAGCCCGGCAAGGGCTCCTTCTGCGCCACCGATCTCGAGCTGATCCTGCGCACCCGCGGCATCACCAATCTGATCCTGACCGGCATCACCACCGACGTGTGCGTGCACACGACGATGCGCGAGGGCAACGACCGCGGCTTCGAATGCGTGCTGCTCGAGGACTGCACCGGTGCCACCGATCGCGGCAATCATCTCGCCGCCCTGCACATGGTGAAGATGCAAGGCGGGGTCTTCGGCGCCGTGGCCACTTCCACGGCCGTCATCGACGCGCTGGCCGGAATACCGACGTGCTGATCCCGCCGCCGCCACCCCCGCCGGACAGCGCGCTCGCGATCGAGTGTCTCGGCATGACCAAGCGGTTCGGCAGCTTCACCGCGCTCGACGACGTCACGATCCGGGTGGAGGCGGGCGCGTTCCACGCGCTCCTGGGCGAGAACGGCGCCGGCAAGAGCACGCTGGTGAAATGCCTCGTCGGGTACTACCGGCCCGATGCAGGACAGATCACGGTCGACGGCCGCGAACGGGAAATCCGCTCGCCGCAGGACGCCCATGGGATCGGCATTGGCATGGTCTACCAGCACTTCACGCTGGTGCCGAGCATGAGCGTGGCGGAGAACCTGGTGATGGCACGCAACGATGTTCCGCTGCGCATCGACTGGCGCCAGGAGCGCGAGCGATTGGCGGCGTTCATGGAGACGGTGCCGTTCCGCATTCCGCTAGATGTGCCGGTGTCGAGCCTGGCGGCCGGCGAGAAGCAGAAAGTGGAGATCCTGAAGCAGCTTTATCTCGAGCGCCGCTTCATGATCCTGGACGAACCGACCTCGGTCCTGACGCCGCAGGAGGCGGACGAGGTGCTGGGCATGCTGCGCGATCTCGCGCAACGTCGAAAGGTGTCGGTCCTCATCATCACGCACAAGTTTCGCGAGGTCATGGCCTTTGCCGACCGGGTTTCGGTGCTGCGCCGGGGCAAGCTCACCGGCGAAGGGCGTGTCACCGATCTCTCGCCGGCAGCCATGGCGGAAATGATGATCGGCACGCGCGCGGCGGCGCCCGAGGAATCGCAGAGGAAGACCGGACGGGCGCCGGGGGTGGTGCGCCTCGCACTGGACGCATGCAAGGTGCACGACGATGCTGGCCTGCCCGCGGTGGAAGCGCTGTCGCTGTCGGTGCGCGAAGGGGAGATCGTCGGCATCGCTGGCGTCTCGGGCAACGGCCAGCGCGAACTGGTCGAAGCCCTGATCGGCCAGCGCGAGCTGGTGTCGGGCAGTGTCAAGATCGCAGGCGAACCGTTCCGGGCGACCCGGGCCGAGATCCGCAAGCACCGCGTATTCAGCCTGCCCGAGGAACCCTTGCGCAATGCCTGCGTCGGTGCGCTGTCGGTTTCAGACAACATGGGCCTGCGCAACTTCGATCGCCCGCCGCTCGCGAGCTGGCCGTGGCTGAAGCGCGGACGGCTGCGTGCTCAGGCGCGCAAGCTCATCGCGGAATTCAAGGTGAAGACTCCGGGCGCCGAAGCGCCGATCCGCAACCTGTCCGGCGGCAACGTCCAGCGCGCGGTGCTGGCGCGTGAACTGTCCGGCGACGTATCCGTGCTGATCGTCGCCAATCCGGTGTTCGGTCTGGATTTTGCCGCCGTCGCCGAAATCCACGCGCGCATTCTCGCCGCACGCGATACCGGAACGGCAGTGCTCCTGGTGAGCGAGGATCTGGACGAACTGCTGGAGCTGTCCGATCGCGTCGTGGTGATGTTCGACGGTCGGATCGTCCACGAGACCGCCATCGGCAATGCCGACGTTGGGGTGATCGGGCGCGCGATGGCGGGCCACGCAGGGTCGGAGCAGGCTGCCGCGTGATCCTCCGGCTCCGTGGAGCGGGGCGTCCACGCTGCAACGGAGGGCCGCCCCGTGGCGCGGCCCTCGGCAGGAACGCTAGAGCGTCACGTCGCCCGATGCGGGCGAGAGTTCCTTCGCGACATCGCCCTTGTCGGTGGCCACCTGCAGCTTGAGCTTGTCGAGCCCGGGCAGCTGATCGGCCAGGCGAATGCCGAGTTTGTCGATGCGGGCCGAGGTCGCTCCATCGCAGCGAAAGCGGTACATGGCCTGGATGTTCCCGTCGCCCGTGGTGGGGCGCCCCTGGGTATCGACCACGAACGCATTGGCGTTCTCCACCTGGCACTTGGCCGTCTCGGGAAAGACGAAGAGCTTGTCCGCCTGCTTCAGGCGGGCCACCACCTCCGCCGGTTCCAGCGCCTGCTTGGCGCCGCCGCTCGCGGCGTCAGCGCGGGTCATGGGCAGGCGCAACTGCATGCTGACGTCGGGCCCGGAAACGTCGACGGTCAGGGTGCCGGTCTTGTACTGGGCGGCGGCGGTGCCGTCGGCCAAGGCGGGGAGGGCGGAGCAGAGCGTGGTGGCGAGCACCGTCAGGGCAAGGGAGGATTTCGGAAACATCGTGTTCTCGTACGGTTGAATGAACGACGGGCGAAGTTTAGCGCAAGCGATCCTGCGCCACCGTCGGTGAAAATCCCGATCGGTCCGGGAGGTGCCGGCGCGTCGGCATTGCCGTGAGCGGTACGGGTCCACGACAATCATGAGTTGCGGATCGACTGAGGAGACCGAATGAATACGCGAACGTTGCCGGAGCGTGAGCAAGTCCATGGCTGACGCAGGCCAGAACCCCCCGTCGGTCCTGATTCGCGAGGTCGGCACAAGGAGCGGCCACCGGATCGGTATCGCGACTCTCAACGTCGAGAAGGCACTCAACTCCCTGACACTCGACATGATTCGCGCCCTCGATGCGGCAATGGTGAAGTGGGCCGACGATCCGAAGGTCGTGTGCGTCGTGCTGGACGGCACGGGGTCCAGGGCGTTCTGCGCGGGTGCCGATGTACGTTCGTTGCGCGCGGCCATCCTGGCCTATCGAGGGCCCGGGCCCGTTCCTCAGGCCGCGGCGTTCTTCGGCGAGGAGTACCGCCTCGACTATCGCATCCACACCTATTCGAAGCCCGTGCTCGTCTGGGGTACCGGCATCGTGATGGGCGGCGGGCTCGGACTGCTGGTGGGTGCCAGCCATCGCGTCGTCACCGAGACCTCGCGGATCGCGATGCCCGAAATCAACATCGGGCTCTTTCCGGACGTGGGCGGCAGCTGGTTCCTGCCGCGCATGCCGGGCCGTGTGGGCCTGTTCCTGGGGCTCACGGCGGCGCCGCTCAACGCGCACGATGCGCTCCACGTCGGATTGGCGGATTTCTTCCTTCGCAGTGAGGACCGCGATGCGGTGATGGAAGGTTTGGCCACCGTTCCGTGGACGGATTCCGGTGCGGACAATCGAATCGTGCTGTCGAAGATGCTGCGCCAGTTTGCGGCCCGCGCCACCGATGCGAAGCCCGAATCGAACGTACGTAAACATGCCCACACCGTTGCGCGGATGACCGACGGCGACACGCTCGCCGAAGTGGTGGCGGCGATCGCCGCCTACGATGGCGATGACGCCTGGTTGTGCGGCGCGGCTATGGCGTTGGCGGGAGGGTCGCCGACGACGTTCGCGCTGGTCTGGGAGCTATGGCATCGCGCGAAACGGATGAGCCTGGCGGAAGTGTTCCGCATCGAGTTGATCGTCGCGTTGCAGTGCTGCGAGCATCCCGATTTTGTCGAGGGCGTGCGGGCGCGATTGGTGGACAAGGACAACAAAGCGCAGTGGACGCCGCCGACGCTGGATCGGATGACGGAGGCGTGGGTGGCGGAGCATTTTGCGGCGCCTTGGGAGACCTGGCGGCAGGGGGGGAACCCCTTGGCGGACCTCGCAGGCTGAGTCGCCTCGAGGGCCCGGGAGCCTCCTGCGGCGAACTGCGCTCAGAGGCGGGACGCAGGAGTCGAAGTGCCACCGCGACTGCGCGGTGCCGTGGGACGGTGTTCACGACGAAGATCGAGCAGAGTGCCGCCAACGCTGCCGACGAACCCCGGCACCTCCGAGCGTCCGATCGACAAACGCGGTGTCGGCACCCATGGGCAGGCTCCGCGCTGCGCCAGCGGGATACGGAAGTGTTCATGGTTCCGGACGCAAGGCCGCTGAATGACAACCCCAATCCGAAGGCCGCACTGCCACGCCTACCTTGGAGAAGAGAGGCATCGTTCGTTCGCGATGCTTCAGCTGCACCTCTCGGACGTCGATGTGGCCTCGGCGGCAGGAGTCAGCAGGTCTGTCATGCCGACCAAGGCGTTGTCCCACGGGATGAGGAGTGCCGCAGCCAGCATCGCCGCCATGATGAGCTGGGCACCGCAGGCTTCAGCGAGGGCATGGCGCCAGGAACGGAGACGGAATGTCACGGAAGCTCCTTTCGAGTTTCGGACGAGAGCGCGCGTCGCTGCAGATCGCGCGGCGTGGCCCTGACTGTGACGAATGCGGCGTTGCTGTGACGCATCGCTTCGGGATCGGGTTCGGCGTCCAGATCGAGGCTCGGCATATCGCCACAATCTCGCCTGCGAATCACCACCGGATTTGCGCCCTCGGTCGTGCTGCCGGAACTGATCCACGCCTTTCGGTCTTCCCGGCAAAGACTGCAACCAGCGGGAGTCGGGCGGTCGCACTCCAGGTTCGGAGAACCTGATCGCACTTGAGTTGTGGAGCGCGCTCCGCTGTCGATGACCCGCGTGACGCGCAGGGCACCAGCTTCAACCAACTGTAGCGACCATCGTTCCTTCCGGATGATCATGCGGCTTCGAAGTGTCATTTGCGTCCAACCTGCTCGATCATGACTTTCATGGGTCCGGGTGCCGCCAGCGCTTCCAAGCCGGAATCGATTCGGCCCAGCCGGACGAGGCCACGCGCGTACCCGGCGTCCTTGTGGAAGATCGCGAGATTGCCCCAAGGCGCGTAGTAGGTAATGTCGCCGACCGAAGGATCGATGCCCGCAGGCGAATCGTTGGTGGACAGTTTCCGCGACAGGTAGCTGATCTTCTCGGTCGCTGCGTAGTCCTCCAGCGTGAGCGCCATGGGAAGCAACGACAGGAAATCCCTTGACGTCGCGTTATCCACCAAGGTGCCGGTGACCACCTTCCCATCGATCGTCAGTTTGATCTTCATCGTGACCATGTCCTCGCCGTTCGCTTCGGCCGATCGTTTCGGACCGGCGCCGACCGGATTCGCGTCTGCGCCAAGGGCAGCCGAGCCGTCCATCACTGCGCACGCGAGACCAAGGAGCAACGCCGCTCCTGCCGTCGCGATGCGGACATTCGGTTCACGCCGCAACACTGACCCGGCGAGGCTCTTTCGCATCACGAGCCTTTCACGCGCTCGGGCGGGCGTTACGTCGAGCTGAGTCGTGTCGGCGCCGCGCAAGGCCATGTCGCAGCCGTTCTGAATTCCGGTCCGGCCCGACTCGTGGCTCAACACCCGCAGTAAGGGCAACTCGTCTGGAACATTGACCTCAACAGCCTGGCTGTTGATCTGAAGCTGTCTCATGGCGACCTCGAGCGATGCGTGGAATTGGTTGTCGAACTTCCCGACGTGACTCCCGTCGGCTTGCGAACCGACGGTTCGAACGCGAAGGCCTCAAGCATCTCCTCCAAGTGAAATCGGACGCGAACACAATGCTATTCTTTCAACGCTCGCGGATCATTGCTCTACCCGGGATGCCCTCATGAATGTCATTCATGAGGGCCGGCCAGCCACGACGAGCAGATCGCTGCCGGGGCTCGATTGCGAACGATGCGGACGAGCGACATGAGAGTGAGCCGGTACTGAGCGAGGGCACCCCTTCATGGCACGCGACAATATCAACGACATTCTTGTTTTTCTGGCGGTCGCGCGCGAACGCAGTTTCACGCGGGCAGCCGAGAAGCTTGGCCTGTCTCAATCGGCTCTGAGTCACAGGCTCCGTGCACTAGAAACTCGCTTGGGCGTCCGTCTCCTGACGCGTACTACGCGCAGTGTGTCGCCCACCGAGGCGGGCGAACGGCTTATGCAAACAGTGGCGCCGCGGCTGCAGGAGATCGAGGCTGAAATCGCCGCAGTGAGCGACCTGGGCACCAAGCCGTCCGGGACCGTCCGCATCACGGCGATCGACCACGTGATCGACAACATCCTGTGGCCGCGTCTGGCAGCATTGCTGAGGCAGTACCCTGAGCTGCGTGTGGAGATGAATTCCGACTACAGAATGGTCGATATTGCAGCTGAACAGTTCGATATCGGCGTGCGTTGGGGCGATCAGGTTGCCAAGGGCATGATTGCGGTGCGCTTGACTCCTGACGTGCAGATGATGATCGTCGGGTCGCCCGACTACCTGTCTTCGCATGGGGTGCCCAAGTCCCCGCAGGAATTGCTCAGCCACAACTGCATCACGCTTCGCCTCGGCGGTGGCGGTTTGTACGCTTGGGAATTGAGTCATGAAGGCCGGGACGTGGTGACTCGTGTCAACGGGCAGGCCACGTTCAACAGTGCCTGCCAGATGGTCGGTGCCGCCCTTAGTGGCTGTGGACTGGCCTTTGTGACCGAAGACCTTGCGGAACGGCATGTTCGGGAAGGTAGTTTGCGCAGCGTGATGCGCGACTGGTGCCCGAAGTTCCCCGGCCTGCATGCCTACTATCCCAACCGTCGGAATACCTCGCGTGCACTCCGGTTGGTCATCGATGCCATTCGAAGCCCGCATTGATGTGGCGGCCTCGTGACGTTGCCGCTTGCCTTGCACGCGTGGGGATGCACGGATCAGTCCGCCTCTTGACTGGAGTTGACCCGTTCGTACGGTACCGGCCAAAGTCAGCTGACCCGACCCAAAATCGAGGCCCTGCCGAATGGCCCGGTGGCGGTTCTCATCCGCACCACATCCACCAATAAAAAGGGCCCGCCGGATGGCGAGCCCTTTTTATTGGTGGAGGCGGGGGGAATCGAACCCCCGTCCGAAAGCCCTACACAGACAGTCCTACATGCGTAGCCACGTCATTGGGTTTAACCCTTCGGCCGCCGACGGGCAGGCAATCTCAGGGCGAGTCACCTTGGATTTAACCCGGAGTCAAGTAACCCGAAACCGAGCGATGCCTCGAAAATGACTCTGCTCTAGCTTGCGCTAGCCGGTCCGAGGCAGAACCGGAGCAGAGTCCCGCGGGTGTTAGGCCGCGAGAGCGTAACGGTCGTCGTTGGCGACTGTCGATTTCCAGCGGATTTACGAGGTGACTGGACCTCGGCATGCACTGCACTGCTTCGTGACCCCCGTCGAAGCCAAATGCGCCCCCGGAAGACGAATCCTGAACATCCCGAATCATCCTGACCGACGAGAAGTCGGCAGTCCGATGCGAGCAGCGATTATGCCCGACCCGGCCGCTCCCCGGCATCGAATTGTCAGGTAACCCTCAAGTCGGGGCGCAAATGCGCCGTTCAAGCATTCGAGGCACAGGCGGCTCCCGATACCGCCTGCGCCGCAACTTCCCGGGCGGCTCCCGATCGGCCGCCCGGGCCCCGGCTTGTGCCCGCCCGCTATGCAGACATGAGTATCCCCCGGCCGCATCGCAAGCCCCTCGATGACCGATCGCTCCAGCACGCCTATCTCGCTCTCGCGACGGATTGGTCGATCTGGTACGCGGAGCTCGACGACGCCCTGAAGCGCGTCGCCCAGACGCTGGCCGGTGCGCTCCAGGTGCGGCGCGCCAGCATCTGGCTCATGCAGGACGACCGGGCGGCGATGCGCTGCACGATCCTGTTCGATTCCGTCAGGCAGGAATTCGTGCCCGGCATCGAGATGCCCTATGTCGAGTACCCGACGTACTTCCAGGCATTGCGCAGCGGCCGGCTGGTGGATGCCCACGACGCCTGGACCGACCCGAGGACCACCGAGCTCGCCCAGAACTATCTGCGCGAGGCCGGCGTCGGGGCGCTCATGGACAGCACGCTGCGTCTGGCCGGCGAGACCGTGGGGATCCTGAGCCTCGAGCACGTCGGCGGGCCCCGGTTGTGGACCGATCCGGAACGCCGCTACGTGGTCTCGATGGCCGACCTGGTCTCCCAGCTGCTCATCCAGGACCGCACCCGGCGCGGCGAGGCCCGCTACCGGGCGTTGCTCGACAACATGCCTTCGGCGGCGATCCGCTGCGTGTGGGAATCGGGCTGGACGGTCCAGTTCATCAGCGGCGGATCCGCGGTGATCTACGGCGTGCCCGACAAGACGCTGCGCGGGCCGCGGCGGGGCAGCCTCGATTCCCGCGTCCACCGGCTCGATGCGGAGCGCCTCGAATCGGCGCTGCAGCAGGCTCACGACGACGGCTCGCAGGTGGATCTCGAGTACCGCGTCGTGCGCCCTGACGGCGACGTGCGCTGGGTCCACGAACGAAGCCAGGCCACGCGGGATCCGGACAAGGCGGTGACCCTGCTCGATGGCGTGATCACCGACGTCACCGACCGCAAGCGGGCGGACGAGGCCTCCGAGCGCCGGCGCGAACTGCTGCAGCACGTCGCCGAAGGTACCGCGGCGGCGACGGGCGATCAGTTCTTCGACACGCTGACGCGCGAGCTGGCGCACGTGCTCGGTGTCGACTACGTCTTCGTGGGCGAGTTGCCGGACTCGGCGGCCACTTCGATGCGGACGATCTCGGTCCATGCCGGTGGCCAGCGCGTTGCGAATTTCCAGTACTCCCTCGCCGGCACGCCCTGCGAGCGCGTGATGGCGGAGGCGTTGTGCGTCTACCCCTCGAGCGTGCAGGCACAGTTTCCGGCGGATGCCTTGCTGAAGGACTTCGCGGTCGAGAGCTATCTGGGCGCCCATCTCATGTCGGCGGACCAGCAACCCATCGGCATCCTCGTGGTCATGCACAGCGGGGCCATCCAGGACATCCCGTTCGCACAGACGCTGCTGCGCATCTTCGCCGCGCGGGCCGCGGCGGAACTCGATGGCAACCGCCGCGAGATGGTGCTGCGCGCCTCACGCACCGAGTTGCTCAACCAGAACGAAGTGCTGAGCGTGGTCAACACCTTGTCGGCGCGCCTTCAGACCAGCGACTCGCCCGAGTCGATCGCCCGCGAAACCGTGGATGTGCTCGTGGGTTTCCGGCAACCGCCGATCGTCGTGTTCTTCCTGCTCGAACCCGATGGCACTCGGCTGCGGCTCGCGGCTCATGCCGGCGTGGACGACGCCATGCTCCGCGTGGTGCGCAGCGTGCCTTGCGAGGGCACGCTGAGCGGGCACTCGTTGCAGGAGCGTCGCGTGGTGATCACGCGCGAGATCGCCAACGAGCAGCGTATCCACCCCGCGTTCCGCCAGCTCTACGTCGAGCAGGGCGTCCAGGCGATGGTGGCCCTGCCGCTCGCGCACGGCGACCTGGCGCTCGGTGCCATCGTGCTCGCCTACGGCGGCGAAGGCGAAGCGGCGGTGCCGCCGACCGGCGCACTGGAGTCGATCGCCACCACCATCTCGCTTGCGCTCGCCACGGTGCGGCACGTGTCGAGCCTCGAGCACCAGGCCTATCACGATGCGTTGACCGGGCTGCCCAATCGTTCGCGGTTGCACCTCGAGTTCGAGCGGCTGGCCCCGGCGGGGACCAAGAGTGCTGCCGCGCCGGCACTGATGCTGCTGGATCTGAACCGCTTCAAGGAGATCAACGACACCCTGGGTCATCACGTCGGGGATCTGCTGTTGTCGCAGATCGGGCCCCGGATCGCCGAGGCGCTCGCGGCGGAACCTTCCCTGGTGTGCCGGCTGGGCGGCGACGAGTTCGCGGTGCTGCTGTACGCCGCCGGCGGCGCATTGCGGGCGCTGGAGAGCGCTGATCGTGTCGTGAGTGCGTTGCGCCAGTCGTTCGACGTGGGCGGCATGCGCCTCGAGATCGGTGCCAGCATCGGTCTCGCGGTGTTTCCCGATCACGGCACCGACAGCCACCAGTTGCTGCGCTCGGCTGACGTCGCGATGTACGAGGCCAAGCGCTCGGGTGCGGGCGTCGTGGTGTACGACCCGTCGTTCGACGAGCACACGCCGGAGCGCCTGGCGATCGTGCAGGACCTGAGCGAGGCGATCCGCGAGCGCCAGCTGGTGCTGCACTTCCAACCCAAGCTCGATCTTGCGTCCGGTGCCGTGCTCGGCTTCGAGGCTCTGGTGCGCTGGCAGCATCCACGCCTGGGCCTGCTCGGACCCGGGCAGTTCATCCCGCTGGCCGAGGTGGGCGACCTGATGCAGGGCGTCACGCGCAGCGTCATCGATCTCGCGCTGGCGCAATTGCATGCGTGGAGCGGCGCCGAACTGCACTACACCATGGCGATCAACCTGTCGCCGCGCAATCTGCTCGAACGCGACTTCGTCGCGAGCTTCGAACAGGCGCTGCGGCGGCATCGCGTCGATCCGCGGCTGGTGGAACTGGAGCTCACCGAGACGGCGTTGATGCAGGATCCCGCCGGGGCGGCGGAACGCCTCGGGCGCATCGCGGCGCTGGGCGTGCGTATCTCCATCGACGATTTCGGGACCGGTTATTCATCGCTCGCCCATTTGCGGCGGCTGCCGATCCACGCCCTCAAGATCGATCGGATGTTCGTCACCGAAATGGCGACCAACAAGCAGGACCTCGCGATCGTGCGTTCCACCATCGGACTTGCCCGCAATCTGGGGCTGCAGGTGGTCGCCGAAGGCGTCGAAACGCCGGAAGTGCTGCGCATGCTCGCCGAACTCGAGTGCGACGTGGCGCAGGGCTATGTGCTGAGCCCGCCCAAGGCATGGCCGGAGATGCACGCCTGGATCGGCGCGCACGCGCGGCAGTGGGTCAGTTTCCTGAAGCGATGAGCGCCAGCAGGGCGCCCGGCGATTCGATGATGTGGTCCGCGCCCCAGGCCGACGGCGGGGCGCCCGAACCGAGATAGCCGTAGCCCGCGGCGATCGCGCCCATGCCCGCGCTGCGCGCCGCCTGGATGTCCCGCTCATCGTCCCCCACGTAGATGCAGCGGGCGGGATGCGCCGATAGTTGGCGCGCTGCTTCGAGCAGTGGCGCGGGATGCGGTTTGGGATGCGGCGTCGTATCGCCGCTGACGACGCAGCCGGCGCGCGTGTCGAGCCCGAGCAGGCCCACGAGCGGCTGCGTGAAGCGCGCAATCTTGTTGGTGACGATGCCCCAGTTGAGGCCGCGCGCTTCGATGCCGTCGAGCAGGGCGATCACGCCTTCGAACAGCACGCTTTCTCCCAGGAGTTCGGATTCGTACTCGTCGAAAAACTCTTGCCGGAGCGGCTCGTAGTCCGCGTGCCCGGGGCCGATGCCGAAGCCGATGCCGAGCATGCCGCGCGCTCCGCTCGAAGCCACGGGGCGCAGCGCTGCCACCGGCACCGCCGCGAGGCCGCGCCGTGCGAGCATGCGATTGAGGGCACCGGCCAGGTCGGGTGCCGTGTCGGCGAGGGTGCCGTCCAGGTCGAACAGGACCGCCTGGGTCATGCGGGTTTGCGCGCTTCGACGATGTAGTTGACGGAGATGTCGCGGCCGAGCGCGTAGGTCTTCGCGACCGGGTTGTAGGTCATGCCCGTGTAACCCGTCACCATCAGCCCCGCGCTGCGGCAGTACGCCGCCAGTTCGGACGGGCGGATGAATTTCGCGTAGTCGTGGGTGCCCTTCGGCAGGAGCTTCAGGACGTACTCGGCGCCAATGATGGCGAACAGATAGGCCTTAGGATTGCGGTTGATGGTCGAGAAGAACAAGCGCGCACCGGGCTTCGCTGCCGCTGCACAGGAGGCGACGGTGCGCGCCGGATCCGGCACGTGTTCGAGCAGCTCCATGCAGGTCACGATATCGAAGCTCGCGGCCTCGGCTTGCGCCACGGCTTCGACGGATGCGAGGCGATAGTCCACCTTGCGTCCGGTCTCCAGCAGATGCAGTTGCGCCACCTTGAGCGGCTTCTCGGCGAGGTCGATGCCGGTGACATCGGCACCACGCGCCGCCATGGACTCCGACAGGATGCCGCCGCCGCAGCCGACGTCGAGCACGCGCTTGCCCGCGAGGTCGGCGAGGCGATCGATATGGTCGAGCCGCAGCGGATTGATGTCGTGCAGCGGCTTGAACTCGCTGGTGGGGTCCCACCAGCGGTGCGCCAGGGCGCTGAATTTTTCCAGTTCGACGGGATCGACGTTGATCATGGGGGGGCAGTCACTCTAGGTCGCGGCGAGCATACCCTGCCAGCGTCGGGCCCGCGCGATCAGGTTCGCTTCGTCGAGGCGGGTAAATCGGCGCTCGTCGATCAGCGCTTCGCCATCCACCCAGACGTGGGTCACGTCCGACCGGCCCGCGGCGTACACGAGATGCGACACGGGGTCGTAGCAGGGCGCCAGTTCCAGGCTGCCCAGATTCACCGCCACCAGGTCTGCGCGCTTGCCGGCTTCGATGGAGCCGATGTGCTCTTCCAAACCGAGAGCGCGCGCACCGCCGAGGGTGGCCATGGCGAGCGCCGTGCGTGCCGGCAGGGCATCGGCCCGGCCGCTCGCGCCCTTGGCGACCAGTGCCGCGAGGCGCATCTCCTCGAACAGGTCGAGGCTGTTGTTGCTGGCCGCGCCGTCGGTGCCCAGGGCGACGTTGATGCCGGCATCGAGCATCGCGGCCACCGGTGCGAAGCCGGACGCGAGTTTCAGGTTCGAACTCGGGCAATGGGCCACGTGGCACCCGTGCGACGCGTAGAGCTCGATTTCCGCATCGGTCAGATGGACGCTGTGCACCGAGATCAACCCGGGTCCGACGAGGCCGAGTGCCTGCAGGCGCTCGATCGGCCGTACGCCATGCTTCGCCACGTGGTCCTGCACTTCACCGGCGGTCTCGTGGACGTGCACGTGCACCGGAATGTCCAGCTGTTCGGCCAGCGTCACGATGCGGCCGAACGTGGCGTCGGACACCGTGTACGGCGCGTGCGGCGCCATGCAGAAGGACAGTCGCGACTCGTGCTTGTGCGTGTCGCGCATCGCGAGCCCCTTGGCGAGGTAATCCTGGGGATCGGCCGCGTACACCGTCGGAAAGTCGATCACGATGATGCCAAGCGCCGCGCGCATGCCCGATTCGAGCACGGCTGCCGCCGCCGCTTCGGGGAAGAAATACATGTCGTTCATGCAGGTGACGCCGCCGCGCAGCAATTCAGCGGTTGCGAGCAGCGTGCCGTCGTACACGAACTCCTTCGAGACGTGGCGCGCTTCGGCCGGCCAGATGTGCTCCTGCAGCCACCGCATCAGCGGCAGGTCGTCCGCCATGCCGCGCATGAGCGCCATCGCGGCATGGATGTGCGCGTTGACCAGCCCCGGGATCAGCACGTGGTCGGGGAGGGCGACTGCCGCTGCATCGGGATAGCGCCGGCGGGCCACGTCGACGGGTAGCACGGCGAGAATGCGTCCATCGCCGATAGCCACCGCGTGGTGTTCCAGCACTGCGTCGGCGGGCACGACCGGCACGACCCAGCGCGGTTCGAGCAGTTGGATGGTTCCCGGAGCAGGCGTCATTGCGGTGTTCGGAAAAGAAAAGAGCCCTGCCGCGGCAGGGCTCTTCGGTTGCCGGCGGCGCCGATTACTTGGTGCCCGCCGCTTCCACCACGACGCGGCGGTTCGGCTGCAGGCAGTCGATCAGGGCCTGCTTGCGCAGACCGGAGCAATCGGCGCGTGCGACCACCAGGTCACTCTCACCCTTCGCCGCCACACGGACGCGGCTCGGATCGATGCCCTTGCCGATCAGATACTTCCGTGCGGCTTCGGCGCGGCGCTGCGACAGGCCCTGGTTGTAGCTCTCGCTGCCGATCGGATCGGCGTGGCCGACGATACTGACCGCGTCGTACTTCGAGTCGCGCAGCATGTCCGCGACGGCGTCGAGCTTCGAGACCGTTTCGGACTTGAGCACGGCGCGGTCGAAGTCGAACAAGCCGTCTTCCTTGACGTCGATGGTGACCGGGAGGGAAGTCGGCTTGCTCGCCGGCTTGGCGTCGGCGACCTGCTGCTTGTTCTCGGGGAAGACGGGCAGGTTGTTGTCGATGATCGGCTTGTCTTCCACCACCTTCTCGGGCGGCGGCGCGATGCCCGGCGAGGTGTCGGTCAGGGTGGCCACCCCCGGCGAGATCTCTTCGCCTTCGAGCGTGCGGTCCGCATCGGACAGCATCATCTCCGGCGTGACCTCATCGTCGTCGTCGTCGGCATTGGCGGCGCTGTCGTCATCGTCGTCGTCCACCGGCACCGCGGCCAGCATGCCGATGTCGTCATCGTCCAGGCGACGGTCGTTTTCCGACAACATCATGTCCGGCGTCGTGTCCTCGTCGTCGTCGTCGTTGAGCGGGCCGTCGTCGTAGTCGTCATCGTCGTCGTCCATATCCAGGGCGGCGAGCGCCACGACGCTTTCGTCGCCATCGAGCGTGCGATCGGCTTCCGACAGCATCATGTCCGGCGTGACTTCGTCGTCTTCGGCGAGGTCGTCGAGGCGGTCGTCGTCCGCTTCGTCGGCATCGTCGTCGTCCATCAGCGGGATGGCCGCCAGCAAGGCGGCGTCGTCTGCCTCCAGAGTGCGATCGGCTTCCGACAGCATCATGTCGGGCGTGACTTCTTCGTCCTCGCCGAACTCCTGCGCGAGGACTTCGCCGGCGTCGTCTTCATCGTCGGCACCGGGAGGCGGCACGAACGCGGCGATCTCGTCGCTGCTGTCGCCGGCCTTCGCCGCGGCGACGGCCGCTCCGGTGGCAGCCGCGCCAACCGCGGCGGCAGCCGCCGGCGACACGACGCGCTCAGGTGGAGGTGCCGAAATGCGCGGCGCGAGATCGCTCTGCTGGAGCTGGGTGGAGGTCTCGCGCACTGCCTCGGGCGGCTCCGCGGCGACCCGTGGGGCGAGTTCCTGATTGGGCTTTGCCGCAGCCTTCGAGCGGTAGAGGTTGTGCAGGTCCGGATCGCACTCCTCGGTCGCCATGGCAGGGTTCCAGCGGCCGTCCTTCACGCACGCACGGCCGAAACCGTCGCGGATCGGTGCCGCACTGCCGTGCGAGACGTAGGCGCCTTTGTCACCGGGCTTGAGGGCAGAGCCGGGCTCCACCGCCATCACTGCCGCTTCGCGCGCTGCCTGGGCTGCCGCGGCGGCTTCCGCTTCGGCGGCCTTGCGAGTGGCTGCCTCGGCCTGAGCGGCGGCGGCCGCTTCCTTCGCGGCCTCGGCGCAAGCGGCCGCCTCGGCGGCGTTGCTCGGATTACTGCTCGACACGCAGGTACTGCCGCGACCGTCCTTCGTCGACCGGTTGAAACCGTCGTTGACTGCGTGACTTGCGACCGGTGCAATCAGGGACAGCGCAGCGACCCCGATGAGGGATTTCTTGAGCTTGAATTTCATGGCATCACCGTTGGAGAGAGGTTGCGGGCAGGTCTCATGTTTGTCAGCTGCTCAGGCTCCAACGCGTGCTAGGACGCTCCTCCCGGTCAGCGTCCGGGAACGATAACACAGACATACGGTTATCGAGGGCGCCGGACTGTGCGCAGCCGTACCGTCGGCGCCGATTTCCGGATGGTCGCGTGCTAAACTCCGCGTTTTTTCCGACCCGGTTTGCGATGCACCGGCGATGCCGGATCGGACATATTTTCCCGCGGGTCGTTCGACCCGTCTACAGACCTCATCGATGGATCAATTCGCCAAAGAAACCCTGCCGGTAAGCCTCGAAGAGGAGATGCGCCGCTCCTATCTCGACTATGCGATGAGCGTGATCGTCGGGCGTGCGCTGCCCGACGTGAGAGACGGTCTGAAGCCGGTGCACCGCCGCATCCTGTTTGCGATGCACGAGGCGAACATCCAGTGGAACCGGCCCTACGTGAAGTGCGCGCGGGTCGTGGGCGACGTGCTCGGCAAGTACCATCCGCACGGCGATTCCGCGACTTACGAAGCCCTGGTGCGCATGGCGCAGGACTTCTCCATGCGCTACACGCTGATCGACGGCCAGGGCAACTTCGGCTCGGTCGACGGCGACTCCGCGGCGGCCTACCGCTACACCGAGTGCCGGCTCGAGCGCATCGCCGGCGAGATGCTCGCCGACATCGAGAAGGAAACCGTCGACTTCGTGCCGAACTACGACGGCAAGGAGCTCGAGCCGTCGGCGTTGCCGACCAAGGTGCCCAATCTGCTGGTCAATGGTTCGTCCGGCATCGCGGTGGGCATGGCGACCAACATCCCGCCCCACAACCTCGGCGAGATCGTCGACGGATGCCTCGCGGTGTTGCACAAGCCCGACACTTCTGTCGACGAACTCATCGAGATCATCCCGGCCCCCGATTTTCCGACCGCCGGGATCATCTATGGCGTGTCAGGGGTGCGCGAGGGCTACCGCACCGGCCGCGGCCGGGTGGTGATCCGCGCCAAGGCGCACTTCGAGGACATCGAGAAGGGCCAGCGCCAGGCGATCATCGTCGACGAGTTGCCGTACCAGGTGAACAAGGCGCAGCTCCTGATCCGCATCGGCGAGCTGGTGCGCGAGAAGCGCCTGGAGGGCATCTCGGACCTGCGCGACGAGTCCGACAAGTCCGGCATGCGCGTGGTGATCGAGCTGAAACGCGGCGAGATGCCGGAAGTGGTGCTGAACAACCTGTACAAGGAGACGCAGCTCCAGGACAGCTTCGGGATGAACATGGTTGCGCTGGTGGACGGCCAGCCGCGGCTGCTCAACCTGAAGGAGTTCATCGAGGCGTTCCTGCGCCATCGGCGCGAGGTCGTGACGCGCCGCACCATCTTCGACCTGCGCAAGGCGCGCGAGCGCGGTCACATCCTCGAAGGTCTGGCGGTGGCGCTGTCCAACGTCGACGAGATCATCGAGCTCATCAAGGCGGCGCCGTCGCCGGCCGAGGCGAAGGCCCAGTTGACCGGGCGTCTGTGGCGCTCGTCCGTCGTCGAGGAGATGCTGGCACGCGCGGGCGCCGAGAACGCGCAAAGCTTCCGGCCCGACGGTCTTGCCCCCGAGTACGGGCTGCAGCCCGATGGCTACCGGCTGTCCGAAGTCCAGGCTCAGCGCATTCTCGAGATGCAGCTGCAGCGCCTGACCGCGCTCGAGCAGGACAAGATCACCGACGAGTACAAGGAGGTGATGGACAACATCGCCGACCTCCTCGACATCCTGGCGAAGCCGGAGCGCATCACGGCCATCATTGCCGACGAGCTCGCGGCGATCAAGGCGCAGTACGGCGACAAGCGCAAGAGCGAGATCACGCACAACGTCCAGGACATCGGCATCGAGGATCTCATCACGCCCGAGGACGTGGTCGTGACCCTGTCGCATACCGGCTACATCAAGTCCCAGCCGCTCGCCGACTACCGCGCGCAGAAGCGCGGCGGGCGCGGCCGGCAGGCCACGGCGACCAAGCAGGACGATTTCATCGACAACCTGTTCGTCGCCAACACCCACGACTACATCCTGTGCTTCTCCGATCGCGGGCGGGTCTACTGGATCAAGGTCTACGAGGTGCCCCAGGGCGGCCGCAGCAGCCGCGGCAAGCCGGTGGTCAACCTGTTCCCGCTCGAAGAGGGCGAGAAGATCACCATCGCCTTGCCGGTGAAGACGTTCGACGACGAGCATTTCGTGTTCATGGCCACGGCGCTCGGCACGGTCAAGAAGACCCCGCTGTCCGATTTTTCCCGGCCGCGGCCGAGCGGCATCATCGCGGTGGATCTGGATCAGGGCGATTACCTGATCGGCGCGGCCATCACCGACGGCAGCCACGACGTCATGCTGTTCTCGGACGGCGGCAAGGCGGTGCGCTTCGACGAGCAGGATGTCCGCCCCATGGGGCGCAATGCCCGTGGCGTGCGGGGCATGCGCCTGCTCGAAGGGCAGTCGCTCATCTCGCTGGTGGTCGCCAAGGATCCCAGTTTGACGGTGCTCACCGCCACCGAGAACGGGTATGGCAAGCGCACGCCGGTCGCCGACTATCCGCGTCATGGCCGCGGCACTCAGGGAACCATCTCCATCCAGGCGAGCGAGCGCAACGGCAAGGTGGTCGCGGCACGTCTCGTATCCACTACCGACGAAGTCATGTTGATCACCACCGGCGGCGTGCTGATCCGCACGCGTGTATCGGAAATCCGCGAAATGGGCCGGGTCACGCAGGGCGTCACGCTCATCGGTCTGGATGCCGGTGAAAAGCTCGCCGGCCTGGAGCGGGTGGTCGAGACCGACGAGGGTGGACCCGAAGTCGGGCCGGAGGGCGCAACCGAAGGTGGGCCGGGGGACGACCCGAACGGTGCCGGCGACGACACTCCGGATGGCGCCGGGCAGGGCGAGTGATGGCGCGCGTGCACAATTTCAGCGCCGGTCCCGCGGTGCTGCCCGAAGAAGTGCTCGCGCAGGCGCGCGACGAGATGCTCGATTGGCACGGGTCGGGCATGTCGGTGATGGAGATGAGCCATCGCGGCAAGGAATTCGAATCCATCATCGCCGCGGCCGAAGCCGACCTGCGGGCCCTGATGGCGATCCCGGAGCGCTACGAAGTCCTGTTCCTGCAGGGCGGGGCCACGCTGCAGTTCGCGATGGTGCCCATGAACCTGATGGGGACCAGCGGCCGGGCCGACTACATCCACACCGGAGAATGGGCGAAGAAGGCCATCGGCGAGGCGAAGAAGTTCGGCACCGTGAACGTCGCCGCCACTGCGGAAGACCGCAACTTCTCCTACGTGCCCAAGCGCGCCACGTGGCAACTCGATCCCGGTGCCGCCTACGTGCACCTCACGACCAACGAGACCATCGGTGGTGTCGAGGTCCACGACGTGCCGGATACCGGTGGCGTACCCATCGTCGCGGACATGTCGTCCCACATCCTGTCGCGGGTCATGGACGTGTCACGCTATGGTCTCATCTATGCTGGCGCGCAGAAGAACATCGGGCCGGCCGGACTCACCATCGTGATCGTGGCGAGAGACCTGCTCGGTCGCGCCCCCAAGAGCACGCCGACGTTGCTCGACTACAAGGTGATGGCCGAAGGCGATTCGATGGTGAACACGCCACCGACCTACGGCGTGTATATCGCCGGGCTCGTGTTCCAGTGGTTGAAGCGCCTCGGCGGCCTCGCCGGCATGGAACGGGTGAACCGCGCCAAGGCCGCTCTGCTGTATGACCTGATCGATGGCAGCGGCTTCTACATGAACCCGGTCGCAAAGGAAGACCGGTCGTTGATGAACGTGCCGTTCCGCCTGCGCGACGAGGCCCTCGACGAAAAGTTCCTGTCCGAGGCCAAGTCGCACGGCCTGATCCAGTTGAAGGGGCACCGCTCCGTGGGCGGCATGCGCGCGTCCATCTACAACGCGATGCCGATCGAAGGCGTGCAGGCCTTGGCCGCGTTCATGACCGATTTCGCGCGGCGCAATGGGTAACAATGGGTAAGTTTCGGGTCCTGACGCTGAACAGCATTTCGGCGAAGGGCCTGTCGCGCCTGCCGGGCGAGTTGTACACACACGGCAGCAACGAAGCGGAGCCGGACGCGATCCTGGTGCGGTCCCAGGACATGCACGCGATGACCATCCCGGATTCGGTGCTCGCCATCGGCCGTGCGGGGGCCGGTACGAACAACATCCCGGTCCCCAAGTTGAGCGGGCGTGGTGTGCCCGTGTTCAACGCACCCGGCGCCAATGCCAATGCCGTGAAGGAACTGGTGATCGCCGGCCTGCTGCTCGGGGCGCGCAACATCGTGCCGGCCGCGCGGTTCGTCGACGGCCTGAAGGGCGCCGGACCCGAGCTCGATAAGCAGGTCGAGGACGGCAAGAAGCAGTTCGCCGGGATCGAGCTGCCCGGCCATACGCTCGGCGTGATCGGTCTGGGCAAGATCGGCAGCCTGGTGGCGGACGCGGCGATCCGTCTCGGCATGCACGTGATCGGTTACGATCCGGAGATCACGGTGGACGCGGCCTGGAGCCTGCCGTCACAGGTGAAGCGTGCCCACAGCGTCGAGGAACTGATCCGCGCCTCCGATTTCATCACGGTGCACGTACCCCAGGTGCCGGCCACGGTGGGTCTGATCGATGCCAAGCGCATCGCACTGATGAAGCACGGGGCGGTGGTGCTCAATTTTGCCCGCGAGGCGATCGTCGATGCGGCCGCCGTGCTCGACGCCCTGAAGGCGAAGAAGCTGAAGGGTTACGTGTGCGATTTCCCGACGGCGGCACTGATCGGCCAGCCCGGGGTGGTGGCGCTGCCCCACATGGGAGCCTCGACGCGGGAAGCGGAGGAGAACTGTGCCCTGATGGTGGTCGACCAGTTGCGCGAATTCCTGGAGCACGGCAACGTTCGCAATGCGGTCAACTTTCCCGACGTGGTGATGGCGCGCGAGTCGCCGTACCGCGTGGGTATCGCCAATTCGAACGTGCCGAACATGCTGGGGCAGATCTCCACCGCCATGGCCAGTGCCGGACTCAATATCCACAACATGCTCAACAAGTCGCGGGGCGAGATGGCCTACACGCTGGTGGACGTCGACAGCCCGGTGCCCGACACGGTGATCCGCGGCATCGCCTCGATCGGCGGTGTCCTCGCGGTGCGGTACCTCCCGACGCAACGCCCGTAAGCCCATGGACGAGGGCATCCGCCGCCTGCGCGACCGCATCGACGAGCTCGACGCGAAGCTCCTCGAGCTCATCAACGAACGCGCACGCTGTGCGAGCGACATCGGTCATCTGAAGGGCGATGGCGGTGTCGTGTACCGGCCGGAACGCGAAGCCCAGGTGTTGCGACGGCTCGCCGAACTGAATGCCGGACCGCTGCCGGATGCGGCGATCCAGCACCTGTTCGTCGAGATCATCTCGGCCTGCCGGGCGCTCGAACGGGCGCTCGCCATCGCCTACCTGGGACCACGCGGAACCTATAGCGAAGAAGCGGCGCGCAAGCAGTTCGGCGCGGCGGCGACGCCGCTTGCCTGCGCGTCCATCGCCGAGGTCTTCCGGCAGGTCGAATCCGGTGCTGCCGGCTATGGCGTGGTGCCGGTGGAGAATTCCACCGAGGGCAGCATCGGCACGACTCTCGACCTGCTGGTGGGCACGCGCCTGCGCATCTGCGGCGAAGTGCTGCTGCCGATCCACCATTGCCTGTTGTCGCAAGCGGCGGCGATCGAGGACGTGAAGATCGTGTTCGCGCATTCACAGAGCCTCGGTCAATGCAACGAATGGCTCGCACGGCACCTTCCGGCAGCCGAGCGCGTGGCGCTGGCGAGCAATGCCGAGGCGGCGCGGCGTGCCGCGGCTGAAGCTGGCACGGCGGCCATCGCATCGCGTGCCGCCGGCGAGCTGTACCGGCTCCCGCTGCTCGCGGAGAACATCGAGGACGAGCCGAACAACACCACGCGCTTCCTGGTGGTGGCGGATCAGGACATCCCACCCTCGGGGCGCGACAAGACTTCCTTCGTGATGTCGGCCCAGAACCGTCCCGGCGCCATGCACGAACTGCTGGGGCCCCTGGCCCAGCACGGGGTGAGCATGTCGAAGTTCGAATCGCGACCGTCGCGCACCGGGCTCTGGGAGTACGTGTTCTTCGTCGACATCGAGGGGCACCAGCTCGATGCGGCGGTCGCCCAGGCGCTCGCCGCGGTGCGCACGAAGGCCGCCTTCCTCAAGGTGCTCGGGTCCTATCCCGTCGCCGTCGCCTGAAATCCGATTCCCCAAGGCTCGCCATGATCGACGTCTGTGAATCCGCTCCATCCTGGATCCGTACCTTCGCGCCCTATGTGCCGGGCAAGCCGGCCTCGGAAGTCGCGCGCGAGCTGGGGCTGCCGGAGTCCGGCATCGTCAAACTCGCGTCGAACGAGAATCCGCTCGGACCGAGTGCCAAGGCGCTCGCGGCCATGCAGGCTGCCTTGCCCGATATCGCCCGCTATCCGGATGCGAACGGCTTCGACCTGAAGCGCGCCTTGTCCGAGCGCTTCGGCGTCGACATGAACCAGATTGCCATCGGCAACGGTTCGAATGACGTGCTCGAGCTGGTGGCCCGCACGTTCCTGTCTCCGGGGACGAGCGCCGTCTATTCGAAACACGCCTTCGCCGTGTATCCGCTGTCGATCCAGTCGATCGGCGCCACGTCCATCGAGACGCCGGCGCGCGAGTTCGGACACGATCCCGATGCCATGGTCGCCGCCATTCGCGACGACACGCGCATGCTGTTCATCGCCAACCCGAACAACCCGACGGGCACATTCCTGCCGGGTCCGACCGTCGCGGCGCTGCTCGCGAAGGTGCCGCGCCGCGTGGTGGTCGTGCTCGACGAGGCCTACACCGAGTACCTGCCGGACGCGCAGCGCTACGACAGCATCGCCTGGTTGAAGGCGTACCCGAATCTGGTGATCACGCGCACATTCTCGAAGGCGTACGGTCTCGCGGGCATGCGCGTGGGTTTCGCGCTCGCGCATCCCGACGTGGCTGACCTCATGAATCGCATCCGCCAGCCGTTCAACGTCAACACCGTGGCGCAGGCCGGTGCCATCGCCGCGATGCACGATGATGAATACGTCGCGCGCAGCCGGCGCTTGAACGACGAAGGATTGCGCCAACTCGCCGCCGGTTTTGCGCGCATGGACCTGCCGCACATTCCGTCCTTCGGCAATTTCCTTTGCGTACGGGTCGGCGATGCCGGCGGGATCTTCCGTCGCCTGCTGGAACGGGGCGTGATCGTTCGTCCGGTCGGTGGCTACGCGATGCCCGAGTGGCTGCGGGTCAGTGTGGGGCTGCCGGCGGAGAACGAGCGGTTCCTCGAGGCGCTCGCTGCGGTGCTGGCGCCTGCGGTTGCGCATCGCTAGGTGAGGCCCCACCCGATGGGCCTGCGGCCCTTCCCCCCAGGGGGCCAGCCCGCTTGGGGCGGCCCGGCGCGGGCTGGGGGGATGCCGCATTGAAGGTGCGACGCCTCGCCGTCATCGGCGTCGGCCTGATCGGGGGCTCCACCGCGCTCGCGTTGAAGCGGGCGGGCAGCGTGGAACGGGTCGTGGGCATTGGCCGCGGTCGTGCCAATCTCGAACGCGCCCTCGAGCTTGGGGTGGTCGACGAGATCGCCACCGATGCCGCATCCGGTGTCGAGGGGGCGGACGCAGTCGTGGTGGCGGTGCCGGTGGGTCAGTTCGACGCCGTGTTGCGGGGCATCGCGCCGAAACTGGATGCGGACGTGCTGGTTACCGACGGCGGGAGTACCAAACAGGACGTCATCGCCGTCGCCCGGCCTGCGCTCGGCGCACGCTGGCCGCGGTTCGTGCCGGCGCACCCGATCGCCGGCGCCGAGCATTCCGGCGTCGATGCGGCGCGGGCCGATCTGTACGATGGCCGCAACGTGGTGCTGACGCCGGAACCCGAGACGGCGCCGGATGCGGTGGATCGGGCGGAATCGCTCTGGAGGCAGTGCGGCGCCCGGGTCGCGCGCATGAGCGCGGCGGAGCACGACGGCGTGTTCGCAGCCGTGAGCCATCTGCCACACGTTCTGGCCTACGCGCTGGTGGCGATGATCGCGCAACGCGACGACGCGGAGCGGCTGTTCGGGTTTGCCGCGGGTGGGTTTCGCGATTTCACCCGGATCGCATCGAGTTCGCCGGAGATGTGGCGTGACATCGCGCTGGCCAATCGCGACGCGCTGCTGGCGGAGATCGACCGCTACGGTGCCGCGTTGACCGGCATGCGGGCACTGGTGGCAGCCGGCGATGGCGCCGCACTCCAGCAACTGTTCGCGCAATCGCGCGATGCGCGCAACGCCTGGCTGCGCCGGATCGAACAGGGTCGCTGATGACCGCGGGCTACCCGGAGCACCTCGACCTGCCGGCGCTCGCCGGTGCTCGAGGGACCGTGCGCTTGCCCGGTTCCAAGAGCATCTCGAATCGCACGCTGCTGCTCGCCGCGCTCGCGGAAGGCACCACCGAGATCCGTGACCTGCTGGACTCCGACGATACCCGGCACATGCTCGATGCGCTCGGGAAACTGGGGGTCGTCATCGCGGGCGATGCTGCATCGGGCGTGGTGCACGTCACGGGATGCCGCGGGCGTTTCCCGGTCAGGCAGGCCGACCTGTTCCTCGGCAATGCGGGCACTGCGTTCCGGCCATTGACCGCTGCCCTCGCGCTCGCGGGTGGTCATTACCGGTTATCCGGCGTCGCGCGCATGCACGAGCGACCCATCGGCGATCTGGTGGACGGGCTCCGCGCGATCGGTGCAGACATCCGCTACGCGGGCAACGACGGCTTTCCGCCGCTCGAGATCGGGCCCGGGGCGATCAAGCCGTTGCCGACGGTGCGCGTGCGCGGCGATGTATCGAGTCAGTTCCTCACCGCGCTCTTGATGGCACTGCCGCTGACCGGTGCCGCGACCAACATCGAGGTCGACGGCGAGCTGATTTCCAAGCCCTACATCGAGATCACGCTCAATCTCATGGCGCGTTTCGGTACCGAGGTGACGCGCGAGGGGTGGGAGCGATTCACCATTCCGGCCGGTTCGCACTACCGGTCGCCGGGCACGGTGCCGGTGGAAGGCGATGCCTCCGGCGCGTCGTATTTCCTGGCGGCCGGAGCCATCGGCGGGGGGCCGGTGCGTATCGAGGGTGTGGGTCGCAGCAGCATCCAGGGCGACGTGCGTTTCGCGGACGCGCTGGAGCAACTCGGTGCACGCATCACCTGGGGCGACACATGGATCGAGGCGAGGGGGCCGGCGAACGGACGCTTGCGGGCGTTCGACCTCGATCTCAATCACATTCCCGATGCCGCGATGACTCTCGCTGTGGCCGCGCTGTTCGCCGACGGCCCATGCCGCCTGCGGAACGTGGCGAGCTGGCGCGTCAAGGAGACCGACCGGCTCACCGCCATGGCGACCGAGCTGCGCAAGGTCGGCGCGACGGTCGAGGAGGGGGCGGACTACCTGCGGGTGACGCCGCCGCCCGCGTTGCGCGGCGCTGCCATCGACACCTACGACGATCATCGCATCGCCATGTGCTTCTCGCTGGTGGCGCTGGGCGGCGTACCGATGCGCATCAACGATCCGGGTTGTGTCGCGAAGACGTTCCCGGATTACTTCGACCGGTTTGCCGCGGTGACCAAGGCGGTCGACGTGCCTGTCGTCACGCTCGACGGACCCGCCGCATCGGGCAAAGGCACCGTGGCCCAGTTGGTGGCACAGCAGCTCGGCTGGCACCTGCTGGAAAGCGGTGCGCTCTACCGGGTCGTGGGCTTGGCCGCGCTCGAACAGGGCGTCGATCTTCGAGACGAACGGGCACTGGCGCCGATCGCCGCCGGCCTCGACGTGGCCTTCGATGATGGTCGCGTGTGGCTTTCCGGTCGCGACGTCAGCGATCGCATTCGCTCGGAGCAAGTGTCTGACGCCGCGTCGAAAGTCGCCGCACTTCCCGCTGTTCGTGCGGCCCTGCTATGGCGCCAGAAAGCGTTTCGGGCGGTGCCGGGTCTTGTCGCCGAAGGCCGCGACATGGGCAGCGTCGTGTTCCCGGATGCTGCCTCGAAGGTGTTCCTGACCGCGACGGCGGAGGTGCGTGCGGACCGTAGATATAAGCAGTTGATAGCAAAAGGAATGGATGTTAACCTTCCCGCCCTTTTGCAGGAAATCGCGAGTCGCGACGAACGGGACAGCCAGCGCAGCGTGGCCCCGCTCAAGCCGGCAAGCGATGCGTTGCCCCTTGATACTACTGAACTTTCGGCTGAAGAAGCCGCAAATCAGGTGGTAGCCTGGGTCCGGCAGCGCAGCCGTAACACGTAGCAACGCACCGGTCGTCTTCCCGTTTCGGGTCGGACGGTTTCGAGCAGGCTGTGCCTGTTTCGGACAACGGCCTGACTGGAAGGCATTTTTTCGCAGTTCAAACCCAGCCGTTCGCGGCTGGCAGATGGATCCCCCTCAAATCTCATGACAACCGCTACCCAGACCGTCGCCGCACCCTCCACGTCGATTCCCGGCGCCATGGAGAACTTTGCCGAACTCTTCGAAGAAAGCCTGTCACGCCAGGAATTGCGCGCCGGTGAAGTGATCACCGCCGAAGTCGTCCGCGTAGATTCCAACCATGTGGTGGTGAACGCAGGCTTGAAGTCCGAGAGCTTCATCTCGATCGACGAGTTCCGCGGCGACAAGGGTGAAGTGGAAGTGAAGCCGGGCGACTTTGTTTCCGTCGCCATCGAAGCGCTGGAAGACGGCTACGGCGAAACCCGCCTCTCGCGCGAGAAGGCCAAGCGCCTCGCTGCGTGGCACGCGCTGGAGCACGCTCTGGAGCAGGGCACGCTGGTGCAGGGTCTCATCACCGGCAAGGTGAAGGGTGGCCTCACCGTCATGATCAACGGCATCCGCGCCTTCCTGCCCGGTTCGCTGGTAGACGTGCGGCCGGTCAAGGACACGACGCCGTACGAAGGCAAGAACCTCGAATTCAAGGTGATCAAGCTCGACCGCAAGCGCAACAACGTGGTGGTGTCGCGCCGCGCGGTGGTCGAAGCCTCGCAAGGCGAAGAGCGCCAGAAGCTGCTCGAGACCCTGCACGAAGGCGCAGTGGTCAAGGGCATCGTCAAGAACATCACCGACTACGGTGCGTTCGTCGACCTGGGCGGCATCGACGGCCTGCTGCACATCACCGACCTCGCCTGGCGCCGTGTCAAGCATCCGTCCGAGATCCTGGCGGTGGGTGACGAAGTGGAAGCCAAGGTGCTCAAGTTCGACCAGGAGAAGAACCGCGTTTCCCTGGGCTTGAAGCAGCTCGGCGAGGATCCGTGGGTCGGCCTGGGTCGGCGCTATCCGCAGGGCACGCGGCTGTTCGGCAAGGTCACCAATCTCACCGACTATGGCGCGTTCGTCGAGATCGAGGCGGGCATCGAAGGCCTGGTGCACGTCTCGGAAATGGACTGGACCAACAAGAACGTGCACCCGTCCAAGGTGGTGCAGCTCGGCGACGAAGTCGAGGTGATGATCCTCGAGATCGACGAAGACCGCCGCCGCATCTCGCTCGGCATGAAGCAATGCATGCCCAACCCGTGGGACGAATTCGCCGCCAATTACAAGAAGGGCGACAAGGTGAAGGGCCAGATCAAGTCGATCACCGACTTCGGCGTCTTCATCGGCCTGCCAGGCGGCATCGACGGCCTGGTGCACCTCTCCGACCTGTCCTGGCACGCGCCGGGCGAAGAGGCGGTGCGCAACTACAAGAAGGGCGATGAAGTGGAAGCGGTCGTGCTGGGCATCGACGTCGAGCGCGAGCGCATCTCGCTCGGCATCAAGCAGCTCGAGGGCGACCCTTTCAACAACTACATCGCCACGCACGACAAGAATTCCATCGTCGAGGGCGTCGTGAAGGCGATCGATGCCAAGGGCGCCGTGGTCTCGCTGGACGGCGAGGTCGAAGGCTACCTGCGCGCATCCGAAGTCTCGCGCGACCGCGTGGAGGACATCCGCTCCCATCTCAAGGAGGGCGACAAGGTGTCCGCGATGATCATTAACGTCGACCGCAAGAACCGCACGATCAACCTCTCCATCAAGGCCAGGGACATGGCGGACGAGAGCGAGGCCATGCAGCGAATGGCGGTCGAGAACTCGGGCAACGCCGGTACCACGAGCCTCGGCGCTCTGCTCAAGGCCAAGCTGGACAACAAGAATTCCGCCTAAGACTCAAGGTGCGCAATGACGAAGTCCGAACTGATTGCCAAGCTCGCGATGCATTTCCCGCAGCTGGTGGCGAGCGATGCCGAGCTCGCAGTGAAGATGATTCTCGATGCGATGGCGAAGAGCCTGTCCCAGGGCCAACGCATCGAGATTCGCGGCTTCGGCAGCTTCGGGCTGAACTACCGCCCGCCGCGCACCGGTCGCAATCCGAAATCTGGCGAGAAGGTCCAGGTGCCGGCCAAGTACGTGCCGCACTTCAAGGCCGGCAAGGAGTTGCGCGAACGCGTGGACTTCAACCGGGAGGGCGAGTCGGCGACCGCCGGCGCCACCCCCGCGCCTGTGCCCAGCACGGCAACGTCTTCGTCAGCTTCCTGACGACCGCCGTGCGCGCGCCGCTCGCCAGGGCCGGGAGCTAGGGCGTGCGCTACGTCGGCTGGGTGGTGAAAGCGGTACTGTTTCTGCTGCTGCTGGGGTTTGCCGTCAAGAACACCGAAATGACCGTGGTGCGGTACTACCTCGGCATCGAATGGCATGCGCCGCTCGTCTTCGTACTGCTGGTGACTTTCGCCGCCGGCGTGTTGCTCGGCGTGGCGGCCACCGCGAGCCGCGTGTTCCGGGGGCGGCGGGTAGCGCTCTCCGGTCGCACCGATCGCGTGCCGCCATCGCAAGGCTTCGAGGAGGGCGCGTAGGCTTCTGCGCCTCACCCTCCCCGCGCCCGAATCGCGATGGAATTCGAAACCTGGTGGTTGCTGGCACTCCCACTGTTCTTCGCACTGGGTTGGCTGGCTGCCCGCATCGACATCAAGCAGCTCGTCACCGAATCGCGGCGGCTGCCCAGTTCCTATTTCAAGGGTCTCAACTTCCTGCTGAACGAGCAGCCCGACAAGGCCATCGAGGCCTTCATCGAGGTGGCGAAGGTGGCGCCCGAGACCGTCGAACTGCACTTTGCCCTGGGCAGCCTGTTCCGCCGTCGTGGCGAAGTCGAGCGCGGCATCCGCATGCACCAGAACCTGCTCGATCGCGAGGACCTGGCGCCCGAGCAACGCATGGCGGCTTTGTTCGAGCTGGCGCAGGACTACCTCAAGGCGGGCCTCCTCGACCGTGCCGAGGAGCTTTTCTCTCGCCTCGCCGGTAGCGCCTACGAGCAGCAGGGATTGAAGTTCCTGCTCGAGATCTACGAGCAGGAAAAGGACTGGATGAAGGCGATCGAGACCTCGCGCAAGATGGACGCCATCACCGGCGATTCGAGCGCCAAGGACATCGCCCATTTCTATTGCGAGCTGGCGGCTGCCGAAATACCTCACGGTCGCTTCGACAATGCGCGCCGCTTCCTGGACGAAGCGCTCGGAGTCAACCGCAAGTGCGCGCGCGCCAACATGCTGTTGGGCGATATCGCGATGACCGAAGGGGACGTCGCCGGAGCGATCGAATCGTGGCAGCGCATCGAGACACAGAATCCGGCCTATCTGTCCCTGCTGGCGGACAAGCTGATCGCGGCCTACGGCAAGCTCGGCCGGCACGCGGAAGGATTGCAGCTGTTGCGGGGCTACCTTGACGCCAATCCGTCGCTCGATCTGCTCACGGCCGTGGTCCAGGCGACACTCGAATCCGAAGGACCCGACGCAGCTCATCAGTTGCTGCGCGAACAGCTGCGGCGCATGCCGACCCTGATCGGCATGGCGAAGCTGGTCGACGTCCAGATCGCACAGGCACCGCCGGAACGCCAGCCCGACCTCGAACTGGTCCGCAACCTCCTGCAGCAGCACACGCGCAATCTAGCGCTCTACAAGTGCGACAGTTGCGGCTTTCGCGCGCGGCAGTTCTATTGGCATTGCCCGGCTTGTCACGGCTGGGAGACCTACGTGCCGCGCCGGACCGAAGAACGCGAAATGGCCGCCTGAGGCGTGCAAGAACCGGACAACGTGAACGACCCGAAAGTCATCGTAGCCCTGGACGTCCCTTCAGCCGAGGAGGCATTGGTGCTGGCCGCGCGCCTGCCTGCGACGGCCTGCCGTCTCAAGGTGGGCAAGGAGCTGTTCACCTCGGCCGGCCCGGCGCTGGTGCGGACGCTGGTCGAGCGCGGCCATGGCATCTTTCTCGACCTCAAGTTTCACGACATCCCGAACACGGTGGCGCAGGCGTGTGGTGCCGCCGCACGCCTTGGCGTGTGGATGGTCAATGTTCACGCCCTCGGCGGGACACGCATGATGACCGCTGCGCGCGAAGCGATCGAAGGGTTGGCGCACCGGCCGAAGTTGATCGGCGTGACCGTGCTCACCAGCATGGCGGCGTCGGATCTCGAGGAGATCGGCCTTGCCGGCGATCCGGAATCGGCTGCCGTACGGCTGGCCGGCCTGGCGCAGCGATCGGGTCTGGACGGCGTCGTGTGCTCGGCCCGTGAAGCACGCACCTTGCGTCGCAGCTTCGGTGCCGCGTTCCAGCTCGTGACCCCGGGCATCCGGCCCGCGGACGCCGGCGCCGACGACCAGGCGCGCATCGCGACGCCCGCCAACGCTGTGCGCGATGGGGCGAGCTATCTCGTCATCGGGCGCCCGATCACCCGCGCGGCAGATCCTGCGGCGGCGCTCGCGGCGATCAACGCGGAAATCGAATCCGCAACGAAAGGACTGGCAGCGTGAGAATCACCGTCATCGGCTCTGGTTACGTGGGCCTCGTCTCCGGCGCATGTCTCGCCGACACCGGCAACGACGTGCTGTGCCTCGATGTCGACGAACGCAAGATCGCCATGTTGAAGCGCGGCGAGATTCCGATCTTCGAACCCGGCCTCGAGGGCGTCGTCAAACGCAATATGGAAGCCGGACGACTGCGCTTCACCACCGACCTGGTGGAAAGCGTCCGCCATGGTCTGGTCCAGTTCGTTGCGGTGGGCACACCGCCAGGCGAGGACGGGTCGGCTGACCTGAAACACGTAACGGCAGCCGCACGCAACATCGGGCGCCATCTGGATCACTACGCGGTCATCGTCGACAAGTCGACCGTGCCGGTGGGCACGGCGGACAAGGTCAAGGCCGCGATCGCCGACGAGCTCGAGAAGCGCGGTAGCAAGCAGGAATTCGCGGTCGTGTCGAACCCCGAGTTTCTCAAGGAGGGCGCGGCGGTCCAGGATTTCATGAAGCCCGATCGCATCGTCCTGGGTTCCGACGACGAGCGGGCCACACAGATCATGCGCAGCGTGTACCTGCCGTTCCAGCGCAATCACGAACGCATGCTGGTGATGGACGTACGTTCGGCCGAACTCACCAAGTACGCGGCGAACGCCATGCTCGCCACACGCATCTCGTTCATGAACGAACTCGCCAACCTGGCCGAGCGGCTCGGCGCCGACATCGAGATGGTGCGACAGGGCATCGGCGCCGATCCGCGCATCGGCTACCACTTCCTGTACGCGGGCACAGGCTATGGCGGATCGTGTTTTCCGAAGGACGTGAAGGCACTGCAGCGGACCGGGCGCGAACACGGCATGGACCTGCGCATCCTCCAGGCGGTGGAGGATGTCAACGAAGACCAGAAGTCGCGCCTGCTCGAGAAGGTCGATCGCCGTTTCCAAGGTGAGGTGAAGGGCATGCGTTTCGCCCTCTGGGGCCTTGCTTTCAAACCCAACACCGACGACATGCGCGAAGCGCCGAGTCTGGTCATCGTGCAGGGGCTCCTCGACCGTGGCGCCACCGTGACGGCGTACGATCCGGTGGCGGCACGGGAAGCCAAGCATCTCTTCGGCAACGCGCCGCAGATCGGCTTTGCCGATACGCCGATGGCGGCGCTGGACGGGGCCGATGCGCTGCTGATCGTGACCGAGTGGAAGGAGTTCCGCAGTCCGGACTTCGAAGGCATCCGCTCGCGGCTGCGCCATCCGGTGATCATCGACGGGCGCAACATGTACGATCCGGCGATGGTTCGGTCCTTCGGGCTCGAGTACTTCGCGATCGGGCGGCCGTAAGCGAGGAGAATCGACGTGAGTCGGAACAGCAAGCATCCGGATCCGCGCGGCGCACGCATATTGGTGGCGGGCGACGTCATGCTCGATCGCTATTGGTTCGGGGAGGTGAGCCGCATCTCACCCGAGGCGCCGGTGCCGGTGGTGAAGATCGGCCGGTCGGAAGAGCGCCTTGGCGGTGCCGCCAACGTGGCGCGCAACGCGGCTGCCCTCGGCGCGAAAGTGGATCTGCTCTCGGTGGTGGGCGACGATGAAGCCGGGTCCACCATCGAACGCCTGCTCGAGGCCGAGCACATCGGTGCAGGTTTGCAGCGGGACCCTGACATCAGCACCACCATCAAACTGCGGGTGATCGGCCGGCAGCAGCAGCTGCTGCGCATCGACTTCGAGAAGGAACCCGGGCGCGAAGCTCTGGAATCGAAGCTGGCGGATTTCGAACGCCGGCTGCCCGATGCGGACGTCGTCATCCTCTCCGACTATGGCAAGGGCGGGCTGCGGCACATCGACGAGATGATCACGCTGGCCCGGCGTGCGGCCAAGCCGGTGCTGGTCGATCCGAAGGGCGACGACTACGAACGCTATCGCGGCGCCACGGTGCTGACACCGAACCGCTCGGAGTTTCGCGAAGTCGCCGGTGGCTGGAAGAGCGAAGAGGAACTCACCCAGAAAGCGCACAAGCTGCGTCGCGACCTCGCCCTCGATGCGCTGCTGGTGACTCGCAGCGAGGAGGGCATGACGCTGTATCGCGAAGACGGCGTCGTGCACGTGCCCACCGTGGCGCAGGAAGTGTTCGACGTGAGCGGCGCCGGCGACACTGTCATCGCCACGCTGGGCGTGATGCTCGCATCCGGAGCGACGTTCGAAGAAAGCGTGCGCTGGGCCAACCGCGCCGCTGGCATCGTGGTCGGCAAGCTCGGGACCGCCGTGGTCCACCAGGAAGAACTGTTTGCGGGAGCGATTCCATGATTGTCGTGACAGGCGCCGCCGGGTTTATCGGCTCGAATCTGGTGAAGGGCCTCAATGCTCGCGGCGAAACCGACATCATCGCCGTGGACAACCTCACGCGGGCGGACAAGTTCCGCAACCTGGCCGACTGCGAGATTGCGGACTACTGGCACAAGGACGATTTCCTGGAAGCGCTGGTGGCGGGCGATTTCGACGGCGAGATCGATGCCGTCCTTCACGACGGTGCGTGCTCGGACACCATGGGCGCCGACGGGCGCTACATGATGGAGAACAACTACCGCTATTCGCTGACGCTGCTCGACTGGTGCCAGGCCGAGGACGTGCGGTTGATCTACGCGTCGTCCGCTGCCGTGTACGGCAAGGGGCCGGAGTTTCGCGAGTCGCGCGAGTTCGAGCGGCCGCTCAACGTCTACGGCTATTCGAAGTTGCTGATGGACCAGGTGGTGCGCCGGCGTTGGGGCGAACTGAACGCCCAGGTGGTCGGGCTGCGCTACTTCAATGTGTACGGTCCGCGCGAAGCCCACAAGGCGCGCATGGCGTCGGTCGCGTTCCATTGCTTCAACCAGTATCGCGCGGAAGGGCGGGTAAAACTGTTCGAAGGCAGCGGCGGGTTCGGTCCGGGCGAGCAGCGGCGCGATTTCGTGTCTGTGGAAGACGTGGTCGCGGTCAACATGTGGTGTCTCGACCGGCCCGACGTGTCGGGCATCTTCAACCTGGGTACCGGGCGTGCGCAGCCATTCAACGACGTGGCCTGCGCAGCCGTGAATGCGCTGCGTGCGGCGAACGGCGAGTCGGCCTTGACGCTGGAGGAACTGCAGGCGAAGGAAGTCATCCAGTACATCGCGTTCCACGAAGGGCTCAAGGACAAGTACCAGAGCTTCACTCAGGCCGATCTCACGCAGTTGCGCGAGGCCGGTTACGAGGCGCCTTTTCTCACCGTGGAGGAAGGTGTCACGCGCTACGTGAATTGGTTGCTGGCGTCGGCGTCAGCGGACGCA